>ERZ791737.75-NODE-75-length-138181-cov-21.658544_pt1 | contig 138181 bp, 99 predicted proteins | sample MGYA00510042_ERZ791737 | MGnify/ENA primary metagenome ERZ791737 (study PRJEB30046, sample SAMN00791965) | human gut metagenome | study: EMG produced TPA metagenomics assembly of the A metagenome-wide association study of gut microbiota in type 2...
GTGTGTGTGTGTGTGTGTGTGTGTGTGTGTGTGTGTGTGTGTGTGTGTGTGTGTTTAACTGAATCTCACACATAACCAAATCTAATATGTTAAAACTTGCTTTCATACACACATTTTTAGAGTCGTCAAAGTAAACAAAAAACTCCGACAGCACAAAAGGATTGTCGGAGTTTTTTCATTATGACTTTATCTTTAATTCCCGGATCAGGTTTTCCGCCCCTCCATACTTCTCCATCATGAACAAGATGTAGCGGACATCCACCCCGATGGTTCGCTGCATCTTCGGTTCATAAAGAATGTCGCTGCTCATTGCTTCCCAGTTTCCATCGAAAGCCAAGCCCAGCAATTCGCCCCGGGCATTGAACATGGCGCTGCCGCTGTTACCACCCGTGATGTCGTTGTTCGAAATGAAGCAGACGTTCATTTCCCCCTTTTCATCGCCATATCTGCCGAAATCACCGGAAGAAAGCAGAGAGACGATCTCCGGCTCTACCTCAAAGTCCACATCGCCCGCATGTGCACGGGCCTTCTCCAAAATGCCCTTTGTCGTGGTATAGTAATCATACTCCGCCCCATCGAACGGAGCATAACCGCAGACGGTGCCGAAGCTGAGCCGCATGGTGGAATTAGCGTCGGGATAGAAGTTGCGGGATGCATACATCCTGCGTACGGCTGCATTCAGCAAGCGTTCATTGCGAATTATCTCGCCGGAAGCCTGCTGCATCTGGATATTCATCTCAAAGAATTTCGTAATCAAGTCGATGCCCAACGTGATGGCAGGGTCATCGTATATCTGATACGTGCTGTCTTGCTCCAGGAAGCGCTTCAATCCCCTGGGGGTGGTCAGCTCCGAATGGGCGTAAAGGCTGTCTACGTATGCCTGGTCGGAGCCGCCGTATTCCTCGGCTATCGTAGTGTAAACCTCGGGCAGATAGACCGAGTCTACCTTTGAGCGGTATTCTTTGAGTAGTGCTGTGAAAACCTCTTTGTCGATGCCGAGGTCCAGGTTGGCGTACTTCTCTATAATAGCCTTCAGGCTGGCAATGACGGCTTTCTCCTCTCCCTCGAAGTCGAAGTTCAGGATGGACAGGGCAAGCTGCACCAGCTCGGGACCATTCAAGAAAGACTCTACAAAGTAAGCCTGCGCACGGTTGGCCTCGCGACGGCTCTTGTAGTTCAGCTCCAGGTCGGGGAAGAGTTGCAGCAACCGTTCGCGTTCTTCGGGCGTCTGCCCTATCCAGCGGCGAAGCTCCTGCTCCATGGCTTGCTTCTTGTCCAGCACGTGCAGCCTACGTATCGCCCGGTTCATGCCGATGCTGTTCTTCCAGTAGTTGGAGCTTTCGTCATACTTGGAGGCGTACTTGATGCGGATGCTGTCGCGCCGGTCCATCTCGCGCTTCCAGATGGCTTGCTTCAGGCCGCGCACGTCTATCTGCGCCTGATTGGTATTGTTCATCATCTCCTCGATGCCGTAAGAAGAAAGATAGCGCTCCGTACTGCCGGGATAACCCAGCGTCATGCAGAAGGAACCTTCATGGTAACCGTCCAGGGATATCGGGGCTACATAGTCGGGATGGTAGGGACGATTATCGGGCGAATAATCTGCAGGGCGGTTGTGCTTGTCGGCATAGATGCGGAATACGGAGAAATCGCCCGTATGCCGCGGCCACTCCCAGTTGTCCGTGTCCCAGCCGAACTTGCCCACCGAGGAAGGAGGGGCAAACACCAGGCGCACATCATTGTAATCGCGGTATACAGAAAGCCAGAACTCATTGCCGCCATAGTAAGCATCTACAATACCTATCAGGGTAGAATCCTTATGCGAAACCTCCTCGCCGATGGCCAGCATCACGGAGTCTACCGCATTGGCGCGTTCCGCTTCATCCATCGCAGGCTTCACGGCGGAAAGCACCCGCCGGGTCACGTCTTCCTGGCGAAGCAGGAAGCGCACGTATAGCTCCGGGCAGGGCAGTTCTTCACTGTAGTTGTGTGCCACAAAGCCGTCCTTCAGGTAATCGTGCTCCACGGAAGAGTGCTGCTGTATGCTGCTGAATCCGCAATGATGGTTGGTAAACACCAACCCGTCTTCCGACACCACCACCCCGGAACAAAAGCCGCCAAAACTGACCACTGCATCTTTCAACGAAGGCCGCTTCGGACTGTAAAGCCTGTCCGCCGGCATCTGCAGGCCGAGTTCTTTCATCGCCTGGCGCGTCTGCTTGTTCAGGTTTCCCAGCATCCACATCCCTTCATCCGCTTGCCCGGCCAGTGCGAAAAGGCAGCAAATGGCTATAATCACAGTTCTTAATTTCATTCTACAATCTCATTACAAATTGATAAATCACAGTATTCTACCAACTGCTTATTACTATCTACTTACTACTCTCCCCATCACTCCGCAATCAGCCTCAACTGCTTGGCCCCTGTACGCGCTTTCAGCCATTCGGCAATCTTCGCCTTCTCATGTTCATTGGGATGCTTGCCAAACTTCAGCACAGCCAGGGTCACGGTATCTACCCGTACCGAATCTATCGTCAACTCGATGGCATGAGAGATAGAAAGTGTCTTCACCGACGGATAGAGTACTTTAAGCTCCGGGACGATCTTTCTGCCCAATTCATCGAATGATTTGTACCTCTGCAAATTCTGCTCCAAGTCCGCTATCTTCTGCTTCTGCTCCACCAGGCGCTCCTCGCTATTCTTATAGAAATCTTCCATCACCATGGCGCGAATGGACGAGATATCTATCGCATCGTTGTTCATTCCCTGCAGCACAATCAGCTTGGTATTATCCAGCTTGTAATCTTTCATCTTGCCGCGGGCTATGGCAATGGAGGCTTCGGGCACCTCCTGACCTATCAGCACTACGCGTATTTCGTGCCCTTTGCCGTCGTGGTGTATCTTCTTGTCCAGCACCTGCGTGTTCTCAAAAGAAAGCTGCTCGTTGACAAAGCGGTTGGCAGCACTCTCAAAGAAGGTATCCTGGATAATGCCGACCGTCAGGTAGACGGCAGGACACATGGTAAGAACAGCTATCAGGATGATGTACTTGCGCACCCTCTTCTCCCGGTTCTTATCCACAAACTCCTTACGCTGGAAGTGCATCACCCGCACACCGAGGAATGTGGCCAGACTGATAAACACAGAGTTAATGAAGTAAAGATAGAAAGCACCCAGGAAGTAAATCAGATTGCCCGTAGCCAGGCCATAGCCGGCCGTACAAAGGGGAGGCATCAAAGCGGTGGCAATGGCAACACCGGGAATCACGTTTCCCTTCTCCTTGGTAGAGAGCGCCGTTACACCTGCCAGTCCGCCCATCAAGGCGATGAATACGTCGTAAATGGTAGGCGAAGTACGCGCCAACAACTCCGATTGTCCTTCGGCAACGGGGCTAACCAGAAAGAAGATAGTAGCCGTCGTCACACTGAACAAAGTCGTTATCAGGAAGCTCTTCAGGGAGCGCTTCATCAATTCGAAGTCGTTCAAACCCACCGAAAGCCCCACACCCATGATAGGCCCCATCAAGGGGGAGATAAGCATGGCGCCTATAATCACGGCGGTAGAGTTGACATTCAGCCCCAGTGATGCCATGAAGATGGCGAAGATAAGAATCCACAGATTGGCACCTTTGAACTCCACCCCTTTACGGATGGAATCGACGGTCTCGAGCTCATTGTCTTTGTCTTTGCGCAAGTCAAGATAATCCTTCAGGAAGTTCTTGATGGCAAACGTGTTTCTGTTTTCAGGATTGGTTGTTTCCATAAAGTCTGTCTATTTTCTGACAAAACGGTTAATGATCGGTATCTGGCTCAACGGCATGTCGCGCTTCACGATATAAGCCACAAAAAGCAGCAACAGCACGGTGCGGTACACCATACGCAGGTAGATATTATCAACCGGCACATACTCTGCAGCCACATAAAGCACCGCTGCAAGCAGCACATAGCTGCCTATCGCCTTCAAATCGTACTGGATAGGGTACTTCTTCTGACCGACGAAGTAGGACAACAGCATGGCCGTGCCATACCCGCAGAAGCCCGCCCAAGCACATGCCATATAGCTGTATCGGGGAATCAGCAGCACATTCATCAGTACGAGTATCGTACAGCCTATCAATGAGAAATAGGCTCCCCAACGCGTTTCGTCAATCAGCTTGTACCAGAAGGAAAGGTTGAAGTAAACGCCCATAAAGATTTCCGCAGCCATCACAATGGGGACTACCCGCAAACCGGGCCAATAGTCTCGCCCGATGATATGGCGCAGCACATCCATGTAGAACATCACGGCAAGGAATGCCAACAGCGTAAAGATAATGAAGAACTTCATGGCCTGTGCATACACCTGCTTGTTGTCTTTGTCGCGGCTCTTGCCGAACACAAAAGGCTCGTAGGCATAGCGGAAAGCCTGCGTAAGCATCGCCATCACCATGGCAATCTTGCTGGCTGCCCCGTAAATGCCGAGTTGTACGGTAGCTTCCGCCTCATCGGGATAAACGAAGGGGAAGATGATCTTATCTGCCACCTGATTCAAGATACCCGCTATGCCGAGCACCAGCAGCGGCAGGCTATAGCTGAGCATTCGTTTCAGCAGTTGTCTGTCCAGCACGTATGCAAAGCCGCGCAGTTCGGGTATCATGCAGAGCATCACCACCGAAGTACATATCAGATTGAAAAGGAAAGCATAGCCCACATCATCGCCTTTCAGCCCCACGTAGTAAACCAGGTTCAGTGAGATATTGAGGAAGATGAACAGCAGTTTCAGTGCCGCAAACTTGATAGGGCGCTTCTTATAGCGGAGATAGGCAAAAGGAATGCTTTGGATAGCATCCATCGCCACTACAATCATCATCATGCCGATGTACCAGGGATGTTCGCCATATTCCAGCCAGCGGGCAATGGGCTGAAGGAACAATAACCCGAGTGCGAGGAATGTCAGCGCACCCGTACCTATGCTGAGCAGCGTGGTGGAATATACCCGCATCGGGTCGTCCTCCCCTTTATTGGCAAACCGGAAGAAGCCGGTTTCCATACCGCACGTCAGCAGTACCAGCAGCAATGCTACCCAGGCATAGATATTCGTTACAACGCCATACCCGCCCGATTGAGCAGACAAAGCCATGGTATATACGGGAACCAGCAGGTAATTAAGGAATCGCCCTACAATGCTGCTTACTCCATAGATGGCAGTTTCTTTTGCCAAAGATTTTAAGTTACTCATTCTTCCTATCAACAAGCAGCTTTCAGATTCTGCTTATAACTAAGTAGGTGATTAAATTGGTTTATATCATTTAGTGCCTGTCATTCAGAATGACAGATACTCCCCCTCTACTCATCGCCGAACAAGGTACGCTGACTATTGTACAGGCATCGTCCCAAATGCTTGTAAGCAAGTTCCGTCACTTCGCGCCCACGTGGAGTACGCTTCAGGAAGCCTTCCTTTATCAGGAACGGTTCATAGACCTCTTCGATAGTACCGGCATCTTCGCCCAAAGCAGTGGCAATGGTAGTCAAACCTACCGGACCACCCTTGAACTTGTCGATGATGGTGCAGAGTATCTTGTTGTCTATCTCGTCCAGACCGTATTTATCAATATTCAGCGCTTCGAGTGCAAAGTTGGCTATCTCCGTGTCGATGCTTCCGGAGCCTTTCACCTGGGCAAAGTCGCGTACACGGCGCAGCAGTGCATTGGCAATACGCGGCGTACCACGGCTGCGACTCGCAATCTCTGCCGCTGCCCTCGTGGAGCAAGGTACATCGAGGATGCTTGCCGAACGGCGGATAATGCCGCTCAACACATCATCATCGTAATACTCCAGATGCAGGTTGATTCCAAAGCGTGCACGCAAAGGAGCTGTCAACAGTCCGCTACGGGTGGTTGCACCTACCAGGGTGAAAGGATTCAAATCTATCTGTATGCTCCGTGCCGAGGGACCTTTGTCTATCATGATGTCGATGCGATAATCCTCCATGGCGGAATATAAATACTCCTCCACCACCGGAGACAGACGGTGAATCTCATCGATAAACAGTACGTCATTCGGCTCAAGGCTAGTAAGTACTCCTGCCAAGTCGCCCGGTTTGTCGAGCACAGGGCCGGAGGTAATCTTAAAACCAACTCCCAGTTCGTTAGCAATAATATTGGAAAGCGTCGTCTTTCCCAGTCCCGGAGGGCCGTGAAGCAATACATGATCCAGTGCCTCCCCTCTCAGGCGGGCCGCCTTCACAAAAATACGCAAGTTCTCCACCACCTTATCCTGCCCGCTGAAGTCTTCAAAGCTCAACGGACGCAATGCGTTCTCAAAATCACGCTCTTTGCTGGTGACGGGTTGCTGGTTGCGTATGTCAAAATCGTCTTGTTCCATTCCAACTTTTATTTCTTTTCTTAATTTCTCAGAAAAAGAACAGGAAATAAAATAAATCTGATAATCAGCAATTTAAATCATTTCTTTTCTTATTTCTTTTTTCTTTCTTTTTTTTTTTACCACTATTTTAGAAGATAACGCCTATCAGTACGAGAACCTTCCGTAATTAATTCCACATCCACCATCGAATAAACCATCTTTCTCAACTCTTGCAAGTCCACCTCCGGCAATCTGCTTGCAATTTCTGAAATCTTACTTTTGGGATGTGCTCTCAAATCTTCCATGATTAATGTCTTCAGCACATAAGGTTCTACCGTCTTCAGCGTTGTTTTCAGATTTACCCTTGCGTTCTTTATCAACTGAGGATTTACAAAAAACTGAGTACCTTTCTTCGCTCCATTCTTCCCTATAATATTATCTTTCAATAACTTATCCGTATAACTGCGCAAACGGTCTTCATCTTGAAGCTGAAGTATGGCAGAAAGTTGCGTACTGAGCACTTTCTTCTCACGGGCAATTATGCCAAAAGCCGTAAAGGCCTTCTGCGTCAACTGATAGTTCTGCAAAACAAAGTCCAATAAAGGAAGCAATTCAGCATCTATAATTTCCGCATTCTGAATCACCGTAACTTCATTGTACGAAGATTCTATCACAGGAGGATCTTTTGCTTCCATAGCATTCAATTCGTAGATCAAGTCATAGCCGGAACCTTCACCTTCCATCATCTCCAAAGCACTCAACAGCTCTATCATATTAGGATTGCGGCGATGCTTGGCATGCAGAATATTATTTTTTGTTATGCCCAATGGCAATCCTCCCGGATTAGAGATTTCCAACCTGTCAGGAAAGACTTTAATCATTATATCACTGGAAATCGTATAGGACTTATGTGCCAAAGCGTTCACCAACAGTTCGCGTACCAACTTCGGATGATAATGCCGTATCTGTTTACGGAACAGACCATTCGGGAACTCATACGAATAAGTCAATTCAATAGCCTTCTGCTCTATATCAAGAAGCAGTTCTTTAGGATTCAGCCGATTATCATGCCATTCCTCTTTTCGAACTTTCCGCTCAAGCGCATCGTAAACAATGTATTGAACCGTAACCGGATAGCAGATAACCCCTCTCTGTTTTGCCGTACCCAACCAAAGGACGCCTAAATTCGTCAGATAACCTTCATCTGCCAAATGATAGTTTTCTGCCAGTTCCACATCGTCCATCTGCTTGATATGCTGGCGTACACGAGATGACCTGCGAATATCATTCGCCAACTGCCGTAAAGCACTCAGGGCAGCCTCATCAAGCAGATATTTCGTTCGTACCAGTTCCCACTGATATGCTCCTTTCTCTTCACCCAAACGCTGCAAATCCTCGCTACGCACAGGTTCACATTTATCAGCTACCCTGATATAAATACGTCCATCCGAAGTAGTGGCTACAGAATGCATAGAAGGGGAAACTGAGACAACGAAATATTGGCTGCCGGTATCATCAGCACAAATCTCGGAAGCCGCAAGCCCGACATTAAAGCAAAGACTACGCAACTTTGTCACAGCCTCGTTCACCTCTTCAAGGGTGACGTGCTGGTCCGGCAAAGGCGCTTTCTTCTTGTCATCATAGCCAATAAAGATTCTTCCGCCTTGTGCATTTGCCAAAGCGACACATGTCACGGACAAGTCTTTAAATCCTTTATCGCCCGTCCTGATTTTCAGAAGACTCTTATACTCAGTTGTCTGCTTCTCACTATCCATTCCCTTCAAATTCGTTTTGTGTGACAAACTTACATATAAATATTGATTTAGGCGCCAGTTGAACAAAGAAATCTGTTTTTGGGGCACGAAGATATGCCCTATTCAAAGAGATTACCGCATCTTTGGATATTGTTAAACGTAAAAGGACATGTAAATAGTAAGATAAGGACCTTGCGCAAAAGATAACATGCACTCTTCACTTGTCCGTTCAGGACCATCAGTGCGGCTCCGCACGCACAAACACTTTCTTCATTCCTTCATGTTCCTGAGTCAATAGCACAATCCTGCTCTTAGGCGTAAGCCAAATGCTTTCGGGGACTTCGTAGGCCTCCCGATGCAAGAATAATGCCTCATATTTCTCCACCAAATCGGAAGCGCCACGACCGTAGTCCGGCTGCCCGTAGATGGAAGTCAGATACTCAGAAAGCGTACGAAGGTTCTGCTCGACAAATTCATCGCTTTCATTCACGCCCGGCCATAAAAAGAGCGTAATACCAACCGCTTCTTCGTGGGCCTCCCGGATAGCGCAAAATGTAAAGTCCTCGTCCAAAGCATTGTGAAATCCGATGGAAGAGTCGTCAGATATAGTCACTTCTTCCCAATTGTACATCAGGAAGTCTTTCTCATTAGTCACCTCCACTTTCAACACATTACTATGCACCACCTCATCGCCCTTGTAGCAGAGGAGCTTCGTTTCGTACTCACCCGGCAAATAGAAAGTATGCCCCCACTGCAAAGACAAGTGAGTCCCTTCAAAGCCTTCGCCCGATGTGGTGGAAAAGACATTATAACTTCCTTTTTCCGAAGGTACCACCCAAGTGATGGAATCATAAACTTGGCTCAATTCACCGGAATTATATTCCAAACCATCCTTATCTCTATTAAGCAGATGGAACTCAAAAAGGTGGAAGATATTTCCCGTATTTTCTTTGGCAGACAGTCTGAACTTATAGTGTCCGAAAGAATCCCCGGGCTCCCCCGGTTCGGGGTTTTCGGTACCGGGTACATCCGGCAGTATCTCCTCGTCCACATCCGACGAGCAGGAGGCGAAAAGTGTAATGAAAAATAAGAGTAAAATGGCTTTCATACTGATAGGTTTAATTTCTTTTTACTGATTAGTAGTTTCTCTGGCATAGCCCACGTATCGACTGAAATCCTCCTCCTCGGAGAGTTCCATGAAGAATTTCTCTTTGGTGAAATCGTACCGGAAACGATAGTTCAAAGCATACGTATCCCCGTCCGTGTAGAGCACCAAGAGCGAGTCGTTATAATTATTCCAAATAAACTCCCGACCACCTTTATGCCCATCCTCCGTGAAGTAGCTGATGTAAATATGATTCTTGTCATCCGCCCCATAAAGGATTATGTCAAGGATGCTGTAGGGATATTTCCCGCTTACAACCTCCCCCTCCTGCGAATAAACGGACACCCAATCACCGTAGAAGTCGCACGGATTCTCCCGTGTGAATCGCCCGCTGCCATCCAGTGTCAGCACTCCTCCCTCCACATGATAGGAAAGATTCTGCTCTCTGCCGTCCACCCATAAACAAATACCGCCATCCTCTGCACGTTGCCAAGAATAGGTAGAAGCAGTTTTCACGATTCCCATAGCATCGAAGTTTTGGATATAGGCTTGACCATGCGGCAAGAAATTGACGGAGAATACATAATTCTGCTTATTCCCCTCCTCCAACTGGTGGATGAACCACGTTCCCAGAATAGGCATATCCAACAGATATTCCTTTCCATCGAACTCAAGCGTTGCTCCATCCACCCGATAAGGTTTCTCGGAAACGGAACCATCCTCCCACTCTAACAGCAGATAGTTCCCGTAGTCCTCTCCCTCCTCTTTCCATATATTTCCCCACTTCAAGGACTCCGTTTTCTCCGGACGAATGCAAGAACCCGTCCCATCAGCGGACAGATACAACTTTTCCTCTCCACCCTCCACTTGTGCAGTCCATTCTCCCAGTAAAAGGTAATTGTGTTCAAGTCCTTCCAACTTGTCTACCGGTGGAGCATCGTCGGACGAACATCCCGCCACACCTGCCATCAGCACAAATGCCAACAATAAATGGTACAAAAGATTAAATGTATCCCCGCTTCTTCTGTAAATAGTCATAAGCCTAATTTCTTTGTTTCCTACAAAATAAAGAAATTATTTTGAGATAGGGCTCTTAAATGACATAGAAATAAAAAATTATTTGCCATTCCCGTTCCGCACGACTAATCTTCTTCTTACTTACTCCCTACCTTCTCCCTACCTACTCCTTACATACTCCATACATATAGTAAGGAGAAAGTCAGTAAAAGGAGCGCTTCGACACAGCAATAACCATAACCAAACTCCCTATCCTCCGTACCGGAACAAATATTAAAAACAAAAAATCGGAATACCGATAAAAGACAAAATTAAGCATTACATTTGCAATGTGGATATCCACAAAAATGCACAAGACACCAAGAACTAAAAACAAAACTATTATGGGAAAAATAAATCAAGGAGTATTCGGAGAAGTAAAAGGAAAAGTAGGAAATCTAGTAGGCTGCACATGGAAGGGAATCCCCTACATGCGTACACGTCCCGCCCACATGACCAACCCACGCACAACAAGCCAGCAAAACCAGCGCGGAAGATTCTCGATAGCCATGAACTTCCTCCGCCCCATCGCCCCTTTCATACGTTACGGATATCAGGAGTTTGCCGAGAAGCAAACGCCCTTCAATGCCGCCATGTCCTATCTCATGAAAAATGCATTTACCGGCGAGGGCGAAGACTTAGCCCTGGACTATAACAAAGTACTGGTGATGCACGGCACCTTGACGCAAGCCGAGAATGCTGCCGTGACACTAGAGAACGGCTGCGCACGCTTCACTTGGGATAACAACTGCGGGCAGGGAAACGCCACCGAAGACGATGCCGTATTCCTGCTGGTGTACAACAAGGAAAGAAACGAAGCTGTCTATGAAACAGCAGAAGCCATGCGCCCTTCATGCAAAGCGGAAATGAGATATCCCCAGGAATGGAAAGAGTACGAACTGGCTGTATATCTGGGATTCTGCAACGTGGCAGGCAAAGGGGTGTCGAACAGTATATGCCTCTTCAACGGTCAACGCTTCATAAACTCCTGCCGTTCTTCTTCCGGGAACTTCTCTATGGCATAGCGCAACGCAGTGCGCGGCATCGTTTTGCAATGCTTCTCCAGGAATTGCACCAACAGGTCTTTATCGCGCTTGCCCATTTCGCGAAGCATCCAGCCAATGGCTTTCTGCATCAGGTCGTGAAGCGGTTGCACACAGTGTGCACCGGCAGAAAAAGAGTGTGCAGGTTTGTGTGCACCAGTGTGCACACTGTGTGCAATGAACCCTTCGGAAAGCCGAATAATATCGATGAAATCACGGTTTTTGATAAATGTATAAGTGGAAACGACTGCTATGCGCTGTTCCCAAAGCAGCGTACTGCCGGCCAGACGGTACAGGTCTTCGCGCGATTTGTCTTTCAGATACTCACCCACAATACCGGGGGCGGACAAGTCTACTAAATCCCAGTTGTTGATACGGGAGGTTTGTGAAAGGTAGAAGTCATAGATTAGTTTTCGCCCCTTTTCATCGCTCTTTTTGAAACGCTCCACCAACATCAGCAGGGCACAAAGACGGCACTCGTGCCACTCGCTTTGCAGCAACGTTGCCATTACTTCGAAAGGAGCATCTTTATGGCGTTTTGCCACGCTACGGGTATTGGGGACTACGACACCAAGGAATTTGTCGCCTTCTCCGTATTGTCCTTTTCCGGTCTTGAAGAAGCGGGGCAGGTATTCCCGTTTCACGGGGTCGATGTATTGTTCCAGTTCTTGCTGGATTTCTTTGGCACTTTGCATGTTCTTTAATTTAGTGAGGTGCAAAAGTACCCTTTTTCTATCACACTCCCTGCATCGGCACACAGAAAATGAAGCGGGCTCCCTGAGTATATTCTTTATCGACAATCAGGTAACCGCCCAGTTTATCGGCAATGATACGGCAGATGGATAAACCAAGCCCGGTTCCCTGGCTGAAATCATTCAACTTGACGAAGCGTTCAAATATATGCTCCTGCTCATCTACCGGAATGCCTATCCCGGTATCGGTAACCGTAAAAATCAGTTGCTTCTCTTCCTCTTTCACTTCATAAGCCAGCGTAACAGATCCCTGCTGGGTGAACTTTGCTGCATTGCTCAACAAGTTTTCGAGCACCTGCACTATGTAGTGATGATTGCTTTCTATCGTCAGTTCCTTGCAAGCCGGTTCGAAGTTGAGCTTTATACCTTCGGAGAACTGTTCCCTGGTTATTTCCAACGAAGTCTCGCAGCAAACATTAACATCGACGGCACCGTATTTAATCTCCACATCCGTCTCGAGCGCCGAAAGATCCAGAATATCTCCTACCAGCTTCAACAGCAGTTTAGTGTTGCTCTCGATGAGCGAGACATATAGTTTGATATCTTCCTTGTCATCGAGCATGTCGACCAGTACCCCGGAGAATCCGACAATGGAATTAAGCGGAGTACGAATCTCGTGGGACATGTTCTGAATGAATATCGTTTTCATCCAACTGCTCTGTTCGGCAACTTCCTTGGCTTTGCGCAACTCTTCGCGGGCCTCGGTCAGTACACGGTTCTTCTCATCCAGTTTATCTTTCGACCGTTGCAGCCTGTCGTTCAGCGTTCGCTGCTTCAGCCAGAAGAAGAAGACCAGACACAAGATGCCCACCACAAAGAACAGAGTTATCCGGGTTTTCTGAAGCTGCTCTTCCTGGGAAATCTTCTCCAACCGACTCTTTTCGGCACTGAGTTGCTGCAAGTTCAGCATCGTAGCAAACTCGCTGGTAGTGATTTCCTCACTTTTTTCTTTTTCTTTCTTCTGTTCATCCAGGTATTCGCGATACAGCGCAGCCGATTCTTCCTTGCGCCCCATTTCCCAAAGAATATCTGCCTTCCTTTTTATCAGGCTGATTAAGGTTGTCAGAGAATTCGTTTTCCTGAGTTCGGCCTCCTGCTTACTCAGCACATCGAGGGCTTCCGTGTAATTGCCCACTTTCCAATAATAATCCAGTTCTACATCATAGAGGTAATGCAGGTGCCGCCTCAATGACGGTTCGTCCGCATATATCTGACGGCACTCTTCCAACGCCTGCTGGGCAGCCTGTATATTGTCCTGGGCAAGATAGAGTGAAACATAAACAAGTTTGGCCGTCACCTTGTGATAAGGAGATTTGGCCGTGGTAAGTGCTTTCTTCAGCAGCTCGGGGGCATTTTCTTCTTCGCCCAGGTCTATGTATATCTTTGCTGCATCGCTGTACTGAAAAGAAATGTTATAGCGCGTAACCCCTTTCTCAAAGAGTTGTATCTCCTTGAGCATAAACTCCAGAGATTTCCTCGGCAACCCTTTGGCAGAATAAATATTAGTCAAAGCAGAATAGCATTCGGCAACGGTCGATGAAATTCCCTCCGTCTCGGCCTCTTGCAACATCTTTTCGGCCTCCAGAAGAGCGATGTTGTATTCTCCTTGTATGAGGTAGTAATTTATCAGCCGGGCCGACCACGACCAATAGTACAGTTCAGGGTTCTTGATACTCCTGGCATATTGCTTCAATCGGTTCACTCCGGCTATGACACTATCCGTGCGATTCTCACCTTGTCCGTAGTAATAGTAATCCAGTTTGGCGCCCAAAGCCATTTTGGTCATCACGGTATCATTAGCTTTGATTGCCATATCCAGCAATGTATCCGAAGCCGTCAATACGATGGGGTTAGTAGGATCATTAAAGTTCTTATCATAATAAGCACGCATCTTATTAAGAAAGGCAGAATCCACTTTTTGGGCATAAATAGTTCCTACAGACAATAGTAAAAAGAGATAGACAAGAATAGCTTTTCTCTGCATAAGTTCTTTGTTTGTTGTACGTTATATAGTGATAAAGATATATTTTATCTTCAAAGAGGATGCTTGTTCCATAGCATACACCTACAGAATTGACGTTTTTTACATTTTCATTGTAGAAAATAAACATAATATAAGTATTTGGCGCGAACAAACAACCTTTTTCATCTCTTACAGCATCGATAAACAGCTAATCTTAAAAAGAAATTTCACTTATTATCAATAAATTACAACCGATAATAAGTGGAATCAACTTTTGGAAAATGCAATAATCTGCCCTTTTATCATGCTAAATGAAAAGATATTCCTACTTTTGCAGAAAATCAACGCGTTATTTTATGGTTTTAAATTACATTTGGGTAGCATTCTTCGTAATTGCTTTCATTGTGGCACTCATCCAACTCCTGTTTATGGGCAACACTGAGATCTTCACGGAGCTTGTCAACTCCACATTTACTTCCTCGAAAACTGCATTCGAAATATCCCTGGGACTGACGGGAATACTGGCCCTCTGGCTAGGCATCATGAAGATTGGTGAGAAGAGTGGCATGATCAATGCCTTGTCCCGCTGGCTGAGTCCTGTGTTCTGCCGTCTCTTTCCTGAGATACCGAAAGGGCATCCGGCTATGGGATCGATCTTCATGAATCTGTCCGCCAATATGCTGGGACTGGACAATGCCGCCACGCCCATGGGACTGAAAGCCATGAAGGAATTGCAAGAGCTGAATCCCCAAAAAGATACAGCCACCAATCCGATGGTGATGTTTCTGGTGCTCAACACTTCCGGGCTGATACTTATCCCTATCAGCATCATGATGTATCGCGCACAGATGGGAGCGGCACAGCCTACCGATATTTTTATTCCGATACTGATTACAACAGCCATTTCAACCATAGTAGGCGTCATTGCCGTCAGCATTGCCCAGCGCATTAATCTGCTGAATAAACCTATTCTGATTCTGATTGGCGGCATCAGTCTTTTCTTTGCCGGGCTGATTTATCTGTTTACGCGGTTGGGACGCGAAGAAATGGGAACATACTCCACATTGATTGCCAACGTCATACTGTTCTCCATCATTCTGTTGTTCATCGTATGGGGGCTATGGAAGAAAATCAATGTATATGATGCTTTTATTGAGGGAGCCAAAGAAGGCTTCACTACTGCCGTACGCATCATTCCCTATTTGGTAGCTTTTCTCGTTGGAATCGCGGTTTTCCGCACTTCCGGTGCAATGGATTTACTGGTTAGCGGCATTGGTTATGTAGTCGGCCTTTTCGGTGTAGATACCAGTTTTGTAGGTGCTTTGCCCACTGCTTTGATGAAATCGTTGAGCGGTAGCGGTGCCAACGGACTGATGATTGACACTATGAAAGAATATGGAGCCGACTCCTTTGTAGGGCGCATGAGTTGTGTAGCCCGTGGTGCATCGGACACTACGTTCTATATCCTTGCCGTTTACTTCGGCAGTGTAGGCATCACCAAGACGCGAAATGCCGTGACTTGCGGATTGATAGCAGACCTTGCCGGTATTATCGCCGCTATCATCATCAGCTACATGTTCTTCTTTTAATTTTAATTCTTAATCGATATGGTTTCTTATCAAACAGACGGCGTAGAAATGCCCGTCCTTAAAAAGCGCGAAACAACAGAATGGATTAAATCCGTTGCTGCCACTTATGGGAAAAGAGTCGGTGAAATCGCCTATATCTTCTGCTCGGATGAGAAGATACTCGAAGTGAACCGCCAGTATTTGCAACACGATTACTACACCGACATCATCACTTTTGATTACTGCGAAGGCAACCGCCTCAGCGGTGACCTCTTTATCAGCCTCGACACTGTACGCACCAATGCAGAACAGTTTGGCAGTGATTACGATACGGAGCTGCATCGCGTCATTATCCATGGTGTTCTGCATTTGTGCGGCATCAATGACAAGGGCCCGGGGGAACGGGAAATTATGGAAGAGGCGGAAAATAAGGCGCTGGCTATGAGGGTGTAAGGACATAACAATAAGGATTACACCATTCAGTAGTTAAAGCTACACCATTTCATAGAAAATGCTACACCATCCGGAGCAGATGGTGTAGCCCCTTTTTATCGCCTTGCATCATTCATTCCAGATACTCTCTATTTATCTAAGCTAACAAGAACTTGAGAATAAAATTTGCCAAGACCTTCAAGAATCGGACTCTCCACATCATCTATTGTAAGACGGATAAGTTCTGCCTCCCGATAATCAGTATCAAACTTCCAATAAGAAACAATCGTATGTACTTTCTCATCACCGAATATATGCTTACTGGCAAGTTTATGAGTAAGGACTTCCGGCTTCTTATGACCATACCAGTCTTCCATGCAGACATCAATGCGTAGCGATTGATAGCCACTTACTTTTTGTAGTATTAATGTGGTATCAAAATAATCATCTTCCGTTGGTTTGATAAACTCAAAAGTATAAGTTCCGCGTAATAAAACAGAATCCCTCTCGCTGTTTATTTCAAATGGTACATCTGCAAGCAAATCATTACCCGATTTATCTATGAATGCTAAATAGTATCTATAGAGATAAGGCGGGTAAGAGTCTAATTTATGTTCACAACCGGCAAAGCATATTGCAAGCAATAACAATGAATAGATATATACTTTTCTCATAATGCATCATTTTAAGGGTGAAACATACAGATTTTCTCTGCCATATTGATAGTTTCTGTCATCTGTAGGATTCACATTATCTCCACCAAACCAGCCATTACCAGTGCCAGACCACCCCCAGTTCATATGAAAATATATGCGACCAGAACCAGAAGAAGTAGCGGGGCCCATATAACTAGGGAATCCACAACTTGAATAACTCGGATTTGTAGAACGGTTTACAAGATACTCCACAAAATAGCTACAGGAACTTCCATATTCTTCCGCACCATCACAAACCCATACATGTCCTTTCCAAGTTATTCCAATAAAATTTTTCCTATCACCTGCCATACATACAGGACGTCCTCTAAAAAAAATTTCACTTTCTACATCCCACATATCATGATCCCTTTTAGATACTGTATATCCCATTGCCTCAAAACCTCTTTTGGTATCACCTAAGGAAGCACCGGATTCGTCTTTACCATAATCCATATTCACGGCTTTACCAATCATCGCTATTAGAGATTGAGATGCAGAAGTCGGTCTATCATTTGCCATACTGCTCCAATCAAAGGATCGAGGCCATTCATGATACTTCTCAATCTGAGCCATAGCAATGGCAACACAGCCAGCAGGATATTCATTTGGACATAATGCATTATATCCTCCCTCCTGTCCCCATATTGTATTCATCAAAGGCCCAACTTTTCTGTTATTACTTTTATATCCTACTATTGTAAACTCAAGAGGAGAACCATATAAATCAGCCTTTTCTACAAGACTTTCATAATCTGATTGTGAGAGAAAAGATCGTGCAGAACTTAAAGGACCAAACGAGTATCCCGGACACAAAGTATACAATTCGCCTAACCTTTCACGAAACATTGTCCCATCACGGTAATGATCAGAAGTAGCATCACTTATTGTGGCAGGCAGTATTTCGTAAGCCTCCCACATAGAGCGCATATTTGCCAAAGTTTCGGCATTTTGCATATCGCTTTCCTTAATAGCCCAATTTGTTTCATCCATCCAAATAGAAAAGCCACTCTGCTTAGCTTTTTCCACATCTATTGAATTAGTTTCAGAATAGGCCAAAATCGGATAGTAATTTTTGGTAGCACTTACTATTACAAATCCCCCTCCTTCATAATTAATCACATACATGGATGGCATTTTATCTTCACCATATACCGTCTTAATAGACTCAATATTTTTAGAATTATCAAATGCTGGGACTCCTCTTGTCTCTGCATCCAACGCTTGTACATTTTGAGCCATAAATAAGCTCGCTACTTCAGAGGCTTGGCTAATTGATACGAAATCTTGATTATCCAAGACATTAGTACAATTTTCATCTTCATGAACCAAAACGGGCTCTAAGCTACTCTCACTACATGCACTCATTAGTGCACTCAAAACAAAAAATAATAGTTTCTTCATGTTTTCACATTATTAGAGGTTAATATATAATTATATAAATAATAGCAACAAATACTGGTGTCGCTCTGTAAAATCTCTCTGACACGATAAGAATACAAAGTTAACGCATCAGGAATAAATGCTTGGTGGAACAGGTGCAGATGTCATTCTTACAATTTTAAGGTTAATAGATATACAATGAAAAGAAATTCAAAGCAGGTCTTTATAACCTGCTTTAAGATTATAGATAATTTCACTTCTTCACCGAGAACCGATAAATGCAATGACTGTCGTACTTCTCTCCCGGTTTCAGCAAAGCAGAAGGCCATTCGGGTTTGTTCGGGGTATCGGGGAACTTCTGAGTTTCCAGACAGACGGAGGCACGTTTATTGTACACGATGCCCTTCTTTCCGGTTAGTGTACCATCGAGGAAGTTGCCGGCATAGACCTGGATGCCCGGTTCGTTGGTATAAACATCAAGGACAATGCCTGTGGCAGGAGATTCGAGGGTGGCACACGGGCGGGTAATGTCTCCTTGGGTATTGAGTACCCAGTTATGGTCATAGCCCAAACCGTTCTTCAACTGTATAAAGTCATTATCGATACGGGCTCCGACGGCGGTAGGAGTACGGAAATCCATATCCGTGCCTTCTACGGGAGCAATCTCACCGGTAGTCATAAAGGTGCTGTCTACGGGGGTGTAGGCATCGGCATCGATGGTCAGCAGATAATCACTGTTGGTCTTGGAGGGGTCACCATCGAGGTTGAAGTAAGAATGGTTCGTCATGTTGACAACTGTGGTGCGGTCTGTTTCAGCACTGTAACGGATATCGATGGCATTGTCGTCCGTCAGCGAGAAAGTGACTTTGCAGTTCAGATTGCCGGGGAAACCTTCTTCTCCGTCTTTCGACAGATAAGTCAGTTCCAGGACTTGATCACTTAACTGATGACCATCATACACTTGGTATTGGAAACCTCTGGGTCCGCCATGCAGGCAATGACCGAAATTATTCTGCGGCAACTGATAATCTACTCCTTCTATCGTCATCTTACCCTGGTTGATGCGATTGGCATAGCGCCCGATGCTTGCACCGAAATCAGAAGGATACTTGACGTAATCTTGAATAGAATCGAAGCCCAATACCACATCGCGCATGACGCCGTCTTTATCCGGCACCATCACAGACAAAATGCGTCCGCCGAAGTTCGTAATGCAGACTTCCATACCGTTCTTATTCTTTAGTACAAACAAGTCCGTTTGTTTGCCATCCACTTCCGTACGGAAGTCAGCAGGGTTCAATCCCGAAGCTGTGGCTTCGCCTGCCTGCTTGCTGCTTGTGCAGGCCGATGCCAATAGCACCAATCCTGCCAACAAAATCATAATTCTGTTCATATCACTTATTTATATTTTATTTCTGGTTTATCCGAGGAATGGGCAGTTGAGGAAGGCCTACAGGCTCTTTTGAATGATTTCAGAAATCATTGCTCTAATGATTTCTGAAATGATTGCTGCAATGATTTCTGAGATCATTGAAGTAACCTATTTAGGAAGACATAAGAACAAAAGAACATATTTAAGATCGTTTCTTCTTTTGTCCTTATGTTCTTATGTCTTAAATAAAATCTTCTGTCAACAGATACCACGCATTCCTAAACAGAGCTTATTTCTTCAATAAGAATTGCTCGGCACGTCCCGGAGAGAAGAGCTCCCACAGAGAAGCCACCGTCCAACCCGGAGCGAAGATATTGTTGTAATAGCCTTTTCCGTTGCGTCCATAGTCCCAATTGGTGTGCTGCACCACTTCGGGATAATAACCTACCTTTGCAATGCCGCACATGTGTCCTTCGTACGGCAGCAACTGGCGCATGGAAGTAGAAATGACTTCGGCAAAGTCGGAGAAACGCGGTTCATTGTACTCCTTGGAAAGCCAGTGCAATACATCGGCAAAGTCGAAGATAAACACGTCGATATGGTTATTCTCTACTGATACATTTCCCCAGCCGCGAGTCTTCAGGCCGATATCGCCCAACATCTGTCCTTCGGCAAAGGGTACATCCCAGGTATAGTACCATGACAAAGCGAAATAAGCCGCTTTCTTTGCCAATTCGGCATAGTGTGCACGTTCCTCCCCTTTCGTGGCGAGAGCCAGATAATAGGCAGCGGTAGCGGCATACAGAGAAGCCTCTTTATCCTCACAGTTGGCATCCAGCGTAGAAGAGAAATAATCGGCTTTGGAAATCAATTCGTTTTCCAGATACTCTACCGTACGCTTTGCACTTGCCAGGTAGCGTTTATCCTTGAAATACTTATATCCCATCACCAAAGGCAATGTAGCCGAAGGTGTGCTGCCGCCACTGGCATCTACGATAGAGAAGTCGTCCTTGAACTTACGCGGGAAGCTTCCGTCCTCGTTCTGAAGAGTGAGGAAGGTGTCCAGCATGGTCTTGATGCGTTTCTCCCATTCGGGATGTTTCCGTTTCTGCTGCTTTTCGTAATTCAGATAGTGCAACACGGCATATACACCTTCCGACTGGCGGCGGATGCTATGAGCCGGTTCTTTGAAGTTACGGTTATAATGTACCACCTCATTGAAGAACCCTGCCGGAGAAAAGCCGTTCTGAAGATAAGTATCGAAGATGCTGTTGGCACTCTTCACCAGCTCCGGACGGTTCTTTGCCGCTCCGTATTCCAACGCATTGAAAGCATTGAGCAACGTACGTCCCACAAAACCTACTTCGGCAACATCCGTACTGGCGCAGGTAGCTGTCTCCAACTCTACGCCGGAATAGTAATGGGTAGGCGTATTATCTACATAGCTTTCTACGAAGAAATTGCTCATTACCTCTTTCATCCTGTCCACTGTATAAGGCGTATCGACGGATTGAGGACGATTGGTATCGTAGCAATACTCCCAGGTACGCTGTACGCATTCTGAGAAATCATTGGCATTCCGTTCGGACAATTCCCAAGTCAGCGAAATGCTGTCTCCCTTGCGAAGCAACTGGAAAGCCTCAACAGCAGGTGCCAACGTCAGCTTGCGGATATACGTCTTCGGCGCTTCCCGATAAGGGAAACCGTAAGCAAGAACCGTCATACCGTCTACATTCTCAAAGCCGGTATAGCCGATGGACGTCTCACCGGACAAAATTACCTCGCCTTCTTTATGCGTGGTCAAGGCTTCCTTATCGAACTTATCGATACGGATTACCGACATCGACTTTCCGAGGGCAGGGTTGAAAGCTGCCGTCAGCGGAGTACTCAGGCGGTCTTCGCGCACCAACCAACTGTCGGAGGTATGGAATGAAGGCGCTTCCTTCGGCGAACGCAGGTTGCGGCGATACCAGAAGCCGGGCATATAGAACTGGCAATCATCGTGCTTGTAGCCGGTCTTCACTTGCTCCCCGTAGTTGAAATACACGTTCTCCAGGGCTTTGATAACCACCGTAACACGCTGTTTGCCATCCTTGTCCACTACCTGCCGGGTAATATCCAACGGCAACTTCCCGGATGCTTGGCAGCTATACACGCCATCCTGCACCTTCTGAAGAGTCAGCGGATACTGCTTGGCATCATTCCCCGGAACTTTCAAAGAAATGGAAGCCGAAACATCTTCCGGAGCATAATTTGCTGCTCCTACACTCGTAATGCCTGCTAAAAGCATTATTCCTAAAAACAATCTTTTTACTCTCATAGCTATTTCTGTTTTATTGTTGTTAAAATACAGGTTTGTCAGCCTCTATCGAAGGAGAACTTCCCTCTACCGAAGGCCATCCGTCCTTCCATTCAATCTTGTCCATCATCAGCACACGCCCTTCGGGATTCTTGGTGCTCACTGCGTGATAGAAGAACCAGTCGTTACCGGCATTATCCGACACAATCTCGGAGTTATGTCCGGCACCTACAAAAAAATTATTTTTATGAATCAGGACTTCATGCTTGTTGTCGAGCATACGTCCACCGTTCTTATCCGTATAAGGACCGAAGAGATTCTCCGAACGACCTACAACGGTGGTATAAGTACTGTTCAAGCCCTCACAGCAGGTGCCAATGGAGGCAAAGAAGTAATAATAGCCGTCTTTCTTATGAATATAAGTACCCTCATAAGCTGTTCCGCCTATTTGTTGCAAGGGAGCACCTTCCTTCAGGGAAAGCCCGTCTTCCGAAAGCTCAGCACCATAGATGCCGCTAAAACTGCCCCAGAAGAGGTATTTCTTTCCTCCATCCTCTATATAGAACGGGTCAATACAATTCTGCACATTGATTTCGTTGCTGCGGAACATCTTTCCCTGATCGGTGAAAGGCCCTTCCGGCTTGTCGGCAATGGCACAACCGACGCCGCAAGTCCACTCACCACCCCATACGGACATCGAATAATAAAGCACATATTTATCGCCTATTTTGTTGATGTCCGGTGCCCACAGTCCTCCTTTTTTTTCAAAGTTCGGACGGGTTTGATCGGTGAAAGCAGTGCCCACAAATTCCCAGTCCACCAGGTTCTTGGAACGATGGATAGGCAAATTATGGATGTCTTCGGTGGCATACAGGTAGAAATAGCCATCATCTCCCTTGATAACAGAAGGATCGGGCAAGCTGTAGTTCACCACCGGATTATGATATACATTCTTCGGTTGTTCTTCCGGATTCTCTTCTTTGGCTGATGTGGATGAAGAGCAAGCCAACAGACAACACATTACCGATAACATTAATAACTTCTTCATATATGTATATTTTCTTTTATTACTTTAATACTTGCGGTCTGATAACAGTTCCATCAATAGAAACCACCCCATGATCGGAAATGGCAAAATCCTTGATATAAGAAGTGCGGGGTTGTACTTTGGTACTATCCCAATGTGCATGGAAGATATACTTCCAGCTGCCATCTTTGCAACGGAAAGGAGCACCGTGACCAGTACCCACTAATCCGTCGGCACGTTGCAGCACCGGATTTCCATCATATTTCTTCCACGGACCCATCGGGCTGTCGGAGGTGGCATAACCCACTCCATAGTTTTTGCTCTCAAAATGGTTAGCTGAATAAATCAAGTAGTACATACCGTCTTTCTTCAATACCGAAGGGCCTTCTGCCACCCTAGCAGGTTTGTCTTGCGAAAGTTCCCATGGTTCTCCTACCTTAATACACTCTGTCAGCGTTTCTTGCTTAATGCTTGTCAAGTCATCACTCATCTGTGCTGCCCAAATCACATTACCGTCCGTGAAGCGGACAAAGTAAAGATAAGGTGTGCCATCATCGTCGATAAACAAAGTAGTATCAATGCTTTTCTCGTCCCAAATGGGTTGCTTCACCTCCTGGCGGAATGGACCTTGCGGCGTATCTGCCGTAGCTACGCAAATGTGTTCTTCGGTAGAATAGAAAAGATAGAATTTTTTCTTCGGTTCGATGTAATAAACTTCGGGAGCCCAGAAACCCCATGTGCCGTATGAATCTTCGGCAGACAAAGCCTGACCTTCACGTTTCCAGCTCTTCAGGTCGTCTGAAGAAAAGCAAGCAAAGCCTTCGCCCTCCACCGTGCCTCCGGTGCCATAGGCATAGTACTTGCCGTCATAAAGCATCACATAGGGGTCAGCTATCGGCAAATAATCAGATTCCACAACCAGTTTGCTTTTGCATCCTGCAAAACAAAGACTAAGCAATAATAGAAATACAGTGTTCTTTGGTATTAAATTTTTTTTCATGATTCTTTCTTCAACCATTATTATTCATGATAAATACTCCATGCTTATTTTAATAAACTTGATACGGCGTGATGATGTTAGCAACATCCACGGAAATCTTATAAATCCCATCAGCCCCCTTTTCGCGGATTAGTGGGACGATGCGTGTCTGCCGTGCATCAGGGTCATCACCGTCGCCCCACACATGGTATACATAATAGAACTTGCCGTCCTTACCCTCAAATACATCTCCGTGGCCTGCACCCTTCTCACCCACGATGTCACGACGAATGATGGGATTGCCCGAATACTTTGTCCAAGGTCCCATTGGTGAGGAAGCCGTGGCATAGCCTACAGCATAATCCGGATCCTTGTAATGGTTGGCGGAATAAAAGAGATAGTAAACATCATCCCATTTCACCACCGTAGGACCTTCCATAATCCAACTGCTGTCATAGTTATACATTCTTTCCCAAGGTTCGGTGAGTTCCAAGCATTGTTCCAGTGTACCGGAGTCAACAGTTCCTGTTTCCATGTCAAACTCTGCCACCCAAATAAAGTTACCACCACTGAAACGCACGTGGTAAAGATAGTATTTTCCGTCATCATCCTTAAAGAGAAAGGGATCAATATTTCCTGCCGAAGCATCTATCGCCACGGCCTTCTCTTGTGTAAAAATACCCGTTACGGCACTTGCATGAGCCATCGCTACCCGCTCATTGGCTGTGTACAGGAAGTAATACATACCGTTTTCCTTATACCATTGCGGCGCCCAAAAGCCTGCCGTGCCATAAGTGGTTCCCCACTCCGGCCCCAAGATGAAACGATAAGTGTCCGTCGTGCCTGTAGTCCACTCCTGCAAATCATCAGACATCAGTATGGTGAACCCGCGCGATGACTGGTTGCTGATTTGCGAAGTACCTGACATGTAATAGGTTCCGTTATCCAAGAGGATAGTCGGATCAGCATAAGAGATTTTCTGCGTCTTTGTTGTAGACGTACCGCCACCTTCCTCCTCGTCCGGCAGAGGATTCTCCACATTGGAAGTCCCACAGGAACTGAAAGAAAACATAATGACCATCATCCACAAATATCTCTGTTTCATAGCCTATTTATTTGTTTGTTTATTTATTACCGGGCAAATCACTTTAATCGAAACCTGCCCATTTTCTGCGTAATACTATCGGTCTTTGTACAAAAGAGGGGGCTATCGGTCCCCCTCTTATTTCCGATATTACCGAACGGATTAATTATAGCCCGGATTCTGCGTGAGATGGTCTATTTGTATCGCATTGGCAGGAATAGGCAATATCCAATAGTTATCGCCACCCCATTTATAAGAATAAGTCACCTTACCCCACCATTGACTCATACCGTTAACGGCTCCACCGTCGTCCGTCTTAGCGAACTTCAAGTCTTTCCATGTTTTCCAACGGAGTTCGTCGAAAAATACTACATCTTCAGCCATCAGTTCCCAATGACACTCGTTCATGATGCGCTCCTTCAAGTTATCCTTACTTGTCACCTGAGTGTATGCATTAGAGTTCAAAAGTTGTGCACCGGCGCGGCTGCGTACTTCATTTACTTTTTCAATAGCAGCGTCCATCTGCCCTGCTTCATTCAAGGCTTCTGCCCACAACAGCAATATCTGCCCATAACGGATGAGAGGAAGATCAACAGGCGAATAGTTCACGATAATTTCCATGCCTTCACCTACAAATTTACGGTTGGTGTAGTAGGCCATAGCAGTAATATCAGTGGCGTAATCATACGTAGGAGCATTCAAAGTACGATAAGGGAAACGGTATGTATAGTCTATCGCAGCACCACTGATACCTCCCGAATAAGTGCTATAAGGAGTTACAACAGATGCGGCAAGACGCGGGTCTCGGTTGTTATAAGCCTTCAGGATTCTGGCTTCATTGCCATTCTCTTGATATTTGCTCATATCGGCACCATTATTCTTGGCTTTTGTATATTCCGAATCCGTAAGACCGTCGCGGTAGAAATACACAGCACGCTCTGCAGGAGTCATACTACTGTAGCCGGGAATATAGTCATCCCAATTGAATGGACTTCCGTCAGCATTCTCATAAGAATCTACAAAACGGGGATTCACGATGTAATTTGTCCAACCAAGACCCACACCCGAACCGTCATCCGGCAGACAGCGGCTTCCGTAGAAGTGGTTCTTCTGATGAGAACTGCTACCGTTGTCCGTATCTGTACATTGGATAGAGAAAATCATTTCATCACAGTGTTCGTTCTCCAGTTTGAACAGCTGCTTATACGAATCCGCACCACTGCCCGTGTAAAGGCTGTAACCGCAGTCCTTCACTGCCTGGAAGTCGTTGATAGCATTCTGCCACTCTTTCTTCCACATGTAGATAATACCGCGCAGGGCATAGGCAGCACCTTTGGTAATATGTCCATAATTGCTGTCGCTACTATTGTATTTCTTCGGCAGGTTCTCGTCCTCAATGCAAAGCGTGAGGTCTGCAACCAGATTATTCCACATCTCCTCTTGCGTGTATTGTTTAGCATCCTTCGTGTCATCCGTACTACTGAGTGCCATTGTGTAGTAAGGTATATTACCGTAAAGAGCACTCAGGCGATAGTACCACCAGGAACGCAGGAAACGAGCCTCCGATACAAGGCGAGATCTTTTGCCCTCGTCCATATCGGTCACGTTGGGCATATTCTCTATGACATCATTAGCGCGGAAAATACCGGCATAATATACCTGCCACCAGCGTCCGCTTCCACGGTCGTTACTGGAAGTATTATTACCCAACAGGGAACCGAACCCTCCAATCCAATTGGCATCGAGGTCCATTGTATATGACCAGACATCCCACCAGCCAAGCCAAGCATCGTTATATCCATAATACAAGATGTTATAAACACCGTTTACAGTCTGTTCCGCCATTGTAGCGTTTCCCCATACAGCACCTGAAGCAGCTTGATCCGATGGTGTCACGTCCATATCCACACATCCCATACAGCACAAGCCCAAACCGGCAGTCAGTGCCAGTCGTCTATATAATTTCTTGATTGTATTTTTCATTGAATCGTCTCCTCTTTTTAGAATGTAACATTAATACCAAAAGCATATTGTCGAATAGGCAGATAGCCGTTTCCTGCAGCCATTTCCGGATCAAGTCCTTTGAATTTAGTGATGGTCAGCAAGTTTTCACCCGTAGCATAAATGCGCAAGTTTTGCACATAAAGTTTTTGCATCCATTTGGTAGGGAAAGTGTAACCGATGGTCAGGTTTTTCAACTTCAGATAATTGCCATTGTGTAGCCATAATTGACTTGAAGTTTCAGTCTGGGCGGTACCACCAATTGTCAGACGCGTATTCTCAGAGTTAATGTTGGTACGCGGGTCCGACGGATTTTCGGGATCGTAGAAGTAATGATCATTAGCCACATCCCGTCCAATACCATAGCAACGTGTCAAACGGGTGCTATTTAAACTTTGTTCCCACCAGGAAATCTTAAAGCCTGCAGCTCCGGCCCAACTCATAGAGAAATCAAATCCCTTCCATGACGCACTTGCCTGGAGGCCATAGTAATATTTCGGCGTGGAAGAACAACCTTGAAAATCACGGTCATTATCATTACCGTAAATACCATCACCATTAAGGTCGGCATAAATTACGTCGCCATACCAGATTTCGCTCTTGCTGATGCCTTTAGCCGGATAGAATTCATAGCCTGCAGCCACCATGGCTTTCAACCATGCCATATCTTGTTCAGTACGGATCATACCGTCCTTAGGACCACCATTCAGGTTAACCGAACCATCAGCGTTGAAGTAGTTGCCGTTTCCCTTGTAAAGGTTGAGCATATAGTATTCGTTGATGGCATGTCCTTCGAGTACACGCTGGTCACCACCTGTAGACACGTCACCGATGTTCGTAGAATAAACCCCGTCTTTCCAGCCACGCTCCAAGGCTCCCTTGTATTTCGTCACTTCATTCTTATTGAGAGAAAAATTAGCATTAACACTGTAATTGAAATCCCTCACATGATCTTGCCAACCCAACGTCAGTTCGAAGCCTCGGTTAGTCACCTCAGCGATATTCTGATAGGGAGAAGTAAAATAAGCCAATGTAGAAGACAAAGAAGGTTGATATAAGATACCATCCGTCACTTTGTTATACCATTCTATGGTAGCATTCAAGCGGTTCTTCATCGTGGTTACGTCTAAACCGATATTTGTCACAGTCGTTGTTTCCCACTTCAAATCAGAGTTGGAGAATGAAGACATTCCGAAACCGGAACTTACGTTGTCTCCAAATACATAGTTTCTTACAGAATAAAGAGATTGATATGCATAATAACTGTTGATGGCACTGTTACCGAGCTTACCCCAGGAAGCACGCAGCTTCAAGTTATCGAAAAGATTAAGATCTTTCATGAAGTCTTCTTCCGAGATACGCCAACCGGCAGAGAAAGAAGGAAACGCACCCCAACGATTTTCGGATGCAAAACGAGAAGAGCCATCATAACGTATGTTAGCCTCAAAGAGATAACGAGAGTCATAAGCATAGTTCACACGACCAAACCAGGAACGGGTAGCCAATTCTCTCGTATAGCCGGAAAGATAGCTAGGTTCAGTCATGGCGTTGAAGTCGGTCAGTGTCGGGTTTACCATACCTTTCTTGCAGATATCCACTTCACTCTTCCACCAACGGTATTCTTCATAACCGGCCATGGCAGACACATCATGCTTATTGTTGAAAGTCTGGCTATAATTCAACACAGCATTGCTTTTCCAACTCTGTTCATAGTTCCGCCAGTCATATACCTGAGATTCGGCTAATTCAGCTGACGTAGCCGGATGATTCGTCACTGTTCCAGTAAGGAAATTCATGCGCGGTTTGTAGTCCGAATCGTACAAAGTATGTTCATTACGGAAGTTATCGTAGTAAAAATTATAAGTGAAGTTGAAATGCTTCAGAAAATCCACCCTCACATACGGATTCACATAAAATTTAGTCTGTTTCTTAGTACCTTCCTGCGTGTCAATGAAGTAAAGCGGATTGGTGGCGGAAGCATCTTCTTCTGTGGATGCCACAGCACCATAGTAACCATCATAAAAAGGATAGGTACCGGGGTTGGCTTTTTTCATTTCAGTACCGGTCAGGTTATCCACATTGTTACGCTCCTGGTCGGTATGATATCCCCATGCACGTATTCCCGCCGTGAGGAACGGGCTGATCTTTGATTCCACATTGGAACGCATGTAATACTTCTGCATACCTGAGTTGGGAGCAATACCCGGATTGTTCAAGTAAGTTGTGCTGAAACTATAGTTGGTACGCTTCTCTGAACCCACCACGGAAACAGTATGCTCCTGCATCCATTCAGGATTGTATAGTACGTCATACCAATCGGTATTAGGATAAGCCACGTAATTAGGATAGCCTGAAGCGGAAATACCGTTAGGGTCTTTTTCTGCTGCACGCCATGCGTCGATGTTGCTTTGGCTGTACAATGTAGCAGTACCACTACCTTCGCACGCTTCGTTGAAGAGTTCCATATAGTCGGCATAGTTGGATACCTGACGTATCAATTTGGCAGGCGTGTTCAGCGAGAACTTACCGGAGTAAGTAACATTGATTTTGCCATCTGCCGCTCCTCTCTTAGTTGTTACCAAGATAACACCATTTGCAGCACGGTTACCATAAATAGCACAGGAAGCAGCATCTTTCAGAATAGAGATGCTGGCAATGTCGTTCGGGTTAATTTGGTTCAATTCCATTTCCATACCATCCACCAGAATCAATGGGCTGGACGTATTCAAGGTACCTGTACCACGAATCGAAATATTAGCCTTTTCTTCATTAGGTTTTGAACCTGTAGTCATTACATTCAAACCGGCTGCCATACCCGAAAGAGCATTTGCCACCGTAGTAACGGGGCGTGAAAGCGCTTGGTCTTCGTAATTTACGGTAGATACGGAACCCGTCAGATTGACTTTCTTCTGTGTACCATAACCTACTACCACTACTTCATCCAACATTTTGGAATCATCCTGCATCACCACTTGTATCGGAGTACCACTGAAAGTGTGTTCCTGAGATACCATACCAATAAAGGAGAACTGAATGATGTCTCCCACCTTTCCATTTAGCGAAAAATTTCCGTCTAAATCAGTTACGACACCAGTAGCAGTACCTTTGATCACTACGCTCACGCCGATCAACGGTTCATCGTTTGCATCTTTCACCGTACCGGTAATGTTGCCATTTTGCGCGTATGTGGCAACAGCAAACACAGCAAAGAATAAGAATAAGATTTTCTTGATCATTTTTTATAGAATTAGATTTTGAAACTATGCGGAAAATTTAGCTCCGCTTTTTGAGTACATTTTGTAAAAGGAGACTGAGCACCTCTTACTAAGCATAGAAAATAAATTAGGGTTGTTACGTCATAGGCATTTCGTTCGTAGTATTACTATATATTTGGTTAACCTTTTCGATTGCAAATATATCAGCATAAAGCTAAATCCGATGCAAATATAGCTTCAATCTATGCAATTATAAATCCAAAAAATGCCTCTGAGAAGCATCTCAGAGGCATTTGACCGTATTGTTTTATTTAGCAGTTCATTCGGTCTATTATTTCACAAAGTCCTTAGGCAATATCCCGAATTGCTTCTGAAAACACTTGGTAAAATAGGACGGTGTATTGAAGCCGGTCATATAGCAAACCTCATTGATTTTGCACTCACCCTCCTTTAAAAGTTGCGCAGCTTTTTTCAGTCGCTCCAAGCGGATATAGTCGTTCGGCGTCATATCCAATATACCTTTTATTTTCCGGTTCAGACTCGAACGGCTCATGTTCAGCAAGCTCGCCATATCGTCCAGGCAGAAATCAGGATTCTGCATATTTTCAACAACCACTTCCTTCAGTGTCTTGAGAAATGTTTCATCTGCTTTGGTCATTGCCATGCTGTTGGTCTGCACAAAAGGAGAATGAACAAAAGAGACACGCAATTTCTCGCGATTACTCAGCAGATTGGAAACACAAACCTTCAGGTATTCCACCGAAAATGGCTTTTCTATATAGACATCCGCGCCCAGCTTCATGCCTTCTATCTTCGCCTGAAGGGTAGTTTTGGCTGTCAGCAGGATAATGGGTATATGGCTGTAGTCGAGTTCCGATTTCAGATGCTCGCACAGTTCCAGTCCATCCATTTCGGGCATCATGATGTCTGTGATGACCAGGTTGACAGTATGCTCTTTCAAGACATTCAAGGCTTCTACCCCATTCAAGGCGGTCAGTACCTGATATTCCGACGAAAGTTGCTTCACAACGAACGATTGCATCTCAGGACTATCCTCCACTACCAACAGAGTGTAGCGATACTGTTTGGAAGCAGGTTCTGTTCCGCTCTCCTCGGCAGGTTCTTCACTGGCCACCGGTTCTTTCCGCCCTATAGCCACGGTTTGGGCATGCTTCAGCGGAAGGGTCAACAAGAAGCAATTGCTTTCTGTGGAGTCTGCCATACACAAAGTACCTTCATGGAGCTCGGCAAGCGAACGGGCCAGTGCCAATCCGATACCGGTACCGGATACGGAACGCAGCACACCCGTCTTATACTGGGTAAACGGCTTGAATATCTCTTCACGCATCTCCGGTGGAACGATAGCTCCATCATTGCACACAGAGAGTATCAATTTCTCATCTTCGGCACACAACTTGATGCTGATATACGTTTCCGAGTACTTCATTGCGTTGGTCAGCAGGTTACTGATAATCTTGGTCAGCCCTTCCATATCCACCGAAGCATAGAGGTTTTCGGGCACATCGACGGTAAGTTCCAGCCCCTTCTCGCGTGCCAAAGGCTTAAAGCGCTTATAGGTTTTCTGCAAAAGGTCCGATACATTGCATTCTACAAAGTCCAGTTGAAAGCCTTGTGTCTCCGTTTTTCTGAAGTCAAGCAACTGATTGACCAGGTCGAGCAGGCGGTTGGTATTCAAATCCATTATCTCCAGGTCATCTCTGATCTCATTGGAGACAGACTTGGACGTCAATACATTTTCGAGCGGACTCTTTATCAGTGTGAGCGGCGTACGTATCTCGTGGGCTACATTCGTAAAGAAATCTATTTTAGCCGTATACAATTCCCGCTCTTTCTCGCGTTCAAATTTCTCCATCGTCTGTTGATGCTTCAGCAACGTCCGCCTCCTGAAATAGAAAATGACAGCAGCCAGCGAGCACAAAGCCAACACCACATATACCGCATACGCCCATGTCGACAGATAGAAAGGAGGACGGATGTGTATATCGAGCACACGCTCCTCTTCATTCCACTTCCCGTCACTGTTTGAACCTTTTATGCGCAGTGTGTAACTTCCGTAAGGCAGATTGGAATAGTTGATGGTAGAATTACGCCCCACCGCATACCATTCACGGTCAAAACCTTCCAGCTTATATTCCAACCGATTCATTTCGGGAGCCTGAAAGCTTAAAGCCGCCACTTGGAAAGAGAAAGAGTTCTGATCGGCCTCAAGCTCTATCTCATCCGAGTAGATAATGCTCTTCTTCAAAGGAGAATCCGGACTGTTCACAGAAAGACGCTTATTGAACAAGTAAAAGTCTGTAATAGCTACCGGAGGCAGGAAAGTATTTTCAACGAAAGTTTCCGGGTCAAAAGCAATGAATCCGTTGATACTGCCCAGATAGATGCGTCCTTCCTTGTCACAATAACCCGACTGGAAGTTGAACTGATTGCTCAGCAATCCGTTGGCAGTAGTGTATGCGTGCTTGCTTCCCGTGTCCGGATTGAAGCAAACCAGCCCGTAATTGCTGGTTATCCACAAGTTTCCCCGCTTATCTTCCACCATTTTATAGATGGTGTTGCTTGGAAAGCCTTGTGACATGTCGTAGCGGGTAAAGTTATCCGTTTCGGGATTATAGCGGCAGAAGCCCTCGCCCAGTGTCATAAACCACAGGCGTTTCTTACTGTCTTCGTAGATGCTGATGACCTTGTTATAAGAGAGGGAAGTTGAATCTTTCTCATTGGAAAGATAGTTCCTCCATTGCTGGGTACGGACGTTATAACAGAACACCCCGTTAGAAAAAGTGGCAAACCACAAATTCCCGTTAAAGTCCTCCAGGATGCTGTAAGTAAACATATTCCTCAACTGGGGAATACGGGTAAAGTCGTCGGTAGGGCGATTGTACTTCAGCAGACCGGAGGTAGTACCCACCCATACATCGCCCGTAGTTGTTTTGCAAATGGCAAAGGCATCGTTGGCTATCATCGAATTCTCACTCTCGCCTTTGGAGTAATGCTTCACCTGTCTGGTACGCAGATTTACCCTGTTCAGGCCGCCGGAGAAAGTACCTACCCACAAATCATCCCCATCCATGCAAAGCCCGTGCACATTCTGATAGATGGCAGGATGCTCGAATGGCTCTATCTTTCCGGTCTTGGGGTCGAAATTGAACAGTCCTTTGTCTTCAGTACCAATCCACAGTGTGCCGTCATTGCTTTCGCATATCTCGCGCACACGGCGGCCGAAGTATCTGAGATCCTCCCTGGGATAGAATTTCTCGAAATAGGTCCATTGGTACGGGTAATAGTTCACGCCGCCAAAGTACGAACCGATCCACATGCCGTTCTCCTTGTCACAACAAAGAGAATAGATGGCATTATCCGACAATGCATAAGAGTCGTCCTGGTTGGGGACAGTGAGATGGGTCACTTTATCGGTCGTCAGGTTATAGATGTACAAGCCGGACTCTGCACCGACCCACAGTTCATTGTCCGACTTGAACTGCAACGCACGTACATAGGTATTCAGAAGCCTGCGCGTCTTTCCGCTGGTCAGGTTTATCTCGGTCAAGCCGTTGAGCGAGGCAATATAAACACAATTATGAGGGCCGTTGACCTGCCAGTTGATGATGTCTCCCTTGAATATCTCATTCCCGTCGGCATCCCTGAAGGGTTGTAGAGGGGATTCGAAGTTATCTTTTGTATAATAAAGATTGTCGGCATAGAGCGCAAGCCAGCAGGTATTTCCATTTAGCCAGAAACGTGTAACATTGGCCAGTCCCGAATCGTACAGACGGTTCAGCAACTTCTTTTCATCCTGCTTATAGCAGAACAAACCCTGATTCTCTACCGATATCCAAATATTATCCTGATCATCACTCCCTATCATCGTGACAAAGTCTCGGACAGTAGTTCCCTTGTCGCTTACCTGATCGAAGGCAGTGAAAGAATCCCGTACCGGGTCATAGATAAAGACTCCGCCATCAGTCCCTATCCAGATATTTCCTTCGTGGTCTTCGTAAAGTGCAGTAATAAAGTTCTTCCCTAAACCGGAGTTTTCCTTCTTATACACACGGAAAGCCACTCCATCGTATCGGTTCAGGCCGTCTTTGGTGCCGAACCACATAAAGCCTTTCCTGTCTTGCAGAATCTGATAGACCGTATTCTGCGAAAGGCCGTTGCGAATGTCCATCGTCCGGAAGTAGTAATGAACAGAGTTTTGTGCATAGCAGGGCCATGCCGCTACTATGCACAAACAGAGGAAAAACTTTAGAATGATTCGTTTCATACCTCACATCCCATATAAGTGGAGAATTTATTTCTTCAATGCATTACAAATGCGCTTGTTAGCTTCTCTGACACGCGCTTCGTCCAGTTTTATCACCTTGCGGTCGTAAGTCATCAGTCCGTTTACTTCCACTTCCACATCGGTGGTCTGCGTATAGACGGCTGCCGAGAAACCTCTGTCGATAAGCTGATACAACATATCGGCATACTTCACATATTCGTCCGTCACTTCCTTGGAAGAATTGAACTGAACATAGCCCCAGTTGCGGTTCGGTTCCCAGATATGGTCTTTCAGCACAAGGCCGATGCCGCCATATTCACCAAGAACGGTGGCACGCTGTGCATCATACAGGTACATCTCCGGTTGCGGATAGTTATGAAGGTCGAGCATATCGCCGCAAGTATAGTGGTTGCCGCCACTTGCCGGATTCACCAGGCGGGTCGGGTCGTACTGTTTTGTCCATTCTACGATTTCGGGAGTCTTGAACTGTCCCCAAGCCTCGTTGAACGGAACCCAGGTGCCGATGCAGGGATAAGAATAGAGACAGTCCATGATTTCTTTCCACTCCTTGCGATAGCAAGCTTCCGATTCGGCCGAACGCTTCATCTCTGTTCCGTCAAAGTATCTGTGGTTTTGCCATTCGGGGTTGCGGTCACCGCTCGGCATGTCCTGCCAAACGATGATACCCAGTTGGTCGCAATGCGTATACCAGCGGGCAGGCTCTACCTTGATGTGTTTACGAATCATATTGAAGCCGAAATCTTTTGTCTTCCGGACATCGTACAGCAAAGCCTCATCCGTGGGAGCGGTGTACAAACCATCAGGCCACCAGCCCTGGTCCAACGGGCCGAACTGGAACAGCGCTTCGTTGTTCAGTTCCAGGCGCACAATGCCGTTGGCATCGCGACGGGTGGAATACTTGCGCATGGCTGCATAACTATCTACTTTATCCAAGACTTTATCACCGCTTTTAAGGGTGACTTTGAGCGTATAAAGGAAAGGAGAATCGGGACTCCAAAGTTTGGCATCCTGAGGCATAGCCACTTCTACAGCCTCTGCATTGATACTCTTACCAGTAGCTACCAACCGGCTACCGTCATAAACGGCTACTTCTACAAGATCGGAAGGATTGCACGCGTTCAGCTCTGCTTTTACGGTCAGCAGATTGCGGTCGATATCGGGAGTAATGCGGAGGTTCCCGATATGCTTGGCTGCAACAGGTTCCAACCATACGGTCTGCCAGATACCGGATACGGGTGTATACCAGATACCTTCGGGACGGCTGACTTGCTTGCCGCGCGGCTGAGGACCTTTATCTGTAGGATCCCACACCTTTACCACCAGGCGGTTGCTACCTTTGGCAGATAAAGCGGCGGTAACATCGAAAGAGAAAGGAGTAAATCCTCCGGTATGGCTTCCCACTTTGACATCATTCACCCATACGTCGGTCTTCCAGTCTACAGCGCCGAAGTGCAGCAGCACTTGCTTGCCGCGCCAGGCCGACGGAACCTCAAAGCTACGTTGATAAATCAGTTCTTGCTTTTCGTTGATGCGCTTTCCTACTCCGGATAATGAAGATTCCACTGCAAAGGGAACCAGGATTTTGCCATCGAAAGCAGCGGGTATTTGCTCGCCTTTATTAATAATGGCATAATCCCATAAACCATTCAGGTTCTTCCAGTCACTCCGTTCCATGATAGGACGGGGATATTCGGGCAATACATTGGAAGGATCTATCCGGGATGCCCAATCCGTTTTGATTTTATCACCCACAGGGCTCCACTGCGCCCAACTTCCGGTTGCAAACAATGTCAGGAAAGACAATAAGAAAAGTATTCTTTTCATAGTATTATTATTTTTATTGGTTTCAACGGAAGCAAAGATAAGCCGATTCGGAAAAAGAAAATAGAATTTTAGAACCAATAAATAACATTTTCGTACTTTTCTTTTGCCTTGATGCAAAAGAAAAGATACCAAAAGAAAAAATCAAGGCTACACTTCCGGGGCTACTACGGCACTGTCAGAAACGGGCGTCGCGAAACTCGCACTTCGTGCTCAAACAATCGCTCCTTTTTCCGCTTCTGACAGCGCCTTCGTTTACGCCCCTACAGTGAGGCCGGGAAACCATTCGGCATGAGAGGGCAAATACTATTTATACCCTTCATTCTGCTGCTCCTTCAGCGCCGGGTTTGCATTGATCTCATCCTGCGAGATGGGAAGCACGATTTTTCCGAAGGTGCGGTCTATTGTCTTTTCGCGATGGCTGACCGGCACACTCTGAAAATCATCGTTGAATTCGATGGTTTTGTTCATTCGCATCATGTCGAAGAAGCGCTGGCCTTCGGCAAAGAGCTCCTTGCTGCGTTCATCCAGAATCATGTCGTCGGTGATGGTGGCTGCTGTGGCAGGCGCCAGTTGCGGAGCACGCTTGCGGATTTCGTTCAAGTAACCGGCAGCAACATCGGCACCGGCTTTAGAAGAATGCAGGGCAGCTTCGGCAGCAATCAGGTAAATCTCCGAGAGACGGATGATTTTGATATTGACGGCTGTATTTGTGGCTTTTCCGTCGCCCGGCAGGGAAGTACCGCCCATATACTTATAGCAGGCACCTTTGCGCTCGATGTCATTGTCATACCAATACTCATCGTTATCCATTACGCCCCAGCGGACATCCGTCTCGTCCTCACCCAGGCGGTCGAGGAAGTAATCACTGGCAAGATACCAGCCCATGGCGTTCTTCAACTGTCCGTAGCACATCAGATAGAAGCCCAGGGAGGAAGTGCCCAAATCGGACTCTTCGGTAGTGATGCCCAGTTCGAAGATAGACTCGGAACCGAATTGCTTGCTCCAGGAAGCAGTCCATGTTTCGGGGGTATAGAGCGTGTACTTCCCGCTTTCTATAACTTCCTTGGCCGCCGTCAGCGCACCGTCATAATCTTCCATATAGAGCTTTACACGGGCTTGCAGAGCGATGTTGGCATAGTAACCAACATATCCATTCTGTACAGACTTGTCTCCGGACAGGAAAGTAGCGCCGTCCGACAAGTCCTGCAATATCTGCCGATAGTTCTCTTCGACAGTGGCACGGGTGGGCTGCGCCTGCACGGTAAGGGGTTCGGTAACATTCGGCACTCCGTAGGAAGCCTTGTTATAGTTATAAGGAAGCCCGTAGAGGCGAACCAGGTCGAAGTAGAACAAGGCACGCAACGTCAGCGCCTGACCTTTGACGTAAGAGAAGTCTTCTACATTTCCTTTCTCTTCCTGCTCCTTGATATTGCTCAGCAGCGAGTTTACTTGCAGAATGCAGTAATATCCCCGGCTCCAAAAGCTGGAATAACTGCCGCTATTGGGTTCATGATTGAACGTATAGAAAGCGTCCAGGCCGCGTCCGGCGGAGTAGATTGTCAGGTCACCACCTTTGGCATCGCCATACATAAAGAAGTTCCTGCCGTAATAAGACGAGGATGTCATCGCGCTCATCACTCCGTTCAAAGCCACTTCGGCATCGGCCACCGTGGCAATGGCGCCATCCGCATTGCCGGAGTTCGTGGGCTGCATATCCAGAAAACCATCACACGAAGTGAATGTAAAAGCACCAAGCAGTGCCAGTACCAGTAAATGATATATCTTTTTCATTGTATCTTTCCTCCTATTCATTAAAATTTCAACTCAACTCCTACTACGAATGTCTTTCCGATAGGCGTCTCCCAACCGCGTGTGCCGTATTCGTTCACTTCCGGGTCGGCATCCTTGTATTTGGCAATGGTCCAGAGGTTGCTGGCGGTGAAGAAGACGCGGGCATTCTCGATAAAGACCTTGCGGGTCATCGTCTTGGGCAAGGTATAGGCCAGTGACAGATTCTTCAGGCGCAGATAGCTGGCATTGAACAGATGGCGGGTACTGTATTGCTGAGGGTCTGTCAGGTCAACGCCTTCGATGCGCGGCTCCGTACCGCTGGTATGTTCCGGCGTCCAGAGATTGTCGTAGTAGTTCTTGGAGTGGATGCGCTCCCAGTAATAACCGTCGTCGGCCACGTCCTTATAGGCGCTGTCGTACAGATTGCCGCCAATCTTATAGGTGAAGCCCAGAGAAAGGGCAATGCCTTTGTAGGAGACGGAAGTATTGACACCACCGTAAACCTTGGGAACGGCAGTACCGATAATCGTATAATTGGCATCGTTGAAGTCGTACGTGGCACCGCGTCCGTTGTACTCAAAGTCTCCGGCTTTCGGGTTCTTGGGGTCGTTCACGTAGTAGACGCTCTTACCGTTGGTCTTGTCCACTCCCGCCCATTCGTAACCATAGAAGGATAATGTGGATTCTCCTTCGCGGTATATATATTGTGCACGGCCGTCTTCGGCAGGAGGGTCGTTCCAGATGATGTCGGCGCCACCGTACAGTTCCTTCACTTCAGAGCTCAGAAAAGTGGCGTTGATGCCGGCGCTCCACAACCAGCCTCCCCGGTCGATGATGTCGCCGCTGAGTTCCACCTCCACGCCGTGGTTGTTGATGCATCCCACATTCTGCAAGGTAGAAGAGAAACCGGTCACCATAGAGATAGGTACATCTTGCAACAGGTTCTTGGAATCGCGGTTGAAGTATTCCACCGTACCGCGCAGCCGTTGGCCGAAGAAGCCGAAGTCGATGCCGACATTGGTATTGTAGCTGGTTTCCCAAGACAGCTTGTCGTTGGTAACGGTAGTGATGGTTCCGCCCGGATTACCCAGATACTTATTGGTATAGTTCATCAGACTCATATAACCGTAATTATCCGAAGGCAACGTACCGTTGACACCGTAAGAGGCACGTATACGCAGATTGCTCAGGAAAGAGAGATTGCTCATAAAGCCCTCTTTCATGATGTTCCACGCACCGGCCACCGACCAGAAGTTACCCCAACGCTCCTCCTTGCTGAGACGGGAAGAACCGTCGCGGCGGAAAGAACCGGAAATGAAATAGCGGTCGTCGTAGTTGTAGTCCAGCTTGGAAAGGATGGAAACCATCGAATTCCCCCAGGAATATCCGGCAGAAGTCTGTGTTCCGGCAGTAGAGACGGTGTGCAGGGTACTGACGGGAAGATTGCTTCCGGTGGCACGCACATAGTCCGTCTTGTTCTTCTCGGCTTCAAAGCCGACCATAGCGCCTACGGTATGCTTATCAAAAGTACCGCTATAATTGGCGGTGGTAGAAGAAACCATCTTCTCGTAGGTGGTGCGGTATTCGTTGACGTTACCGTTATCGGAAGAACCGTTATAGTGATTGGCACTATAATAGAGGTGCTCTTTCACGGCTGTATTGTCGTAAGAATAGATAGAACGGACATCCAAACCCGGCATCAGATGCAGGGTCAGGGTTTCGGCTGCCATGATTTTGGTGCTGGTAGAGTTATTCTCCCATTCGTTGTTATAGTAAAGTCCGTTATAGGCGTAACTGCCGTAGCGTTTGGTCCACGGGTCACCGGTTTTATAGTCGGTAGGCCAGTAGAGCCCCCACAGCAGGTTGCGGGTCTGCATGAAATAGTTGCTGCCGGTGTTGCGCGTATCGTTATAACCGCTCTTCTTGGTACGCGCCAGGCTGGCATTGGTAGTCAATTCAAGGAATTTACCCACTTTCTGCGTCAGGTTCAGACGGCCGGAGACACGGTCGAAACTATTCACCTTCAAACGGCCTTCGTCCTCGGTGTAAGAGATGGAGGTATAGTAGTTCGTGTTCTGCGTAGCACCGCTCACCGACATATCGTAAGTCTGATAAACGGCCGTACGGAAATAGGCCTTGTCCCAATCGTAGTACTTGCCGCCTCGACCGGAGTTGTCATACTCACCGATGTTGACCCTCTCGTAAGCTCCGTCACCGTTGGTGGAAAATTGGTAACCGTGTTTGTTGAAGCGGTTGTTCAGCTGATACAAGGCGTACGTATTTGGAGTATACCCTTTGTTACTCATTTCCTTCGGATTATTCATACCATAATCATAAAATACACTGTACAGCATATCCACATTCTCCTGCGTACTGGCTGTTTCGTAATTGTCCGTCGCCCAAGAGGGAGTGAAGCCGACTTCCGCTTTCAGCGTAACTACCGGTTTGCCGATCTGTCCCTTTTTGGTCGTAATCAGGATAACACCGTTTGCCGCACGCGAACCATAGAGCGAAGAAGCTGCGGCATCCTTCAATACCGAGATAGACTCGATATCTTCCGGGTTGAGCGTATTCATTATATTGTTGGTAGAGTACAGTTCGCCGCTCATTTGTCCGGTGTTTCCCGAAGAAACGGGCACGCCGTCCACCACATACAGCGGTTCGCTACCCGCATTCATGGAGCCGATACCACGGATGCGGATGGAGGGTGCAGAACCTGCCTGACCGGAAGAAGTGGTCAGCTGCAAACCGGCAACCTTACCGTTCAGCGCATTCTCAAAACTGGTAGTCGGTATATCTTTCAGGGCATCGGCCTTCACCAGCGATGCCGAACCGGCATAACTGCTTTTCTTCGCCGTGCCGTAAGCCACCACCATGACTTCATCCAGCAACTCCGAGTCCGATTTCAAAACTACTTTCACATCCGGCGCGATAGGAACTTCCACCTTACGCATGCCCACAAAAGAGACAACCAATGTCTTTGCCGTGTTCGGTACATTCAAGATTGTAAATCGACCTTCGATATCGGTTACTGCCCCCAGTGTCGTGCCTTTTACCAATACCGATGCTCCAATAATCGGCTCATTGTTGTCCTCGGCAAACACCGTTCCCGAGACCTTGGACGTTTGAGCCATCATCCCCATGCTTGCCAGCAAGCAGGCGATGAGTAACAAGAAGAATCTCTTTCTCATAACTTCTCTGTCTTAAAATTAATCAATACATGTTGTCTGTAAATATTCAATCCCCACAAAGATATGCATCTTTTTCATAAAGTAAATCAATTTTAAGCAAAATCATGTCTTTTGCTTTAAAAAAGAAGTGGCATTTAAACAAAAGGGTATAATAATTCATAAATTAGAGGAAATATGCCACAGTATAGATTCGGATTACAGACCATTGGGAAGGAAAAAGTTTCAGAGAATTCGACGTACACGAAGTTTTTTCGTTTTCTACCTACACTCCAGCACGGTCGCTCTCTATTCCTTTATTCATCGGCATTTCAGAGCGTGTAGGAAGCGTGTAGGTAGAGTGACGGTAAACGGTTACCTACACGCTTTTTCTTGGAAAAATCAAGTTTTATTCATATATAAAATGCTTGCACACAATTACTTTACTTCCTTTTTGCAAGCTTTTCCTGAATGTAGCCAAATAACATCTATTAACATGGAAAATGATGGTTTTCGACGGTTTCTTTGTCGAATAAGCGGGCAAATGATTATTTATCTATCAAGACATAAGAACAAAAGAGCATATTTAGGATAATTCTGTCTTCTGCTCTCATGTACTTCTTTTGTCTTAAAGACAGCCTCCTGTTAAGTGCAGTAAATAAGAAAGTTACAGTTTCCTACGGTAGGAAACGCGCGTTCCTACAGCAGGAAACTGCAGTTTCCATTGATTGGGAACGACCGTTTCCATAAAGAGAAACGCGCGTTCCCATTAGAGGAAACTGTCGTTCCCATGAGCGGAAACGAGCGTTTCCTTCAGTAGAAATCCGCTTACCATAATGCTACATTGCCCAAAGAACCTAATTCAAGACTAGCTGATTTTACTCCCATTGCTTTAAAGGCCCTTACAATAGTAGAAAAAGTGACACTTTTTCCACTTTCTATTTTGGATATTTGGGCCTTCTGAACTCCCATAAGTTCTCCAAGTTGTTCTTGTGTAAGATTCTTGGATTCTCTTGCTTGCTTGATGGCTTCTCCAATGAGGAAATTATTTATATCAGCTTCATATTTATCCCGTCTTGGAGTTCCTTCAGTTCCTACTACAGCATCCAACATTTCTTCGTGGGTGTATAACTTTAATTCTGCCATAATTACTTATTTTTAGAGTTAAAATATTCTTTCCTTATTTCTTGTGCTTTGGCTATTTCTTTGGGTGGTGTCTTTTGACTTTTCTTCGTAAAGCCATGAGTAGCCACTACCAAAGTATCGGCATCAGTATCCCAAAATGCAAGTAATCTATATGCTATTCCGCTATAAATGGTTCTAAACTCCCAAATATCTGTATCACCTAATTTTTTAAAAAGTTCCTTATCTAAAACAAGCATACTTTTCCCAATATTATAGGCTATTTTATCTCTTACTTTTTCATTAAGGGATTGAAGAAACTCTATCGATTCCTGCATATAGACTACTTGAAATTTAGGTTTCTGTTCCATTTCATTGTTGTTTAACATTACAAAGGTAATTAAAGTTTCTAATTTAGGAAACTTTATCCTGCACTTTCTTTGATAACAGATATTAAATATTAAATTAACCTCCTGATTATTAACAAACTAAAATCTTTCGCCCGTCCCCGTCCCAGCGGATTTGCAAATCATAGGTGATCGAAAGATTCTTGCCCGTCCCAAATACAAACATATCATTTTAGGAAACTGCCGTTCCCATAAGCAGAAACGAGCGTTTCCTTCAGTAGAAACGGAGTAGGCAATATTTTTTGATTTTATTCAGAAGCCTAAGGCACATTGTTTCCATTCTGGTTCGACCACTCCACCGGGCTAACTTAATCAGTACTTCTTCATTAGTGGGTTCCCAAAATCCCAATACAAGGGTTTCGGTATTGAAAATATGTAGCAGGCAGTTGTGGGTTAAAATAAAAAGGAGTCGGTCTCTATAGAGTATGCTGAATATATCTTCAATGTCTAACCAGTATTCCACAACGGCTTCACTGTTGGAATCGGAAGGCGGAGAGAGAAACAAAATCTGATTGTCCTCAATAATGAGATTGTATTGCATGTTCAATGGAGCAAGGATCTTCATTATTTGACTTTCAGTCTGCCGTTTCATTGTGCGGACAACGTTAAATAGTTCTTCATCAAGGGTTTTCATATCGTCCTTAGATTTTAAAGTATATAATTGCCCTTGTTCCTTTTAAGCAAAAAGAAGTCGGACGTGCTATTGCATATCTACCTAAGGAGAGGCACTGGTATACCCGAACTACCAATAAACATGCTCACACGACCGACCTTAAGTCGCTCGCATGAAACAAATTCATTGAAGTAGTTCTTTTTGACTTAAATAAAATTACCAGTTTTTCTCCTTATCAAAAAATTGCTTCAATACGCCGTATTTCTCTTCGGCTTACGGTGCAAATATACTGCATTTATTCCTAAATGTATACATTCCATCCTTATTTTCTTTAGTATCCGAATAAAAAGCTTATCTTTGCTTCCACAACAATAACAGAACACATGAACTTACATCTTCCACCTATGAACCGCACATTCTTCCTTGTATCACTACTCCTGTTACTTCTATGCCAAGGGTGCAAAGAAGAGGAAGAAAACCCGAATTTTGAGAATCCGAGCATTAGCATCAGTTCCTTCACCATACAATCTACCGACCGTTGCACTATCAAGCTCAGCATAGACTTGGGCAACGGATTCAGCACACAAAAAGCATACCTGCAACTCTACGACTTGAGTGACGCAGATGCAGAACCCACCTTCCTGCCCGTAGAGCTTGGCAAGGACCGGCTACAGCAGCCCGAGCTAACCATCACTGCGCCTCAAACGGCACACGACTACCTGGTACGCGCCTGCCTGGAAACTAAAAAGAATACCTTCACAACTCCCACACAGACCTTGTACTTCTCCGCACGAACCCATCATTTTGAGATCGGTAATCCCTATATCTTCACATCCGAAAGCGACCCGGAATTCCCTTTCCTGGAAGATGATGTACGAATAATGCCACATCCGGGAGAGTATTTCCTTATCATCACAAACGTTGACTGGAACACCCGGTACAGTACCCTGGATGTGAAACTGAACAAAAAGATTTCATTAAAGCATGACGGCAACTTTGACTATGGCACTTTGGGAGCTTATATACCCGATGAAATTGCACCGGGAGACTATACGGTGACTATTTATATAGACGAAGAGGAATTTGAGGTCGAAGGCACTATACGGATATTGCCTTGGAGCAGCCGTACCCCCTCCACCACTGCACCGACAAGGTTCTACTCTATCGGAGCATGGTTTCACATCGACTCCGAAAATTATATCATCCAATATGCCGACTTGTCGGAATCGAGTATCAGCTATAATTTGTATGCCTACAACTTCAATGAACAGAGATGGAGCACCAAACAACAATGGACGCTGCCACGCGACCAAACTCCCCTAATGGCCGTCAGCTGCCGGAACGAAGCCTATTGCATAGTAAGGAAGATTGACGAAGGGAACAACTACTACAACGGCGAAAGTCTGTTCTATCACTATCAGGCCGAATACGACAGATGGACGCAGGTGACTACCTATCCGGGAGAAGGGAATCAGGATTATGCCCTCTTTTCCATCGGAAAATACATCTACATGGGTGCCGGAAGAAAAATAAATAAAATCGATATAGGCAACTATACTGAAGAGCCCCGACAAGACTTCTGGCGCTACGATACAGAAGCCGGTCGCTGGGAGAAGTTGGCTCCCGTTCCTTTTGAATGCCGCCAATACCACAGCGTCAATTCCACTTGCTCGGATGAGCACACCGCCTACCTCTTCCTGATGGACCGTACTCTCTGGAGCTATCATCCCGAGAACGATCTTTGGGAACAAGAAGAGTCCCTGCGTTCGGGCAGTTTCGAACGCGTTAACAGCAATATCATCCTTTACAACGGAAAAATATGTCTGATTGGCAGCGAACAATCTTATAAGAAATGGATGACCGACGTACAAATATACGATCCCGCTACACGGCAATGGCAGCTCATGGCAATTTATCATTTCTATAGCTATATGAGTACCGGCTTCACCCCGCCGGTTCACATACATAACGGACACATCTTTGTGGGACCTCTCGAAAAGATTTCCAATACCCCTTATCATGAAGAAGACCCTTGTTTCATCGAAATAATTCCGCAAGAACCATGAAAACACTATTTTTATATCTCTCCATCCTATCGTTCTGCCTGCTGGCCGGTGCATGCAGCAAAGACATTGAAGAACCTGAAATAAGCAAGTCAGGCGACCTGAACATCACATTCGGCGACTTCAAGATGACGTTACAGGACATCACCGACACGCATGTGTCCATCAGTTGGGAAAGCTGCGGAGCAGATGCCAAATATGACCTTTTCATCGATGGAAAACGCATCACAAGTACTCTTGACGACCAAGGATATGACCTGATGTTCCATGAACTGAATGTCCTGTCTCCGGGCACCACTTACCGTCTCACCATCAGAGCGATGCGAAACAACAACATCGTTAAATACGCCCATGCAGAATTCACCACTGAAAAGTCAGCTCTTATCAGTCGCCTTTTTGTAAGTCTCGACCCCTACGAATACGAGCAATATGAATGGACCGACATCCGGCCGACAACGGACAACGGCCTGTTGGCCATAGCTACGACCCGCAAGCACTACGGCAGCTACTACCGTACCCTCGTAAAACTGAACAAGGACGGAAAAACAGAATGGCTGCACGACTACGCCCATCCACAGGGCGACACACATTCCAGTATCCCCAGTGCTACCCACTTTAACGAAGACGGCACATTACTGTTAGTGCATTGGGACTACGTGATGCACTTGAATGCCCGGGGTGAATTATTGCAATACTATCCCTTTTACGAACCAGTATCCGATGCCATCACTCTCGTGGATGCCCGGTTCACCGCACAGGGAAAGCTGCTCGTCATCGGCTATTCTTACCGCAACGGACAGAAAGGAGAACAGCCTTATTGCCAATACTATACTGCATTAGTAAACGCTGACGGTACCCAAAAAGAGGAACACTACAGCGGCACCTCCGATTACAATAAGTTACTGAAGATGGAAACATCCACTGAGAATGCTTTTATAGCCGTCGGCTCCAATGATCAAGGGATGACTTTGCTCACCCTCAATGCCCAAGGAATCATTGAGCGGGAGGAAGTCTATGATATTGGAGATAACGAGAACATACCTTACTTCAGTCTGCGAGGCAGCAATGGAGAGATTTATTTCGCCGGAGAGCAAAGCTATTGGCCGGGCGGTTACAAGAACTCCCAAAGTTTCCTGCTGAAACTCTCAGCGGAAGGGAAGATAGACCAACAGTTATTCTACCCGCAATCTGTGGGTTATTTCCCCAGCCTCAAGTCAATCAGAATACTCGAAAAGGGTGGATTTATTCTCACAGCTACCGACTACCGGGGTTGCAGCATCATACTGACTGATGCAGAAGGGACAGTAAAATGGGCATTGGGCATCAATGATAGCGCCGGCTTCGGGAATATCATTTATGCCGACGTTGACGAGGCACAACAACTGCTCACAGTCATCGGCAGCTACGGGCAAGTGGCGAAAATTGATCTCAAAGGATATATCAAGGAGCCTTTCCTTATGCTCGAGTAAAGGACATGGCTTTAAAGCAAAGTTCAGTAAGCTAAAAGGAGATACCCCCCCTGCAATGCAGCACCAGATGCGGCATCTTTCACATATCCGGTGACGGCATTCTTTCGCTAAAACAAGACCTTTACGCCTGCCATGCCACAACCTGCACTGCCCACGCCACCTTCAGCAAAAAGAGCCAAGTGTTTGGCGAAATTCCATTCCACCCCCACCGGCATTACTTGCCAAGCCACACATTTATCGTCCTCCATAGCAGCGGAAGACAGATTCATATCTTCGGAAGAAACATCAAAAAGATTCATCTTTCCTTTCTCCACCAGCATAAGTCCGATGCCTGCACGTGAGTAGAAAGTACACTGTCCTAAATGAAGCCACGCATATTTACCGGTAAGCATCACGGTGTGACATGTATTTTTTATATCGGCCAACGGTATAGACGATCCCAAAACAACATCCCGCTTCACCGTAGCGTAAGAATAGGAAATTCCTATAGCCAAAGGATCGGAGACATGAAACATATAGCCGGCATTAATTGTACCGGAAAACCGTTTGTTATCAGTGGAATATGCAGCATTTACAGTACCATTCACCGGCAATCCCGGTTCCGGAACAGATGTTACAGGCGCAATACCATAACCTACAAAGAATTCATGCTTCGAAGTTGATTCCTGAGCATACAAGGTCACGGTAGACAGTAGAATAAATAATAAAGTTAGATGGCGTTTATTCATTGTTCTTAGGATTTAAGCGTAATATATTTTATTAAAAATAATGCAAAATACACAGAAGGCAATCAATATGCCGATATTTTTACACATTGTTAACTCTCAAAAGAGACAAATACCTTGAAAAGTGTATGCAGACATCCGTACTTTACATAGATCAAGTAAACTTGGGGAAGGGAGAAAAACGAAGTAATCGGTTTGGAATCTATGGAATTAGTGCTATTTTTGCAGTAAAGTCAAATCTTTGTAGATTAATAGCATGGATATGAATTTCGAGCAGTTGAATTTTACAACCTATTGTGTGGGAAATCTTGCGGAGGCGCTGAAAATGAGTGCAAGCAAAGTTTACCGATTGCTACGTACATCAGGTATCTTAAATAGCTATCTGATACCCGGCTATGACGTGCTTCATACATTCAGCCGGGAATACATCGTAGAAGATTTGATAGCGTGCATGAAAGAGAAAGGAGTGCTGCCATGAAGAAATACATGCTATTGCTAGCTATCAAACGATATATACTGCACAATCGGAATTAATAGCAGCATCAGAAGAGTTCGGAATGACTCCCAAGCCTCAATAACTTTATAACCTTTTCTTCTTCATCTATCCAAATAAGAAGCAAATCATTCTCAACATGACACTCCAAGCACCCCTTATAATTGCCTATAAGGCTATGAAGATTATACTCTTTAGGTAATGTTCCGGTTTGGCTTAACAAAAGAATAACTTTCTTCAGATTTGCAATTTTCTTCGGATTATTCTGTATTCTCTTCAGGTCTTTCCTGAATTGCTTAGTAGTTTTTACTTCTTTCATATCTATAAAGAAGCGACGAATTTCTCAAAGTCCTGTACATCCAAGGTTTCTAAATCCTTGTTCTCTTTAGCATCTTTCATAGCCTCTAATGTTGTCCGATTGGGTGTCTTATAAACAACATCCATCAAAACACTTTCCACATAGTTATTCAAGCTACGATTTGCTTTCCTGGCTTCCACTTTCAAACGTTCAAGCAAATCCTCACTCAAACGGAATGCAGTCTGCTTTTTAGGGGATAATATGATATTTTCCATACTAAGTGTTATTAACTATAGCACAAATGTATAACACTTTTATAACAAATGCAAGTAAATCTCCTAAAAACAGTACGAAGATCTGCTGCCACCCATCCGCAAGCGGCTGGAACGATAACATACGTACATTTGCGCTGTCATAAACAAAATTAAAGAAGCGTGGTCGCAATGCAACTTTTTCGTAACTTTGCACGGTTTTAAAATACACTGAGCGAATGGAGTTTAAGTATGACGTTATTGTAATCGGTGCCGGACACGCTGGTTGTGAGGCTGCTGCTGCTGCTGCAAACCTGGGGTCGAAGACCTGTCTTATCACGATGGATATGAATAAGATTGGTCAGATGAGTTGTAACCCGGCAGTGGGAGGCATCGCCAAAGGACAGATAGTACGCGAGATAGATGCATTGGGTGGATATATGGGATTGGTCACAGACCAGACCGCTATTCAGTTCCGCATCCTGAACCGCTCTAAAGGTCCTGCCATGTGGAGCCCACGCGCACAATGCGACCGCAACAAGTTTATCTGGGCCTGGCGGGAGATTCTGGAGAACACCGAAAACCTGCATATCTGGCAAGATACTGTACGCGAAATCCTCGTTGAAAACGGAGAAATTGTGGGGGTAGATACCCTATGGGGAGTGACCTTCCGCGCCAAGTGTGTAGTGCTGACTGCCGGCACTTTCCTCAACGGATTGATGCACGTAGGCCGCACCATGCTGCCCGGCGGACGTATGGCAGAGCCTGCATCTTACCAATTAACCGAATCCATCGCAAAACATGGCATCACTTACGGACGCATGAAGACGGGAACACCCGTACGCATCGACGGCCGGAGCGTGCATTACGACCAGATGGAGATTCAGGATGGAGAGAATGACTTCCACAAGTTCTCCTTTATGAATACCGGCGTACGCCACCTGAAGCAGCTTCCTTGCTGGACTTGCTTCACCAATGAGGAAGTACACCACATACTGAGAGAAGGACTTCCGGATTCTCCCCTTTTCAACGGGCAAATTCAAAGCATCGGCCCGCGCTACTGTCCAAGCATAGAAACCAAGATCGTGACTTTCCCCGACAAACCGCAACACCAGCTTTTCCTGGAACCGGAAGGTGAAACCACACAAGAACTTTATCTGAACGGTTTCTCTTCGTCACTGCCAATGGATATACAGATTGCGGCGCTGAAAAAAATACCGGCATTCAAAGACTTGGTGATTTACCGTCCGGGCTACGCCATCGAGTACGACTACTTCGACCCTACGCAGCTAAAACATACGTTGGAAACGAAGAAAATCAAGAATCTCTTCTTTGCCGGACAAGTAAACGGGACTACCGGTTACGAAGAAGCAGCCGGACAAGGTATCATCGCAGGTATCAATGCGCACATCAACTGCCACGGCGGAGAGCCTTTTACCTTGGCACGCGACGAAGCATATATCGGCGTTTTAATCGACGATTTGGTAACCAAAGGAGTAGACGAGCCTTATCGTATGTTTACTTCACGCGCCGAATACCGCATCTTACTCCGTATGGACGACGCTGACATGCGCCTTACCGAAAAGGCATGGAAGCTGGGTCTGGTGAAAGAAGATCGTTACGAACTGCTGAAGCAAAAGCGGGAAGCAGTAAATCGGATTATAGATTTTGCCCGGAATTACTCGATGAAACCGGCATTAATCAATCCGGTGCTCGAAGAGCTCGGCACTACCCCACTCCGCCAAGGCTGCAAACTGATAGACTTGATCAACCGTCCGCAAGTAACCATTGAAAATATGGCGGAACATGTCAGTGCCTTCAAACGCGAGCTGGATAAAATTTCCGATAGAAAGGAGGAAATTATCGAAGCCGCAGAGATCCTTATTAAATACGAAGGCTACATAGGACGTGAACGAATCATCGCAGACAAACTGGCAAGACTGGAAAGCATTAAGATAAAAGGGAAATTCGATTATAATTCCATTCAGTCCCTTTCCACCGAAGCCAGACAAAAGTTAGTAAAGATAGACCCGGAAACAATAGCTCAAGCGAGCCGAATTCCGGGAGTATCTCCGAGCGATATCAACGTGTTGCTGGTACTTTGCGGGAGATAAGAGGTGAAGTTCCACGTGAAACAAAGAATTCAATAAACGTATTAAATAAACTGATTATGAGCAAAGAAACACTCATCAAAAGCATTCGGGAAATTCCCGACTTTCCGATTCCGGGAATACTGTTCTACGACGTAACTACTCTATTCAAGGACCCGGCTGCCTTACAGGAACTCTCTGACACCTTATACGAAATGTACAAGGACAAAGGTATAACAAAGGTAGTAGGCATAGAATCCAGAGGGTTCATCATGGGGCCTATTCTTGCCACAAGATTAGGGGCAGGTTTTATCCCCATCCGCAAACCGGGCAAGCTGCCGGCAGAAACCATCGAAGAAAGCTATGACAAAGAGTATGGCAAAGACACCGTACAGATGCATAAAGATGCCATCGATGAAAATGACGTAGTGTTACTCCACGATGATTTATTGGCTACGGGCGGAACAATGGAGGCTGCCTGCAAGTTAGTAAAGCAGATGAATCCGAAGAAGGTATTTGTAAACTTCATCATCGAGTTGAAAGAGCTTCACGGAAAGGAAGTATTCGGCAATGATGTAGAGGTAGAGGCGGTGCTTTCGCTATAGTATAAATGATAATTTAGGGGCGTAGCGCCCCGGCAAGGTTTCCATTCGGTTTACTTGCGCAGCCAAGCCTGAAGGGCTTCCATCTATCAGCCCAGGGCAACGCCCTGGGTAATAATGCACCTCTATCTCTGCGCCCTGAAAGGGCAAAAGCCCGTTATACAATCTTATGCCCTTTCAGGGCGCAAGGTGAGGGGACGTTCTTAAACCCAGGGCGTTGCCCTGGGCTGATAGATGAAAGCCTTTCAGGCTTTGCCGGACTAATAAATCGAAGCCTTTCAGGCTTGCTGCGCAAGTAATACGAATGTGGAGGAACGAAGATAAACATTTATTTTTATGGAAGAACTCAGAACCAACGATTATCTGAAAGGGATTGTTTCCAACCTTCCCGAAAGCCCCGGTATTTATCAATACTTGAATACCGAAGGAACCATCATATACGTAGGCAAGGCAAAGAATCTAAAGCGAAGAGTGTCCTCCTACTTCAACCGCGAGCACGAGCCGGGGAAAACGCGCGTACTGGTAAGCAAGATCGCCGACATACGCTACATCGTAGTCAACTCCGAAGAAGACGCGTTATTGCTGGAAAACAACCTCATCAAGAAATACAAGCCACGCTACAACGTACTGCTGAAGGACGACAAGACCTACCCTTCCATCTGCGTGCAAAACGAATACTTTCCGCGTGTATTCAAAACCCGGAGAGTTATCCGCAACGGTTCTTCCTACTACGGGCCTTACAGCCACATGCCCTCCATGCAGGCTGTGCTCGACCTCATCAAGCATCTATACCCCTTGCGTACCTGCAACCTGAACCTTTCCCCTGAGAATATCTCCGCCGGGAAGTTCAACGTCTGCCTGGAATATCACATCAAGAACTGTGCAGGTCCTTGCATCGGCAAGCAAACCCAGGAAGATTATCTGAAAAACATCGCTGAAATCAAGGAAATCCTCAAAGGAAACACCCAGGAAATAGAGCGGATGCTCCTCCAACGGATGCAGGAACTCGCCGCCGAAATGAGGTTTGAAGAGGCACAGGCAATCAAGGAAAAGTATCTGCTGCTGGAAAGTTACCGCGCCAAATCGGAGGTAGTAAGCAACGTACTGCACAACATCGACGTATTCTCCATCGAAGAAGACAGCGATGAAAAGTCCGCTTTCATCAACTATCTGCACATCACAAACGGAGCCGTCAACCAGGCATTCACCTTTGAGTACAAGAAGCGCCTGAATGAAACAAAAGAGGAGCTTCTTTCATTGGGTATCATCGAAATGAGAGAGCGGTACAAGAGCCTTTCACGCGAAATCATCGTGCCTTTCGAGTTGGACATGGAATTGAAAGACGTCGTTTTCACCATCCCCCAGCGAGGAGACAAGAAGAAGCTGCTGGAGCTCTCCATTCTGAACGTAAAGCAGTACAAAGCCGACCGCCTGAAGCAGTCCGAAAAACTGAATCCGGAACAGCGCACCGTACGCCTCCTGAAAGAAATCCAGCAAGAACTGCACCTTGAGCGCCTTCCGATGCAGATAGAATGCTTTGATAACTCCAATATCCAAGGCTCGGACCCCGTGGCCGGTTGCGTTGTTTTCGTAAAGGGAAAGCCCTCCAAAAAGGACTACCGGAAATATAATATCAAGACCGTAGAAGGCCCGGATGACTATGCCTCTATGAAAGAGGTCGTAAAACGCCGCTATCAGCGTGCTATCGAAGAGAAGCTACCCCTACCCGACCTCCTTATTACCGACGGCGGAAAAGGGCAAATGAGCGCCGTAAAAGAGGTCATAGACGAATTACAGCTGAATATCCCCATTGCCGGCCTTGCCAAAGACGGCAAGCACCGCACTTCGGAACTGCTCTACGGCTTTCCACCCCAAACCATCGGACTGAAACAGAATACCCCCCTCTTCCGCCTGCTGACGCAGATACAGGATGAGGTACACCGTTTTGCCATCACCTTCCACCGCGACAAGCGCAGCAAACGGCAGATTGCATCGGCACTGGACGAAATAAAAGGCATTGGCGAGAAGACAAAAGCCACCCTGCTCAAGCAGTTCAAGAGCGTGAAACGCATCAAGGAAGCACCTTTGGAAGAGTTGGTAAGCGCTGTAGGAGAAGCAAAAGCTGAAATCATACAGAAGCACTTTTCTTCCACAAGTGTCTAACAAATCAGACATAAAGCCAGGACTTTAACCGAATTTATTCGTAACTTTGCGGCCCGGGAAAGTTTAAATTAAGACGAACATGAGAGTAGTTATACAACGCGCCGGACATGCCTCCGTCACCATCAACGGAACCTGCAAATCTGCTATCGGAAAGGGACTTCTGATACTGATAGGCATCGAAGATACCGATGGGCAAGAGGACATCGAATGGCTTTGCAAGAAGATTGTCAATCTCCGTATCTTCGACGATGAAAACGGAGTGATGAACAAATCGATCCTCGATATCAACGGTGAGATACTGGTAATCAGCCAGTTCACTTTACATGCTTCTACCAAGAAAGGCAACCGCCCGTCTTACATCCGGGCTGCCAAACCGGAAATATCCATTCCGCTGTATGAACAATTCTGCAAAGAGTTAAGTTTTGCATTAGGCAGAGAGATAGGTACCGGTGAATTTGGAGCCGATATGAAGGTAGAATTATTGAACGATGGTCCCGTGACCATCTGTATGGATACAAAAAATAAAGAATAATGACATTAGAAGAAGCACAGAAACAAGTGGACTCCTGGATCAAGGAGTACGGAGTACGCTATTTCAGCGAACTCACCAATATGGCCGTATTGACCGAAGAAGTGGGCGAATTGGCCCGCGTCATGGCACGCAAATACGGCGACCAGTCCTTCAAGGAAGGAGAACGGGATAACCTCGACGATGAAATGGCCGACGTTCTCTGGGTACTTCTCTGCATTGCAAACCAGACCGGAGTCAACCTGACCGAAGCCTTCCGCCGCAACCTCGAGAAGAAAACCAAACGTGACCAGACCAGACATATCAACAACCCTAAATTGACGAATCATGGAGAAGAATGAGTCAACCCAAAACAAGTATGATGCCACCCTGGCAAAGTACAACACCCAGCTGGATGATGCAGAAGTAGCTGCACAAGTATCCAAAATTATAACCGAGAAAGTGCCGGCAAACGACACACCGGAAGTGAAGAAATTCTTATTCAACTGCATCGACCTCACCACGCTGAACAGTACGGACAGTGACGAAAGCGTGATGAAGTTTACCCAAAAAGTAAACCAGTTCGACGAAGAATTCCCCGATCTGAAGAACGTGGCAGCCATCTGCGTCTATCCCAATTTTGCTGAAGTGGTGAAAGATACGCTGGAAGTAGAAGATGTAAAGATAGCTTGTGTATCAGCAGGTTTCCCCTCTTCACAGACGTTCATCGAAGTGAAAGTGGCAGAAACGGCAATGGCCATCATGGACGGAGCCGACGAGATAGACATTGTTATCTCAGTAGGCAAGTTCCTGGCAGGAGATTATGAAACGATGTGCGACGAGATACAGGAGCTCAAAGAGACTTGCAAGGAACATCATCTGAAAGTAATCCTGGAAACGGGAGCCCTGAAGACAGCTTCCAACATCAAGAAAGCCTCTATCCTATCCATGTATGCAGGAGCCGATTTCATCAAGACTTCTACCGGCAAACAGCAGCCTGCCGCCACTCCGGAAGCTGCCTTTGTAATGTGCCAGGCTATCAAGGAATATTACGATCTGACGGGCAATAAGATCGGTTTCAAGCCCGCAGGAGGCATCAATTGCGTGAACGACGCATTGATTTATTACACCATTGTCAAGGAAGTATTGGGAGAGGAATGGCTGAATAATGAACTATTCCGCCTGGGAACCAGTCGCCTTGCCAATCTGCTGCTTTCGGAAATAAAGGGTGAGGAGATGAAGTTCTTCTAAGCATTTAAAAGAGCTATCCGTCATTCAGAGCGAAGCGAAGAATCTACTCTCGTAATATAAGGGAGTAGATTCTTCGCTTCGCTCTGAATGACGGATAGTATAAGTTATTTTTCTCTTTCCACTACGTAATCCAAGTATCCTGCAAGTGCCGCCTTCACATCCGTATCCGGCACGGACGACAGCAACGAAAGCGCCTTTTCCTTATACGCATACATCACTTTCGTAGCATATTCAATGCCCCCGTTCTCCTTGGCAAATGCAATTAAACGGGCGATTTCATCGGGAGTAGCCTCCCCATTCTTCACCTTTACGGCAATCTCTTCTGCTATCTTATCCTTCGTGTTATTGAGTGCATAGAGCACCGGCAAAGTCAATTTACCTTCGAGCATATCATTTCCGGTAGGCTTACCGATTTCCTTGCTCTCGAAATAATCAAAGATATCATCCTTTATCTGGAAACAAAGTCCGATATACTCACCGAACAAGCGTACAAATTCCGCCTTTTCATCGTCGGCTCCTACCGAATAAGCCCCCGCCTTGGTACATGCGGCAAAGAGCACCGCCGTCTTCTTGCGGATAACATCAAAGTAAACTTCTTCGGAGAAATGGGGGTTGCTGACATTAGAAAGCTGCAAAAGCTCCCCTTCGGCCAAGTCTTGCCCAAGGCTGGAAACGATATCAATGATATGATAATTACGGGTTAGACCCACCTGAACCAAAGCGGTCGCCAACAGATAATCGCCCGTCAGCACAGCCACCTTATTATTAAATATAGCATTTACCGAGAGCTGCCCGCGCCGTTCGGTACTTTCATCCACCACATCGTCGTGCACAAGGCTGGCATTATGCAGAAGCTCCAGGGCAACCGCAGCATGAAGGGTCGCAGGACATACTTCACCATAAAGCTTTGCAGCCAGAAGTACCAATATAGGGCGCATCATCTTCCCGTTCTTCTGCCGGATATGTGCAATGACACTATTCAACAAAAGATTGGAACTGGAAAGAGTACTATCAAAAAGTTCTTTGAAGTCTTCCAATTCCACAGAAATCGGAGATTTTATAAGTGATGAGTTGTCCATACATCGCTATTTGCCTACAAAAGTAGTAATAAAACGTTTAATACGGCATTTTTTTGTACTTTTACCGTGAAAAAAAATGATAAACCTATGAATTCTATCGATAAACTTTTCCTGCTCGATGCATACGCATTGATATATCGGGCTTATTACGCGTTCATCAAGAACCCGCGTATCAACTCCAAAGGGTTTAATACGTCCGCCATCCTGGGCTTCGTCAATACCCTTGAAGAAGTACTTAAAAAGGAGAACCCCACCCACATCGGGGTTGCCTTCGATCCATCCGGTCCCACCTTCCGCCACGAGGCCTACGAGCAATACAAGGCGCAGCGGGAAGAAACACCCGAGGCCATCCGCCTCTCCGTACCTATTATTAAGGACATCATCCGCGCCTACCGCATCCCCATCCTCGAAGTGGCAGGCTACGAGGCCGACGACGTGATAGGCACCCTTGCCACCGAAGCAGGGCGGCAAGGTATCACCACCTACATGATGACCCCCGACAAGGATTACGGCCAACTGGTGTCCGACCGCGTATTCATGTACCGCCCCAAACATACCGGCGGCTTCGAAGTCATGGGCGTCGAAGAAGTAAAAGCAAAGTTCGACATCCAGACCACGCAGCAAGTCATCGACATGCTGGGACTGATGGGCGATGCCTCCGACAACATCCCCGGCTGCTCCGGCGTGGGCGAGAAAACGGCACAGAAACTGGTTGCCGAGTTCGGCAGTATCGAAAACCTGCTGGAACATACCGACCAACTGAAAGGCGCCCTCAAAACCAAAGTGGAAACAAACCGGGAAATGATAACCTTCTCCAAATTCCTCGCCACCATCAAAACCGATGTCCCCATCGCACTCGACATGAATGCCCTTGTCCGCGAAGAGCCGAACGAAGAGGAACTTCGCAAGATTTTCGAGGAGTTGGAATTCCGTACGCTCATCGATCGCGTTCTCAAAAAAGGAAGCAGCACTTCCTCCCCTACTCCGGCTGCTTCTGCGCCCGACCCATACGCCGGAACTTTGTTTGCCCAACCGCAACCCGCCACTCCCGAAAACAGTGGCCCGATTCAAGGCGATTTGTTTGCGAATTTTGCGGGCAACGGGGCGGACGGCTCCGAAAATTCAAATCTCACGCGGTTAGAAATGCTCAATGTAGACTACCAACTCATTGATACAGAAGAAAAAAGAAGAGAAATTATTCAAAAGTTGCTTACAACGGAAATTCTCTCAATAGATACGGAAACCACCGGAACCGATGCAATGGAAGCCGAGCTGGTAGGAATGAGCTTCAGCGCCGCCGAAAATCAAGCATACTACGTCCCCGTTCCTGCCGAACGTGAAGAAGCGTTAAAAATCGTAAGCGAGTTCCGTCCTCTCTTCGAAAACGAAAAAACGATGAAGGTCGGACAAAATATCAAGTACGATATGATTATCCTCCAAAATTATGGAGTCCGGGTGAAGGGACAACTTTTCGATACCATGCTCGCCCATTACGTACTTCAACCCGAACTTCGTCATAACATGGACTATCTAGCAGAAATTTATCTGCATTACCAGACCATACACATCGACGAACTTATCGGCTCCAAAGGAAAGAATCAGAAGAGCATGCGCGACCTTCCCCCCGAAGAAGTCTATCGCTATGCCTGCGAAGATGCAGACGTGACCCTTAAACTGAAGAACGCCCTGGAGAAGGAATTGAAAGAACAGGGAGCTGAACATCTGTTCCATGAAATAGAGATGCCGCTTGTACCCGTGCTCGTCAATCTGGAGACCAACGGCGTGCGACTCGACACCGAAGCCCTCAAGCAATCTTCGGAGCACTTCACCGTGCGCCTGCAAGATATTGAAAAGGAAATCTACGACCTGGCAGGCGAAACGTTCAACATCAGCTCTGCCAAGCAGGTGGGCGAAGTGCTCTTCGACAAGCTGAAGATAGTGGAGAAAGCCAAAAAGACCAAAACCGGGCAGTACGTCACCTCCGAAGAAGTGTTGCAAACCTACCGCAACAAGCACGAGATTATCGGCAAGATACTGGAATATCGCGGACTGAAGAAGCTGCTGAGCACCTACATCGATGCCCTGCCCCAGCTTATCAACCCGCGTACGGGGCGCATCCATACTTCTTTCAACCAAGCCGTCACCTCCACCGGGCGGCTCAGTTCCAGCAACCCGAACCTGCAGAACATCCCCATCCGCGACGAAGACGGAAAGGAAATCCGCAAAGCCTTCATCCCGGACGACGGCTGCGAGTTCTTCTCTGCCGACTACTCCCAGATCGAACTTCGCATCATGGCGCACCTGAGCGGCGACAAAAATATGATCGATGCCTTCTGCAGCGGCCACGACATCCATGCCGCCACCGCCGCCAAGATCTATAAGATAGATATCAGTGACGTCACCTCCGACATGCGCCGCAAAGCCAAAACGGCAAACTTCGGCATCATTTACGGCATCTCCGTCTTCGGACTGGCCGAACGCATGAACGTCTCCCGCCAGGAAGCCAAGGAACTGATTGACGGATACTTCGAAACCTATCCGCAAGTCAAGGAGTATATGGACAAGAGCATCCAGGTGGCACGCGAAAACGGATATGTAGAAACCATCTTCCACCGCAAGCGCTTCCTGCCCGATATCAACTCAAGAAACGGAGTGGTACGGGGCTATGCCGAGCGAAATGCCATCAACGCTCCCATCCAGGGAAGTGCCGCCGATATCATAAAAGTAGCCATGGCACACATCTATCAGCGCTTCCTTAGTAACAATCTGAAAGCAAAGATGATTTTACAGGTCCATGACGAACTAAATTTCAGCGTTCCGGAGGCTGAAAAGGAGATTGTGCAACAAATTGTAATCGAGGAGATGGAGCAGGCATATCGCATGCACGTACCCCTGAAAGCCGATTGTGGGTGGGGAAAGAACTGGTTGCAGGCACATTAAACCGGGTTATAACTTTATTTAACTTACAATCAGAAAGCAACAGAAGCATTCCTTTCGAAATACAGTTTGCTCACCAGAATATCCGGCAGCCTCACTGCCGGATATTTTTTATTCATCTATCTTGCCAAAAGGAAAGAATATCTTTTCCCCACCCATTGACATATTGACAAATATTAATTCAATTTTAATATAGATGTCAATATAATGCGTACCTTTGCAGCGTTTTAAACGACATATTGATAATAAATAGTAAGTTCAACCAATTAAAGGCATATAACAATGAAAGCAAAAGTATCTTTAAAAACAGTGATTTTCTCAGCACTTCTCTTAGTTTGTGGTTTAAATGCATCAGCAGACAACAAGAGCAACCTCATTTACAATTCGGAAGAAGTAAATGGACTGAAAGTCGGTGAAACTGTATATAAGATGGACGGCAGTACACTTGCCAACTACATGAAGTACAACTATAAGTACGATGACCAAAACCGCATGACCGAAAGCGAAGCCCTGAAATGGAACAGCACCAAGAATACATGGACCAATGACATGTGCATCCGCTACGCTTACCAAGGCAAAAGCGTGACCACTACTTATTATAAATGGAACAATAAAAAGGGCGAATACGTGTTGGTTCCCGAAATGACGGTTACCATGGATAACCCTAACATGTAATAAATCTATTCTCTCTCTTTTAATTAAGTAATTTCACTCCTAACACAACATAACCAAGACCTTTTATAAGTTTTAAGAGCCGGAACACGTGATGTATTCCGGCTCTTTTTGTATTTTATAGAAGATAAAACTGAATTGAAAGAGAGTTTTGTCTTTTATAAAAGACAAAATCACTATATTTGTCCAAAACATTTAGTAATGAAACTTATTAATCGTCCTCAATACACAGACAAAATTAAGCCATTCATTGGGAAAGGTCTGATTATTGTGCTTACCGGGCAACGGAGAGTCGGTAAAAGTTGTATTCTGCAACAGCTGATAGATGAACTAAATACTGACAAGCGAACAAACATCATCTACATTAATAAAGAAAAAACAGAGTTTGACTTCATCAAAAGCTATCAGGAACTAACTGAATATGTAAACAAGCATCTGATGAGAAAGAAAGATAACTATCTGTTTATCGATGAAGTACAAGAAATAGCATCGTTCGAAAAGACATTGCGTAGCCTGCAAGCCGATGACGAATGCAATATCATCATAACAGGTAGCAATGCAAAAATGCTTTCAAGCGAATTATCCACGGCTCTTTCAGGCAGGTATGTTGAGTTCCATATTCAGAGCCTCAACTATGAAGAGTTTCTTCAGTTTCATCAATTAGACGACAATGATGCTTCATTGATGAAATATTTGACGTACGGCGGTTTACCTCAATTATACCGTATCGGCATAGAAAATCAAGATATGGCATTAGACTATCTTCATAATATTTATAACACCATTGTACTAAAAGACGTTATTTCCAGAGAACAGATCCGCAATGTCCCTTTCTTGGAAAACCTGATTTCATTCGTCAGTGACAATACAGGCAAGTTGATTTCAGCATCAAGCATCAGTAAATACATGAAGTCACAACAAATAGAAGTAACCACCACAGTCATATTGAATTACCTTACGTATTTTTGCAATGCTTTTATCATCAATAAAGTTCCGCGATATGACATTCATGGCAAGAAGTTGTTTGAATCCAACGAAAAGTATTACTTTGAAGACTTAGGACTTAGAAATGCACTGACTGGTACAAACCGGGTGGGTGATATTGAGAAACTGATAGAAAATGCTATTTTCTTGCACCTGAAGAATCAAGGCTTCGAAATAGCTGTCGGGCAGTTCCGCCAAATGGAAATAGATTTTGTAGCATGGAAGAATGGACGGACCATTTACGTGCAAGCCACCTATCTTTTGGAATCGGAAGAAACTATCGACAGGGAGTTCGGGAATCTTCAACTGATAAAAGATAACTATCCAAAATATGTAGTTTCTCTGGATCCGTTTCATACAGTCAACGACCGGGAAGGAATTACCCATTTACATTTAAGAGAATTCCTAAAAAGAATTCATTCCTAATACGATAACTAAAACCGTTTACAAGAAAAAAGAGCATGATACCGGAATCCCTCACCACCTACATCGAAACAGAAATCATTCCCCGATATAGCAATTTTGACAAAGCTCATAACCTCTCGCATGTACAGACCGTCATCGAAGAGAGCCTTGCCCTTGCCCGGCAACATCCCGAAACGGACGAGCGTATGGTCTATACCATTGCCGCCTATCACGATACGGGGCTGTGCCGCGATCGTGCCACGCACCACCTTGCCTCCGGTGAGATACTGATGGCAGATGCCACCTTGCGCCAATGGTTTTCCGAAGAAGAAATAAAGACAATGCAAGAAGCCGTAGAAGACCATCGCGCCTCTGCCGACCACGAGCCGCGCAGTATCTACGGATGTATCGTTGCCGAAGCCGACCGGATCATCGACCCGGACGTCACCCTGCGCCGCACCGTGCAATACGGATTGAAACAGAACCCTACTGCCGACGAACAGTGGCACTACCAACGCTTCTACCGGCATCTGATGGAAAAATATGCCCCCGGAGGTTATTTGAAACTTTGGTTTCCGCATGGCAAGAATGCAGAGCGACTGAAACAACTGCAAGCCATCATTGCCGACGAAAACCAACTAGAGGAAATCTTTCACCGCATGTTTAAAGAAGAAACGATATAGTTACAAATCAGCTATCTGAACGAGAAAAAAGCCATCTTTTAAGGCAATAAACAGAAGAATACCTATCTTTGCAAGCAGAATGACGGTAAAAAGAACGAATACAACCGTACCATTCAATGAAGATAACTCTAAATAACGAAATAGATAATGGCTTTACAATGTGGTATTGTCGGGCTGCCGAACGTAGGCAAATCGACGCTTTTCAATTGTTTGTCCAACGCCAAAGCGCAGGCGGCAAACTTCCCTTTTTGTACAATAGAACCGAACGTAGGCGTCATCACCGTACCCGATGAACGACTGACAAAACTTGCCGAACTGGTACATCCGGGACGCATCGTCCCCACTACTGTCGAAATTGTAGACATTGCCGGACTGGTGAAAGGTGCCAGCAAAGGCGAAGGTCTGGGTAACAAATTCCTCGCCAACATCCGCGAGACAGATGCCATCATCCACGTGTTGCGTTGCTTCGACGACGACAACGTGACGCATGTAGACGGCAGCATCAACCCCGTGCGAGACAAGGAAATCATCGACTACGAACTTCAACTGAAAGACCTCGAAACCATCGAAAGCCGCATCCAGAAAGTGCAGAAACAGGCACAGACGGGTGGCGACAAGCAGGCCAAGCTGGCTTACGACGTACTGGTACAATACAAAGAAGCCCTCGAACAAGGCAAATCGGCCCGCACCGTACAGTTCGAAACCAAAGACGAACAGAAGATTGCCAAAGAACTCTTCCTCCTGACTTCCAAACCGGTGATGTACGTCTGCAACGTAGACGAAGCCAGCGCCGTCAGCGGAAACAAATACGTAGAAATGGTACGCGAAGCCGTAAAGGACGAGAATGCCGAAATACTGATTGTAGCCGCCAAGACCGAAGCCGACATTGCCGAACTGGAAACTTACGAAGACCGCCAAATGTTCCTGCAAGAAGTAGGCTTGGAAGAATCGGGTGTAAGCCGTCTGATTAAATCGGCTTACAAACTGCTGAACCTCGAAACCTTCATCACCGCCGGAGAAATGGAAGTAAAGGCATGGACTTATCAGAAAGGCTGGAAAGCTCCGCAATGTGCCGGCGTCATCCATACCGACTTCGAGAAAGGTTTCATCCGTGCAGAAGTCATCAAATACAACGACTACATCCAGTACGGTTCGGAGGCAGCTGTGAAAGAAGCCGGAAAGCTGGGCGTAGAAGGCAAGGAGTATGTAGTGCAGGACGGAGATATCATGCACTTCCGCTTCAATGTATAACACTCTTTAGAATCGGCAGCAATCTCACATATTTTTAGACGCGGATTGGGCGGATTTAGAAGGCTGCGCAATAAGAAAATCCGCTGAATCCGCTCAATCCGCGTCTAGAGAATCGGCTTTCGGCACAATCCTTTAAAAACATATCGCTATGAAGCATCTCCTTTTTCTCCTCTTTTGTCTTTTCTGTGCCACCTCTTACGCACAGCAGCAAGATTCCGTCACCATCCGCGGACGGGTGACAGACTTCAACGACCAGCCGATAGACAGTGCTTCCGTGTGGTGGCAAAGCCCGTATTTCAATAACATAATAGATGTTGTCACCAACAAAGACGGTTACTACACCGCCCGTGTACCCAAAGGCAAATATCGAAGCATTGCTTCCATCTACTGGCCCTCCTATGCACATACCGCCCTCAAGAACGGTGTCTTGCCCGAAAGTGAGCATCGCCTGGAGTCTTGGGTTTGGAACTTCATTGCCGACCGTGACACTACGCTCAACATTCGCTATAACCGTATGGAAGTTTACGGGTTGCATACTTTTCGTGTCCCCGGAGCCATGCCCGCTTATCAGATATACGTCCGCCCCATGGGCTTGACGCGCACCTATAGATGGATGCAGGAAACCAAGCCGGCTTCCATGCGAAATGGCGTAGCCCTTAACGACACCGAGCAAAAAGCGCAAAGCAAAGAAGCCAAAGAATGCCAATGGGCACCGCACTCCGAACAACTGAAAGCCACTGTCTGGATAGACGACGAAGAAGTTCCCGTCCTGATGAAACAAGAGATAAAGGAGTATTATGGGACCGAGCAATATGTCATCGCTTACCTACTGACAGTAGACCTACCCAAGCACCCTAAAGAAGGCCTCCCCTACCGCATCTTCAAAGTAGAGCTGGAAGACTTGGAGAATGGCGACCGCGGTGAAGGACTTTACTATATGGAGAAAGAAAAATACATAGAATAACCCTCTAAACCATACTTTACAAATGGCAAACAGTACATTAAAATATCTCATAGCAGGCACCGGCGGTGTAGGAGGCTCTATTGCCGCCTTCCTGTCACTTGCCGGGAAAGATGTAACCTGCATTGCCCGCGGAGAACATCTCACCGCCCTGCGCGAACGTGGATTGCTGTTGCATTCCGACTTGAAAGGCGAGCATACACTAAAGGTAAAAGCCTCTACCGCAGAAGAATTCCAAGGCAAAGCAGACGTTATCTTTGTCTGCGTCAAAGGCTACTCCGTAGATTCCATCACGGAACTGATAAAACGTGCCGCGCACAAAGACACGGTAGTCATCCCTATCCTGAATGTTTACGGCACCGGCCCCCGCATTCAGCGCCTCGTTCCCGGCGTCACGGTACTGGACGGCTGCATCTACATCGTAGGCTTTGTATCGGGCAAGGGGGAGATTACCCAGATGGGCAAGATTTTCCGTCTGGTCTATGGTGCACACAGAGGTACCATCGTTCCCGACGGACTGCTGGAAGCCATACAAAGCGACTTGCACGAAAGCGGCATCAAGGCAGAAATATCACCGGACATCAACCGCGATACATTCATCAAATGGTCATTCATCTCCGCCATGGCCGTTACCGGTGCTTACTACGACGTGCCTATGGGAGAAGTGCAGAAGCCGGGCAAGATCCGCGACACCTTCATCGGCCTTTCCCGCGAAAGCGCTGCTTTGGGCAAGAAACTGGGCATTGAATTCAACGAAGATGTAGTGGAGTACAACCTCAAAGTCATCGACAAGCTCGCCCCCGAAAGCACCGCCTCCATGCAGAAGGACATGGCCAAGGGGCACGAAAGCGAAGTGCAAGGACTACTCTTCGATATGATTATAGCTGCCGAGGAACACGGAATAGATGTTCCGACGTACAGAATGGTGGCGGAGAAGTTCAGGAAGCCCGAATAATAACCCTATAAAAACAGAACCAAGATGCTCCCACTCCTCACCGTCAGCTGGAACCCGGATCCCGAACTGTTCAACCTCTTCGGGCATCTTCCTATACACTACTACGGCTTGCTATGGGCTATCGGCATCGCACTGGCTTGTGTCATAGTCCACCGCGAGTATCGAGACCGAAAAATCAGTGAGGAGAAGTTTTCCCCACTCCTCTTCTATTGCTTCTTCGGCATACTGATCGGGGCACGATTAGGCCACTGCCTGTTCTATCAGCCCGATTACTTCCTACATCATCTTTGGGAAATAATCCTCCCCGTCAGGTTCCTTCCCGGTGGAGACTGGATGTGGATTGGCTATAGAGGACTTGCCAGTCATGGAGGCACCCTGGGACTTATCATCGCCTTGTGGCTATACTGCCGCAAAACAAAAATGCACTATATGGATGTGCTCGATATGATAGCCGTTGCCACACCTATCACCGCCTGCTGCATCCGTCTTGCCAATCTGATGAATTCTGAGATTATCGGCAAGCCGACCGACGTGCCTTGGGCGTTCGTCTTCGAACGCGTAGACATGTTACCCCGCCACCCGGCACAACTTTACGAAGCTATCGCCTACTTCATCTTCTTCCTGGGGATGGTTTATCTCTATAAACGAGGACAGAAAAAGCAAACGGGAGTTACATCGCGCTATCACCGCGGCTTCTTCTTTGGCCTCTGCCTGACGGAAATATTCGTATTCCGCTTCTTCATCGAGTTCCTGAAAGAAAACCAAGTAGGCTTTGAAGATACAATGTCCATCAATATGGGGCAATGGCTCAGTATTCCGTTCGTTATCATCGGACTATACTTCATGCTCTTTTACGGAAAGAGACAAACGATAAAAAGTAAATAAAATCATTCTTAAACCAATAAAGTAAAGAATATGCTATCATTACTCACCATCAACTGGAACCCTAATCCCGAACTGTTCAAACTCTTCGGAAGTGTTCCCATCCGTTATTACGGCCTGCTGTGGGTCGTTGGTATTGGGCTTGCCTATCTGATAGTGCGGCAACAATTCCGGGACAAGAAAATCAGCGACGCCAAGTTCGAGCCGCTCTTTTTCTACTGCTTCTTCGGCATACTGATCGGGGCACGGTTAGGACACTGCCTGTTCTACCAGCCCGATTACTACCTGCATCACTTCTGGGAAATGATACTCCCCATCCACTTCCTGCCCGACGGTGGTTGGAAATGGACCGGCTATGAAGGCCTTGCCAGTCATGGCGGCACGCTGGGACTGATTATCGCCCTCTGGATGTACTGCCGCAAGATGAAGATGCACTATGTGGACGTACTGGACATGATAGCCGTTGCCACCCCCATCACCGCCTGCTTCATCCGCCTTGCCAATCTGATGAACTCCGAAATCATCGGCAAGGCAACCGACGTGCCCTGGGCATTCGTCTTCGAACGCGTGGATATGCTGCCGCGCCATCCGGCACAGCTATACGAGGCTATCGCCTATTTCATCTTCTTCCTGGGAATGGTTTACCTCTATAAACGAGGACAGATAAAGCTAACCGAGAAGCCCCAAACAGACTTCAGCAAGACTACCGCCAAGTCATCATCAACCGTATCGGTTGCCGCTGCATCGCGCTATCACCGCGGCTTTTTCTTCGGCCTCTGCCTGACGGAAATATTCGTCTTCCGCTTCTTCATCGAGTTCCTGAAAGAGAACCAGGTGAACTTTGAAGATGGCATGACGCTGAACATGGGGCAATGGCTCAGCATCCCGTTCGTCATTGTCGGAATATACTTTATGTGTTTCTACGGAAAGAAAAAAACAAAATAAACAGAAAAGGCTGCCGAATGGCAGCCTTTTTATCATTTCACAATCTTCAGCTTTTCAACCTTCTCCCCATTCAAGTAAGTGGCAAAATGCACGGTAGGATCATCTTTCTTCCAAGTGATGTAATAATCAAAACCGATAACATCCGTAGTGCCATCTCCCCAGTCGATGGTGAAAGTAGAGTTATGATAGTCACTTGTCGGTGAGAACTCTCCGAAAGCCAAATAGAACTCGCCTTTATTTTCGTACGTATAAAGTCCCGACCAGTGCGGCATGTTGAACCGTGTCTGCACAGACGGCAGATCAGCATCTCTCACAAAGGTCTTATCACCATAAATAGCTTTGATGGTGTTGCCTGTAATATTTCCTTCCTGCTCCGGATTGAGCAGATTGGCTCCTTGGGCATTTTCTACCCTTATAACAACCGAAGTATTGGCAAAATCCCAAAGCACAAAGTCATCGGAGCCATTTACATCCACATCATCACACGATGCAAGCCCAAAGACCAGAACAAGCAGAGCAAACTGCCACAACTTTCCGAATTTACAGTTCAAGTGTTTCATAGAATTTCTTTTAAGTGTTTTATTAAAGATAAGTTCTCTTGCAATGCAACAAAGGTAACGATTTTATTCATACTTGGTAATGATTCTTTGCTAAAAAACAAAAGCATCCCACAACCGAAACATACTATCCCATTGCTTGATGACAATTTCCCTACTTTTACGGCAACAAAATATAACCCGTAAATCAAGTACCGTATGAAAGATTATCATCTGCTGAAAAGTACGGCAATTCTGCTACTCGCAGCAACTGCCACCTCCGCGCATGCACAACTTAAAACGAACGCCGGCGTGCAATACCTCCTTTCGCAACCCAAAGACATGAGCCAGGACTTCCTGGACCTGAGCAACACCTACTTCTTTGCCGACAGCCTCGTCTCCCTGGACCCCGCCACCGGCCAAGGCCTCGTACAGTGGAAACGCCAGCAACTGATGCCCCGCCAGGCATTCAACGCCAACACCTACCTGCACCAGCCGCTACAGACCCTCGACTTCCCCGACGGAGCCTACGATAACAACCCGCAACTCCGCTTCACCATCGAACCCGTCAACGAGCGTACCCTCCGCATCCGCATGCTCACCACGCCCGTCATTCCCCAGGAAGATGCCGACGACCCCATGCTCGTAGCCAAGCCTGCCGACGGACGTTCCCTTTGGAAAACCGAAAAGACCGATAAAGGCACCCTCTATACCTCCCGATACGGAAGCCTCCTCATCGAGAACTACCCCTGGCGCCTCGTCCTGAAAGATGCCGACGGCCGAGTTCTCACCCAGACCCGCTGCTGGAGCGACAATGACTCCACCCAAGTCAAAGTGCCTCCCTTCAGCTTCATCAAGCGTGGTTCGGACAACTCGCGCAGCATCAACCCCGTCTTCAGCCTCGCGCCGAACGAAAAGATATACGGTTGCGGCGAGTCAGCCACCCCGCTGAACAAAGCCGGACAGAAGCTGAACCTCTTCGTCGCCGACCCGCAAGGCCCCGAAACCCCGGACATGTACAAGCCCATCCCCTTCTTCTTCAGCAACCGCGGCTACGGAATGTTCATGCACACCTCCGCCCCCGTCACCTGCGACTTCGGCCATAGTTACATCGGCGCCACCAAGCTCTTCATGGCCGATGAAGCCATGGACTTCTTCATCTTCTTCGGCTCTCCGAAGGAAGTGCTGAGCGAATACACCGCCCTTGTGGGCCGTCCCGAGATGCCCCCGTTGTGGAGCTTCGGCACGTGGATGAGCCGCATCACCTACTTCAGCGAAGCCGAAGGCCGCGACGTAGCCAATAAACTCCGTGAAAACAAGATACCGAGCGACGTCATCCACTTCGATACCGGCTGGTTCGGTGTGGACTGGCAATGCGACTACGCCTTCGCCGCCGACCGCTTCGACAACCCCAAGAAGATGCTCGACGACCTGCGCACACAAGGTTTCCGCACCTGCCTCTGGCAGCTCCCCTACTTCACCCCCAAGAACCGCTTCTTCCCCGAACTGGTGGAGCGCGGCCTCTACGTGCGCAACGGCAAGGGACAACTCCCCTACGAAGACGTAGTGCTGGACTTCACCAACCCCGAAACCGTGGAATGGTATCAGCAGAAGCTGGGCAACCTGATAGAAATGGGCGTAGGCGCCATCAAAGTGGACTTCGGCGAAAGCGCCCCGCTCGAGGGCATCTATGCCAACGGACGCAGCGGCCTCTACGAGCACAACCTCTACCCCTTGCGCTACAACAAAACCGTGGCGGACGTCATCAAGAAGATACACGGCGAGAACATCATCTGGGCACGTTCCGCCTGGGCAGGTTCCCAGCGCTACCCGTTGCACTGGGGCGGTGATGCCGCAACCACCGACACAGGCTTCGAAGGTACCCTGCGCAGCGGACTCTCCCTTGGCCTCAGCGGCTTCTGCTTCTGGAGCAACGACATAGGCGGCTTCGTCACCAAGTCGCCCGAAGGGCTTTACCGCCGCTGGCTGCCTTTCGGCTTCCTCACCTCGCACAGCCGCGTGCACGGCGCACCTCCCACCGAACCGTGGTACTACGGCAAGGAGTTCACCAACTACTTCCGCAAGTGCGCCGAATTGAAATATAAATTGATGCCCTACGTCTACGCCCAGGCCAAGGAGTGCACCGAAAACGGCTGGCCCATGCTCCGCGCCCTGCTGATGGAATATCCCAACGACCCGGGTGCCTGGCTGGTAGAGGACGAATACCTCTTCGGCAGCAACCTCCTCGTAGCCCCCATGCTCGAAGAGGGCAACAGCCGCGACGTCTACATCCCCGGACGGCAGAAGTGGATAGACTATCAGACCGGAAAGGTCTATACCCCCGGCTGGAACCGCATCGAATGCGGCGCACTGCCCATCGTCATCCTGGTGAAGGATGGTTCTGCCATCCCCCACATCCCCGTTGCCCAGTGCACCGACCAGATGAAGTGGGACAAGATAGAATGGAAGAAGTACCTTGCCGACGAGAAGAAGGCCGAAGGACTGCTCTGCCTCCCCACCGACGGGAAGCTGCAAAGAGTCTCCATTCCCTGATTTCTTAATTGAGAACTGAAAGGAAACAAGAGTTCTATTCTTTATAAGATACATAGTTGAGAATAGGAGTAAGAATTGAGAATAGGAGTAACTAATTCCCCTCCTCCCGGGAGGAGGGGTGCCCGTAGGGCGGGGTGGTAGGTGAATACACATACTGAATCATTCTTTCAAAGGTATTTATTTACCTACCACCTCCCCCTACGGGTACTCCTCCTCCCAGGAGGAGGAGAATGGAGATAGTATTGCTATATCAACTCACGTGGAAGATACTTCCCTGAGACATAGAAGGCTGCTTCCTGAGACACGGAACATTCCTTCCTATGAAATAGAACTCCCTTGCATGTCATGCACAAGATGGCATCTTATGCTACACAAGATGGCATCTTACGCTGCTCAAGATGGCATCTTGTGCATGACAAGGAAAGGAGGTACAGATGAAAGGGAAGGGAGATACAAACAATAAGCTATATAGTTTTATACGATAGCCCATATAGCTTTATACATTAGTTTATACAGTTTTTATACATCAACTTATATAGTTTTAAACATCAAACCAGTTAGTTCATGAGAAACAAATTACAACTCCTTGCCCTTTGCCTCCTCTTCTGCATGCAGGCAAGTGCACAAAAGACGTACCCCTTCCGCAACACCAAGCTTGCGGACGAGAAACGTGTAGACAATCTTCTGTCCCTGCTCACGCTGGACGAGAAAATCAACCTGCTCTCCACCGACCTCGGTGTGCCTCGTTTCAACATTCCTCACTGCGGACACTACGAAGGTCTGCACGGACTTACTTTAGGTGGCCCCGCCATGTGGGGCGGACGCGAAAGAACGGATGACGGAAAGACCGTACCGACGGACTTCCCTACCACCATCTTCCCCCAGTCCTACGGCTTAGGTTCCACGTGGGACATTGACCTCGTTCGGAAAGTAGCCGAGCAGGCTTCGGAAGAAGCACGCTACTACATGCAAACGCTTGAAAACAAGCGGAATTCCCTCGTAATGCGTGCCCCCAATGCCGACCTTGCCCGCGACCCGCGCTGGGGACGTACCGAAGAAAGTTTCGGCGAAGATCCTTTCCTCACCGCCCAACTCACCATCGCCAGCGTACGCGGCCTACAAGGTGACAACCCGCGCTACTGGAAAACCGCTTCCCTGATGAAGCACTTCCTTGCCAACAGCAACGAGGACGGACGCGACAGTACCTCTTCGGACTTCGACAAACGGCTGTTCTACGAATACTATGCCTATCCTTTCTATAAAGGCATCACCGAAGGAGGAAGCCGCGCATTTATGGCCGCATACAATAGCTGGAACGGCACGGTCATGTCCGTTCATCCCTGTCTCGAAGAGATTACCCGCAAGCAATGGGGCAACAACGGTATCATCTGTACGGACGGCGGCGCGCTGAAGCTGCTGGTGGAGTCGCACAAAGCCTTCCCCACCCTGACCGAAGGAGCCGCAGCCGTAGTAAAAGCCACTACCGGACAGTTTCTCGATGCGTATGTTCCTTACGTCAAGGAAGCACTCGAAAAGGGATTGTTGACCGAGGCCGATATCGACAAAGCCATCCGCGGCAATATCTACGTTGCCCTCAAACTGGGCTTGCTGGATGGCGATAACTCCGAGAATCCTTATCTCTCCATCGGCAAGAACCCTGCCGAAGCAGCTCCTTATACAAGGCAGGAAGCGCATCAGTTGGCGCGCGAAGTAACTGCCAAGTCCGTTGTTCTGCTGAAGAACGAGGCTTCTAAAGCAGCCAATGGTAACAAACTGCTCCCTCTCGATGCAAAAAAGCTACGCAAAATAGCCCTTATCGGCCCGTATTCCAACAAAATCGTGCAAGACTGGTATAGTGGCACCCCGCCCTACGAAACGACGATATTGAGCGGCATACGCAATGCTGTGGATAAGAACACCGAAATCCTGCACTTCGACGACAACGCCATGGGTCAGGCCGAAAGAGCCGCAGCAGCAGCCGATATTGCCATTGTATGCGTAGGAAACCATCCTTACGGCACCCGTGCGGACTGGAAATTCTCTCCCGTCCCCAGTGACGGACGCGAAGCCGTGGACCGCAAATCGTTGATGCTGCCCGATGAAGACTTGGTGAAGCAGGTGTTCAAAGCCAATCCTAATACGATATTGGTACTTGTCAGCAGTTTCCCCTATACCATTAACTGGAGCCAGGAGCATGTGCCTGCCATCGTACACATCACCCATTGCAGTCAGGAGCAGGGCAACGGTCTGGCAGATGTTCTTTTCGGCAAGGTGAACCCCGCCGGACGCACCGTGCAGACTTGGGTGAAGGACATCACCGACCTGCCCGACATGATGGACTATAACATCCGTCATGGTCGCACGTACATGTATCACAAGGGCGACGTGCTCTATCCCTTCGGTTATGGTTTGAGCTATTCTACTTTCGACTACGAGAAAGTGAATTCCGTGAAGCAGGATAAGAAGAACGTCAACGTAACCGTATCGGTAAAGAATACCGGTACGCGGGATGGTGAGGAAGTGGTGCAACTCTATGCCAGCTACCCCAATTCGAAGGTAGAGCGTCCTGCCAAGCAGCTGCGCGCCTTCAAGCGGGTGCCCATCAAGGCGGGTGAAACCAAAGAGGTAGTGCTCACCGTCTCCAAAGAAGACTTAGGCTATTGGGACGAAACCAAACAGGCATTTACCGTAGAACCGGGAACGGTGAAGCTGCTGATAGGAGCCTCATCGGAGGATATCAGGCTGGAAACGGATACTATTTTATAGAATAACGTTTCATGGGGCAGGGGCTGTATCAGGATATGTATCTTGATGCAGCCCCTCTTCTATTTCTTCAAGGCATAATCCCTCTTCAGAATATCACGATATTTCCCCATCCGAAGCCTTTGGAAGCAAAAAATCACTATTTTTGTCCTTTGGGACCCTTTCCTCCCAGCTTTGCTCTTCGGATATTTCACTGATCATTAACTTTTAAAACATACTATCATGAGAAAGAACAGACTCTATTTTACAGGCTTGTTGATATTGACTTTATCAAGCTGTACTTCTACTCCGAAGCAACAGAATACGGAAGTCACTTCAAATGCAGAGAGAATCATTTTAGAAACAGACATTGGTAATGATGTAGATGATGCCCTGGCGTTAGATATGCTTTACAAATATATAGATGCGGGAAACATTGACCTACTGGGCATCATGATTAACAAAGAGGGACAGTATCCTGCCGAATATGTTGATATCATGAACACTTGGTATGGTTATCAAATCCCTATCGGCATCATACACAACGGACCAGATTGCGAGAATGATGCCACAAACTATGCGAAAGCCGTATGCCTCCTAAAGAATGAAAACAATGAACCGGCTTTTAAACGCTCCCTAAAAGGCGGATATGACCAACTGCCTGAAGCTCCCGCGTTATACCGCAAGATACTGTCTCAACAGCCAGACAGTTCCGTTACTGTTATCTCCATAGGCTTTTCCACCAATCTTGCGCGTTTGCTGGATACTCCGGCTGACGATATCTCTCCGTTGACAGGAAAAGAATTGGTTGCCAAGAAAGTGAAACTGCTGTGTACGATGGGAGGATGCTTTAACAGTCCGGACTTCTTTGAATACAATATCGTAAAAGACATTCCGGCTGCAAAGAAAGTATTCACCGAATGGCCGTCACAAGTGGTGACTTCGCCTTTTGAAGTGGGTATTGCTATCAACTATCCTGTCGCCAGCATTGAGAACGATTTTCAGTGGGCACCGATCCATCCGGTAGTAGAAGCATACAAAAGTTACAATGAGATGCCTTACGACACTCCGACTTGGGATTTAACTTCCGCATTATATTCAGTGGAAGGTCCTTCTTATTTCAATGTTTCTCCTGCAGGTAAGATTAACGTAACGGACAAAGGTGCTACGGAATTTACCCCTGATACAACCGGAAATCGCTATTATCTGACAGTAGACTCCGTTCAGGCTGAAACTATCAAGCAACATTTCGTAAAACTGATATCTCAACAACCCGTTCATTTCAACAAAAAGTAAATAGGAGAAAGTTATTCCACTTCATCACGAATTTACTATTTTTGTCTCCCGAACTCTAAAAGACATAGAATATGAAACTTAGGTATCTTTTTCTTTCCTGCGTAATTGGCTGGTCTGCATCGGCCTTTTCCCAAAGTGGAAGTCAGTCTCCGAAAACGAGTGGTAACCCGATCTTTACGGGCTGGTATGCAGACCCGGAAGGAGCAGTATTTGGAGATGAATATTGGATTTATCCGACTTATTCGGCGGATTATGATGAACAGATTTACATGGATGCCTTCTCGTCCAAGGACCTGGTGAACTGGACCAAGCACCCGAAAGTTCTTCAAAAAGAGAATATCAGCTGGCTTCGACGTGCATTGTGGGCACCGGCAGTGATTCATGCCAATGATAAATACTACTTCTTCTTCGGCGCCAACGACATCCAGAACAATGAAGAAGTAGGCGGAATCGGTGTAGCAGTGGCCGACAATCCTGCCGGACCGTTTAAGGATGCCCTTGGCAAACCCCTGATCGATAAGATAGTGAATGGTGCCCAACCTATCGACCAGTTCGTATTCAAGGATGATGACGGACAGTACTATATGTATTATGGCGGCTGGGGACATTGCAATATGGTGAAGATGGCGCCCGACCTGCTGAGTATCGTACCCTTCGATGACGGGACTATCTATAAAGAAGTCACCCCGAAGAATTATACCGAAGGCCCCTTCATGCTGAAACATAACGGAAAGTACTACTTCATGTGGTCGGAAGGCGGCTGGGGAGGCCCTGATTATTGTGTAGCCTATGCCATTGCAGACTCACCGTTCGGACCGTTTGAAAGAGTAGGCAAAATATTGCAGCAAGATGCCAATATAGCCACGGGAGCAGGTCATCATTCTGTCATTAAAGGACCGGGAGCAGATGAGTGGTATATCATTTACCACCGCCGTCCGTTGGGCGAAACCGCTGCCAACAGCCGAGCTACTTGCATCGACCGTATGTATTTTGATAAAGACGGAAAGATAAAGCCCGTCAGAATGACTTTCGAAGGAGTGAAAGCCAGTCCGTTATCAAAATAAGGATATCAGAACAGCCTGCGGCAATAGCATGGCTGTTCTTTTTATATTTTCGTGCCATATCTATCTGTTTTTGTGCCATTCTTCCCCCGTTGTACATTAATGTCACAAAACGATACGTCACTTTGCACATTCCGCAGTAGCTTTGTGCACATGATGAATCTAAAACAAATACTTTTCAGTTTGCTTGTGTGTGGAACTGCAATGACCGGTTGCGACTCTCAGGAACAAGTTACCGTAGATGACGAATCGGTTCTGATGCGTGCCAAACAGACGCTCGATTCCGTATATCTGAATTACTCCGTACCCGGCACCTGCCTGCTACGCGAAAATTACCCGTCGGATATCAACGACTATACAGCAACCTATCTGGCATCCGAAGAACAGAGGGACGTACCCAACCAGTATTCTTATTTATGGCCCTACTCGGGAACTTTCTCTGCTGTAAGTGCCCTCTTTGCCGCCACACAAGATGCTGCTTACAAATCCATCCTTGACAATAAAGTATTGGCAGGCCTCGAAGAATACTTCGACACCCGGAGAACGCCGGAGGCTTATACTTCTTATATCCACTCCGCTCCGCAATCCGACCGTTACTACGACGATAATATCTGGCTCGGCATCGACTTTACCGATACCTACTTGCTGACGCACGAAGCAAAGTATCTGCAGAAAGCAGAACTTATCTGGAAGTTTATAGAAAGCGGTACGGATGACAAGTTAGGCGGTGGCATCTACTGGTGCGAGCAAAGCAAGGAATCCAAGAATACCTGCTCCAATGCGCCCGGTTCAGTCTTTGCCCTGAAGCTCTTCAAGGCAACGCAAAACAGTGCCTACCTGAAAACAGGACAACAACTGTACGAGTGGACCCAAGCAAACCTGCAGGACCCTGCCGACTGCCTGTACTTCGATAACATCGCCCTGGACGGGAATATAGGTAAAGCCAAGTTTGCCTACAACAGCGGACAAATGATGCAGGCCGCCAGTCTGCTGTACCAGTTCACCGGACAGAAACAGTACCTCACCGATGCACGGAACATTGCCAAGAGCTGTTATTACTATTTCTTTACGAGCTATACACCGCAGAAAGGCGAACCCTTCAGGCTGATAAAGAAAGGCGATGTATGGTTCACCGCAGTGATGCTGCGCGGCTATATCGAACTCTATCAGATAGACCGGGACAGGACCTATCTGGACTCTTTCGACAAGAGCCTGGACATGGCCTGGAAGAATGCACGGGACGAGAAAGGACTGTTCAGCACAGACTTCACCGGAAACACCCACGACAGCCGGAAATGGTTATTAACGCAAGCTGCCATGGTAGAGATGTATGCTCGCCTGGCAGCCATTAAATAGAATTAAAACTAATCCCTTAAATTAAAAACATGAAGAAGAGAAATTTAGGTTTATGTGCAGTTGCCCTGCTAAGCCTCTGTAACAGCGCCCGGGCTGCTGAAACAACGATGAGACAAGACAATACCGTAGTAGTGAACCATGCACAAATTGCCGCTGCCTACAAGACGAACCGCCCTGCCGTGAAAAGCAGACTGTTTACGTCCAAAGCCGTAGAAGCCGAGATAGCACGCGTCAAGAAGCTGCTCACCAATCCGAAGCTGGCGTGGATGTTCGAGAACTGCTTCCCCAACACGCTGGACACTACCGTACACTTCCGCATGCTGAACGGCAAGCCGGACACATTTGTCTACACCGGTGATATTCATGCCATGTGGTTGCGCGACTCCGGTGCACAGGTATGGCCCTATGTGCAGCTGGCCAATAAAGACCAGGAACTGAAGAAAATGCTCGAAGGAGTCATTCGCCGCCAGTTCCTGTGCATTAACATCGATCCCTATGCCAACGCCTACAACGACGGTCCCACGGGTGGCGACTGGATGTCCGACCTGACAGATATGAAACCCGAACTGCACGAACGCAAATGGGAAATCGACTCCTTGTGTTACCCCCTGCGCCTTGCCTATCAATACTGGAAAGAGACCGGCGACGCCAGCATCTTCGATGAAGAATGGCTGAAAGCAATTGCCAACGTACTGAAAACCTTCAAAGAGCAGCAACGCAAAGAGGGAGTAGGCCCTTATCACTTCCAGCGCAAGACGGAACGTGCCCTCGACACGCTGAACAACGGCGGACTGGGTGCTCCCGTCAATCCCGTCGGACTGATTGTTTCCTCGTTCCGCCCTTCGGACGATGCCACCACGCTCCAATTCCTCATTCCTTCCAACTTCTTCGCTGTTTCTTCTTTAAGAAAAGCTGCCGAAATACTTTCGGAAGTGAACCACAATGCAACCATCGCCCAGGAATGCAAAGACCTGGCAAATGAAGTGGAAACTGCCCTGCAGAAATATGCTACCTACAATCATCCTGAATTCGGCACCATCTACGCTTTCGAAGTAGACGGCTTCGGTAACCACATGCTGATGGACGATGCCAACGTACCCAGTCTGCTCGCCATGCCTTACCTGGGCGATGTAGACGTAAACGATCCTATCTATCAGAATACCCGCCGCTTTGTATGGAGCGAAAGCAACCCCTACTTCTTCAAAGGAAAAGCAGGCGAGGGCATCGGCGGACCGCATATCGGATATGACATGGTGTGGCCTATGAGCATTATGATGAAGGCTTTCACCAGCCAGGACGACCAGGAGATTAAGCAATGCATCAAGATGCTGATGGATACCGATGCCGGAACAGGCTTCATGCACGAATCTTTCCACAAGGACAATCCGGCAAACTTCACCCGTGCCTGGTTTGCATGGCAGAACACTCTGTTCGGAGAGCTGATACTGAAACTGGTTAATGAAGGAAAGACAGACCTGCTGAACAGCCTCTAAAACAACTTCAATCCAATTACAAATAATCATTTTATCAGAAATATGAAACTAAGATTACTCACTACGTTTTTACTGTTAGCCGGGTTGCACACTGCATCCCAAGCAGCAGATCCTTACAAAGCAAACCGCAGTACGGAACTGCGTGCACCTTCCGTTCCCTTGATTGTGTCGGACCCTTACTTCTCCATCTGGTCGCCCTACGACAAGCTGAACGAAGGTGAAACCACGCACTGGACCAATGCCACGAAGTCATTGATAGGCGCCCTGCGCGTAGATGGCACCAGCTATCGCTTCATGGGCAAGGAGAAACTCGACCTGCACACCATTGTACCCATGACCAACGAAGAAATATGGGAAGCATCCTTCGTAAGAGAAAAGCCGGCAGCCAACTGGATGATGCCCGACTTCAAGGAAGAGGGATGGAAGAAAGGAAGAGCAGCCTTCGGAAGCAACGACATGCCTCGCGTCCATACGCATTGGAGCGAGCAGAACAGTGACGTATATGTACGCCGCAGCTTCGACATAGACGAACTGGACCTCAACCGAGACTTCTATTTCATCTTCTCCCACGACGATGTATTCGAACTCTATCTCAACGGAGAGAACATCGTATCTACCGGCGAGATATGGCGCGATAACGTACGCCTGAAGCTCACGGACGCAATGAAGCAGAAGCTGCACAAAGGCAAGAACGTGATTGCCGCACACTGCCACAACACAACGGGCGGTGCTTACCTGGACTTCGGCCTGTACTACGAGAACGACAATGCCGCAAAGTTCACCCAAGAAGCCGTGCAGACTGCGGTAAGCGTACTGGCAACCTCTACTTACTATACCTTCACCTGCGGTCCGGTAGAGTTGGACGTCGTATTCACTGCCCCGCAGTTGATTGACGACCTCGACCTGCTGTCCACTCCCGTCAACTATGTTTCTTACCGTGTCCGCTCACTGGACAAGAAGGAACACGACGTGCAGTTCTATCTGGAAACAACTCCCGAAATAGCCATCAACGACAATACGCAGCCCACCACCGCCACCGTATTCTCACAGAAAGGCATCCGCTACGTGAAAGCCGGCAGTATAGAACAACCTGTTTGTGCCAAGAAGGGCGACGGCCTGTGCATCGACTGGGGCTATGTATACCTGGCTGCTCCCTCTGCGGCAGGAACAGAAGTAGGACTGGGCGATTATTATGACATGAAGCGCTCCTTCATCAACCACGGAAAGACCGGATTCTCGAAACTCAACTGGTGGGCACGACGCGCCAACGAGCAACCCGCCATGACGTATGTTCACAACCTGGGTCAGGTAGGCAAGACCGGCAACACCGGCTTCGTAATGCTGGGATACGACGATGTATATTCGGTAGAATACATGTACGAACGATACATGGGTTACTGGAAACACGAAGGCAAAGTAACCATCGAGGACGCATTCGAAAAGCTGAGAGACAACTATGCCGACATCATGCAGCGTTGCCGTATGCAGGACGAAATGATTTATGACGACGCCCTGAAAGCCGGTGGAAAGCAATATGCCGAAATCTGTTCCGCCGTCTATCGTCAGGCTATCTCAGCACATAAGCTGTTTACCGACAAGGAAGGCAACCTGCTCTTCTTCTCCAAAGAGAACAACAGCGGCGGATTCATCAATACGGTAGACGTGACTTACCCCTCTACTCCCCTCTTCCTGACCTACAACCCCGACCTGGTGAAGGGCATGATAACAAGCATCTTCGACTACAGTGCAAGCAAGCGCTGGACAAAGCCTTTCCCTGCACACGACCTCGGTGTATATCCGATGGCAAACGGACAAATCTACGGCGCCGATATGCCGGTGGAAGAGAGTGGAAACATGGTGATACTGGCAGCCGCCATCTCCAAGATAGAAGGCAATGCCGACTATGCCAAGAAGTACTGGGACTTGCTGACCACCTGGACAAACTACCTGGCAGAGAACGGACTCGACCCGGAGAACCAGCTTTGTACGGACGACTTTGCCGGTCACTGGGCACACAACGCCAACCTGTCTCTGAAAGCCATCATGGGCGTAGCAGGTTATAGCGAAATGGCACGTATGCTGGGCATGAACGATGTGGCAGACAAGTATGCCGCCATCGCCAAAGACATGGCAACCCGATGGGAAAGCATGGCCCGCGAAGGAGACCACTACCGCCTCGCCTTCGACCGTCAGAATACCTGGAGCCAGAAGTACAACATGATTTGGGACAAGCTGTGGAATACCAATCTCTTCCCGGAAGAAGTTGCCAGGAAGGAAATCGCTTATTATCTGACGAAACAGAACATCTACGGATTGCCGCTCGACTCACGAAACACGTACAGCAAGTCGGACTGGATTATCTGGTCGGCCACCATGTCAGACAGTCAGGCTGATTTCGAGAAGTTCGTGAGCCCTCTATACAGATACATCGACGAAACCGTATCGAGAGTCCCCAACAGCGACTACTTCTACACCGACAACGGAAAGATGGTAGGATTCAAGGCCCGCTCAGTGGTCGGCGGATACTGGATGAAGGTGCTGATGGACAAGATAAACAGGTGATTTGAATGTTTTCAGAAATCATTGCTCCAATGATTTCTGAAGTTATTAGTGCAATGATTTCTGAAATCATTGCACTAATAACATAAAGGGAAAAAACATGCTTTCTTGCAATGCCCTGCAAATATTCCTTTATCTTTGCAAGGCAAACCAGTCCGGCATACAAGTATGAAGAACAAATTCCCCGCACTTCTATGGCTTACCTGCATCATCTGCTGCCTCCCCTGCAGGGTCGATGCATCCAGCATACGGCAATTCTCCAACAAGAACGGATTGTCCAACAGTGCCATCCTCTCCCTCTACCAAGACCGTCAGGGCGTCATCTGGATAGGTTCGTGTGACGGGCTGAATGTCTTCGACGGCAACAGCATACACCTGTACAGCCCCGTCAATCCTTCGGAAACCCTACTATCGGGCAACCTGATAAACTACATCGCGGAAACCGAAGAGGATATACTCTGGATTCAGACCAACTACGGACTGGACCGATTGGACACCAGGCAGCAGACAAGCCGCAGCTTTACCGACTTCAAGGACGAGAACTACATGACCCGAGGCAAGGACGGCGAACTGTTCGTCCTGAAAGACGACGGATATTTATACTGCTACCAACAAGAGCAACAAGCCTTCCGCCGGCTGGACATCCCGAAAGCGGCATTCGAGCATGTACTTTCCATCACCGTCGATGCCCACAACATCTTGTGGATATTCACCTCGGACAATGACACCCGTAGCTACCAGATACAGAAAACGGGACAGGACATAGCATTGACTCCCAATGACCACTTCAAACACCCGGAAAGGCTGTTATGGGCTTTCTCTGAAGAGCAATCGGCCTACTTTATCGACGAAACCTGCTCATTGTACGAGTACGACTTCAACAACCGCCAGCCGTACTACATAGCCGACCTCAAAGCCGAAATACAGGCTCGTGGCGAGGTATCTTCCATCATCAAGCAGCAGAACGACTATTACATCGGCTTTAAAAACAGCGGACTGATAGTATTGAAATACATGTCCGACCGGAAGATAAAATACCAGATACAATCCACCGAAATACATTCGGGCATCTTCTGCCTGATGAAAGACCGCTTTCAGGACATCGTATGGGTGGGGACAGACGGGCAAGGCGTATATATGTACTTCAACGACGCCTTCTCCATCACCAATACGCTGCTGGACACGCCTGTATACCAAATCAGCAACCCTGTACGCGCCCTCTACTACGACCCGCAGCAGACTCTGTGGATAGGAACCAAAGGGGGTGGCATACTACGCATCAAGAATTATACACCGGAGAACAGTGTCCCTACTTCTTTCGACCGTATCTCTGCCGGTAATAGCACCCTGACGGACAATTCCGTCTACTGCTTCGCCCCCGGACGCAAAGACCGGTTATGGATAGGTACGGAAAACGGAATCAACTATTACTCGTATCAGAGCGGGCAAATGAAGGAATTGCCTGTCATAGCAGACGGCAAGAAGGTGAAATACGTGCACTCCATCAACGAACTGAACGACACTACCCTGTGGGTATCTACCGTAGGCGGAGGCATCGTAAAGGTGACGTTGAGCCATTCAGGCACTATCCCCGTTGTAAAGTCTGCCACGCGTAGCGTATTGGATGAGGGGCGCATGGCTTCCAACTACTTCTTCACATCGTTCCAGGAAAGCGATTCCATTCTTTGGTTCGGCAACCGGGGGTATGGAGCCTACCGCATGAATATAAAGACCGGAGAACTGACTCCTTATCAATTCGACGTTATCGTGAACAGCCAGACTGCCAATGATATATTTGCCATCTACAAAAATACACGCGGCTATTGGCTGGGAACCAGTTCGGGACTGCTATACTTCGACCGGGAAAGTGCTCATTACAACAAAGCCTGTTCGCTATCCAACAATACAGTCCACGGCATTCTGGAAGACCATCACGGCAACCTTTGGCTAAGTACCAACCAGGGACTGATCAGGTTTAATCCGGAGAACGGTACCGGCCAGACGTACAATAGCAGGAACGGGCTGGACGTAACAGAGTTCAGCGACGGTGCCTTCTATAAGGATAATCGCACGGAAACCTTGTTTTTTGGCGGTACAAACGGATTTATTACTGTTAGGGCTAATACGTATACCACAGAAGAGTATATGCCTCAAATCAGCCTGAAAAGCCTGTCTATCTTCGGAAAGGAATATAATATCCATGATTTCTTGCACGAAGGGAAGGATAAGAAGATACTGCAACTGGATTACAGCCAGAATTTCTTCCAAATTAACTTCATGGCAATTGACTACATCAACGGAAACAATTACTCCTATTCCTATCAACTGAAGGAAGTGAGCGACCAATGGATAGAAAACGGGACATCGGGCAGTGCCATCTTCTCCAACCTGTCACCGGGGGAATATACACTCCTGATAAAGTACCGCAACAACATCAACGGTCGTGAAAGCCAGCCGCAAATGCTCACGATACGTATCACCCCACCCTGGTACCTCAGTTACTGGGCATACGCACTTTATGCCATTCTGCTTGCCCTGCTGTGCGCAGTGAGCATTTATAGAATCATCCGCCAATACCGTCGCAAGCAACATCGCATGATTGAAAAGATGAACCGCGAGAAGAAGGAGGAAATCTACGAGTCCAAACTACGCTTCTTCACCAACATCACACATGAGTTCTGCACCCCTCTGACGCTGATTTACGGTCCGTGTGAAAAGATTCTTTCTTATCCGCAAGCCGACCCGTACATCCGTAAATACGGAAAGATGATAAAGCAGAACACCGAGAAACTGAACAGCCTGATACTGGAATTGCTTGAATTCCGCAGGCTGGAAACAGGAAACAAAGCCCTCTCCGTCCAGAAATTGCCTGTATCGGATAAGCTCCAAAGCATTGCAGAATCATTTGGCGAGCTGGCAGAGAACAGAAAGTTGGACTACCGCCTGAACATTGAACCGGGTATCCAATGGAACACGGACATCAGCTGTTTCAACAAGATAGCCAACAACTTAATATCCAATGCCTTTAAATATACACCCGAAAACGGAAACATCACCGTAGGACTAAAGGTTGAGAATCAACTTCTGACCCTCCGCATAACCAACTCAGGAAAGGGTATTGCCAAAGAAAATCTGGCAAAGATATTCGACCGCTACAAGGTACTGGATTCCTTTGAAATGAACGGGAAGGACTCGCGAAACGGTCTTGGGCTCGCCATCTGCAAGAGTATGACGACTCTGCTGAACGGAGAGATTACGGTCGACAGTATCCCAAACCAGATAACCGCCTTTACAGTCAGTTTGCCCGAATTACCGCTTACAACACAAGAGACAGAAACAAGGCAGGAAGTATATGAAGTTAGCGGGGAAAATGATAAGCCCACTCCCTTGAACACCCATGCAGAATCTGTGGAACCGGAAAAGAGTGTTACCCGTTTCGACCCTTCCAGGCAGACAATCATGATTATCGATGACGACCCTTCTATGTTATGGTTTGTATCGGAGATATTCATGGAAAGATACAATGTATGGTCTTTCAGCAGTGCGCGTGAGGCTTTGGACAGTCTGGAACAGAAGCAACCGGATTTAATCATTTCGGATGTGATGATGCCCGAAATCGACGGCTTATCCTTCGCTCAAAAGATAAAGCAAAGCAAATTGTGGAGCCATATTCCTCTCATCCTGCTATCGGCCCTGCAGCACGAGGACGAACAGGTGAAAGGTATTGAAGCAGGTGCAGAGGTATACGTCACCAAGCCTTTCAACATAAAGTATCTGGAAAAGGTGGTTTATCGCCTGATAAAGCGGGAAGCAGACTTAAAAGAATATTATAGTTCGATATTCAGTTCCTTTAAAGTAGAAAACGGCAACTGCATACACAAAGAAGATCAGGAGTTCCTGGACAAAGTAATAGAAATCATAGACCGGAACATTGCCAACCCGGAGTTATCCGTAGAATTGCTAAGCAGCGATTTAGGTTACAGTACCCGTCAATTCTACCGGAAACTGAAGTCAATCACCGAAAAGTCTCCTGCCGATATCATCAAAGAGTACCGCCTGACGGCAGCAGAACGCCTGTTGCTCACCAAGAATATCACCATCGAAGAGATAATGGACAGAACGGGCTTCAATAATCGCGCTACGTTCTATAAGTTGTTCTCCCAGCGTTTCGGCATGCCGCCGCGCCAATATAGGGAGCAGCAAAAGGATCATGTGAAAAAGGAAATAACGAACTAAAACATGAAAAGGGAAGTAGTTACTTCCCTTTTACAATTCTCTTAATATCACTTAGCTTATTCAGCGCCTCCAGCGGTGTAAGATTATTCACATCCAGATTCAGTATTTCATCGCGTATCTGGCACAGTACCGGGTCATCGAGTTGGAAGAAGCTGAGTTGCATGCCGCCGCGTGTCTCCCCTACTTCCGCCATTGGCTTACTGGAAATTCCTTGTTGGCGGTTGTCCGTTTCCAATTGCTTCAGGATGTCGTTGGCTCGCTTCACAATACTTTTCGGCATACCGGCCATCTTTGCCACGTGGATACCGAAGGAGTGCTCACTGCCACCTCGTTCCAGTTTGCGCAGGAAAATGACCTTATTATCGACTTCCTTCACCGATACATTGTAGTTCTTGATGCGCTTGAAAGATTTCTCCATCTCGTTCAGTTCATGGTAGTGCGTAGCAAACAGTGTACGCGCCTTTGCCCGGGGATGCTCATGGATATGCTCTACAATAGCCCAGGCAATGGAAATACCATCGTACGTGGAAGTACCACGCCCCAACTCATCGAACAGCACAAGGCTGCGTGGTGACAGATTGTTCAGAATATCCGCCGCCTCGTTCATCTCTACCATAAACGTAGATTCGCCTACGGAGATATTGTCGCTGGCACCTACACGGGTGAATATCTTGTCTACCAGACCGATGTGCGCACTCTCGGCAGGCACAAAGCTACCGATTTGAGCCAACAGCGTAATCAACGCCGTCTGCCTCAGCAGTGCAGACTTACCGGCCATATTAGGACCTGTAATGATAATAATCTGTTGTGTACTGCTATCCAGCATCACATCATTGGCAATGTACTTCTCACCTATCGGAAGCTGCTTCTCAATCACCGGATGGCGTCCCTGATGAATCTCCAACACATCGTCGTCGGCAATGACGGGACGGATATAGTTATTCTCGCGGGCAGCGGTAGCAAAGGAAAGTAAGCAGTCCAGGCGTGCTATCTGGTTGGCATTAATCTGAATGGCAGGGATAAACTCGCTCAGAGCCTGCACCAGCTCAGCATACAACTGTGTTTCCAGTATCAATATCTTATCTTCCGCACCAAGTATCTTTTCTTCGTATTCTTTCAGTTCCTGCGTAATGTAACGCTCGGCATTGGCCAACGTCTGCTTGCGTATCCACTCAGGCGGCACTTTGTCCTTATGCGCATTGCGCACCTCGATATAGTAACCGAAGACATTGTTATAGCCTATCTTCAAACTGGGGATTTCCGTCAGCTCACTTTCACGCTGTTGTATCTGCAAGAGATAATCCTTGCCCGAGTAAGCAATCTGCCGCAATTCATCCAGTTCGGCACTAACTCCGGACTTGATGACCCCACCCTTATTTATCAGCAACGGCGGGTCGTTATCAATCTCCTTATCAATACGGTCACGGATGGACTGACAGATATTCAACTGCTCTCCGATATGGTTCAGACTCGCATTGTCAGCATCCATACAAGCCTCCTTGATGGGCTCTATGGCTTGCAGAGCAACCTTCAGCGCTACCACTTCACGCGGAGAAACGCGACCTACAGCTACTTTGGAAATAATTCGTTCCAGGTCACCTATCAGGTGCAACTGTTCCTCAATCAGTTCCTTGAAATCGGGTTGGCGGAAGAAATACTCCACCACATTCAGGCGTTCGTTGATAGGCTGCACATCCTTCAACGGAAATACCAACCAGCGCTTCAGCAGGCGGGCACCCATCGGACTGATGGTCTTATCTATCACATTCAGCAAGCTGCTTCCGCCGTCGTTCATGCTGCCCATCAGCTCCAGGCTGCGCACCGTAAACTTATCCAGACGAACATATTTATCCTCTTCAATGCGGGCCAGCGAAGTGATATGCCCTATCTGCGTGTGCTGCGTCATAATGAGATATTGCAGGATAGCACCCGAAGCAATGATACCGTTCTTAAGATGCTCCACGCCGAAACCTTTCAGGTTCTTCACTTCAAAATGTTTCAGTAGCTTCTCGCGAGCGGTAGTTTCGGTAAATACCCAATCGTCCAATTCGAAAGTGAAGAATTTGCTTCCGAAGTTCCCCTCGAACATACCACGTCTGCCACGCTCGAAAAGCACCTCTTTCGGGGCAAAGTTATTCAGCAGCTTGTCCACATAGTCGAAGGGACCTTCGGCCGTAAGGAACTCTCCCGTAGATATATCCAGGAAAGCCACACCACAAGCAGCTTTACCAAAGTGAACGGCAGCCAGGAAGTTATTCTCCCGATAATTCAATATATTGTCATTGATAGATACACCCGGCGTAACCAATTCCGTGATACCACGCTTCACCAACTTCTTCGTCAGCTTAGGATCTTCCAGTTGGTCGCAGATAGCTACACGCTTGCCTGCACGTATCAACTTGGGCAGATACGTATCGAGTGCATGATGTGGAAAACCCGCCATCTCGACAGTCTTTCCTTTACCATTGGCGCGTTTGGTCAGCGTGATTCCCAGGATTTCTGCTGCAACCACAGCATCGGTAGAATAGGTTTCGTAGAAGTCGCCGCAACGAAACAGCATGACGGCATCCGGGTGCTTCGCCTTCAAATCAAGGAACTGCTTCATCATCGGGGTGAGGACAATATCTTCGTTCACGGTGGTATCTCTTTTAGAGTTAGTATATCAAGTTAGTTAATAAGGTAAAGATAAGTACAACCTATCTTCGTAAGGCATGCAAAGATAAGCCTTTTTTAGAAAACAGCCGCGGAGAGGATTCAAATACTTAGCAAGCCTTAACAAAGACGACACTTTTACTAAAACATGTTATTAAACACACTTTTTTATTTGTTTTATTTGGAGATTCCCCAAAAGTCCGTACCTTTGCAATGTGTTTTTCATAGTATTAGATTTAAGGTTAACAAAGGTTGGAGTACAGCGGTACTCCTTTTTTTATGCCTATACGTCTACATCGCCCTCCCGGTCCACGGTTTTCTCGCCTCTTCTATAAACTTGAGGACTAACGTTATATTTATCTTTGAAGCAGCGGCTGCCCGTCGTGCACATAAACCTTATTACCCAAACCTATATACCGTGAGTACGGGATAAGTAAATGCGTACCCCCCTGTTTTTATCCTCCATTCTCCCTACTTTTAACCCCGTAAAGCTCTATTTCTATTTCGTTAGACGTTAGTTTACTTTTCATTAGACCATGGTTAACTTTTCGCCTGACTTTGGTTAACTTTTCGTTAGACATATATCTAACGAAATAAAAACGATACTTTACGAGTATAAAGTTCCCTGTCCGGAAGGTAAAAAGCCCTACATTTCCGGCAAAAGAAGCCGATTTTGACTTTTCAGTTGAGGCATAAAGTCTTATACCGTTCCGCATTACCTTATCTCGAACTCACGTTAACATACAATAAAAGCCGGTTATTGAGATATGCCTCAAATAACCGGCTTGTTTATCATAATTCTATTATCTTATTTTGCACTTGCCAACATCAAAGTTGCATTGTCATCGTTCACTGCGTAAACGCTCTTTTGTACGTTGTTGTCGTAAGCATTGCTGCGGGAGTTCCAGCGGGCATAGCTCAATTCAACTTCAGTATCGGTATACTCAACATCCAGTTTGAAATAAGGAACCCAGGCTGCTTTCTCACTGTCCCACTTGGAGGCTTCCTTACTTGCTACACGGTTTTCATTATCGTAAGTATAAGTGTAGCGGAGGTGGCGGAAAAGATGTCCGTCCTCATTACGGAAGATAGTCTTGGCAGTCATTAACTCGCCCGTCATTTCGTCATTGGTTACATACTGAGTAGGATTGCTTGCACTTGCAGAGAAATTCATTACACTTGCCATTACTACTGCTATCATTACCACTGCTTTTGAAAATACTGTTGCTTTCATAATCGTTATTTTTTTATTGTTATTACTTCTTGGATTAAGGAGGTTTTGTTTTCGTAACCGCCTTCGACTATATATAGTCAATTCGCGTGCCAAAACAATAAAGCACTGATAATCAGCAATTATTCAAAACCAAGCGATGTTCAATTTCGGACAACTGTCCGCACAGAAGCGGACAAAAGAATAAGAATCAGAGCAAAGAACCATTGTATTCGGTAGGCGAAACACCTTTCAACCTCTTGAACACTCGGTTGAAATAAGGGACATTGTTAAAGCCTACATGATAGCAGATTTCAGAAACAGCCATCCCCTTCTTCTGCTCTAAAAGCTGGCAAGCAGTTTCTACCCGATATTCATTGAGGTAATTAATGAATGTCGTTCCGGTAGCTTTCTTGAAGAAAACACAGAAAGAAACACGGTTCATACCCACATGACGGGCAATATCATCGAGCGTAATATCCCGCTTTGCATTGCAGATGACGTATGTATGTATCTGAGTCAAGCGGTTCTTCTCTTTATCAACCTTCTGGTAGTTGCCGATAACATATTCCTTATTATCACTTGCGATGACAAGAAGGAGATTTATCATAGGGACGATACGATGCGCTCCATCACGGTCGCACATCTCTTCGAGAATGGCAATAATGGCATCAGACTTCTCTTTATCGAACTTCACAGCATCCCGTTTCTTCTTCAGTTTATCTATATACACCCGCAATTCAGGAAAAGTAGCAGAGCAATTATCCAGAAAATCGTCATAGAACGTCACGGTAATATTAGCAATCCTACCACGCGTATCTGTTACATTATCATTGAAATACCAGCAATGAGGTATTTCGGGAGGGATCATCACCACTTCCCTGCTCTGAAAAGAATCTGTCGTATCACCTATCAACCTCATTCCCGAGCCTACAATAATGTAAGACAATTCCCAAGAAGACTGTTGATGCAGACCTATTTGCTCGCCCGGAGCAAGATGAACGCTATCAAATGTAAAAGAGTGATTTTCCAACTGAGGCATTACACAATCGTTTAAGAATTCTGTTTGTTTTCTCTCTTCCGAAGAAGAAATGCAAATATAAGGCAAATCTAATAAACAATAAGATAAATGTACTAACTAATTACGCGGTAACTTTGTCCGCCAAATAGAAATAGTAACAACAAACATATTTAATGAAAACAACTACTTATTTAGCATCCAAGCCACGCTATGAAATACTCGACGGGCTTCGTGGCGTAGCTGCAATGATTGTGGTGGCCTTCCACTTATTCGAAACTTATTCTGCAGGGCCAACCCACCAGATATTGAACCACGGCTATCTGGCAGTCGATTTCTTTTTCGTACTCTCCGGTTTTGTCATCGGATATGCTTACGATGACCGCTGGGACCGGATGACGGTTTGGGGTTTCTTCAAACGCCGGTTAGTACGCTTACATCCCATGATTATAGCAGGTACGCTGATTGGAGCCGGATTGTTCTACTTCAGCGATGCCCCCATGTTCGGGTTAGTGATGCAGACCGCCTGGTGGAAGATGCTGCTGATAGCCTTACTGGGATGCCTGATGCTCCCTACTCCTCCGTCAATGGACATCCGCGGATGGTCGGAAATAAACTCGCTGAATGGGGCAAGCTGGTCGCTGATGTGGGAGTACATAGCCAATATACTTTATGCACTCTTTGTCCGTCGTTTCTCTAAACTGATGCTAGGCATCTTCGTTGCCCTCTCGGCATTGCTTACCATCGACATTGCTTTTAATATTGATACCTTCGGACTGCTGGAAGCACGCAGCTGGGCCAAATATACCGTCATCGGTGGCTTCGGCCTCTCCCCCGACCAACTGTACATCGGTATCTCACGCCTGCTTTATCCGTTCTTTGCCGGCTTGCTGATTTCGCGCATAGGCAAACTGATTAAGGTAAAAGCCGGTTTCTGGTGGTGCTCACTGCTGATTGCTGCCATCTTGGTGATACCACATATTGGAGGCGAAGAACATCTATGGATAGATGGTGCATACAATGCCATCGCTATTCTTTTCTTGTTCCCGCTCATCGTAACAATGGGTGCAGGCAGCAGTGTAACGGGCAACAGATCCGTAGCAATCTGCAAGTTCCTGGGTGCAATCTCCTATCCGCTTTACATCACCCACTACCCACTGATATACGTACAGATGAATTGGGCTGCACGCCACCAGGATGCACCACTCGGTACGCATATTTGCGTTGCCGTAGCTATCTTCTTGTTTGCCATTGCCATTGCTTATGCCTGCCTCAAGTTGTACGATGAACCGGTGCGCGAATGGTTGAAACATCACTTCCTGATGAAAAATCCTAAAAACAAATAAATCTCAAGAGAATGATTAAAATAGATCACACAGCCTTGTATGTGCACAACCTGGAAGCAACAAAAGATTTCTTCGTCCGCTTCTTCAGCGCACAATCCAACCAGATGTATCACAATCCCAGAACGGGACTTCGCAGCTATTTCCTTACTTTCGGTGAAGGTACCCGACTGGAAATCATGAACCGTCCGGAGGTACACTCTTCCGAAAAGTCTCTTTATGAGGCAGGTTATACTCATCTGGCCTTCAGTGCAGGCGGAAAGGAAAATGTAGACAAATTGACGCAGACACTGAGTAGCGAAGGATTCCAGATACTAAGCGGTCCCCGCACCACGGGCGACGGATATTACGAAAGCTGCATATCGGGACCGGAAGGCATTCAAGTTGAAATTACGGAATAAGAAAACAACGGTTATCTTTGCCATAATTCCTTGCGGAAGCTCAGGGGAGTTTCGCCGGTATTCCGCTTGAAGAACTTGCAGAACGCAGAAGCGTCACTGAAGCAAAGTTGTGCCGCTATTTCGTTGACTGTAAGCTTTCTTGAACCTAACAGCATCTGAGCTTCCATTGTAAGCAGCTCATTGATTATGGTGCTTACACTCCTGCCCGTAGCACTGCGTACAATGCGCGAAAGGTATTGTTCGCTGATAGCCAATTTGTCGGCATAGAAGCCTACGAAGTGCTCTTCCCTGAAGTGTCGGGTGACGAGTGCATGGAACTCTTGCAGTACATGGTCTTTGGGACTGATACGTTTCTTTATGACCGTTTTGCGGGAAAGGAAATCGGCAATGTCCAGAAACAAGGCATTGCATGCAGCCTGTACTCTGCGGAAAAGAAAGCTATGACCGGAGTTCAACAAACACATCAGGTCTTCCAGTTCTTTTCGGATGACTGCTGCTTCGTCATCTGTCAGATGGATGGTGTATTGCTTATTCTGCCGCATTGTAGCAAGCAAGATGGCTATTACTTGGGTGAGGTAAGAATCCGTTGTCTGCATAGATTCAGAAATGGAGAGGGTAATGAACCTGATATCCTGGCTCGAAAACAGATGGCTGGTCAGATAATTGGCTCCGTGGATAAGCATGGTATTAGCTTCCAAGGCGATAAACTCTCCATTCAGCAGAATCTCGGAACGGCCTTCGAGGACGAGGATCATATAGAGTTCACGGTTGAAGTATTGCTCGTCTGCGGGATAGCTTCTGTCCTTGTAGTCACTTTTAAAGCAGACTACATCTTCTTTGTAATGGGGCACTCCGGGATGCTCCTTCAATAGTTGCGTATTATCGAATATGCGAGATTTTACCATTTATACTTCTCCTTTTCTACCACAAAGTTAGGATTTGTTTCGTAAAAGACAAAAACTGTACGGGATTGGCTTATCTGTTTCTCTTGAAAAAGTGGGAACTTTGCAACCGATTCAGAAGAAAGTAAAAAGAGATAAAGGAGTTTTTAAAGATGGAATTGAAAAATGTTTTGAAGAGGTATCTGGTTTTTGTATTAGGACTGTATTTTCTCTCGGCAGGCATTGTGCTGATTGTGCACTCCACGCTGGGCACTACACCCATATCGAGCGTGAACTATGTATTGAGTCTCAACACTCCGCTTACACTGGGCACTTGCACGTTTATCATTAACATGGTGCTGATAGCGGGACAGTTCTGGCTGGTACAGGGCAATAGAAGCCGACAGGATATAGTCGAGATTCTGCTTCAGGTTCCGTTTTCCTTTATATTTTCGGCGTTCATAGATTTCAATATGATGCTGGCAAATGATTTGCATCCTTCCGGCTATGGTGCTGCTATGGCATTGCTGCTTATAGGGTGCATCGTTCAGTCTGTCGGCGTAGTGCTCGAACTGAAGCCAGGGGTGGCAATGATGAGTGCTGAGGCATTCGTGAAGTACGCATCACGCCGCTGCAACAAGGAATTTGGGCAGTTCAAAGTTTATTTCGACGTAACGTTGGTAACGTTGGCAGTACTGCTTTCACTGGCATTTACACAAAGCATTGAAGGGGTACGCGAAGGTTCGCTCATCGCCGCCTGCATAACGGGTTATATCGTCAGTTTTCTGAATCACAAGATAATGACCCGAAAGACGCTTCACAAGCTGGTGCCTGTCTTGAAGTCATAAGACTCTAATTCTAACAGAATCTTCTTTGCTGAAAGCCCTCCGGCATATCCGGTCAGCTTCTGATTGCTGCCGATGATGCGATGACAGGGAATGAATATGGAGATCGCATTTGCTCCGTTGGCGGCAGCTACGGCACGCACTGCTTTCGGATTACCCAATTGTGAGGAAAGTCCGGCGTATGATTTCGTCATTCCATAAGGTACCTTCAACAGCTCGTTCCAGACGGCTTTTTGAAAGTCTGTACCGAGGAGGAGCAAAGGAACATCGAATGCAGTCCTCTTTTGAGCAAAGTATTCGTCCAATTGGGTGATGGCAGTTGCTATCGTTTCGGATATGCCGGTTTCATACCGTGCTTGCAGCATCTTTTGTATTCTACCGTCAATTGTCTTCCTCCGCTCCTCGTTCACCCAATCGCACAAACAAAGTTTGTCCCCGAAAGAACCGAGAATCAATTCTCCGCACGGTGATTGGTAATACTGTATCCGGATTACTTTATCTGTCTTTTCCATGTATTCAGTTCCCTCTGTTAAGATATTAATAATCAATAGGCAAAGTTATAAAAAAATCTTCGTAAACCGAGACTTTACGCAGATACTCATATCCGTAGTTACAAATTTGCCATTATAAAAGACGGAGAATATAGTTGCAGGACTGGGAGATGCTTGCGCTTGTTCCATAGTTTCCAACTTTATTATTTTTAGGGGAATATTATTCTCTTGCGCCAATAGCCATAAAGACCCGTTCACATAATAATCCGTAAACGGACAACGGTTGGTATAGTAAACCACCAGTCCTTCTTTCTCTTCACATTCCCCACTCTTCACACACTCTTTAAAAGACGGATTCTGTGCAGCAGCATCGATCTTCAAAACCAATAGCGAAAATCCATTGGGCAGTGTTTCAATAGTCTCAAATCCTTGTCTGAGTAACCATTTGGTATCGCTCATAAAATGGAACTTCTTTGTACCAACCACCGTAGCCAAACCGCTTTTACCTTGTGCCACCGCATCATCCATAGCAGCTTTAAGCAAAGCTTTAGCATGTCCGTTGCCTTTATATTGCCCCGATACCCAAAAGCAATTTATCATCAGGTAGCCTGGCGCATCAACCGGAATCCATGCTTTTTCGGCAGGAACATACTCCATGAAGACTTTTGCCCTTGCATCCAATCGTCTGAAAACATATCCGTTGTCAAACTCTTTTTTTAACCATGCTTTTTTCAGCTCATAACCTTCCGAACACTTTTTATCGGAGAATGCACAGCAGATGTGTTCCGCATCTATATTTTCTTTTGTCAGGGTGATGTACTTTGTTTCCATGAGTTTCTTATTTTATTGGTATGTATATTTTTATTATATCTTCTTTGCTATCCTCTCTTGAATAACTTATGTACTCCTCAAAAGCCATCCCGTGACGGATAGTATATTCAAAATTTACACAGATATTATTATATAAATCCTGTAAACCAGTGCAACTTCCCTTTAAAGTATAGACAGCATATTTACCTTGTTGCAACCGGATTGTACCAAACTCTCCGGTCGGTATAATCTTTTTTTGTACCGATGCACAGGCATAGAAGCGGCATAGATTATCGTTCGTTACATTGGGGTCATCAAAACTCAATCCTATAAAGCGTGCATCAGGTGTTAATGCCTGATTATCTTTCAGAAAGCATATCAATTTACTCCATGCTGTTTCATAAGGTTCTTCTTCCCCATATTTACCCAAAATACGAATATAAACTAATTCTAATCCCTCAAAATTGCATATTTCAGATGGCAGACTACTTCTGTTTCCACTGCTTTGTACATACCCCTCTAATCGAGTTTGCAACTCATTTATATATGCTTTGGGGGATATACCAAACTGTTTCTTGAATGCTTTTGAGAAAGATTGTGGATTATCGTATCCTACCATTGCAGCCAATTTAGACAAGTTCATTTCCTCTGTTTGCATATACAGCACCGCCCGTTCAATGCGTTGTCGTGCTACATAAGCATACAGTGGTTCATTCAGAATAGCACTCATAATACGAAGTAACTGGCGCTGAGATACATTTATCCTATCGGCAATTACATCCAAGTGCAAAGGGGAATGTAGGTTTGCACTGATATAATCAAGAACTTGATTTGCTTTCTGCTTATATATATTTTCCGTACTATTATGCATATTCCATGCTCTTTTACAGCAAAACTACACAATTCCCTATGATTAAGCATTGTCCAATCTCGCCAATTTAATATTTTATCTCTCCAAGATAAGAAATAGTTAAGAACGGAAAGGTAAGTTTATAAAAATAAAAACCGGCTATCTGAGTTGTGATTCCTCAAATAACCGGTTTTTACTACTATTCTTTATTGCCTCATTTTGTGCTTGCAAGCATCAAGGTTGCACTGTCATCATTCACTGCGTAAACACTCTTTTCTACTTTGCTGTCATAAGCATTGCTGCGGGAATTCCAGCGGGCATAGCTCAATTCAACTTCGGTATCGGTATACTCAACATCCAGTTTGAAATAAGGAACCCAGGCTGCTTTCGTGCTGTCCCACTTAGAGGCTTCTTTGCTTACTACACGGTTTTCATTGTCGTAAGTATAAGTGTAGCGAAGGTGGCGGAAAAGGTGTCCGTCCTCATTACGGAAGATGGTCTTGGCGGTCATTAACTCACCGATCATCTCGTCGTTGGTTACATACTTGGCAGGATTGACTGCACTTGCAGAGAAGTTCATTACGCTTGCCATTACTACTGCTATCATTACCACTGCTTTTGAAAATACTGTTGCTTTCATAATCGTTATTTTTTTATTGTTATTACTCTTGGTTTAAGGAGGTCTGTTTTTTGTAACCGCCTTCGCTTATATATTGTCAATTCGCGTGCCAAAACAATAAAACACTGATAATCAACAGATAATAAAAATCAAATGATGTTCACTTTCGGACAACTGTCCGCACAGAAGCGGACAAAAGAATAGAAACAGAAGCGAGCCTTCCCCTCTGCATATCGTGCAGGAGAGAGGCTCGCAACCTATACATATATCACACTGTTTTTAGCCCAATGGATTTTCACCTTGGTCACCGTCACTGCCGGAATCACCACCATCACTTCCACCGTCACCGGAACCGCCGTCATCAGTATTGTTGATACGGTCTACATCCTTCAACACAAGTCCATCCGAGCGTGTGGTACCAGATGCCACAATACGGATGTCACTGTTTGCACGGAAACAGATACGCAACGCCGTAATGTCACTACTGGTGAAGTCTTCTGCCTTATCGGCACCCTTACTTTGAGCAGCGAGAAAGAAATATCCCAGCCCGTCGATGTTTACGATACGACCGGCCAACAACGTTTTCTTCAGATATGTACGGAAGTCTTTCAATACGCTATAAGAATTACCCTCACTCACACCGGACATGGCGCTGATTGCTTGTGCTACTTCTTTCAGCTTTGCCGGGTTACTGTACTTATAAGTAATAGTAGGATATACCTTCTTTGCAGAATTCTTATCTGCCAAATTGCTTAAACGATAGTGTTTGCGAAATAATACTGCCATAATGTTTTAGTTTTTAAAATTAATAAAATAGATTCGTGTTCTCTTGTGTTCTTACAGGCTCGTCAGTCAGCAAGAATAGTTTTCGTTTTGTGATCACGATGCAAAGATATAACAAAAAAACAATCTTTTTTCCCACTTTTCCATAAACAGGCGGTTTTAGAGGTATTTTTGTAAATATTGCAGAATTTTGAATGTTGATTATCAAAGGATTAAGGAGAAGAAAGTTAAATAGTGTTTCGTAGTCTAAAAATCAATGTAAAAACGTTCCGTAAAAATGAGATAGCACATAACATATTGATACATAATAAAAAGCAACACTTGAAGCAACAACATTCCTGATCCAAGATTTCCGGACATACGTTGAATACATAGATACGCAAAGAAGGGTAGAAGACTATTCGTAAATATTTAATCAATCAGGTTTCATCATCCTTTCATCCCGTCTACAATAACCTTTCAATGGGATATTTCCCCGGCACCGGGTAGCAAGGGGTTCGGCACCGGGGAACACTACCTCCGACACCGAGGAACATCATCCTCCCCGGCATCGAAGAAAATGAGGAGTTGCGCCATTTACCAAAATGTGAATAAATCATCAAGGAATTATACCAAAACGACAAAGCCGATTATTTGAGATATGGAAACTCAAATAACCGGCTTTAATACTATTCTTTATTACTCTATTTGGTACTTGCCAACATTAAGGTTGCATTGTCATCATTCACGGCGTAAACACTCTTTTCTACTTTGCTATCGTAAGCATTGCTGCGGGAGTTCCAGCGGGCATAGCTCAGTTCAACTTCGGTATCGGTATACTCAACATCCAGTTTGAAATAAGGAACCCAGGCTGCTTTCGTGCTGTCCCACTTAGAGGCTTCTTTGCTTACTACACGGTTTTCATTGTCGTAAGTGTAAGTGTAGCGAAGGTGACGGAATAAGTGTCCGTCCTCATTACGGAAGATGGTCTTGGCGGTCATCAACTCACCAGTCATCTCGTCGTTGGTTACATACTGAGTAGGATTGACTGCACTTGCAGAGAAGTTCATTACACTTGCCATTACTACTACTACCATTACCACTGCTTTTGAAAATACTGTTGCTTTCATAATCGTTATTTTTTTATTGTTATTACTCTTGGTTTAAGGAGGTTTTCTTTTCGTAACCGCCTTCGCTTATATATAGTCAATTCGCGTGCCAAAACAATAAAACACTGATAATCAGTAATTAATCAAAATAAGACAATGTTCGCTTTCGGACAACTGTCCGCACAGAAGCGGACAAAAGAATAAAATGATAATTTAAGGGCAAGCATCCCTAAATTATCATTTATCTGCTCATTCCCCGAATGAACCATCTTTTCCTTCTAACTTCTCCAACAAGTACTTCACGTTTTGTATATGTGAAGCAAGGACATGAGAGAGCGCCTTCGCCTGATCAATGTCCTTAGTAATATCCAGCAGAAACCTTGTCTGATAGGCCACATGCTCAGCAGCAAGTCTGCGCTCTTTGTTAGAAACTGTCTGCTGCATCATATACAGACCAAAACCTTCGACAAGCGGTTTTATTCCCATAGACTGGTAGGTACTGAAAAGACTTGTAAAGCGTTGAAACAGACCGAGTGTTTTACGCAGGTTTTCCAATCGCTCCACATCAGTCCGCTGCACGAAGTAGGTGGTAGGATTTACAAATCGGTTGAGTATCAGATAGAAATTCATCATCTCCTCTTCGGAGGTAAAGACAGCGTGCATAAACTGAGTTGCGTCCCCCGGACGAACTTGCTCATTGTTCGAAATAGCTTCCATAAACATTAAATTTGAAAGGTGAATGAATAAGGTTCAATGGGAAGAACGGAAAGGTAGATTTATGGAAATAAAAGAAGCGGTTTCGCCTGTCCCATTGCATTCCACCAACACATCGGCAGTAGGTGCATTAACACTCTACATGGGGGTACGAAACCGCCCATATAGAATGCACGCAAGCAGGCATAAAAATGCCTGCCACGTCAAAAAGGCAGGTTTCCCTACCGATGCGAAATATGGAATGCAATGCAAATGTACGATATAAATTAGAAAAACCGATTATTTGAGTTGTGATTTCTCAAATAATCGGCTTTAGTATTATCCTTTATTACCTTATTTAGTACTTGCCAGCATCAAAGAAGTTGCACTGTCATCATTCATTGCGTAAACCCTCTTTTCTACTTTGCTGTCGTAAGCATTGCTGCGGGAGTTCCAACGGGCATAGCTCAATTCAACTTCAGTATCGGTATACTCAACATCCAGTTTGAAATAAGGAACCCAGGTTGCTTTCGTGCTGTCCCACTTAGAGGCTTCTTTGCTTACTACACGGTTTTCATTATCGTAAGTATAAGTGTAGCGGAGGTGACGGAATAAGTGTCCGTCCTCATTACGGAAGATGGTCTTGGCGGTCATTAACTCACCGGTCATCTCATCGTTGGTTACATACTGAGTAGGATTGACTGCACTTGCAGAGAAGTTCATTACACTTGCCATTACTACTACTACCATTACCACTGCTTTTGAAAATACTGTTGCTTTCATAATCGTTATTTTTTTATTGTTATTACTCTTGGTTTAAGGAGGTTTTCTTTTCGTAACCGCCTTCGCTTATATATAGTCAATTCGCGTGCCAAAACAATAAAACACTGATAATCAGCAATTATTCAAAATCAAGCAATGTTCGCTTTCGGACAACTGTCCGCACAGAAGCGGACAAAGAGAAGCGAGCCTCCATACCTGACTATACAGGAAAGAGGCTCGCAACCTATATACTTTTCACTCTATTTTAATCCGATAGGGTCTGTCTTGCCCACTTCTTGCTTGCATCCGCACCGTCATTGCATAGTCTGCCCGGCTTCAATGTGACGCCATTGCCATAATGCTCGCGAAGCATTTTCTCGCTATTTGCAATAGAACTGCTGCCCGATGTGGCAAACGGTATAACAATCTTCCCCTTGAAGTTATAACTTTCCAGGAACGTATTGACGATTCGCGGATATGTATTCCACCAAATAGGAAAACCGATGAAGATGACATCATATTTCTCTACTGCTGCTTTTTTATCTGCCAAAGGAGGACGAGAGGCTTCATCACCCATCTCTACACTGCTGCGGCTTTGTTTGTTCCGCCAGTCAAGGTCGGCATTGGTATAGGCCTTCTCCGGTGCAATGCGGTATAGGTCACCTTTAACTTCTGTAGCAATTGCCTTGGCAACCGATTCGGTATTTCCCGTACACGAGAAATAGGCTACTAACACTTTCTTCTCTTGCGCACCCAGAGAAAGGAGTGGAAGCGCACACATCAAAATCATAATCAAACGTTTCATAATTGCTAATTTTTTATTGTTTCTTGAAAGTAACAAAGAGTACTGAAAGAATAAAGCATTCATACTCAATAGGCAAAGTTATAAAAAAAGCCGGTTATTTGAGATACATAAAACTCAAATAACCGGCTTTTTCTATTTCTTTATCGCTCTATTTCGTACTTGCCAACATCATCGCTGCATTGTCATCATTCACTGCGTAAACGCTCTTTTCTACTTTGCTGTCGTAAGCATTGCTGCGGGAGTTCCAACGGGCATAGCTCAATTCAACTTCAGTATCGGTATACTCAACATCCAGTTTGAAATAAGGAACCCAGGTTGCTTTCGTGCTGTCCCACTTAGAGGCTTCTTTGCTTACTACACGGTTTTCATTATCGTAAGTATAAGTGTAGCGGAGGTGACGGAATAAGTGTCCGTCCTCATTACGGAAGATGGTCTTGGCGGTCATTAACTCACCGGTCATCTCATCGTTGGTTACATACTGAGTAGGATTGACTGCACTTGCAGAGAAGTTCATTACACTTGCCATTACTACTACTACCATTACCACTGCTTTTGAAAATACTGTTGCTTTCATAATCGTTATTTTTTTATTGTTATTACTTCTTGACTTTAAGGAGGCTTTCTTTTCGTAACCGCCTTCGCTTATATATAGTCAATTCGCGTGCCAAAACAATAAATCACTGATAATCAGCAACTATTTAAAATCAAGCGATGTTCAATTTCGGACAACTGTCCGCACAGAAGCGGACAAACAAGATATAATAAGTAATACTCCATGCCTCGATTTCTCCTTTATTTCATTCTACCAAAGGCAAAAAATCAGTATCTTCGCCTTGTCATTCATTAAAAGCCATACAAGAAGATGAAATACCCCATTGGAATACAGAGTTTCGACCACATTCGTGAAGACGGGTTTGTCTATGTGGATAAGACGGACTTGGTTTACAGCCTCGTAAAGAATGGAAAGATCTATTTCCTGAGCCGTCCCCGTCGTTTCGGTAAAAGCTTGCTGATAAGCACTCTCGCCTGCTACTTCCAGGGACGAAAAGAACTTTTCGACGGACTGGCCATTGCCGAACTCGAAAAGGAGTGGAAGCAGTACCCCATCTTCCGTATCGACTTCAACGGAGGCAACTACACCGAATCAGGGGAGCTGGCGGCAACCATTGAAGGCTATATTGCCAGATGGGAAGTAGAATACGGGAAAGATGCTTTGGAAACCACTACGGGCGAGCGTTTCAAAGGAGTACTTCGTAGGGCTTACGAGCAGACCGGGCAACGTGCCGTAGTGCTGATTGATGAATATGACAAACCTATTTTGGATGTTCTTGACACCGGAGCCTATAAGTTCGACAGTAATGGAGAGAAACTACTGCTGGAAGATCACCACCGGGAAATCCTGAAATCTTTTTATTCCACCTTCAAGGGTGCCGACGAATACCTGAAATTCGTACTGCTGACAGGAGTGACGAAGTTCTCGCAAGTAAGCGTATTCAGCGGATTCAACCAGCCGAATGACATCAGCATGGACGAACGGTACGAGTCCTTATGCGGCATCACACAAGAAGAACTGGAAAACTACTTCGCACAACCGATTGCAGAACTGGCAAAAGTGGAGCAATACACCGTAGAAGAAATGAAAGCACGCCTGAAGCAGCAGTACGACGGCTATCACTTCGGGAATGCCATGAAAGACATATACAATCCATTCAGTCTTCTCAACGCATTCAGCAAGATGGATATTCGGGATTACTGGTTCTCTACAGGTACACCTACTTATCTGGTACGTTTGTTGCAACACAGTCACGAACAAATGAACGAGTTAGTGGGAAAATACTACGAACCTGCCATGTTTGTGGACTATAAAGCCGATGTAGAGAAACCTTTGCCGATGATTTACCAAAGTGGCTACCTCACTATCAAGGAGTACAATCGAAGAATGGGAACTTACCTGCTCGATTTCCCTAACAATGAAGTTCGCGAAGGATTCCTTTCCATATTGGCAGCCAAGAAGTGACAAAATAGAAAAGCCGGTTATTTGACGTATATAGCCAAAACAATGATTTCTGAAATCATTGCAGTAATGACTTCTGAAATCATTGCTGCAATGTTTTCTGAACTTATTGGTGCAATGAAACAGAGCTTACTTTAAGAAGATTGCATTCTCATTTTAATGGCGGCATCTGGAAACGAGGTGGTCCAATCGTCGGGCCACCGCCTCCTCTATGGTCAAAGACAGCATCACGAAGGATTTCATACAACAGTCCGCCTACATCAAGTCCCAGCTTGAACTTATCGAAGTTATAATAAGGAATCACAATAGGAACCGTCTCCCACCGCCCCCGCATGGAGTCGTAGTAGCGCTGCACACCTACCTCTACCCCAAAACGTTCCGACATATCCAGCGACATGGTAACTCCATAGCGATGAGTATCCATCCCATACGTATTCCCAATGGCATACGAGCCGAAAACCTTGAAAGCGACACGCTCGGAAGGACGATACAGTAATGCTCCCGATGTACTGAATGCCTGTCCGGTAGCATGAATCATATTTATCTTCATGGCATCCACGCCAAGCTGGAACGACAGTTGCTGGTTAAGCACATGCTGGTACATCAACGAAGCATCGTTGAAGCGCCCGATGCCCGGTACGCTTGTCTGCCCGCCAGAACCGTATATCACTCCGCGAGGGAACTGTTTCAGTACGCCACTCGTACTATAATCGCCCCGGAAGAGCAAGGAAGGATTCGTCTGATAAGGCAGATAGAGCGACTCTTTCAGCGAGAAGTCGGGTAAGGAATAGGAAGGCATCGACGGTAACGAAGGAGAAGGGAGAAGTTTCTCGGGAGAGAGCTCAAACGGATTGAACAAAGGTTCGTTGAATTCCGGCTTTATCCGTACACTGTCACGGGCAAAGCGCGTACTGTCTTCCTGCGCAGAAAGCAACTGCGAAGCCAAAGCCAACAGCAAGAACAACCCTAAACGGACTCCGAAATAAGCGATATTCACTTCTCGTTTCATACGCATCCCTCCTCATATCTTTAAGTTTCTATCAGCATCAACCCTACGCCTTTCACCGTCTTGATAGTGACCGAATCATCTTCAGCAAGCAGTTTCCGCAGTTTCGTCACAAACACATCAAGGCTGCGGGAAGCAAAATAATCATCCTCAGTATTCCAAAACTTGTCCAGAATAGCCTCCCGACGGATCACATCGCCACGTTTCTCGCAAAGCATCTGCAACAAGCCTGCCTCGCGCACAGTCAGCGTCTTGTTCACCCCCGAAGAATGCTTCAAGGTGGCATGCGTGGCATCCAGCATGTACGCCTTACCAATCTTGTAGCACTGGCTTTCATCTTTCGATTTCTCGCCTTTGGAGAGCTTCAACAAAGCATGTACATGCGCATCCAGCTCTTCGGGAATAAACGGCTTCTTGATATAGTTATTGGCACCAATCTCATAGCCTTTCACCACATCCTTAGGAGACACCAGGGCCGAAGAGAACAAGATAGGTGTCTCGCCATCCGTCTCACGAATGCGCTTCACCATCTCGTAGCCATTCATAACGGGCATTTCGATATCGGACACTATCACGTCGGGATGATGTTCCTTCCACTGCTGCAAGCCTTCTTCGCCATTGGCAGCGGTAACCACTTCATAACCGCCTATCATATCTTCCAGGCCACCTTGGATAATGTATCTTAGGCTGGCATCGTCTTCTACCAACAATAACTTTATCATAATATTCCGTATTTACTACTACATGCTACAAAAATAGCAAATTCTTTGTGAATCATTGCTATAGCGATTAAGGAAAAATATTCTGAACAAATCATCGAGGCGCTTATTAACCTAACATTAACGTAGCGCTAACATAAAAGATTTTTGCCCCACCCTATCTTTGCAATGTCAAAAGGGAACAAAACCCCGTAAAACAAGAAACAAAATGTATAACTTAAAAAATAAACAATTATGAAGACTTTAGTAATTTCAGTAATCATTGCAATGACATCAGTAGTAAACGCAGTAGCCGGTAACCGTGCAAACCAATTTGCCTACAACACCGAAACGAATGAAGGACGCGTACAGACGCAGACCGTATTCAAAGTAGAGAACAACAAGTTCTTGCACAACCACCTGAAGTACAATTACATCTACGACAACTCGGGTCGCATCTCTCAGAAAGAAGTGCTGAAATGGAACGAGAACACACAACGCTTTGAAAAGCATCACAGTCTGAACTTCTTCTATGGCAACGAAGTAACCGTAGAATACGCCGCATGGAACGAGAAAGACAGTGCTTACTCCAGCATCAAAGAAAAAGCCGTTTATCAGATTAATGAGGGCACAATGCGCTATCTGGGCTATGATTGGAACGAAAAAGAAAACAACTGGAACTTGACAATGGAGCATGATGCCATCTATTGGAGCGATGCGCTGCTGGCAAACAAATAACAACAGTATTTAAACATAGAGACACGGAGGTTTTTCTTACTTGAATAACAAATACCACAATTATCAAAAACCTCTGTGTCTTCATGACTCTGTATTCTAACATACCCAACAAGACAATGAAAGCAGATATTTCAATCACCAAAAGCAAGAAAGGAACGGAAATCATCCTTTCGAGCAAGAAAATCAATAAGTACGGCATTATTGCCGCCATACTGTTTATAAGCCTCATGCTGATTCTATTCCAATGGTTACATGGAACGGAGACAAGCCATATACCGTTAGTCACCCTTTTCTTAACTGTCTTTGCAGGCGCTATGGCGAGTTTATTGCTGCACAAGTTGTTCTTCGGAATCTTTTCCCCCAATGGTTTCCGTTCTATTTCTTATATCAAACATCGGGGCCACATTCGTACTTGCCATTGCAACGAACCGATACGGATGTGGCAATACCGCACGGCATGTTTCCTGCCGTTCCTTTTACTGGGAGGTCTCCCGCTTTTGTATGGCATGATAAGTGGAAACTACGGATTTGCAAAGTTCGGTACCCTTTTGTGTGCCATCAGTTTCGACGATATTTATATCCTTTGGAAATTGCGTTCGTTCAGCAAAGACTCGTTCATCAGTGACCGTTCAGAAGAGCTGAACTTCCATGTATGGTAAAGATCAGATTGTTTTGACAGGAAAATAGAGTGTAAATTCGCTGAAGCTTCCCTCTTCGCTTTCCACCTCTACCCTACCCTCGTGTGCCAGCATCACTTGCTGCACATAGTTCAGTCCCAAACCAAATCCCGTAGCGCCCCCCTTACCACTGCGGGCAGCAGCTGCCGAACGCTCAAAACGGTTGAAGACAAGCGCCTGGTCCTTCAGTGGAATGCCCAAGCCATTATCACATACCTTTATCTTACAGAAGCCTTTCTCCGACTCGCAGATAATATCGATCTTCACTTCTTCTCGGGAATATTTGATGGCATTATCAAGCAGGTTTCCCAGCACCTCCCTCAAGCAGAAGGCATCGGCATATACCGCCTCGCAGCGATGGAAGATGGTATTGAATTCTACCTTCTTGCCGGCTTTCAGAGATATCTTGGCAATCAAATCGTCCAGCAACGGACGCAAAGGAACCTCTTCTTTATGCAACTGCAATTCCCCTTCGTCGAGCTGAGTCAGCACCAATACCCGATTGGAAAGCGTCAACAGATGTTCGCACTCTTCCTCCATCGTCAATTTGTATTTCTCTTCTTTATCGGGCTTGTCGGACAGTTTACCGCTACTCAAGATATGTGCTCCCATCAAGATAGAACTGAGCGGAGACTTCATATCGTGTATCATGGCGTACGTAAAGTCTTTCTGAAACTGCTCCAGTCGGCGTTGCATCCGCAGTACTTTCATCTGTCCAAAGATGCAATCGAGCATCACCAGGAACATTAGCAAGAGGGGCAGGAAAAGATACCACACGGAATGTATCACATAGCGATAAGGGTTTTCCACGATTCCTTGCACACAAAGTGTGCTGTCTTTCCTCAAAGGAATAAATTGCGAAGAGATATCCGAACGGCCTGCAGAAGAATAACCGGCTTGCAACACCGTACTGTCCGAAGGATAGCGATACTGCCGAATGCCACTGCGAGCCTTCAGTCCCTTCTCCGCCAGTCGTGAAGAGAAAGCCGAATCGAGGTATTGCATGGATAAAGGAATGCTCAATCCGCTCTCATTGATGTCACTTTGCATAATCAAAGCGGAACGGAGACGGTAATTCTGGTCGATGGAATTATAGATGTGTACCACGTACATCTTACCAACAAGATACTTCGACTGCTCCCCTTTCAGGAATTCTTTCTGCTCCTTAGCAAAGGGAGATTCTACAACAGCAAAGGGAGACTCCACAATCTTAATAGAATCATTATCAGTCTCTTCCTTCTGAACCTGCAAGTAGTATAGCGAAAGGCGATGCTGAAGCACTTCGTCGTAGAACGACGCTTCAAAGCAATCGTTCACCTGATAGGCCGTTTCGCGCAAAGCAGCCCGATAAAGATAGACAAACCACACCACCAGCAAAAGACAGCAAGCCACCGAACCGATTACGGAAAACACCTTAAAGGAATGCTGCTTGCGTGCCTGCCTCTTCCGTTCATTCTCCTTGGCTCCGGCCAGTGTATGTTCCGTCATATCCAGCAGTTTCTTCCCCGACGCTTCGATATCTTCCCATTTATTCTCCGGTATCTGCTTATGTACCTCGCTTATCGGAAGCCTCATCTTCTCTGCCAATACATAGAACACGGAGCGTTGCTTCTCAATATCGCCTTGCTGACGAAGGATGGAATCCATCTGCTTTGCCCAACTATAAACCAGGAAGGCTATCAGAATGAGGGTAGGCATAAATAAAAACAGTATATCCTTGACAATCGGCATAAAAGGGGAAAATATAGCAGCTTCAATCTTTTCCTCTTTCTTCTCATTCAACCAAGCTGTATCAGAAAGAACCGATTTGAAACGTACATAGGCAGAACGCTTGCTTCGGTCTGATGCAGGCCGTATATTGACTGTTCTGTCTATGTTCTTCCACTTGAGCTTTTTCTCTACCAGCCTTGCCATTTCGTCCAACGGAATGGTTACATGGTACACATCTTCTAAGAAAGAAGCCGCTTGTTGATATTCCAAAAAGATTCTGTCTTCGTAGGATTGCACACTGTCTTTAGGGATATAAGAATAGAAAGGAACAGTATAGTCAGGGAAAGGCAGCTTGTTTATCTCATTATCTACCGTCTCAATAAAAGCCAGCCGGAAACATTCGTTCAGTGCACGCTCCGCCTCTCTTTTGGTATTGTCATAAGCGTAGGCCATGCCTTTAATCTGTACAATAATTACCAGCAGCAATCCTACAATAGAAAGGATATAGAGTGAGCGTAGTTTCATTTTGTTGTTATTTTGGGGACAAAGATAACACTTTATCACGGAAAAAGAAGTAATAAAAAAGATAACCCCGGACTTTTAGTTTGTCCGAGGTTATCAATACAAGTACGGTCTCTGTGATATGGTTTCTCCTACCAGTAAATCTATCTATGAAACGTCAATTTATCAATTCCAAAGAAACCCTCATCCATTCCCGGAGCCAATGCTATCGATTCTATCAGCAATTCGTTCTTCCCTTTTTTCAAATTGACCTGACCAAGATTAACTGAAACTACAGATACTTGGTCTTTGGTCAGATTTATTTCAGGAGTAATCACTTTGTCGTTCATGCGAAGTATAAACGTACCATAATCAGGTGCTACTGTAAACTGCACTTTCGCATAATAAGCCCCTTCCACCTCACTGTCGAAAGACAATAAAAGACTATCCCCCGGCTTAAACTTACTCCAATAGAGTTGCATTCCTTCGCTCCATATATAATAGAAGTTTGTCTGCAATTCGATAGAACCCGCATAACCGGAGTTAGGCAACATGGCCTCCCCTTCGACTATAAGACTCATTCCTGAACCCAAAATATCTGCAGGCTGGTTAGCAACTCGTTCGCGTACATCACTCACAAACGGTTCCGGCTGTTTTTCACCCCCGGGAAGCATGTACCAAAATGTAATCGGAGCATAATTAAGATATATGTTTGACCAATCAAAAAGTTCCATGTCAAATTGGAGACTTTTGGTAAAAGGGATTGCATCAAGGCTGCGTACACGTGTGTTCTGTGCCAAACCGATATGGGCATAGCAACCATCACCTATAGGCTGGGCAACAAAAGGATGATTTGTCCAAGTCTCATAACGCCCCCACGCATAGCCATAATAATCTTCTGTACCCGTTCCGAAATGGGATGGGAAGGTTTCTCCATCGACATAAACCTTTTCATCTCCTTCTCCCCACCAACCTAAATTGGGGTTATAGACAGTAACCGCATCTCCCACGTACACGCCTCTACCTTTAAGCTTGGCAAACGTCAGATCTTGGGCATTTTCATCACCTTGGGCAAAAATACGCGCATATTGCTGCCACGTAGTACCAAAATGCATAGAACGCTCATCCCACTGCCATTTCCCATGAACTGCCACTGCTTTGGATATCTCAACCGACTGCTCTCCATAATTGGTCAATGTGATGGTACAGTTCTGCCCGAAAGGCATAACCCAGCTTGCACTCATTACATCATTCAAAACAGCTTGCGTGTACCATGTTCCAGTTGCAACAGGACGATAACCGACACCAAAAAAATCACCAATCGGAGCCCAAACGGTCTGTTCACCATCAAAGGTAATAGACAGAACAGTGGAACGAAGTGCCTGCTGGCGATCAGCCGCATCAAGCCTCATCGAAACACGATTAATGGCCCGGGAACCATTGATTGTAAAGTTCCGACTTTCTCCCGGAGACAGCGAAACAGCCAGATCAAGCGAACCATCACCTCTTGCAAGTGGAGAATCGGCTTTAGGCGCTCCTTCTGACAACTTCTTATTGGTAGCGGCTATCAGCCGGACATTCTTCTTCAATTCACCGGCAGAAAAAGAAACTACTTTGACGGGAGACGTATAGGTTCTATAGTTTATGCCATAATACACAATCGTCTTACTTTCAATCCGACCGTCGGGGGTAATCTTCAAATCCGGTGATTCAATAGTTACTTTACATCGCTTGGCGTAAGGTATGGGTAAGTACAGATTATGCCCTCTTTCTTCCAACGGAGCTTCATCGGGTACTGAAGCGGAAAGAGGTGCCCCGCAAAGTATCTGTCCACTCAATATATCGCGTACATTACCTTCGACTGCCGGTTTGACATCACCGTCTATGTAAATGCGCAAAGTCCCTTGTCCGCGGTTTATACCGGAGAAAGTCATCCAGAAACGGACAATGGCACCGGGACCCTCGGCATCCATCATCACATACTCTGTTCTCCCTTCATTTTCTTCCTGACGGATAAACTGCCCCTGATCAAAATTCCCGAACCAGGCACGCTTATCTGTCATGTTATTCGAACTACGGTCGTAACTGCTGAACTGCTTGCACGTATAGGCATATTCAGGCCAGCGGGCCAACACGGAACGGTCTGTCATCTCCTGCAACAATGTTTTAAGAGAGATGATCGGCTCGGCCATAGCCAAACTACTCAAGAGAAATACAAACTGAATTACAAGAAACAATTTCTTCATAATAACCAATCGTTTTATCTGAATGACAATTAGTAAAGCTCCATCTCATTAATACGCAGCACCTTTCCTCCTGCATTCTGCATAGGACGGGTTATCATCAGGCGCACGTAGCGTACTTGCGCCGGAGTATCAATCGTGCGTGACACAACATTCAGCCGGTTTCCATCTATGTTATCGAGTGTTTTCCACTCTTCTCCCAGACTGTTTTTGCCTTGCAGGAAGCAGGCGGAAGTAATGAATCCCTTGTCTTCACGACCTGCATTCACCAATTTCCAACCGCTTACAGCCTTTGTCTCCCCCAAATCAAAGTCCACATAGCTCAATGCACTTCCCACTTCGCACCATTTGGTATCGACATCCCCATCAATCATACGTTCGGGTGTCTCACGGTCATTGAAACAACCGGAATAACCAATGATCCTTGCACCCTTCAACAGATTCTCTTTCTCTGCTTCCACATTACCCAACTCCATCTCATTCTGTTGAATAGCCGCATTGAACAGAGCAGTAGCAACCTGAACAGGCTTCTGAGTCTCCTCTACCAACGTAGCGGCAAAAAGGACAATCTTTTCATTCTTTGGAAGAATAAGACTGGTAGCGCCTTCGGGAATATCCAATCCGAACTTAAACATATAAGTAAACTCATAAGCCTCGTCGTCTGTAGGAGAATGACGATGGGTTCCGACGTAAGCCACTTCGACATCCTTCAGATAGCCTTTAGTATGTCCGGTATGTCCCCATTGTCCGACAAATCCGGTGTAGGAAGGTATAATAACCTCACTCTTATTCCGCCCGCATTGGAAAGTAGCAGCATAGTCCCCATCGGTGGCAGCTGCCAGGAAATACAGACGATTGTATTTCTTTCCTGCCGGTAGCACAATCGTATCTCCTTTGCACGTCACCCCGTTGGCTGCGTCCTTTTCTCCAAGCCGGAAAGGAATCTGATTCACAGTCAAGGACTCGGGCAACAATTCTGCCGCAAACGAATAACCCGACTCAAAATCTGCCTCTCCACGGAACTCGTTGAATGATGAGCATTTATAGTTGTAAGGCAACGGCAAAGCAGCATATTGCAATTGATAAGTATCTTCTCCCGAAGGCTTCAAACGCACTTTGAACGTCTTTATGGAATAAGGCTTTATGCTTACAGATAAGCCGTTTCCGCTGAATTTGGCTGAACCGATAGTCTTTTCCGTACCATCCGCTTCACAAGCACTCACAATTTCACCGGCAAAGGAAAGAGTTGCATTCTGCATCTTCTCACCGCCCATCTCATAAATACGTACCACATACTCATCCGAATTCTCCGCTTTCTTCAGCGCCTTGATAACAACGTTACGGTTATCGGAAGAGACAAAAGAGAATTCTTTGCCCAGCGTACCTTTATGCTTGTCTGTGCAGAAAGCTTTCAACTTCTGGTTCAGGATTTCCGCCTTTTCGATAGTAGTTGCTTTATCCAACCCGCCTGCATGACCGACAAGACTGTATGTAAAGCAGTGATGTCCGAAATCCTGGCGGTTCTGATAAGCATAATCCTTGTTTGTTTCAGGGGTATGTAGCAGCGTCAGACGAAGGGTGTTATCGTTTGGTTTGTCCCAACCGTATTTGCTGTCGTTCATGATAGATACACCATAATTTCCGCTGCGGTCGGTCAAGTCGGCCCAGTATTGTGCATAGACTTCATAGGCTGTTTCTGTATTGTTACCCCGCTTCACGCTTCCAAGTCCCAAGTCGTAAGTGCCTTCTGAATTTGCTATATTCAAGGGAAATTCAGCCTTCAACAGCGCATTGGTCGACTGCCAATCCACCTCGTTGTAGAAATCGATACGGTCGGCACGGCTGCCTTCGTACAAACGGATATATTGTTTGAAGAGCGACTCTCCATGACGCTTCTCAATGCAGAGTGACTTGCGCAAGCTGCCATCCTCCACCAGTGTCATCTTCACGTCGTCCGCAATAGAAACCGGTTCACAGTCTATCGTCTCTTTCAATATCTCCCAAGCAGGCCATACATACGACTTATTCTGCGTGAAGAGTGCCAAACGGATGGATTTGCCCGATTTCACCAGTTCCCTGTTGTTCTTCTTATCGAACAACGAAACGATGTCTCCCTTCTTGTCCAGCGTTATCTTATAAACAGAATTCTCCAACGTGTTGACATCTACAGATACTGGAGCATCAGCGGACGAACCGGATGTACGGACATCATAGACTGCATAGCCGGTAGCAGGCACAACAGCCTCCATCAGAAGCTTGGCTTTACCATCGGCATAATACAGCAGTTGGGCAGCCACTTTCCGACCATTCATATCATATACGGTAACTCCCTTCGGCTCCTTGGGTAGAGTCAGTTCCACCTCTGCCATATCGCTAACCTGGAATCCAAGCGCGTTGTAGAGTATCACCGGAATCCCTTTTACTTTGGTATCCAGCTTTCTTGCCACTGCGTCTATGGATGAAGTCAGAATACCGGAGAACTGCTTGAGCGTAATCAATTCGTCGTTCCACGAAAATTCATAAGCCCGCGGTATACTTGTTCCCGTAAGGTCATCATGAAACTGATGGAAAATAAAACGCTGCCAGTTTTCGGTAAGTGCAGCTCCGGGGTAGGCAGCCTGGTTCAACCATTCGGCAACAACAGACGAGCGCTCCGCTGCATCTCCCAGAAGTTCATTCTGGCGATTGTACAGCTTCATGGCAGCCTGTGAGGTATAACATCCCGTTCCGTGAACATCCATCAGCAGTTCACCGTTGAACCGGGGCAATTCCGGATGATTCTCATACGGCTGGAAGTCCTTATATATCCGGTCGCTTGTAGCACTGACAATCTGCAACGGACCGTTACCTTTCAGGCCTTTTTCTACGGCACGCACTGATTCCAGTGTAGGTGAGCCGCCTATATCTCCCGTACCGTAATAGCGGTAAACCATATTAAGCGGAGAATGGGTAGTCAGTTCCAGCAAATTCTTATTCTCCGACAAGTCTTTGTCTTCCCAACGCTGGTTGTAATCATACCCATGAGCCATCATGATGGTAGAACCATCTATACCCTGCCACAGCCCGATGGTAAAAGGATACTTGTCATTGCCATAGAACGGTTTGTTGCGCCACTGTAACTTCTGAGAGGAGAAGCCGATAAGTCCGCAATGAGAAGCAATGGCGGGAAGCGTCCAGCCGAAGCCGAAACAGTCCGGCAAGAAGATATCGGTGCTTTCCACACCGAATTCTTTCCGGTAAAAGTCCTGTCCAAGCATGATGTTGCGGATGGCAGACTCGATGGAGGGAACCAACGTATCTGTGGCATCCCAGCTGGACCCGCTGATATGCCAACGCCCGCTTTTTATGAATTTCTTCAATTCTTCGTATTGCGCCGGATAATATTCCTTCATCCAGGCATACTTCACTCCTCCTTCAAAATTGAAGATGTATTCCGGATATTGTTTCAGCAGAAACAGGTTCTGACTGATTGTATTCCATACATAGTCCTTTATTGTGGTCTGGATATCCCAGTTCCACTGTGTGTCCAAATGCGCATCAGCTACCATATAAGCCTTGGGCTTTTGTGATTGGGATGCATCTTGGGCATAAACACCGCCTCCTAATAGCAAGGCAGAGGCTAATACTGCAATCTGTTTTTTCATTTTTCTGTTTATTAATTGTTTCTTGTGTTTATACTTCATAAGAAGAATCATACATGCTTTATTCCAGTTTCAGGTCGGCACACATCAGGAAAGCATTGTACGGTCCCCACATAGACATAACGAACCAAAGCTGGTCATCATTGTCCTTCAACGGATGTATATAGGCACAGTACAAAGCGGGATACCTGTCTGCTTCTGCCAGCACTTTCGGCTCACTCCATTGGATAAGGTCCTTCGATGTACAGTAAAGAATGGCATGCCTTTTAGTCAAAGGAGTCTCGTCGTAATTCGGGTCATAATTATAAGTCAGAATCCAACGCTCAAACTTTTTATGCCATATCAACGACGCTTCACCTACGGGCCCCCTCAATATCGGAGTAGCGGCAGCCTCATTTCCACGTATCCACTCTTTACTTTCACCGTTCCAATATTCATAAGCCTTCATGTCCAGAAGGTCTTTCTCAAGGAAACGCGCCAAATATGCAGCATCACCACGCCCGGCTTGTGTTCCAAGCATATACACCCATCCGTCACGCTTGGCATAGGCCACTTGCGAGAAGTGACTGTCGGGCGAGAAAGTCACTTCTTCATGCCTCGCCCATGTACGGCCGTCATCATTGGAAGTATAAATTGAAGAAAAATTGGTAAGCCAACGTCCATGAGGCGCACCCCAGTCATAGATATTCATGATATGGACACAATCCGTTTTTCCGGCACGAATGGCACTCGTGGGAATGGAGGTCTGATAGACCTCTGGATTCGTTTTACCGCCTGCACACACTTCAAGTGCCTTACCATCGGCATCCAGCAACATAGAGTCTATTTTAAGACCGTCCGCAAGATCTGTATCCGATGAAAAAGCCAGTACATTGGAGCGCCAATTGGAACCATTGCCACCGTTTTTGTTGACTACAAATCCTTCTCCACTGGTATCTCCGAAGAACATGCCTACGCGGTTCCCATCCATGTGCCACATCAGCCCTAAATCTGTTCCATATACATCAAAATCAGGTCCGGTATTATTGGGGCTCAATAAAGTATCTCCTGGTAAGGGCTCACCCGTAACACGGGCTATCATACGTACATTGCCGATGCACAGCGTTTTTTCACCATCGGCATCTTTACAAGCCATATTAGCCATCAGACTACAAGCAGCAAAGCCATACAGTAATATTCGTTTGGTTCTCATTCTTATCAACTTTATATTTCAAGTATTTACTCTTCTATTCTTTCCAGAATAATCAACCCCAACTCAAACTGGTCCCCACCGTTGCTATTTCGCACATGGAAAGTGATTGAATTGGTTTGCTCCGTCAAATTAATATCTCCTACATGTACTCTGTCTTTAGACGCCTCCTTGTCCTTCTTGGTAGATATCCATCCGGAGAGTTGCTTCTGGCGCTGCCAGATCTGGAAATCGGCACCATTCGGTTTCTCGAAGTAGTTTATCAATACTTTATATTTTCCTTCGGGAATATCATTCAACATAATACGAACTACCCCTCCATGTTGGGTAGTCATACGGATTCCCCGATCATGCACCACCTGAACACCTCCACCAAGGCTCAGCTGCATCAATTGGGGGAAATAGACATGTTCCGTAGGCTGATATACGGTGCGTAATTCATCGGTAGGCTCTTCTCTGCCTTGCAATGGCTGGGCTGCATAGAAGAACGCCACGGATGTATAATCTACCGGGAAGTTGTTTCTTACTTCACCATGTTCCATTCCGTGATATATTTCCTTTTCATAGGACATCTTGTCGGCAAGGAAAAAGCGGTAGCCACCGGTTCTTGCCATCGGAAGCGAATAGTCCAGGCAACCATGGATGGGAAGACTGTTTCCTCTGTCCCAACGATCCAGCAAAGCATACCAGCCACCGTTGTAATAATCTTCGGAACCGGTGCCGTGCAGGCGCATCTTCTTATCCACGTAGGTTGTGTCATCACCTTCGAAGAACAAGGTCATCCCCGGGCGCAGTCCTTGTGCCTGATGAATGGTTCCCACATAATGTCCCTTACCCTTTTGTGCAGCAAACTTATGGAATGTTCCGAGAGGAGTCCTTTCCCTGCGCCATACGGAATAGAACTTACCTTCTTCCTTTGCATTGCGCTTATTGCCATTATAATATACCTTCACATTAACAGAAATCGGAGATTGCTGAACGCCTTCCCTCTTCTTATAAATCATCTTCATGGAAGCCGACTTGTCAAAAGGCATCGGCAAATAGCAGTAGTTGGAAGTGCCTTGCTTACCCATCAGGATGCTTCGCATAGCTCCTTTTCCATAAGCATATCCAAAGAAATCGGCAACGGGAGCATAGATGGCCTCCACCTTTTCGTTATCCCACTTGGCAGAAAGGATGACATCCTTATACAAACCTTCGAAAGATGTTCCGCCATCAATCGACATACCTACGATACGGCCCGGCTCTTCCATTTCGAAGAAAGAAGCTTCTTCTCCCGGACTGAGCGTGAATACCTTTTCTGCAGTCTGTATGCCGGCTGACTTTCCAAATGTATAGTTGGTTACAGCAGGAGACAAGTCTGCCCACATTCTATTCACCTCAGCCAACAAATCCTTATCCTGTTGCGAGAATTTACCGGTATAGGTTTCCACCTTCTTTCCCGGTAAACTGCGGTATTGTATTTGGATGAACTCCAACTTCGGTCCGTCGAAAATAATCTTGCAAGACTTCTCGTAAGTAATAGGCAGGTAGCAATAAAAACCACCGATTTCATTACCACAAACGGGCTTAGTAAACGGATAAACCTTGCCGGAAAACAAGTCCGAGAACTTTATTTTCAGGCCGGGTTCCTTTTGCCCATCGAAGTAAAAATAGAGCATATTGTCTGTCGGAGTAGGCGTCCAAATACGATTAATGACTCCGGGACCTTCCATTTCTGCAATGACCAGTTTATCTCCTTCCTTACGGAGGAAGGAATAGGTTCCGGCAAAGCCGTCATCGTTGCCTCCGGTTCTGTCGTAGCTCGAAAATTGCTCCACGTAAGAGCCGGTACGATACTCGGGCAGTTTATCTATCCTTTTCAATAACTCCAATTCATTTGTCCATCTGTACGGATTTTGGGCCATAACGTGCGACCCTATCAATAGGAAAGCAGACAAGAACACTAAAAAAAATCTGTTGTTGATGTTCATTATGTTTGATTTATAAATTTACTAATCGAAAAGCGGCAGGAGGGGATGCCCTTTCTTCGACACCCCTCCTTGCCGCTTTTTCCTCTTTAGTGAAAAGATTAATAATAAAAGCTGTTATCCATGAAACTCCAATCAATTCCCTTCAGGCATTACCACCATAACATTTATACCAAAGAATTTAGCCCACTGGGTATTGTCAGGACCCGGTTGTAGTTCGATACAGATAGTTCCATCCTCAGCAGGTTCAATACCCTTTACGGCTGCTACTCTGTCCGGGTTGAAGTCATTTACCAGATAAGCCGACCCTTCATTGGCACCTATAACACGATACTCTGTCTGTGTATTATTGTCATTTATATGACCATAAAAGGTAAATGTATATTTCTCTCCTTTGGTCAAACCAGACATCCTGAAGCTACTGACAGGAATGGCTATACCATCACTGAAGAACATATCTTCAGAGGCTGATTTCGGGAATCCTAATGTATTCTCCAAACCGCGCTCCAGAGTACCAGTAAACCCTTTCTCCACTTGTAGACAGAATGGTGTAGTGTTTCCCTTATCATCTTTCAAGTTTTCAAGTGCAGGATCACCCGGGAACCGGTAATTATTAAACGGAGCAGGAGATTCTATAGGACCAAAGTCAATGTAAACACGAGCGGGAGACTCTTTATATTCGACCAGTTCGGTCACAGTTCTACTATCAACAATAGCATTGTGTGCAGCCGCTTTCGCCAGTTTTGCATCATAGTTAATCAAGTTATCAGGACTATAAGATACTTCATTCTGTCCGAACAATGCTTCAAACCACGTACATGCCGCAGCAAATTTAGCAGTATTTGCATTCAGATGAGAGGCATCTTGCAGCATCTCTTCACCAATATAGCTTGTACGGCCATTCTGAATGGCTGTTCCGGATGGAACTACATCTGCCTGCACCGATTCTTTAGCTGCCCATACTGCTTCTACAATAGCATTATACATTTTAAGCTGATCTCTACCATAGTTGGCAAAACCATCCTCAACAGCCGATTTCGCATAAGCCCAGGGCTGATGCAACAGATACTTTACATCGGGATTGGTTGCCCAACTGTTCACAAGCTCTACCAATTGAGGCAGATTGGTTTGATAACCTTCTTGTCTACCAGCCAGGGCCAACGACTCTTCAAAAGCAATATAATCCCAGTTTTCACTTTTAATCACGCTTTTCAGGGACTGCCCACTTTGAGTATTTGAACTACCATCTACCGCAATACGGTTATACTGATACACCGCTTGATTATCTGTTATATTCTTCACATGGTCTTCCAAAGAAGCACCTTCAATATACATATTACCTATAACCAAAGAAATACCGGCATTCTTCGCAATATCATGCAAGTAATTCGAAGTAGCATCATTAGCCATTCCACTGCCAATGGTCAATACCTTAACAGCCTTTTCTCCTTCAGTAACCGTAAGATCGGCAAAATACATTAACTTTTTGTCAACTGTTTCTACTTTTATAACGGTCTTTCCTGCAGTAATTGCTGTAATAGCACTCGCATTACCATCCAAGTTCTCAGCTGTAGCTACATTAGAGTCAAGTACGCTCCATAAAAGCTTATACGAATCGCCTGCTATCTCATCTACAGTTGCAGTGACTTTAATTTTCTCTCCAACCGTCAAGTAGACTGACGATTGGTCGATACGTACAAATTTACGGTTGGACAAATCCACATCGTTATTATCCGAGCAGGATGCCAATGCAATAACTGCCAACACCAGTATACAAAAAATGAATTTTATTGATTTCATAGTCATACTCTATTATTTATTGATATCCGGGAGCTTGTTTCAATTTAGGATTTATATCAATCTGAGCCTGGGGAACAGGCCATAGATACATTCTCTTATTAAAAGTACGGCTCTTGTAATAGGTTCTTTTATAAAAAGCTTTCGGATTATTCATATCATCACTCTTTTCAGAACCATCATGGTTCATTCCATACAATTTACCGCCTAAATACTTTTCACCAAGCTTCCAACGGCGCACATCATGAAAACGAATTCCTTCACAGTTAAATTCTACACGGCGTTCCTGCTGAATGGCAGCACGCATTTCCTCCTTACTCAATCCTTCTTTCAGGGCAGGAATTCCGGCTCTTTCTCTAATCAGATTCACGTACTTGTACACATCGGCGGTAGGGGCTGATGAAGATTCGTTCAGTGCTTCGGCATAGCCCAAATAGGCATCGGCCATTCTATACAAGATTCCCGGCTGATATACATACTTTCTCTCACGCGGGAATACATCCAAGGAGATTCTTTTTCTGACATTATAGCCATTCTGCGGAGAGTCGAAAGTCATATCAGTATCTCTGCCGCCTTGCAAAAACTCCACATGGCGGTTGTCCACTCCCAACCATGCACCGTTATAAATCACAGAAACATAAAAACGAGGTTCACGGTTACAATACATATTGAAAGTACCTTCCTCTGTCACCGGACTCATATTCGTTTCTTTATTGCCCAAGTTAGAAGGTCCTCCTCCCGGCCATCTTGTGGTTCTAAATTCTGTTTCGGCAGAGAACCCTTTTTCCACATAACCTGATTCCGGATTGATGATGGGGGAACCGTCTTCATTATATCCCAGAATAGGCACTTCACCATTTTTCATATAGAACGCGTCCACCAATTCCTGAGTAACACCCATTGCTGCATTTCCACCAATACCTTTCGGCAGATGATGGTCCTGCCAGTAATAGAGGTCTACATTTTCAGGACGTCCAAAAATAATCTCCCTGTTGCCTTCAGAAAAACGTTTCAGCGACATGTTATAGTAGGACATGAAAGGATCAATAGTACCATCCGAATTATACTCATAATACAATTTATATCCGGCAGATTCAGCAGCATTGATCAAATCCAGATGAGCAGCTGCCGCTTTTGCCCATTTTTCCGGTTTTTCTTCTGCATCAAATAAATACTCTCCCTCTGCGTTCTGCCAATCCTTAAGATCAGGATTTCCATTGAATAAAGGACTTGCTGCGTAGAGTAATGTTTTTGCCCGGATGGCCAAAGCCATGACAGAAGTCGCTCTACCCCAATCGGTATTATTCGGATAGACAGCAGGCAGGTTCTGTGATACCTCCAACAATTCATTATCAATCCAAGCTACAATCTCGTTATAAGGTCTTTGAGAAGTCATTAACTCGGATTCAGGCGCATCAACCGGAAAAATTACTCCAGGCGTAAATGGAATAGGTCCGTATAATTCAATCATCAAAGAGTAGTAGTAAGCTATCAAAAAACGAACTTCATACTTCATCTGATGTACATAAGCTTCAGTGAGATCTTTTTCAGGAATAACTTTTACCTGTTCCAGAAAAATAAGTCCGGCACGTATTCTTTTATTAAGTTCTACCCAATAATATGGATTCCAAGCCGAAATGGGACTCCAATTTCCCGTAGTATAAGCATACACGTTGGCCCATCCAAACGGTGACCAGTCCTGAGGAATAGTAATGTCATCACCCATAATATTATAGCCCTGATCTTTAAAATATCCCCACATAGGACTGGGTATAGAGGAATAAACACCGGCCAACCAATCTTCAGTTCTTATTTTATCTGAGAAAACCATTTCCATGGTCAATTGATCATCAGGAGCCTTATCTAGAAAATCGTTACAACTTGTTGCCAAGACCATGGAACACAACAACAAAATAGCTGTTACTATAGATTTATATTTTTTCATATTTCGTATCTTATTAATTATTGAAATTAATACTGAATCCTATCGATACAGACTTCATTTGTGGATATCTCAATCCATCAGTAGTTTCCAGTTCAGGATCCCAAAGTTTGAAATCAGAGAATGTCAGTAGGTTGGTTCCTCTTGCAAACAAACGGCAATCACGGACTCCTATTTTGCTAGTCCACCGTTGTGGAAGCGTATAGCCCAGTTCCAGATTCTTCAATCGCATGAAACTCATATCACGTAACCACCAAGTAGAAGCCCGAGAGTTGTTTGCCACAGCTTTATCGCCCATACGCGGCCAAAATACATCTTGCCTTGGGTTTTCCGGTGTCCAGCGGTCATCAATATTCGAGAAAATATTACCTGCTCCCAATGAAGAACCCGGTAACCAGGTTTCACCTCCCAACAACTGATAAGTTTTGCCAGTGCCTTGGAAGAATACTCCAAAATCGAATGCCTTGTATCTGACTGTTGCTCCAAAGCCGTAAACGACCTCGGGAATACGTGTACCACCAATAGCTGTCTCGTCTACTGCTGTTACCTCACCATCACCATTCAAATCTTTGTATTTGATATCCCCGGGACGCAAATTACTCGCATCACTAAAATTCTGTGCAGGAATACCTTCTTTTAGTCTTCCATTCTCATCAAAATCATCTTCTGTAAAAAGTCTTTCAGCTATCAGACCAAACAACTGCCCTACCGGCTTACCAGTACCCGAACGATAAGTACCAAGAACAGCAGCCGGCTCATCTATTTCCACTATTTTATTATGTGCGTACGTATAATTAGCCATAGCAGAAACAGCCCAATCTTTATTGAATTGGTGATTGATATTCAATGACATGTCAAATCCCCTATTTTCCACTTTACCGAAATTAGCCCAAATGTTACGGTTGAATCCGGCTGAACCCGGCACATTCTTACGCTGCATGAAGATGTCTTCTCTCTTTTCCTTAAACACATCTACCACAAAATTTACGCTATTACTCCAAAGGCTCAAATCCAGACCTGCATTCATTTTGGTCACGGTTTCCCACGTCAAATTGTTTACACCAATCTCACCTTCTGAACGTCCCAAACGGTATACGTTTGCGTCTGTTCCCCAAGTATATGAACCAGTATCCACAATTGTAGAAATATAAGCAAAACGTCTGTCACCCCCAATATTGCTATTACCAGCCTTACCCCAAGTAGCTCTCAATTTCAAATTAGATATAATACCAGAAAGAGGTTTCATAAACTTTTCCGATGACACAATCCAACCTACAGCCACAGCCGGAAAGAAACCAAACCGCTTGCCACGTGCAAAGTTTTCGGAACCATTGTAACCAAAATTAAATTCGCCAATATAACGGCTATCATAAGTATAAGAAAATCTTCCAGCTATACCTTGACTACGGTAAGGAAGGGTTTCCCCTTTATCATAGTCCTTTTGATTATACAAGAACATGGCATTTATATCATGTATACCCCCGAAAACACGGTTATATGAAAGCATTCCTTCTAAATATATACTTTGGTCTCCCCATTCAGCTCCTTTACTATAACCCAGGAATTCCTGACCATTTTCTTGTACGTCTGTAACAATTTCACCGTTTTCATCACGTGATGTTGCCGGATTATAATAATAAGGGGTTTTAGAACGAGTTACCGAATTGGCTGAAAATTTATCAAAAGAGAAAGTCACTTTTGCTTTCAATCCCGGTGTAATGAACTTCAGGTCTTGTTCAAGAGAGGTCAATGACTCTATCTTATTGTGATTCATCTTCTCATACCCGCGTTGCGTGGCCCAAGCCCAAGGATTCTCTTTGAATTTTACACGAGGAATACGTCCATCTGCATAAATAGCCGGATGCACATAAGGGGGAACGCGCATCGCTTGGTAGAAAATACCAGCATTTGTTTCATTACTTCCCGGAGGGGCATTTCTAGTTTGCAAAAATACCCCTACATTAGCCCGGAATAAAGTGGTAGGAGTAAGATTAACATCTACGTTAGAACGTACTGTATAACGGCTCACTTTCAAGGAGGAGTCCCATTCCTGGTTCTTGTCACGCTCAATGATACCGTTTTCATTGTAATATCCTACTACCAACGAATAACGGAGAATATCCGTACCACCATTGACGCTGACATTTGCTTTAGTATTATCTGCATGGTCTTTCGACACAACATCCCACCAATCTACATCCGGATACAATTCAGGGTCAGTCTGATTTTTATAGTTTAGCAAAGTAGCATCACTCACAAACGGAGATCTTCCCTGCTCAGTATACATCTCGTTAATTAATTCCAAATACTTCACACTACCAATATAATCGGGTATTTTAATAGGTTGTGTAAAGGAATGTTCAAAACGTACATCGACCTGAGGCTTTCCAATCTTACCCCGCTTAGTTTCAATCATTACAACGCCATTGGCACCGCGCACTCCATAAACAGCACTTGCCGCAGCATCTTTCAACACAGAGAAAGAAGCTATTTCTTCAGGGTCAATATCGTGCAATGATCTTTCTATACCATCCACCAATACCAGAGGATTGGTGTTTCCGGTAAAACTACTGATACCACGAATCCAAAAATCTGAGTTATTGAACCAAGGGTCACCGCTTCTTTGAACTGCAATGACACCGGGAAGCATACCAGCCAAATTATTACTTAAAGAACGGCTGGAAGATGCGGCAAGTTTAGCAGGTTCAATATTGGTAATAGATCCAACAACAGAAGCCTTTTTCTGCGTACCGAATCCCACTACTACCACTTCATCAAGGGCAGCTACATCTTCTTCCATAGATACGTCGATTATACCCTTCGAACCAACTGCCAAGACTTTATCTTTAAAACCGATATAGGAAAATTTCAAAGAAGACTTGTCATTACTTAATACTATAGTATAAGTACCATTGATATCAGTAACCACGCCATTGGAAGGATTATTGACTTCCGTTACATTTACTCCGATGAGTAACTCGCCCTGTGCATCCATCACACGTCCGGTAACCTTCCTTGGCGACTGGGCAAATATATAATGCATATTTCCGATACATATTAAAAATATCAGAAAGAATTTTATTGGTTGTTTTGGAAAAATGTTTTTCATATTAAACGATTATTGGTGATTTATTAATTATACGTGAATTCGGGATTAAGGAAATGCGGAAAGTATTGTTTTTAGTTCCCGCCTTCCTGTCTTTTATCTGCCTGAGTCCTATATTTAATGTATAAAGTCAGGGATTCTATCTCGTTCAACCTAGGTTATCTTTTCGTCTGACCATGGTCATATTTTTACATGACCATGGTCATTCTTTCGTAAGACCTAGGTCAAACGAGAAATAAACAGGACTTTCCGGGTATAAATTCCCTGTTGTAACAGATGAAAATCCCCCTTTCACTGCATAAAGAAGCCGTAAACAAAAAGAAGATATTTATTCGTTCCCCCAAAGAGTCGACTTATTGCCTTTAGACTTACGCCAAGCATCTCTCCACCGATGTATATCTGTAGGATTAATAAACGGCTTCAGAGCACGTTCAGCCTTTGTAGGAGCAGCAGGAAGAGCCGTTGCCGAATCTTGGTACCAATAAGCTACACTGGCCAGATCCAATGTCAGGTTATTGCCATGTCCGTGTTCAATGGCTCCCTTCAAACTCTTTTCAAAGAAAATAGGATCTGCAATAAAGAAACGATAAACATGTGTACGCCCCAGCCAACCTACGTCATTGTTTACTCGAGGATAACCGAAATACGGATGTGAGAAAGGCTGTTTAGGACACCACGATGTATTGAAAAAGTCTTCTGTACCCGTACCTACCAACGAAGGCATCTTTTCTCCGTCGATGAACCACATGTCGTCACCTTCGCCATACCACATAGGAGAAGGACAGTGTACATAGTAGTTAATGCCTACAAAATGACCCTTACCTGCTGTTTCGATAAACACGTAATTGTCTTTGCCGTCTTTGTTCGGTTTTTGCGGGCCCACAGCGCCCCATTCGGTTTCACCTTCAGGAAGTGCCTCTGTCAGACTATGGTTATACCATGCATGGAATCTGCCCATATCTTTGGGAAGTTTATCCATTTCCAGATAGTCCACATAGAAATAGAAAGCATCAATGTTCCTGTCACTCTGATTCTCGATTTCAATGCGTGCACCTTTTTCAAAAGGCATAGTGAAATAGCATGACATACCGGTACCATTTTCAGGACCTGCCGAAAGAGGAAGGGATGCATAGTTGTATCTTTCGTCCCAACCCTGACCGAAGAAAGGTCCGATAGGAGACTCCACAGAAGGGTAGTCGTTTCCATCCCAGTACATGCGGATAATAATATCGTTTCTGCTCAAAGTGGGAGGAGGAGGCGCAATGGTCACCCAAATGTGATTGATGGCTCCCGCTCCCTTGATGTCCGCGATAATCCGCTTCTCACCCGGCTTAAAAGGTTCTAAGTGATCCCTGTTACCACCAGTCGGGTCCGTACTGGAAATCCGCTTGTTTTTTACTCCTGACTTTAGCTTTGCCAGGTCAAACATCTCATTGGTCATGTTCGTCTGTGCGAAAACAGTAGGCAAATACAATCCCAATACGAGGGATAGTAATAAACTAACTTTTGTAATCTTTCTCATTTTCATTGTCTTTGTTTTATAAGTGATTAAATGATTGGTAAACACATTCTTCTATCTATCAAAATTATAACTTGATTATATGTACTACAGTCCCCCCATCTGAAGCCAATGGCAACTCTACCACATCTTTCTTCGTAACCTTACGTACTTCCTTGTCCAGATGGTTGGCATTCTCGTTCACATCCTTTGCATCGGTGTAGATGGTAGCCTGATAGTCTCCCTCACCCAGGAAATCAAGTTTCAACTGCAGATTGCGGGCAGTACCGTTGTTCAGTGTACCTACCCACCAATCCGAACCACTGCGGCGGGCTACCGTGACGTATTCGTTTATCTTTGCCAACGGTACATGGATTTCATCCCAGGTACCGGGTACGGTCTGCAACACTTCAAATCCGGGCTGCCCTTCATAGGCCTCAGGCTTGTCGCACAAGGAAGTGAGATGATTCTCCAGAACTACATACATAGCCAGCATGTGGCAACGGGTACTCATCACATACGGATTGACATACTGTATCTTGAACTTTGAACGTGGCAAAGCACGAAAGCCTCCCAAATGATAGTCAGTAGCACCTGCAAGCATACGGGTAAACGGTATGGAGATGTCATGGTCTGCATTCACCAACGTATCCCATTTGCAGACTTCATAATTGAGCGTACCTTCCCGGGTAAACTCATTGGGATAAGTACGTACCAATCCCGAAGGCTTGCTGGAACCGTGGAACTGGATAAACAGACGATGCCTGGCGGCACACTTCAAGATATCTTCCTGAATCCGTATCATCTCCTGGTCATTTCGGTCCATGAAGTCTACCATCAGTCCCTTCACGCCCCACGTTTCATACAATGCAAAGGCTTCCTCCAATTTGTCATACAAAGGTCTCCAATGCACCCAGAGATGTATTCCTACGCCTTTACTTTTTGCATACTCTGCGATACGTGGCATGTTCAGGCAGGGTATCGGCTTTGTGATGTCTGCATTGGGGCCAGCCCATCCAAAATTGAAATTATCGTCATAGTACCACGGTGTTTCCGCATAACCATAGATGCCATGTGCATCCAAGCCATTCCGGGCTGCAAAGTCAATATAGTATTTATTAGTCTCAAAGTTATTCCCCGGAGAGAATGTACTGTCGGGCACTACGTTTCCGTTCCACCAGGTGAATGTGGTTCTGCAAGGCTTTATCCATGAGGTGTCTTCCATTTTGCAGGGCTCATTCAGACTGGTGAGGATATTGGTCTCAAGAAGCCCTCCTACACGGTCGGCTATGGAAACAACACGCCATGGGGTACGATGTGGGAATTCATTAATTTCAACCTTAACCTTCTCCTGTCCCAACTTCGGGGATAACTTTCCTACCAGTTTATCCTTTTCCTTCACCAGATACATTCCTGCATAATCGCGTATGGCAGCTTCTGTAATGGACATAAAGATGTTATTATCGAATTCAAAGGTAGCCGGCATCTCAATCAGGCGTTTCTTTGCAACCTCATTGTATCTTACATGATTATAAACTCCTTCGTGTGTATTTACATATCCCGGCAGATACATCAGCAGTGCCATCGGGTTTCCTTCCAGATTGAACTGTGTTTTCTCATCATACATCACATAAGAGTTCCATCCTTTCTGTTGGGGGAATTCATAACGGAATGCTATACCGTCGTTGAACGCCCTTACCACCAGGTTTATCAACCTTTCCGGTCCGGACTTCTCTTGCAACGGTACTACCATCTCGTTGCAGTGGTTGCGTGCTTGGCTGACCTTTCCTACCACCAGGTCATAGGTCTCATCAATTTTCCTACGTTGTACCTTGCCCACCTTCAAATTACTGCCGAATTCTCCACTATTGAAACTAAAGCCCAGCAAAGAATTACCCACTAAAACCTGCTTCTGAAAAGCTATGGCATAAGACGCAGTTTCAGCAGTAACATTCAATGTAAACTTCAGTTTTCCGTCTGGAGAAGATACCGACAGCTTTTGCTGCGCAGAAACAACTGCACAGCAAAGCATAACGGTACATAAAATAAGAATCTTTTTCACGGTCATTTTTTAATGGGTATTGATATTATAGTGTTTCACATCAATGGTACCATAAACCACATTCAGAGAAGGCTTTCCATCTTTCCATTCAATGGTGCCAAAACCAGTATCAGTACTGATAAAACTTTTAAAGTCGCCAATCTTAGAATCAATATACATGGTCTTGTCAACGGCATCATATCTTACTCCGGTAAGTCCCTGCAACATGCCATAACTTGCCATAGCCCGTGCATACCAATGCCCGCATTCTATTTCGTCGAATGGATTCCTTACTCTTCCATCATAACGCTCCCGACACTCGCGAACAATATCCAACCCCTTCTCTACTTCGCCCTTCATCATCAAATGACTGGCAACCTGATATTCGATGCCTGTCCATACTTCGTTGCTATATACAAAAGGCAATGACAGCGCACCACCCTTCGGCCATGTACAAAGCAGTAACCCGCCTTCTTTACCACAAGCATAAGCCGGTCTTTGAGGATTGAAATGGTCTATCAGATTATTCCTCAAATTGTACTTATGTACAGACAGCAAATGGCTTTTGACTTTCTCGTTATCAAGCACTTCATCCAACCCACATACAGAAGCCATCCACATGCCCAAAATACCATCGGACAAACAACCTGTGCCATACTGGTATTTAGGTCCTTCCTCCTTGAGTAATTTCAGCGCTTCTTCTGAATAACTCCCTCCGAAAGACATTACATTCACCGGATTGGGCGCCTGAAGTCCTTCCCATTGAATCTTCTGTATGAAGTACTCTCCATCAAAAAGAGTATTCTCCATGTACTTTTTACCTTTCGCCAGCAAGGCTGCATATTCTTTAACGGGCTGCTTCAGCTCTTTTCCCATCTCTATAAAAGCAGTCAAAGCTCCTAAATAGAAACTGGTACACATGCCGTCCGGTCCCCAGAATTCAATATCGTAAGTATTATGGTGCGGTTCTTCAAGATAGCCCTTATGCAAAGGATCCCATGTACGGATACAGTAGTCTAGGCTTTTCTTCACTGCAGGGAAAAGTTTTTTTATCCACTGCGTGTCTCCGCTGATACGCCATTCACGATAAACTTTCATAATTCCGCCCAACTGTCCGTCGGCAGCAGCATGGAAATTATGGGGTGGCGTAGAGATAGGCATGTTTGATCTAAAGTTCTGATGCCCCTCAGCATTCTGACTTACTTTAAACTCAGTTTCACGCAACGTTCTTTCCAAAGACGGGAAAAGATGAGGCAAAGCTTGGGCATAGTTCCATACGTGGGTACAACTTCCATGACAAGAACCTCTATAATCTTCGCATCCTTCCCAAGCCCAGAACCTTCCGTCCCACTGGCGCAATACTGTAGGAGATTTCAATATAGTCAAATTAGCAGCAACAGCCTCCAGCACTTCTGCTGGCAGAGTGGAATCGTAGAATGCATTACTGAACAGCTTACTGTTATCCTTTAACATTGAACTATTTGTGTTCCAATATTGAATGACGTCATTCAAATTCTTGAACCGTTCAGAATACCAAGGTCTGTATGTGGCTTCAGTTTCATCTACGTTTGCAACGAATTGCTTCTCCTCCACAGAAGAATCCAAAATCTGCCAGTCTCCCCAGTCATCACCTTCAAAGTCTTCGAATACTATTGCCGAAGAAGACGGATTATGCAAATCTTCATTCTGATCGTTTGTAAGTACGAATTGGTCAGCCAAGACATGTCCCCATGGTTGAGCATCCAAATCAATGATTTTTATTGAGGCTTTTTTCCCTTGGAAAGGTTTTAAATCCCATATAGCTTCATTCAGTATCTCCGACTGATTGCCAACTGCCGTCAGCACAATCTTCCCATCTACAACCAGATTCACAGAGGTACAATCGGCCTGATTACCCCCACCGACTAAGAATTTCAAATATCTTTTCCCGATATTAAATTCAGGAGACTGGATAATGCCCATTAATCCGTCGCCTCCGTGATCGAATGAATTCAATAGTTGCTTGCCTATAAATCCACTTACAGTCTGCTGTGCAGGGGCTGTTCCTTTGGAAAGACCACCCACAAATGCACTACCTGTTTTCCTTGCAATACCGATAGAAAGATCTGAATCGGGCAAATACCAGCAGAAGTTTACTTGAATGGTTTTCGTTTCTCCCGGCTGCAACTCTATCGGCACATAAACAGATGCTCCGGGGGAAACTCCCTTAACCGGTTGATTATCGACTATTCTCCCATGACGAATGTTATCCCAAACCACTGTCTGAGAATCGAACCAACCACCACGGAACCAGCAATAATCTACTACCGCCTTATCATTATCGACATAAACAGCCAATCCGTTCTTATCATTGTCCTGTGCAGGTTTCAAGGCAAATCCGTTCTTTACTTTTTGGATATTTCCCTGACCGTCGATAAAGTTCTTTGCATTATAAGAAAAGATTGTTTCGACATTCTTATCTGAAATATTCGTAAACTGATACTCCAACACTCCTGCCGGCAAGCTGGAATTATCGGCGTCTGTCGGGATAAAAGGACTCCAACCCACTATCTTTACTTCCAAAGGCAAATCCTTATCTTTTAAATCTATGGTTGCAAAAGGGAAACGTGCCCGGAAAGCCGCTTCTTCAAAGCGGGGCAAACCATACGTCTTATCTCCCCTACCCAAACCACTCTGAACGGGACCAAATAACTTCCAGGTCGGTACCTGGCCTTCCAGTACTTTTGCTCCCGAGCCTTTTACGTATATAGCTGCAAAAGCATAAGGTTCGTTCATTACATCCGGATGATTTTTAAGCGATACATGTGAGATAGCACCGGTTCCCTCCAAACAAAACATACCGGCACCAATACCGCCAATAGGGAATGCAACCCGGTCCAAATATTCTTTTTGATATTCGCCATTAAACTCTCTTCCTGATTCAGCAGGAAAAGATCTGCTGTTCTGAGCCATTGTTCTGCTCGGGAACAGTATAGCCATATTCAACAAGGCTAATAAAGTCAAAGTCATTTTTACCATAATAAAATAATTGTTTTATTAATTCAATCTGAAAAATTACCCATATCAGCCAACTCAACCTTCATAAGAAAAGCATTGTATGGCAGCCACATTGACATTGTAAAATACAAATTATCGCCTTTTACAGACAATGGATGGAAGAAAGAGCCATAGAGCTGGGCATAATCTTTGCCATTGGCCAGTTCGTAAGGATCACTCCATGGACCCGTTATATTTTCTGCTGTACGCATCGTTATGTTGTATCTGTCGGAATTAAAGTAAGCGATTATCCACTTCTTATGTTTCTCATTATATATAAAGGACAACTCTCCCACTTTATCGTTTATAATAACCGTTGCTTTGCTTTCATCACCTTTTACCCATTGACCGGTCGATTCTTCCCAATACTCATAATTATTCTGATTCTCTATATCAGCTTCCAGAAACCGTGCCAAGCGGGCACTACTATCCCTTCCTGTCTGGGTACCGATCATATAAACATACCCGTCTTTCTTGAAATAACCTACTTGCCCAAAATTACTGTAAGATGAGAAAGATACACCCTCGCATTTGCTCCAAGTAGTACCTGCATCGGTTGATTTATACATACCGGAATAATTTGTAATCCATCCGGTCCAGTTTTTCATATTAAAATAGTGCACATACTCTGCTCCATTGGCATGAATAGCCGCTGTAGGGATAGATGTCCAGTCACCATTGCCCGATGTATCTTTTCCACCAAATACAATCTCCCGTGCATCCCCTTTCTCATTTACAGCCATGCCACTGAAAGACAGTCCGTCTTCCAGGTCGTCATCTTCTGAAAAGGCCAATACATTACTACGCCAGCTACCGCCATTCGGGCCAGGGTTAGACTGATCAGGCTTAAAATCGCGTCCAAAAGTATCTCCAAAAAAGATTCCATATTTCCCGGGTTGCATCTCCCATATAATACCAAGGTCAGTTCCACCGACATTCCATTTCACAGCTGTATTATTCGGGCTGGGAAAAGTTTCTTCAGGCATCGCACTTCCTGTAACGCGGGCTATCCGGGAAACCTTACGAATAAAAAATCCCCAACGGTTGTCTATGTCCAGCGAAAGCTCGTTCGACATATTCCCATCTTTATAGAAGGCTATCAACACCAATCTAAAGCTCTCCGGGTCCGTTTTCTGAATTGTATAGTTGAATTTATAATTTGAAGAAAGTTCGCTCTGATTTATCTTGACCGAATAGTTATCCCCTCCGCTCTTTTTAACTATCAAATAGTCTATGTCATCAAGATTCTTAAAGTTCAAGGTAGTTGATACAGCCTTTGTATCCTTATCCGGGACCAAATAGGTTTCCGAAGATATAATCTCGTCAACCGGTATATAAGGTTCATTCTCTTGCTCGTCAGAACAAGAGGAAAACAAAGATATAAAGGAAGAAAGAACTATAAAGAGTATGTTTTTCATGTTATTCACCTAATTTTTAATTGTGTATTGTATAGAAGTTGGTTCAAAGGCACAAAAAAGAAAAATTTATAGAGAGTGTGCCCGCACACTCTCTATAAAAAATTAAAAGCGAATTATTGGATTTCAATAACCTGACCTTCAGAATAGATCCTATTGGATATTCCGGGTTCTGTTGCTTCATCCGTCAACGTTCCCACCAATTTTACAATGAATCTATACTTGCTGTCTGCATCGATTGCAATGCCTTCAGCAGAGGTTCCTTCACTGGGAATCGTAATCACATCTGTATAAATATCATTCTCCACTTTCTGGATACTCACTTCCAAGGGTCTTAAAAACTCTGCAGGTACATTACCGGGGATTTGCCAGGTCAGTTTAACTGCATTTCCTTGCTTTGAATAATCAAGGTTTTCCACCTTAGGCAAAACATAATGAGTTCCTTTGCTATCAATAACATCTCTATCGTAACAACTGGTAGCCAGTAAACAAGTAAGCACTACCATGAATATTTTTACTATATTTTTCATAATTACAATTTTAAGAGTTCAATATTAATATCCCGGATTCTGTGTATAATTGCCTTTTGCGTATACCATCTGGTTTGTATGGATAGGGAAGAACTCATCTCTACCTGCAGTAAAGCGCGCAATGTTCATCCACTCGAATCTGTTTCTTTCTATCGCAAAATATGCATTCATGGTCTTTTCCAAAGTACCCCAACGTTGCAGGTCAAAGAAACGGCGTCCTTCGCAAGCAAATTCAAGACGATTCTCCCATTCCAGAGCTTTCCATGCAAAATCTTTGGTCCAAGTACAGTTCACACCAGGCTTATACAGTTCACATTTATAATTCATGATTGGTTTGTCATCTGCCATTTTCAGCCTTCCGGTACTATTTGCCGCCCGTTGACGAATTTTGTTGATTAAAGGCAAGGCCTCATCCCATCTGTCTAACTGGATAAGGACTTCTGCCTTCCACAATACCACTTCATCGTATCTGATCAGTCGCTTATTCATAGAATTGAATTCCCAACCGTCATATAACAGACATTCACAATCGGGATGCGGCAACTCTTTTACAGATTTCAGATAACCATATTCCATACCATTACGGATACCTCTGCTCTCAAATATCAAGTAAGGATCGTATTTCCAAGGCTGACCGGGTGCACATACCGTATGGCTGAAACGAGGGTCAAAATTATAACGGTCAAAATAAGCCTTATTACCCGCCTCTATAGCCGGAATATTATCCGAACCATCAGGGTTCTTAATATACTCACCATAGCAATCATCATTGTACGAATCGAACAATGGCAACCCGTCGGCACCAGTCTTGAATGCATTACCCATCGTATAGCTTACGTGGTGATAATCACAGCAATGGAATCCTCCCCATTCCCAAGGATGGTTCAAACCTTCACTTCTGTTGATCTTACCTCCCGTTGAGCTGCCATCATTTATGGAATACTGAATTTCCCAAATAGATTCTTTGGTTTTATTGTCGGATTCAATCACAAAATTCTCGCCAAAGTCACTGCACAAATCCAGTGCATTACCTTCCTGGTCGGTCAATTTATTCAGATAAGTCAACGCCTCAGTCAGTCTTTCTTTATTGACGTTGATAACCTGATGCCTGTCATCCTGCTCGTAAGCCATGAACATCAAAGTTCTTGCAACCATTGCCGTTGCGGCATTCTTATTAATTCTTCCCTTATCCATCTGTACTTCAGGAAGAAGAGACTCTGCAGTTTTAAAATCCTGAAGAATTCTTTCCCACAAGTATTGGTCGTTCGGATAATTCTTGTCTCTGTTCGGTATAGCCTCAAAATCAGCTGAAGTTCCTACCACCTTTTCATCAATATAGGGTATATATTTAAAGAACTGCTTAAGTCTGAAATGAGTGAATGTACGGATAAACAACACTTCTCCCATTCTACTATTCTTCACAGGAAAATCAGCTTCAGATATCGGCTCCATCTTTTGTATGGCAGTGTTACATCTCTGTATAACCTGATAAGAAACATACCATGGATAATCAAGCGGCCATCCGTTAGGAGTCAAGTTGACAAAAGTCTCCATATATCCCCAACCGTCACCACCGTCCCAAGTTCCTCCACCTGCCTTGTAAGAGTCGTCAGAACGTAATGAACCAGACCACCAGAACGCAAATGGTGAATCCCAAGTCGGGATATCCGTCATTCTTGCATAAGCTGCCGTCACGAAACCTTCCATATCACTTGGTTTGCTCAGCAGATTTTCATCTAAAACTTGTTTAGGATTTACTTCCAAAAAGTCATCACAACTGTTTAACCCCAATATAGCGGTTAAAACCAATAATAACGATATAAACTTCTTCATTGTGTTTTTCTAATTAAAATGTAACATTAAGTCCGAAAGTCATTGTAAACGGAGTTAAATATCCATAGTCAGGCATTTCCGGATCGAAACTGGTATATTGGTCGGCTCCCCAGAATTTCTTCAGAGTAAATACATTTCTTGCTGAAGCATATACTCTTAAATTCTTCATCATCATCTTATCTGTGATTTTGCTTGGGAAAGTATAACCTAATTCTATATTTCTCAACTTCAAGTAAGAACCATCTTCTATGTAATAGGTAGACAATCTCTGTTCGTTATTGACAGTCGTATTCGTCATAGCCGGAATATCGGAATTCGGATTATCAAATGACCAAGCCTTCAGCAATCTGGTTGAATGGTTCTTTCCTGAGGGAACGGAACCTGATATACTCCAGAAGTCGCTTTCTTGTTTCCAGATGTTGTTTACCTGATTCCCGAAGACACCTTGGAAGAACAGATTCAAATCAAAATTGCGGTATTTGAAATCAAAAGTAAGTCCTCCGAAGAAGTCAGGATCTGTCGTACCAATGTATGTTCTGTCAGTCAGTTCATTGACTACTCCATCACCATCCAAATCCTTGTAACGGATTCGGCCTATTGCCTTTCCCGGTTGCTCTGCATGTCTGTCCACTTCTTCCTGTGTCTTGAATATACCATCTGCTACAAGACCGTAGAAGACATTGGGCGATCTGCCTATTACAAAGTCACGTATACCATCACCCGGATACTTATTAATTACGTTTGTAGGAAGTTCAACCAACTTAGTCTTGTAAGTTCCGATATTTGCTGAAATCGTGTACTGGAATGCAGCACCCGGAGCATTTCTAAGGCTAACTTCAAATTCAATTCCCTGATTATTCATACTTGCACCATTGATCCAAGGCTCACCACCTTCTCCCATAACTGCAATATAGGGAGTCTGAACAAGGATATCCTTTGTTTTCTTATAATAATAACCCAAAGAACCGGTAATACGCTGGTTCAGGAAACCAAAGTCAACAGCCAGATCAGTCTGTGTAGTAGTTTCCCACTTCAGGTCAGGATTTCCAATCCAAGTTCTGCTGTAACCAGAGTACAAAGGTCCCGTTTCATTACCCTGAATAGGATAGGAAGTACCGAAATAGTCTGTTGTAAACGGAGTAGTAGTATATCCTCTTGGCAAGCCTTGCACACTTCCGTTTGATCCCCAGCTGGCACGTAATTTAAGATCGGACAAGAAGCTGATATCTTCCATGAAAGCCTCATCCTTGATTCTCCAGCCGGCAGAGAAAGCCGGGAATGTAGCATAACGGTTATTTGCACCAAACAAAGAAGAACCATCACGACGTACAGTAGCAGAAAACAGATACTTCCCGTTATAAACATAGTTGGCTTTACCAAACAAAGAGAAATAAGTATATTCATCTGCCGAACTGCCAAGTTGGTATTTTGTTCCGGTAGTTACACCAAGGTGAGCAAAGTCTCTATCTTCCAGATAGATTCCTTCTCTTCTCGCAGAGAAACCTTCTTGAACATATCTTGTTGCTTCAGTACCCAATACAACATCCAGGCTATGCTTGCCGGTGCTCAGCGTGTACGACAAAGTATTAGTCCATACATAGCTCAGCGGATGTGACTGGTAACTACCTACATAATTCTCTCCATTACTATTTCTACCTCCTGTTTCAGACCAAACACCATCTACAGCACGATTATAAGCATTACCATAATCTACACCAAACTGAGTTCTTGCCGATATTCCTTTCCAGATATTCAAGTCAAGGAAAATATTACCGATAATCTTGACATAATTATTCACATTATCCTTGTTCATCGTCAACAGACGTACCGGATTACTGAAATCATCGAATCCGGCAGCTCCGGCCCATCCGCCATTCTCATCATAAACGGGAGCAGCAGGAGGATTAACCATTGCCCAGCGCGTTTCATTCTGATCTCTGTATTGCAAATAAGACACAGCCAGATTCTCACCAACTTTCAAATGATTCTTTATCAAGCTATATTCCGTATTGGCACGTATTGAATACTGTCTGAAGAATGTATATTTCTGTGTTCCCTGATTATCATAATATCCTAATGAGAACAAACTCTTAGACTTTTCCGTTCCATTGGAAATCGTTAACTGATGATTGGTTGAAATCGCTGTCTGATAGATTTCCTTCATCCAATCCGTGTCGGCTCCTCTTACTGTTTTATCAGCATTGAGGAATTCTGCTGTTTTCAGCCCATCCAATACAGCCATTCCATTGTTATCTCTATGCCATGTATATTCATAAGCCGGAGGCAATGCCATCGCCGAACCGTAAACTCTTTCATCGTATGCCTGTGCCTGGAAAGCAGCTCTACCATATTGTTCGGCATTCATCAATTGGGGTTTATTCAAGACAGTATTGATTGAAACACTACCATTGTACTCAATACTTGTTTTTCCCTCTTTTCCTTTCTTCGTTTGAACCAGGATTACACCACCGGAAGCTCTTGCTCCATAAATACTGGCTGAAGCAGCATCTTTCAAAACTTGGATAGACTCAATATCACTGGCATTTATATCCCGAAAATTAAGATTCTCGGTAGGCATACCGTCCAAAACAATCAAAGGTTTGACTCCTCCGGACAGAGAAGATAATCCTCTGATCTGAATAGTGGTCCCTTCTGCAGGATTACCGCCATTGGTCGTGATATGTACACCGGCAAGTTTACCCTGTAATGACTTCATAGCATTGGCAGATGCATTTTTCTTCAGATCATCCGAACCAGCCATTGCAACAGAACCAGTCAAGTCTGCTTTTCTTTGCGTCATATATCCTGTATACACTACAACCTCGGAAAGCATTGTAGCATCGCTCTTCATGACAACATCCAAAGATCTTAAACCCTTAACAGAATGCTCCTCTGTCCTCTGCCCGATATAAGAGAATACCAATACTGCATTATCAGAAGGTATCCTTATAGAATATTTTCCCTCTACATCAGTAGTTGTACCTATAGTGGTTCCTTTAACTACAACATTAACCCCAATAAGAGGCTCCCTGGTGCCTTCTTCTAAAACGGTTCCCTGTATGATTCTTTCTTGTTGAACCGATTCATTCACTCCCGGTACAGCAGTTACCGGAGGAAGATTATCCCCCGCATATACTGCTAACGATAGCATTGATGCCAATGCTATGAAACCATTCCTTTTACAGAAAATTCTCATAATACTTTGATTTAATAGTTAATAATAATTCATCGTGGTTTAAAATGATGAGTATACTCTACTTACCATCTTGGAATTTCTAAGTCATCTTTACTTGGCAGAGCAGGGAATTTTGCATGCGGCTCGGCCTGATACCAGAAAACAGTGGATGAAATATCCGACTTTTGATTATTATAACGACCGTCATGACGCCATCCCAAATCTTGTATAGTAACTTTCAAATCTTTGTCAAAGCGCACCGGATCCAAAATATGCCAACGGTACAAACCGAAAGAAGTAACTGCACGGTACAACCCGTCCGGACGAAGCACTTGATGCATACCGGCATAAGGAGTAGTAAATTCCTGATATTGATGAGTCTTCTGATTTTCAAAGTTATAAGACCCACAGAAATAATCTTCCGCTCCGGTTCCGCAGATTGTCGGGTATTCCTTATCACCATCCATATAGAACTTGATTTCACCTTCTCCCCACCAGCAATTATCATTCACACGCCAAGCCAGATAAGTACCAACATACTGGCCTTTACCTTTTACGCCATCAATCAGAGTATGCAGCGAACCCTGAGTCGGATTAGAACGACGGAACTGTGCATGGAAATATGCTTCATCCTCAGGAATATCAGTCAACGTATAATTAATCTGGTAGTACAAACGCATTTCTTCACTGGAGTTTATATTTTCCAATGTAATACGTGCTTTTTTGCGGAAAGGCATTTGCCAGTAGCAATTGAAAGCACTACCCGGATTTACGCAAACAGCCAATGAACTCAATTGCGCATATTCATTATAGGCACTACAGAAGAAGTCCCCTACCGGACATTCAACGGATGGTTCTTTTTCATCATCCCAATACATCCTGATAATGGAAAAGCGCCAGTTTCCAGTCGGTGTCATCCAGATTTGCTGGATAGCTCCAGGACCTTCAATTTCTGCAATCGTGATTGTTTCTCCGGGTTTTACAATGATAAACGGATTTACCTTCCAACCTTTACCTAAGTCCTTGGCCGCATGATGAGCATTTGCCACATTCCGTTGATCCTTGTCTCTGACCGGATCTGCCATGCCGCCTTTGCCCTTTTCACCCGTAAAGTTCTCAGGACTGATGGAGCGTGTCTTTGCATTGGACAGTCTCGACAGATTGCCCATACCCATATCCAATCCGTTGAATGAGTAGTTTTTTTGAGCATAAACACCCACGGTGACCATGCATAAGGCCACCAAAATAAAAGATTTGATTTTCATGATTTGAATAGATTAATGGTTTGTATAATTAATAATTTCAGCAAACTTTGCCAGTTCAAGATATTTCTTGTAGAGTTTCTCGTAAACGAGGGAACGTTTCTTATCCG
>ERZ791737.78-NODE-78-length-135230-cov-6.196937_pt1 | contig 135230 bp, 118 predicted proteins | sample MGYA00510042_ERZ791737 | MGnify/ENA primary metagenome ERZ791737 (study PRJEB30046, sample SAMN00791965) | human gut metagenome | study: EMG produced TPA metagenomics assembly of the A metagenome-wide association study of gut microbiota in type 2...
GTCAGCAAATTACGTTCGGCCGATTTGCCGGAAGGGTCGCCAATCATACCCGTTGCACCGCCAACCAGAGCGATAGGCTTGTGGCCGCAACGTTGGAAGTGACGAAGAATCATCACGCTCACCAAGTGTCCAATATGGAGAGAATCGGCCGTAGGGTCAATACCCACGTAAGCCGTAGTCATTTCTTTCTGAAGCTGTTCTTCGGTACCCGGCATCATATCGTGCACCATACCGCGCCATTTGAGTTCTTCTACAAAATTCATCGGTTATGTAAATTTTATTATTCTATTGCAAAGTTACGACAATAAATTGACATTACACAATTTACCACTTTTTCAAATAGTAGGTATAAGTTATACCCGTGTCCTCATCAACAAATTCAAGGATTTTTGTCTTGTGATTGTTTTCAATCACCCGAAAACGGAACTGTTCTTTTAAATATACATGAGGCGGCACAGCGCTTTCCTTCGTATTGAATACGACATCCACATAGTCGCCATTTTCTGTCCATGTTCCGTAATAAGTTCCCGAAGTATGCTCGTCCGGATAGGAAATACATACGGAAAACACAGACGCCTGAAAGCGGAAAAAGGCATTTCCGGCATAATCCGGGTCATCCTTACCGTCAATTGTCAGGCGTTCCACCTTCCACTGTCCGAACCACGGACCGATATTGCCATTGTTCTGTACACAGCCGGTCAGCACAAAAAGCAACGCCAGCGTACAGATTATCTTAGAATAAATCGCTTTCATTTTCCAAACACATTAAAAAGTCCGTTATAGCTCAACGAGAACATCACACCGAAATTATTGCCCAACAGATTACCACGGTCGACAGCCAACTGACCTTTCAGGTCAAGCCCCTTCACCTGAGGGAAACTGTAAGTTCCTTCCACCATGAAAGAAGTGTCGTGCAACGGTTCCAATAGCGGAGCATCATAAGTACCCAACGACTTGCGATAGGAAACCAACACCCGATATTTCAGCGGTGAATAGATATAACCGCTCACACCGGCATGGAATCCCCGCACACGGTTATGAGCCACTGCCATATACCCGTCTGTATTGTAGATAATCGACGGGATAAATGGCGTTCCCTTCGACATTCCGTAATACATATAACTGTTGTAACGGAAATTATTATAATAGTTGTCACCACCGGTAGCGTGGTCGGTCATTTCCGTTCCCGGATGGTCATTTGGAGCCCAATGGGTTGGACCACTCTGGTGCATAAAATCGATGTATTCGACAACGGCGCCGGAAACAATTCCTTTTGGGTCTTTGTTCTGATATTCCAATCCCCAAATGCCATCGAATCCGTTCATTTTGCCGATACCAGTACCATCCTCATACGGCCACTGGAAATAAGCCTTCAATTCTGTCTTATCTTTCAGGCGGTAGCGGGCCACAAAATCCCATGAGCCAAGCGTATTTCCAAAAACATACTGCGAATCGCCGAAATTCGAACCGCCAGCGCCAGGGATAAACATATTCAAAAATTCATCGAAGCCTACATCATACGGGTCTTCCTTTACCAACACACCGTTTTTGTAAGTCTTTGCATTTCCGCAATACTGCCCCATCACCTGCATACCGACAGTAACCGAAAACGGTTTCTCGGGTTTTGTCCGGAAATACATACGCTTGTAGTGTGCCCAGATTCCAGTATTGATAAAGTGCTGTTTATAATTATAATGCTCCTCCAGCCAATTTCCGTCAATGTATTTTCCATACATGATTTCACCTTGAATCTGTACCCAGCCGTTAGTAAACGGAATATCCTGGAAATCGACAAACCCGGCACGAAGTTCCGGCATCGGACGGGCATTGTTTGACTGAATATAGTCACCGCTACCCAACTCTGTGTTCAAAAGCGGAGAATTCAGTTCCTTCATTCCAAATGACAGAAATACACCACGATATTTCACAGCTCCATACAGCTGTTGCAGCCACGCTGCCGACGGACGGCGTGCCACCGGCACCATTTCGCCCTTTCCGTCTTCTGTCGGGAAACAATGCATATAGTCCGTAGACGAAGCATATCCCGTAAGAGCATCCACCCCGAAGGAATAGCTGAAACGCTTGGAAAGGTCAAAATCCTTCCATGCCTTCGCCCTTACAGCGGCAGTTTTGCCCTGCGTCAGCACCCCTCCGTTGTTCGACATCATGTAGTAGGGAGCCAAATCCCCGGTCCCCACATTTCCGAACGCCTCAGCACGGAACTGCAGCGGCGTCTCGGCATGCAGCCCCATTGCCGTCAAGGCAACTGCTGCAAGAAAAAACCATTTTTTCATTATCACTATTTATTTCTGTTCCGCGCATATTCACGGATACGGTGAATCAAATCCTTACGATAGTCGATAAAACGCTCGTAGAACGTACGGATATGACGGATTTTCTTTTCTTCATAGATTTCAGCTATGGCAAAGAAGATACCCGTTTCTTCCACATCACCGAATTCATCATTGATGGCAGTACCCAACATCCTCATTTTCGGAGAAAGGTTCATGTAAGAGTTCACCAATGGAGGAATATTGAAACCGGCTGCACGCACCTGTGTGTTAAGAATCTTATAGTCCTCCTTGAAACTACCGCCTACAAACAGTCGCTGCATACGTGCCACGTTAATGTTGGCATCCAACGGCTGAATCGGTTCTACCAGTTTTTCGTCGTCATGGAAATATTTGTCCAAAAAGTAGAGAATCATGTTACGGCACTCCATCGGATAGCTCGGATACATGGTCATTTTTCCAAACAGATACTTGATTTGGGGATATACCACTACCAGCGCGCCAAGTCCGTCCCACAGATTGTCCAAAGCATACAACGCTTTTGCCCCTGCCTTTGTTGACTGATACTCAACAGAAACAAACGAACGTCCCAATTCAATGGTATAGGGCAGAATTTCTTTGATGAATTTTGGAGAATATTTGAACATGTGCGACATGGCAATATGAGGTACTCCGTTTTCATCCATCTTTATGTTTTCGCCCAGCAGGAAACGGTAGCCTCCGATAATTTCCTCAGCATCCGGATTCCACACAATAAGCTGTTGGCAAGGTTCGTCCATAAGGTCAAACTCGTCGATATCGGCACTTTTTCCCGTACCTCCGCCGGACGCACGGAAAGCGATTTCACGCAAACGGCCAATCTCCCACATCACGTTCGGTGAATTTTGGGAATCGACGATGTAAATTTCATTATGTCCCTTGTTGGTTGTACGCAAGAAGCGGGCTTCGGTAAGCTCCATCTTCAGCAAACTTTTATGTACCGGAGCAATGATGCTCTCAACTTTCATTCTATTCATTTCTTTTCCGCAAGACTATATACAACTGATTTAACGTATGCAGCCCATTCCTTTTTCGAACGACTATTGTCGAATGTCGTGTAAGGGATAGGCTTCCCAAAATGGAAAGTGAACGATTTTCCCTTGGCATCTACCATCTCGGCCGGAAGGAAAATCAGTTCAATATTAAATTTAATGCCCAGGCGTTTTCTTATTCTTGCAAACCGATAGAAGAACTTTGAGTTCAAGCCTTCAAAATACACAGGAATTACATCACGCTTGGTTTCAACACTCTTGGTTATAAATGATTTCTGCCATTCCAAGTCGCAAACTTCCCCTTTATCGTTCATTCGCGAACACAGACCGGCAGGGAACATCAATATCTGCTCGTCGCCCGCATAGGCGTCCTCCACACGCTTCATCGCCTCACGCGACTGCGAACCATATTTATTAATCGGAAGAAACACGCTGCGAAGCGGCTTGATAGCCATCAACACGTCGTTTACAATACATTTGACACGGTTGTCATAACGGTCGCACAGAAACGACAGCAATGCCATTCCGTCAAGTCCTCCCAGCGGATGGTTGGACGCAAAGACATAACGGCCTTCAGTTGGCAGGTTTTCAACACCTTTACAGGATAATTTAATATCCAACGACTCCATTACTCCGCGGGCAAAATCCGGTCCTTCTTTTCCGACATTCTCACCCGATATCCGATTCAGTTCGTCCTGGCGGATGATACGGGCCAATTTCCGGAAAACGAATTCCGGAATAAAGCGGGAAGCACGCGGCATCTTACTGACGATAACCTGCTTAACGTCTAATCGTAACGAATTTTCCACTCTAATCTACTTTTTCATCCTATATTTCAGTCTGCAAAAGTAATATTTTAGAATGAATAACACAATTTCAAGATATCATTTAACCGTTTTAGCCTCAATTCAATAAAAAAATCACACTGTCTACTGCATTTATACCTCCGTCAAAAACAAGGGCAAACCTCTGCGGTCTGCCCTATCCAAAAGTTGTCAATAAGTTATCTGGCGTTCCACCAAACCAATAGGAACGTTGTCCGACTTGATGACAAGCCGCGTCCAGTTCCCTTTTTCATCCATACTGTCATAGAAGTAAGTCAGTACCGCACCTTCTTCAATAGACATTTTAACCAATCTTCCCTGTCCGTCGTAAACATACTTCCGCACTTCCACATATCCATCCATTTCATTGTTCATCGAAAACTCCACTATTTTCCCTTCCTTGTCCTTCTTTACATAATCACTTTCCGAATATCCGTACTCCACAGTGTTTCCCTCCGCATCGGTTTTGATTTTCGAATTGTCCACCGGATAAACATTTGTCGATTTCTCTCCTCCTATAAACATATCCTCTGATATTTCCGACAATTTTCCTGCCACATAACTATAACGCTTTACAGAGAACAGAGCTCCGTTGTCATAGCGTTTTTCCTCCGTAAGATTGTCGCCGGTATAGGCATATTCACACTTTGTCGTCACTCCGTCCATTTCCGTTTCCGAAGTCAGCAAGCGGCCATCCTTGTCAAATGTCTGCACCGCATCCTGCGGATACACGCCGACTTCACCCCAAGGATCAGGTTTTCCGGTTTTCACCACTTTACCGCCTTTCAATTCCGCCGTAAAAACAGAAGTCACCACTTTGGAAGCCCCACCCTGCAGTTTACCGGTATTAGGAGTCATATCCACCTGCATCTGTGCATTTGCACCGACCGAAACAAAAAGTGCGGCAAGCATTGCCATTAACTTTCTACATTTCATAGCTATCGTGTTTAAAGAATTGCCTTCTAAGGTATAAAAATCAAGTTCTACCACCAAACAGAATCTGTATTTTCTGCACCTTACAACCTGAAAACTACGGATTTCCGTAGAAAAAAGTCACCCCGACAAGCTGCTGCCTGCCGGGGTGACTCCACCTGTCATAACAAATCGGGTATTCCCACTATCTTTTCCATATGAATTTTGTTGCAGCAGCCGTATTGCCGTTGACCACTTTCACAACATATACACCTGAGCCGAAACGACTGCAATCAATAGCGTACGCCGGAGCAAAAATACGGGCAATGTCCATCACTTGGCCGCCTGTCGACACCACATAGACAATCGCAGGTTCATTCGGATTCCAGCCGCTGACAGTGACCGTTTCCGCACCGCGGTCGTAAGCAACGTTCAATCCCCAGCCGTCTTCGCTGTCGTAGTCGTCAATCTCGTCAACGCCGCTACCGGCATCCTCACAACGGATTGTCACCTCTGTATACACGCCGGAACCGTCGAGAGCCGTCGCACGTACCACAATATCGCCGTTACCAGTTCCGTTGGCTTTCAACAGACCGTTTTGATTGATTGTTGCCAATTCCGAACCGCTGACAATCGTCCATACCACATTTGTAAATGTAGCTGCCTGCGGCAATACTTCTACAAAGAGGTGAAGTTGCGGCTGCTCAGCTACCAGTTCCATTTCAGATTCCAGACTGCGGATATAGAGCGAAGAAACACCTACCGTCGGAAGGGCATTTGCTGTACTTACAACATTCGAGCGCAATTCACCGGCAACCGAACGTGTTTGCGGCTTCTCAACTGGCACAAACGAAACGGCATAGAAACTTTCGCCTTCCGGAGCCGACAAATCCGTATAGTTCAACTGGCTGCCCGCCACTTCCGCAATTTTTTCCATTGCATCGGCACTGCTTCCGCGCAAAATAGAGTATGTGTCAACTTCCAGTCCTTCATAAGCATTCCACATCAGGTTGTAGCCGCCACCCACTGCCATATTCAGCATCACATGCAACGGCTTGTGGGCTGCGCTCTCATAGCTTTCCTGTCCGTTTTTCGCCAACAGACGGACAACATAGCGTTCCGACCTAACCTTCGGTGTTGACGAGAAGTCAAGGTAACGTCCTTCGGAAACAGGAACTGTGTCGAGCACCAGGTAATTGTTGACACGCGACGTTTCTTTGCCAACTACAGCGCGGTCAACCAATTCTGACATTCCTCCTGCATTCCATTCTACCCGATAGACGCCCGTTTCTCCGTCCACGTTCACACGGGCGATTTCAGCCACCGGCATTTCTGCCACTACGGCAACGCTGCCGGTATATGTATTGCCCAGCAAGGCATCTTCGCAATACGATTCAACTTCGAACGAACCGACTTCCTTGAACAGGAATTCTGCAATGGAATCACCACGATTATAGCTGATTTCCACCTTGTCGCTTTCACTGCGGAAACCGCAATCCATTGTCAAATCAGAGAACACTGCAGGCACACGCACTTTCAGCGGAGCATTGGCAAACAGTTCTGCCGGCACTTCAAACGCCACATCCGCAGCTTTGACAACAGTCACCGCCGAGCGGATTTGATTGGTTCCGGCTGTCAGCACAATCTGCTTAACGCCGTCAGTCGTCCACTTGGCAACAAATGTTCCGTTGCCCTTGTCAGTTACCAGCGTACCACCGTCAAGCTCTATCGAATAGCTGTCGGCTACCGTACCCACATACTTCAATTCCACGTCTTTTCCAACCACTACTTTTTCCGGTGCTTCCACATAGCCGTCAGCGGAAATGGTAACTTCTACCGGTGCCGTCATTGGGGAAACAGCATTCATCAGGTCAATGGCCTGCACCTGCACTTCATAAGTCACGCCGGCTTCCAGACAGCTGAGCGGCACAATCCGCTGAGGTGTCGTAGCATACAAATAAGAGGATATCACCGTAGCCTTGTCGTTCAGCGCATTCATCGGAGAGATGACAAAACTGCCCGGTCCGGTAGCACCTTTTTTCTTAACACTGAAATTGTAACGCATCTGTACGCCCGGAGTATGATCATCCACGGCATCATTCCAAGTTATCAGCAAGCCTTCTTTCGTCTGCTTTGCCATCACATTTTCCGGCTTTTCCGGTGCCTGATTGTCGCAATAGCCTACAATTAACTCACTATTATAACTATCGCCCACTTGCGGATAACGCCCATTAGCAATCGGAAGGAACGGTTCCGTTTCCGAAGTCGGCAAATTAATGAAATCCACTTCGAAATTTGGATAGAACAACATTGCCAGATAATAGTCTGTACCCGAAATCACATTGTCGCCAGAAATTTGGAACATCACATCCTGAAATCCATTATTGTCCCAATCTCTCAGTCTCCAGGAAGAACGAAGAGAGAAATCATAGTCACCTTTCAACGGGATTTCAATGTATTCGGTTGCCGGCCATTGTTCCATCGGAACACCCGGAACAACTCTAAGCAAATGTTGCACCCTATCCAGTACTGCCAAGTCAACCAACCCGTCGTTATTCAAATCGGCAAATAAATGCTCACCTATTTCAATAAATTCTCCAAGTTCTCTCGGATATCTGAAAATAAGCTGCGGTTCCAAATAGTTGTGCATCGCAGTAGAATCCTTCACCAACACGTATGTATCATAATAAGAACCGTCAGAAGACCGATCAGGCTCAATCAGGAAATCCGGGAATCCGTCATGGTTGACATCAAAGAAGTTTTCCAGTTTGAACTTAGTAAGCTCAACATACGACACATTGTCACCCTTATTCAACATAAAGCAGCCGTTAACACCGAAATCCACACTTTCAGGATAACCGTCGTTATTGCAGTCCATTCGAAAGTCTCCCAAATAAACTATATTAGACTTTTCACCGTCGATTGTTATATCCTTCAATTCATACTCGAAGTCTAAATCCGCATCACCGGTGTTATAGAATATATTTCCTTTTTTTGAGTCAATCATAAAATCCAGATAGCCGTCCTTGTTGAAGTCAAATATACCATACAGAGCTCCGGACAAATCCGAATTAAAAGTTTTGGGCACTAACGTAAAATTGCCCTGGCCGTCATTAGTATACATTTTGATTGAAAATGAATCAGCATAGCCGTCACCGTTGAAATCTGCACAGACTCCATAATGAACGGAATCGTCGGAAACATCTATTTCGTCATACGGCAACACTGATATTTCCTTATTTTCAGCCACCAACTGTTTTCCACCATATTCCACTGTCAGCCCCAGCGTCTTATTACCGGCATTATTGAATACAACCTGTATGCGCGAACCTTCATCCTTAATAATTGTTCCACCGCCTACGTTCCACACATATTTGGCTTCCGGTCGTGCTACCGTTTCCAGAAGCAGCGTGTCGGCAGTAGAAATACGGTTGCGGTTGGCAGTAAATACCACTTTATCAATTTCATGTTCGTAAACAAACTCTTCCGACCATGGGCCGCCCAATCCTCCGGCATCGATTGCCTGCACGGAAATATAATATGTAGCACCCGGAGTCAACTGAACCGGATTGAACAATGTAGTCAAGTTTCTTCCCATATTACCTTCGCGCAATGTGCGACGACGGCCGTCGGCAAGCGATGCCGCATTGAGAATGTCGCCCTTGCCCGGAGCCGTGCCTATACGCAGTTCGTATGTCAAATCGCAGGCTGACGTTTCCGTATCTTCACCGGCAGTCCACTGGATACGCACACGTCCCGAACGGCTGTCGTAATAAGCCGTAGGCTTCGCCATTACTTTTGGTGCCGTATTCTTATTCTCTTCAATCAGCGAACATGTAAAACCACTAGCCGGATAAATATAGTTCATATACCCATCGTTATCAAAATCGCCCACTATAAAACGATGCACGTCTTCATCAAAATCGGCATGTGTTTTTGACAACAACAATGAAGCCGAAGCTGTAAAGTCGTCCTGAATGTCAATACGATATATGCCATAGTCGGCATTGTCGGTTTCTCCCCAAATTTCATACAGTCCGTCGCCGTCGATGTCCTGACAGCCGCCAAACCTCAACTCTTCTTGAAAAGCCACTTCCTTTTTCTTGAAAACGCCGTTACCGTCGTTTCGATAGAACATCAGGAAGCTGTAGCCGCTACTGGTAGTATAATCCATCGGCAAAAGGATGTCGATGTCTCCGTCACGGTCAAAATCGCGGCAATACACATTGGAAATCACACCGTTGGTAACCAACGTTTTCGATGTGTATTTTCCTTCACTGCCATACATCATCAAATAGACGGTTTCCTCCTTTTCATCGAACAGCACATAGTCGAGAACGCCGTTACCGTCCAAATCACACTGGAAAATCTGTCCGACTTCAGAACTGACATAATAATTGTTGTCGCTCAAATAATACATGACACCGTCATATCCCACCAGTTCCGGCATTCCGTCCTTAGTCAAGTCGGAAACCAGCGATATGGTATTGAACGATGGTGGTGTACCGTCAATCATCCAACCCTGATCCAACGACGGCAGACTGTTAATCCAGTTTCCGTCGCTTTCAGCCTGTACGGTATAGACGTCTTCCTTATTGTTTGTCAAATTGAAAATATTTTTCACAAATGTGCCGTCGGACAACTGACGATAGGCAACCGACTTATCATCGTGAGCCAGCAGGTCGATACGTCCGTCGTTGTCGTAGTCGGCAATCGTCAGGAATTTGGGAAAATCCATTTTCTCCATGCTGTAGTCGGCTCCCAGTCTGTAAGTATTCCACCAATCCAGAGCCACAACCAGATTTCCAGAATTGTTAAGGTCTACAACTCTGTAACAAGGCTCAGTCCGCGACTGTGATACATACTTCACTTCCTGCTGCTTTTTGCTATTTTCAAACAGATAATAGGTCTTGTCCCATGAACCGTCATAGGCAACAAATCCCATTTTCCCATCTCCATTGAAGTCATAGAACAAATCCGGAACAGAATAAAACGGCAGAGCATAGGAAACCGACTTCAAACCGGCACCTACCACTTTGTCAGGCCATACCTTTTTATCTTCGTGTTTGAACTCGGTAATATTATCCGGCAAATTCAACGTGCCTATCCATTTGGCATCTTTCGGATAGCCGCCTGTTGGCGAAGCATTCACCACTTTTATTTCAGCATTGTAGAATGCAGTTCCGAAAATGTCCTTATAGTAAACCTCATCCAATTTGCGTGTTGCAAAAACGCCTCCTACCAGACACTCAAAATCCTGACTCTCCATCTCAAGCGCACTGCTGAGAAATATATTCCGAGCTATGTATTTGACATTCTTAGTCAATCGGATATTGGCAATTCCATCGTGATAATTATCGCCAAATGTCACATACGGACAATCGATAGTCAAGTTTTCTATATCCAAAAAAGTAGACTTATCATCTTTATTGCTATATCCTTGACTCACAGTGACTCCACTACCCGAAATTGTCAGATTCTCAACTGTCATGTTCGAAAGTCTGACACTTATAAGAGAATATTTTGTATTGCTGAATTTCTGGAATTCAGCCGGAGTGAACGAAAACTCGCCACCCAGTTCAATGGTTTTCACCGCATTACAAGCATTCAAGCTGACATGGGTGTTATTCGAAGTAGTTTTCACACCCTTCACCTTGTCATTGTTTTTCAACGAAATACTATTTACATAGTAGGCTTTGCCATTGTAGTAAATCGTGTCGGGAACGACACAAAGACCCTCTCCGTTAAAAGCCGTTACAGTAGCATAATCTCTACCAAAAGTGTACTCAAAATCGCCTTGCACTATTGCCCAAGCCGGCAACGCGCCGACCAACAGCAGAAGGCTCAACAAAAAATGTGGAACAATTTTTTTCATACCGAATATGTGTTTTAATTATTATTTCAATAATGGGTTAGAAACGCACTGACGAAACGGTCGGAACAAATCTATCCAACCGCCATTACAAATATATGCCTTTACTTTCACAACCTTGGCAATCTTACTACGCAAAAATCACATAACTGCCTAAATTCTACGGATTTCCGTAGCATAAAACGACATTATACCAACAACAGTCCGCGCTCAACGGCCTTCATCAGCAACTCTGCCATATTGGCGGCACCCAACCGCCGGAAAAGGCGTTTGCGATGGAATTCCACGGTATTCTCGGAAATGAACAGTTCTTCGGCAATATCTTTCGAGCTCCGTCCTTTTGCAAGGCCTTTCAAAATGCCCAGTTCTCTGTCCGAAGGCACCATTTCCTGCTCGCATGAACAGCAGAACGATTCGAACTGACGGCTGAAATAGCAGTCACCTTCGAGCACGGCCTCAACAGCCGAAATCAGTTCACGCACATTGTCGCTCTTCAGCACAATGCCGTCGGCACCGCTTTCCATCAGTTGCTTGACTACCCACATTTCATCGTGCATCGTGTGATAGATAAAAGCAGCATCGGGCTGTTTCTCCCGCAAAGCCTCCATCAGTTTTACACCCGACATGTCGGGCAGTTCCACATCCAGCACAAACACCTGAAACGTATGCGTCTGGGCCTTTTTCAATGCCTCCGCTCCGTTGTGGGCCTGTTCCGTTTTCACAGCCGGCATAGCAGCCGTCAACAATACACTCACGCCATGCGATACAATCGGATGGTCGTCCACTACCAATATGCAAGTATTTTCATCCATCATGTCTAAACCAGATTTAAAGTAACTGTCAGTCGGGAACCGTTGTCGTCCAGACGCCATTGGCATTCTGCACCGATACTTCCGGCCCGGTCTTTTATTGTGCGGAGTCCGATTCCTTCTTTTCCGCTATTCTTTTCGTTCATGCCGTTGTCGCCGATTGTCAGCGACAGACTGCCGTTTTCTTTCTCCAGACGAACCGTGGCAAGCGTGGCATTGGAATGTTTCACGATATTCGACATCGCCTCCTGCGTTATCCGATAATACTCATACGCCACCTGCGAAGGAATTTGCGACCAATCCTCGCCCTTTGCTTCAAATTCCACCCGAAGGGTTTCCGGCACGGCAAGATGTTCCAGATAATCCTCCAGCATTTCCTCCAGGTCGACATTCGAAAACGATGGCGGCATCAGTTCGTGAGAAATGTTGCGGAGCGTGGTGCGCGCGTTCCGTATGCGGGCGGCTATCTGCTCCTTGTTGCTGTCGGGCAACGATATTTCCATTCCGATGGCCAGCAGGTCGTTGCATGCCCCGTCGTGCAGTTCTCTCGCCAGTCGGGCACGTTCGCTTTCCAGACCGTCGATATATTTTTTCGCCAACATGATTTCCATTTTCTGGCGGCGCAGTTTTCTGCGATAGAGCAACACCAGAACAGCTACGGCAAGCAGAGCGATAATCAAAGTCATGATTACCGTAATGCGCAGCATGGAAGCCTCGTTCTTCAGTTTTTCTTCTTTCAAACGGACTATCTCGAACTCTTTTTCTTTGGTTTCATAGCGGACGGTAAATTCCGAAAGTTCACGCTCCGCCTTTTGGCTGCGGATGCTGTCGGAGGCTTCCGTCGAACGGTTCAGCAAATCGAAAGCCGTGCGGTAATCCCCCATGCTTTTATGGCATAAGGCCATTTCTTTCAGCAACTTGTCGCGCGGCATCAGCTGATTGCCCCCCGGCGTGTCAAACCGTGTCAGCAATGCTAACGCTTCCTTATAATGTCCGGTCCTGACCAGATAGTCGGCCTTCATTTCATAAATACCCAGCACGCCAGTATTTTCAAGCGGAAGCCCCTGTGAAACTACTTCCCCTTCCTTTATGAAATAGGCTACGGAATCAAGCTGTTCCAGATGCAGATACGAGCTGATAAGCATGTTCAGATACTTCAACCGAAGCGGCACACTGCCCGACTCGATAACCGCAGGATATTGGCATCGCACTTCGGAAACGGCCGCATCATAATCCTCTTTCAGCAACAGCATGGAGGCCTTGTTGGCAATTCCCGAAAGTTTTTCGACGGTTTCACCCGAACGTTCCGCACAGGCTATCGCCTTTTCAGCAAATGAAATCGATTCGTCAATGCGGTGTTTGTCGCCGTAAAGCACGGACAGGTTGTTGTAAAGATAGGCCGTTGTCGCTTCGTCGCCAAAAGGCAACGCCAACTGCAATCCGTCATTATAGAGAACCATGGCCGAATCGTTCAACCCCTGACGGCGGTAGGCTATCCCCACATTGCCGCACTGAATAATATAACTTGCCGTATCGTGGGTTTCCTTCAAAAGTTTTAAGGACTCTTTTCCATAATCCACCGCCTTTTTCATATTTCCTTCCGACAGCTCGGCAACCAGCAGTTCTCCATAGAGCTGGCCTCGCAGATTAGGCAATTTGGCCGCCACTTCAATTCCCTCGAGCGCATAGCGGCGGACAGAATCGGACTCCTGCATCATATTTGCAAACTGAGCACTGACGAGCAACACTTTTCCATAGTTTTCGACATCGTCACTTTTCCGATAGTATTCCCGCGACTGTTTCAAATAATAGCCGATGCTGTCGCCCGTTCCACGTGACAGGTCGAAACAGGATTTTTGGTAATAGTATTCACCGATAACAGAATTGTCGTCACACGTTCTGACAAGTTCACCGGCCTGCTTCATGGCATCAGGCCAGACCGACGTAGTATCACCTGCATTATAGCAGTCATCACAAAGCTTCAACACTTGCCGAATATTCTCCGTTTTTTCAGAACAGCCGACTATTAACAACAATGATATTAGAGCAAACAAATATGATATTTTCATAGAGATTTCAATATATACCTCTGTAAAGGTAGAACTTAATTACAAAATTTTCCCAATCTTTTGACATATATATTTGTCTAAATCAGTGCAACTACGGATTTCCGTAGACAAATCAGAAGTTATAACAACCAAATTGTCAAAAAACGACCCTACACATGCCAATAGCGCAACTATTCTTATGTTCCTCACCGGCCTCATGACTCCTTGCTGCGGGTTATTTTCTGCCTGTTAGGTTATTCGGCAAAGTTTGTTTACCTTTGTCGGGTACACCAATTTGAATTTACGTTTATGAAATATTTCCTCATTGCCGGCGAGGCATCCGGCGACATCCATGCAGGAAGACTTGTCAGGGCATTGCGCCAGCAGGACCCGAATGCGGAATTTGCCTATCTTGGAGGCGACTATATGCAGGAGGCTTCGGGCGTTCCCCCCGTTATCCACTATAAGAACATGGCATTTATGGCCTTCTCGGAAGTGCTCCGCCATCTGCCTGAAATTTTGGGCAACATGAAACGGGCGAAGGAAACTGTCAGCCAGTTCCGTCCGGACGCACTGATTCTTATCGACTATCCTTCGTTCAATCTGAAAATTGCCAAATATGCCCATTCGCTCGGCATACCTGTCTACTACTATATTTCACCAAAAATATGGGCGTGGAAGGAATACCGCGTCAAGGATATCAAGAAATATGTGCGCAAGGTGTATTCCATCCTGCCGTTTGAAACGGCGTTCTATGCCCGTCACAACTATCAGGTGGACTACACGGGAAACCCGACGGTCAACGAAATTGCCGAAGCACGGCGTACGATGCCCGACAACGCCACATTCCGCACAAACAACGGCATTGCCGACCCTCGTCCGCTGGTGGCATTGCTGCCGGGTTCGCGTCTGGGCGAAATTCGCAACAACCTGCCGCTGATGTATAAGGCGGTGAAACGCTGCCCGTCGCACTATCCGGTCATAGCCGGCGCGCCGAACATCGACAAGGAATTTTATGCCAAAACGTTGGCCGACAACGGCATTGCCGACCGCCCGCTGCTGATTTACGGCAACACGTTCGAACTGCTGGCTAATGCCGACGCGGCTCTGGTCACTTCGGGAACGGCAACACTCGAGGCCGCCATCATCGGCACTCCGCAAGTGGTATGCTACCGTGCCAACGGCTCGAAGCTGTCCTACAAACTGTTTGAACACATTCTGAAAGTGCCGTTCGTGTCGCTGCCGAACCTGATTGCCGACAAAAAAGTGGTAACCGAACTGCTGGTACACCTCTGCACGGAAGACAGCATCTACCGCGAACTGCAACCCCTGCTTTCCGACACGGCTGAACGCCGCACCATGAAAGAAGGCTACGAACTCATCCACCAACGTCTCGGCACCAACGACAGCGCGGAAACAACAGCCGCCTGCCTGATTGCCGACTTACAGCAACTCAAACGCAACTAAATGACACCCAACGAATTCTATACGTCCACCCTCGCGGAATGCGGCACTACACTGAAAAGGCTCGGACGCCGCTCGCTGACAGTAGCCATGCTCCGTCTGGCAGTGTTTGCGGCAACGGTCGCAGCCATTGTCATGCTTTGGCATTCTACAGCCGCCGTGGCTGCCTGCTTCGTCGCAGGGCTGATGGTTTTTCTTTATCTGGCAAAATTCAGCAACCGTCTTGCGGCTGCCAAACAGATAGAGGAAGCAAAAATACTCTGGGCGCAGAACCACATCGACCGTCTGCAACTGAAACTTGACAAACTGCCGAAAGGCGAACAGCACGCCGACGCGAACCACGACTACACGTTTGACATCGACGTGTTCGGCAGCAAAAGCCTGTTCTCGCTCCTCGACTCTACTGCTACGCCTTACGGCAGCGAGCAGCTCGCCGCATGGCTGAAAAATCCGAAAGAAACGGCAGCCGACACCGTTCTGCGGCAGGAGGCCGTCAGGGAACTGGCCGCAAAAAATGCCTTCCGCCTGAAAATGGCATCAGCCGGTACGGTAGCGACCAACGAAATGGCGGAATGCAAGAAGGTGTCCGACGAAGTGCCCGACTTCTCGGTGAACGGCATTCAGAAAGCAGCCATTGCCGTTATTCCCTACATCTATGTGATATTGTTCACGCTAATGGCGTTCGACATCGTTCCGGGACTGCTGATTTTCAACGTGTTCCTGCTTACGCTGATTCTGGGTTCGCTTCAGGCAAAGCGCGTGGGAAGGCTGCACGAATGGATTACGCGAAAAGTGGCTACCGTCACCTGTTGTGCCGACATTTTCAAGACCATCGAAGAGGAAGAATTTTCCTCCGCCGTATTGCAACAGTTGCAACGCAACATGGGCAGCGACCGGGGCAACGCTTCGGAACTGTCGCGACGGCTGGCTCGCTATATCAACAACCTCGACCAGCGCTACAACGTGTTCGGCTACGCCATCATGAACGGATTTCTGCTTTGGGACTGGCGGCAACTGAACAACATTGACCGCTGGATGAAAGCCAACGGCAAGCATCTGGACGACTGGAAAAACGCCATTGCCGAATACGACGCTTTCTGCGCTTTGGCCTCGTTTGCGTTCAACAATTCCGGCTACACCTTCCCGACACTCGACACAACGGGAAAGGTAGTGATGGAAGCCAAACAGGCGGGACATCCGCTGATTCCGTCCGACCGCTGCGTGTGCAACGACATCCACTGTCTGTCAGAAGGGTCGTTCTTTGTCGTCACGGGAGCCAACATGGCCGGAAAGAGCACCTATCTGCGCACCGTAGCCGTCAACTACCTGCTGGCGCTCGTCGGCGCACCAGTTTTTGCTGCGGAAATGACCTTCTCTCCCGCAACTCTCTACACCGGTCTGCGCACGTCCGACTCGCTGAGCGACGGTGCCTCCTATTTCTTTGCCGAGCTGTCGCGCCTGCAAAAGATGGTAAAACGGGCGGAAGCAGGCGAACGGATGTTTGTGATTCTCGACGAAATCCTGCGCGGTACGAATTCGGTCGACAAGCAAAAAGGCTCGCTCGGACTGGTCAGCAAGCTCGTTCGACTCTCCGTCACCGGCATTATTGCCACCCACGACCTTGCGCTCGGAAGCCTGGCGGACTCCTTCCCCGGCAAAGTGAGCAACTACCGGTTCGAAGCCGAAATCGACGGCAGCCGCCTCACATTCTCCTACCGTCTCCTCCCCGGCATCGCCCAAAACACCAACGCCTATTTCCTCATGCAAACCATGGGAATAATATAAAAAATTTCAGAATACACACTCCTCCCACATTTATCATGACAATACAAAAGTTCCAAGAGATTGAAAAAGAGATCATTGAACTTATCGAGAAAACATTAGACGATGTAGAATCCGCGTCTCTGTCAGACTATATTCTTCTTTTAGCAAAAGCCCATTATGAGGAGATGCTTAAAAATCATCCAACATTATCGCCATATCGTATAGAAAACGGGATTGATGATTTTGTAGATTATACGAGACAGAAGTTTTATATATCTTACCTTAACACCTACAGAAATATTTTATCAGAATCTGTTTCTTACGAACCTGAAAAACAAGAACATAACTACAACATTCAATTAATGATCTATACTCAAATCTGGGAATCAAATGTGTTTTTAAAACAACTTTGCCAAATAGCATCTATACTAAACAAACAAAAATACATTTGGGAGCCCAAACTATCCCCTAAAAAAAATTTTTTCACCAAGATCGTGAAACAGCTTAAAGACGCTAACTCCCCACTATATAAATACATTGAAAATACATATGATTCATGTATCAGGAATGCAATAGCACATTCAACATATAACATTGATACGGAAAACAACCGTATAATATTTTTCTCACAAAATCTTTCAAGTTCAAATTATATTTCTTTTTTCGACTGGGATGAAAAATTTTTATATTCTATGCTAATATGTTATCATTTATCATATAGCATTTCAAATAGGAAGAAAACATGTTCTGGAAAAATTTTTAAAGTGAATATACCGCACATAAATAACACTTCACAACTCACAGTACATATTACCGCAGAAACAATAGATAACCACACTGAATTCTTCAATGTCACAGGCGGCCCCAACTCCTAATTATTTTTCAAAACTTTTTACAGCAAATTGCTTGCAATTTGAAATTATTTATTACTTTTGCATCACAAACATCAATTATGAAGAAACAAATGTTCGCATATCATCATCATTTGCACTTCCCTCCCGCGAGGTAAGCCAAATGTTGTATGCACTAATTTGCAGAAATATTCAAAAGCCGGCTATCCTCGTGGAAAGCCGGCTTTTTTGTTTTCATTCCTGAATAATCAAATCAAAAAATCATAACGCTATGCTTAGAATTGCTGTTCAATCGAAAGGCCGTCTGTACGACGAAACCATGGAGATGCTCTCGGAAGCGGGCATCAAACTTTCAGCAGTGAAACGCTCGCTGCTTGTACCCTCACGCAACTTCCCGGTGGAGATTCTCTACCTGCGCGACGACGATATTCCCGATGCTGTGGCTACGGGAACGGCCGATGTCGGCATTGTGGGCTACAATGAGGTTTTGGAAAAGCAGCGCGATGTAAAGGTATTGAAACGTCTGGGCTTCAGTCGCTGCCGTCTGTCGCTGGCAGTGCCCAACAAGGAAAACTACACGGGTCTGGAATGGTTCAATGGGAAAAAGGTGGCTACATCCTACCCCGTCATCCTGCGACGCTTTTTTGAAGAAAAAGGCATCAATGCCGACCTGCACGAAATCAGCGGCTCGGTGGAAATTGCCCCGAACATCGGACTTGCCAACGCCATTTTCGACATTGTTTCGTCGGGGAGCACACTGGTGAGCAACAATCTGACGGAAGTGGAAAGGGTTATCGAGTCGGAAGCGGTGCTGATTGGAGGAAAGCCGCTGTCGACGGAAAAGCAGGAGGTACTCGACGAACTGATTTTCCGCATTGAGGCCGTGAAAGCCGCCGCCGACAAGAAATATGTATTGATGAACGTGCCGCGCCGACAGCTTGACGAAGTAATCGCCATCCTGCCGGGCATCAAGAGCCCGACGGTTCTGCCGTTGGCCGACTCGGAATGGTGCTCCGTACACACGGTAGTGGAAGAAAAGCGTTTTTGGGAAATCATCAACCGTCTGAAAGCCGCCGGAGCAGAAGGCATTCTGGTGCTGGACATCAAAAAAATGGTCATGTAGCTATGGAAGGAACACTCGACACGATACTCTATCCCGAACGGGAAGCATGGCCGCGGCTGATGCAACGAGGCATAACCGACACTTCGGCCGTGCGCGAAACGGTGGCAGCCGTACTCGCCGACGTGCGCCGACGGGGCGACCAGGCGTTGCTGGAATATGAAGAACGCTTCGACGGCGTAACGCTCACGTCGCTGCGCGTCAGTGAGGTGGAAATGGCGGAAGCCGAAAGCCTTGTAGGCGAACCGCTGAAAGAAGCACTTGCCGTGGCAGCCGCAAACATCCGCCGCTTCCACGAGGCACAACGCATGCAACCGATTTCGGTAGTGACCACCGGGGGCATTACCTGTAGCCAACGGGCAGTGCCCATTCAAAAAGTCGGGCTGTATGTGCCGGGCGGAACGGCTCCGCTGTTTTCCACAGTGCTGATGCTCGCCATTCCGGCAAAAATTGCAGGTTGCCGTCAGATTGTGCTCTGCACGCCGCCCGACCGGCAGGGAAAAATCCACCCCGCCATCCTCTACGCCGCCCGAATGGCAGGCGTGACGGAAATCTATAAAACAGGCGGTTCGCAGGCAATAGCGGCCATGGCCTACGGCACGGAAACGGTACCGCGTGTCTACAAGATTTTCGGTCCGGGCAACCGTTTTGTGATGGAAGCAAAGCAACAGGCAAGCGTGCAGAATGTGGCCATCGACATGCCTGCCGGACCATCGGAAGTAATGATTATTGCCGACGGGGAGGCCAACCCCACATTCGTGGCGGCCGACTTTCTGTCGCAGGCGGAACACGGAGCCGACAGCCAGTCGATTCTGCTGACCACCGACCGCACATTGGCCGAAAAAGTGGCCGACGAAACGGAACGCCTGCTCACCGCCCTGCCCCGACGTGACCTCATCCGCCGCTCGCTGTCGCACAGCCGCATCATCGTGCTTGCCAACGAGGACGAAATGATGGACTTCGCCAACGAATATGCACCGGAGCACCTGATTATCAACCATAAGGAGGCCGACCGGCTGGCGGAGCGTGTGGAAAACGCGGGGAGCGTGTTTCTCGGAGCCTATGCCTGCGAAAGTGCGGGCGACTACGCTTCGGGCACGAACCACACACTGCCTACGAGTGGCTACGCTCATGCCTACAGCGGCGTGAACCTCGACAGTTTCATGAAGAAAATCACGTTCCAGACACTGTCGGAAGAAGGCATCGCCAATCTCGGCCCCGTCATCGAAACGCTCGCCGAAAACGAAGAACTGATGGCCCACAAACTGGCAGCCACCGTACGTATCAACGCCATAAAGAAGAAAAAGCTATGAATCTGGAAAAATTAGTGCGAAAAAACATACTTTCACTGAAGCCTTACAGCTGCGCCCGCAATGAATTTTCGGGCACGGCAACCGTATGGCTCGACGCGAACGAAAATGCCTACAACAATCCCTACAACCGCTATCCCGATCCGATGCAACGGCAGTTGAAGGAAAAAATATCGGAACTGCGCGAAGTGCCGGCCGACCAGATTTTTCTCGGCGTGGGCAGCGACGAGTGTATCGACCTCACCTACCGCATATTCTGCCGTCCGGGTGTCGACAATGTAGTGGCCATATCGCCGTCCTACGGCATGTATGAGGTGTGCGCGGACATCAACGATGTGGAATACCGCAAAGCACCGCTGACGGCGGACTTCGGGCTGGACAAGGAAACCGTATTGCGGCTGACGGACGACAACACGAAAGTGGTGTGGATATGCTCGCCCAACAACCCGACGGGCAACGCATTCGACCGCGACGACATTGCCGACATCTGTACGCGTTTCGGCGGCATAGTTGTTGTCGACGAGGCATATATCGACTTTTCGTCGAAAGGTTCAATGTTGGAAATGCTCGACCGTTTCCCGAATCTGATTGTGATGCAGACTTTCTCGAAAGCCTGGGGAAGTGCAGCAGCACGGCTGGGCATGGCATTCGCCTCGAAGGAAATCATCGACATTTTCAACAAGGTGAAATACCCCTACAACATCAACCAACTGACTCAGAACTACGCCCTCGAACTGCTTGACCGCTATGGCGACATACGGGAATGGGTGCGGACACTCATTGCCGCTCGCGACAACCTTATCGGACGTCTGTCGGAACTCGACTGCGTGGAAAAAATCTACCCGACGGACGCTAACTTCGTACTTGTCAAGGTGACCGATGCCAACGCCATCTACCGCTATCTGTGCGACTGCGGAATCGTAGTGCGCAACCGCAACTCGGTGGAAATGTGCCTCAACTGCCTGCGAATTACTGCCGGCACGGAAGGAGAAAACGACCAACTCATCCAAACTCTTGCCCAATATGGAAAATGACGAAAAGAAAAAACGCGTGCTGTTCATTGACCGCGACGGCACTCTCGTAGTCGAACCGCCCGTCGACTATCAGCTCGACTCGCTCGAAAAACTGGAATTCATGCCGGGCGTGTTCCGCAACCTGAATTTCATCGCCCGCAACCTCGATTTCGAGCGCGTCATCGTCACGAACCAGGACGGACTGGGCACGCCGTCGTTCCCGATGGAAACCTTTCTCCCGGCTCATGAAAAGATGCTCCGGGCATTCGAAAACGAAGGAATCACGTTCGACGACATCATCATCGACCGCACGTTTGAACACGAACACCAGCCTACCCGCAAGCCGGGTACTGCCCTTTTGGGCAAATACATGACCGGCGACTACGACCTGGAGAACTCGTTCGTCATCGGCGACCGCATCACCGACATGCTGCTGGCACGGAATCTCGGAGCAAAGGGCATCCTGCTCCAGCCGTATGCGACGGGGCAGCAATGGGTGGACGATGCCGGACTGGGCGAGACTTGCGTACTCATCACTGACAGTTGGGACCGCATCGCGGAATTTCTGCGTGCCGGAAGCCGGAAAGCCACCGTGGTGCGCACCACCTCCGAAACCGACATCCGCATCACGCTTGACCTCGACGGAAACGGCCGTGCGGACATTTCCACCGGACTGGGATTTTTCGACCACATGCTGGAGCAAATCAGCCGTCATTCGGGCATAGACTTGGAAATTCGCGTGAAAGGCGACCTTTACGTCGACGAGCACCACACCATCGAGGACACGGCACTCGCTCTCGGCGAAGCGCTCCATAAGGCATTGGGCGACAAACGCGGCATTGAACGCTACGGCTTCATGCTGCCGATGGATGACTGCAACTGCACCGTGGCACTCGATTTCGGCGGACGACCGTGGCTCGTCTGGGAAGCGGAATTCCGGCGCGAACGCATCGGCGACATGCCCACGGAAATGTTTCTCCACTTTTTCAAAAGTCTCAGCGATGCCGCCCGCATGAATCTCTACATTAAGGCTGAGGGCCAGAACGAGCACCACAAGATTGAAGGCATATTCAAGGCACTCGCACGCGCCCTGAAAGCCGCCGTGCACCGCGACATCTTCCGCTTCACGCTGCCTTCCACAAAAGGGACACTATGAATTAGGGGGTTAGTGGTTAGAGGTTATGGATGAGGGGTTAGGGAACAACCCATAAACTGTAAACCGTAAACTGTAAACCCTAACCCTTCCCTGCTTTAAGGAAGACAAATTTGAAAAACTGCATTTTTCTTTTGTCATTTCACTCGGCTTGCATTATCTTTGTGACAATTAAATAAATATAAGCCTTTTCACTAAAGAATAAACTATCATGTCTATTAATTGTATTGGAATTTTAACCTCCGGAGGTGATGCACCGGGCATGAATGCAGCGATTCGTGCGGTCACACGCTCTGCCATTTTCAACGGAATTCGCGTGAAAGGTATTTACCGTGGATACAAAGGATTGGTGACTGGTGAAATTCAGGAATTCCGCACACAAAACGTCTCTAACATTATCCAAATGGGCGGTACGATTCTAAAAACCGCCAGATGTATGGAGTTCAAAACTCCAGAAGGCCGCAAACAGGCTTACGAAAACATGCAGAAGGAAGGCATCGATGCCCTTGTAGTCATCGGCGGTGACGGTTCGCTCACGGGTGCCCGCATTTTTGCCACAGAATTCAATATTCCTATCGTAGGTCTTCCCGGAACTATCGACAACGACCTTTATGGAACAGATACGACTATCGGTTACGACACAGCCCTGAACACAATTATGGAATGTGTCGACAAAATCCGTGACACGGCAACATCACACGAACGCCTCTTCTTCATTGAAGTCATGGGCCGCGATGCAGGCTTCCTTGCCCTCAACGGTGCTATTGCCGCAGGTGCTGAAGCAGCCATCATCCCGGAAATATCAACCGAAGTCGACCAGTTGGAAGAACTTATCAACAACGGTTTCCGCAAGAGCAAGAACTCATCCATCGTGCTGGTAGCCGAAAGCCCGGTAACCGGTGGTGCAATGGCACTTGCCGAACGTGTAAAGAACGAATATCCGCAATACGAAGTGCGTGTGTCTATCCTCGGCCACTTGCAGCGAGGCGGTTCGCCGACAGCTCACGACCGTATCCTTGCTTCCCGCATGGGTGCAGCCGCTATCGACGCCCTTCTCGAAGACCAGCGCAACGTAATGATTGGTGTTGCCAACGATGAAATCGTATACGTACCTTTCACCAAGGCAATCAAGAAAGACAAACCAATCAACCGAGACCTCCTCGACACACTCCGTCGTCTGTCTATCTAAAAAAGATACGATACAAAAAATTTTACGCGAAGGTGAAGCCATTCATCTTCGCGTATTTTTTATTATGGGATATTCAGTAAATCACCGTTTGGGATTAAAAATAAAGTTGCTTTTCTGTCAGCATTACATTATCTTTGTCGATATAGCGAAACAAGCACCACTCTACAAACACGAGTGAATATAAACAGCACCGATGTTATTTGACTACCCAACAATGAAAAACGAAAATAAAACTATGAAAAAACAGGACTTACAAGAGTCAAACCAGACTAAGACCTCATTGCAGCCTACCACGAAAAACCGTATCAGGCTGCATAGCTTATACCCCACCCTGCTATTGGCTGCCATGCTGACACTATTTGTCACGTTCACAGCCTTGCCTCATGGCAATCTGACCGAGTCGGACTCCGGCATGTCCTCAGAGGACAATGATTCAATCCTGCCAATCATCGCATGGTTTAGCAAACACGACACCATGACTTACTGGATAAGCGAAGGCGAATGGAAATTTAATGGAACAGATACAGTCAAGACGCTTGGACTTTACACCAAAGTCATGATAACTGTTACCGACTCCACGAAAAAAGGATATAAGATGGAATACAAGTTTCTGGAATTCAGCATGGACACAGACACCAAATCCGAAATGCAGGATTTCATGCAGACAACCATCCACCAACTTCAAAAGAAGGTTGCGGGTACAACCATAAAGTTCAGAACGGACGAAACTGGAAAGATTATCAAATACGACAATCTGAAAGAGGTGAAGAAACAAGCCAAGCATGTATTCGACGAGATTATCCAAGAATCATCATTTATGGACAACCTGGCTTCAGCCAACATAAACGCCGAAGAGTTATTCAAAAGCATAGACGCCCGCGAACTGGTAAAAAGTTATACAGAAGAACTGGAATTACTTTTCCAATACCATGGATACCAGTTTCCCCTAAAAGAAACCACCATGCACGAAGAGGCCACTGACACCCAATACGAATCGGATACTTATATGTCCACAACGATTGACCCTGAAAATTATGAATATAATGTAATAGTCAACACTAAAAATTACATACCCAAGCAAGATGTCAAACAGATGCTTGGTGTGGTTATCGATACATTTACGGACAATAAGGAAGCTACGGCACTGAAAGAAGAAATGAATGCCGGGGTTGACGAACAAATAACCGAAGATGCCGTGTATAACGAATATCTGCACATGAAATATTTTCCAGACGGATGGCCCCAAGAAGTCATCAGCCAGAAGAGCACGTTTATCGGCAACAAAGGCAAACTGATACAAAAATACATTACATGGGATTATCGCAACGTGGGCAACTCCAACTAACACCGGAAACAAGTTCATTGCCACGGCCGAACAAACCTTCAGAATGACAATTCTAAAATAGAGTTTGATAGTTTAAGTCCGCTAACCTATAACCTTTGCCCCATAATATAACCCCATTCATTCAAACAAGGCGCTGAGAATTTCGGGCGAGCGGAGCGTGCCAAGGGTGGAGCTGTGAAGGCGATAATAATCGAGCATCAGAGCCAGCAGTCGGCTTCGCTGCTGACGGTTGAAACGGAACAGGTGCATATTGGCATAGTTCATGCGGGCAATCTTCACCAGCACTGCACTCTCCCCACTTTCCACAAAATGAGGGTGAAGTGGCTGTGAGGGACGGAAAACCCCGTCAAGCATGTCAAAGCAATAGCCTTCGCGATAAGTTTCCGTGTCAGGCTCGATACCAAGAAATACGCCCAAATTATAGAGAAAACAGATGTGAAAATTCGCAACACCGCGGTCCAGTTTGTCCAGCAGCTGCACAGAACTGGAGATAAACGAGAACAGCGGCGCATTGCGTTCCTGCTCCACGATGACATGCGACAACAGTTCCGTTACGAACAGCGCAATGGCATTTTTCACCGGATCGGCATGCAGCGTTGTCAACGGTACCAGACAACGCGCTTCCTTGATACGAAAAATGTCGCGCGAAGGAAGGATATCCGACTCAATCTCCACCAGCGACAACGGCTGAAACAGCGCACGCCTCACCCTTGCCACCTTTCCATTGCTTTGCGGTAGCAGAAACGACAGCAGCCCCTGCGTGTCGGTATATACACGCACCACCGAATTCTTGTCGTTATAGTTCACCGTGCGGAGCACCACACCTCTCAATCGTTCGTACATCGTAACAGCTTTTTTATATCCACAAACTTACACAAATTTCACCAATCGCAAAAATCCTCCGCACAAACCACTCAACTGAAACACGCCATATTAATTACCACAATCTGCGCATAATAACGGAAACTAATTTTAATTCAAAAATAGAATTATAACCCATTCGAAAAAAACAGTTGCAATTTCAAGAATAAAAACGTAAATTGCACACAGTAACCCAAAATCTGTACAGTATGAAAAAGATAGTGTTATCACTCAGCCTTGCAATAACGCTGCCAGTATCATCTGCCTATTCCAATTTGACAAATAAATGCAATAAGTAATTGTGAAAATTCAACCCTAAACCACCACAATTATGAAACGATTGATTTATGTAATAGTTACGTGCATCCTGCTTTCCATTATTGCACACGCTAAAAGAATACCAAGAATGCTTGAATTATACCCCAATTATTTTGCAACTGCACCGACCTACGATGTGGACAGTATTACTTTTGACAAATTCTATGGAGATGAATGGACCAAAGGTTATATTGCTCTCCGTTCTCCTGCCATTGCAAAAAAGGACACCATTTGGATTCTTTTCGACTTAGTATTCTTTTTAGACATAACAAAACAAGATTTCTATACAGAACCCCGCTTCCAAATGGGCTATAAAAAATTACCCGGACCGAAAGAAGGCAAGATTGATTCAATAGAAAAAATAATTATAACACAAGAACTCTGCCGTATCTTTTCTAAAGATATCATATTCAGGAATACGACTTTTGACGAAGCATATATGTTTTATGAAAAGCATTACCAAAAACTCTATATGCCCGATTCAACACAAAGCAAGCAGTTAACAATAGCATTTCACTACCCCCTGTTCCTGATTCCTCCTGCTGAAAAAGACACAGAAGCCCAAACAGAAGCGAAGCAATGACAAGCAAGCTGACGATTTCTCAATCCACCCTAAACCGCCACAATTATGAAACGACTGATTTATGTAATAGCTGCGTGCATCCTGTTTTCCATTTTTGCGCACGCTAAAAGAATACCAAGAATGCTTGAATTATACCCCAATTATTTTGCAACTGCACCGACCTACGATGCGGACAGCTTTATTCTTGACAAGTTTTATGGAGACAGTGTGTATAAAAGGCATATTGTATTGCGTTCTCCCGTCATTGCAAAAGGAGATACCCTCTGGATTTCATTCATTTTACTATACAGTTTAGACTGTACAAAACAAGACTTCACCCCTCAAGTATTATTCGATGCCGGTTACAATGAATTGCCAAAAGAATCAGTTCCACTTGATTCAACGCAGCAGGAAATGGCAGTAAAAGAACTCCGCCGTATCTTTTCTAAAGATATCATGTACAAAAACACTACGTTTGATGATGTTTATAAAATTTATGAACAATATTACCAAAAGCTCTATATGCCCGATTCAACACAAAGCAAGCAGTTAGAAATAGCAATTCTCTACTCCTTGTTCCTGGTTCCTCCTGCTGAAAAAGCCACGGAAACCCTAACGGAAACGAAGCAATGACACGCAAGCTGACAGTTGTTCAATCCTAAACCATCACAATTATGAAACGATTGATTTATGTAATAGTTGCGTGCGTCCTGTTTTCCATTTTTGTGCACGCTAAAAGAATGCCACGATGGCTTGATCAGCACCCTGATTATTTTGCAACAGCACCGACCTTCGATGCGGACAGCATTACTATTGATGAATTTTATGGAGATAAATGGAAGACAGGTCATATTGTTCTCCGCTCCCCTGCAATTGCAAAAGGAGACACCATTTGGATGATAGTCCAGCTTTCACTCCGTTTAGACTGCACGAAGCAGAACTTCACTTGTAATGTATTTTTCAATTACGACTATAAACAGTTACCTGATGCATCTATCCCACTTGATTCAACACAGCAGAAAATCGTGGATAAAGAACTCCGCCGTATCTTTTCAAAAGACATCATATTCCGAAACACTACTTTTGACGAAGCATATAAGTTTTATGAAAAGTATTACGAGAAACCTTATATGCCCGATTCAACACAATGCAAACAGTTATCTGTAGGGGTCGGCTTCCCCCTGTTCCTGATTCCACCTGCTGAAAAAGCCACAGAAGCCCAAACAGAGGCAAAGCAATGACAAGCAAGCTGACGGCCCATTGGCATCCTATACACAGAGTACCTGCATAGAGAAATAGAAAAAACAACCACGATACACAAAAAACAGCTCTTTTGTCCGTACTTACATAAAGCACTAGGCTCCAAAGATTTATAAATTATTCCATTTTTTAGAGGCTAATCAAATTCTTAAAATCTATTAAAAAGATGCTTTTTGACAGAAAATATTTGCACAGTTAAAAAACTTCGTATAACTTTGCACTCGCTTTGAAACAGTAAGCACACAACATGATGGCCCATTCGTCTATCGGTTAGGACGCAAGATTTTCATTCTTGAAAGAGGAGTTCGATTCTCCTATGGGCTACAATAAAAATTTAAAGATTTATTATAATGGCAAATCATAAATCATCAGTTAAGAGAATTCGTCAAACAGAGACTCGTCGCCTTCGCAACCGTTACTATGCGAAAACTGCACGTAACGCTGTTCGTCGCCTCCGCGCAATGAACGACAAGGCACAAGCTACTGAAGCTTACAATAAAGTTAGCTCTATGTTGGATCGTCTTGCTCGCAAGAATGTAATTTCTAAGAATAAGGCAGCTAACTTGAAGAGCAAGCTTGCTAAGCACTTGAACAAAATTCAAGCAGCTTAATCGGTTAAAATCCGATTCACGGCCCATTCGTCTATCGGTTAGGACGCAAGATTTTCATTCTTGAAAGAGGAGTTCGATTCTCCTATGGGCTACTCATAAGCGTTAACCGTAATGGTCAATGCTTTTGTCGTTTACGGACATTTGTACTTCTGCAACCTTAAAGAACACCGATTCAACGGCATTGACACAGGGCAAACGCCAACATCTCCACCGAATTATCCACATCCGTGGCCTTCAGTTTTACAACCACTACTCCGCACCACGAACATGCCAGCACATCCGCACAAAATTTAACCGTCTTGTTATATTCATTCCAACTCTTATTCATTCTTTTGCACGAAAATTCAAACATACGACATGAACACACTGAAGAAAAACTTGCTGGCAGCACTTCTGCTCTGTCAAATTCTCACCGTGTCAGCCGCCGACACGATTGTAAAAGGATTCGTAAAAGACACCAATGGCAACCCCGTTAGCGGAGTTCCTGTTTCTGACGGTAGAAACGTAACCGTTACAGACAGCAACGGCTGCTATAGCCTGACAACCGACCCGGAAAGAAATCCATTAGTCTATATTTCAACTCCGGCAGCCTACCATTTGCCGCAAACTGAAGGCATTGCCAACGGCTTTTACCAACCACTAAAAACAGAAACAACGGAAAACATCTGCAATTTCACACTGCAAAAGCGAAACCAGCCATGCGACAACTTTATCTTTATCCCGATTTCCGACCCGCAAGTCATCAACGACCAGCAGTTTGACCGTTTCCGCAGCGAAACCGTACCCGACCTCAAACAAACCGCAGACTCACTGAAAGCCTACGAAATAGTGGGCATGGGACTTGGAGACATGGTTTGGGACAGAATGGACTACATGCAACCCTACATTGATGCCGTAAAGAATTTGGGGATAACCATGTTCCAGGTTCCCGGGAATCATGACCTCAACAAAAAATACGCCGACCTCGGACGCACCCAGAACACCGCCAACGGCTATGCCGAACAAGACTACCTTGCTTCGTTCGGCCCGACAAACTACTCGTTCAACATCGGCAAGATACATATAATAGGAATGAAAAGTACGGACTATAAAGGCGGAAAGAAATATGTGGAATATCTCACCGACGAACAGTTGGAATGGCTGAAAAACGACTTAAGCTACGTGCCAAAAGGAACAACCGTGTTCCTCAATCTCCATGCACCCGTAGCCAACACTACAGTTTTTGCCGGAGGCAATGTCCGCAACGCCAACGCACTTTTCAACATTCTCCGTCCCTATGAAGTGCATATATTCTCCGGACACACGCATTACTATGAAAACACTCGCCCTCACCCGACTATCTACGAACACAACATCGGTGCCGCATGTGGCGCATGGTGGGCCGGCGACGTCAACCGCTGCGGCGCACCTAACGGCTATCTTATCGTCACCGTCAAAGGCAATGATATAAAATGGCGATACAAAGCCACCAAACAAGGCCCGGACTATCAGTTCCGCCTTTATAAACCAGGGGAATTTGAAACACAAAAACAATATGTTGTCGCCAACATCTGGGACTGGGACAACGTCTATCTCGTCAACTGGTACGAAGACGGTGTGATGAAAGGTGCCATGCAGCAGTTTGAAGACGAAGACCAGGCATACATCCAGCAAAACAAAGGAAAGCGAAGCGGCTACAAAACCCGCCACCTTTTCCGGGCAAAACCCTCACCCAACGCAAAAACAGTCACCGTCGAAGTCACCAACCGCTTCGGCGAAACATTCACTCAAACCATAAAGCTTTAAAACATTCGCCACAAACAACCGACAGGCGATGGCAGATTTTTCTGTCGTCGCCTGTTTGCTTATACACTTTTCATTCCAGAAATTTTTTCATGAAATTATTTGGTATTTTGAAAAACAGATTATACATTTGCAGTGTACTATTTAACTAATACACTAAGACAAATAAAAAATCTACGATATGAACGAGAAATTAATCAACGTAAAAGGCATCACTTTCAGCTACGGCCGAAAGAAAGCCAATGTTTTTGAGGACTTTTCCATGAGTCTTAACCGAGGTGCAGTCTATGGGCTGCTGGGCAAGAACGGTACAGGAAAATCGACTCTGCTCTATCTGATGTGCGGACTTTTGCGTCCGAAAGCCGGACAGGTTCTGATGAACGGCATCGATGTGAAACTCCGTCTGCCGCAAACGCTCCGCGACACATTCCTCGTTCCGGAAGAATTTTCGTTTCCCAATCTGCCGTTGAAGCAGTTTGTAAAACTCAATGCTCCGTTCTACCCCAACTTCAGCGATGAAATTCTGCGCCGCTGTCTTGCCGACTTCGACATGGACACCGACATCCACCTCAACGAACTGTCGATGGGACAAAAGAAAAAGGCATACATGTGCTTTGCACTTGCCACCAACACGCCGCTGCTCATCATGGACGAACCGACCAACGGCTTCGACATTCCTTCTAAAAGCCAGATGCGCAAAGTGATAGCCTCCAGCATGACGGACGAGAAAACGATTGTCATATCCACTCATCAGGTACGCGATGTGGAAAATCTGCTTGACCACGTACTGATGATCGACAACAACCGCCTGATGCTCGACGCCACATTCAACGCCATCGCCGAACGGCTCTACTTTGCAGAGCTTCCACTCAACGAGCCGACCGAAGATGCCTTGTTCGTGCAGCCGTCGCTGCAAGGCAAGAGCGCCATTTTCCGCAACCGTACCGGCGAGGAAAGCCCTATCAATCTGGAATTGCTGTTTAACGCCATGCTCGCCGAAGGCGACAAAATTAAAGAAGCATTAAAATGAGAAACGAAATATTTTCCTTCCCACGCTTTGCGCAACTGGCACGCTACGAAGTGCTGACGCGCCGAAAAAGCCTCGGCTACTTCGCGCTCGGCAGCTATGCCGGACTGCTTGCGGCCTATTTAGGCGTAAATGCCGCATCCAACAACTTCGACATTTTCAACCGTGGAGCGTATATGGCAACAGTCATCGCCTTTCTCATCTATCTCTGCATATATGGGGCGGGCATTCTAAGCCCTACCCGACAGAAAGGCGACGTCACAAACCTGCTGATGCTTCCAGCCACACAACTGGAGAAATTCGTAGTGCGGTTTCTGGCGGTGACCGTCGGACTGGTCGTCATTGCATGTGTCAACATTGTGCTTGCCGACCTGTCGCGCATTGTCATTATCCGGCTGTTCAGCAATACGGAAGAATTCCGGCACATCGTTTTCGACCAGTTTTTCACCAGCCTGCTGTGCACGCACAGCGTAACCGTCTACAACAACGCCATGGAGATAAACCTCACGCCGTTCACCTTATTATGGTTTCAGTCGCTCTACATCATGGGCGGCTGCCTATGGCAGACGAAAAAGGCACAACGCACCACGGTCACATGGGTCGTCGTGCTTTGGACCGGGATTTTCCTGCTGACAATTATGGGAGCGGAAACATCCATCGACCTGCTGCTCCATGAGATTCAGGACAGCAACGAAATCGTACAGATGGTTGTCGGCGCAGAAATCCTGCTGTCTTTATTCACGCTATGCAACTGGTTCATCGCTTACCGCCTGTTCTGCACCATGCAGATAAAAGAACGCAGTTTTATCCAACTTCCTAAATTTTTCAGACAATGAAAGAGTCACAATTCAACATACACCGCTTCCTGCTTGTCGCCAAACGCGACATCATGGAAGACTGGAAAGGCAATCTGACCAAAGGCATTGGCAACTATGCCCTCTACACCATCATCATGATCAGCCTTTTCATCAATTCACACGGCATGAAATTTCAGGATTTCATAGCAAACATGGCAGAATGGATACTGGTGTTCACTTCGATTGTGTTCATATTCGTATCGTCCGACGTATTGTCACCATTGTCATCCAAGGCGAAACGAATCAGTTTCCTCAACCTGCCGGCCACGAATTTCGAAAAATTCGCATGGCGTTTCCTCTATGTCAGCGTAGGTTTCCTCGCCATCAATCTGGCGGCCATCATCCTGCTCGACATCACCCACTATCTGCTGCTTCCGCTTTTCAATCTCGGCGAAGGCTATGCCAACCTGCTCACGCCTTATCTGATAGCGAAAATTTTCAACATCCTAACAAACATTAACGCCAGCATTGACGGAACAACCATCGATATCAGCGCTATTTCAGTGACTACCTTTCTGGTGATGTCGCTTTGGGTACACTCGCTCTTTCTTGTAGGCGGCTGCATCTGGCAGAAACATCCGCTGCTCAAAACCGTCAGCGCACTGTTTTTCCTGTTCGTGCTGATGCTGATCGTACTGAAAATCTTTTCGCCCGTTATGTTGGACCTCAAACCGTTCTTGACCGAGTTTTTCCGCAACAACGGAATCAAGCCGTTTGTCATTATCGTCGATTGTGTAATCGGAGCGTTCACGCTGCTGAACTGGTGGATTTCCTACCGCATTTTCCGCAGCATGCAGATTGTCAACCCAAAACTGTTCAGACGATGAAAGAATCACAATTCAACATACATCGTTTCCTGCTTGTTGCCAGACGCGACATGGTGGAAAACTGGAAAGACAATCTCTTGAAATGCATAGCACTTTATGCACTCTATATGCTCTGCTATTTTACCTACGGGATAAAGACAATCACCGCTATGCCGTTCCTTATTACCCTCATCTCCTTAACCGTATTTCTATTTGCATCGTCCACCATCTTCAGACCGTTAAAGAAAAAAGAGGAAAGAACGTCATACCTGTCCCTGCCGGCAAGCCAAGTTGAGAAATTCCTGTGGCGCTTGTTTTATGTCACGATAGGATTCCTCTTTCTGAATTTCATAGCAGTCACCGCTATGGAAATCACCCATTGGATAACCGATTGGACAAAGGGAACCGTGCAAGAGGGAAAACATGTTTGCCTGTTTCCATTGATTGCGAAAGAAATCGCTATCAGCACCCCTCCCGACATCGCAGACTTTGCAATAGCAATATGGCTGTCGTCACTTTTCGCAATTGGCGGCAGTCTCTGGCAGAAACACCCTTTTCTGAAAACCCTGACAGCCCTGCTGATCATCTACCTGTTGCAGCTGTCTGCGCGGATTCTGCCAATAAACACCTCAGCATTATCCGACCCTGCCTACCTAATCATCGGTACATTCTTCGGACTGCTTTGCCTGCTGAACTGGTGGATTTCCTACTGGATTTTCTGCCGCACACAGATTGTTAAACCCAAACTGTTCTGACATTATGAATTTTAAAGAAAGCAAACCCATATATTTGCAAATAGCCGACCGTATCATGGACGAGATCCTGCAGGACATCTATCCGGAAGAGGCCCGCATCCCGTCGGTACGCGAATATGCGGCAACCGTGGAGGTGAACGCCAATACGGTGGTACGCTCCTACGACTACCTGCAAACCCAGGAAATCATCTTCAACCGCCGTGGCATCGGATACTTTGTCAGCAACGGAGCGAAAAATGCCATTCTGTCCCTGCGCCGCAAAGTGTTTCTTGACGAAGAACTGCCGGAAATGTTCCGAAAAATCCGCATGCTCGACATTCCAATAGAAGAAATCACCCAACTTTTCAATAAGACAAAAGAAAAAGATAGCTAAAAGTGTAGCAAAAACCTGCACATTTGCGTCTATACAACTAAACATTCAACTTATATCTGACACACAATTATGAAGGATTTGATTGTTACCGCCGTGCTGGCGTTGCTGGCCGGCGGTTCGGGAAAAGCGGAAACCCTATGGGGGACAGTGTCCGACAACAACGGACAGCCGGTGGAGTTTGCCACGGTTGTGGCGCTCGCCGACAGCGTGCAACGCGGAGGGGCCGTCACCGACAGCATCGGCCATTATCGGATGACCTTGCCCGACGGCTCCTACACGCTGCATGCCTCTGCCGTAGGCTATGAAACGGCGGAACAACCGTTTACGCTGAAAGGCGACAGCCGTATCGACCTGACGCTTACCGCTTCGGGCATACTCATCAATGAAGTGAACGTGGAAGCTTCCGCTATCCGGCGCGAGGCCGACCACTTCGTGATGAACGTGGAAGACATGCCGTCGACTGTCGGGCAGGACGGAAAGGAACTGCTCCAGCAGGCTCCGGGCGTATGGATAGACAACGAAAAGATTTCACTCAACGGAAAAAGCGGTACGAAAATCTATGTCAACGACCGCGAGATCAAGCTCAGCAACGAGCAGCTGCTTGCCTTTCTGCAATCGCTGAAAGCGGAAAACGTGAGCCGCGTCGAAGTCATTCCGCAAACGGGTGTGGAATACAGTGCCGACACCAATGCCGGCATCATCAAAATCACCCTGAAGAAGAACCGTGCCGACGGCGTCATGGGCAACGTATCCATGTCGGGAAGCATGAGCAAAATCGAAAACTTTCTTTCACCGAGTGCTACGGTCAACGTGCAGGCCGGCAAATGGTCGTTCAACCTTAACGGCAACTACAACCATGCACTGAAACTCAAACGCAACGTGTTCGACAACATCAGCTACGACAGCGGCATGAGCTACAACGCCTCCACGCAGATGAACGCCCGAACGCTCCGCACGGGAAGCCTCCTTGCCGGGATTTTCTACGATGCCGACCCGCGCAATTCGTTCGGACTGGAGCTGAACTATTCCCGCTTCTACAAGCCGGTGATGCTGACCACCGACGGCACATTCGACCGCCTTACGCAACTGGAAAAGCTAAACGGCAACTACCAACAGCGAAACACGAGCGACAACATCGACGCTACGTTCAACTACATACACCGACTTGACACGGTCGGTTCTACGCTGAAGGTGATAGCCAACTACACACGTGCGGACGAGAACCAGAAAATGAACAATCTGCGCCACACCGTCGTAGGCGATCTGCCGTCGGACTCCATTTCGCGAAGCGATGAAAATTCGCTGTTCGACGTGGCCAACCTCAGCCTCGACTGGGAAAAGATTGTCAACCCGAAATGGACCATCGGCGCAGGCGCCAAATACACGTTCAACCAAATGAATTCCGACGCATTCTATGAATACTTGAAAGCCGAGGCATGGCTGCCCGAAACGGCACGCAACTACAGCGAACGCTATCGCGAAAACATTGCCGCCGTCTATGTCAAGGCGACCGCCAATCTCAGCCACTTCTCGATCTCGGCAGGACTCCGCGGCGAATACACCGACGGCAGCAGCCACGGACAGATAGTGGAGCAAAGCTATTTCGACCTGTTCCCCAACGCCTCGGTCACCTACCGCCTCGACGAGCAGGGAAGCAACTCGCTGACAGCGAGCTACGCACGCCACATCACACGTCCGTCGTTCTGGGCGCTCAACCCGGTGCGTGCGCAAAGTTCCGACTACACCTACCAGACCGGTAACCCCTACCTGCGCCCTTCCTACAACAACAATGTGAGCCTGACGGGTGTCTACAACTACCGCTACTCGCTGAACGTATGGGCCGACATCAATCAGGACCCCATCATGCAGGGAGCGATGACCGACCCGCAGAACCCCGACAATGCCCTGTTGGGGCAGGTGAACGCCGACACGCAATACTCGTTCGGAGCCATGCTGACACTGCCCTTCCAGTTCACAAAATGGTGGTCGCTGAACACAAATCTGATGTATATGTACCTGTCCGACCGGATGACAGCCGAAGCACCCTTACAACATTCCAACCTTGTCATGGTCAATGTCAACACCATTTTCAACCTGCCGCTCGACTTCTATCTGACGGCAAGCTATATGTACCAAAGCAAGACACGGTTCGGAAACATGGAACTGCAACCGCTGTCGTTCCTCAACGCCAGTCTGAAAAAGACGTTTGACGACCGACGCTGGACGGTGGCGTTCAACGCCAACAACCTGCTGAATGCCAGCTTTGATTTTACCACACGCACCGACGGCTACCGCAATGCAACCAAAATGCGCAATCCGTCCAGTTTCGTGCTGTCGGTGACCTATAATTTCAATTCCGGCAAGATGTTCCAGACCAAACGAATAGAGAACAACGCCGACGAATCGCGACTGCAAAAAAGTTCCGGTGTCGGCAGCGGGAATTAGTGTCCGGCGTTTGCAGAATCCACACCGTTCAACTAACTTTGGCATGAATTAACCAAAACCAACACAATGAAACGCATACTTCTTTCAATTTTCGTACTTTGCCTGGCAGTACTTGGCATGCAGGCACAACTCCTGTGGAAAGTGGAATCCCCGTCGGGCAACGTAGGTCCGTCGTATATCGTAGGCACCTACCACCTTGCTCCCGGAACCATGACCGACAGCATCGCCGGACTGCGGCAGGCACTTGCCGAAACGGAACAAATGTACGGCGAACTGGAAATGGGAGCCATGAAGTCGCCCGAAGCCATGCAGGCCATGATAAAGGCCATGATGCTGCCTCAAGGCACCACACTTTCATCGCTTTTCGACGAAACAACCCGCCAGCAGCTTGATGCAATGCTCAAGGAATATTTAGGAGCAGGACTCGACAACCCCGGCCTCAACGCCATGTCGCCGATGGCGGTCATGTCGCAGCTCGTTATCAGCATTTCCTCAAAGGCACATCCGGAAAGTATGGGTGTGGAATCGTTCGACACCTACCTCCAGACAGAAGCGAAAGTACTTGGCAAGCCTGTCTACGGACTGGAAACGACAGCACAGCAGGTTGACATTCTTTTCGGCATGCCGCTCCCGCGACAGACGGAACAGTTGGAATATTTCATCCTAAACGAACAGAGCATTCTGGAACAGGCACAAGCCACTGTAGCCGCCTATTTCCATCAGGACCTGCCGGCCATGTTTGAAGCCTCGATGAAGAAATTCGGCAACAAGTACGACAGCACTCCGGAAGAAGAGGACAAGCTAATTTACAACCGCAACAAAGACTGGGCTGAAAAGCTCACGCCGATATTCCAACAGAAGCCGACACTGGTTGCCGTAGGTGCCGGCCATCTTCCCGGCGAACGCGGACTTCTCGAACTGCTGCGCAAAGCCGGATTCAAAGTAACTGAATATAAAGCTAACAAATAACCGAGATATGGAAAATTTCCTTGAAGCGAAAGGCATTGTCAAGCGATTTGCCAACCATGTGGCTCTCGACGGCGCCAACATAGCCGTGAAGCCCGGGCGCATTTTCGGACTGCTCGGCCCGAACGGAGCAGGCAAGACAACGCTTATCCGCATCATCAACCGCATCACGATGCCCGACGAAGGCGAAGTGATATTCAACGGCCGTCCGATGCAGGCCGACGACGTGTTCCGCATCGGCTATCTGCCGGAAGAACGCGGACTGTACAAAAAAATGAAAGTAGGCGAACAGGCCATTTTCCTCGCCCGTCTGAAAGGTCTTGACAAACAGACGGCCACACGCCGCCTGCACGAATGGTTCGACAAGTTCGGCATCATGCCGTGGTGGAACCGCAAGTTGGAAGAACTGTCGAAAGGCATGCAGCAAAAAGTGCAGTTTGTCATCACCGTGCTTCACGAGCCGGAACTGTTGATTTTCGACGAGCCGTTTTCGGGTTTCGACCCCGTCAACGCAGAACTGCTGAAAAAAGAGATACTCGAACTGAAGCAGAAAGGCCACACGATAGTGTTCTCCACCCACAACATGAACTCCGTCGAGGAAATTTGCGACGACATCGCCCTGATAAACCATTCGAAAGTGGTGCTCAACGGCAAGGTGAACGAGGTGCGCTCCCGCTTCAGCACCGGCATCTATCAACTGGTGACAACCGGCGAACGCCGCCTGCAACCGAGCGACGACATCGAGCTGATTGACGTGCACGACACCGACGGAACCACCGTCTACAGTATCCGCAAAAAAACCGGAATCGCCAACTCCGCACTGATTTCGCACATTGCCAATGAAGTGGAAATACGCTCGTTCACGGAAGTGCTTCCGTCGATGAACGACATTTTCCTGCACGTTGTGGGACAGAAACAAATCGTTGAACACACAAAACCCGAAACGTTATGAACAGCAAAATATGGTTAGTGGCGCAACGCGAGTTCAACACCCGCGTCCGCAAGAAGTCGTTCATCATCATGACCGTACTTTCGCCGATTCTGATGGCGGCACTCATTTTCGTACCCCTGCTCCTTTCGATGATAAAGGACAGCGACACGAAGACCGTAGCCGTTATCGACAACACCGGCCTCTATGCCCCGGCTCTTGAAGGAAACGAATACTACAAGTTTGTCCCTACCGACAAGATGTCGGACAGCTTCAAGGACAAGGAGAGCGATATTTTCGCCGTAGTGCAAATCACCGGCGACCTCGTCGACTACCCCGAAGCGGCTGCCATCTATTCGCAGCGTGAAGTGCCGAACGACCTGCGCCGGCTCGTGGAAAACGCCCTGACAGAGGTTGTCAGAAACGAAAAGCTGGAACGCTACAACATTCCGGAGCTGAACAGCATCGTGGACGACATGCAGAAAAAAGTGGAAGTCACCACCCTGCGCTGGACCGAGGACGGCAACGCACAGGAATCCATCACCGAGGTCTACTCCATCATTGGCGTTATCCTCACCATGCTTATCTACATGTTCGTGCTGACCTACGGCGCAACGGTGATGCAGAGCGTGATGGACGAAAAGAGCAACCGCATTGTCGAACTGATTGTGTCAAGCATCCGCCCTATCGACCTGCTGCTCGGAAAAATCATCGGCATCGGCTTTGTGGGTATTTTCCAGATGCTCATCTGGGCTGTGCTGCTGTCGGTATTCGTCACGTTGGGCAGCCTGATTCTCGGCGTGTCGCTCGTCGGAAGCACTCCGGAAATGATGATGGCAACCGGCTCCATGTCAGCTGTCGATCCGGAAATCCTTACCGGCATTTCACTGATACTCAACATGCCGCTGCTTGAAATCGCCCTACTGTTCATCGCCTACTTTATCGGCGGCTACCTGCTCTACGCCTCTTTCCTGGCAGCCTTCGGTTCTGCCATCAACGAGCCGCAGGATTCGCAGCAATTCATGATGCCGGTCATCATCATCATTCTGATAGCATTCTACATCGGCATGTACAGCGCCGAAAACCCGGAAGGACCGCTGGCGTTCTGGTCGTCGTTCATTCCGTTCACGTCGTCCATCGTCATGATGGTGCGCATTCCGTTCGGCGTTCCCCTCTATCAGGAACTCATTTCGCTCGGACTGCTCTACGCCACCGCATTCTTCGTGCTGTGGATTTCCGCAAAAATCTACCGCGTGGGCATCATGATGTACGGCAAGAAGCCGTCGTATGCCGACATAATCAAGTGGCTGAAATACTAAACAGCCACCACCGACAAAAAAATATTCTGCGGCTGAATTTTGCCGCAGAAACCGGACACTCAAGTTGACCGCAGACCCTCCGGCAACTAATTGAGGTAGTTTTAATTAACCCAAATTCAGCAGGATTTGGGTTAATTTTTTTTATCCGAGTTTAAAAGTTGTTACCTTTAACAGGTTTTAGATTGGTGCAATCAACATTTATGATAATTATCATATAAATTATGAGCATTTACCCTTACCTTTGCCAATTGAATTTAAAGGAAACAGTGATTGCAGATATTATAGAACATTTTGAAATATATTATTTTATGAACAAACGAACATTTTCATTCTACGCGAAATGCGTAGCAGTATGTGGATTGTTATTTGGTTTGACCCTCGCATCATGCGGGAACAACAACGGCCAACAGCAGGCACAAGCTGCACCCGACATTGCAGTTACAACTCTGAAAAGAGAAAGTGTCCACCTCGAATCCGTTTATCCGACAATCATCAAGGGTAAGAAAGATGTAGAAATCCGTCCGCAGGTGACGGCATTCATTACACGCGTTTGTGTAGACGAAGGACAGCAGGTTGCTGCCGGACAGACATTGTTCATTCTTGACCAGGTTCAATACGAAGCGGCTGTTCGCCAGGCTGAAGCAGCAGTTGCAGTGGCTCAGGAATCAGTAAACTCAGCAAGCATTACAGCTGAAAACAAACAGAAACTTTTCAACAAGAACATCATCAGCGAATATGAAAACACGCTTGCCAAAAACGATTTGGCACAGGCAAAAGCCCAGCTTGCACAAGCACAGGCCAGCCTCGTGACAGCTCGCAAGAACTTGTCGTTCACAGTAGTAAAGGCTCCGTCAGCAGGCTATGTAGGCTCTATTCCTAACCGTGAAGGTTCACTGGCAAGCCCTACATCACAGACTCCGCTGACAACGATTTCCGACATTTCTGAAGTATATGCCTACATCTCATTCAACGAAAAGCAGGTACTCGAAATGACCGACGGAGGCAAAAAATCATTGAGCGAAGCCATCAACGCCCTGCCGGAAGTGAAACTGGTTCTTTCCGACGGAACAGCCTATCCGCTCCCGGGCAAGATTTCAACCCTTACCGGACTTCTTGACAACACAACAGGTTCGGCTTCGGCACGTATCCTCTTCAAGAACCAGAACGGCATGCTCCGCAGCGGTTCTACCGGCACAATTGTCATTCCTATCCAGGAAGACAGCGTATTGCTTGTTCCGCAAAAGGCAACTACCGAAATTCAGGACATCAAATACGCTTATGTAGTAAACGACTCCAACAAGGTTGTTTCTACAAAGATTGAAGTGCTTGCCAACAACGACGGTAAGAACTACGTTGTCACCAACGGTCTGAAGGAAGGCGACCGCATCGTAGTGGAAGGCGTAGGCGTTAAGGTCAAGAACGGAAGCGTCATCAACCCCGTTGAGCAGAAAGCACAACAATAAGAATTCTACATTCATAAAAACGACTGATTAAAACATAGTTATGAAATTAGATACATTTATTAACCGCCCTGTACTCTCGACGGTTATCTCAATATTTATAGTCATATTGGGCTGCGTGGGGCTATTGTGGCTGCCAATTACACAATATCCGGACATTGCGCCGCCTACAATCCAGGTGAGCACCACCTATACGGGTGCCAACGCCCAGACCGTGCTGAACTCCGTGATTGCGCCTATCGAAGAGCAAATCAACGGTGCTGAAGGTATGACCTACATGCAGTCAACAGCCACCAACACGGGTAACGCCACTATCACTGTCTATTTCCGTCAGGGATTTGACCCGGACATGGCAGCCGTCGACGTTCAGAACCGTGTGGCAAAGGCACAGAGCATGTTGCCGGCCGAAGTAACCAAAGTGGGTGTCATCACCAAGAAACGTCAGACATCCATGCTTCTCGTATTCTCCCTCTACTCACCCGACGGTTCGTATGAAACGGAGTTCATCGAGAACTACATGAAAATCAACGTCATCCCGCAAATCCAACGTGTATCCGGTGTAGGTGATGCCATGGTGATGGGTGCCGATTATTCTATGCGTATCTGGCTGAAGCCGGACGTAATGGCTCAGTATCAACTGATGCCGACCGACATCACGGCAGCCCTTGCTGAACAGAACATCGAAGCGGCTCCGGGACAGTTCGGTGAACGCGGCGACCAGAGCTACCAGTACATCATGCGCTATAAAGGCCGTCTTGTCACTCCGGAAGAGTTTGAAAACATCGTCATCCGCACCAACCCGAACGGCGAAGTGCTTTATCTGAAAGACGTTGCAGAACTCGAACTCGGACGTGTTGACTACGGTTTCTCGAACAAGACAAACGGACAGCCTGCCGCATCAGCCATGATTTTCCAGACAGCGGGCTCCAATGCAACACAGGTTATCAACGGCGTATTGGCCGAAATCGACAAGGCAAGCGAAGAACTTCCTGACGGATTGGAATTCAACATTTCAATGAACACCAACGACTTCCTCTTTGCTTCTATCCATGAAGTAATCAAGACCCTTATCGAAGCGTTCATCCTCGTGTTCATCGTGGTTTACATCTTCCTGCAGGATATCCGCTCAACCATTATCCCGGCAATTGCCATCCCGGTAGCCCTTATCGGTACATTCTTCGGTCTGTACCTGATTGGATTCTCCATCAACTTGCTGACTTTGGCTGCATTGGTATTGGCTATCGCCATTGTGGTGGACGACGCCATTGTGGTGGTCGAGGCGGTTCACGCCAAGCTGGACGAAGGCTACACCTCCGCCCGTCTTGCCGCCATCGACGCTATGCGTGAAATCGGTGGAGCACTTGTCTCCATTACATTGGTCATGATGCTTGTGTTCGTGCCGGTATCATTCATTTCCGGTACGTCAGGTATCTTCTACCGCCAGTTCGGTCTGACAATGGCCATCGCCATTGGTCTTTCCGCATTGAACGCGCTTACCCTTTCACCGGCTCTTTGCGGTATCTTCCTTAAACCGCACAAGGAAGGCGAAAACAAGAAAAAGTCGGTCATCGACCGTTTCCACGACGGATTCAACCGTATGTACGACGGTATTCTTGAAAAATATAAGGGCTACACGAAATTCTTCATCAACCACAAGGTGACATCATTCGGCATCGTAGGTGCCAGCATCGTTGCACTTGTCATGCTCATGCTCAGCACTTCTACAGCCCTCGTTCCGAACGAAGATACCGGTGTGCTCTTCTGTATGGTGAACATGCCTCCTGCCACTTCACAGGAACGCACCATCGAAGTGATGGACGAAGTGGACAAAATTCTGGCCGACATTCCGGCAATCAACTACCGTACGCAAATCATCGGCTACAGCTTCCTTGCCGGACAGGGTAACACCTACGGTACGTTCATCATCAAGCTGAAAGACTGGAGCGAACGTACGAAGGAAGAAAGCGCGGAAGCCATTCTCGGACAGCTTTACGCACGCACAGGCCAGCAAATCAAGGACGGAAACGTCATGATATTCCAGCCGCCTATGATTTCCGGTTACTCCGTGACGAGCGGTTTCGAATTCCAGTTGCAGGACAAGACCGGCGGCGACATCAACAACTTCTCGCAAATCGCCCAAGACTTCCTTGCCAAACTGAACCAACGTCCGGAAATCCAGATGGCATACACCACATTCAACCCTACATTCCCGCAATATATGGTTGACATCGACGTGGCCAAGGCAAAACAGGCAGGAACCGACCCAAGCACGGTGCTTTCTACACTGCAAGGATATTTCGGCGGTATGTACATCTCCAACTTCAACCGTTTCGGTAAACTTTACCGTGTGATGATGCAGGCCGCTCCAGAATCCCGTGTTTCTCCGGAATCGTTGAACCAAATCAAGATTCGTGTCGGAAGCGAAATGGCACCGATTACCAACTTCGTGACATTGAAGCGTGTCTATGGTCCTGACATCATTTCGCGTTTCAACATGTACACGTCAATCTCTGTCAACGGTACGCCGAATCCGGGTTACTCGTCAGGTGACGCCATCCGTGCTATTGAAGAAGTGGCAGCTGAATCGCTCCCGCAGGGATTCGGCTATGAATTCTCCGGTATGACCCGTGAGGAACAGTCGACATCTTCATCTTCAACAGCCGTTGTGTTCGGTCTGTGTCTGCTCTTCGTTTACCTGCTTCTTTCGGCACAATACGAAAGCTACATCCTGCCGTTGGCGGTTATCTTTTCTATTCCGTTCGGTTTGATGGGTTCGTTCATCTTCGCCAAGATTTTCGGCATCAACAACAACATCTACCTGCAAATCGGTTTGATTATGTTGATTGGTCTGTTGGCCAAGAACGCCATCCTTATCGTTGAGTTCGCCCTCGACCGCCGTCGTACGGGCATGAGCATCGTAGGTGCAGCCGTTGCCGGTGCAGCCGCCCGTCTGCGTCCTATCCTCATGACGTCATTGGCATTGATTATCGGTCTGCTCCCGCTGATGTTCGCTTCCGGTGTAGGTGCAAACGGTAACAACGCGTTGGGTACAGGTGCCGTAGGCGGTATGCTTATCGGTATGATTCTCCAGGTTCTCATCGTTCCGGCACTCTTCGTAGCGTTCGAAACACTGCAAGAGAAATTCGTACCTATCAAATGGAAAGATACCGACAACACGGAACTGCACGACCAAATCGAACAGTACAATCATTAATCTATTTTATTTGATTCGAAATGAAAATCAACAAAATATCAATGGCAGCCATCGTCTTAGCTTCAGCTATGACGATGGGCAGCTGCCACATCTACAAGAAATTCGAATTGCCGGAAGAGGGACTGTCGGCTGAAATTGCCGCCGCACAGAAGGAAGAAACCGACTCAACGGCATTCGGCAACATCGCCTGGGACGAAATGTTCACCGACCCGCAGCTGCAGGCGCTTATCCAGATTGCACTCGACAAGAACGTGGATTTGGAAAATGCCCGCCTGAATGTGGATATTGCCAACGCACAGCTGATGGGTGCAAAACTCAACTACGTTCCGTCGCTGACACTCTCGCCTAACGTGGGCGCAGCCTCCTACGACGGCTCGAAAATCACTTCCAACAGCTGGTCATATCAGGTTCCCGTTGCTGCAAGCTGGCAAATCGACCTCTTCGGCCGTCTGCTCAACACCAAACGCCAGGCCAAAGCCGCTTTGCTGCAAAGCGAAGCCTATCAGCAAGCCGTACGCTCGCAAATCATAGCCGGCGTAGCCAACTGCTACTACACTATCGTCATGCTCGAACGCCAGTTGGAAATCACCAACGAAACAGCCGTACTGTGGGAACGCAGCATCGAGACAATGAAGGCGTTGAAAGAAGCCGGACGCTACAACGAAGTGGCCGTTGTTCAAAGCAAGGCCAACTACAACAGCATCATGGCCTCTATCCCGCAAATCGAAATGCAGCTCCACGAAGCCTACAACTCCATGTCGCTGCTGCTCAATTCACCGGCACAACGCTGGACCATCGACAAGGACTACGTACCGACATTCCCGGAATACATGGCCGAAGGCATACCGATGCAGTACATTGCCGCCCGTCCTGACGTGAAAGCGGCAGAACAGTCGTTCGCAATGGCCTACTATTCCACAAATGTGGCACGTTCGGCCTTCTATCCGAACATCGTCATTTCGGCTAACGGCGGATTCACCAACCTGTTGGGAAGCATCATCCAAAATCCGGGCGTATGGTTCTACCAGCTTGCCGCATCATTGACACAACCTCTTTTCCAGAACGGAAAGAACATTGCCAACCTGAAAGCAGCCAAGGCACAACAGGAACAGGCACTCAACACATTCGAATACACGGTATTGAGCGCAAGTTCGGAAGTGTCCGACGCATTGGTGGCCTACAACAAGAACCGCCAGCGTGTTAAAATGCTTCAGGAGCAAGTAAATAATTTGGAAAAAGCTGTGGAATATAACAATGATTTGCTAACTTTAGGGACAGCAACGTATCTGGAAGTCCTGACTGCACAACAGTCGCTGCTGAGCGCACAGCTCTCGGAACTCCAGTGCGAGCTGCAAATCAGCCAGTCGGCCATCAACCTCTACCAGGCTCTTGGCGGCGGCCGATAATAGCGTTTGTCAAACCATAAATACTTATAACCATGATTAGTCCATTAGCTTATGTTGACCCGGGAGCCAAACTCGGTAACAACGTGACAGTACATCCTTTCGCCTACATCGACAACAATGTCGAAATCGGCGACAGCTGTGAAATCATGCCTTATGCAAGCATTATGCACGGTTCACGGCTGGGAAACAACATAAAGGTGTTCAACGGTGCCATTATCGGAGCCGACCCGCAGGACTTTCGCTGGAAAGGCGAACAGACTTACTGCCACATCGGCGACAACACCGTCGTAAGAGAGCAGGTAATCATCAACCGCAGTATCCGTGAAGGAAAATCTACTGAGATTGGTGCCAACTGCTTCCTGATGGCAGAAACGCATATCGGACACGACTCCGTGATTTCCGACAAATGCGTTTTGGGCAACGGAGTGCAAATCGCCGGTGACGTGTTCATCGACACCTGCTCCATCCTTTCAACCGGAGCAAAGGTGAACAACGGCAGCCGCATTTCCTGCTGGGTATTCATCAAAGGCGGTTGCCGAATTTCAGGCAACGTACCGCCGTTTGTAATCATGGCACACAATCCGGCCACCTATTACGGAGTGAACGCCATGGTCATGCGGGAAAAGAAGAACCTCTTCACAGAGGATATCATCGACGACATTGCAAAGGCCTACCGCCACATCTATCAATGCAACACAACCATATACAACGCGTTGAAACGCATTGAAAACGATGTGCCGCCCAGCAAGGAGCGTGACAAGATTGTAGAGTTCATCCGCAACAACAACTGCAAGATTATCGCACTGCCACACATCGACATGTATCAGTAAGCAATACATACCGACAAACAAAACGAACGGAACATTCCTCACCGGATGTTCCGTTCGCTGTTTTTTAGCCTGGCGACAGGCTTAATCCATCGGATATTTTACGCCCCATTCGGCACGCAAGCTGTCGAGCAGACGCATGATGCGGAGCGTTTCGGCATGCGGCATAAACTCAGTTTCCACAGCACCGCGGCGCATGGCCTTGAGCGACTCGATGACTTCATACTCATAACCGGTAATCTGCGGTTCGCATTCAAAGCGTTCTACAAGGATATGGTCAGCAGAATACACCTCAGCCGTCTGCGGGTTGTTGATATTGTCGACAACGATATAGCCTTCCGTACCGCTGATGACTCCCTGACGGTCGTTCGCACAAAAGGCCGTTGTCTGCATCACCGCCATCCGTCCGTCGGGATAGGTAAACGTCATGCTGTTCTGCAAGTCAACGCCTGTCTCACCTTTAAAACAAGTGGAAGTGACACGGCTGTAATCATTTCCAAACAGCATCATCATGAAGTTAATCGGATAGACACCGATGTCGAGCAAAGCGCCGCCACAAAGTTCCGGGCGAATAATGCGCTCCTTATCCGCCATCGGATAGCCCAGCGAAGCAGTTATCATCATCGGTTTACCAATCATGCCACTGTGTGCCAACTCTGCAATCTTTTTGGAGAAAGGCATAAAACGTGTCCAGATAGCTTCTGAAAGAAACACGCCCTTTTCCCGTGCAAGCGCTATCAGTTCCTCCGCTTCGCGCGCATTGGCGGTGAAAGCCTTTTCACACAATACGGCCTTCCCGCGCTCCAGACACATTTTCACTTGGCCATAGTGATGGGAATGGGGCGTTGCAACATAAATCAAATCCACCTCCGCATCATCAGCCAACGCTTCGTACGAACCGTAGCTTTTCGTAAAGCCCCACTTTTCCGCAAATGCGGCTGCTCGCGAAGCATCGCGGGCGGCTATGGCATAAAGTTCCACACCTTCCATACCCAACAGCGTCACGGCCATTTTCTCGGCAATATGTCCGGCACCGATAATTCCTATTTTTGCAATCTTGTCCATATAAGCTTGAATCGATTTTCTACAAATAAAAAAGCTGTGTCACGGACCAATATCCGGACACAGCCTCTGTGGAGATGGAGAGATTCGAACTCTCGTCCAAACGTGGAACTAATATGCTTTCTACACGCTTAGTTTCGACTTGATTGTCGGTAGCAGGCAGGATCGAAACTACCAACCTGAAACGTATCTCCTAAAATCTCGGAACGCCACCGGAGAACAGGCATTCCCAGCCTCGATTTTCTCAGCACCACCTTATCGAAACGTCTCGAAGCAGGGCAATCGGGTGATGTCTCGTTTCTACCACTGTGGCAGAAATAAAGCTAACTTACTATACTTCGGTTAGGCAGCGAGAGCGTAGTTATTTTCGCCAGTTAAATTTTTGATGTCTGAGATTATAGAGCATAGCCATCATCGCTCTGCGTGCTTACATACCACCTCTACACGCTGTCAAAACCGGTCATCCCCAATCTTGCGCAGTCACCTCGAAGGGTATAGCGAATTACAAAGATATACATTTCACAACAGAAATGCAAATTTCAGCCCCTTTTTCGACATTTTTTCGATAAAAAGAGATTTTGTAATTTTAGGACAGGAGGCGGCTCGGCATAGCCAAATTTGAAAACTGTGTTTTCATTTGCCTCTGCTCTCGCCTTTCGCTATCTTTGCATAAGATAGGATGCGTCTCAGCAGAAAACTCAAACAAGTTTGGTTTTCTGCTCTCGCCTTTCGCTATCTTTGTAAATAGATTTGGATTTTGGCGAACAAACAAGCGTTTATGTTTAAAGCAACAAAATATATCATAGCAATCGTGGCGATATTATTTTCGTCATGCAATTCATCGAAGGACAAGACTCTGGAATTAAGCGACAAAATGCTCCAGACGAATCCGGAGAGAGTATTGTTCGTTTTGGATTCTTTGGAAAATGCCGGTGGATTGAATGAGGAAGAACAGCTGCATCTGACCTGGAACCGCGCCATGGCGCATCAGATGTTGGGAATGTCATTGGCAGAGGATGAAGAGCTGCCTAAAGCAATTGCATACTATCAGACAGAGGCCGACAAACAGGCAGACAGCTATCTCCTTGAGGCATCATACCTCAAATGGACAGGCAAGGGAACGGAGGCAATAAACATCCTCGACAAGGGGATTGCCGAAATTACGGACTCAACAAAACGAGTAAAGCTGATGGCCGCACAAGCCGGACTGTTTGAACATCAGCAAGAATATGAAAAGGCAACTACGGTGCTGAAAAAGGCCTTGGCATACAATTTACCCAAACGCGAGGAAGCCATATTGAACTATAAAATTGGATTGAACCTTTCATTGATGGGCGACCCGCAATCCGAACATTTTTTCGGACAAAGCGTCCGGCTGGCTACGGAAAATGGCGATACTGCCATTGCCTGTGAGTTTCTGCGCAACTATGCCGACTATCTGTCGAACAACGGGCAATATCGCCGTTCTAACGACGTGTACCATCAAATCGGCAGAATGATGCCACAAACGGCCGAACTGTCGGCAGTTCAAATGGCCATGGCCGGCAACTACATCAATCTGCACATGCTTGACTCCGCCCGTATCTGCAATGACAAGGCCATTGAAAACGAAGCGAAACTGGAAGCTAAAGGTTTTGCCGACATTACACGCAGAGTTGTGATAGAGCTGGAACGTTGCTTATTGGATTATGAGAACGGGAAACCTGTATCCTATGTGGACTTCTCCCGCTATTGCGATTCCATTACTGCCGACATGCAGGCAAAGGAGAACACCCTGGCAAGACGACAGGAAACGAAGGAACGCCTGCAATGGGCCAACCATGAATTGGAACTTGACAGACAACGGATGGGATGGATGCTGTCGGCAGCAATTCTGTTGTTGCTTTTCGGCGTGATAGCCGGTTATCTCTACTATAAAAACAGAGTTCAGCGGCTGGCAGAGGCTGAAGACAGGATTGATGCGCTGACACGGATGTTGGCAAAAGCTCAAACGGCAACAGAAGAAACGCCGGGCGAAAAACAGCAAAAGACGGAAGACGATGCCTTTTTCAAGAAAATACTCTTGCAGCAATTGGGAATCATCCGTGTGGTAGCAAGCACTCCCACCAATCAAAATCAGGCTCTGCTGAAACGGATAGCAGGCATCGGCGAAGGAAAAATTCCAACTGACAGCCTCCTCGTGTGGTCGGACCTTTATCTCACCATTGACCGCCTCTACGACAACTTCCATAACCGCCTTATGGAGCAATATGGACACACACTTACGGAAAAAGAAATACAAATCGCCTGCCTCCTGTGTGCCGGTTTCTCCACAAAAGAAATAGGCGTTATCACCCAACAGTCTGATGCCACAATTTATGTCCGCAAAACCTCCATACGGAAGAAAATCGGAGTGGCTGAAGGGCAGGATATTGTAGCCTACCTCAACGGCATTAAAGGCAATTAAGATTCAATAGAACCATATTTAGATTTACGAAAAGCGTAACCATTGGAATTCAATCGGTTACGCTTTTTGTATTTAGACTATTTATTTGGTGATTTAGTCGCCATAAGGTTACTCCCAACCCTAATTTTGCGTCATCAAAAGTCCCCGGCATTCCCAACACCGGACAACAAATATCGACATTAACCAAATAAAAAATATAGAATGAAACGACTGACATTTATTGTTGCGACACTGGCGCTTGCCTTATCCGCACTCGGCAAGGATATAAAAGGCCGCGTTATTGACATGAGCGGAATGCCTTTGGAATTTGTAAATGTAGTTCTCCTTCAGGATTCTGCATTTGTCGACGGCGTAATCACTGACAAAAACGGCAATTTCACTTTGCCATGCGATGTAACGGACAGACTGAAACTCCGGCTGTCATTCGTTGGCTTCGACTCAAAATATGTGGATATCACTTCCGATGGAGAATTGGGAGACATTCAAATGACCGCTTCCGGCAGTACACTGCTAAAGGAGGTAGAAGTCAAAGGACATACCACTTATTTGAAAGGAAATGCTCTGGTTACGAATGTAGAAAACAGCATTCTGGCCAATGCCGGAACGGCAAAAGATGTACTCCGACAAATACCGATGGTCGTCGACAACAACGGCAATCTGGAAATATTTGGTAAGGGGACACCGACCGTTTATATCAATGGACGCAAAATTACCGACTTGCAGGAATTATCCACCTTGCTGTCCGGCAATATCCGTAATGTGGAAGTGATAAGCAATCCCGGCTCTTCTTATGCCGCCGACACAAAGGCAGTTATCCGCATTCGCACAAAGAAGCCGCAAGGTGACGGCTGGAGCGGCACATTCAGGTCGACTGACGGATTCCAGCATTATTTTCAAAGCGCAAATTTGATGAATTTGAAATACCGGACGGGAAATTTTGAAATATTCTCCAACTTCACCTACAACACCGGCAAGAGTTGGGAGAAAAAGTCGACGGATATGGCAACTTTTACAAAATCGGAGTGGAATCAGCAACTCTCCACGGTCAACACCAAACATTACAACGGCTTTTCAGGCAAATTAGGCTTTTCATGGATAATCAACAACAAGCACTCCATTGGTGCTTTTTATCAAAACGAATTTGCTAAAAATGAGAACAAGTCAGTCCTTGAAAGCGAGGTGTTTGAGAACGATGCATTTTACGACAGTTGGAAAACGGATGCCGACAACCTGTCAAAAAACACACCCAGACATGCGGCAAACATATATTACAACGGACAGACAGGCAAACTCAATATCGACTTCAACGCCGACTACATCTGGAACAAAGGAGTGCAGCACACCACGAATGAAGAAACAAGCCAAATACAGGAAGACCGGCACATAACGACATACAGCCAACGGAAAAGCAGTATGGCTGCCGAAAAACTGGTTTTAAGCTATCCTGTTGGGAAAGGCATTTTGAGATTGGGTGAGGAATATACCAACTCCATAACCCGAAACCGCTTCCAAACGGAATATGCCGACCTTGAAAACACAAAGTCGACGATAAAAGAAAACAATATAGCCTGTTTTGTCGAGTTGATGCAGCAGTTCGGCAAGTTCAATATCGGAGCGGGGTTGAGATTTGAGCATGTGAACTATGATTATTTCGAACACACTCACTCTAAAAACAACCTCAGCCGCAACTATAACAACGTCTTCCCTACGTTTAATGCAGCTACCAGCTTGGGGAAAGCACAAATGTCACTTTCATATAGCAGCAGAGTGGAAAGACCCGGCTATTCCGCACTAAATGCAAATGTTTCCTATCTTAACCGAATGACATACGAGTCAGGCAATCCGCGTCTCCAGCCAACGGAACTGCAAAACTTGGAATACAGGATAGTATGGATGAACTATTTTGCACAAGTGGCATACACCTATTTCGACAAACCTATTGTAAATACCACCAAACCGTACAGCAATGACGGCGAAATAACCATTCTTACCTATGAGAACTTTGACAAAAGGCATTTTCTCCAAGCATTTATGGGTGGACAGTTTAAGATTGGGGATATGGCAACCACGAATAAATGTGGGAATGTTTACACAGTGGTTTGACATTGAAGTCAATGGCAACAGCCAAAGCATGAATAAGCCGATAGGCATTGTTCAATGGCAAAATGCGCTACATTTGCCTCTGGACATCTGGCTGAATGTTGACGGCCAGTTCACAACCGCAGGAAATGACAGAAACATTTATGCAACCCGTTCGTCCAGTATAAATGCCAAACTATACAAGGAATTCTGCAAGAAAAGACTCAGTCTGACGTTTGAGGCACGTGATATTTTCAATGGCTCCCGACAGAATCTCACTTTATACAACAATGCCGTCACCCTCAATCAGCAGAATTTCAGCGATATGCGCTATTTCATGCTCACGCTGCAGTACAATTTCAACGTAACGCGCGATCGTTATCGGGGAACAGGTGCCGGCAACATGGAGAAAAAACGACTGTAAACCTCACAAATCCGATTACGGGTGAATATACATGAAAACAAGAAAAAAGCACCTCCCTTTTCATTTTTTCGCCAAAAAATTTGCACAATTAAAAATCTATGCATACCTTTGCACCCGTAATCAAAACGCCTCTTTAGCTCAGTTGGCCAGAGCACGTGATTTGTAATCTCGGGGTCGTTGGTTCGAATCCGACAAGAGGCTCAAGAAAGCAACCAGAAACGGTTGCTTTTTTGTTTTCTACCCCTGCGGATTTCCACCGATGAAACTTGCACATCGGAAATCCAACGGCTAACTTTACCGGCAATTACAACTCTCTCCGATTTATGTTTGAAAAGATTTTCGCAGCACCTTTGCAAGGCTATACGGAAACAGCCTGGCGCAATGCCCACCACAATACTTTCGGTGGCATCGACGCCTATTATACGCCTTTCGTCCGTTTGGAAAAAGGAGAAATCCGCAACAAGGACCGCCGCGAAACCCAACCGGAATCCGACACTACCGGCTGCCTTATTCCGCAAATACTGGCATCGGAGCCGGAAGAATTCCGACGACTCACTGACTACCTTGTCGCCCTGGACTACCGCGCGATTGACATCAATTGGGGCTGTCCGTTTCCCCCTGTCGCACTGAAAGGCAAAGGTTCCGGCATTCTGCCACATCCCGACAAGATTGAAGCACTTGTAAATGAAATGCGGAATTATGCGGAAATCCGCTTTACGGCAAAAATGCGGTTGGGTTGGCAATCGGCCGACGAATGGCAGCAGCTCTTACCCATTTTGAACGACTCTCCCCTGCAACACATCACGCTGCACCCGCGCATCGGAAAACAACAATATAAAGGTACCGTCAATTTGGATATGTTCCAACAGTTCTACGACGAATGCCGCCTGCCGCTTGTCTACAACGGCGACCTTTGCACACTTGAAGACATACGCCAACTTCACACCCGTTTTCCCAAACTGAAAGGCATCATGCTCGGGCGCGGACTGCTTGCTAATCCGGCTTTGGCACTCGAATACCGTAACGGACAAACGATGAACAATCGGGAACTGCTGAACCGCACAGCCGACATGCTCCGACAAATCCGCGACCAGTACAGTAAAACCATCGAAGGCGGCGATGCCCAGCTACTGCAAAAACTGAAAACCGCATGGAAATACCTCCTTCCCGACCTCGACAAAAAGCTCCGCAAAGCCATCCTCAAAGCCCCGACCCTCACCGCCTACGACTCCGCCGTCACAACGGCACTAAGATAAAAACAACGCTCCCGACGATGATTCCTCGGGAGCGTTTCTTATGTTATCAAAAACAATTGTTACAATATCACTTTAAACACTTCGGCTCCTAATTTAACAATATACAAACCTCTTGTTGTCAGCTCGAGTGTTTGAACGCCACCATTCAGTTCTGCCGAATAAACAAGCTGACCGCCCAACGAATACACAGCAACCGGCACAGGCTGTTGAACATCAAACACCAATGACATTCCGCTCGCATATACCATATTACCAGTAGAAAGGGCATCTATGCTTGAATTCATCTGCACATCTACCAATTCTGAATATTCGGAATAAACAGTTGGTCCCCAAATACCTTCTTCATCCAACGACCACGACCAAGCAGCAACAGCATATTGATATACATTTCCTTCAGTCAGTTGCAGTTCGTCAAAACGATAGCTTGTAAGGCCTTCGCCCTCCAATTCCAGACTTGCCACAGATGTTGTGCATACATCACCCGCCTTCAATTGTTGAGTAACAAAAATATCATCAATCAGCAATTGGCCGTCTCCAGAGAAAGTGATGACAAAATGAGTAGCATCCGAACCGTTCTCGAACGATACGACACCCGATTGCGCACCATCCGCTTCCAACACAAAGGATTGGCGCACAGATTCCTCGCCTTTATAACTGTCAACATACACCTCATCGCCTTTCTTTCCATACACATTCAATTTGACAGAATAACGTCCATCTCCAAGTGACAAATCCATATCAGGAGAAGTCAGCATACCAAAATCCCCATAATCTTTCCAGAAATTATCCAAACCAATCATACCTTTTACCGTACAGCCCTGATTGATAAGCCAACCCGGCATTTTAGCATAATCGTTCAAATCTGTATCATAAAACATTTGCGGCCAATCAAGTGTGCCGTCCTCTATTTTCTCAAAATCCTCATGCAGCATTTCAAAATCCTCATCGCCCTGAGCCGTATGTTTCAAGAAAAGACGGACACAATAACCTTGGGCACGATATACCGGATTCCAGTTAGCGGTAAACCCAGTTGCCGTCACGTCTGTTGCAGGAAGCACCTCCGGTGTTTCCATAGATGTAATAGGAACAAACACCTCAATCGGATCCGATTCCACAGACACATACTTTTCATTCTTTGCTTTCACGCAATAAAAATATTTACCGCCTTTCACCGTACCCTCTACTGTCAGGAAATTGTCAGTGGTTTCTTTGTCCTCAAACAAATAAACCCGATTTTCACCCTCCATACTATATACAGAAACCAGATAGCTTGTTGCCGTAAAGACCTTATCCCATTGTGCTGTAAAATGCGTAAAGTCTACATCACGGGGAGCATGAACAATCGGAGCGGAAATTCCATATACATCCTGCTCAATAGAACAGTCATCAAAGAACCATTCTTCCGATTCTGACGCAAACTGTACGCAAGCCACATGGTTGCCGAATGCGCTGTGCTGAAAGTTCATTTCATATTCCGCCCACTCGTCTGTAATCGTCACAGTCTGACGCATATAATAGTTTGAACTCCATTTATCATACAAAAAACCATGAACAACAGCTGATGTACCCGAAACGGCTTTTGCCTTAAAACGTACCACAAAATTCCCATCATCCAAGCGAACATCCGTCAAAGGAGTCATAATGTAACCCGAACCCTCATAGGTTTCACCATAATCATCCTCAAACATACACGGACGCAAAGCAATTGAGCCTCCCGCCTGATGCACGCCACGGCCATACCATTGTATTCCATTTGTGTATTCCACAGGAATTTTTCCATCCATCGAAGAAATCTCCTCGGCCTCAGGCTCAGCCTCACTTCCCGCTGCCATTAAAGAAAAATCTTCACTGACCAAAGTCATCAACTCACCCTTAACAGTTGCCTTCAACTGAAACAGCCCCATACAAACAAGGACAATCAAAACAAGTGTTTTTCTCATCATATCCATATTTTTTCAAGTTTCCCAAATGTATAAATTACATATAAATATTCCAAATTTTCGACAATAAAATGCGGCATTCTCATAACAATTCTTAAATACATCACAAGCATACACCACTTAATCTAAATAAAAAAGCCGGAGCAATACTCCGGCTTGGTACCTCCGCCGAGAATCGAACTCGGATCTAAAGTTTAGGAAACTTCTATTCTATCCGTTGAACTACAGAGGCATGATTATGTTTCTTCAGCTTCTTTCCATGCGGCATTTCGCATGAGAATCGGCTTTTGGAGTCACAAAGATAGTGTTTTCTGTCTGCTACACAAAATTTGGCGGACTATTTCTCTTGCGGTTCTTCCTCCTGATTTTCGGGTTCAATCACAAAAATCGAGAAATTGACACTGCCGTAAACGCGGTGTTCGGAAAAATGAGGAAGCGACGAGAAATCGTAATTCTTCGAATGTTCGATGATGAACATGGAGCCTTCCTTCAACATCCCGGAATTCAGCACCAGTTCGGGAATCTCGCCAAATCGGGGCAAATCGTAGGGAGGGTCGGCAAAAATGATGTCATACTGCGCACGCGAAGCCTCGATGAACTTGAACACGTCGCCCTTGATAAGGGTCAGGTTCTTTTCATTCAGTTCCTGTGCCACTTTGCGGATAAAATTGTACTGCGTTGAACTTTTCTCCACAGCAGTCACCGCCGCACATCCGCGTGACAGGAACTCAAAACTGATAGCTCCCGTTCCGGCAAAGAGGTCAAGCGCATGCAGGCCTTCGAAATCCCACATGTTTTCGAGTACGTTGAAAATGTTCTCGCGCGCAAAATCGGTTGTCGGACGCGCTGTTATATTTTTCGGCACATCGAAACGGCGACGGCCGTATTTTCCTCGGATTATTCGCATAACGGCAATACAATTAAATCAAACGGAGCCACCATCGCATCCTTGCCCAAACGCAACAATTGCGCCGGGAAAATGAGCTGAATGACATTGGCTATGTATTCACGCAACTTCGGAAGCAACTGCTTGCGCACTTCCTTGTCTCCCACAATATGAAGCTCGTGTTTCAGCGGGTCAAGGCCGTTCTGCTTCCAGGCGTTCATCAGGAAATAGAACGCATCGTCGACAGTCTTATAGGCAAAATAGTTGGCACACACCACCTGACGGTTTTTCATCACCACCACTTCCGCCTTTCCTTCGTTCAGAAAGGCATACATTTTCGAACCTCCGTAATTATCCTTGCGGCGGAAATACTTTACAATCGGAGTAAGGAAATGATTGACAGGGGGATTATAGAACGTGCGGCGCAAAAATGCTTCTACTGCCGAATCTACACCATAGACCACCGACAGACCGGCATCGGCAATACGGTCGACCAACACGGTTTCGTCGCTTTCCGGATACAGGAAACGGAAATAACGCTCGCATTCCTGCTGATTTCCCTGGCAAGAAAATTCATCGGGAACCAGAACAAAATGCGACGACTCCACTAAAAACTGTACCCGCTCATACTGCAACAGAAAAAAGTTGTTGTCGTAGACGGCTGCTTCCAGTTCCTTCAGGTAGTTGTTCGTCGTATTCGGATAATCGATAGTGCCATGAATCAACGAATTGTCCTCCAATCGGCTATAAAGCACATATTGCAGACGCTTGTCGGACAAGCGCACGGAAAGCGACCACACCTCGGGGTGCAGTATTTCTATTTTTCTTTCTTCATTTCCGTCTGCCATCGTGTCGACTCTTTTTGGTTGTAAGCACAAAGTTACGAATAATTTTGCAATCTGCGGCTATGGCAAATTCATTTTGAACGACAGCATCAGTCCGCGCGGAATGTTGAGCGTCAACGGGAAACGGTCGGAAATATAGTCGGCATAGTCATGGGGAATAAAGCAGTATTCATGCAGTTCCACACCGAAATCCACGAGATTATAACCATAAAGCTGTACTTCAAACGGATATTTGCGGACTATCTTGCCTCGATAAGTGGCTTTCACATCAACATTATAGAACGCATCTTCCCGACAGCCAAAATCGCCGGTCATCGGATTAATGCCTCGGGTGTCGCGCCGCCACATGGCCAACTGCGTATTGCCGTCGGCATCGGTCACGGTACGTGTTTCAAAATGAGAGAACGGCTGGCCGTCCTTGAATTTCACAAAGGCACTGACACTGAAATTGTCCGTTATATTGTAGGAAACCACCATTTTCGACACATAGGCACGGTCCTGGTCGTAACGTCCGATAAGTTTCGGCATGTTGTTCGGAGTTGCTGCCATTTCCGTCAGTACTCCAATATCGTTGTGCATCGGTCCATGGGCAAGCGACGATGCACCGGCTGCCATGAACGACTGCCACGAAATCGAAAAATAGAATTTCCGGTTTTCGTACTCATACTTTATCAGCGACGACATATAATAAGGTGAATTTGTCAGGAAATTAAGCGGACTGTCGGTATCCATCAGTGCTGTAGGGAAATTGCCCACTTCATACTGCAACGGGCTTCCGCCATTGAGGAAATAGGCAGCATCGGCATCAGGAGTGTCACCACCAACATAATGTCCTACCGCATCGCTGTTCTTTAATGTTGTCCACCATACGTTGACGTATTTTTTAAACGTATTCTGGAACGAAATTTTATGTCCTCCAAAACGGAAATACAGCGGAATGTCAATAGTATAGAAAGCCTGCTGACGAAGACCGTCGGCGGCTGAGTGCGAACTGCCTCCAGTAGATGCCAGATAGCCGGTACGTTCATTTTCCTGAAAGGCCTGGTCGCCGTTAAGGTCCTGCCAGTAGCTGATGTCGCCCGACAGATAGTCGTCAGAGAAGAAAATGATGTTTTCCCACGTGTATGCCACACGGTTCCGTGCCGCATTTACCTGCATCTGGAACCATGGACAAGGACGGATGTCGAAACCGGCACGGAACTGCCAGTTAGGACGCACCATCGTCTCGCCTTTCACCAGCATACCGTCGAGCGTAAAGTCAAGTCCGGCACGGAAATTAACCGCCTTGCCCAACCGCTTTTCTACGCTCAATCCGGCAGTATTTTCCAACAACCCGCTCCAGAAAGAACGGCTCTTCCAGTCATATACATAAAGCGAACGGAACGGCTCGTCAATCATCTTCATATAGACAGGATTGCTGAATTCGCGCGATGCCGTGGAGAATCGGAGTGCCGAATTGTAGCCGTCGAAACGGAAGTCGAGCCAGTCGGTCAGTTTGCGTTCATAGTTGACGGCATACGACAGTTCCGACATGTTGCCGTCGGGATACCACGGTTCGTAGCCTTCACCGTCCTGGTCTATCAGATTTCGCGAAAAATCGAGGTCATTATGACGGATACGGTTGGTGGCAAACGTCAAACCTGAAGTATAGCGGTGGCGTTCTGTCTGCTTCTTGCCATAAAGCGAAAGCGAATAGGAATTGTTGCGCGCCGTCTCGTCGTAGTCGTAGTAGTTTTCTGAATAAAGATTGTCGCGCTGTGCAATGTTCAGCATATAGTTCCAGCCGTCGAACAGACGGTTCGAACGTATTGGCAGCTCACCTCTCAGGTTCATGCGGAAATAACTTTCCGGATATTCGCTGTCGATGCCCTCCTCGTTAAAATTCACATGAGTACGGCTTCCGTAATCGAGATAGAGTTGCTGCATATATTTACGGTCGCCGGAAGGAATGCCGTAGTTCAGTTTCACTATGCCGGAAGCCTGCGTATGGTCGCGGTATTCAATCGGCACATAAAGCCGTTGTGTGGCAGTTTCCGACACCAGTTGCAAAAACGACTCGGCAAAGGGCGTGATTCCGCCGAGATTGCCGACGTTGAACGTAGCCGACACCGAATTGTCGACCACCGTGTCGCGGGTAAAATTAATGCGTGAACCGAAGTAGTCGATATCCAGACTATATTCCGTCATGTCAGGCTGCACCAGCGACGAGCCGACAAAGAAACGGCTGTCAGTGCGGAAACCGTCCAGATAATATTTGTTCCAACGGAAGGAATTGCCGTCCACGGAGAACATCAGACGGTCGGGCTGATTGTAGTTTCCGGCTGTTTCCAGCTGATAGGTCACCCGGTCGTCGATATTGTCGAGATAATGCACAAAATCACCGCCATGATAAAACTTGCGGAACATTTCACTGCTTTTATGCCCCACGCCATAATCAGGCAGAGAATCTACCGCCTCCTGCGCCTGCGAAACCGCCAAGCCCAAAAGACAAGCCAAGAAAAGGATGCTTTTCTTCATACACCAAGTACAACTGATAAAAAATACTACGTCATAACAAATCTGCCGTAAAGGTACAGCATTTTTATGACACTTCAGGCATCCTTTTCTGAAGTTTAACTATCTGGGCATACAACCGTTTGCCAACAGGAATCTTTTCACGCGCTCGGCATGGTTGCCGCAAAGCAATACATGATGATTTCCCAACGGACTGTGAAGGAAATATCCGGTCGGTGCATTCAACCGTACCCTTACCTGCGTACGGCACATATTCACAAAATCCGTATTTTCCACCAGTTCGCCGGAGGCCACAAAATATTCGTCCAGCCTGTCGCCTCCGCATTTCATCACAGTCACCTCTCCCAAAGGCAAATATCCCTGAATACCGACACTTATCCCCGATTCAAAATGGCTGCGAAGCGTAAAGCGTTCCGTTTGCCGCACACCGATAGTGCAGTGTGCAAACACAATTTCGTTCTTCTGCGAGTCAATCATTGAAGAGTTGGTCATAAACGAAGCCTGACCGGTAACGGCTTTCGCCACACACATTGTAAACAACGTGCGCAAATCGCCTTCACATCCTGCCACGATGCCCTCATCGTTGAGCAGTGCCAATGCCAGACAGCCGGTCGTAGCCGTTGCTCCAATCAAATCGAAACAGCTCAAAGTCAAGGCTTTCAGATTCTCTTCCTCCACTATCCTCCGCAACGCCAGATACATACGTGCCGCTTTCAGCACATCGTCGTCGGTCGCTTCCTGTCGCGCACAGGCATCTCTCAAAATCCGCTCGGCAATAGGACGGGCTTCGCTGTCAACAGTTTGCTCAAAATATTCACACAACCGGGACAAAGGCACATCAACCATCTCCATACCCCAACGCGTTTTTGCCACAGCATAATCCACACCACTGGCTATCAACCACGAAGAAGGTTTTCCGACAACTCCGACACGCATAGCCGCCAATCGTCTCAATGCCTGAAAATCGTCATAAAGCATTTCCAGCCGTGCCACCATTTCCGCCACCGGACCATGAACAATTTCCGACTGACGCCCCTGCGAACGCAACCATGCAGAAATTTCGAGCGAGGCCGCCAATGAGTTTTGCAAACCGTCGGCAACAAGCACCGCCTTCTGCGGCAAAACACTGCCCATACGCGTCACCGCCTGTTCCACACCTCCGGTAGCCACAAACAGCACGCTGAAATCGTCAGCCGTCAGTTCTCCCATGTTGTCAGGAGTCACCCAACGCACCTCAAACGCCCGTTTCAGTTCCGTAATAAAACCCGCATGCGCCTGCTCCACCACCGCACTGTCGTGCAGCACCGAAGCCAATGTAATCAAATGGATAGTCTTCATATTTTTCATGATTCAGAAAAGTTTCCGCAATGCGAAAAAGAACTCACTGCGAAGTAAAAATGAATTATTCAGGAAATGTAGCTTTCAAGAAAGCCGTATCTTTATTTCTTTTTTTTGTCAAGTTTGAACATGCGCCGCAAACGGGGCATCTGCGTAATAACCAATACTGGACCAATGCAATAGTAGTGGGAATAGAACGGCGTATCAGGATCCAAGGTATTTATCACAATCCAATCGGCAACAATCGCCGCCACAAACATAAGCAGCAGCACAACCAGGTAGTAAAGTACTATTTTTTTCATCTGCGACAAAGTTTATACACCGACTCGCCGATTAATAGCTGTAACGGAAACCGAGCGAAAGCTGGAAGTTGACATTGCGGTCAGTTCTTGCATTCGCCAACTCGCCATTGTCGAAAAAGCAAGCGGCTGTCGGTTCAGCAAAGATACCATAATTTTTTGTAATATTGAACTGTACACCGGCACCGGCCATCACCGAGAACTGCCACGGATGGGCAACCGGCGTCGTTTCGTCGCTCACATCGGGTTCATCTTTACCTGCAAACAAGGTTGTCATTTTCTCGCCTGCCACACATTTCTCGACACTGCCGCCGGCTAAAGCATACAACGTCAGATAACGGGAATCATAAAACGTATAGCTGGCACTGACCGGCACTCCCACATAGTGCAGTTTCTGCTGCGTAGTATAAAAATGAGTGTCAGAACCTGAACGCCACTCGGAATTCAACTGCGTGTAGCTGATACCGGCATTCAATGCCCAACGTTTGTTGAAACGATAACGGAATGCTGCCGTATAGGTCACCGGAAAATCATATTTGACAGTTGTCTGCTGTTCCTGCTCAATGTTTTTCGAAAGCATATTCATATAAGCCTCCTGAAACTGTGCCTTTTGCGCCGACTCGGCAACAGAGACCGTCTGCATTCCATACAGGTTTGCCCTACGCATCAGCGGAGAAAAACCACTGCGTGAAGATGGCTGGGATGCGAAATTATTACAATAGGCCAAAGAAAAATCCCATCCCCTTCCGGAATTCTTCGTTGCTTTTTTACCGGCTGCCGACGAAACATTATCGTCAAAACTCATATCGGGGTCAACCAACCGCAAACGCTCCTTTCCGCTCATTTCCTTTTGCGAAGCTGTTGCAACGGCTGTCTTCTCGCTCTTTTCTGTTTGAGACTTATCGGTGTCTGCATCCGATTTTTCAACCGGCTCGCTTACAGACACAACTGCTTCTTCAATATGCCTTGCCATTGCCACCTTTTCGCTATTCCGCTCTCGCACATGCTCACGGATATCCTGTGCAGACAAGCTGACTGATTGGTCGACAGAGGTTTCTGCCGCCGGTACCGCAGAATTGTCGGCCACCCCCTGCAACGGCGGAACGACAGGAACTGTCTGTTGGTCAGTAGAAAGGAAACGGAATCCGACAATTCCCACCAAACAAGCGGCGGCAGCTGCCAAACCGACATAAAGATAGCGGCGGAAACGTCCGGCGGCCTTTACATCGGGCAAGTCATTTTCAATGCGTGCCCACAAATCATCGCCGGCAGGCACTTCGTAATTCTGCAACTTGTGCTTGATTTGACTTGTCAGTTTATCATTCTTATCTCTCATTGTTCTTCACTCAGTCTGTTTTAAATATTCATTGATACGCTTTGCCAGCAAGCTCCTCGCACGAAAATACTGCGACGACGAAGAGCGCTCATTTATTCCCAGCAACTGTGCGATTTCCTTATGGCTTTTATCTTCAAACGTATAAAGGTTAAATACCGTCCGGTAGCCGTCGGGCAACTCCTGAATGAAACGCATCAGCACTTCTTCCGGAATCAAGTCCACGCTATCGGCATCGACAATATCATCCTGCAGAGTGTCAATCGAAACCATCTCGTCGGAAATCTTAGCTTTCCGCAAATGTTCCAATGACGTATTGACCATTATGCGTGACAACCACGCCAACAAAGAGCCCTTACCGCGATAGGAGAATTTGTCAAATGAACCGAAAACCTGAATAAACACATCGTGCAGCACGTCTTCGGCTGTCTCGCGGTCGCCCAAATAGCGAAGTCCGATGGCGAGGAGCTTTCCCGCATACTGATTATAAAGCTCTTTACGTGACCTGTTGTCGCCACGCAAGCATCCTCTATATATCTCCTCTTCCTGTTCCATTTTCACTTCACTATAATTAAAATGCAAATTAGCACAAAATACTGCACACAAAAAAATTTTTTTATCATCCATGCAGTATTTGATACAAACTGCAATTTAGAAAATAGAAACCGATAAAAATTTAGCATATGAACAGAACATTCTTAAACAACCTGTTATGTATGATAGCAGTCATGCTCGTGTTCTCTTCCTGCGACAAAAACGAAGAGTACCCGACCAGCTATTCTACACTTGGTGACATTGAAAATGCCAACGGCAGTGAATATTTTGTCAATTCCGACAAGGGTAACAAATTACTCATCAGCAACTATTCCAGCCTCAAGCAATTAGGAATAGAAGAAGGTGACCGCATCTTTGCCGAATTCTTCATGAATGCGACGCCGAATGAAGCATACGACGAAGTGATTGATGTGTATTACGTCTACAAAGTGCTCGTTAAGGACCCGGTAGCATTGACTACTGAAAACTCTGAGGAAGTGGCCGACGACAAAATTGACATCTACAACATGACCTGCACCGACAAATACCTGAATCTTTGGTATACATTCTTTGTAGGTGGCAGCGAAACTCATATATTGAATCTTGTGACAGTCGACGAGCCGAAAAAGGACGAAGAAGGATATGTTTACGTAGAATTCCGTCACAACTCAAAAGACGATCCAAGCCTGCATCCGTACAATGGTATCGTGTCGTTCAAGCTTGACAAGCTGAAAGCCGACAACCCTGATGCTAAAGGTTTGATTGTCAGAGTACGCACATTCGACAACGGCGAACGCTTCTACAAGATTGGCTTTGACGGCAAAACTGAAGTACAGGAAGTTGCTGCCGCAAAAGCGAAACTTTCAGAAGTTTTCGACTTGGCTGAATAACGAAAAAAGACAAAAGAACGATATTAATAGTAGCTTTACTTAAATTCTGTAAATGGAAGCAGACGTCGTGCTTGAGGTAAGTACGACGTCTTTTTTTGTGTTCTGACAAGAGGTTATCTCGTGACAATATACCCCATCCCGGAAGCAATAACCCGCAATTGAAGCATTCCGTAGCGGCATTCGAGTGCCGGACCGGAAACAGGAGCACCGGCGGCATCAAACACATTGAACCGTGAACCGCACTTGCTGCATACAGCCTCCAGATTGTCGCTGTCGATTGACACAACTGCGTCCTTGCTCACCTCATAAGGACAAGCCGCATCATAAGCCATCGGACCGTTAATGCCGTCAAGCAGCAATACGCCTCCATAACCGGTATAGGTAGAAGCCGTATAATTGAAATTCGCAGGAACACGTTTTTCCCGATTGAAGTAGCGGTACTGACCGTAGCCGCTCACCCCATAAGTATTCCACAAACCGGGATTACCAAGGTCAATATTGACAGGCATCGCAGGAATACGGTCGTTATCAACCGTTTCACAGGCCGAAAAACAACCGACAAGACATCCTGCCAGCAAATTTGTCACCAATGTTTTCAGCTTCATATTCAATATTAATTAGAAAAAAGACAGACAGCCGCAAACAGCGACTGCCTGCCATATACCAGACATTATTTCAAGATTTCATCAATCATGCGGCGTTCCTCGTCGGAGAAGCACGTGTTCTTCAACGCACCTAGATTGTCTTTCAACTGTTCCATCGTACGCGGTCCGATAATGACCGAAGTGGTTGCCTCATTGGCAAGAATCCAGGCCACAGCCATCTGTGCTAGCGTCTGCCCGCGTTGCAATGCCATGTCGTTGAGACGAGCCACCTTGTCCAACACCTCCGGGCGGATATCTTTTTCCGTCAGGTAATGGCCTTTACCGATACGTGAATCGGCCGGAATGCCATTCAAATATTTATTGGTAAGAATACCCTGTGCCACCGGACAGAAAGCCGTAAAGCCGATACCGGACGACATGAGCGTTTTCAACATGTTCTGCTCTACATCGCGGAACATCATATTGTACTTTCCCTGATAAATCAAACAATGCACATTATTGTCCTGCAAATATTTCGTTGCATAAAGCAATTTGTCCACCGGATAGTTCGACAGTCCGACATACAGCGCTTTGCCCTGACGGACAATATCGACAAGCGCCTGCATCGTTTCGTCGAGCGGCGTGTTTTCATCGTAACGGTGAGAATAGAATATGTCGACATAGTCAAGGTTCATGCGGCGCAGCGAATCATCGAGACTTGCCATCAGCATCTTGCGTGACGAACCAAATCCGTAAGGGCCTTCCCACATATTGTAGCCGGCCTTGGTAGTCACGATAATTTCATTACGGTAAGGACGCAAATTGTCTTTATATACGCGTCCGAAAGTCTGCTCTGCCGTGCCGAAAGGAGGACCATAGTTGTTGGCAAGGTCGAAACAGGTGATGCCCTGGTCAAAGGCATACAGAATTTTCTCGCGGGACTCTTCCAACGGATTGACACCGCCGAAATTCCACCAGAAACCCAGCGACAACGCAGGCAACTTTATGCCGGAATTGCCGCATTTGCGGTATTCCATACGGCCGTCGTAGCGATTGCTGTCAGCTTTATAGTCAAGGGAAAAAGGAATTGCTGCCATAAATTTATTTTTGTACGGTTAATAGTCGGTCGATAGCTTTATGATAGTCTTGGAAACGGAAACTGTCCATTGTCTGACGGAAAAGTTCCTCGATGCGGTCATTGCACAAGTTGCCGATGGAACCGGCATGAGTATGATGAACTTCCTTCACCGGTTCAAATTTACCGGCTTCAATGTCGAGCCCCACCTTTTTGTAAGCGTCGCGGAACGGCATACCCTCACGCGTCAGGCGATTAACTTCTTCCACAGAGAACATAAACTTATAACGCTCGTCGTCGACAATTTTTTCGTTCACTTTGATTTCACGCAGCATGGCGTTGACCATAGAAAGAATGGACTTCAACTCGTCGAACGCAGGAAGGAACGCTTCTTTAATCAGTTGCATGTCACGGAAATATCCGGACGGAAGATTGTTGAGAATCATCGTAATCTGATACGGAAGCGACTGCAACCGGTTGCATTTCGCACGTGTCAGCTCGAACACATCGGGATTTTTCTTATGCGGCATAATCGAAGAGCCTGTCGTATATTCATCAGGCAACTTTATAAAGCCAAAATTCTGAGAGTTGAACAGGCAGGCATCAAAAGCCAGACGTGATACCGTAGAAGCGATACCGGCCAGGGCATTTGCCACTGTGCGCTCCGTCTTTCCACGTCCCATTTGGGCATACACCACATTATAGTTCATGGATTCAAATCCCAACAGACGGGTTGTCATTTCACGGTCGAGCGGGAACGACGAACCGTAGCCGGCAGCAGAGCCCAACGGGTTACGGTTAGTCACACGATAAGCAGCCTGAAGCACGGTCAAGTCGTCGGCAAGGCTTTCGGCATACGCTCCAAACCACAATCCGAACGACGACGGCATTGCTACCTGCAAATGTGTATATCCGGGCATCAACACATCCTTATAACGGTTGCTTTGGGCAATCAGCGTGCGGAACAGCGTTTCCGTATGACGCGCCACCGCTTCGATTTCCGAACGCATGAACAGTTTCAGGTCAACCATCACCTGATCGTTGCGCGAACGGCCGGAATGGATTTTCTTGCCCATATCGCCCAAACGGCGCGTCAGCAACAGTTCCACTTGAGAATGCACATCCTCAACGCCCTCTTCGATGACAAACATGCCACTTTCCGCTTCATGATAGATATTGACAAGCTCTTTCGACAACGCTTTCAGTTCATCGGATTCAAGCAATCCGATACTTTCAAGCATCGTTATATGTGCCAACGAACCCAACACGTCATACGGCGCAAGGTAAAGATCCATTTCACGGTCGAGCCCTACAGTATAGGTTTCGACATTGTGGTCAACTTCCACTGATTTCTCCCAAAGTTTTGATGCCATAATATATTCTTTAGTTTCCGTTACAAATATAGTGAAAGGCGAGAGCAGAAAGTCAAGTTTGCTTGGACATTTTGCCGAGCCGCATTCTATATTCTGCAAATATAATGAAAGGCGGGAGCAAAGACAAGCGAAAGTAACGTTTTCAAACTTGATGACGCCAAACCACACCCGTCGTTATTCAAATTTAACTTAAATGCAGAATTTTAATCATCTTAGCACTGCAAAAAATGTCCTATGACAAATGTAACTTTTGGCTTATCCTGCACCTGCACAACAATAATTATAAATTATAACGATTGACAAATGAAAATAAATTGCACATAAATGGACGAATACAAATACTATTTATATTTTTTAACAGAAAAACAAACCTTATATGAACAAAACCCATTTACATTTGTTATAATTTTATAAAAGCTTAATTACAAATAATTAGTTTACTCACTAACCCACTAATGATTATGAAGCGAATTTTATGTATGGCAGTAATTGCCTCTGCTTTGGCTTGCGGCAGCATGCAAGCGCAGGAAACGACTTCTGTTGACATGGACGTTCCATGTACAGAAATGTATACTCACGATTGGAAAAAGAACTGGTATCTCCAGCTTAGCGCCGGTGGTCAGATGTTCTATTTCGAGAAGAGTACAAATGTCAGCAACTTTGACCTCGACAAAACAACCGGTGTTTACGGACTCGGCTTAGGTCACTGGTTCTCTCCGTATTTCGGTTACCGTTTTAATGTTCTTGGCGGAGCTGTTCACTATGACAACTTCGGTTGGAAGAAATTCAAGAACGTAAACCTTAACCTTGACTTGACTTGGGATATGTTTAACACGTTAGGAGGTGTAAACGACAAGCGCGTATTCAGCATCGTTCCTTACATCGGCTTGGGAACAGCCTATGCTTGGGACTTTGAAGGTCCAAAAAGCGGTTACAGCATTGTAGACGACAATGGCGTTAAGGACAATCAATGGTCACTTGTGGCTTCTATTGGTATGGAATTCCGCTTCCGCGTACACAAGAATGTTGACATCTTTGTTGATACCCGTTTCAAAGGTATGAGCGAAAACTTCAACAATATTGCCTGGGGTACAGGCATCGAACCGGGCTTCTCCGTTATGGGAGGTCTTACATTCAACCTCAACAAGGAAGGACGTCAATTCAAGACTGTAAATCCTTGCGACTACACAGCTGCTATCAGAAACTTGAACGACCAAGTTAACGACATGCGCCGTGAATTGGACGAAACTAACGCTAAATTGAAAGCTTGCGAATCACGCGAACCGGAAGTTCAAGTAAAAGAAGTTGTTAAGGAAGTTTCCGCAGCTCCGGCAGTTATTCCGGCCATCCGCTTCAGCATCAACTCTGCACGCGTTTCTAACGCCGACAAGGCAACTCTTTACGACGTAGCTGAAATGATGAAGAAAGACGAAGACGTGAAAGTGGTTATCAAGGGTTATGCTGACAAGAAAACTGGTACAGCTGACTACAACCGCCGTCTTTCAGAAAAACGTGCTGAAAACGTTCGCGACATCTTGGTTGACTACGGTGTAGACGAAAGCCGCATCTCTACTCAAGGTTTGGGCGCAGACGAACAGCCTTATTCAAACGAAAACAAATGGAACCGTGTTGCTCTTATCATCATCGAATAAGTTCACGATTCTTTAGAAGCTAATCTACTGACAACTCTTTTTGGACGGTTTCCCAACTGGGAGACCGTCCTATTTTTTTGAACACTCGCTTATATTTCCAAAAACATCTACTCCCCTTCAGAAGCCTTTTTTCGCCTCTTTACCCCTATTTCAAGTGTTAAAAATCAATTTTTCGTCATTTTTTTTGAAAAACATTTTGTCAATTCAAAAAAAGCCCTTACCTTTGCAGACGTCAAACAAAGACAATGACTCCGTAGCTCAGTTGGTAGAGCAAATGACTCTTAATCATTGGGTCGAGAGTTCGAGCCTCTCCGGGGTCACAAAAAAGCAGTCAGCATAACGCCGACTGCTTTTTTCGTATTACTCGGAAAAAGAGAAAACAAACAGCACTTCGGGCAGAAATTTCAACTGATAGAATTCACGCACCAACTATTTCAAAGCAATTACCACCAAAGCAAGCAAACAGGTTCTCACCCTGCCAACAGATACCCATCCTCTATTTAGCACAAAAAATAAATCCAGCTAAAAAAATTAGCAAAACATATCAAGAATTTTCATACATTTGGAAAACGATTTGCCCTAATCTTTTTTACACTATGGACAAAAATTCGCACTGTTGGGCTGAGGAGCGAAACAAACAATGAATATGAGCAACGAGATTCTTTTGCGATTGAGAGAATTCCATCCGGCTGATGCAAATATTATTGCCGGATGGCTGAAAAACGAGTATCAAATGCGTCAATGGTGCGCCGACAGGTATTCGCGTTATCCCGTCACGGCAGATGATATTAACTCACATCATGACAAATACATAGACGGACATTCATCAATCGCTCTTACTATGGTTGATGCCACGGAAGTCATTGGTTATATAACACTCAGAAAACCAACCCCCGGAAATTCAGAATGGCGACTTGGATTCGTAATAGTTGATGATGCAAAGCGAGGTCTCGGTCTGGGCAAAAAGCTTGTCGGCATGGCTATTGATTATGCCCACAAAAAGTTAGGTGCAACTAAAGTATCGCTTGGTGTATTCGAAAATAATCCATCTGCAATACATTGCTATGAAGCCGTGGGGCTCAAGCAAGTTCAAAGAGAAAAGACAGAAAGCTACACTTGCCTCGGTGAGATTTGGAATTGCATAGAAATGGAGTTAATCATATGATAGATTCAACACATGCGCCCGCCGTACGCTGAGGCTGATTTTAGGAATTTGGGGAAATAATAAAACACCCAACAGTATCCTGACTTCATACTCATCTCTGATTTTCGGACTGAAGGCAACCCAATGAACATTGTATACAACGCCCAAGCTCGCCCCACTTGCTTTATGATTGACCGCAGAGGCACAATCCAAATACGATGCGAAGGCTTAGACCAAAAACGCTTTGAGGATTTTTTGGATTCAGACGGCTGCTTGAAATAAAAATGTCATTTGCCGTACTTTTTCTCAAACAATGCCTTATTCTTTTGCCCCCATTCAAGCATTGCATCGATGATGGGAATCAGCGTCAATCCGAGAGGCGTTATGTAATATTCAGAGCGAGGAGGGAGTTCAGTATAGATGGTTTTCCCCACCAGTCCGTCCTCCACCAACTCTTTCAACTGCAAATCAAGCACACGCGGAGCAGCCTCGGACAATGCCCTATGCAGTTCGCTGGGACGCATTGCCCGATAGCGCAGTTCATCCAATATGCATGGCTTCCATTTTGAATCAATCAGACTCATAGTCAACCGCAAAGGACAATCTAAATCAACAGGAATTTTACGCTCATACATCTTCTATCGCTTTTGCGACAAAGTTACAAATAACATTTACACAACCGACGCACCGAATAAATTTTCAGTACCCGAATAATTTTACGGTACTTGCTCTGTCCGCCATTACTCTCTATTTTTGCCCTATCCAAATTTTACAAATCATGAGAGCAAGCATTGAAGAATACAAGGCTGTGGAAAAGGCAGCCATGAAGTTCGTGCAAAGCGTTGCAGAAGGCAACAGCAAATACGCGAAGGAGCTGTTTATCAACGAAGCCGTATTGTTCGGCTATCTGAACGGCCAGATGGAACACGGAAGCATCGAACAGTTTTATCAGAATGTGGACAACACAGGCGCTGACAGCCGCTTCAAGGCACGCATCGACGTAATAGACGTGGAAGAGACACTCGCCGTGGTCCGTGTACTGGAAGAAAATTGGGGCGGACATATCGACTTTACCGACTATCTTCTGCTGATGAAAATCAACGGCGAATGGAAATGCGTTGCCAAAGCCTACAACCAGAATTCCAACACCATCAAAAAATAAATTAGGGAGGATACGTTATGAAAATTACAGTTATCACAGGAAGTCCGCGCCGACATGGCAACAGTTTCGCCATGACGGATGCGTTTATTAAGGAAGCTGAAAAATGCGGGCATACCGTACAGCGTTTTGATGCCGCCTTTATGAAAATTGCAGGCTGCCATTCGTGCATGACCTGCTATAAGACTGGCAAAGCCTGCTCTTTCAACGACGAATTCGACACAATTGCCACTTCCATACTCGAAGCTGACGCCGTCGTATTCACCATGCCCGTTTACTGGTATTCCATACCGGCCCAAATCAAAGGTGTCATCGACTGCCTTTTCTCCCTTGTTGTAGGAGGAAAGAACTATGCAGGAAAGAAATGGGGCCTCATCACCTGCTGCGAAGAACACGACCCTACCGTCATGGACGGCGTACGTATTCCTATGGAAAGAACAGCAGCCCTGCTTAAATGGGGCTTGGCGGGAGAAGTGCTCATTCCCGGCGTGCTGAACGAAGGCGAAATCGAAAAAACGGACGGATGCAAACAAGCCGCCGAACTCGCCCACAAACTTTAACCTCATAACTTACGATTGCAAATCCTCATGGACGCATTGGCCCACTTCCGTACCGATGTCCGACAAAATCGAATGACCCGGGTAAAGATCCATACATCAAAATAACGCAGCCCCAAAGTCTCCGCTTCGACTTTGGGGCTGCGCTGCATAGAATAGGAACAGAAACAAAAAAACCCCACAGTCGTTGTCTGTGAGGATTTCCGAGTACCCAGAGCCGGGATCGAACCGGCATGGATGTTACTCCACTGGTGTTTGAGACCAGCGCGTCTACCAATTCCGCCATCTGGGCCTTTGCATTAGCCTTGTTTGCTTTTGCGATTGCAAAGGTAATACAGGTTTTCATTCTGTGCAAATTTTTCGACAACTTTTTATTACCATTTCTGCAATTATTTTCATATACCGCTAATAAACAATGCTTTACACGTTACTATTTTTTACATATTCCTATCCATCAATAAGACCACGCTTCTATCGAGAAACTACTGACAGCGGATTTTAACCCCAAATTTGCTCTCTTTTTAGTCCTTTTTTATAATTTTGGAGCACACATAAAACTTAATAAGAATATGCTAATCACAACAACATCGACACTGCAAGACATCAAAGTTGTCAAATATCTGGGCGTAGTTTCCGGTGAGACCATTATCGGCGCCAATATTTTCAAGGACTTTTTCGCAGGCATCCGCGACATTGTCGGCGGCCGTGCCGGAACTTACGAACGTGTGCTGCGTGAAGCCAAGGAACAGGCTATGGCCGAAATGGAACAGGCAGCTGCTCAAATGGGAGCAAACGCCATCATCGGCGTTGACCTCGACTATGAAACAGTAGGCGACTCGGGAAGTATGCTGATGGTGACAGCCGCAGGTACTGCTGTCGTTATCGAATATCCGCAGCAAACTACGCCACCGCCCTACAACTTCTAACACAACAAAAAGCTCCGCAATACCCAAAAGGGCAAACGGAGCTTTCTTTATGGCTGAAAACGAAAAAAGGAACCCGAATGGATTCCTTTCTTCGTCGCGCTTCAAGATGGGCTTGAACCAACGACCCCCTGATTAACAGTCAGGTGCTCTAACCAACTGAGCTATTGAAGCATTTTTTGTTTTATTGTGCGCTTCAGGATGGGCTTGAACCAACGACCCCCTGATTAACAGTCAGGTGCTCTAACCAACTGAGCTACTGAAGCAGTCGCTTTTCTTATTTAGCGTTGCAAAATTAGTGTCAATTTTTCAATTATGCAACAATATTCTTCAAAAAATTTTCACATATTTCTTAATCATCTAATTGTCAACCGATAACACATCACACATTTTTACTTGTTTTTTGCCATAAGGCCACGACAACCACCCTACCGCCGACGAATTAACGCATTTTTAGTATAAAAACAATGCATAATCCAACAAATAGCCGTACTTTAGCAGTCAATAATTTCTGATTTTTAGAATACGCTATATGAACAAGAATTCAAAAATGTGGATAGCAGTGGCAATTGTTGCCATTGTTGCCCCCTGCCTGATTGGTGCTGCGACAGGAAACAGCAAAGACAACAAATCGTCCATCGCACGCAACCTACTCATATTCAACTCGCTCTATAAAGAGCTGGCCATGTCGTATGTCGACACCATCAATCCGGACAAAAACATCACGACCGCCATCAACTACATGCTCCAAGAACTTGACCCCTACACTGAATACATCAAAGCGGAGGACAGCGAGGACTTCATGAAGATTTCTACGGGCGAATATGGTGGAATCGGCTCCTATATTATGGAAACAAAAAATGACGGCGTGCTGATTTCCGAACCGTTCGAAGGCAGCCCGGCAGCTTTGGCAGGACTTCGCCCCGGCGACCGCATTCTGAAAATCAATGATGACACAACTACCAACTGGCGCAGTTCGCAAGTCAGCGAAAAGTTGAAAGGCATGGCCAACACTACGGTTCGAGTCGTTGTGGACCGTCCTTATGTGAGCGACAGCATCCTCACTTTTGAAATCACCCGTAAGAAAATACAGGTGCCGTCCGTGTCCTACTATAAGGCACTCGACGGAGGCATCGGCTATATACAGCTCACCACGTTCAACGACAATTCACCGGAAGAAGTGAAAACCGCCCTTCTTGAACTGAAAAAGAATCCGAAAGTCCACACTATCGTGCTCGACCTTCGCAGCAATGGCGGCGGTGTGCTGGAAAGTGCCGTTAAAATTGTCAACCTTTTCGTGCCGAAAAACACGGAAGTGCTCCGCACAAAAGGCCGCCTGAAACAAAGCGAAAAAGTATATAAGACAACACAGAAACCTGTTGACGAAAACATTCCTCTCGTCGTGCTCATCGACGGAGCCTCAGCTTCTGCTTCTGAAATCGTTGCCGGTTCACTTCAGGATCTCGACCGTGCCGTAGTGGTCGGCTCACGTTCCTACGGTAAAGGCCTGGTACAGTCGACACGCACTCTGCCTTACGACAATCTGCTGAAACTGACCATTGCCAAATACTACATCCCGAGCGGCCGTCTTATCCAAGCCATCGACTATTCGCACCGCAATCCAGACGGAAGCGTTGCACGTACGCCCGACAGCCTGACCAACGTGTTCCATACAGCACATGGCCGTGAAGTGCGCGACGGCGGCGGTATAACTCCGGATGTCAAAGTGGAATACGGCGAAATCAACCGCCTCACCTACAACATCGTGCGTGACAACTGGGCGTTCAATTTCGCCAACAAATATGCAGCCGAACATCCAACATGTGTCCCGGCAGAGGAATTCACCGTCAGCGACAGCCTGTTCAATGAATTCAAGAAATTCATCAATCCGGAAAAATTCGAATACGACAAGGTATGCGAAGACGGTCTCAAAAAGTTGCGTGAAACGGCCAAGACAGAAGGCTACATGAACGACTCGACCCAAGCGGCATTCGACGCATTGGAAAAACTGCTCAAGCACAACCTTGAACAGGACCTCAACAACAACCGCAAGGACATCGAGGAAATCATCGCCACTGAAATTCTCAGCCGTTATTATTATCAAAAAGGACGCATCATCGAAACGCTGAAGCACGACCCGGCAATGGACACGGTAAGAACCCTCATTGCCGACCCGGAACGCTACAAGGCTATCCTCCGTCCGCAAAAGAAATAGGACTGAGTAACGCAAATATCCCATAAATGCTGTATAGTTTCGACTATACGGCATTTTTTATTGATATGGGGCACGTTTTCACCTGCTATGTCAATTATTATCCGTACCTTTGAAAATCCAAAATTTTGAAAATGAAGAAACTATTCACTTTACTATTGTTGCTCATTCCCGTTCTTTACGCTCATGCACAAACAACCGGTACCGTAAAAGGACAAGTCATGGAACTGGGTTCCAACACGCCTGTCGCCAATGCCGAACTCACGCTGCTGGGCTATAACCTGACGACCCGAACCGACTCGCTCGGAAGATATGTATTTACCGGTGTCGCCGTGGGCTACAATATCATGCAAGCCGAGGCCTCCGGATATGTTCCGCGCATAACGGAATCGTTTCCGGTATCGACAGCCGCTCCGGCCATTATCGACATCCAACTGCAACCGACCACAAAGAATCTGGAAGAAGTGACCGTCACAGCTTCTCCCTACCGCATATCGCTCGACGCTCCCGTATCCATGCTCCGCATCGGCACTCAGGAAATCGATCTGACTCCGGGAGCCAACCGCGACATTTCGAAAGTGCTGCAATCAATGCCGGGCGTACTCTCCGTCAGCAATTCCAACCGCAACGACCTGCTGGTGCGCGGCGGTAGCGCCAACGAAAACCGCTACTATATTGACGGCATCGAAATCCCGGTGCTCAACCACTTTGCCGTACAGGGCGGTTCCGGTGGAAATGCCTCGCTGGTCAACACCGAACTGCTGCAATCCACCAATTTCTTCACTTCCGCTTTTCCGGTCAGCTATGCTCCCGGACTTAGCTCCGTCATGTCTATGGAAATGCAGGAAGGCAACCGCGAACGCTTCCATGGCAAACTGATTGTGGGCTTTACCGACGCCGGACTGCACATCAACACACCGTTGACAAAAGAAGGCAAGACACGCATGACGGCATCGTGGCGGACCAGCTATCTGAGCATGCTGTTTTCTTTACTCAAACTCCCGTTCCTGCCTACCTACAACGACTACCAGTTCAAGGTGACCACCGACCTCACCGACAAAGACAAAATCTTCGTTCTCGGGCTGGGATCTCTCGACAATAACCGACTCAATACAAAGGAACAGGACCTGCCTGCATCACGCGAATACATACTCGGCTATCTGCCCAACAACGACCAAACAAGTTTCGTAGGGGGCATCGGATATGAACATCTTTTCTCTTTCGGCCGTCTGCGTGCCACTGCCAGCGGCGACTATCTTTACAACCGCCTGTACAAATATGCCGACAATAACGACCAACTGCCCCTTCTTTTCGACATCAAGGACAGAGAAACGAATCTCCGCACGAATCTCAATATGGAATGGTTTGACGTGAAAGGGTTCAAAATCATTGCCGGCGTATCGGGCGGAGCTGCTTTCAGTTCAAACGTGCATTTCGGACGATATGCCATCTACGGAGGCATCAACCGACGCTTTTTCGACGAACGGCTTTCTGCCAGTTTCTCCCTTCGCGCCGACGGCATGACCTATTCGTCGCAAACAAGTAACCCGCTGCGCCAACTGTCGCCGCGACTCAACCTTTCGGCAAGAGCAACGGACAAGCTGACGGTTTCGGCCAGCGTAGCGCGCTATTACCAGGAACCGACCATGACGCTTCTCGACTACAGCGGTAATGATATCGAAGGCTACCGACAGACCGACGGACTACGCTATTCGGCTGTCAACCATTACGTAGCCGGAGTGTCGTTCACACCTTCCAGCATGACTGTCATCAACGCCGAAGGATTCTTCAAGGACTACTCCCAGCTACCCCTGTCGCTGCTTGACGGAATGCCTGTCACTACTTCCGACTTCACTGACTACATTATCGGCGACGTGCCGGCACGCTCTGCCGGAAAAGGCCATAGCTACGGAGTGGAACTCTCGTGGCGCCACATGAATCTCTGGAACACGACCATCAACACGGCCTACACCTTCGTGCGTTCCTTCCTGCAACGCACCGATGCGCAACTGAACCCGACCGGAGGCTACTGGAGTTCGCCATGGGACGTACGCCACATCATCACGCTCACGGCCATCCACCGCTTCAAGCGCAACTGGACGCTCGGCGCAAAATGGCAATTCTCGGGAGGACTCCCCTACACGCCTTACGACGAAGAACGCTCATCGCGTATCGACGAGTGGGAAAAACGCCACCGCCCCTACACCGACAACACCCGATTTAATGAAAAACGCAACCCGGCCTATCATCAGCTCGACTTGCGTATCGACAAAACGTGGTATTTCAAAAACTGGAGAATCGGAGGCTACATCGACGTGCAGAACGTGTACGATTTCAGTGTGAAGGGACAGGACCTGCTGACTCCGGCCACCGACGAAAACGGCAACAAACTCACCGACCCCGAACGTCCGGGACACTACGTCATGGAACGCATCAGCCACGACCTCGGCGGCACCATCCTGCCGACGGTAGGCATCACGGTTGAGTTTTAAGATTGTTGCGGTACTGCTGGGGCGACATGCCCATCTGCTTGCGGAAGAACGTGCCAAAATAGGAGGCATTCGGGAAATTCAGCATATCGGAAATTTCCTGCACGGTCATCTGCGTATTGTTGAGCAGCGACATGCTCTTGCGCATGATGGCCTTGAACACCAGTTCCTGCACCGTGTAGCCGCTGACCGATTTTGAAAGTGCCGACAGATATTTCGGCGACAGGCAGAGTTTGTCGGCATAGAATTCCACACCCCGCTCCTGCATGAAATAGCGGTCAATCAGTTCAATAAGTTTCATAAACACTTCATGCTTATGCCCCACGCCATTCTGCTGCGCTGCCACTTTCCGGCTATAGATGGAACAAAGTCGGTGGGTCAACGCAAGCAAGAGCAACTTCCGTTCATGTTGGTTGAAAAGGCTATCTTCCAAAGGAAGCGTACTTTCCAGCAACCGCATATAGTGGACCACCTCCTGCTCTTCGCCCGTTTTCCATACATAGCAGGGCTCAGCCGACAACTGCGAGTAGGGATACATCGACAGAACGAGATTTCCCATAATGTCGCGAATCGGTTCAACCTGATAAATCAAGACACAAACTTCCAGCCCCTCTTCTTCCTTCGTCACTTCCAACGACGAATATTCAGGCACAAAAAGCGTGTCGCCCGGCTTTGCCTTGTAGTCCTTTCCGTCGAGACGAAAATCAAAGCCGCCCGACCTGCATATAATCAGTCCGATACCGTTCACCTTATAGGCGGCGTCCTTCAGCACCGGCGGGAATGTGTGCAAAGTGCCGCCGGAGCTGCATATATAAGTCTTTGCCTCAAGGGCATCATTCAGTTGTTTCAATCTTTCGTCGTGGTTTTCCATAAGCGAAAGTCCGGGGGATGTTTCCCAAACTTCCGCTAAGTTAGTAATTTTCGTTTAGGATACGGTATTACCAGCACAAATATCGTGCAGGCAAGACAAGCATAGAATGTCCATCCGGCCAAATCCTTCACACCGGAAAGCGTGGCCTGAACCTGTACGCGGCCTTTTGCCGACATGGCAGCCATATTGACGGCTTCCGTTTTGCTCTTTCCCTGATACTGCATTCCCTGTACGGTCTGCATGAACGAGGCTGAGGCATCGGGATTCAGCATATCAATTTCATGGGCATAGCGGGTGACATAATGCTGCTGGCGTTCCTGAAGACCGTTGGAATAGAGCGACGTTCCGATAGCCGGGCCGAGCACCATTCGCACCGTCAGCATGATGCAAATCCATGTAGACAGATATTTGTACGGCATACGCTGGTTGGCATAGACAGCTGTCAGAGCATACAGAATCACCATTCCCACCGAACGGATAATGATAGGATATTTCATCCGTTCAAACAGTCCGTCGGTCTGCACTTCGAAATACATGAACAGGGCTGAAAATCCGATAAACAGGAATCCCAAAGCGAACAGATACTTGAAATGCACGCCCTTGTTGCGAAGCAGTATCACCAGAATGACACCAATGGCATAGCCGACCAGACACCAGTTGCCGAGCGTGGCATTCTGCCAGTTGTCGATTTTCATGCCGACACCCGTAAATACATTCACCAGCATGGAACTGGAGTTGAGAATCATCAGCAACAGAAACAGCACCATTCCCACCCGCACTGTGCGCAACTTGAAAATGTCAAACAGGAAGAAATGAGATCCGCGCATCCGTTCCAGATAAATTCCCAACAAGCCGGTTACAACTGCAATGACAGTGGCCCAACGGATGGAAGAATCGCTGTACCAGTCGAGCACTTTTCCATAAATCAGCACATAGACGATGCACAGGAAAAACACACTGAACACCACCACGTTGGCAAACTTGCGGAAATTAATCGGGAAACGCTGTCCGATATAATTGTGGTAAGGCATTGTGAAGAACACGAGCAATATCGAAACAAGCACCATTCCCATCATATAGTAGTACACGTACTGCCATTCGTATTCATAAGCCAGCCATGCGGTCAGCCACGTTCCCATCTGACCAAGAATCATGAAAAACAGATAAATCATCGGCTGGCTGCTGCTCTTTTCCACATCGAGCTTGTCCCAGCCTTCTTCATCTTTCGGCTCCAGTCCTGGAGTGATGTTGCGGGTAGCTTCCATGTTGAAAGCGTACTTGATAAGCGTAAACAGATTGGTCATCATCAACACCATACGCACAAATCCCATCACAAGGCTGCTGAGAGCCAATAGGAAAATGCTGTCGGTCTTTGCGCAGACATAGCTCAGCAGATAAAGAATCACAAATCCTGCCAGACACATCATCTTTTCGCGGCGGATGCATACCAGCCGATAGAAGAACGGTGCGAATGCAGCCATCCCGATAGAGGTGGCAAATGTGGCGAACTGGATATGTTCGGAAATGATGCCCAATCCGCCCACCATTTCTCCGACATTGGAGGAATAGACTCCGCCCACTGTCAGTATCGGAAGAAACAGAAAGAGGAGAATCAGAATGCCGAGCGGTTTCGGCACCCAATTATAGAACGGATAGTTTTTAGGATATGAAGCCATAGTCTTTTTTCTACAATTTAGCTTTGACGACTACCATCATGCCGGCAGCCAGTTTTTCATTATCTTCTTTGGAAAGGTCGGTAAAATCGATTCTTACCGGAATACGCTGTTGGATTTTCACGAAGTTTCCGGCAGAGTTGTCGGTCGGGACAAGGGAGTATTTCGAACCTGTAGCACCGGAAATAGCCGTAATTTTGCCTGTAAATTCCCTGTCGCTGACAGCATCGACCGTAATTTTCACCTCTTGTCCTATTGAAAGGTTTTCGATTTGCGTTTCCTTATAGTTGGCCACAATCCATTTCTGAGTGTCGGGGATGATATAGGTGATGGTCTGTCCGGCATTGATGAACTGGCCTTCTTCCAGAGCGCGACGTCCGAGCTTGCCGTCACAAGGAGCGGTCACTACGGTGTAAGAAAGATTGAGCTTTGCCATTTCCAATGCGGCTTCGGCACGCTGTATGGCGGCTTCCGTGCTCTTGCGTCGGGTTTCCACCTCGTTCACGCCTGAACGAGCTGCCGTTTTCTGACGTTTTACGGCATCGAGCTTCTTTTTTGTAGCTTCATATTCCGTTTCTATCTGTTCGAGCTGAATCGGGGTGGCAGCCTTGCGCTCCACGAGGTTCTGATAACGCTGACGGTCCTTTTCCAACTTCGACAGGCGGATTTCGATTTCAGCGATGGAAGCGTCGTAGACAGCTGCGCTGTTCTGTGTTGTCTGCAAAGTGGCATCGACGACATTGGCACCGGCGATAGCATCTTTCAAAGCGGCTTCAGCTTCCATGACACGGATGCGGTATTCGCGGTCGTCGAGAATGAGCAGCGTGTCGCCCTTGTGCACTTCCTGGTGCTCGGTGAAGCAGATTTTCTTGATGTAGCCCGAAGCACGCAGATTAACCGGTGAGATATACTGCTCGATTTGAGCGTCGTTGCTCACTTCCGTGCTTTTGTAGTCGAAGAAAAGCAGCGCCACCTCAATCAGTCCTGCCACGATGATAGCCACACCGCACAGACTGACCACGATTTGCCAGCGGCGCAGTTTCTTGAGTTTCCGGGTCTTTTCTTCGCGAGAGTTAGTTGTATTGCTGTTGTTTGCTGTATTGTTTGAAGTTTCCATTGTTTTCTGTTTTTATGTTGTTTCGGATGTTTGATTTATTTGCTTAATATGTCGAGTTTGCCTGTCAGTTTCAGGAGCGAAAGATTGGTCAGGCGATAGTTGTAGTGGGCGCTGATATAGTTGTTCTGCGCTTCGCTCATCCGCATTTCGTCCTGAAGCACTTCGGTCATCGAGGCGATGCCTTCCTTGTAGCGGGCGGTCGTGACGGTATAGACATCTTCGGCAAGCAGATAGTTGTCCTTCTGTTTCTTGAAGTTCCGCTGATTGTTGCGAAGGTCATTAGTGGCGTTGGCATATTGGGTTTCCATATTCTTGCGGGTATTTTCCTGTGCCAGTTGCAAGTTCAGGATATCCACTTTTGCTTTCTGCTTTTTATACCGTTTGTCGAGTCCGTCGAATATTGGAATCCGCAACGAAATACCAAGTCCGTAGGAGTCGTACCACTTGGCGGACAGATGCGACTGGAACCAGTAGCGGGCCTTGTCGGTATAGGCACTGACAGAAAAATTTCCCGTCAATGATAGGGAAGGAAGATAGCAGTCGCGAATCATGCGTTTCTGCTGTTCGGCCATTTCCAGTTGGGATTCGAGCAGGCGGAATTCATAAAGATTGTCGGAAAGTCCGGTAAGTTCCACCTCAAGAATACTTTCTGTGTCGACCGGTTCAAGAGCGATTTCCGCATCTGCCGGATAGTCGATAACATATTTCAGCAAGTTGAGCTGCTGTGTAAGCATGGCACAGGCATTGTCGTACTGCACCTGCATGTTTTCCAGATTGATACTCACCCGCTTTACGTCCACTTCCATTGCCATACCGTTGTCGTAGAAAGCTTCCGTGATACCCTTCAGTTCTTCCAGACGGGCAATGTTGGCCTTTATCAGACTGATTTGCTCGGCGGAAGCCTGACCCAGATAATACATCTTGCTGATTTCCATCGTCAAGTCCTCTTTTGCCTTTTCATAACCCAGGCGGCTGATTTCCTCCATAGTGCGGGCTATCGAAACAGACGTATAGACGGTCTGATTGTAAAGCGGCATCTGCAACTGGAATCCGGCGTTGGCACCGTATTGCAGTGTCTTTGTCACGTTGTATGGATTTCCGTAGGCAGAACCGTCGGTCACCGATACGGGCGGTTCAAAATTATCATTGAAATTCGCAAAAGCGTTGATTTGCGGAATCAGTTTCGAGCGGTTTTCCGAAACGGTAAGCCGGTTCTTCTCAATTTCATTTTTCTTGCTCTGCAGCGTGAGGTTGTTTTCTATCCCTATCTTGATGCAATCGCTCAGCGACAGAACCGTTTGTGCGTCTCCATTCATGAAAAGCAAACCTAAAAACGTAAATATAGACAGTTTCTTAATCATACTTGTTGTTTTTTATCCGTCACAAAATTAGACACTTATATCCGATACTGTCTATTCACATCCACCCCAACGATGTTCACATTTTCCTTTTCTTCTCAAAATACGCCCCTTCACAGCCGGTACCCGCATCAAAAAAACAGAAAAGAACGACATTTTTGGTTTTCTCGTTTTATTGCCTAACTTTGTAATTCATGTGTTTGTAAAAAAGATTGTTGAATCAATGACGGCAGACAAGGTTGTTGCTCTATTTTTTCGTGACACATTCCACCGTGCCTAATGTTTGCCTTCAATAACATTAATAGAAGTATATATGCCCAACATATCTGTTCGCGGAAACGAAATGCCGGCTTCGCCGATCCGCAAACTGGCTCCACTCTCCGATGCTGCCAAAGCCCGCGGCATCAAGGTGTATCACCTCAACATCGGACAGCCCGACCTGCCGACACCGCAGGCTGCCATCGACGCTATCCGCAACATCGACCGACGGGTGTTGGAATACAGCCCAAGTGCCGGATTCCGAAGCTATCGCGAAAAACTGACCCGCTACTACGAAAAGTTTAACATACATCTGACCGCCGACGACATCATCATCACGTCGGGCGGCTCCGAAGCCGTGCTGTTTGCCTTCATGTCATGCCTGAATCCCGGCGATGAAATCATCGTGCCGGAACCGGCCTATGCCAACTACATGGCGTTTGCCATTTCGGCCGGTGCCGTTATCCGCACGGTGACGACCACCATCGAGGAAGGCTTCTCGCTGCCGAAAGTGGAGAAGTTTGAGGAACTCATCAACGAGCGCACAAAAGCCATCCTCATCTGCAATCCCAACAATCCGACAGGCTATCTGTATACACGCCGCGAAATGAACCAGATTCGCGACCTGGTGAAGAAATACGACCTCTTCCTCTTTTCCGACGAGGTGTACCGCGAATTCATCTATACGGGTTCACCCTATATCTCCGCCTGCCACCTGGAAGGTATCGAGAACAATGTGGTGCTGATTGATTCCGTGTCGAAACGTTACTCCGAATGCGGCATCCGCGTCGGGGCACTGATTACGAAAAACGAGGAGGTGCGCAAGGCCGTGATGAAATTCTGCCAGGCACGCCTCAGCCCGCCACTTATCGGACAGATTGCCGCCGAAGCGTCGCTCGACGTGGACGACAATTATTTGCGCGACAACTACGACGAATACGTGGAACGACGCAAATGTCTCATCGACGGGTTGAACCGCATACCGGGCGTCTATTCGCCGATTCCGATGGGTGCGTTCTACACAGTGGCACGCCTGCCGGTGGACGATGCCGACAAGTTCTGCGCATGGTGCCTGAGTGAATTTGAATACGAAGGCGAAACCGTGTTCATGGCTCCGGCTTCGGGCTTCTATACCACACCCGGACTTGGCCGCGACGAAGTGCGCATTGCCTATGTGCTGAAAAAAGAGGACCTTGTGCGCGCACTGTTCGTGCTCGAAAAGGCGTTGGAAGCCTATCCCGGCCGCATTAGATAAAAAAACATATACAATGACTTAGCAGAGAACCCGGAAGCCTTTTTTATCCATCTTTCCGGGTTCTCTTTTTATATGAACAGTCACCAGTCATCAAATCATGCTATTCTTTATAACTTTTCCGATGGGCCACTATGGATTTCATATTTTTCAAGGCCCAGTCTGTCAATGAATGTATAATCGGGACAAGCGTCTTTCCGGTTTCTGTCAGTTCATACTCCACCCGAACAGGAACTTCAGGGAAAACAGTGCGTTTCACCAGACCATCAGCCGCCAGCACTTGCAACGTACTTGAAAGCATTTTTGTTGATATGTCCGGTATCAGTTTCTGCAACTGATTAAATCTTACTACTTTATTTTCATCCAAGACAAGAATTACCAACAATGCCCATTTATTACCGAAACGAGCTACAACATTTCGGATCGGACAAATCTCGACTATTGAAAATTTTTCTCCTTTTTTCACCATCCCAATTAATTATTATTCAACAAAAGTAACCTAAAGGCAAGTTACACACAACAATGTAACTCATTGCAGATTAACATTATGCGAATTATCTTTGCATCGCTTTCGGAAAGCTGCCTTTAATGATAAAGGTACTCTCTTTTTATCAGTTACACAACAAAAAACATTCATATTTATGAAAAAATTAGAATCAATTGCATCTGCCGAAAATTTTCAGGCAGTCAGTGTCGGAAAATTTGACGAATTAAACGAGTATCTGCTTGAAATCACTCCCAAAATGAAAATACCGGGAAAAGTGTTTGTCGGTTCTGCTCTCGGTACAACCGGAAGCGAATTGTCGTTCCAGATGTTTCAGCCCGGCACGGAAACGGGATTTCTGCATACGCATAAAAATCATGAGGAACTCTACCTGTTTTTGAGCGGCAAAGGCGAGTTTCAGGTTGACGGACAAATATTCCCCGTAGCGGAGGGCAGCATCGTGCGCGTTTCTCCTTCAGGAAAAAGATCGGTCCGCAACAATGGCGACAAGCCGCTCGTGATGCTCTGCATTCAATACAGGAGCAAGACATTCGACCAGACTGATGCCGCCGATGCAGAGCTGCTGCAAGAACCTGTGAAATGGTAACAAGCCCGAATGTTCCTGCATATGTCGAACTCTTGCTATTCTGACAAAAAATTCATAGCTTTGTTTTCAAAGAAAAACAAATTGAAATCCTATGAACAGAATATGTGAATTGTTTGGCATCCGCTACCCGATTATTTCCGGGGGTATGGTGTGGTGCAGCGGCTGGCGACTGGCTGCCGCAGTGAGCAATGCAGGAGGATTGGGCCTGCTCGGAGCGGGTTCGATGCATCCGGAAGTGCTGCGCGAACATATCCAGAAATGCAAGGCGGCTACCGACAAGCCTTTTGGCGTGAATGTGCCGCTGCTCTACCCTGAAATGGATACCATTGTGCAGATTATTATCGAAGAAAAAGTGCCGGTAGTGTTCACCTCGGCAGGAAATCCGAAAACATGGACTGCCAAGCTGAAGGAAAACGGCATCAAGGTAGCGCACGTTGTCAGCAGTTCAAAATTCGCACGCAAATGTGAGGAAGCCGGAGTCGATGCCATCGTAGCAGAGGGCTTTGAAGCAGGCGGACACAATGGACGCGAGGAAACGACCACAATGTGCCTTATCCCGGCCGTACGCCGTGCCACTACCCTGCCGCTGATTGCCGCCGGAGGTATCGGTACGGGCGAATCAATAGCCGCTGCCATGTCGCTGGGTGCAGAAGGTGTGCAGATTGGTACGCGCCTTGCCCTTTCGGCTGAAAGCTCGGCACACGAAAACTTCAAGTCGCTGTGCCTGAACCTGGAAGAGGGCGACACTCGCCTGCTGCTGAAACAGCTGGCACCGACACGACTGGTGAAAGGCGCATTCCTCAACGCCGTGCAGGAAGCAGAACTCCGCGGAGCAAGCGTCGACGAACTGAAAGCACTTCTCGGCAAGGGCCGCGCGAAAAAAGGCATATTCGAAGGTAATCTGGAAGAAGGTGAACTCGAAATCGGACAGATTGCGTCGATGTTCCGCAAGGAAGAGCCGGTGGCCGACATCATGAACGACCTCGTGGAAGGCTATCGCCGGGCTGCATCCCGCCTACCGCAGGAACTGTAATAAAAATTTCAAACCCGATACATTATCCGAAGCCGACACTTTTTCCCGTCGGTTTCGGATAATTTTGCTTAGGAAGAATGGCTTTGTTTTTTTCGAGGCAACATTGTAACTTTGCAGAAAAAGCTGGAGAATGGTTCAAAACAAAAGACATAAACCGCAAGGCGGACGACGGAGAACGACGAAGAAAAAGAAGGGCGATTGGCTGTTTGTCAAACTGTTAGGCACAGTCGTCATCATCTTTGCCGTGGCGTTCGGCATTTTCCGTGCCCTAGGTGCATGGAACACGAAGGACATCTCAATGCCCGAACTGTTCACTACCCAGGAGGAACAGACACTGCCGACCGACTTCGACGGTAACGGCCTGCTCGACGTTAAGGCTCCGGAATCGATTGACGAACAATTTGTCATCTACAAGGGTTTCAACGTGTCGTTCAACACCAAGCACCGCATACCCAATTACGTTGTCTACGAACTGACCAACACCGAAGTGGAAGGCGAAGAAGCACGCGCCAAATCGTTCCGGCGCGATGAGAATGTGGACAACTGCCCCGAACCGTACGACTATACCCGCTCGGGATACGACCGCGGACACATGGCTCCGGCCGCCGACATGAAATGGGACAATGAAGCCATGCGCGAATCGTTCTATATGACCAACATCTGTCCGCAAAAGCATGCGCTGAACGGCGGTGGATGGAAACGGCTGGAAGAGAAACTGCGCGATTGGGCGATGCGCGACGGTGCACTCGTCATTGTCACGGGTCCTGTGATGGGCAATTCAATGCCGACTATCGGCGAAGGAGTGGCCGTGCCACCGGGTTTCTTCAAAGTGGTGCTGGCTCCGAATGCAAAGCCTATGCGTGCCATCGGCTTCCTGTATAAGAACGAAGGCGGACAAAAGGTGGTGGAACGCCAGGCCGTCAGCGTGGACAGCGTGGAATCAGTCACTGGATTTGACTTCTTCTACAACCTGCCCGACGATGTGGAAAATGAAATAGAAAAATCAAGCAACTATCAATTATGGAACAACTGAATATCAAACATAGCGACGACACCATCTGTGCCATCTCCACTCCGGCTGGCGTGGGCGGAATTGCCGTAATCCGTGTAAGCGGCGAACAGGCCGTTGAAATGGTCATAAAATCATGGAAAGGTGCCGATCTGACGAAAGTGGCAAGCCACACGCTGCACCTGGGACGCATCGTTGATGCAAACGGCGAAATCCTCGACGAAGTGGTAGCGGCGATTTTCCGCGGCCCGAACTCGTTTACGGGCGAGGACGTTGTGGAACTTTCCTGCCATGGTTCGCTATGGATTCAGCAGCAGCTCGTTGCCCTGCTCATCGACAACGGATGCCGTGCGGCAGAAGGCGGAGAGTTTACGCGACGCGCCTTCATGAACGGACGTATGGACCTGTCGCAGGCGGAAGCCGTAGCCGATGTCATTGCCAGCAGTTCACGCGCCTCCCACCGCATTGCCGTGAGCCAGATGCGCGGCGGATTCAGCCGCATGCTCGCATCGCTGCGCGAACAGTTGCTTGAATTTGTATCCCTTATGGAACTGGAACTTGACTTCAGCGAGGAAGACGTGGAATTTGCCGACCGCACACGCCTCATCGAACTGGCGGAACATATTGAAGCCGTCATCGGCAGCCTTGCCGAATCGTTCGCCGTCGGAAACGCCATCAAGAACGGTTTTCCCGTAGCCATCGTGGGCGAAACCAACGCCGGGAAATCCACCCTGCTCAACCGCCTGCTCCACGACGACAAGGCATTGGTGAGCGACATCCGCGGCACAACACGCGACGTGATTGAGGACACCATCAACCTCGGCGGACTCACCTTCCGCTTCATCGACACGGCAGGCATACGCGAAACCACGGACACCATCGAATCGATGGGCATCGAACGCACGTTCAAGAAACTCGACGAGGCAACCATCGTGCTCTGGATGATTGACGGCACACAGCCGGCGGACAACATACGCACACTCGCACCGGAGATTGTGGAACGCACCGAAGGCAAACACCTCATTGCCGTACTGAACAAAATAGACTGTCTCACCGATAGCCAGCGTGCCGACCTTCATCAGGTAATCGCAGAAGTGGCACCGCAGGCCGACATTGCCGAGATATCGGCAAAACAGGACATTGCCGTCAACGAACTCGAGCAACGCCTCATCGCTGCCGCCAACCTGCCCGAAAACGACCCGAACGCCGTAGTCGTCACCAACGCACGCCACTACGACGCCCTCTGCAAAGCCCGCGAAGCCATCGTCCGTTCCCTCGACGGCCTCCGCAGCGGCCTCTCAGGCGACTTCGTCTCGCAAGACATCCGCGAATGCATGCACTACCTCGGAGAAATCACCGGCGAAATCACCACCCACGAACTCCTCGGTTCCATCTTCTCCCGCTTCTGCGTCGGCAAGTAAATATCTGATTATCAAATAGTTAAATTGATTATAATCGATTAATATGGCGCTCTTTACGGGCGCCTTTTTTGTTGCACAAGTATCGTTGATAATCGTTACTAAGCCTTTTTACGCCATTTTTTGTACCTCCTGTGTACCTCACCACGAAATCTGAGGATTTTCGTTGGCAAGGTCGTGGAGAAAGTTGAATATGGTTGAATATAGTTTAAGATGGTGAAATAAAACTGGAGAAATCAAGGAGAAATAAACCCTAAAAATTCAAGTAAAATGGCAAAGAGCAACATTAGAATTAAAAAGATTTGTGAGTGGTGTGGTCAAGAATTCGTAGCCCAAAAAGTAACTACGAAATACTGCTCACACAGATGCGCGAATTTGGCTTATAAACAGGCCATACGAGCAAAACGGATTCAGCAGGAAGAGCAAAGGATTCAAATCGTTAAGACTGAAAAGCCTTTGATGGATATTAAAGACAAAGAATATTTGTCGATCGCTCAGGCTGCTACTTTGTTGGGGCTTTCACTGCAAGCTGTTTATAAAATGATTTATACTGGACATCTTGCTGCTTATAAGTTGAGCAGTAGGCTTTCATTTGTTCGGCAGAGCGATATAGAAGAGATGCTTAAAAGAAACCCATACAAGAAACGACAACCTAAAGACACTCTTCCTATCACAGACTTCTATACCACAAATGAGATTAAAGAGAAATTCGGTGTCAAAGATTCCTGGATATTTCATATAGCTAAAGAGCATAATATACCCCGGACATTTAACCGTGGGAAAACCTATTGGAGCAAAAAGCATATTGATGACTACTTTGCAAAAAAAGCTCCCGACCCTGAGATCAAGGAATGGTACAGCACGCAAGACATGCAAGAGAAGTTCGGCATGACGCTGACGGCCATCTATTCTTTTGTATCAAAGAATGCTATTCCCAAAAAGAAAGTCGGAATCATGGTGTATTACTCCAAGAAGCATGTGGACATTGCCAAAGGTCTCATAGCTCCCGAAGAACCCCAATATTACACCATTGCCGAGGCGATGGAACGATTCAATCTGACACGGGACCAACTCTACCATTATGTGAAATACCATAATATTCCCCGTATCAAGGTCGGTAAATATACCAAGATCCTACGGGCAGAGCTGGACAAGTTCTTTGAGCCTCCAAAGATAGAATGAGCCGAAAGTTATTTTCCGGTGATAAATACCACCATTAGAACACCTATTTTATTTGCAACAAAAACAAGTATTAATCAAAAAACAATATAGCTATGACACTTACATGCACCAACGTAACTTTGAGACAAAAGCCATTGCGTAACGACCGCATATCTCTTTATCTGGATTATTATCCGGCCATCCGCAATCCTTATACGATGAAGATGAGTCGCCGGGAATTCCTCGGCATCTACATCTATGCCAAGCCCAAGAACGAGCAGCAAAGAATGTTCAATCAGGATATGCTGAACAAGGCAGAGGCAATCCGTTGTATCCGTGTCCAGTCGCTTATCAATGAAGAATTCGGGTTTCTGGACAAGAACAAGCAAAAGGTAGATTTCCTTGCCTACTTCAGAACAAAGGCACGGGAGAAGTATGAGAAATGGGATTGTGTGTATAACCACTTTGAGAAATTTGTCGGTGGTAAATGCACCTTTGGCGATGTCACCGTAGAACTGTGCGAGAAATTCAAGGATTATCTGCTCAAATGCAAACAGATCAATCATCCCAATGCTTACATCTCACGCAATTCGGCAGCCGGTTATTATTCGACGTTCCGTGCCTTGTTGAAGATAGCCTACAAAGAGAAGATGCTGCGTGAGAACTTGAACGACTTTTTGGAAAAGATTGAATGGAAAGAGGTCAAGAAAGAGTACCTGACACTTGATGAGGTCAAGAAACTGGCAGCTACTCCGTGTAAGATTCCAGTCTTAAAACAGGCCTCCTTGTTTGCCTGTATGACAGGCCTTCGTATCAGTGATATTCTGAAGCTGGACTGGCGTGATTTTGAGGTCGGCCCGGATCAGGGTTACTACATCCGTATCTGCACCGAGAAAACAGAAACCGAGGCCACACTCCCTATCAGTCAGGAAGCACTGGAGTTGTGTGGCGAATGGGGTACCGGAAAAGTCTTCAAAGGCTTAACCCGCTCTATGACTCATCATCCCCTGAAACAATGGATTGCCGAAGCCGGAATCAGAAAGCACATAACCTTCCACTGCTTCCGTCATTCATACGCCGTCATCCAAATCTCTTTAGGTACAGACATTTACACAGTATCGAAGATGTTAACACATAAGAATGTCACCACCACTCAAATCTATGCTGATTTGGTCAATTCCAAGAAGCGAGAAACGGCGAATAAGATTTCGTTGAAGTAATTCTATATTATCAATGGGGAATTCTGATTTCTCAGAGTTCCCTATTCATTTATTATTTCTCATCTTCCACAGTAATTTTAGGTAAACCAAGTCTTATTCGAACAATATTTAAAGCTAAAATATCTATAAGCTGAAAATATAATTCAGCCTCTTGATTTGTTAATGCAGGATGAGATGATTGAGGTGACGCATTATAATGCCTTGTTTCTTTTCTTGAATTAGCAATTCCCATTAAATCTTTTATTGTTGTATCTCCAAAGAAAGGAATTAGTTCAGGAAAGGTTTCTTTAATTCGTCTATCAAGTCTATGCTTTAATGGATATAACCAATTAATCATGTCAATTAGTTTCCCCATAATTAGATAACACGCTCTTTCGTCGGATTCAACAGCACTATTATGCACTGCTATTAAATCTTTAATTTCTTCATCCAAAGAATCATAATTATTAAGAGCAATATGTAATTCATCCAAAATAGAGGTTTTCATATTTCCATTAGTAGGAATAGGAACTGCTCGTGCAAATGAAGGAAGCGTTTCCATTAAATATGTATCAATTTCAGCAATATTAGCTTCCCAACCTCTAGGTATCTCTCTAAAATCTATAGCTCTAATTCTTTTGTGAAATATCTGATTATGAGGAGAATTCAAAGAAACTCCTAAGACATATTTAAGTAACATCGTTAGTTTTTCCACAAAACCTGATGCCAAAATTGAATCATATGTTAAGTCATTATAATCTTTGATCGTTCCTTTTGTAGAAACTATAATACGATATTCATAGCCAGGTTTTAATTCCCTATAATCATCTGATATGATCCATTTATCATATTCAAAAGAATTATGCTCATATTCATCAATATGAATCGGCATAGGTTTGCTTTTATAGACTATATGCATATTATAAAATTGATTTACAAGCAAATATACACATTTAATATTAATAGCTACCACAATTTTATTGTTTTCTAAAAGATTAAATCCAAAATAATAGATTACATAATAAAGCCGAATTTAATTCATAGCTATTATACTCTTAACTAGGAAAAAAGCTACATATCGAGGACAAATGCTGCCACTTTCTTGGATTTATAACATAGTATCTATGAAATGACATATATTTGCGCACAAACAATTAGCAAATATCACTATGAATCATAAGAATATAGAACATATAGCACTCTATTCCCTTGTATTGGTAGGTACTCTTGTTGTTGGCGTTTTAGTTCGTCAGTATGTTTTATCCAAGGGTGTTGATGATTTCAGTAGTATTGTTGCATTTTTTGCAACAGTAATTGTCTTAATGGCGATCTATGCCAGTTTACAGACAACATCCAATCAGTTTTTGCTGCCACGCATAGAAGCTTTTCTGTTTCGTTTCCCTGCTTTTCAAAAGATGAAAAATCACAATGACACCGTTTCTGTTCCGGAAGTCCCTACAATCAAAGATTCAAACCAGGCTACGCCTGATGTCATTGACCCTGCTTCTACCGCAGAAGAAACAATCTCTGAACCTTCAGAATATGAAATCATGCGAACCAATTCTATCGCAAAAAAGAACCGTGCTATTCAAACCAAATTGGAAAAGGTCATTAACTATACGAAGCAAACAATGGTTGCCTATATGAGTGAAGAAGATCTCAACCGCCTATGCGCATACATTACTGAATATAGTACAGGCGATACCTTGCAAAAGATATCGCCTGTAAAGGTGGACTCTCAACTTAAAAGTATTGATATTATGCACTTTGGTTGGAATATTGGTAAGGCTTTTGGCAGAAAACGTATTCATACTGCAACTTTCATCAAGAATGTCTTTGCCCACACTCTCCGCGATTTGGAGATTGCAACTATTGAACGTAAGATGTCACATACAGAATCAAAGTGCATGATTAAGTTGGATGAGAAGATTGGGTAACTATACTATGATTTTTTATCAAATAAAGAGAATTTTGATAAAAACTTATCTGATATATCAACAATATCTTGTTGATTGTTCTTGTAAGCTAATTCCTTTATTTTCCTTATAGGATTTAACATTTCATCTTTTTTCTGTTTTTCGATTGAACTCATTGATGATATAAGTAAAACTAAGAATTGATTGATTTTTTTGCACAGTGTCACGAGACGAAGCATTTGCATTAACTCTTTCGGGTGATTCATCTCGTTAGCACATCGCCACCTCTCACTGATGTTCAATTTTGCACCATCTCTATAATGAGTATATAAATTTCTTTTGGTCGAATTAAAACCTGCAGTTAAGGCTTTGAGTTCATCTTCTATTTCGATGGACAATGGTATATATTTGAATTCTGGAACAGATTTAATTTTATTCCATATACTTTTTACTTTGTATTTTTCATTATAGCCATACAAATGAGACAGAGCACTAGTTTCAATTCTATAAGTTCGCATAAAACTGATGGAGCGTTCTGCATTACTACTTGCTTTTAGATAGGTATCCATAGAACAAACTAAATCATAATGCATAAAACTAACCTCCCATCGCAATTCTTCCAATGTTCGTATTTCCGTGAGTCTACTGTAATCAAATTGTTTATCTTTTAGATATCCAATAGCATTTTCACAAATTGAAAAAATCTTTTTATGTGATTCAATATTAACCCAAGCATTTGCCATTTGTTCTGTGATTATAATATCAAGTTCCCCCTTATTATGAAATGCCTCTGCCACTCTATCATTTAAAATATCTACAAGGGTAAGCTCTTCAACACTCTTTTTATAGGTACAATTCTTTTTATCAGGAGATAATTTCTCTGTAATTACTTGTAAAACAGAAGATATGTATTTAAGAATCTTATCATGTATTAATAATTGATTTCCAAATCTTTTTGCATAGACATCTTCATCATTCAAAGTCGTCAACATTGTATACATCGTATTTGGGTTATCATAATGAGCAGTTACGTTTCTCAATCTAATATCACATTGTTCTCCAAGTAATTTTACCTGTTGTAATATATCCTCAAGTTCTTTAGAATCTTGATGCGATTTATTAAGATAAGTAATTAGCTCAGATATTACTCCTCCTTGATCTCTACCAACTAAGTATACAGATAATTCATATTGCGACAAGTTAATCATTTGCATATGAAAACGCTTTGTATATACATTTTCTGTTGATAACATATTTTTTATATCACTGCAAACTTCATATATGGCTGAAAGGCTACCGCTTAGTAATTCAAAAAGTAGTTGTAAATAATGCGTAATATGATGTTCAGAGAATTTTGATTTTATAAGTTCCGCATTTTGTAATAATTGTTCTGAATACGACATTGTCGATTTTGCATTATCTATCAAAACATCTATTGTCTCTCTACTTGCACTGTTTCTTGTCATATACACTTATATTTTATACTTAACCCTTTGACAAAATTACCTAAAACTTATCAGACTTAGAGTTTTACAACTCATATTTTATGCATTGCACATTTCATATTTACGAAAAACTACACTTATTCTTATTAATAACCACCAACTACTATAATTAGCAATACTCTCAATAGCAAAAATCTATCTAATTATCAAATAATTATAATCTATAATCACCACCAAAAGTTATTTCACAGTTATATTCCGGTGATGTTTTCCACCATCAAAACACCAATTTTCTTTGCCAGCGAACAATTAAAAACGAGTACGTATGGCAAACGAACAAATCACTTTTGATAAGCTGCCGCAGGCGGTAGGTTATCTAACAGAACAGATGGAACAAATCCGGCAAATGGTGGCAGCACTGCAACCGCAGGCTTCTCCCGACAAGCATCGTCTTATTGAAATTGACGAAGCCTGCAAAATCACACGAAAGGCAAAACCTACCATTTACACGCTTGCGCGTAAAGGACTAATTCCAGCTTATAAAAAAGGTAAGAAACTATACTTCTATGAAGATGAGTTGCTGCAATGGATTGAGTCCGGGCGCAAGCAGATGCAGGCAATGTCGCTCCAGGAACAGGCTGCGGAAATAGTACATGGAGCGAAACGCAAACCAAAGGGAGGTTATAACTTTTGATCTGCACGGCTATGGAAACCTCCAAATTAACAGCAGAAGGTATCATCGGCGAGGCTGTACGCATCGGAGCCAAAATGTCCGGCGGTGAATTCCCAATAGAGGTCTTTCCTATCAGGATTCAGCGTATCATTAGCAGTTTGCACGATTGTCAGGGCTATCCCGTAGATTATGTTGCTGCGGCTATTCTTGCGGCCATTGCCGTGGGGATTGGTAACTCCCATCTGGTACAGGTGAAGCGCAACTGGCTGGAAAGTCCCATCCTGTACATGGCACTGATTGGACGCCCCGGAGCGAATAAGAGTCATCCGCTGAGTTTCGCTTTCCAGCCGTTTATTGAACACGACTATTGTCAGAATCAGGAATATCAGAAGCTGTATGCCGAGTATGAACGCACTATGTCCATGAGCAAAAAGGAACGCATTGAAGCTGGTTTGGATGAATTTCCGCAGGCTCCCATGCGCAGACGCTTTCTTGTTTCGGATATTACTCCCGAAGGATTGAGCCTGATACATGCCCAAAATCCCAGAGGACTCTGCCTTTGGTCGGACGAGCTGTCGGCCTGGTTCAAGAACTTCAACCGTTACAATAACGGTTCGGAAGAACAGTTCTGGCTTTCGGTGTTCAATGCCAAGCCCACGATTTCCGACCGCAAGAGTACGCAAAGTTCCATTTTTATCAGACGTCCTTACATCTCCGTTATCGGTACCATTCAAAAGAAGATTCTGGGTGAACTGGTCAAGGGAGAACGTTCGAGTAACGGTTTTATTGATCGTATTCTTTTCGTGATGCCTGAATCTGTCTTGAAAAGCAGATGGAACGACCGGGAAACTCCTGAAGAACTGGAAATCCAGTGGCAACAGATTATCGACAAACTGATTGCACAGGATTGCCCGCGTGACGAGAATAATGAGTTGCAGCCTCAATGCCTGCCATTCGATGAAGATGCCAAGCAACGACTTTACGGTTGGCAACATGAAAATGCCCGCCAATGTGATATGGAAACCAATGATGCGTTGGTAGGTATTTACTGCAAACTGGAAATCTATATTATCCGGTTTTGTCTGATTATACAGCTTGCCCGATGGACTTGCGGAGAGTGCGATAAGACTACGATTGACCTTGAAAGCGTGAACCGTGCCATCCTGCTGGCCGAGTATTTTCGGACAACAGCCGTAAAAGTGCAGACTGCCGTCAGTCAGGAACAGTTGAGCGAATTGCACCGCAACATATACCTGAATCTGCCTCACAGATTTACAACGGCAGAAGGTATCGGCATTGCTGAAAGTTACGGGATGAAAGAGCATGCTTTCAAGATGTTTCTAAAACGCCATATCGGAACATTATTCAGAAAAGAGAATCATGGAGAATACAGTAAATAAACCTGTTACTATGCACATTTTCGCAACCGAGGGGTTTGTGAAGTTGCGAAAATGTGCATAGTAACATCCCAACAGAAAGAAAAATGAACTACAGATTTACATTAGAACCATACAAAGGTGTCAGCACCCGGCACACATGCCCGAACTGCCACCGCAAAAGTTGTTTCGCCAAATACATCGATACGGAAAAGCAAATCAACTTTCCTGATTATGTAGGGCGATGCAACCATGAACAGAAGTGCGGCTATAACTATACGCCCAAAATGTACTTCGACGAAAACCCGATTGCCAAAGAACGATTGAACGAAAAGTTTGTGCCGGTGTCCAAGCCTCGCATCAGTCTGCCTCCTGCGCCATCCTTCATTGAGCCCGAAATTATGAGGCAATCCCTGAAGCTTTATCACACGAACAAGCTGTTTCAGTTCCTGAGTTTCCATTTCGGACAGGAGGCTACCGAAGAGCTGATGTTGCGCTACCATGTAGGAACCTCGAAGCATTGGCCGGGAGCTACGGTCTTTTGGCAGGTCGATATTTCCGGACGTGTACGCACCGGAAAAGTGATGCTCTACAATCCTGGAAGCGGAAGACGGATTAAAGAGCCGCACAACTACATCACGTGGGTACATTCCCTTTTGAAGAAAGAGAATTTCAACCTCCGGCAATGCCTGTTTGGTGAGCACCTTTTGTTTTCCGACCAACAGCGTCCGGTTGCCCTTGTGGAGAGTGAGAAAAGCGCTTTGATATCCAGTTTCTATCTGCCGCAATACCTCTGGATTGCTTCGGGCGGAAAGAACGGTGCGTTCAATCGGGATGCCATGAGCGTATTAAGAAACCGACGTGTTCTGCTCTTCCCCGATCTGGGTGCAACCGACTATTGGAATAGTAAAATGGAGATGATCCGAAGCCTGGGAATAGAGGTCTCTCTCTTCGATTTTATGGAAAGAAATGCAACAAAAGAAGAACGGGATGCAGGTTATGACATTGCCGATTTTCTGCTGAGAGAAGAGAAAAAGGAAGCTATTTTCAATCGTCTTATCACGTTGAATTCGGCCTTGAAAACGCTGGTCGAGACTTTCGATTTGCAGCTTGTCAATGTGGAGAAAGTCCCTCTTTCAGCAACGGTTCAACGTACCCGAAAAGGACTTTTCAAACGATGACTGTCAGATGTCTGATTCACTTCTTTTTCACTGGAGCAAGTTTATGCCGGTGTATTACATTTCCCGGCCACTTGCTCACCTCAAAAGACGGTGAGACGGCTCCCGATGGTCACAATCATTAATCTCAAAAGCAAATATTATGGACAAGAAAAATACAGTTACAATCCGTCTTACAGACGAACAATTCGGCTGGCTTAGAGCACTCAGCCGACGCAGTAAACGCAGTCAAAGCGAAGTAGTGCGTTCACTCATCGAACACGGTACGGTGCGTGAACGAATTACGAGAGAAAATCTTGACATCATCCGTAAACTGATTGGAGAAAGCACAAATCTGAATCAGCTTGCCAGACGAGCCAATGCTTACGGTTTTTATCGTGTGGCCGATGAGTGCAGTACCGCCGTTCAACAGATTTCACAACTCATAAAACAGCTCAAGGATGATAGGTAAGATTGTCAAGGGTACATCGTTTTCTGGATGCGTAAACTATGTGCTGAAAGAAGATAAATCGCGTCTGCTGAAAGCGGTTGGTGTCTACGGTTCGCCCGAAGAAATAGCTGAGCAATTCGAGTTGCAGACTTTACTGAATGACAAGGTCAAGAACTCTGTCGGCCATATATCATTGAGCTTCTCCGCAGAGGACGGGGACCGCGTCCGTGACGATGATGGGCTGATGCTAAAGATCGCCCACGACTATATGAAGCTGATGGGAATTGAGAATACGCAGTTCATCATCGCTCGGCATACCGACCGTGATCATCCGCATTGTCACATCGTTTACAACCGGGTGGATAATGACGGCCGCACCATCAGCGACAAGAACGACCGTTACCGGAACGAAAAGGTCTGCAAGATGCTGACAGCCCGTTACCGTTTGCATTTTGCCGAAGGAAAAGAGCATGTCAATTTCATGCGGTTACGTCGTCATGACAAGGTAAAGTATTTTATCTATCATGCCTTGAAACGAGAAGTTCCGAACGCCCGAAGCTGGAGTGAGCTGCGACTGGCCTTACGGAAGTACGGAATTGATACGCAATGGAAGCTAAGTCGCACGACCGGAGAGATGCAAGGTGTCAAGTTCACATGCAACCAACTGACCTTTAGCGGTTCAAAGATTGACCGCCATTTCAGTTTCCTGAACATCGACCAGGAATTGAGATGTAACGCTCTTTCTGCTACCATGAACCAGCGCCAGGTACAGGCAGAAACCATACGCGAGGAACCTCGGCATGAATACCAGCAGGAGAATCATTCCGGCATCAGTCTGGGATTGTTCACACCCTCTCCTACGGATTATGATACGGAGGAAGCGATACAGGCCAACCGGCTTAAAAAGAAGAAAAAGAAACCGAAACGCAAGCGAGGTTTCAGTCTATAATCAATTTTTTATTAACCATCAAAATTTAAATTATTATGAACTATTCCGATTTTATTTACGATTTCAATCTTTATTTGTGTGAGAGATTCGGTTACAGAAACTGTTGCTCCGTTATGCACAATGCCAACGGCATTTGTGTTTCTGTTCATGTAGGCGAAATGGATTTATATATCCGTTTCTGGGAATACAGTTGTGGTGTTGGCAGCATCCCCGACTGGAGCATTATCATTGTACGCAGCAACTTCAAACGAAACCAACAGGAAAACCTGAAAGACCTTGCCCGATTCTTTAAGGAGTACGCCCCACGCTATGGTTATAAATACCTCTGTACCGAGGATGATGACTACAAGTATTATCAGACCCTTGGTTTGAAACTTATCCATAGAGGATTTTTCGGACAATATAATTATGGGGTACCGTTGAAGGAGCTGGAGGTGTAATGTAGATTTCTTTATTAGGGAGAGGATTTTACTCTCCTTTTTCTTTTCTATGCTTATACCTTTAAAAGGTCGCAAACAATATAATATATTACTAAACTTCCAAGGAAAGATATGGATAAAAAGCAGATTGTGCTAGAAATACAGAATATTTTATAAAGCGAATTCTGGCGTTGGTCGAAGCTCCAGCGTGTAACTGTATAATGTGCTCAGCAGAAGTCCTATATAATTAGCAATATAAAACAGACACACCACTGATATTCTTTAAAACCCAAGGATAAATATGACTAAATCTATATTTTAATTATTGATGCGAAATTCCTAGAGACCCCTTAAAATAGGAATATATTGTAATGACTAAGGAAATTCAATCGTATAAAATAATATTGTTACTTCTTATTTTCTATTTACAGACTGGATAAATAGCTCTCAAATTCTTTCAAATCAACCGACTTTGCAGAAAAAACTTTGATATTATACTCGTCATCTATATTTAATTTTCTAAGACAGTTTTTCCATTTACTATCGCAAAGTAGTATATCACAATATGGTATAGCCGATGATATCCTCCTTATATCAAAAAGGTCATTCTTAAAAGTTATATTGTTTTTTACTTCTTTCTCTGAAACGAAGATATATGGTTCTAACAGATTTTGAATTCTCAATGTAGGACAGCAACGAAAGTCACCGTATTGAATATTATTTAATAAGGTTTGAAAATCAAATTTAGTAAAGTCAAACTGCTCCACCAAAATTCGGCAAATATCAGCGCAGACATCATTTGGTTGATAACCAGCAATATACGATTCAATCGAGTTAAAAAACATTCTTTTCCTATTATCATACAATATTTTTACAAAACATTTAATTTGCTTATCAGACATTTCAATGGGAAAAGAAGGAATATCTTTAGAATCGAATTCATATTGAATAACTTTTTTCAAGCTAGAATTAAATTCATTCGAAGTAAAATTATAATTAACATATAAGAATGGGTTGGATTCAATATCTTTAATATCTTTTGCTATTTGCTGACAAATAATGGTTCTAATATCATTCAGATAACAATTATCTAATAACTTTGAAATGATAGCATAGTTATCAATCACACCCATACAATGCCTTTGCGATGTTTCGAAAATTGTTTCTGGAGAAGTGCAACAGCATATTTTATTCTGACTTTTTAGATCAAATAGAATATTACGAATTTGATACCATAAATTATTGGTGGGTTCAGACATTCCACTAATAGCAAATTGGTCAAAATAAATAGTTGTCATATTATAACTCTGTTTAATGTTTCTACAAAAATAAGCATAGTTTGCGACTTTGCATCTTTTTAGTCTATATAATTGAACTAATTCGCAATTTATTTTGCAAATAGTCTTATTGAAATGATGGAAAATAGATAGGTTTTCTTATCTTTGCATAGAACGAAAGAAAATCCTTATGGAAAAAGAAAAAGACATAAACCGCATCAAGGTTGTGCTTGTGGAGAAGAAGCGGACCAACAAATGGTTGGCCGAACAATTGGGCAAGGACCCTGCCACGGTATCGAAGTGGTGTACAAACACATCACAACCCGGACTGGAAACGCTGCTGGAGATAGCACGTGTTCTGGATGTAGATATTAAAGAACTGCTGAACTCTACACGTGACGATGTTCAGTTAGTCAGAATTCAAAAACAGTAAAGCCAAGTAATGTTATGAACAGTAATGATAGAGCCAATCTCATAAAACGTATCAACACTTTAGAAGGACTGACCGATAAAGAACGTAGTGCCTTGTTAGGTTTGTTACGAGAAAATAAAACTTATGGTCTTGTATGGGAAGATAAGCCGGAGGGCGTAGAAGAACGTCTTCGCGATGAACTGCCCATCTTGACAGAGGTGCCGGAACGTGCCATAATCAGTGAAGATAAAGATGCCCCTAATCATATTCTGATTGAAGGGGATAATTTGGAAGCCCTCGCCACCTTAGCTTATACACATGAGGGTAAAATTGATGTTATCTATATAGATCCACCATATAATACCGGTAATAAAGATTTTAGATACAATGACAGCTATGTTGATAAGGAAGATTCTTATCGACATTCTAAGTGGTTGTCATTTATGAGCCGTCGTCTGAAAATTGCAAAGAAGTTGTTGGCCGATGATGGGGTAATTTTTATTTCAATTGATGATAATGAACAAGCACAATTGAAAATGCTTTGTGATAGTTCTGATTTATTTGGAGAAAATAATTTCAGAAATAATATCTTAGTGAGGCGTAGAATAAAAAGTCTTAATTCTCAATTTGCTTATAAAGGATTATTTAGTCTTAATGTTGGTTTTGAGTATATCTTATGCTATTCAAAGACAAATCAATATTTAATGCCAGCATTAAGAATGACAAAAGAAAAAGCACCAACAAAAGGTCGATGGGATGTGTTTTGGAGTAATGCTGATAGACCTACTATGAGATATGAGATTTTAGGCTTCACACCAGAAACAGGACAATGGAGAAATTCTAAAGAGAAAGCAGATATTGCAATAAAGAATTACAAAGAATATCAAGATAAATATTCAGAAGAATATTCTTTGGAAGAATATTCAGAAACTACCGGAATAACTGATTTCATTCGTCGTATTCCTAATGGTAAAGGTAAAAATGGAGGTGTTCAACATTGGATAGCTCCAGATTCAACAAGTTTAAGAACAAGCAATTGGACGGATATTGAAGTTTCACAAATTGGAAAAGAGTTCGATTTACCTTTTGATAATCCTAAGAGTAAACTATTAATGATGGAAATTCTTAAAATGACTCGAAAAGAAAATCCAGTCATACTCGATTTTTTTGCAGGAAGTGGCACAACCCTTCACGCCACTATGCAACTGAATGCAGAAGATGGAGGCCGTCGCCAATGCATTCTTGTTACCAATAATGAGAATAATATTTGCGAAGAGGTAACCTACAAACGTAATAAACAAGTAATAAATGGATATAAAACTCCCAAAGGCACAGAAATTCCAGGACTAACCAAAAATAATCTCCGCTATTACCGTACCGGATTTGTTGGACGCAATCGCTCAATGCAGAATATGCGAAAACTGGTTAATCTTGCTACAGATATGCTTTGTATCAAGGAAAACCTCTATACGGAACAGAATACCTTTGGAGGGCAAAAGACCTATAAAAATATTTTCCGCTATTTCGATGATGGTAAAAAACAGATGCTTGTAATTTATCGTGAAGAAGCCATCGATGAATTGGTTGATATAATCTATGATATGGACATACCTCAACCAATAAAAGTTTATGTGTTCTCACCCAGTGAAGACCCTTGGGAAGGTTCGTTTGATGATGTCAGCGACAAGGTGGAGCTATGCGCTCTGCCACAAGCCATCTACAATACTTACCGAAGAATCTTGCCAAAGAAAAAGGATGCAGTAGTCATGCCGGAAGAAGATGCGCTGGCAAGCACTCAAGAAGATAAAGACCTGTTTGATGGAATGTTGAACTTTGAATACGATGAGGAAGCATAAACATATATCAGATAGAAACATGATATGTGGTTTAAGTTATTCGAAATTTTCGAATAATTGCTTCTGGAAAAAGGTAATTCCATAATAAACACTTAAAATAAAAAAGGAATAATGAAAAATATACCATACCAGCAGAACGCTATCAATGAACTGACAGATAAAACGATCCGTCTGTTAAACCTCGGTGGAAAACGACACAAAATTGTGTTTGAAGCGCCAACAGGTGCGGGAAAAACGGTCATGACCTGTCAGGCTTTGGCAAATATAACCGACGAATTGAAAGAACGTGGTGACAGCCGTTATCAGGAAGTTGCCTATATTTGGTTTGCACCTCGTAAACTTCACCTGCAAAGTTATGCCAGCTTAAAGAATGCCTTTGGCGAAACACGGAAACTTCGGCCTGTAATGTTTGACGAGATTGACCAGAGTGAAGGCATACAACCTGGAGAAATATTGTTTGTCAACTGGGAAAGTGTGAACAAAGAAAGTAATGTCATGGTACGCGAAAACGAAAGCTTTGCTTCTTTGTATGAAATTGCACGACGGACACAAGAAGAATACGATTTGCCCATTGTTGCCATCATAGACGAGGAACACATGTTTTGGTCAAAAACTGCCGATAAATCGGCAGCAGTGCTGGAACGTATCAATCCGGCTGTAGAACTGCGTATTTCGGCCACTCCCAAGACACTTCATCCTGATGAAAAAGTAAAAGTTTACCGACAGGATGTTATTGCGGCTGAAATGATTAAGAAAGAAGTCGTGCTGAATCCTGATATAGAACTGGATTTCAGTGAAGAACGCACACTGAACGAAAATCTGATTAAGGCGGCATTGGCAAAACGTAATCAGTTGGCTGAGCTTTATCAGGAATTGGGCGTCAAAATCAATCCCCTATTACTTATCCAGCTGCCCAACGATGTGAAGGAAACCATGACTTCGGAAGATCAAGCTATCGCAGAACAGGTGAAAACCTATTTGGAAGCTATATGCGGGATAACCGCCGAAAATGGATTATTGGCCGTATGGCTCGCCAACGAAAAAGAGAATCTCGCCGGACTGGAACGTCCCGATAATATGACGCAAGTATTGCTATTCAAAGAAGCAATTGCTTTGGGTTGGGACTGCCCTCGTGCAGCTGTACTGCTAATCTTCAGAAAATTGCAAAGCGACCAGTTTACGATACAAACTGTAGGACGTATTCTGAGAATGCCGGAACAGAAACATTATCCGAAAGAACAGCTTAATATCGGTTATGTTTATACCGACATTGCAAAAGATAAAATTCAGATTGTCACAGCCGATTCCGACTATATCTTGAAAAATACGATTATGGCATGCAGGCGTGAAAATCTTGAGAATGTATCTCTACCGGCTTACTATTCAGAACGCCCTAATGTGGAACGAAATTATTTAGGACCCGACTTCAAAAAAACATTGTATGAAGTGGCTGATGAATTCTGGAAACTGGAAAGAGGTGCCGGATTGTTTTCTATCGCTGAATTGGCCGCTTTAAGAAATGATAATGATGAATTTACTCCGTTGCCAGAAAGTGATGACGATTTAGTAAATGAAAACAGAAGACGGGTAAAGAATTCAATTCGTTTGGATGTCAAGACAATCAATGTGGAGATTCCGAAAGATGTACACTTCCAGAATGAAGAACAGATATTGAAAGTAGATCAAGTGCGCTTTGCCCGTAAAGCATCTGAAATAGACCGTGTATTTATGGCATATATAAGCGGTAAGGGACATCAATTTGAGAGTAAAGGCAGAGCCGATAAAATAGCCAACTATCTGCTTGAAATGCTCGCCGACTATTTTGGAATTTTCGATACAGATGCCAAGAAGGTCGTTCTTTATTATGATAACAGACCCAAATTTGACCGTTTACTGGACACTGCCTTAGAAACATATGCCCGTAAAAGAGAGCGAGCAAAGAAAAGATCTGCGGCAGCCAGAGAATTAAAACAATACAACTGGGAAATTCCGGAAGAAAGAGTATATGACAGCGAGACTAACCATATCGAGACAGCAAATAATCATGCTTTGCTGCCATTCGTACAACTTAACGAAGCTTCTAATCCGGAGAAGGAATTTGTGAAATATTTGGAAGAACATTCACAATGGATTGACTGGTGGTATAAGAATGGGGACAAAGGAAAACAACATTATGCCATTGCATACGGAAAATCTTTATTTTATGTTGATTTCGTTATCCGTATGAAGAATGGACATGTATATCTTTTCGATACGAAAAGTGCTGGAAGTGATGTAACTGCTCCTGAGAAACATAATGCCTTGTTGCAATATATACAGGAATATTCAACTAAAGATACACCTCTTTATGGAGGAGTTATCATTCAAGATGGAAGTAACTGGCTATATTCCAAACTGCCCATTGAGAATACAACTGATTTGTTAAACTGGGATGCTTTTTATCCTGAAAACGCATAAAGATTATGGCTAAAGGTATAGATCCGAAATTTGTTCACTACGGCATCCGCAAAGATGATTTAGCTATGATAGAAGCAATCTGTGAAGCGGAAGGTGTAGATTTTGACTGGTTAAGTGAAGATATTCTGAAGGCCTATCATGCCAAGAAGGTTGACGTGATAGAAATGAGTGATAATGAAACGGAAGACATCATCCGTAATGCAATCCAAAAAATACGTCAATAAATACGATTATGCTGATACAGAGAATTAAAATAAGCAATTATAAGACTTACTTGTCACTTGATCTGGATTTGACAGTCGATGATGATCGCCCTATTATTCTGATTGGCGGTGCAAATGGTGGCGGTAAGACTACTTTATTCGAGGCCATAAGCGGAGCTCTTTATGGTTTGAAAATTGAAAACAAAGAGCATTTCATGGAATTGCTCAATCAGGGAGCCTTAAACACAGCCAAACCTGAGATTTCCTTACAGATAACATTTGTAGGGAAAGTACTCGGTCAGCAACAGAAGTACATATTAAAGCGTGTTTATCAGTTAAATCCGCAAGGAAAGCCATTGGAAAGCGTATCGCTGAACATGAACGGGAACATGTATGTTTACGGTACGATGACTGCCCCCAAGGACCGGGTAAAGGCAGAACAGGAAATCAATAAAATCATCAAAGCCAATCTGCCTCAGGAACTGAGTCAGTATTTCCTGTTTGATGCAATGCAATCGAGTGAACTGCTGAAGAAAAATGTATTTGCCCAAACCATTCGTGATAATTTCGAGAATGTATTGGGCTTCAAAAAATACCTTCAGTTAAAGCGTGCCGCAGAGAAACTACAACAGGAATGGGCTCAACAACGTCTTGAAGCAGAAAAAGAAGCCCAGGAATATAATGAACTATGCGCACAAAAGGATAAGCTGACCGCCGACTTGAATACTTGTATAGCAGAACAAGATACAAAATATAAGTATCTTGCGTCGGTAGAAGTGGAATATAAACGGGCAAAAGACGGTGCCCAGGAAGCATCTGCCCTTAACAAAAAGATACAGGAGCTTGCCAGTAAAATTGACGATATTGTAAAGCGTGCAGCAACTTATGCTGAGGACCTAAAAGCATTTGTTGACAACATAGAGATTGATTTATTCTTACCTAAATTAGCTTCAAACCTGGCACAAGAAATCAATAATATCCTGCACATAAAAGAACAGCTTCAGAAAGAGAATACCGGTGCTTATCCGTTGGAGACATTGAAAGACGTGACAAATAAAATTATAACTTACTTAAAAGATTTGTCACTGTGCAGTGAATCTGTGGATGAAGAACAGGTTGTATCTCATATTGTAGCTATCCAAAATAGTACTAATAAAGAAGATCCTTTTGGTTATCTTGACGAAGCGGAAGTAACCGCTTTATCTAATTTGGTAAAACGAACTGGCTCTAATCAGTTCATTGCACTTGACCGCCAGCGCCAGGAACTGGAGATTCAACTTTCGACGTTGGATAACTTACGTTCGCAAAAACAAACCTTAGAACAAACACAAGCCGGTGGTAACGAATATCTAATTCAAAATTATGAAGCCACTCAAAAACAGATAGAGAAACTGAAAGGTCAGGAAGCGACACTGAAAGCAGACATTCAACGTCTTGAGAAACGGATTCATCAGTTTGATGTACAAATCCAGCAAGAACCTGATATTAAATTCGACACTTTGGTCAAGCTTAAACCTCTGTTTGAAAAGATTGCAGACAGTTTGCTGAAGAAGAAAAAAGCCCAGATTGAAAATGAAATGCAGCAGCAACTCAACAAGTTACTGGTTTCATATAAAGGCCATGTAGCCAAAGTTGAGTTATCTGACAGCATTGAACAATTCAATATAAAACTCTATCATACTGCCGGAAATGAGATTTCATTGAATCAGCTTAATGCTGCATCCAAACAAATCTTTATCCAAGTTTTATTGAAAGTATTGCGAAACCTGGACAATTTAATATACAACTATTTAACCATTTGTAAATGAGTAGTTTATGAATTTTGTTTCTGAAACAAGAAACAAATCAGGAACAAAAATGGTTTTTTAGGTAAATCCTCGTTTTTTTGTTTGCATTACTTTTCATTCCTTTCACTTGCTTGCAATCAAAGCACCAATCCAAGCTATTACTATGCTTTCTCATCCTGATTCAATATATGTTTTTTCATATATCCAGGAATTCGCAGCGAAAAGAGAAAAGTATTGTTTTCAATGATCGGTATCAATATGTGCAAAGTTAAAAATAATCATCCAAGCAATCAAATATTTGTCTATTTTTAGTTTACTTTAGTTTAGCATATATATAGGCTAATGGACTAAACTAAACTGTTTTTGCTCACTCTGCCACTCCCTTTTTAGACCGCAGAAAGTGGACTCCCTTTGACTCCATCCTTTCTCTTTTCGCTGCAATATATTCCTTTATAAGTTTACGAGTAAATATTTGTCCCTATAAGCATTCGACTTCGGGCTATTTGATGAATTGTGCCGCAAAGGTATTTGTCATGTCTTTCTTGTATGCAAGGTATCCTTGAGGTTCACAACAAAATCTCCACCTTGCTTTGCAGCGGTAGTATTTGGTCGTGAAACCTTGCATAAAGAGCCATGACACCTTATGAAGCGACATAATTAATCAAGCCTGAAGTAGTAAATGCTACATGAGGGAAAAAAAGAAAACTTAAAATAGAATTATATGGCAAATTATGCGACAAACATTTTCTACGCAAGTACGGAAAACCAAAATGACCTCAATAAGATAGAGGCTTTCTTGGATGACAATTTCAGTTGTTATGCAAACAAGTATGGTAATTCTGTTGATGCAGAATTTCCTTCCCGGTGGGAATATCCAGAAAAAGAAATGGACCAATTGGTTGCCTCACTGGAAGCAAAAGATAAAGTCTATATTAAAATTCTAACTTATGAATTTGAAAATGAATATGTGAGTTTTAGAATCTTCTCTCAAGGCAAGTGGGAAATAAAAATATAATAGTGATGAGCAACAGAACATTTGATAACGAAAGCGATATTATAGGTTTATCCTGTACTTTATCCACGGCTTATAAAGGCTACACGGAAGGTGTAATTGTGGACGACTATGGCACTACCATAGTTGTCCGCCTTGAAAGCGGCAAAGAGATTTCAGTATTCCGAGATGAAATTATTATTCATGATTAAGCAATATGGCACAGATAGCAACAAAATTCGTTCAATGGGATGTTCCGGAGCTGGCAACATTACAAGGCAGCCGAGTGTATAAGTTGCGGGAACATCTGAATAATGGCGGCAAACTCAATAGAGAAGACAAGAATTGGATTACTCGCAACGTGAGCGAAAGCACCTATTTCAAACGGGGGATTGCCTTGAGCGGTTATCATTTTGATTTTTCCGATGTTCTCAAGCGGTATTTCGTCAAACAATACGGGCATATCCAAGAATATTATGCCATAGACAAAACCGCATTACGCTCAATACTGTATGGCAGGATTGAGGATATAGTTGAAGTAGTACGTTAGAATACATGGCTTATGGGAAAATTTGAATTTTATCAAGACTGTAAAGTCAAAAGTTGGGAAAGAGACTATTTCACTGTGGAAGCCAACAGTTATGAGGAAGCAGAGGCAATCGTCCGGTCCTGGCGTTGCAAAGATGTTTCGAATATCATTGACAGCCGTCTTTCTCATGGAAGAAGTGAGGCTTTGCGTGATACTTCCGAGCTTTTGTTTCCCGAAGAAAACGATGGTTACTCGACTATTGAGATTTTCAACCAGGAAGAAGAATCTATCATGACTAATGCACTAAACGAAGACAATTATGAACGTAACGATTGAACACCCTTTTTGCCCTTACTGCAGCGAAGTGACAAATCTATATTTCAGAATTATTAACACGCTTCTTTTTTCAAAAGACGAAAACGAACTTCGCACAAGCATGGAGAGTCTAAAGAAAGAGACCCGGCTTGACGAGTATTTCACGTTCGGCTATGGGGCACACCATCTTTGGATATGCAAACGAAAACCGAGCGACAAAAACAAAATCTTTCCACACCGCATCATGATGATCCAATTCTGACATGGAGCCTCTGTACTATACGGACTGGAGTTGAATATTCAGTTCCAGCCCGTAACTTCATTTACCGCAATAACCTTTTATATCCAAAACTTCATTGAGACGCAGATGGCCATTGGCCGGACAATGATTTTTGCCGGATTATCCATTTATATTCTCTTTTGGCTGCGCCATATCCCTTTATAAAATAGAAGCTGAAACTCGCATAACGCGCCCGTTCCGCTTTGTCTCCCAATCGGGCTTCAGCCCTTTTTTCATTTTGCCTTCTTTTCCCTCATTTCTCTTGCCGGATAAAGGCTGCAACACCGATACGCCAGCACCCCTTTGCCAATTCTTCGTCTTACGGCCTTTCCCACGCCGCAGCTTATACGCTTACTGCCAGTACGGCATATCATCCTTGCCGCTTCAAATCATGAGACATGGTGCTGTTTCTCGCCAGAAGCTCTTCTTCCTATGCCAGCCGAGAGTTGAAACCAATTCGTGCCCATTGACAGCACCGTCCGTCTTTATTATTCCTTTAACCAGTTGCCAATTGTTTTTCCTCTTCTTTTTCGTGACTGCTTTCTATTGAAGTCGCCATATCGTTTTTCGTTGCAAAGTTAGTATGCAGCCGGGCGCGACCCATGGTCTTGACCAATGGCGTAACAGTACAAATCTTCCTTTATCAAGCCTCCGGTTTGGGAGAACCCCAAAATAAAGAGTATTTATACGTTATCCTTGGTGCATCCCTTTACTGCACCTACTTTTTATGCACCGTAAAACTGATTTATTAACTTCAAAAAGCAATCGAAATGAAAAAGTACGAGAACAATTTCGCAGTAACCGGTTATGTCGCAAAAGACGCCGAGGTTTATCAATTCACTAACACAAGTGTTGCACGTTTCCCTCTGGCTGTTGCCCGCCAGGAGAAGATCGGCGAAGAAACCAAGCGCATATCCGCTTTCATGAACATTGAAGCGTGGCGCAAGAATGAAAATTCCGGGTCGTTTGACCAGCTTACCAAAGGTACGCTGCTGACCGTAGAAGGCTACTTCAAGCCTGAAGAATGGACTGACAAAGATGGAGTGCAGCACAACCGCATCGTGACGGTTGCAGTCAAATTCTATCCGGCTGTCGAGAAGGAGGAAGAAGTTCCTTCGAAACCGGCAAAAGAAGCGAAAAAGGGCAAGAAGTAATCCCTGTTTTCCTGACAAAGCGGCTTTCGGGCCGCTTTTGTTTTGCTCGAAGCCTTCCGTAATATAGCCTTTTGTATTTCACGTTTTCCCCTTTTATTGCAATGCCTGAAATTCCCTACACGCCTATTTCGAAAGCCCGGTTATTTCTTCTGCAAAGTTTGATTGCCGGTTGTTTGTCCTGTCAAGGAACGCTTATGCTTGCTGCTGAAAAATCTTCCTTTCCGACATGTCGGAAAGAGTATTTTTCGCATCCTCCTTGCCTGACAGACCGCCAATCTTGTGGGCAGAAAAATAATCAACCTTCCGATACAGGATGTATCAGAGGGAAATAAAAACAACTAAAAATTTTAATGATATGACATTCAGAGCATTTATGGCAGAGAACGGGTATAACGTACAGACTACTTTTTGGGAAGATTTTTCAGCGGCCGACATTTTCGGGTTATCGGCTATTCAGGACACTTTCAACCGTGCCTTTGAAGAGTGGAAAGGCAACTGCAAGTACCTTACGGAATTGGTGTTGGTATTGAATCACAAGATATGGCAGCACTATAAAACGAAACCGAATGTGGCGGCGTTGTATGATGCACTCTGGAGACAGGCAGACCAGTATGCGGTTGAGAATCTGAAGGACGAAGAGTTAAGCTATTATTATGACGTAACGGACTGATTGTATAACAAGTTAATGTAAATTGAGTATGAACACGAATAACAAGCCAAGCACAGCAGGAAGGACAACGGCTGATGATATATTGCAACGAGACGCACGGTTCAGATATATGCTGTTAGCCAGGATGCAGTCAGATTGTGAGTATTATTTGGATTACGGAGGCAGAGACCCCAAACGCCTGTGGGCAGGTGATGAAGAACGGCAAATCGATTTAATGATAAAGTTGCACGACAGCTTCAAGGAAGGAGAAAAGCCGCAGTGGCTGACAATGGACAAGATTTTGGAATACAAAAAGGAAATGAATAAATGACACCAAACCCCCTAAAAGTCAAGCAAAACCTTTGGGGGGGCTTATATTGATATAACGAGGATGCTATTCATGACGCAGTTTTCCTCTTTTAGTTTTCCTTTTTTACTGTTCCCTTGCGTGAACAGTTGGCAGCAATGATTATTTATCATGACGGAAGCAGCTTTTGCTGAATCCGCCAAATATGCCCTTCACGATTTTGCAAAAGACATAAAGTACCAATACTACGACTATAATTTCTCCCATATCCTTTTTTATATTTAGCGTTACAAATTTCCAATAAGGGTCAGAGGCTTCCCTAAATATACTTAAACTGACAGGCAAATCCGTCACTAATATGGCATCGGTTGCCTTGACTTCCTATTTCCTATTTCCAGGTACGCGGCCAGGTTTCCTGCTGAGTGCCACATTGTACTTGCCTAAAATTTGGTACACAGTACTTTTGCTCTTGACATTGCAATGCGCCATGATTTCATTGACTGAATACCCGTTGTTGTACATGTCCACAGCTATTTTATCCCGCTCGGTCTTGCTCAACATTTTGCTCGTCTTCACCGGTACACTGATACTCTGTTGCAGGCGTATCACCCGGTCAGATGACTTGCGTAATACAGCCACTTCTTCCGGAAGAGATCCGAACATGGTCAGCACCTCCGCCGCCGTCGTGTCCGGAAACAATTCACCACGGGAGTCAATCTTGTCATGGATGGAAATAATGCGGACCACTTTGATCCGGCATAACTCTATCAATGCGGCCAACTCCCTCAAACCGCGCACGGCGTTACTGAATTTCGAGACAACCAGTTCGTCCCCTCTCTCAAGATTTGTCATGAGCTGTTTCCAGCGAGGTCTGAGCGTCTCGTGCTGGACTGATTCCTCTATCACTTGTACACAACCGTACTGGCACATCCATTCCTTGTCCGCATCATATTCATCATACGAATTTGCCTTAAATATATAACCAACTTTTGCCATGTCAATATCCAATACAAATGATAACAAGTGCAAATATACAAGTTTTATTTGAGTGGCCAAATCAAACCATTATAAAAATCGAACTATTTATTTTTTCGTCCTTTTTCCTTTCACTTGTTTTCATTGATAATCATACTATTAAGTACGATATTGAAAAATACACAAAATACAGTTCCAATGGTATTAAGTATAGAAAATTATATATAGTTTTGCGTGAAATAGTACGAAAACATATAGTATGAAAATTCAAAAAACGAACCTTAAAGCATCAAGTTTTTTACACATGATAGCTGCCGCTTCAATCACGGTATGCATGTTCACATCATGTAATGGCGGATTGACTGAACAGTCCGAAAGCGATCCTGCCGGTACATACAGAAATTATCTGCTCGAAGTAAGGAAGATGAAATCTATTTCATTTGAAGAGCTGTCAGAAAACCTTTGCCAATGGCAAGCCATAAGAGATTCCGTTTTTAACCATGTCCGGCAGGACACGGTTGGGATCCATGGTCAAGACCTTCGTAAGACATGCGAAGGCATACATGATTCCCTACGCCTGGAGTTCTCGCGTCTGGCTTTGTCAAGGCCACGTTCCTATCAGGAGTTATTCCTATTGAAAAGAAAACTTTCATCTAATGACAAAGACAATGGATTAATCCGGACCGTGGAAAAGATCCGTCCATTCTTTGAGTCATTAGATAAACGCCCAATCCATAAGGGAGACAGGAAGCAAATCATTTCGGATTATCGTACTTTGCTGGCCAACACTCTCCGAAATGGCATACACGGGACAGATGACATGACAGAGTTCATCGGAAAAGAGGATGCTATTTTTCGGGCGTTCTTGCCATATCTGTGCAGCATTGGTGATGAAGACATTTCCGATATAACGCGTGATACGGAAAAATGCTGTTTGCAGATTTTGTTTGCCGCCGAACGTAAAGAGATACCTCACCAGGATGCCCTCGTTTACCTGGCCATGCGAACCAATCGCAGACTGATACTTAATACCGGAACCTGCATCAATGACATTCATAATCAAAAGGTCCAAACAAAAGCACAAGCCTACGCATATATCTGGATGCTTATGCGCCCATACGTTTCTATGGACAGTTTCCACCTGTCGATGCTTTCTTCCAAAGACCAGGAACAGCTTGAACGGTTTGCCGTACAGACTCCGGCCATATTTGAGACTTTGTGCCGAATCTTGAACTCGGGAGACAACCGCCTGGATGAATTACCCGGAATGCTTATGGAGATTTACATTCACACGCTATAAACATAAAATCAAATGAATATGCTACGACACTTTCTGAAAGACTTTATGACGTTTGTCCCCCTTCAGTTGCCACAGCTGCTCGATGTAACCACTATGGAGGAGCCGCAGTTTTACGGGGACTATGTCCTGCTGACTTTTCCATTGCATGATCCTTATGACCTGGAAGAAGTGATGGATATGCTGGAGGATGATATGGAACTGATTGTGCTTTATCATCACATTCCTATGCAAGACGAACCGTTCGGCCATAGTACATGCGCTTACTCCAATCCATCTTTCGGCCAAATGTTCAAGGTGAACGCTAAGACTGATTCCGATGGCAAGGTCCATACCGTCCTTGTAACCATATATGATTCACTTGAACAAATGTACGGGGATCTCTGCCTTGACTTGCAACTCCATTCTAAAAGCGGAAAGCTGAAATACCAGAAGAACAAGGAGGACATACTTATTGACTTTTTATAAAAACAACATCATCATGAGAAATACATTATACAGGCAGATGGTCTATTGGATCAATGCCCACCGAACATGGATAGAGGTCGCAGACGACAACCTCTATAAAGAACATATCATCTCAAGAAGTGACAGGACGGACTACCTTGTCTCCCGAACTTTGGTCCTGCGGGCGTTCAAGACAAACGGAACATACCTCGAAGGTACCACATGGGCCATCCCTGAACATGAACTGAACAAAGCTTTGGCTATCTATCGCAAACAGGACCGGTCATTCAAGCAGCGAATCAAAAAAGCTGCAATGAACCTCACGGCCGTGGATGCCGAAACCATTATCCGCTTGGCAACTTATGATATTGTCCACTTGGAACTCAGAGCAACACCTATACACGTACCCGAAAAACCATATTACTTATGTTACTGAAAATATTGCAACTCATCTTTTGCGTGACCCCTCTTGTACTGTCATTGATATTGTACAAAAAGCCATACCGGTTTATGGCAAAGTTTCACGCTTCCATGAAACAAAACATCAGAGCCCGCAAACTTTATACACGGGTGATTCTGTTCCTGCTACTGCTTTTCCACTATGTCTATGCAAGTGGACATGCTGGTGAATTCGGCATCCTGGTATCAACCGTTATCTGTGCCGCTATGTTCTCGTTCAAGCTGGCGGACAGGTGTCTGAGCCGTTTGCATGATTCCATGGGTCTGTTTGCCGGCATCAGTGCTATAACATTGGTCAGCTGCTTTGAACCGTATCTGTACACTACTACCGTAACTGCGTACTATATTCTTTTGGCAGCCCTGTTCTATCCCTCTGCTCCGGTCACAGCCGAATGCGATGATGAAGAAAAGGCTGAAGGAACGACAACGCATCCTGAAACGATATCCGAAAAGAAACACGATAATCATCACGCGATGGTGTCTTTGAAGCGGACAAAGGCAGCATTTCAGAAACTCCGCACTGTAATAATCATTAAAACAAAGTAAAATGGAAAATAGTCAAGAGAATACGACCTTTATATTGGCAGATGTCAAGGTGTTCGATTTCCTGAAGGAGAAAGCCGGAGACCGTAAAACGAAGACGGAAGCGTATTGGGACTTGCTGGACAGATCAATGGCAGGTTTTGTTTCTCCATTTGTAAGAAAATTGGAGCGAAAACTTCTTCCCAACCAATGTCATGTGACAATCTCCGATCTTGCAGAATTCTGGCATTGGCATCGTGCCACTGTCCGAACCTTTCTGGATGCTCTGGAATCTTTCGGGCTACTTGAACGCACAAAACTTAATAAAAGCGTCATTATCACCATGACCGTGCAGTCTGGAAAAAATGCAACAGCCGGAACTGAGCAGGATGAGCCGGACTTTGCCACACGAATCGGCAGTATATTGTCCGAATGGGTCATCGGCAAGAAGACATCGGAGGATGCCGGTCATTCATGTGGTCAGGCTCTTTGCCAGGCATTAGCCGCCATTGCCGGTAAAGATAATTCTCAGGCTTCCGGCAACGGCACCGATACGGTATCGGCAGAAGTCGTCAGACAGGAAGAAAAACTAAGGGAAACAATATTAGAGTGTATTGCCAATGCCGCTCTCCAGCGTGTGTTGCGTAAGTCAAGATTCGATAACAGTTCACAACTGTCGCAGTTCTTCACCCTTGACCTCGGCGGTGAATGGGGCGCGTTTATCGAGACCGCCAAAGAGCTTGCGGAGCTTGTATTTAATCCCGAAACATCCGGCGCAGGTGTTGATATGGACAGGAACAAAGAACTCCTTAAATCGTTCCGTATTCCCTTTTTATCGCTTGCGGCAAAAGCCCAGACATTGTCGGACTGAACCGGGAAACGAAAATGAATTGTATAACCAGGAACAATCCATCCCTATCTCAGTCCTGACATCCTTCCAGTTTTATGAGGCAAGTGGGCTTGCCCACATGCCACGAAACAGAGGGAGTGGGTAGCCTAATACCTTAAATACGAAAATCAAAAGAAAGAAACGGAAGCAAAAGCAGCCTATAATACTAATTCATAGATACTTATAGAATCACCTTTGATTCCTTTCGTTTTATTAAATAGCTTATTTTTGCTGTAATTTTGTTACTCATTTTTGCGATAAATACGGGGAATTGTGTTACCTTTGTAGCTGTAACAAAATTAGAAGTGATGGAAGGAGACAGAGGCAAATATACAAAAGATCCCGTAAAAGTCCGGTTTACTACCAAGGCAGACGGGCGTAAATCCATATCTTTTGAGATTTACCAGAATGGAAAGCGCACGTATGAACGTCTTCCTAATTTGTTCCTGCTTGTGGAGACGGATGACAATTCCATCAGAAAAAACCGTGCAACCTTAAACAAGGTTGAAAAACTCAGGAAGCAACGTACTAGAGAACTCCAGAAGAACCCGGTACCGGATAAATATATTTCAATCAAAGATACGGGACAATCCCCCATCATGTTATCTTCATGGATGGACCAATACTATACAATCCAAAAGAACAGAGGTGTAAGAGAACTATCGAACATCACAAGAACCAAAAAATTCCTTTTAACATACAGTGAAGATTTAGATTTGTGTCAGATTGACAAGTCTTTCTGCATCGGTTTTTCCAATTATCTTAAGACTGAATACAAAATGCCGGATGGGAAATGTCTTAGCCCCAAATCTGGATTCAATATACTCTGTGAACTGAATACAGCCCTTAACACGGCCGTCCGTGAAGGAATACTTGTTACAAATCCCTTTTCCCTTTTATCGTCGTCTGAAAAGATACAGCCAGTCGAAGTTATCAGGGAATATCTTACAATCGATGAAGTAAAGCAGCTTATCAGAGCAAAGTGCGGAAATGAAACTGTAAAACGTGCATTCCTGTTTTCCTGTAATTGTGGACTGCGCCTGAGCGATGTCAGAGCCCTCAAATGGAAAGACATCTACAGTGACAATGGTACATGGAAGGTGGCTACCAGAATGAAAAAAACTGAAAATGTCGTTTATATTCCTCTGCCTGGACAGGCATTGAAATGGTTGCCGGACATTGAAAGGAATGCTGACAGCAATGTGTTTCCTGATCTGACTCCCTATGCTCTCTCAAAGTATCTGAAGCCATGGGTAAAGGAAGCCGGAATCATGAACAAGAATGTTTCATACCACACGGCCCGGCATACCTATGCCACCATGCTTCTTACTCTTGGTGTTGACCTTTATACTGTATCAAAACTCTTGGGGCACACCAGTATCAAACACACACAACGGTATGCAAAAATCATCAGTCAGAAAAAAGACGATGCAGTCCGGTTGATAGATAACAAACTATAAATCCCCATATATATGACAAATAAAGTAACAATCAAATCCACAAAGGAACCCGTCAGACTCCGTGTAAAGAATCTGGCCAACGGAGTACAGTCACTTTATCTGGACTGTTATGTGGACGGAAAGCGCAGCTATGAGTTTCTGAAACTGTATCTGATACCGGAGAAAGGAGCCATGGCAAAGGCTCAAAACGAAGCCACTCTACAGGCTGCCAACGCCATAAAGATGACCCGTATTCTTGAAATAACCAACAACAAGGCCGGTCTGAAGAATACTTCACTGAAAGCCAAGCAGACATTGGCCGACTGGATGGAAACTTTCAAGAAGAAGCAGGCACAGAAAGGTATCAAAGACCAGAAGCTGATTCACAAGACCATAAATGTGCTGACAAAATACAATATAAACATTCCGCTAAACAAAATTGACAGGCAATACTGCATCGGATTCATGAGCTTCTTGAAAAATGACTACCGCACACGTAGCGGGAAACAGGTTCAGACATTCACGATAATCAGTTATATGTCCTGTCTGCGTAATGCCTTGAACACGGCAGTCCGTGAGGACATCATATCAGAAAATCCCATAAACAAGCTTTCCGTCCAGGACAAGATAAAGGTACCAGAAAGCAAAAGGGAATTCCTGACAATAGATGAATTGAAAAAGGTTGAAGAAACGGAAAATCCCCATAAGCATATCAAACAGGCTTTTCTGTTCGCTTGCTATTGCGGTTTGAGATATAGCGATATCCGTCAGCTCAGATGGAAGGATCTCATTAAGGACGGTGACCAGTGGAGACTGAACAAGCTGATGCAGAAGACAGGAACACCCATATATCTTCCCATATCCAAGAAAGCAATCGGCTGGCTCCCGGAAAAAGGTAACATGAGTGATGAGTGTCTTATCTTCCCTAAACTTCCGCGCGAGATCTGCACCAAGATATATATCACTCCATGGATGGAAGCCGCCGGAATAAGTAAGCCGATAACGTTCCACTGCAGCAGACATACTTTCGGAACGATGATGCTGACTTTGGGAGTTGACTTATATACTGTAAGTAAACTGCTTGGGCATACCAAGGTGGAAACAACCCAGATATATGCGAAGATCATCAACAAGAAAAAGGATGATGCAGTCAGTCTTATAGACGATGCATTCAGTGACATGGAATTTTAGTATTGATTACATAACCCCACTATAAAGATGTATATTGCTGAAATAACTGAAAGGTTGCTTGAAGTAAACAGGCTCCTTTTGAAATATATCAAAGATACAGAACTGACCTTTGAGGAAAATCTGGTTTTTTCCGGATTCTATCATGACTACAAAGACATAAACAGTATAATCAACTCAGCTGAAAAAGAGTTAAACGACAGCCCGGCAATACTCATGGAACAGGCAAAAGCCTTGTCTGCCGCTGCGTCTGACTTCCTTGCCACTTATGAAAGTCACGAGGATATATTTGGCTCTTATAATCCGCAACCAGTCTGCGACAGGCATATCAAGCCGCTTGAAAAGGAATATGACTCTATTGCATATGCCGCTTCACAACTATGGAAACGGTATTCTCAAATGAGTGTCCGCATGGACTATCTCAATCCTGAAGATGACGATTACAAGGCCATAGAAAAAGAATCCGAGGAGGTAAAGGCAAGATATGAAGCAGAGAAAGCCAAGAGTGATGAGACATACCGCTTTTACACCGCAGAACGTGAGAAAACAGCCAAACTTTATTTTTTTGAGATGATATACCTTGAAATGCTGGTTGTCCGAATGAAAAGGATTGCAGACAGCATTATCAAAGATATAGAAGAACTGAAATCCGAAGGTAAGATATGACAGGACTGTACTTGAAAGAAACGGCCAAACTATTTGATATAGTAGATTTGACCATCTGTTGCAGCCTGTACAAGATCTGCAACGGCAACCAGTTTGAACACATGAAAGGTACGGATTTCGTAGATTTCATGAACCTGAAAGAAGTTTCACGACCTGTTGTTGTCCGTCATCGTGAAAACAGCCGTGTCTGTTACCTGTTGTATGTCGTCAGTAAAGAGATAATGAATGAGTCTTTAGCAAAGGAGTGGATACAACACATGCTGGAACAGTGTAAAATCAGTCCCGGATACTACAAATCCCATTATAGAGATGCACTCAATTCCGGAACAGGAGAAACCAATGCCCAATTCGTCAAGGCTATCGAAAAAGCCATCGAAAAAGCAAAATCTGTGAAGTGACCACACAGAATTACAGAGCGACCACAGAGCTATACATCTTTTAACAAATTAAATAAAGCTATATTGTTGATTAACAACGATATGGCTTTATTCGTTTTTTGTCCCCAACCACAAATCGTACACATTGTTCCACTTGGGAATAGGCATAATTTTGCAACAGAGCAAAAGGAAAGAAAAAGCATTCAAAAACCTGTTTGCTGTCGAAACGGAAATAATAATTATAAAATAGAATCATATGACAAACAATTTATTGACAACGGTAGAAGCTGCCGAATATCTGGGGATGAAAAAGTCTTATCTGCATAAACTGATGATGAAAAAGGAGATTCCTTTCTACAAACCAAACGGCAAACTGTGCTTCTTTGACAAGGACGAACTTGATCAATGGCTCCGCAGGATACGCATAGCACCACAGGAAGAAGTGGACCGGCAGGCAATCGCCTATGTGACCCAAAAAGACCTACTTAAATAGCCTGTATTATGAACCTGTATGAATTGTTCAGTCTATTCTGGAAGGATAACGGATACAGGGCATTTTCCAAGACAGAAACAATCTTATACTTCTATCTTCTTAATATGGCAAATTCCGCCAGATGGCAGATGCCGTTTACAGGCTATACGGAAAGAATAAGTGCCGATCTTCAGACAACAAAGCAGAATATTGTAAAGGCCAGGGCCGGACTCCAGCAGCGAGGTCTGATTTCATTCACAGCCGGGACTGGAAAGGAGAATCCGCCTTTATATACCATAATTGACCGTACTTCTCAGTTGTCGGTGCCGTTGTCGGAGAACTTGTCGGTAAAGATGTCGGTGCCGTTGTCCCCTATTAATATAAAAGATAAAAATAGAAATAATAATATTCATAATGTCAGCAACGGAAAATTGGAACTGGATGAACTGGAAATGATTCTTGCAAATGATGCTGCCTGGCTGGACTCAGTAATCCTTCAACGGGGAAGCGATATAGACCGTGAAACTGTACTGGAATACCTGAAAATGTTCATTGCCGAACAAAAAATGAAGTCATCCGACAAGAGGGGAATAATAGACATCCAGAAACATTTCCGCAACTGGCTGAACATTAAAATGAATTATAGACTAAAACATGAAAGAGCAGAATCAAAACGAGTCAACAGTGGACGTAGAGCTACTGAAATCACAGCTACTTCACCGGAAGATTACGATTGGCCGGTTTAGGCTGCCATATTCCTACGAACAGACAAAGGATATGCTGCTGGCCGCATACCAGGCAGAAGTCGAATACCGGTGCAGACATTTCACAACCTGTGAAGAATTTGAAAGCCAACGTGAACAGATTGCACGTTTCCTTACAGGAAATTCCGAAAAATTCGGTCTGTTTTTCAGCGGAATGTGCGGAAATGGAAAAACCACATGGCTTAAAGCCATCCGTACCCTGATAAATTCATTGAACTTGCGCCATCCGCAGACCAATTCCAGTTATAGCGTATCGCTGTGGAATGCAAGGGAACTGGCTTACAGGTGCAAAGACGAATATCAGGAATGGGCTCGGATAGCCAGACTTCCAATCCTTGCGATAGATGATTTCGGGACAGACCCGAAGGAAATCATCAGTTTCGGCAATTGTCTTACCCCTATGATAGACCTGATAACAAAACGGTATGAGGAACAGCTGTTCACCCTTTTTACGACAAATCTGACATTTTCACAGATTAAGGAAAAATATGAGGAACGTATCGCCGACCGGCTTATTGAAATGGTCGTGCCCATCAGGTTTGGCAACGGTTCATACCGGAGCTGACATATTCTCCAAACAAGTTAAGACATGAAACAGGAAGAACTCAAAAAGGTACTCGCTGAAGTTGATCCTTTACTGGCAAACGCCGTTGATTCCATGATTTCCTTTATACACACTAAAGGAAAAGATAGTGTACCGTCGGAACGGCAGATAGAACAGGTAAATGCCTATTTTGACTCCATAGTAAGCCGTACCGGAAAAGACTATGAGAAGTGGAGCGAATACAGGTGGATAGCATCATACAATATAGAAATCGGAGCCATTCCATGCCTGGAGCACCACGAACTGGACTATCTGCACAAAGTCCTTGAATCAATAGCCAGAGACCACTCATATTATGAAGAAGCACAGGTACACTGGCACAGATAAAACTCCATTTATAAATCCGTCATCCACGACGAATATTGTACAACAGCCTGTTATAATGGCTTCCGTAGCATTGTACATCCTCTTCAGAAAGTAGGACACTTTTTTAAGGGGTGTGGGAGCAAGATAGGTTTTTTGTGCCAAAAAACCACCGACTGAATGTCGGAAGGCTCCGCCTGGATGACCTTAAACAAACGGACATGACAGAATTTGTACCCACACCCCGAAAGGATTCAGAACGGAGAAAAGGAGGCCGCCCTCGAAAGGATTCGGCAGAGAAAAAGTGCCATTTTATAAAGGTCGGTTTTGATGAACTGAACTTCAAAAAACTAAAAAAAAGAAGCCGCAGGATGAAGGCTTCACTTTCCTCCATAGTCTATGATCTGGCAATAAACGGTAAGATAAACGAACCGCTCTCCCAGGAGATGATGGATTGTTTCAGGAAGCTCGCAGGAATGGCAAACAACCTGAACCAGCTGGCACACGAAGCGCACATTGCAGGCTATGAGGATGTGGCAGCAGCTGACAGGCTATTGTCAGAAAAGATAGATGAAGTGTTGAATAAATTAAGTGAACTGAGATAACGATGAATGCAAAAATAATGAAAGGAAAATCAGCCGGAGGTCTGATTGACTACCTCAATAGCATGAAAGAGAAAAATGCCAAAGTGATTTTTTCCAATGGAGTCAGTACAACCTCAAACCGGACTGTGGTTGCTGCCTTCAATCTCCAATGGGTAAACAGTTCTTCCAAGATAAAGGACAAGATGGGACATCTGGTAATCAGTTTCTCGCCCAAAGACCGGGAAAGGCTGACTGACGAATTTATAACGGAACTCTGCAAGGAATACATGCAGCGTATGAAATTTCCGCCCACTATCTATCTCGGCTACCGTCATCTTGATCAAGAACACGATCATGTACACATCGCTTACAGTCGTATAGACAACGAAGGAAAGGCTATCACATGCGACAGCAACTATGCACGTTCAGTAAATGTCTGCAAATCTATCCGGGCAAAATACGGACTTTCTGCTCCATCAAAGAGAAAAAAAGATGTAAACCGAGACAGACTTATCGGAAAGGATAAGGTCAAATATCATATCATGGACATAGCTTTCCCTGTTCTTGACAAAGCCGGTTCATGGAAAGAATATATCTCAAAGCTGAAATCAGAAGGTGTCGATATAACCATGGTAAGGGATGAATACGGGAATGTACGTGGTATCGTATATACAGCAGAAAATCTTTCTTTTGCCGGAAAGAAAGTGGATCCGGAATTGTCATTCGGAAATTTAAGAAGGAAGTTCGGCAGTTATGGGCAGGAAAAAACCGCTATATCGGATATCAGAAAACATGACTCCGTTTTTACCGGATCTGACATGAATATCTCAAAGGATATGGCTCATGCGGAAGCCTGTCCGGTAGACACTCCGGAATACAGCCCGAATATTCAGAATGCACAATCCAATCAGGAAATTATGGCTGCTGGCAATGTAGAAAGCGTAACCGATAGTGGCAGTTCAATAGGATCTGGAATAGTTGGAGCCGCCATTGAACTGATAGTTCAGCCACATCAGGCACCGGAAACAGGAGGTGGCGGTGGTGGAAGCAGCGACGATAACAAACGTGATGAAGAAAAAGACAAATATGTACCACGAAAAGGCAGAAGGAGGTAACAATGGCAAAGAACAAACCGTTAAAGGATGAAGAATATGATTCCATTGATGAAATCCAGACTACACTGGATAGACATACGGACAAACTTAACAGGATAGAAGCCGGACTTGTTTCTATAAAGAGTGAAATTGCCTCTGTAAGTAAAACCGGTGGCCACAATATGGATAGCAGTGGAGACAGACAGTTTATCCAGCTGAGGAATTTGTTCTATGATATATTAGATAAATTGAGCAAAGCATACGAGGAACTGAAAACCGGAAAGTCCGATGCCCAGACAGAAGAATTACTGGTTAAGATTGCCAATCTATGTACGGATATACAAAAGAACAGCCTTAACGCTGTTGCACTGACAGCGGACACGAACAAGCAATATCTTAAGATTATCCCTTACATAGAACGAATGAACCGTATCCTTGATGTTGTAGCAGAACGGCATAACATGTCAAAAGCACCGGTAAAACCTACTACCATTAAAGGCTGGATTCTTTGGACCTTCAAGAAATTTTGGTCTTGGATTGACAGATATGTCGGGTTCAGGTATATCAAACAATTCTGCATCCTTGTAGCCCTTTTTATATGGGTAGTCAGCATCGTAACCTCATTCTTTATTTTACGTGAAAATCACAGGCTGAATGATATTGAACAGAAGTATATTTTACTCCGTCAGAAATGTTTGAGACATGATAAAACTATGGATTATAGAAATGAATAAACCTTAATTTACAATATATGACAGCAGATTAGAGATAGATTTAATTAAAACTCTAATCTACTGCCATTTGTAAGAGCAAATAATCTTATCTGCACGTTTATGGCTACTTATTTTGACAATCTATTCATCAAAAAATAAGAATTATATTATTGATATACTTTTGACATATTTATTTAAAGTTTCATCTGCTTTCAGATTGGTACAATTTTCAATATTAAGTTTATCAAGACTTAATTTTCTGATTGTAGGTTCTAATGTACTAATACAATTACATGACTGTAAGAATAATGTTCTAAGTTTTGAACAATTATCAATTCCACTAATTGATACTATTTTCCCTCGTAAAATTCTCAAATATTCTAAGTTTATGACTTTATGCAAAAAGTACAAATTACATGTATCTACTTTTGTTAAAAATAAGAATTTAAGATTGTTTAATTCGTCCCAACCTGACATTTGCTTACAATATGTTGTTGATAACATTTCAATATGAGGAAATGCAGACAAATCTATAGGTAGATTGATTGTAGGTGCCCACCTAAGTTCTTTTAATTTTGTAAGACTATATATTCCTTCAATATTTGATAGTTTAGACAATGGAGCAATCCAATGTAATGTTGTTATAAAGTCATACTTTTTAAATAATTCAAAATCAATTTTCTGTTTTATTCCTTCTTCATTTCTAATTAAGACTCTGTTAATTCCATGTTTTTTTGCATATTCCAAGCCCTCTGATAAATATGAAGAATCTATTGTTATGCCATTAAAATAGGCTGTATCGCTTAAATCTACTTTATATTTCACCATACTATAATTCATTTTTTATATATATTTCTTCGTCTCTCCACATCCGCATTAAAATCAGCTTTTAGTTTATTTGCTAATTGTGTTGCTTCTGTTCGTAATGATGGATTAGCATTCCATGCTGTTTCACCACTCAAATAAGTATTTAAATAATTGGGGGGTATGCTTCCATGTTCAAATCCTGCATCCCTCATAGCTTTATATTCTACCATTTTACCCAATTCATTATTACCATGAGTACTTACATGAGCAGCACCTATTAATTTAGGATTTTGTACCTGCTTACTACGTGTAATAATAGATTTCTTCATGCGATTTATCTCACCCTTACCAATATACATTTCACCACTTTCAAATCCAAACATATATGCACCTCCAGAACCCGCCAATGCAAATATATCATTCCACACATTAGTATCGTTGACATATGCATAAATATTCGTAACGCCTCCTTCAAGTCTGATTGGATCCTGCGATATATATATCCCCATCTGTGGCGAGTAATATCTGAATCTGTTATATGCCAGTCCTGTTTCACGGTCAAAATATTGACCTTGAAATAAAAACGGGATCATACCAATATTTCCGGTTTCCTCCAATACGTTACCATCCATATCGAGCATTCTACTCCATACTTCATTACCTTCCGAATCATAAGCCTGAGTTGGAGTGCCAAGATGGTCTGTCATTATGGAATAAGCCTTGCCTTCTTTTATCATGGCGACAGGTACAAAAGATCTCTCGTCAAACAGCCAGAGGAGTCTTCCACTGTGTTCCTGTTCCATTTCCCAGTTACCGTCATTCCAGGAGTAAGTTCTATGCTGAATCCATTGGTGCAAAGGCACGTTCCCGTTCCACATCCAGCGTGTCACGGTCGTTCCGAAACCCTTGGAGAGCCTTCTTCCTAGAGCGTCGTATTCGAATGTCACTTCCTCTCCGTCAGGTCGTACCACCTTTGCCAGTGAACCGTCAGCGTTCCACCTGTATTTCCAGTGTTCCTTCTTTCCGTCCAGCCATCTTCCCGTACCGATGTATCGTTCTGTCAGATTTCCGTCCTTGTCATACTTGCAGTGCCACTTTCCGTCCTGTTCCATTGCTCCTCCCTTCAGGAAGCGGCGTACGGTGCAGTCTGGGTCGGGGTACAGGTTTCCCACGCTGTCAATTTTATGTTACTATACGACGCATGCTAACTTTAAAATCACTCTGATAATTGGTGAATAATTAAAGACATTTCTTTATTTTTACTACAATATTTTCTTGTTATAATTTTATGAATTAATACGTTATTATGAATTTCTAAATGTTGCAAATCATTGGAGAATTTTTCAAGTGAGTCAAACATTAATAATTCATCAGGAGGCATTTGAATATTTAATTCCTCAATAATAGGTATATCATTAATATTTAAAGTTAAAAGAGTATTTTCTATATCTTTTTTACTCGGTGCAAATCTCCATCTAACAATACAATTATATATACCAAATCTATATAATGTGGTCATCATAGATTCATCTCCTAAAACCAATACATTATGATTTTTTACTTCTATCTTTGAAATGTACTTATCAAAAGAAGCATCATAGGCATATTGATAATCATTTTCTATTCCATCCCAAATATATACATATTTCTGTGGAATTATGACAATAGGACTTCCGTCTGTTTGTAACCATTCTAACTCCATACTTCTACTCTTTATTATATGTTTGTTCTTTTTTCCTTTGTTCTTTTTCCATTTTATATTTTTTTAATCTAACTTCCCCTCCTTGTTTTCTGCTACATTCAAGACAATGGGGATATAATAATTGTTCTCCGTTAGTTGTGTTCAAAGCACTTGGAGGTTGATGATCAGGAATGAAGTCACCAGATTTTGTTTTTGGATTTGTTGAACCACAAGTATGACATCCATACTTTTTACCAATTTCGTTTATTTTATCCCTTTCTGTTTGTGTAAAATCACGTTCAGGGCTTCGTGCTGGAATACTTTCTTTTGCATATGGACCAGGAGTTAATGTGTCTTCTGTGAGCCCCCAAATATCAATCTCAATATTAGTATCGTTGACATATGCATAAATATTTGTAACACCTCCTTCAAGCCTAATTGGATCCTGCGATATATACATTCCCATCTGTGGCGAGTAATATCTGAATCTGTTATATGCCAATCCTGTTTCACGGTCAAAATACTGACCTTGAAATAAAAACGGGATTATACCGATATTTCCGTCTTCCTCCAATACGTTACCATCCATATCGAGCATTCTACTCCATACTTCATTACCTTCCGAATCATAAGCCTGAGTTGGAGTGCCAAGATGGTCTGTCATTATGGAATAAGCCTTGCCTTCTTTTATCATGGCGACAGGTACAAAAGATCTCTCGTCAAACAGCCAGAGGAGTCTTCCACTGTGTTCCTGTTCCATTTCCCAGTTACCGTCATTCCAGGAGTAAGTTCTATGCTGAATCCATTGGTGCAAAGGCACGTTCCCGTTCCACATCCAGCGTGTCACGGTCGTTCCGAAACCCTTGGAGAGCCTTCTTCCTAGAGCGTCGTATTCGAATGTCACTTCCTCTCCGTCAGGTCGTACCACCTTTGCCAGTGAACCGTCAGCGTTCCACCTGTATTTCCAGTGTTCCTTCTTTCCGTCCAGCCATCTTCCCGTACCGATGTATCGTTCTGTCAGATTTCCGTCCTTGTCATACTTGCAGTGCCACTTTCCGTCCTGTTCCATTGCTCCTCCCTTCAGGAAGCGGCGTACGGTGCAGTCTGGGTCGGGGTACAGGTTTCCCACGCTGTCGCTCTTTCTCCACTGTTCCGTTCCGTCTCCGTACTCGGCATATTCCAGCTGTCCGTTCGGAGTGTACCCGTACCGTGTCGTTCCACGTCTACTGTCTTCCGTTGCAAGCAGTCGGTCAGCCTTACCCCAGCGGTAGCTGCGCATATGGCGTGTCTGCGCATCCTTTCTCGTGCGTGCGTCCACGAGGCGACCAATGTTGTCGTAAGCGAAACTTCGCATTACGCCTCCGGGCAGCATACGTTCTATTTCAAAGCCCAGTGTGTCGTAACTGTGCTGCGACTTCCACGGTATTTCACCGTTCCCACTACCGTCTCTGGCCAGGAACTCTGATAACTCTCCGAACTCGTTGCGTTTGTATTCCAGATTTGCCCCGAGCGTGCTCTGCAGGGACAGTATCTGTCCGGTCTTGTCATAGGTGCGTGTGATTGTCTCACCGTCAGCCATTTCCATTACAGGTAGTCCTAGTGCGTTGTATGCGAACTCCACGCGGCTTTCACCTCGTGTGGCTTCCATTAGCCTACCCGATATTCCGTATCGGTAGGTCTGATCGGGTTCATCCGTGGTTACATACGACACCCTTGTTACCCTAGATGCGTTATCATATTCGTATTCCCGTACGATCTCGCTCGGCAACTTTTCACTAGTTACACGTCCGGCTATGTCACGCTGGTATATCCTTATTCCCCGGTCAAACCCTGTTTCCCGAATTACGTTGCCCACGTCGTCAAGGTCGAACTCATAGTATTGCATCCGCTCGTTTATCACGTGGCGCAGCCGTTCTTCCCTGTCATAATGGAAACCCACCACGCCCCGGCTGTCCTTGCGGTGTGTCAGCTTCCACATGCCCGAGTAGGTGTATTCCACCTTCTGCAGGTCGTCCCGGTATTCCAGCAGGTTGTCTATTCCGTCATATCTCAGGTGTATGTGGTTCCCGTCAAAATCCTCCACCTCTGTCACGCGTCCTATGGCATCATAGCGTCTTGTCTGTACTGCTCTCTTAGGATTTGTCACCTGCGTGCAGCGTCCCAGTCCGTCATAGCGGTAGCTTGAGGTGTTGCCTCGGCTGTCAGATACCAGTATTAAGTTTTTCTCCTCATCGTAAGACAGTGTTGTAACCTTTCCATACGGATCTGTAATGTGTTTAAGCAGACCTTCGTTGTATTCTATGATTGTACAGGCTCCTTCAGGATTCTTACGTTTAGTTATATTACCCTTTTTATCATACACGAATTTCCATGTACCACCGTCAGCTGTTGTTATGCTTGCAGGTCTGTTACGTAATGTTTCTTTATGAAAATATTCGGCTGATACGCTTCCACCGCCGGATTCTGCAAAGTCCGTACAGTTGCCCCATTGGTCATATTTGTACAGATTGCTGTTGCCGACAGGATCTGTTTTCTGAAGCAGTTTCCTGTCCGAATCATACTTCCAGCGGTATTCGCCACCATTTGCATCTATTTTGAGGTACACCAGACCATCTTGGTGGTGATATATTGTCAGTTTGTCATAACTGTCAAGAACTTCCGTCACCCCATCCTTATATTTTAGTTTATGGTCGTATATTCCTCCGCTGCCCCAAGTATGAATACATTTGGAACCAATATGTTTCCCATCATATTCAAAATGCCATTCAAGACCGTTTCTCCATGTCTCCTTTACTATTAGCCGCCCCTCATATTCATACCGCATGGCATCGCCCACGGCATTACGCTGGCATGTCATGTTTCCCTCCGCATCGTATTCATAGGATGCAAGGATTATTTCTTCTCCCTTGTTTTCAGGGTGGGGGCCTTTTATTTCCAGAATGCGTCCGTTACGCTCGTCGCATTCCACGACAAGTTTTCTTCCCGCACTGTCGGTAATTTCTTTCAGGTTTCCTTTACCATTGTACCCGAACCTTATGGAGAATCCGTTTGTATCCGACACGCTCTCCAGCAGATGTACGGTGTCGTATTCTTTCTGGGTGAAGCGGTAGTATAGGTCTTCGTCCATATCCCAGATGCAGTAGCCTTCCTTTTCCTTTCTGGCTTCCTTGCGTTCTGCACGGATGAACGAGGGCTTCTTCTCTGTCGGTATCGGGAAAGCCACAGGTATTCCATCGGACATGCGTAAGGTAAGTAAGCCGTCCTCCACCACAATACCCATATCGTATGTATGATGCCATCCATTGCCAAGCGGTCCCTGATAGTCGCTTCGGCTGTACCAGGTACGTTCCCAAGAGAGAGGGATCGGGCCGTCCAGCCAGAAGTCCTCCTCATCAGTGAAGAATGTGCCGCTTGCCACGTCCACCGGGTGCCCGGTTACGGTACAGATGGTCTTATGCAGCATATTCTTTAGTTTTCCGCTCTTTATTTTTTCGTTGACCATGTCATGCAAACGCTTGGCAGCGTTTGCATTTTTCTTTTTGTAAAGCCTTCCAAAAGCACCCATACATTTCTTCGCAAGTGCATCCACAGGGTTTAGCGGTATAGGTACAGGATTAGTCAGAATTGGTTTTGCCAATGGAATTGGATTGATAATCCCTGTGGGAAGAAATTGACCGGTTACTTTATGCACGCTTGGAATACCCAAATCATTACAGTCAAGATGCAAGTGTGCACCTCCTCCTGAGAGAGGTAAACCATCTGCAAGCACAGTCAGACTTCCCATAAACGCATGACCATTGTTTTTAGGTATAGGGCGTGAAGGAATAGCGAATCCAGCTCCCATCGGAACATGAGGAATACTTCTTGTTGCAGTTGATGCTACAGCACGAGGAAGAAAATCTCCAATTTTGACAGTCGCTCCAATTTTGCTTACAGCCATATTTATGCCTAGCTGCTTAATGTCACGAATTTTAGATTCATCGGCAGTCTCTGATTCATTTTTCGGCGGAAGCAATTTGGGTACTATATATGTCGCTATGGATACTGCAAGAAAATCTTGCGGCTTTAGCAGCATCCCGGCATAAGGATGTGGCATAGGAACAACCGGAGAAGGAGGCATTGTTACCAGATGTATATCTATGCCAATTACTGGATCAAGTTGTTTGGCTATTGGAAGACAAGCTTGTCCTTTGATGCCAAGCGCACCTATTACCGGAAGAATTGTCGCTTCCGCTACGTTGTCAGGAAGACTGCCTATGGCAGTCGCTGCTTTTATACCTACATCCAACGCATTAACAGAAGGAGAAACCCCAGACTCGGCATTTTCTGATGCACTGTCAGTCACATCCGAAAATTGGGCACCAACTGTTGACTCTAGCTGTGCGCTGACTTGTTCAAAGTAACCATCTTCTCTTAATGACATAGTAGTTAATATGTATGAAAATAGATGATAAATAATATAATTATTATAACAACCAATATAACTGCATTCCAAAAACGATAAGCAGTTGGTCCCAAAAGATCAAGCCAATAATACCCAACCCAACTTTTAGGTTCATAGGTCCATTTCCAGTTTAAAATATTGCCAATCAGCAAAAAAACAAAGACTCCGATAAAAACTAGAAAGGCAATATCATGGTTCTTGTCAAAAAAAACGGATATTTTTTCTGAAAGTCCTCCCATAAAATTCTGTATATCATTGTCCTGGTTCATAATGTTTCCCTAAATTTCGTTTGTACTCATATAAATAATCTTTCCAATCACTACCTAGTACCTTGCTTAATATTTTCTCCATTTCATCATCTGAAAGGATTTCCATACGTTTGGAATTATGCAATAAACTAAGCAGTAGTAAGGGGTAAGATGAGTTTCTGATCAAATCAGAAGAGAGTTTCTCTATAAGTCGGAATCCTTCAATATAACAGTCAGCAGCACATCCATCTTCATGTTTCTTTTCCCAGCACCATCCGCTTATCCTGAGGGCTTCTGCCTGCATAAGGTAATCTTTACAGTTCTTATATGCGTCAGCAGCTTGCTGATAAACTTCTGCCGCCTCCGTCCATTCAGATTTCCGAACAAGTATCCCTCCCTTTCCAAATAATGTATTACCGAGCAGTCGGAATGCCAGCGACGGATCAAGTTTGCCAATGCCTAGCCGTGCAGATTCAATGGCTTTGCCTGAAAAATATAGGGCGGCATCCATATCCTTACGTATTATCTTGTCTGTATACAATATTGTATATACTGTAACAAATTGGCTTAGCCAGTTAATGTCATTCTTTACATTTACAAGAGCCATGTCCAGACATTCTTTTGAATATCTGTCTGTTTGGGCTGAATCCCCCTTTTTAACACTGTTCATCAGTTTTATCAGTGCAAGCCTGAATTTGGATGCAGCAGGATCATTGCGGTCGCAGTTAGCAGCTTGTTCTGCCAACTGCTCCATAGCTCCATCTATGTCTATTGGTGGATAAATTGAAATAAAATCATGTGGAAAAAGAGTCGGGAACTTATTGAAATACTCAAATCCTTTTATGTCTGCTATGCCCCAAATCATCTGTTTATGGAATGGTAGTGATAGAGCTTGTCTGAACCATTCCTTACAAGACTCATTGTCTGATACTTCTCCTACGTCGAAAATAAAACTGCACTTTACATTTATATCACCGACAAGAATTTCAGTCAACCTGTTAAAGTTGCTGACTGCCAGCATAGCTTGATTTTCTTTATCTTCTATGTTGTAATCTGGTTTCCATTCAATATGTTCGAAGACAATATTTCCCGGCTTCTTTGATTCATTCCAAAGTATAATTTGCGTCTCTACGTATTCAAGAAGCTCTTTAGAAAAAGTAGCAGGGTTAAAAAAAGGGCATTCCAAAACGAATACCATATCTTCTTCATCATTGTCTATAGCCAGCATATAGTCATAAAAAGCCTTGATCATAATTTCATCCCCAGGATTAATTACGATGCGCACCATTTTCACCGGATTTCTTATGGCTTCTTCCCACATGCTAAGCATGTTGTCTGCTATATGTTGTATGGAATTGCTCATTGTCAATTAAGTTTAATGATTGAACCCGTAACGGCTGTTGTACCTGATGAATCAACTGTAGTTGAAGTGCCACCTGAAATCATAGCACTACCTTCAGCAGTAGCGGTTACATCAGTGCCATTAATATTATATTCATTGACAGCAGTACTGTCTATGCTATCTGCCTGCTGTGATATATTATTTGCCGCATTTTCTGATATATTATTTTGTGCATTGGAGGTAATGTTACCGTCACAGTCCAATATTATCATAGTTTCTCCAACGCATAATTTAATACTTTTGGAAGCTGAAACGACTATATTCCCGTCTCCGTCTGCGCTATAGCTATTCCCGGATTTATCTTTCATCGTAACACTGCCTTTATCATCATCAATGGTAATAGTACATCCGCTTCTAGTGGTCAGACTTTTTTTCTTGTTTCCACTGCCACCACCTGTGCCTGTAATTCCATTGAACAGACTTCCAAACACAAAAGGTCTGTTGGGATCACCATAACGGAAACCCACAAGCACAATATCGTCTTTTTCTGGAATAAAAACTAATCCACGGTTTTTGGAAACGGCATCACTACTTCCGGCATCAGGGGTCATGACACGTATCCATGAGGTCTTCATGTTTCCAGATTGCCAGTTCATCTTTACCTGCACGCGCCCTTGCCCTTTGGGGTCTTCATTGTCTATTACCACCGCCTGTTGTGTTTGAGCCACTGGTAGAGGAACATTAGGAACAGGAAGACAATTAACAGAAGAACTTACAGCCGAAAATTGATTGCGGTAATTATTACCAGATTCAATAGTATGTGTTATTTCTGTTACAAAATATGAACCTAAAAGTTTCTCTACACACTCTGATTTATAAACATGAATAGAGGTTTGTATAGATACCACACTTCCTAAATCAATGCAAGTGTTATCAGTCTCACAATTAATATAATGAGATGCAGCACTATCACTCTGTTGTTTCCTTTGTAAATAGTATTTTAACTCACTCGCATTGGTTATTCTCATTTCTGAATATTGAACAGAAGGGGATTTAAACATTTTCATTGACGAACCAAAAACTGATTGTCCTAAAGAGTTAAGACCTTGTGGTACATTCGGACTAGTACTATCATACATTTGAGCTACCTTTGAATTATATGATTGCACTTTTAATGGTCGTGCTATGGCCTGAATATTCATATCCATGCTGAAAATATCGCGATTATAAGTCAATGGTATTGCAGAAGGTAATTGGGACTTTCCAAACACTAATTGGCGTCCATCATAATAGAACCATTCATGATACTGTCGTGCCAAGCGGCGAAGGAAGTCAAAATCACTTTCCATGTATTGGGATTCGTACTCTATAGGATCTTTATATTCGGGATTTACTAACACACTTAATCCTACTTTATCACAAATTTCTTTCACAATATCAGCCAGTGTCTTATTCAACCATGAAGCACAATGCAAATCTGATTCAAGTAAGAAAGTCATGGAATAACCAGAAGCAATGAGGCATCCATAATTACCACTACTTCGTTTGAGAGATACTTGTGTTACAATTCCTATAAATTGCTTATTTCCGAAATTTATTTCCACTTTTTCTCCTACCCAGTCTTTACTGCGCTCTAGTGTGTGGGTATCATATAATTCACCAGTCTCTATATCAAGAACCAGTTCAAAATAGTGATGGTCGTTTATTGTCTGTTTTAATAAAACCTTTTGATATGAGGAGAGTAGCCCCCCAGCTATACTTACGATTATATTCTTCTGTTCCAGCATGGCAATAAATATTTTATAATAATAGTTTTATTGGGGGGAAGAAAGAGAAGAAAATAAAACCATTCTCCCAAAGTTAAAGAATAAGAATAATAAAGCCAAATATTATAGATGTTTTTTAGATTATCATGCTTAAGAACATAAGAGAATGCTTCCTATACAAAAACATCTCTTCATAATAAAAACATATTTTATTATTATAAATTTGTTTCTATTTTGTTACTTATAGAAAGTATTATTAAATATAATTCATTGATTTATATATATATAAAATAATACAAGGTATTAGCCTAATACCCCT
>ERZ791737.80-NODE-80-length-133318-cov-87.589346_pt1 | contig 133318 bp, 112 predicted proteins | sample MGYA00510042_ERZ791737 | MGnify/ENA primary metagenome ERZ791737 (study PRJEB30046, sample SAMN00791965) | human gut metagenome | study: EMG produced TPA metagenomics assembly of the A metagenome-wide association study of gut microbiota in type 2...
CCGATAGCCTGCAAGGCAAGCCACAAAATATGATTCTTACGAATCCAGTCCGATAAATTGCGCATGGCAGTGCTGATGGCACAGTTCGGACTATACAATACCGCCAGATCCGCCTTTGGGAAAACGCGGATGGGAAAGTTTTCTTCTTCTAATTTGTTTTGTTCCATTTTATTATTCTGTTTATTACTCTACGAAGATACGAAAATAAGGGCGGATATGCAATTTTATCTCCGCTTTTCTTAGTACTTTATTTCCTTTTAAATACTTAAATACCAAGATATTAGCATTACTTACCTATAACTACGCTAACCCGATGCCGACCCCGGAGAGATGTCTTATCTTTGCATTGTTCGAACAAAGAGAGAGTATTATTTTTCAATTTTTAATTCTTAATTTTCAATTTATCATGGCTATACCTTACAAGAAAGTACAGAGAAGTAATCCGTTTGATCTTAAAGCGGCTCCTAAATTTTATGTCCAGTTGGTGACATTGGGACAGACAGCGACTTTGGAGTCCATTGCTTATGAGATGAAAGAGACAAGCTCATTGTCATTGGGAGATATAAAGAGTGTATTAACCAATTTCGTGACAGCTATGCGCCGGGCCCTGTATAATGGGCATTCGGTGAATATTCCCGGATTTGGAGTATTCAGCCTGTCGGCACGCTGCGACGGGGCGGAGACGATAGAACTTTGTTCGGTGAAGAAAATTCGTAAAGTAAAGATTAATTTTCGTGCATCCAGTGATGTGAAGCCTAGTCTGGCATCGAAGAATGCAGGGGATGTGATGGAGTTTGTGGATGTGGAGAAGGCGTTGGATAGAGGGGAGGAAGGAGTCCCTAAAGAGTAACGCGCCGGGGACGGACCCCGGATTACATCCACCGGAATGGACACGGATTACCTCCACCGTAGGGGCGGATTGAATCCGCCCGTATGCACAAAGTAAATTGTTATCGGGCAGATTCAATCTGCCCCTACAGTAAATCATCAACCTTAATAACAAAATGAGTACAAGCAAATCTACCTGGGGAATGATCCTCAAAGTAATTATCGCAGTGGCTACGTCCATTGCCAGTGTAGTAGGAATCACTTCCTGCATCAACTAACTAAAAAATAGAAAGAACAGAATGAAGAACCAAGAACTACTTGCGGAAGACTACCTTCCGCGAGAAATCAAACTTATCGTAATCCATTGCAGCGCCACGCGTTGCAACATTCCTTTCACTCCTGCACAGCTGGAAGAATGCCATAAGTCATTGGGCTATAAAGGAACCGGTTATCATTTTTACATCACAAGAGATGGGGTAGTACATCACACCCGCCCCATAGAACAGATCGGGGCACATGCTTATGGTTTCAACCTTCACAGCCTCGGCATCTGCTATGAAGGCGGACTCAACGAAGAAGGGACTCCGGCAGACACCCGAACTACTTTCCAAAAAACAGCCTTGCTGAATCTTCTCATAGAATTGAAACAGCAATTCCCGGAAGCATCCATCAAAGGGCATTACCAACTGAGCGCAAGCGTTCACAAAGCCTGTCCTTGCTTCAACGCCGAAAAGGAATACCGTTCACTGTAGGGTGTCCAGAAGATGTCGTTCATCTCGGAACGGTTATGAATAGCATTGCCGTCCACCGTAGGGGCAGATTGAATCTGCCCGATAACATCCGAATGGTGTATCTGTGGATGCATTCGGGCGGATTCAATCCGCCCCTACGGTGGAGGTTTACCTTAAACAACTAATTCAAAACCATCCCGAAATGAATAAGAAAACTATTATTTTTTAATTCTCAATTTTTAATTTAATATGAAACCCCTGATAGACCAACTCATGTCCGTAGACTCCGCCTTCTACCGCCATTACCTCGAAATGCTTCTCACCCTAAACCGCATCCATGCGCTCACCCCTTGGCAAATGTCCATAGTACTATGGCGCAGCAAACTGTTCCACGTCCCCATTCAGTACCCCGAACTATTGCGCGTCAGCATCTGCACGGAACAGGAAAGGGACGAAATACGATTCATGAAAGGCTGGAAACTGAAACTACTGAAAACAGTGCTGCACGACTGGCAACACAGGCAATGTGATGAAATACGAAACGAGCGGTGGAGATAATCTCCATCGCTCGCTTTTTTCATCCCAAAAACTCATTCATATTCTAAAGCCCCACAACAGAGTAACCTTAAATTCTCTCCCTCCCAAACCACAAAGAATAAAAAAACAAGCACTAAAACTTTCTATCTATCTAATTTTCTTGTAAATTTGCACCTTAATTTTTGGAAGGTTATACCTTTAAGGTCAGAAAATATAAGAAAAACGATATAATTATGAGTAAGAAATTTGCAGAATACTCACAGTTCAACCTGTCACAGGTCAACAAAGATGTGCTGAAGAAATGGGATGAAAACGATGTTTTCGCCAAGAGTATGACAGAACGTGAAGGATGTCCTTCTTTCGTTTTTTACGAAGGACCTCCCTCGGCAAACGGTATGCCGGGCATTCACCACGTAATGGCACGCACCATTAAAGATACCTTCTGCCGCTACAAAACCATGAAAGGTTTCCTGGTAAAACGTAAAGCAGGATGGGATACACACGGACTGCCCGTGGAACTGGGCGTGGAAAAAGCAATGGGCATCACCAAGGAAGACATCGGAAAGACCATCTCCGTGGCCGACTATAACGCTGCTTGCCGCAAGGACGTGATGAAATTCACCCAGGAATGGGAAGACCTCACTCATAAAATGGGTTACTGGGTAGACCTGGAAAACCCCTATATCACCTACGACAACCGCTACATAGAAACCCTGTGGTGGCTCTTGAAGCAGCTCTATAACAAGAATCTGCTCTACAAAGGCTACACCATCCAACCCTATTCTCCGGCTGCCGGAACAGGACTCAGCTCGCACGAGTTGAACCAACCCGGTTGCTATCGCGATGTAAAGGATACCACCGTAGTGGGACAGTTCAAGATGAAGAACCCCAAACCCGAAATGGCGCAGTGGGGTACTCCGTACTTCATAGCATGGACCACCACACCGTGGACTTTGCCCTCGAACACCGCCCTGTGCGTAGGCCCTAAAATAGACTATGTAGCCGTGCAAACCTACAACGGATATACCGGCGAGAAAATGACTGTAGTACTGGCTAAAGCCTTACTATATACCCACTTCAACAAGAAAGCGGAAGACTTGGCACTGGAAGATTACAAACCGGGTGACAAGCTGATCCCATTCAAAGTGGTGGGCGAATACAAAGGAACGGACTTGGTGGGAATGCAGTATGAACAGCTCATCCCCTGGGTAAAACCCATAGCCATAGACGGAAACGGCAACTGGAAAGAAGCCGCCGCCGAAGCCTTCCGCGTAATCCCCGGTGACTATGTAACCACCGAAGACGGTACGGGTATCGTACACATTGCACCTACATTTGGTGCAGACGACGCCAACGTGGCACGCGCCGCAGGCATCCCGTCCCTGTTTATGATAAACAAGAAAGGCGAACCCCGCCCCATGGTAGACCTGACCGGTAAATTCTTCCTGCTGTGCGAACTGGACAACGCCTTCGTAGACGCATGCGTAGACGTAGAGAAATATAAAGAATACCAGGGACGCTGGGTGAAAAACGCTTACGATCCCCAATTCACCGTAGATGGAAAATTCGATGAAAAAGCCGCTGCGGCAGCCGAATCACTCGACATCTACATCTGCATGATGATGAAAGCCGACAACAAGGCATTCAAGATAGAAAAGCACGTGCACAACTATCCGCACTGCTGGCGCACCGACAAACCGGTGCTCTACTATCCGCTGGACAGCTGGTTTATCCGTTCTACCGCCGCCAAGGAACGCATGATGGAACTGAACAAGACCATCAACTGGAAACCGGAATCTACCGGAACCGGACGTTTCGGCAAATGGCTGGAAAACCTGAATGACTGGAACCTGAGCCGTTCCCGTTACTGGGGTACTCCGCTTCCCATTTGGCGCAGTGAAGAAGGAGAGGAGTTGTGCATCGGCTCTGTGGAAGAACTGTATAATGAAATAGAGAAATCAATCGCCGCCGGATTCATGACCACCAATCCATATAAGGAAAAAGGCTTTGTTCCGGGCGAATACAACGGCGAGAATTATGGCAAAATAGACCTTCACCGCCCCTATGTGGACGATATCATCCTGGTATCGGAAACCGGAAACCCGATGAAGCGTGAAGCCGACCTGATAGACGTATGGTTCGACTCAGGTGCCATGCCTTATGCCCAGTTGCACTATCCGTTTGAAAACAAGGAGATTGTGGACAATCGTTCCTACTATCCTGCCGATTTCATTGCGGAAGGAGTGGACCAGACCCGCGGTTGGTTCTTTACGCTGCACGCCATCGCAACGATGGTATTTGACAGCGTGGCCTATCGCAACGTAATCTCCAACGGCCTTGTGCTGGACAAGAACGGCAACAAGATGTCCAAGCGTCTGGGCAATGGCGTAGACCCGTTTGGAGCCATCGAAGAATATGGTTCTGACCCCTTGCGCTGGTACATGATTACCAACTCATCTCCGTGGGACAACTTGAAATTCGATCCCGAAGGCGTAGCGGAAGTACGCCGCAAATTCTTCGGTACCTTATATAATACATACTCATTCTTCGCCCTCTATGCCAACGTAGACGGTTTTGCATACAGCGAAGAAGAAGTGCCTGTAAAGGATCGTCCCGAAATAGACCGCTGGATTCTGTCTGTACTCAATTCACTGGTGAAGAACGTGGATGCTTGCTATAACGACTATGAACCGACCAAGGCAGGACGATTGATTACAGACTTTGTAAACGATAACCTGAGTAACTGGTACGTGCGCCTGAACCGTAAACGTTTCTGGGGCAGCGCCATGTCGCAAGACAAGTTATCGGCTTATCAAACCCTGTACACTTGCCTGGAAACAGTGGCAAAACTGATGGCGCCCATCGCTCCGTTCTATGCAGACCGCCTGTATATGGACTTGATAGGCGTAACAGGCCGTGACAGCGTATCATCCGTGCACCTTGCCCAGTTCCCGGTGTGCAACGAGGCATTGATAGACGGCGAACTGGAAGCCCGCATGCAGATGGCACAGGATGTTACCTCTATGGTACTGGCATTGCGCCGCAAAGTGAACATCAAGGTGCGCCAGCCGTTGCAGTGCATCATGGTGCCCGTAGCGGACAATGAACAAAAGATGCATATAGAAGCCGTGAAAGACTTGATAATGAACGAAGTAAACGTGAAGGAAATCAAGTTTGTAGACGGTGCGGCAGGTGTGTTGATCAAAAAGGTGAAGTGCGACTTCAAGAAACTGGGCCCCAAATTCGGAAAGCAGATGAAAGCCGTAGCCGCCGCCGTAGCCGAAATGTCACAGGAAGCGATAGCCCAACTGGAAAAGAACGGCAAATATGCCTTGATGCTGGACGGTGCGGAAGCTGTGATAGAAACGGCAGACGTGGAGATCATCAGCGAAGACATACCGGGATGGTTGGTTGCCAACGAAGGCAAACTGACTGTGGCACTGGAAGTTACCGTGACCGAAGAACTGCGCCGCGAAGGTATTGCCCGCGAATTGGTAAACCGCATTCAGAACATCCGCAAGAGCAGTGGTTTTGAGATAACAGACAAAATAAAGGTGTCATTATCTAAAAATCCTCAAACCGATGATGCGGTAAATGAATATAATACTTATATTTGTAACCAGGTTCTCGCTAACTCCCTACAACTGGTGGATGAAGTGAAGGACGGCACAGAACTAAATTTTGACGACTTCTCATTGTTTGTGGATGTCGTAAAAGAATAATTAACCTTTTAAAACTAAGTAATATGGCTGAAAAGACTAGATATTCTGACGCGGAACTGGAAGAATTCCGTGCCATTATCATGGAAAAACTGGAATTGGCTCAGCGCGATTATGATAGACTGAAAAGTAGTATCATGAACAAGGACGGTAACGACACAGACGATACTTCTCCTACTTATAAGGTATTGGAAGAAGGTGCAAACACATTGTCTAAAGAAGAAACGACCAGACTGGCAGCACGCCAGCTGAAGTTTATTCAAGGATTGCAAGCTGCCTTGGTACGCATTGAAAACAAAACTTATGGCATTTGCCGTGAAACGGGTAAACTGATTCCGAAAGAAAGACTTCGCGCCGTTCCTCATGCAACACTGAGTATCGAGGCGAAGAATGAAGGAAAGAAATAATGGTTAAATTAAAAATTGAGAATTAAAAATTAAAAAATAAAGGATGGCGATGGCTGTGCAGAGTTCTATGGTTTTTATTTCTCAATTTTTAATTTTTAATTCTCAATTTAATAAATGAAGAAATTACTCACCAAAGGGCAACTCTCCGTTCTTATCGTTGTAGGCGTACTGGTTATCGACCAGATTATCAAAATATTGGTAAAGACCAATATGTACTGGCACGAAAGTATCCGCATCACAGACTGGTTTTATATCTATTTCACAGAGAATAACGGCATGGCTTTCGGCATGGAAATATTCGGCAAGCTATTCCTTACCACTTTCCGCATTGCGGCTGTGGCATTGATTATCTGGTATTTAATTAAAGTGGTGAAGCAAAACTATAAGACCGGATTTATTGTATGCCTTTCATTAATCCTGGCAGGAGCCGTGGGTAACATTATAGACAGTGTGTTCTATGGCGTTATTTTTAATGAAAGCACACATAGCACCATTGCCTCATTCGTCCCCATAGGCGAAGGATATTCCGAATGGCTGCATGGCAAGGTAGTAGATATGTTCTATTTCCCTATCATAGAAACCAACTGGCCCGAATGGCTGCCCGGAGTGGGAGGGGATCATTTTATTTTCTTCAGTCCCATATTTAATTTTGCCGATGCTTCCATCAGTTGCGGTATTATCGCCTTGTTGCTGTTTTATGGTAAGTATCTGAATAAGAATATTCACCCGTCCGAAGAAGAAAAGACTCTGGAATAAAGATGATGATGCGTAGGAATATTACTTGGACTTTGCTGCTCTGTGCGGCATTCATGGTGGGATGTGGCAAACAGATACCCGGAGATATTATCCAGCCGGACAGGATGGAGAATATCTTGTATGATTATCATTTGAGTATCTCCATGACCAGTAATCTAAGTTATTCCGACAATTATCAAAAGGAGGCGTACCGGAAGTATGTCTTTGAGAAACATCACATAACGGAAGCCGAATTTGACTCGTCTATGGTGTGGTACACCCGTCACACTGAGGATTTGGCTGCTATCTACAAAAAACTGGGTGAACGCTTCCGAAGCGAGAAAAAACAGGTGCAGAACCTGCTGGCTATCCGCGAGAACAAGCCGGCTACTTCCTTGCCGGGTGACACGGTGGATGTGTGGTACGACCGCAAAATCTACTGGTTGACGGATGCACCGCTTACCAACAGGGTAACATTTGAACTTCCTACGGATAGTAATTTCAAGGCGAAAGATGCATTCCTGTGGTCGGCAGAGTACGTTTTCCTGTCAGAAGGAAAACAGAAGGCTACGATGGGATTCAATATCATGTTTGACAATGACTCGGTAGTGGGAAGCGTTAAGGATATAACCCGGTCGGGTGTGCAAACCTTATATATCAAGCCTGACTCTGCTTTCACGGTTAAGAGTGTGAACGGATTTATTTATTATACGGATCAGGACTCTGTGAACACGCCGGGAGTAATTATCAACCATATCAGTCTGACCCGTTATCACGAGCCGGTAGATACTACGGCTGTGGCTGCAAAGGATAGCTTGGCGGCAGATAGCGCTAAGGTAGCGGTAGACTCTGTGCTTACTATGGATAAAAAGGTTGATTCCGTCCAAGTGGCAGAGCCGACACAGGATGGACCCACCCGAATGAATCCGCGTGATATGAAGGAGAACAATCGCCAGCAGAATAATGCGCGGCCGCAGAGAATCAAACGCAGAAATTAATCTCTATTTCCCCCTGTTGTTTACGATGAAACGTTTTGCTTGTCACCGTCTTTATGTTTCGGCAGATGGCTGCTACTCCAAGTATGTAGTGGAGCTGAAAGAAGATGGCAGGGTAAACGTGTACTTTCCATTGAAAGAAGAAATCAGCGCTACGGAGTGGATAGGAGGGGTGATTGTACTTTCTCCGTATCCGGAACTGGAACTGGAACCCGGAGAGAACTTTGCATCTTTCTTAAAAAGAGCTATCACAGAAATCGAAAAGGAGTTATACGCATGGCATATCTCTGATTTCGATTTCATAAAGAATGAGTTGATGCCGGCCGGTAAGGTTATTCGTTTATAACCACCGTTATACACATCGCATAAAGCACTATTTATTAAGAATAACCATCAAAGAGAAATAGGGAAATTCTTTGTCTTCCAGTTCCTCCGCAATACAAGAATGATATTCTTTGTCTGTCGATACATTCTCAAAATAATGATAACTATACTCCGGATGAAGCTTCATATAACTTCTCACCGCATCCGCACAATGAGATAGCTTCATAATAACAGGCACATGCTTGCTACCTAAATAACGATCCAATTCTTCGGAAGTAACATTTCCGGGGATTACTACCAACCTTTCTTCCTGACTGATAAGATGTAATTGCGCTGCCGCCCCCGACGCTATAAAAGAAGGAATACCGGGAAGCTGCTCTACGGGTATCCCATCATCCTTCAAAAAATCCAACACATAATGAATGGAAGCATAAATGCCGGCATCGCCTTCCACGGCAACCGCTATTTGTTTTCCTGCCGCTTGCTCTTGTTGTATTTCTTGAAAGATCTGTCGATAAACCTTCATTGCCTCCGTTCTGTCCTTGCTCATCGGGAGGGAAAACAATCGTATGCTTTTTTCTATCCCCAGTTCGTGCAGCAGGCCGGCAGCGCGAGACATAGGCTTGCCCGTCTTTAGAACAGTGGAAGGACAATATACAACATCTGCCTGTTGCAAAGCATGCAAGGATTTCAACGTAACCAATTCGGCATCGCCGGGACCCAGAGAAACGAAACGTACAGGATAACTCATCTTTTATCGGTATTTACAGTTTTTAAGGTCGCAAAAGTGCTGAAAAAAATCATATAAAACAAGAGAATTGCTTACCTTTGTTCGCTGAAAACAGAAAAGAACATGAAGAAACTGATATTGGCTTCGGGCATACTGTTATTATGGACCGCTACGGCTTGCCAAAACAAAAGCAAACAAAATTCCGGTAACCTGGAGAATACAGAATTGATAGACTCTTCCGTAGTAAAAATCATGCCGGAGTATGCTAAAGGATTTAAAGTAACATATACCAACCGGGCGTGCCTGCTCGATATTCAAGACCCGCAGAATGAAGAAAGCCAGTCTTTCCACTATGCTTTAGTGCCCAGGGGAGCGGAAGCCAAGGATATTCCATCGGATTATACCGTGATAGAAACTCCTATACGAAGCGTTATTTGCATGACCTCCTTGCAGCTTTCCAATTTCATAAAGCTGGGAGAACTGGATGCGGTAGTGGGCATCACCAGTACGCGCCACCTGTTTAATAAGGAGATGAATGAGCGTCTGAAAACCGGAAAGACTCATAAGATAGGTATAGAGGGAAACTTTGACAATGAAGTGATAATGAGTGTGAATCCCGATTTGATACTTATTTCTCCTTTCAAGCGTGGCGGATATGATGCTTTGAAAGAAGTAGGTATTCCTTTAGTGCCGCATTTGGGATATAAGGAAATGACCCCGTTGGGACAGGCCGAATGGATCAAGTTCGTGGGCTTGCTGTTGGGACAGGAAGACAAAGCCAATGAGCAGTTTGCCGCTATCAAAGCAAGATACAATGAATTGAAAGAGCTGACGGAAGATGTGGAGAAACGCCCCGTAGTGTTTAGCGGAGAAATGAGAGGCGGCAACTGGTATGCAGTGGGAGGCAAGAGTTTCCTGGCACAGTTGTTTAAAGATGCAGGAGCGGATTATTTCTTGAAAGATGATGAGCGTTCCGGTGGTGTAACCCTCGATTATGAAACCGTTTACAGTCAGGCGGCAAGTGCGGATTATTGGCGTATCGTTAACAGTTACCAAGGGAAATTTTCTTATCATACGTTGAAGGAAGAAGATACCCGCTATGCCGATTTCAAGGCTTATAAAGATAAAGGAGTCATTTATTGCAATATGCGCGAAAAGCCTTTTTATGAGAGCATGCCTACTGAGCCGGAAGTGGTTTTGGCAGACTTGATAAAGGTTTTTCATCCCCAACTCTTGCCCCATCATCAGGCGGGTTATTATGAATTGTTGAAATAGGAAAATTGCATGAAACGACCTGTAACATTCTATATGCTATTGATCATAGCCTCCATACTCCTGTTCTTTTTCCTGAACTTGGTGTTGGGATCTGTTTCTATTCCCCTTCGCTCGGTTTGGAACATCCTTTGGAGTACAGGAGACGAATCCGTTATCTGGCAAAACATTATTTGGAAATCCCGTGTGCCACAAGCCCTTACGGCATTGGTGGCAGGAGCAGGACTGTCCGTCAGCGGTTTGCAGATGCAGACGGTTTTCCGCAATCCGCTGGCAGGGCCGTCGGTGCTGGGCATCAGTTCCGGAGCCAGCATGGGAGTAGCTTTTGTAGTGCTCCTTTCGGGAAGCCTGGGAGGAGTCGCTTTAAGCAAACTGGGCTTTATGGGCGAGATTGCACTTACCATTGCAGCCATTGCCGGTTCGCTTTCCATTATGGCACTTATCGTTTTTGTTTCCCAAAAGGTGAGGGGAAATGTTACTTTGCTGATCATCGGTGTCATGATAGGATATGTGGCCAATGCAGTGATCGGAGTCTTGAAATTCTTCAGTGTGGAAGAAGACATCCGTGCTTACGTTATTTGGGGGCTGGGAAGTTTTGCCCGTGTTTCTGGAGATCAGATGACCTTATTTATATGTATCATGTTGGTGCTGCTTCCGCTTTCTTTCCTGCTGATAAAGACATTGAACCTGTTGCTCCTGGGTGATGCATATGCCCGAAATCTGGGATTGAATATCAAGCGTGCCCGCCTGTTGGTCATTACCTGTTCCGGGGTGTTGGTGGCGATTGTCACTGCATATTGCGGGCCCATTGTTTTCCTGGGATTGGCAGTTCCCCATCTTTGCCGGGGGATGTTCCGCACTTCGGATCATCGCATATTGATGCCGGCATCCTTGCTGGTAGGGGCATCGCTGGCATTGGTTTGCAACTTGATTGCCCGTATGCCTGGCTTTGAGGGAGCGTTGCCGGTCAATTCGGTAACGGCTTTGGTAGGCGCTCCGGTGGTGATGTCCGTCTTGTTTAATAAACGCCGCAATGAAATGAACGAATGATGATGAACCAAGAAACCATACATTTACGGAAATTGACCACGGGATATCCCGGAAAGGGGAGTACCAAGATTGTAGCCAAAGATATTGATGCTACCATTTGCAGTGGTGAACTGACTTGCCTGTTGGGTGCCAATGGGGTGGGGAAGTCCACGCTGCTGAGAACCCTGTCCGCCTTCCAACCGCCTATCAGTGGAGAGATAGAGATCATGGGAAAAAAGTTGGCAGACTATACGGATAAGCAACTGGCAACGGTTATCGGCGTGGTTCTGACCGAGAAATGCAGCCTGAGGAATATGACTGCGGAAGAACTGATCGGTATGGGGCGCAGCCCGTACACCGGTTTCTGGGGAAGCCTGAGCAAGGCGGACAAGAAGATTGTGGATGATGCCATCCGGATGATGAAAATAGAGGATTTGCGGCATCGCATGATGCATACGTTGAGTGACGGAGAGCGTCAGAAGGTGATGATTGCAAAGGCGTTGGCACAAGAAACTCCTGTTATCTTTCTGGATGAGCCGACTGCTTTTCTTGATTTTCCCAGTAAGGTGGAGATTATGCAGTTGCTTCATCATCTGTCACGGTCTACCAACAAGACGATTTTCCTTTCTACCCACGATTTGGAATTGGCATTGCAGATTGCTGATAAGATTTGGTTGATGGATAGGATGAGTGGGGTGACTATCGGGACTCCCGAGGATCTTTCTATTGATGGGTGTTTGAGTAATTTCTTCTCCAGGAAGGGGATTATATTTGATATGGAAACGGGGTTGTTTCGCATTGATAATGAGTATAAAAAGGAAGTGCGGTTGGTAGGTCATGGGAATAAATATGCGATGGTGAGGAAGGCGTTGCAGCGGAATGGGATACATGCCAGTAGGCGTGTGGAATCGGAGTTTTATATTGAGACGGGGGATATGACGACTAGTGGGTATGTTATTCATCCGGTGGAGGGATCTCTTGTAAAGGTAAATACGATAGAAGAATTGCTGAAACAAATAGCTGGTTTGCTGTAAACGGATTGGTTCTCATCCACCGTAGGGGCAGACCCATGTGTCTGCCCGAGAACAGTTCACTTTATGCTTTACTCCCAAGGTCGTGACTGTTGGTTCGGGCGGACACACGGGTCCGCCCCTACAGTGGATGAAAACCTTAATTTGATAATTACCCTACAGCACCGCAAACGTAGGAATATTTCCATCCTCATCTATCAACATAATAGTCAATTTCCCATCCGGAAGCAAAGGCGCACAATGCTCCATGCAATGCACCAACAAACAAGAAAAGAACCGTTGTGCATCCTCGTCCGGCAACACTCCCCACAACTCACGCGCCAAAGTTATCTTCTCAATACCATCATAAACCACCGGTGAACACCCAGCTTCTTCCGCTACCTGCTTCAAGAACTCCTTGTTCATCACCACCTTCTTACTATGAGTATCCAGATTCCCTTCCGCCAGCTTCACCGCCTTACCTATCATTATCCCCATAGTAACCTCCGGAATCTTTAAATCGGCAGCAATCTTCAACGTCTCCCCAATGAAATTCCCATAATGCACAAATGCCTGTGCTGGCAGTTCCGGATACCTTTCCTTTACAAACCGTTCACTTTTCGCCCCCGAGTTAATCACTAAGCGCGGTGAACCTATCGCCACACACACCTCAACCTCCCGGCGTATCGCATCCACAAACGCTTCGGACGAGAACGGACGCACAATGCCCGAAGTACCTATGATAGAAATACCATCTACAATCCCCAATTTAGGATTGAAAGTGCGCAACGCCATTTCCTTTCCGCCGGGAACGGAGATTGTCACATCCAACCCCTTATCATAAAGCTCGGAAAGTTCACGAATCATCATCTGCCGGGGAGTATGGTTGATAGCAGGCGCTCCAATCTCCAATCCCAGACCGGGAAGGGTAACGCGCCCCACACCCTCGCCTTGCATGAAACGGATTCCTTTTTCTGCATGATTGAAACGTACCGTCGCCACTATGGAGCAACCATTGGTTACATCGGGATCATCACCCGCATCCTTTATTATGGTGGCGGTTGCCATGTCTTTCCCTATTTCCGTATGCGCCACGGGCAAGGTCATTTCCTCCCCGTTGGGAATGGTAAAGGAAACGGTCTTCTGTTCCTCGCCCAATATCAATGCCATCAATGCAGCTTTTGAAGCGGCTGTGGCGCAAGCGCCTGTGGTGTATCCGCTTCGCAAATGGTAAAAACCGGGGACAAGTAACTCTATCTGTTTCCTTAATCCGTGTTCTCCTGTAACGATGATGAAATGTCCGGGCAAGGCGGGACGCTTCACGGCAAAGACAGGGATATGCAGACTTCGGGCAGCTTCCACTTTTTGGAGGAAGCCACCGGATTCGCCGCTTTCTTTGGTCAGAATGGCTTGGGGATGAAGTTGTTTCAATAAAGAAAGTTCGGAGTCTTCTGCGGCACGATAATAGACCAGCCGTTGTGGGTCAAAGCCTTGCTTTTGTGCCAAGGCGATGGATGCCTCGCGTTCCAGTACACGGAATCGGCAGGTAGTATGCTTTTCCCAGTAGGGACGCAGTTTGCTGATGGTTTGTACACCGGTCAGGGCTAGTAGATGCTCTATGTTTTTCTCCTCCAGTTGACGGATGGCATCGGAGTAATCTTCGCACCAAATGATGTCTGTAGTGCGGGGAGGATATTTCCGTTCAAACCGTACTACGGGGATTTTTAGTGCCCGGCTTGTTTCGTCTACCGCTTGATGCAGTTGTGAGGCGAATGGGTGGGCGGCATCTACTAACAGGCGGATGTTGTTTTCCCGGCAGAAGTCTTTCATTTCTTCCAGGTTCATTCCGCCTGTGATTCGGGTGCCGTTTTTGCACAATACTTCTTGCCACTCTCCTTTGGTAGAGTAGAAGTAAGGTTTTCCGGCTTCATCGGCAACCTTTACGGCGGTGCGGCCTTCGGTGGTTCCTCCTAGGATTAATATCATATTCGTAATTTATTCGTAGGGGCGGGGGATGCTCCATAGCCGTCATGCTAAGGAAAACATTGTTAAATCATTGCGCCAGCCTCCCCCTTTTGAAGGGGGATTTAAGGGGGATGTTCTCCTTAGCATGTTTGCTTTTTGTAGTTAGAGCACATCATCATTCCAAAGAGAACATCCCCCTTGCCCCCTTCAAAAGGGGGAGGCTGCGCGATGTTTTAACACGATGAAACTTCGCTTGACAGCTATGGGGCCCGCCCCTACGATATTATATCTTCTTTATTATTTTCTAAACAAATGCTTAAACTCATGCGCATACAGTCGCGACAATCCTTTTCTATTGTCTATCGCTTCCCCTACCACCAGCAAAGTGGTCAGAGTCAAGTTATTATCCCTTACAATCTTTGCCAAATCCTTCAGCTCTCCGCGATAAATCTTTTCCTCTTTCCAAGTCAGCTTATAGCAGGCAGCCACGGGAGTCTCAGGAGGATAAGCCTGCAACAGTTCCGCCTGCACTTCTTCCACAATGCCTGCGCTGAGATAAATACACATCGTGCTTTGCGATTGCGCCAACTTATGCAACTGCTCCTTTTCCGGCATCGGCGTGCGTCCCTCTCCACGGGTAAGAATTATGCTTTGCACCTTCTCCGGAATGGTAAACTGGGAACGCAATGCAGCCGCAGCCGCCTGGAACGATGAAATGCCCGGCGTAATGTGGTAACTCATTTTATACCGGTCAAAGAAAGCCATCTGTTCCTGAATAGCCCCATAGATACAAGGATCTCCCGTGTGCAGACGCACCACAAACAGTCCCTTGTCATAAAATTCTTTCATCAGCGCAAACTGTTCCTCCAAGTCCATACTGGCAGAACTGCGCACTGTAGCTCCCTCTTTGGCATAGAAAGTCAGCTCGCGGGGGACAAGGCTTCCGGCATACAGGATAAGATCTGCCGTTTCCAACATCCTTTTTCCACGGACAGATACCAGTTCGGGATCTCCGGGACCGGCGCCCACTATCTCTATATGTCCGCCACGCATCGCCCCGGCACTCATGGCGATAGCAAAGGTGAAATGATTTCCTTCCGTCAAAATTCCCTTTTGCTTTTCCAATACCAAAAGCCCTTCGCCACTGCTTTTCAGAGCCGTACTTTCTGCCACTCCATAAACTCCTGTCACTTCAAAAGCCTTGTCCGAGGGATTGGGGACTTCAATATCTTTCAATGCTTCCGCCGGATAAATATGCTGCACCGTGTCCGGCCATTGCTGGTGAAGGGCCTCCAATAGCGGTTCATCTTTCTTTAGTTCGATGGTATTGACGGAGGCGAGCGAAAGCGGACACAAGCCTTGCTCGTGCATCACCTTCTCTATGTATTCTGCAATGCCCGAAGGGTTGCATTGCTTTCGGCAACCCACTCCCAAATGAAACACTGCGGGACGGAAGCAAAGCATCGGCACCTCTGCCTTATATATATAAGGTGTAACGGCAATGATTAACTCAAACTCAGCCTGGGGAATTTCCTCGAAATGATAAAACGCCTTTACGTGTGGGGGAAGGGTACGTTCCAGGTAAGCCGTGCCTTTGTCCTTTACATCGAGCAACAGCGCGGTAGGTTTCTGATTGACGAACAGGGTAATTAATCGGTTCATCTCTGCATGGGGGACGGCCGCTTTCCAACCGTATTCCCGGGCAAGGGTATCGAGTGCCCACAAATGGGCGTTGTCGCTTTGAGTGGTGATTATTGCTTCTCCGCCTGTAATGGCGGCTATGTGGCGGGTCAGTTCATTGGCTCCTCCCACGTGTCCGGAGAGGACGGAGATAACGAAGCGTCCGGTACTGTCTATGCAGACTACTGCCGGGTCTTTGTATTTATTCTTTATACAACCTGCAATGCTGCGCACGCAGATGCCCATGGCACCTATAAAGAGGATGCTTTCAAAGTCGGTGAAATGATCGGACATAAACCGGCTGTAGGATGCAATGGTGGTGCAGCCTTCCAATTCATTCTTTGTATAGATCTCTGCGTCTTTCAGTTCTCTTTGCAGAGTTTGTGCCAGTGGCAGACTGGTTTCTGATATTAGTATGATTGCTTTCATTATTCGTTATTATCTTTGTTTTTATATTTCTTTCCATCAGATGGAGGTATGTCAAGACAAAGGATGGCTATCCTTTTGCCGTAGGGGCAGATTGAATCTGCCCGATAACAGTTTGCTTTATGTATTACTCCCAAGGTCGTGACCACTGGTTCGGGCGGATTCAATCCGCCCCTACGGTGAACGAGTTGATAGTTACATTCAGTATATGTTGACATATCCTCCATTATTCAGCTTTCATTATCTCTATCGTATTAAACGAATCCACAGTAATGCGCGTACTTCCCGTTATCTTTCTCCCTATTCTTCCTATACCTTCGCGGAATAAACGTAAACTTTCCTCCGATACGGAATTAAAAACGATCACTCCGCCGGGCAGCAACACGCTGTTTATTTTCTGAAGAATCCCGATCATTTTTCCTCCATGTCCACCTATAAATACGGCATCCGGTGCAGGCAGCCCGCTAAGGTCTGTTTCCAGGAAATCACCTATCAACGCCGTAATGCCCGGTGTGCCGAATTTTCGGCTGTTCCGTTCCATCAACTCCCTGCCTTCGGGACGTTGCTCAAAGGCAGTTACTTTCAGATCAGGAAATTGCAACTTGGCTTCAATGGAAACGGAACCGGTGCAGAAACCGACATCCCAGAAGGATCGCTTATCACGAAGCCCCAACATACTGAGAGCAAGTAAACGAATCGGCATTTTTGTAATCATCTTGCTACGTCCATCCAATAAATGGAACTCACCTTCGGGAATGCCGAAAGGACGGGGACGGGGAGAGGTCTGTTCCAAAATCAGGCAATTAGGAAAGCGGAAGGTGGTTTGAGATGCTTCCTTCAGAGAAAGAGTTCGTACTTGTTCCTCTTCCCGGTTTCCTAATGCTTCACCTACGGTCATTTGGTAGTTATTGTAACCATATTCCAACATTCTGGCGGCGATATGGGAAGGTGTTTTCTCTCTGTCCGTCAATACTCCCAATAGTTTTTCTCCGTTTATCAAGGCGGCATACAGGGCATCCCAAGGGCGTCCGGTTAGGGAGATGGTACGCATATCCTGATAGGGGAGCACCATGCGGTGTGCCAGCATCTGCAAGGAGTTGAAGGATGGGAACAGGATGATTTCCGCCGATGACAGTTTTCGTTTTACGGTATTGGCGAAGCCGAAGAATAACGGGTCGCCGGATGCGAAGACTACTATTTCGGGGTGTTCTTCGTAACAGGTAAAGACGTTGTCCAAGGGGACGGTGATGTCAATCCATTTTGCTTCGGGAGGCAGGAGGGGGGAGACTATTTCGTGATGACGCTTTCCGCCCGAGAAGATTTTCCCGCGGGAGATTATTGCCATTACGTCCGGTGAGAAGTATTGGCGGTGGTCGTCACTCATACCTATGATATAGAATCGTTGCATACTTTTTGTTATTGAAAAACTATTGACTTATCATTTCACCGTAGGGGCGGGGTTTGCCCGCCCGAATGCATATGGCCCGAATGCATACAGCTGCGCTATGTTATTGGGCGGGCAAACCCCGCCCCTACGGTGGATGTTAACGTAACTTTACACATCCCTGCCCGGCTTCAACTGTTCCGCATCATCATACGTCAGTATGGCATTCACCAATGTGGCCGCCAGGTTGCTTCCCCCTTTGCGTCCTTCTACTATCAATTTGGGAATATGCACAAACGGTTTCACCATATGCTTACTTTCGCACACATGCACAAACCCTACGGGAGCAGCAACGATTCCACAAGGCTGAACCTTCTCCTTCCTCATTAAATCGCATAACTCCATCAATGCCGTAGGTGCATTCCCAAATACATACAAAGCATCCGGATGCTCCTCGGCAGCTACGCGTATCCCTGCCTGTGTGCGTGTAATTCCTTTTTCTTTAGCCATTGCCACGGCACGTTCATCGCTCAGGTAACATTTCACCTCAATCCCCATCCGTTGCAATGCCCCTTTGCGAATGCCCGATGCAGCCATCGTTACATCTGTAATAATGGTCTTGAGACTCCCTTCACTGGCTATTTTGTGCAAATATTCCACTGCACAAGGATCCATGCGCAGCACATTTTCCATCTCGAAATCGGCCGTAGTATGGATGGCATGCAGCAATGCCCACTTATGATCCAAAGGAATATTCTTATTCTTCAATTCTTTCTCGATGGTGCGGAAGCTGTTGATCATTATCTCCTGACCCACGCCTGCCGCTTCCGTCGCCGTCTCCCGGTAATATCCGCGCGGAGTGATCAATTTGCCTTCCCACTCATAAGATTGCGAGTTGCCGATAAGCACCACCGTAAACATATCCACCTGCTCGGGATCAAAATCTTTTAAAGTGGTTACCGTCACCGCCTGTTCCTCCCGTCCTGCCTGCCGCACAAAACCTACCGGAGTTTCGGGGGAACGCTCTTGCAGGAAGATTTCCTTTAAACGGTATAGTTGCCAGTAACGACCTTCACTTTTCGGGTTGTAGATGGCGGTTACAAAATCGGCGGTTGCTGCTGCACAGATACGCTTCTCGATCCGTTCCCAAGGGGTCATGAGATCGGAGAGGGAGATGATGCAGAAATCATGTCCGATAGGTGCGCCCAGCAGTGAGGCTGCCTTTTGGAAAGCGCTGATGCCCGGCAGGACTTCTATGTCGATGTTGCTGCCACGCTCGCGTTTCATTTCATATACCAAGGGTGCCATGCCATAGATTCCTGCATCGCCGGAACTGATTACGCAAACGGTCTTTCCTTGTTCTGCCAACTCAAAGGCTTGCCGGGCACGTGCTATTTCGCGCTTCATGCCGGTGTCTATGCACTCTGTGCCTGGTTGCAGATAGGGTTCAATAAATTGAAAGTAGTATTTATAACCAATGATGGCGTTACTGTTCTTTATCGCTTGTATAACGACGGGGGTAATATCTCCGGGTGAGCCGGGGCCAATGCCGGCTACTATTAAATGACCTCTTTCCATATTCATTAATTAATTCATTTTTCCTTATAAATCCATTCTATAGGTGTTAACTTTAGGGTTGCATAGCGCAGCCTCCCCCTTTTAAAGGGGCTCTTTCTACACAAGTGTTTTAACGCTTTCATCCACTGTAGGGGCGGGGTTTGCCCGCCCGAATGCATACATTCCGAATGCATACAGCTGCGCTATGTTTTCGGGCGGGCAAACCCCGCCCCTACGGTAAATGTTAGCAGAGAACATCCCCCTTAAATCCCCCTTTAAAAGGGGGAGGCTGCTCGGTGCAACCTTAAAGTCGTTTTTTTCCTTCAAATCCTTCATTTACGTATAAGTGCTTGATAAATAATATCTTATCATGAATGATTTTTTATATTTCCTTCATATCTCCTTCACTTTCGCTCTTTTTCTCCATCCCGGCTTTCACGTAGATCGGTTGGAAGTGATAGCTTGTGTTCTTTATTTTCTGATCTTTTACCAGTCGGGTGATGTGCCGTCCTGCTGTGGTTCGTGTCAATCCACACAGTGCTTCCAGTTCCCTTCGGGTGATGCTGTCGTGCGTTTCCAAGTATTCCATCAAGCGGGCTTCCACTGTTTCATTGTCCATGCGTTCAGAATGTTTTCTGATGCTGGAACGTTCCACTTTCAAGCGGCACATTTCTTTGTTCAGCTCCTTGTCCGGACGGAATTTCACGGTTTTATAACTCACGTGCTGGGAACGGGTTTTGGGATTGGTGTCAGCGCTGTCGCATTGCAGCGTTACTTGGAAATATCCCAAGCCCTCCAGGTGTACGCGTTCTCCACCTTGCAGCTTTTCCGCCAGCACGCGGCTCAGTTCGGCAAGACAGGCTTTAACATCTCCTCTTGCCAATGTGCATGAGGTGTGGATGCTATGTATAATCTGCTCTGTTTCAACGGTATTATAACTCACCACGCGTGCGTGGTATTTCTTTTCTCCTTTTTCATCGTCGGGAGTAGGCGTTTCATAAAACTCAAATCTAACCGCCATGTTGCTGTTTTAATAGGTACTTATTTCCTGTTTCGTATAGACAAGTTTGGCTCCCCACGGCTATGGGGAGCGCTGCTCACGGCCGTGGAGAGCGCTCCTCATAACCGTGGGGAGCGCTCTCCATAACTATGGGGAGCCAAACTTGTCTATACAAAAGTACTTCTTTCAGCCGGGAGAAACAAATCTTTTAAGGCTTTTCGGGGGATAGAATAAGGGAGGAATTGTAATCTGTTGATAATGGGGGGATTGGTTGCTGATAAAAGAGAGAGGGGGAGCAAAAGTAATTTCTGTATACGTTAACTGTAGGGGCGGATTGAATCCGCCCGAATGCATCCACAAATACGTTTTTCATAATGCTATCGGGCGGATTCAATCCGCCCCTACGGTGAGCTATTCCAGGCTTTTGACACATTTATGGCGAATCGTATAGGTTTATTTACCCAAATACTTATCAATAATAGCATCTATCCCTTGGTTGATTTCTTCCCAGCCTCTATCTTGATTCAGGAATATCCCATTATAATAAGGACAAGTATCCTCCAGCAGCACCAAATAGGTGATGGAAGCATTCAGTATCGTCACCATCGAAGCCATTTCCAGTTTGGAGTAACCGGAAACTTCACTTACTTTTTCTATCAATTTCAAACCTACCTTCTCGCGTTGCTCCCTCAGTGTGGTAATCATTTCGTTATTACAAGAAAGTTCCCAACGGTAAAGCCTTTTCAGCGTAAGATTGCTGCGCAGCTTTGCAACCTGTTCTCTAAACAGTCTCTTTAAAAAAGAGGGGAGTTCCTCGCGAATGGGAAACTTCATGGGATGATTCAACCAAAAGTCATGCTTGCGCAAGTATGCCGCCATAAGTCCCTCCACCGAACCGAAATAGCGGTAAACAAGTATCTTTGAAACTCCGGACTGGGTGGCTACCGCATTAATACCTATCTTCTCGAAACCATTCTCACGAATCATCGCTCCAATCGTTTCCAGCAGACGGTGCTCCGTCGCTTCCCTGTTCCTTTCTGATGCTAAATTCTTCTTCATATATATATTTGTTACTAACCGGGAACAAATAGATGTAACTATTTGCCCGGGAACAGACGCGTATTTTCAGTTTCTTTCCCTTTTTTAATATAGGGAAGCATTGATTAAGCAATCGAAAAATTCCGTAACTTTGCCGCTTCAAAACTATAGAATATCAGGTAGACTTATGAATAATAAATATGAAGAACGGCTCGGTACAGACCGAATGTTGCCGCTTGTTTTCAGAATGGCACTTCCGGCAGTTGCTGCCCAGTTGGTGAATCTTCTATATAATATTGTAGACCGTGTGTACATCGGCCATATTCCCGGCATTGGTACGGATGCACTTGCCGGCATCGGCGTTACCAGTTCCATTATTATTCTTATCTCGGCTTTCTCGGCCATTGTCGGTGCGGGAGGTGCGCCGCTTGCCGCCATGGCACTGGGACAGGGCGACCGCGAGCGGGCGGGAAAGATTCTGGGCAACGGATTCGTGCTGCTATTGCTGTTTACGCTTGTCACTTCGGTCTTTGCCTATACCTTTATGAAGCCGGTGTTGCTGTTTACCGGAGCTTCCCTGCGCACCATAGGCTATGCGGTAGATTATCTTTCCATTTACCTAATAGGTACGGTCTTTGTTGAGATTTCTACAGGGCTCAATACATTTATCAATGCACAGGGACGCCCTGGCATTGCCATGTGGTCGGTCATAATCGGGGCCATTCTCAATATCGGGCTCGATCCGCTTTTTATCTTTCAGTTCGGAATGGGAGTGAAGGGGGCAGCGCTTGCCACCATCATTTCACAGGCGTGCAGTGCGGTGTGGGTATTGGCTTTCCTGTTCTCTAAACGCGCCTCGCTGAGGTTGGAAGCCCGATACATGAAACTGCATAAACGAATTATTACCATGACACTGGCATTGGGCGCTTCACCTTTTATAATGGCTAGCACGGAGAGTCTGGTGGGGTTTGTCCTCAATGGCAGTTTGAAACCTTTCGGTGATATTAATGTCAGCGCCATGGCTGTGATGCAGAGTGCAATGCTGTGTGTCAGTGTGCCGTTGGCGGGATTTGCGCAAGGATTTGTGCCCATTGTCAGTTACAACTATGGGCATGGCGACAGGGGCAGGGTGAAGGAATGTTTCAAGATTGTGGTTACGGTGATGTTCTCGTTCAACTTTCTGTTGATGTTGCTGATGATTGTGTTTCCGTCCGTTATCTCCTCAGCATTTACGGGGGATGAGAAGTTGATTGAAACGGTATCGCGCGTCATGCCTGTTTTCCTGGCGGGGATGACTATATTCGGGTTGCAGCGTGCCTGTCAGAATATGTTTGTGGCGCTGGGGCAGGCCAGGGTTTCTATTTTTATTGCATTGCTGCGCAAGGTGATTCTGCTTGTTCCGTTGGCGCTGATCCTTCCTCACTTTATAGGAGTAACGGGGGTGTATGCCGCCGAAGCAGTTTCGGATGCTACCGCCGCCATCTGCTGTACGGTGATTTTTGCCATTCGCTTTCCTAAGATTCTGCAAGCCATGCCTCAAAGGCAGGCAGCATAGCAGGAAGGAAACCTGTCAGCTTATTTCTCCAGCAATGAGTAAAACACAGGTTGATACTCCGGCAAAAGATCCGGATGAAAAGCCTTTATCATATCACTCAACAGAATGTGGGGCGACAGGGGAAGGTTCTCATACAACGGTATATATTCTAAGTTGCAATAAAGAACTTTCTTCTCTTTGAAGGCGCGGAAATCTGCATATTGGGGATTGGAGGCTTTCAATGCCTTGTAAGTAAATTCTCCTTTATAACCATTCATTACCCTCCAATATTCGGCATTGTATCCTTGGGAATATACTGTTTCAAAGTCCATTAATACGCCTCCCGTTTCGGGATTGTCTTTCATAAAATAATCTGCTCCGGCATCTGCAAACAAGCGGGCATAGAAGCTCTGTCCGCCGGGTACATACCAAGTGTCACGACGCATTTCACCGCTGAAAATGCTGGGACGATGCTTTACGTCCGCTACTTTGGCCTTCAGTATGTTGTAGCGTTGCTCCATATCGGAGAATAGCCGGCAGGCTTCTTCTTCCTTGCCTATAAACATGCCTACTACTTTGATCCATTCGGAAAGCCCCAGCGGAGAAGTCTCTTTGAAAGCCCAATGGGGGATCAGTGGAATGTTCAGTTCTTTCATTACCTCATAACCTCCGCGGCGATTGGGGGATACGAAGATTATTTCGGGTTGTGCCGCAATAATGATTTCCGTGTCAAAGTGCCCTTCCATTCCTATCTTCTTCACTCGTCCATCGTTCAGGCGTGCCAGCCATTCTTTGTTTTGCATACGGCGGGTGTTACTGGTACCCACTACTTTATCGTATGCATTCAGCCCGGTGAAACCTGCCAGTTGCGGAGTCGTCATACAGATCACCCTGTCTACCGGAGTGGGAATGACGGTGTATCCTTGGGGAACCTCAGCTTTTGTTCCTTTTGGGACTAGAGCAAAAAGTTGGGGCACGGCATGTGCGTTGTTGGGTTCGGCGATGGAAAGAAGTTTTACGCCGTTCGGTTGAACGATTACTTGAAACCCTTCGGCATATCGGGGAGATAATTCCGTTTTTAGGGTGTCTGTGACGGGGATACTGCTTTTATCGGCAGCATTGCGGCCTTTGAAGCCGCAACCTGCCAGACAAAAGACAGTAATGAATATATAAATAAATCTAGTTTTATGATTCATGGCACTCTTATTGACCTTGTTATTGCTTGAAACGGAGCAACAGGCTGACGTACACGGAGCGTCCCGGAGTCAGGGTGGCATAGTTGCTGTTGTAAGGACGGTCATCTGTATAGTCAAATATATTCTCAATGCCGATAGTCGGTTCCAGGATAACAGACTTCAAATTGAATGAATGGCGTGTGTTAATGTCCCAAAGCTGGTGTGCGGGAGCATTGCCATAAGCCTGAGACCAACGCGTTCCCTGATAGCGGCCATTGATGGCTACATTGAACGTATAATCATCCCATGTTTTCCGCCAACTGGCATTGAAGTTGCCCGAATGCCGCACGGTTCTTTCCAAACGAATATCTTCCGTGCGGTTACGACCGTCTGTGTAGATATAATTTGCCCCGAACATAAATCCGGCAAAAGGACGAACCGAGAAACCCACATCAAAGCCTTTTACCCGAGCCTTTTCAATGTTGCAGTATTGACGTCTGTTTTTAATTCCGTTCTCTATATCTTCGGGTGTCTTTTCTATTTCTTCCACTTCTATTTTATCCTTCAGGTCATTCTGGTAAATGGAAGCAGAGAGTGAGAACAGGCGGTGATTGTATTCCACATTCAGGTTGTAGAAGTTACTTTTTTCCGGGTCCAGGTTAGGATCGCCCACCGTAACCTGCCCGCGGCTTTCTGAAACGGCATACATCTGTTGCAGGGTAGGGGAACGGAATCCGGCAGCGTATGATGCACGCACATTCAGTCCGGAATACTGATACATTAAAGACAGCTTAGGAGTAAACTGGCTCTTGAATTTTTCATTGTAGGCATAACGCACTCCTGCCACTACGCTCAAAGCATCAAATAGTTTTACTTCATCTTGTGCATATGCGGCCAGTGTGTAGACACTCTGATGTTCGTCATTCAGCATTTTACTGGTTTCGGTGGGGTCCAAACCTTCATATACATAATCCAGTCCGGTGAACAGGGTGTTATTGTCATGCGTCTTGAACACACCTTTCAGATTGGCATTGGTATAAGTCTGGTTTTTACTGAGTACATTATCGCCTGCAACATGGGTTTTAGCATCATTTATATAGTCATAGTAAGACCGGTAGTTGGTGGTGTTCACATTACCTTCCAGAAACGAAGCCTTTTTTGGCAATAGGTATTTGGCAGTTCCGCCAAAGGTATAGGACTGGTGACGGTTGTTGTAATCATAAGCGCCTGTGCGGTCGTTCTCGCTGATGTAAAGATTGCCATTCAGCCCGAAGCTTAAACGCTCTGTGGCTGCATAGTTCAGGCTTTGGCTTACATTGTGGGAATGGTTCTTGTAAACCGGTTGTTTGGTGGTTTCTACCAATTCCCCCTTGCTGTTTTCTTCATAAGGACTGAGTTGCCAACCGTCCGAAGTGCGGTAATTGTAATTCAAGTGGGCAGAGAGTTTTCCTTCATTGGCATCCACATTGGCCGATTCCGAAACCCGTCCATGAGAGCTGACACGGGTATTGGAGGATACGTTTAATGCCGATTTGGGATCATCGGTAATGATATTGATAACTCCCGCAATGGCATCACTGCCATAAAGGGCGGAAGATGCACCTTTCAGAACTTCAATACGTTTTACTGCATCCATATTGATACGGTCATAATCAATGGAACCTGAGATGTCTCCGGCTACTTTCTTGCCGTTAATCAATACCAGCAGATACTTGTCCGGCAGACCGTTGACGTACAGAGTAGTACCCATAGCAGTGGTTTGTACGGAGATGGAAGGAACCAGTTTCACCAAGGCGTCCTGGAAACTGGAGGGGTTGGCATTCTGAAGGTCGCGCTGGGAAATGACTTCTACAGGGACGGGACTGTCTTTCAGTTTGTGGTGTGTGCCGGTACCGGTGACTACTACCTGATCCATATTGAAAGCAGTACTTTTCAACTTAATCACCATGCCTTTTTGACTTTTACTTACCTTTTGGGTAACGGGAGTGTAATTGAGGCAACTGGTGCGAAGGGTGTAGTTCCCGTCTTTTACATCTTTCAACAGGAATTCTCCTTTGGAGTTGGTGGCACATCCCACTGTGGTTTGTTCCAAACGTACATTAGCACCTTCTACAGGTTTTCCTGTGTTGGCATCCACAACCTTGCCACTCAGTGAGATTTGGGCAGATGCACACACCACCATACAGCCAAAAACGGCTGTCAGCAAACATTTCTTTTTCATCGAAATAATTTAAGAATTAATAATTAGCTTTCCTGGCCCCGGGATAGCGCGATTATCTATGTTTTGACTTGGCAGGTTTCCTGGCTTCACCCTGAAAAGCGCCTTCCCATTTCTCTTAACGAGCGAAACAGTGGCATAGTGATAGTTGCTTTTCATCGGACGGGTTTCACAGTAGCGGGCACTGCTTCGGATTCTTTGACCGAATTCCCTTTTATGCAAACATGGAAAATGATTGCATCACCAAATCGGGTGCAAAGTTATAGTTTTATTTTAATATCCTTTGGGAATTAAGCAGTAAAAAAAGAAAATTATAAAAAAACGATCACTTGGGGTTAATAATATGCATAACCATTATTAGTAGGTATTGACTGCTATCATAAATACCTCTATCTTTGCCGCACAATGATGAAGAGGTACTTAACTAATATGATGAAGTTCTTCCTCCCACTGATTTTTATTGTCTATTTGGGAGGTATTACCTTGTTTACTCACTCACATGTGGTAAATGGGGTGATCATTGTACACTCGCATCCGTTTAAGGGAGAGCATCAGCATACGGAGGTGGAATTTGAAACGATTTTCTTCCTTTCTGCTTTTGTGGCTTCCGATGGGTTATTCACTCCTTTTTCTGTATTGGTCTTTCTGGTGTTGTTGTGCGTGCTGGCGGTTCCGGCTTTGGAGCGAATCAAACAAGAAAAGACCGATTGCGGCTTCTATTTGCGGGCACCTCCTGTGCCGTTCTTGTAAAATAATACAAGTAATTGGTTCTTTTGCTATTTAGTAAAAAAGCATTGTTTCAATAACATCACCCGTAGGGGCGGGGTTTGCCCGCCCGAATGCATACGGCTACGCTATGTTATCGGGCGGGCAAACCCCGCCCCTACGGAAGTGCGCCACTAAAGACAAGCCAAAGAGCCAATTCAATCCAAACCGAATTAATTATTCAACTACCATTATTATTAACGTAAAAAACAACACATGAAAAAATATATATTTTTCTTGTTGGGAGTGGTATGCCTATCACTCTCAGCACTGGGCGTACACGCCGAAGAACTGGATAAATCAGACGCAAACATCATAGGTCACGTAGTAGACAAAAAGACGAAAGAGCATCTACCTTACGTCACAGTAGCCTTAAAAGGAACAACCATCGGCACAGTGACCGACATCACCGGACACTATTTCCTAAAGAACCTGCCCGAAGGAGAGTTTACCTTGGAAGTAACCTCCATCGGCTATAAATCGGAAAACAGGAAAGTTACCTTGAAAAAGGGCAAAACATTGGAAGAAAACTTCGAAATAGAAGAAGATGCCATAGCCCTGGACGGAGTCGTAGTCTCTGCCAACCGCAACGAAACCGCCCGCAGGCTGGCCCCCACACTGGTAAAAGTAATGAGCCCGAAACTATTTGAATCCACCAACTCGCAAACCTTGTCGCAAGGATTGGTATTCCAACCGGGAGTGCGTGTGGAAACCGATTGCCAGAACTGTGGCTACTCACAGGTGCGCATTAACGGGATGGATGGGAAATATACACAAATCCTGATCGATTCACGCCCCATATTCTCTGCCTTGGCAGGTGTGTACGGACTGGAACAGATACCTGCCAATATGATAGAACGGGTAGAGGTAGTGCGTGGCGGCGGTTCCGCCCTGTTCGGTTCTTCCGCCATTGCGGGAACCATCAATATTATCACCAAAGAACCGATCCGCAACTCCGGCTCATTTGCCCATACCATTTCCAACTTCGACGGCTCCGGTTCTTTTGATAATAATACCACACTGAATCTTTCCCTGGTTTCTGATGACAACAAAATGGGAGCATACGTCTACGGACAAAACCGCCATCGCTCCGCATGGGATTCCAATGGCGACGGCTTTTCCGAACTCCCGAAACTAAAGAACCAAACGATAGGTTTCAATGGCTTTTACAAGACAAGCGCATACTCCAAATTCAACTTAGAATATCACCATATGGAAGAATTCCGCCGCGGTGGAAACCGGATGGACTTGCCTCCCCACATTGCCGAAGATCCCGATTTGAACGGTTCGGGAGAAGCCGGATTGGTGGAACAAATCAAACATTCCATCAACACCGGAAGCGTGAAGTTCACCGCTTTCTCGCCCAACCAGAAACATACCCTTAATATCTACGCCTCTGCCCAAAACATAGAGCGCGAAAGCTATTACAGCGCTTATGGTGAAACGACTGACTTTACCGGAGTATTGGGTGCACAGTATATTCATCATTTTGACAAATTTCTGTTCATGCCCTCCGATGTGACGGGAGGTATCGAGTTCAACCACGATAATTTGCACGACAAAGCAACCGATATACAGAAATACAGGGATGCCGCTTTGGCGGAAGATCCCACAGCCACGGGCGACCGCCTGCAACAGTTGATTGATAAATATACACCGGCACCATTGAACCAGATTGTAAATATATCCAGCGCATATCTGCAAAACGAATGGAAGAATGAGCGTTGGAGCTTCTTGCTGGGCGGACGTGTGGATAAGAACAGCATTATGGATCACGCCATCTTCAGCCCGCGCGCCAACATCCGTTACAATCCTACGGAAGACATAAATATCCGTTTGAGTTATGCCGAAGGTTTCCGTGCTCCGCAGGCTTTTGATGAGGATTTGCATATCAGTAATGTGGGTGGCGACCTTGTTTCCATTGTCCGTTCCAAGGATTTGAAGGAAGAACGTTCACACAGCTTCAATGCGTCGGTAGACTGGTATCATTTATTTGGCAGCATACAGGCAAACCTCTTACTGGAAGGATTCTACACCAAACTGACTGATCCATTCGTATTGACTGCTCCCGCACCGAATCCTAACGGCAGCAACTATCTGATACAGACACGTATCAATGGTTCCGGAGCAAAAGTGTATGGCGCCACGGTAGAAGGAAAAGTGGCCTACCTCAACAAAATACAGTTACAGGCAGGCATCACCTTGCAGCGCAGCTTGTATGATTCTCCCGAGGAATGGAGTGCGGACGAGGAGCATTTATCGGATAAGGAAAGACAAAGTGATAAGATATTGCGTACACCGGATGTTTACGGTTATTTCACCGCTTTATATACTCCGGTAAAGCCGTTGACTCTCTCTCTGAACGGAAATTACACTGGGAAAATGTATGTGCCCCACCTGATGTCCGAAGTAGACGGTACTCGCGACCTGTTAGTGAAAAGCCCTGACTTCTTCGAACTGGGGGCAAAGGCCGGTTATGATATTGATTTTGCTTCGGGTATTTGTTTGCAGTTTAATGTAGGAGTGCAGAATATCTTTAATTCTTATCAGAGTGATTTCGATAAAGGGGCAACTCGCGATTCGGGATATATTTATGGTCCGGGCGCACCGCGTTCTTATTTTGCAGGGGTGAAGTTGAGCTTCTGATAGATAAATATTCTGATAGGAGTACTTCTACCTATCTCAATTCAGAGGATTATTCTGCTAAAAAGATAAATTTAGAGATATTCTCTGAATTAAAAGGATATATTGGATATATAGCCCACACATTCTACCTTTGCACAGACAATAAGAACAGAAAATAATGCAAATGGGAATTACTGATTTAATAAAAGGAGAGGGCAAGACAGCTTTCTCCTTTGAAGTCCTCCCTCCGCTGAAGGGCACGGGAATTGAAAAGTTATATGCTACGGTAGATACGTTACGGGAGTTTGATCCCTTGTATATCAATATCACGACTCACAGCAGTGAATATGTATATCGGGAGTTGGGCAACGGGTTGTATGAACGTACCCGTTACCGCCGCCGTCCCGGTACGGTAGCCGTGGCTGCGGCTATACATAATAAATATGACATAACGGTGGTGCCGCATATCTTGTGCAGCGGCTTTTCGCGCGAAGATACGGAGTATATTCTACTCGATCTGCAATTTCTGGGTATTACCAATCTATTGGTTTTGAGAGGTGACAAGGCAAAGGAAGAATCTACATTTGTGCCCGAACAGAACGGATATTCCCATGCACTGGAATTGGCAGAACAGATCAATGCATTCAATGAAGGCAAGTTTATAGACGGAACGCCTATCCAAGCTCCGTTGACTCCCTTTCATTATGGCGTGGCAGGCTATCCGGAGAAGCATGAGGAGTCGCCCAATATGGAGCAAGACATCTATTGGTTGAAAAAGAAGGTGGAAGCCGGAGCAGAATATGTGGTGACACAAATGTTTTATGACAACCGCAAGTATTTTGATTTTGTGGGGCGGGCAAGGAAAGAAGGGATTCATGTTCCCATTGTTCCCGGCATCAAGCCTTTCTCCAAACTGTCACAACTGAGTGCCATTCCCAAAACATTCAATGTGGACTTGCCGCAAGAGTTGGCTGCGGAAGCTGTGAAATGTAAGGATAATACCGAGGCGCGCACTTTGGGTATAGAGTGGTGCATCAATCAATGCCGCGAGCTTATCAGTTACGGTGTGCCCGGCATTCATTTCTATACGGTAGGGGCGGTGGAGAATGTAAAAGAGGTGGCAACGGCTATTTATTAATATAGATAGCCTTCACACCGGCACGCTCATTATCAATGGATTAAGAGCCGATTTGTGTGAAGGCAAATAATACGACTTTAGGAAAGGAATGCTCATCCCCTAAAAAATATACTGATCGATATGAAGACGGGGTTGGGATATTTATTTATATTTGCATCCTATTTCTAAAGAAAGATTAAAAGCATGAAGCCACAATTACTCATAGGGGCCGCTACTTCGGGAAGCGGAAAGACCACTTTTACAATGGGACTGCTGCGGGCGTTGAAGAAACGGGGCTTGCGGGTGCAGCCTTATAAGTGTGGCCCTGACTATATAGATACCCAATTTCACACACTGGCTGCCGACAATGAATCGGTGAACCTGGATACCTGGATGGCATCGGACACACATGTGCAATATCTCTATAATAAATATGGAGAGAAGGCGGATGTATGCGTCACCGAAGGCGTGATGGGATTATTTGACGGGTTCAAACGAATGGAAGGGAGTAGTGCAGAGATTGCCAAATTGCTGAGTATTCCGGTGGTACTGGTGGTGAGTGCCCGTTCTACGGCATACTCTGTGGCTCCGCTCATTTATGGTTTCAAGCATTTCAATCCGGCTATAAAGATTGCCGGGGTAGTGTTCAATCAAGTTTCTTCTCCTTCCCACTTCTCTTTTCTGCGCGATGCCTGTGCTGATGCCGGAGTGGAGTGTCTGGGATACCTGCCTACCACAGAAGGACTTAAAATACCCTCCCGCCACTTAGGCTTAACCCTGACCGCTAAGCGTTCCATGAATACATTGATAGAACAAGCAGCGGAACTGGTAGAGAAATATGTGGATGTGGACAAGCTGTTGAGCATTTGTCAACGTAGTTTTCCCTGCCGGTACACCTTGCCTTATAGTTCGGAGTTGGGAGTGGAGAGCTTCACCCCACGCGGCAAGAAACTGCGGATAGCCGTGGCCCGCGACCCAGCCTTCAATTTTATATATCGTGAGAATATAGCCCGATTGGAAGAAGTGGGCGACATTACTTATTTCAGCCCCGTATATGGCAGTGATTTGCCGGAAGCTGATTTGATATACCTTCCCGGTGGTTATCCGGAACTGTTTGCACGGCAGTTGCATCGCCGCAAAAAGCTGATGGATGCACTGAAAGCCTATGCAGAGGGTGGCGGAAAGATACTGGCGGAATGTGGTGGAATGATGTTCCTCACCCGTTCCCTCACTGCCCGGCAGGGAGGAACGGCTTATGCCATGACGGGTGTCCTGCCACTGGATTGTACTATGGTGGGAGCGAGGTTGCATCTGGGTTATAGGCGTGTGGCATATCATGGAATGGAACTACGCGGACATGAGTTTCATTATTCCAATGTAGTGGTTCCTGATGCTTTGCCCTCCGTTGCCAAGCAATACACTGCAAAAGGGGTGGAGGTAAACACCCCGCTTTACAGATATAAGAATGTGATAGCCGGATATACCCATTTGTATTGGGGAGAAACGGACATATTAAAACTATGGGAAGAATGAGACGAATTTATACACGAACCGGAGATAAAGGAACAACAGGCATTCACGGCGGCGAACGGGTAGCAAAAGATGACATCCGCATTGAAGCCAATGGCTGTATGGACGAACTGAATGCCGTGATAGGCATTGTGCGCTCGCTTTTGCCGCAGGAACATGAATGGCAATCTTTGCTGTTTATCATTCAAAAGAATTTAATGGTAGTGATGAGCCATGTGGCAACACCGTCCGCCATCCGTTCCCAAAACCCGAATGTGTTGCCTGAGGACTTGTCTTCATTCTGTGAAGAAGCGATGGACAAGCTGATGGTGCAGATAGAGGATAATGGTTACTTTATACTTCCCGACGGTACTCCCGTAGCTGCCCAACTGCAATTTGCAAGGACAGTGGCTCGCCGTGCCGAGAGACGTTTATGGACTCTGCACAAGCAGGATGCTTTGCCGGAGATTATCCTCCAGTTTATAAATCGCCTCTCTGATCTGTTCTTTGTGATGGCTCGTTATGAGATGCAGCAACAGAATTGGACGGAAGAAAAATGGCAATCTTTTGCTTATAAAAGAAAGAGTGCCATCTCCTCATCACAACCTCGCACCGATAAATAATAAATCTGTGTGATCTGTGGTGAAACTAAAAAAGATTGAATGATGAACAAGAAACTACACCCCATAATGCTGGCAGGCACAGGCAGCGATGTTGGAAAAAGCATCCTTGCAGCCGCCTTATGCCGCATCTTCAAGCAAGACGGTTATCATCCCGCCCCTTTCAAGGCGCAAAACATGGCATTGAACTCATACGCCACTCCCGAAGGATTGGAAATAGGCAGAGCCCAAGCCGTACAGGCAGAAGCCGCGGGAGTCCCTTGTCACACCGATATGAACCCTTTGCTATTGAAACCCAGTTCGGACCATACCTCACAAGTCGTATTGAACGGCCGCCCCATTGGCAACCGCAACGCTTACGAGTATTTCCGGAAAGAAGGGCGCGAAGAACTGCGAAAAGAAGTAAACGCTGCTTTCGACCGGCTTGCCGCACGCTACAATCCCATAGTCATGGAAGGTGCAGGAAGCATCTCCGAAATAAACCTGCGCGATACCGATTTAGTAAATATGCCTATGGCTTGTTATGCGGATGCAGACGTGATACTGGTTGCAGACATTGACCGCGGCGGTGTTTTTGCCAGCGTCTATGGCTCGGTGATGCTCCAAACACCCGAAGACCGTAAGCGCATAAAAGGCGTTATCATCAACAAGTTCAGGGGGGACATCCGCTTGTTTCAGCCGGGCGTAAAAATGATGGAAGACCTGTGTGGCGTCCCTGTCCTGGGCATTATACCTTATTATAAAGACATACACATTGAAGAAGAAGACTCCGTGGTGCTGGACTATAAGCGGATGCAAGCGGTGGAAGGCAAGATAAACGTAGCGGTGGTATTGCTCCGCCATCTATCCAATTTCACCGATTTCAATATGCTGGAACGGGATGAACGCGTACACCTTTATTATACCAACAACACGGAAGAACTGGCAAAAGCCGATATCATCCTGATTCCGGGCAGTAAAAGTACCTTGGACGATCTATATGAATTACGGCGTAACGGCGTGGCGCAAGCCATTCTGCGTGCACATAGGGAGGGGGCTACCGTAATGGGAATCTGTGGCGGATACCAACTAATGGGACTCGAAATACACGACCCCGAAGGAGTGGAAGGGGAGATCCGCCAGTTGCCGGGCCTGGGTCTGCTGCCTGTTATCACCACCATGCAAGGGGAAAAAGTAACCCGACAGGTTCATTTCAATTTTCTGGAAAATAAAGAGATATGCCAGGGGTACGAGATACACATGGGCGAAACGCGCCCGACTCCGGGAACATCTTCATCTCCATTGAATAAACTGGAAGATGGCACGGTAGACGGATATTTCGTTGACGCCAAGTGCATGGGAAGCTATATCCACGGCATATTAGATAATCAAGCCTTTATAGATTACCTGCTGCAACCCTATACCGGCAAGCTGGGACATAGCGTAGTAGATTATCAAACCTACAAGGAAGAACAATATGATAAACTGGCAGAACACGTGCGCAGCCACCTCAATCTGCCTTTGTTGTACCAAATAATGAGCGAGAATGATTGAAGGACATGGCGATGATGCTTATAAATATAAAGCAATAAAGATAAATTTCAGTTCAAACGTCTACAATCATGTAGATCACAGCGGACTGCGGCAACATCTGTTCCGGCAGATGGAGAGCATCCGTACCTATCCCGAACCGGAACCTTATTCTTTGGAGAAAAAACTGGCGGAGCAACTTCACCTTTCCGCCAAAGAAGTATGTGTAACCAATGGCGCTACCGAAGCTATCTATCTGATTGCCCAAACCTTTCGCAATCAGACCTCTGCCATATTAATGCCTACTTTCAGTGAATATGCTGATGCTTGCCGCCTGCACGGGCACAAAGTAATCTCCATTTATAGTCTGGACAACTTACCCGGAAATGCAAGATTGGTGTGGCTTTGCAATCCCAATAACCCCACAGGAGAGGTAAGGGATAGAAAGGCACTAAAGACTTGCATCACAGAGCATCCTGATCGTCTTTTCGTCATAGACCAGTCTTATGAATTCTTTACACAGAAACCTTTGCTGACGGCAAGGGAGGCAGCTGAACTTCCGAATGTTATCCTACTGCATTCCATGACAAAACGATTTGCCGTGCCCGGCTTGCGATTGGGATATATGACTGCCTGCGATAACCTGTTGCACGAAATCCGTTTGCAACGGATGCCTTGGTCTGTGAATCAACTGGCCATAGAGGCAGGACATTATTTACTTCAATCTTCCTCGGAGTATAATATAGATATTCCCTTGTTATTGAGAGAGAAAGAACGGTTGGTTCAATCTTTGCTTTCGATAGGAGGAATGGAGGTATGGCCTTCGGATACGCACTATATGTTAGTTCAACTGCGTATGGGGAAAGCGGCTGCCTTGAAAGAATATTTAGCAACAGAGCATGGAATCCTGATTCGCGACGCATCAAACTTTGAAGGACTGAATGAACACTTCTTCCGCATTGCCACACAGACCCCGCAAGAAAATGACGAACTGGTAGAAGGTATAAAGAAATGGACATATATATATTGATACTTCCTTTGCTCATTGGCTGGATATTGGATAGATTGATCGGCGATCCGGCAATGCTCCCCCATCCGGTAGTAGGGTTCGGGAAAATGATTTCTTTCTGTGAAAAGCGGTGGAACAAGGGCGTTCATCGCGTATGGAAGGGAGGAATAACGGCTGTTCTACTTATATTAATTGTATATGGAGGCAGTGCTTTCATTTTGCATTATCTATTTCTACTAAATACATGGTTGGGAATTGCCGTTTCCGCCATTCTTGTCTTTTATTGCCTTGCAGGGACTACGCTTATCCATGAAGTAAAAATGGTTTTCCTAGCTGCCGATCGCTCATTGGAAGAGGGGAGAAAGCAGGTTGCGCGCATTGTAGGGCGTGATACTTCCGAACTGACGGATCAGGAAGTGCGCACTGCCGCTCTGGAAACTTTGGCAGAGAATCTGAGTGATGGTGTTATTGCTCCACTCTTTTGGTATTTGTTGCTGGGAGTACCGGGGATGCTTGCCTACAAAATGGTGAATACGCTAGACTCTATGATTGGTTACAAGAATGAACGTTACTTGCAGTTTGGCTGTGTTGCCGCGCATATAGACGATGTGGCAAATTACATCCCGGCCCGTCTCACTGCCTTTTGGATGGTTTTGTCTGTGGGGCGTTTGGATAAACTGAAGTTCGTATGCAAATACGGCAATCAGCATGCCAGTCCCAATTCCGGTTATCCGGAGGCTGCCCTTGCCGGTATATTGAATTGCCGCTTTGGCGGTCCTCACAATTATTTTGGAGAAATGGTGTATAAACCTTATATAGGTGACTATGAACGGCCTCTTGATACCATCGATATGCGTAGAGCTGTCAGCATGAATGGCAGATCAGAAATAATAATGATTGCATTCATGATTATCTGCTTTTTATTTGTTCAACTAAAAAATATGTATTAGTTTTGTCATCGCATTGAAACGCGGCAGTAGCTCAGTTGGTAGAGCATCAGCTTCCCAAGCTGAGGGTCACGGGTTCGAATCCCGCTTGCCGCTCAATTAAAAGTAAGGCAGCTTATTGGGCTGCTTTTTTATCAAAGATGGAAAACCGTTCTACGCTCGTTAAAATATTCCGGATTAGCTAAAATATGCTATTTGATATCAAGAAATTACGCAACTGTTCCAATCTCATGCAGAAATTCAGGAGCTAAATCTGCGCCATTTGCCCATTCAATAGTTGTACGTGTCAATCCGTATTGAATAAACTTGTCTTTATCCAATAATTCTCCAAAAACTTCACCTGTCAAGTAAGGTTCCAAGTCCACTTCCTTTTTACTTCCGTCACTGAAAGTTACAAGAAGTTTATAATCTTTGATATAATCTACATCTATAACTCGTAACATAAGCATTTATTTTAAAGGTTCTATCTTATCTAATTTTTCGCCCTTTTGAGCCTTTTCCCATAAGGTGAGAATCTCAGCCTCGTGTAAGTCAATCCATTCATTCACTTTGGCAATCACTTTTGCAGGAGCTTGACCATTCACAATTCTATCCAATACGCTGATTGAACATTGATAATCTCCATATTCAAAATGAATATGAGGAGGGTTATGGTCTCTCCAATAAAGACTTACTATAATTCCAAAGAATCTACATATTTCTGGCATATTACAAAGCTTCGTTTTATATAACACAAAGATATAAAAAGCTATACAGGAATACAATTTTATTTCTGTTTTTCTTTGATCTCAAGCTACAGTTTTCTCCAGTTCCTCATGCAAAATCATATGACATCGTCTATGGGGGTTATGAGAAAACACATTAAAGTTCTATCTTAATAATCCCCCCATACGGAGTTAACGCATTGAACGCTTCTTCTGCTTTCATTACCCCTGCATAAATCTGAGCATTCAGCAATACGCCGCCATGTGCAAAGATTGCTACTTGCTCATAAGGCTGCTTGCGGAGTTCATCCAAAAAGTGGGCAACGCGACGGTATTGGTCTTCAAATGATTCCCCGTTTGTTGCTTTTACGTGCAGGTAATCAGCATACCATTTCTCCAAGTTCTTATCAGAGATTTCATCAAAGCGATGCATCTCCCAATCCCCGAAGTTGATTTCTTTAATACGATCATCCCGTTCTGCATCGGGGTATCCGCAGAAGTTTGCCAAGCGTACACAGCGGGTTAGCGGACTGGTATAGACCTTATCAAAGGACAAGCCTTGTAAGTTTGCTGCCGTTTGTGTGGCTTCAGCCTCGAAAGTAGGCTTCAAAGGAACATCCGTTTGCCCATAACAAACCCCTTGAGGAACATCGACAGAAGTATGACGTATGAAATAAACTACCATAAGTTTGTATAGATTAGATTGATAACCAAATAAAAAGACAACTCACATAATAGGAATGCAGCCCCGCAACAGTCGCCCGTATATCCTTGTATCCGTTTTCGCATCAATCGCATTAAACCCACAAAGACAAGGGCAGGAGCAAGCGCCGCCCACCAGTAGCCCATATCCAGCAACAAAAGCATAGGCAATGCCCCTGCCACAAAAACCAGCAATAGCGTGCTTTTGTTCATCCGGTCGTAAACCACTTTCGCTTTGGATTCCTCCTCCTTGCGGGCATAAGGAAGCGTGTTTATCACTTGCGCAGCACAAAACTTACTCCAGGCATCCCCACTCAGAATAGCCAGGCAGGCCAAAGGCACAGACAACGTAGTCAGCAAGTTCCACATCAACCCAAAGTAAAAGATCAACCCGATAACTCCATAAGTACCGATATGGGAATCTTTCATAATGGATAGAATCTTTTCCCGTGAAGTCCCTCCGCCAAAGCCATCGCAGAAATCTGCCAAGCCATCTTCGTGCAAAGCGCCTGTCACTAACAATCGAGCCGCCAATGCAAGAAGTACCGCCACCTGCACAGGCAGAAACTGGGCAGTTATCCATAAAGTCCCTGCCATAATTCCCCCCGTCAGCCATCCCACGAAAGGCCAATAGTCAACCACCCGCTTAAAGTAGGCAGACGGTACATCGGCTATCTTCCAAAAAGGCAGACGGGTAAAGAAGATAAGGGCAGCAAGCAATTTCATAATCAAAAGTATTTAGTAATGGATGCATGGGCGAAATTATCCATTTCATTCATCATATGGACAGCAGATACCACAATAGGATAAGCACAGATCGCTCCGGTTCCTTCTCCCAAGCGTAGTCCCAAGTTCAACAAAGGACGTGCATTCATGGCATCCAATAGCAATTTATGGCCCACTTCATCACCCTGATGCCCAAAGATGGCATAAGGCAATACCTCCGGATAAAGTTTGGAAGCCGCCAGCATACAGTTGGTCATAATGAAACCATCCACCAGGATGATCATCTTCAATTCGGCAGCACGGAGCATTCCGCCTATCGCCATTACCATTTCATAGCCACCGAACCATGCTATCTTATCCTTCACCGAGCCATCACCTGCATAGTTATCTACAGATTGCTTCAATATGTTATATTTATGGCGTATGCCTTCCGAATCAAGCCCACTGCCTGCCCCCACGCACTGTTCCAAAGCAATCCCCGCGAACAGATGCATCCAGATAGAAGAAGGAGAAGTGTTCCCGATACCCATTTCACCGAAACTGACTACATTACAACCATCTGCATGAACCCGGTCCACCATTTCCGCACCACGTGCCAGGCATAATTCCATCTCTTCCATGCTCATGGCAGGCCCGTGCAGGAAGCTGCGCGTGCCGCGTCCTACACTGCAATTAATAATTCCCTTGTCGTAGGGCAGATCATAATCCACCCCGGCATCCACCAGCACCAGCTTGAAACCATGCTGACGACACAAAAAGTTCACTCCCGCCCCTCCATGCAAGAAGTTGCTCAGTTGTTGCCAGGTTATTTCTTTAGGGGATTTGCTCACGCCTTCTTCCACAATACCGTGATCGGCTGCAAAAAGAAGATTGTGCGGATGGCTTAATGTAGGGGAGAGGGTTTGCTGGATAAGCCCTATTTGCAGTGCCAGTTCTTCCAGCACGCCCAATGAGCCTTTGGGTTTTGTCAGGTTGTTGATCTTGTCTATCAATGCTTCCCGCATACTTTCATCGGGATGTTCAATATGAAAGTCTTTCATTGTATTTATTGTTTTATAGGTACGGGAATGCCCGATACCATCAGATATACCGTGTCTGCTTTTGAAGCAATGTACTGATTCATCCAGCCTTGCAAATCGGTAAAGCGGCGCTGAATGACGTTCTCGGATACGGCTCCGGAACCAATTTCATTGGTTACAAAGATAAAGGTGGCATCTTGTGATGTAAAGCTATCAAATTCCTGCTTCACGGCTTGCAGGGCTACGTCTACGTTCGCCTCCAAGTCAAAGAAGAAATTGGTGCACCACAAGGTAACGCAATCTATCAGTATCACCCTGCCTTCCAAATGGTGCAGGCTGAGGGTCTTTTCTTCTTCTATATTCGTCCACTCCGGCCCGCGTCTTTCCTGATGCCTGATAACGCGTTGGCGAAATTCATCATCCCAAATGCGGGAAGTAGCCATATATACAGGATGGGGCGACAAACTGAGAGCTAACTTTTCTGCATAAGAACTTTTGCCCGACCGTTGGCCGCCTGTAATTAAGATAATACGTTTCATGGCTTTATTCTTCGGCGGCACGCAGAATCAGGGTAGTGGCGCCCAGAGTGATAATAGCACCTTCCTCTATCCGTACCCGGTCTTTGGCTCCCAGGATTTCATTCATCAGGAAGGTCCCCGTAATGCTGTCGTTATCTCGCAGGGTATAAGTGATTCCTCCCTGTTTATTGCTTTTCACGTTGATGATGCAATGGCTTCTATCCATGCTGGGATCGGCAGTTTCAATGGGGACATTGATTTCAGTTCCCTTGCTTCTCCTGCCTATCACATTATCGCCTTCCGACAGAGGCAACACCTGCTTGTACCCGAATACATTCTCTACCACCACTATGCTACCGAAGTCCTCTTTATTGGCTTGTTCATCCAAAACTTCTTCTTTGCGGGTAGCTTTTAATTTGGATTTTCCGATGCGGATGCTGAATTGTTTCTTGCAATGCTCGCACACAAAGACCAATGATTGGCCTTCCGCATATTTTGTTTCATCAAAAGTTATGTAATTGTCACACTTGGGACACAAGACTCTTTTCATAAGAAATAATCTGTTTATTTGGAACTAAGCACCCATGCATTCTTAAATGCTTCGTTCTGCTTCAGTTCATTCAGTTTTTTATAGGCAGCAGCCTTATCGGCAAAGCTACAGATAGACAAGCGGTAACGTCCGTTACCTTCTATCACGGTTGCTTCGTTATATCCTTTTTGTTTGTAGTCGTTCAAAACCTGTTGCGCATCACTTGCCGTAGCCAGGCTGGATACGATGATGCAATAACTACCTTTCTTATTATTAGAAACTTGATTGGCAGGAGTAGTGACGGTCACCGCTTCTTTCTTTGCCGGTGCAGGTTTTACCTCCGCTACCGGTTTCGCAGCCACTTTGACAGGTTGCTCTGCAGGCAGACTTGCAACAACAGCATTCTTAGGAGCTGTTTCTTCTGCTTTAGCCACCTTTTCCACCTTTACGGCAACAGGTTTCAGCGTATTTTGGTTGTTTCTGACCGCCGTTTTTTCACCGTTCTTCTTTTGCGGTTGCTGCGGTTTGGCAGGAACAGTCACCAAAGTCGTTGCCAAAGACTGGGAGCGTATAGCCTCAAACAATCCATCTGTGCCCAACGATGCATAGTTTCCTTTATCCACATAGGTATTCTCTACCGGAACAGACAAAAAGAAAAATAAGATAACGGCAGCAGCCACAGCTACGGCATTTCCTATCCACTGACGGTTGAAGCGCAGGGTTCTCTTTCTTCTCACCGGCTTGGGAAGCAACTCTTTGGCTATTGCAGCGCCAGTTGAACCAATCTGCTCTAATCTATTGATAGAGAATGAACTAAGCCCGTACAGGTTGGGAGACAAGGCTCCGTCTTCATTGGGATGAAATTCATACGTATTACGGATATTGTAATGCAACATACCGATGCCGTGCATTTCAGTATATCCGTTCTTATATAAGTTTTCTTTCAATTCTGCCACTTCTTTCTCTATCATGCGGGTTGCATCCGGAAAGTCTGTATGATATGCCTGCATATAAGATTGAACCAATAAACCATCATTAATGGTCAACTGGGGATTGAAACCAATCGTACGCACAGGGGGAAGATAAAGGTTTTCTTCCTTTATATATCGTGCAGGTTGGTAATGCGCTATAAAGCCGCCAAAATCCGGAATGATGACACAATCATTTTCCAGCAACAGAATTTCTATATGTCTAGCCAATTCAATCATAACGCAAAATTAGCACTTTTATTCTATTTCATCGCAACTTTTATGCAAGAAAATAACTCTACCCACATAATTTATTGTAATTTTGCAGCGAAAAAGTTAGACTAACTGATTAAATAAAATGAATATAGCAATTGTAGGAACCGGATATGTAGGACTAGTTACCGGTACGTGTTTTGCCGAAACAGGCATGGATGTCACTTGTGTGGATGTAAATGCAGAGAAGATAGCCGATCTGCAAAAAGGTATCATTCCTATATATGAACCGGGATTGGAAGATATGGTAGTGCGCAATGTAAAAGCCGGCCGTCTTCATTTCACCACTTCTTTGGAAAGTTGTCTGGACAATGTGGACATTGTATTCAGCGCCGTAGGTACGCCTCCCGATGAAGACGGAAGCGCCGACCTGCGCTATGTGCTGGAAGTGGCCCGAACCATTGGTGCCAACATGACCAAATACACTCTGGTCGTTACCAAGAGTACTGTCCCCGTAGGCACTGCCCAAAAGGTAAAAGCCGCCATTCAGGCAGAACTGGACAAGAGAGGCGAATCCATAGAATTTGATGTCGCTTCCAACCCCGAATTCTTGAAAGAAGGTAACGCCATAGACGACTTTATGAGCCCCGACCGCGTGGTAGTGGGAGTAGAGTCCGAACGGGCAAAGAAGTTGATGACCAAACTATACAAACCTTTCATGCTGGTCAACTTCCGCGTTATCTTCATGGATATTCCTTCTGCCGAAATGACTAAATATGCGGCAAACTCCATGCTGGCCACCCGCATCAGCTTTATGAACGACATAGCCAACTTGTGCGAATTGGTAGGCGCTGACGTGAACATGGTGCGCGATGGTATCGGTTCCGACAGCCGCATCGGACGTAAGTTCCTCTATCCGGGTTGCGGTTACGGCGGTTCTTGCTTTCCCAAAGATGTAAAAGCATTGATCAAGACTGCCGAGCAAAACGGTTACCCCATGCAAGTGCTGAAAGCCGTAGAAGAAGTAAACGAAAAGCAAAAGAGCATCCTGTTCGACAAACTGGTGAAGGTATTCCACGGCGACCTGCAAGGCAAGACAGTTGCCCTGTGGGGACTGGCATTCAAACCCGGCACGGACGATATGCGCGAAGCTCCCGCCTTGGTATTGATAGAGAAATTGAAACAAGCCGGTTGCAATGTCCGCGCCTATGACCCTGCCGCAATGGATGAATCACGCCGCAGAATAGGAGATTCCGTCTACTATGCACATGATATGTATGATGCAGCCTTGGATGCCGATGCGTTGATATTGGTAACCGAGTGGAAAGAATTCCGCCTGCCCACCTGGGGAGTGATAAAGAAAGCCATGAAACAACCTGTAGTGTTGGACGGACGTAATATTTATGACGGTGATGAACTACACGAAGCAGGTTTTGTTTACCACTGCATCGGTAAATAACTAAATAAGACAAACCATGTACAAACTATTTTCATTCGTTATGTTAACTGTTGCGCTGGGCTCTTGCGGCACTCCGCAGCAAAAGACATCCGCCCGGGAAGAAAACAGGGAGGCCAAATTCCTGTTACAAGGTATATGGTTGGACGATAATACAGAAGCGGCAGTACTGAAAGTAGACGGAGATACCATCTACTATGCAGATGCTGCCACAGCTCCTGTCGCTTTCAAGGTGATAGATGATTCATTGGTAACTTATGGCGCACAGACCAATGCGTACAAGATAGAGAAGCAAGGAGAATATATTTTCTGGGTTCATTCCGCCGTGGGAGATGTAATACGCCTGCACAAAGCCGATGATGACAGTGATTCCCTGACATTTATCCATAATCAGGAAGTGCCCATTTATAATGAGGTGATAAAGAAAGACTCCGTTGTGACCTACGACAATGTCCGCTATCGCGGATACGTCTACATCAATCCCTCAAAGATAAAAGTGATGCGTCCGGGAGTTTCCGAGGAAGGGCTGGGAGTGGACAATGTATATTATGACAACATTATACACATCTGTGTGTACGAAGGCAAAAAGAGCCTGTATGCCAAGGATATAAACAAGCAGATGTTTAAGGGAACCGTGCCGGAAGATTTCTTGCAATGGGCTATCCTGTCGGATATGGACTTCTGTGGAGTAGATGCCAAAGGGTATCATTATCAGGCTACCATATGCATTCCCGATGGGGCTTCTTGCTATATGGTGAATATCACAGCGGGTAAAGACGGGTCCCTGGCTTATGAATTAGCTAAATAGTACTGTAGTATTTCCCTTTTCGTACTGAGAAGTTTGGCTCCCCACGGCTATGGGGAGCGCTGCTCACGGCCGTGGAGAGCGCTCCTCATATCTGTGGGGAGCGCTCTCCATAGCCGTGGGACGGTAAACTTGTCCGTATGAAAAGGGATCTTTCCCTTATTGTTTAGGGTTATTTCTCCTATTGTCAGGCCGATTGTTGTTGCTTCTCTTGCCTTTATAGTTCCCTTTGCCTCTGCCTCCGGCCCTGTTTCCACCAAAGCTGCGTCCTGCTCGGGGAGCAAATTCGGGAGCTTCGCCCAATTCTTCGGGCACGGGAATCTTGTAGATCTCTCTCCCCAGGAAGTTTTCAATAGCTTTGAACTGTGTCTGTTCCTTTTCGCTGACGAAGGTAATGGCGCAACCGTCATGGTTGGCACGCGCCGTACGGCCGATGCGGTGTACATAGTCCTCGCTGTCATGCGGCACATCATAGTTGATTACCAGGCGAATATCATCAATATCGATACCACGCGAAACAATATCGGTAGCAATCAGGATGTTGATTCTGCCGCCTTTAAAGTCGCGCATGATTTGTTCGCGCTGGGGCTGCTCCAGGTCGGAGTGCATTTCGCCTACGTTCAGTTTCATTCTCTTGAATGCCTGTGTCACTTCCTTTACCTTCAGTTTAGAGGAGGCGAAGATGATAACACGCTCAGGAGTCTGGTCTTGGAAAAGCGATTGGATGATGCCCAGTTTCTGTCGTTCATAGCAGATGTATGCCGTCTGGATAATCTTTTCGGCGGGTTTTGATACTGCCAGCTTTACTTCTACGGGGTTGTTCAGGATGGTCTTTGCCAACTGCTGTATTTTTGACGGCATGGTGGCAGAGAACATAATGGTTTGACGCTCTTTGGGCAGGTATTTTACAATCTGCATAATGTCGTCGGAAAAGCCCATATCCAGCATACGGTCTGCTTCGTCAAGTATAAAGAAAGATACTTTGGATAAGTCCACATATCCCAGGCTGAGATGGCTGATAAGACGTCCCGGAGTGGCAATAACCACTTCGGCACCCAGGGTCAGTCCCTTTTTCTCTTGCTCAAAGCGGACGCCATCGTTTCCTCCATACACCGCCACGCTGGATGCCGGCATAAAATAAGAGAAACCTTCCATTTGCTGGTCTATCTGCTGCGCCAATTCGCGGGTGGGGGACATGATAACGCAATTGATGGCATCTGTGGGATAGCCACCTTTACTTAACTGGTTAAGAACGGGCAAAAGGTAGGCAGCAGTTTTTCCGGTTCCTGTCTGCGCCACCCCAATCAAGTCTTTTCCCTCTAATATGACCGGGATTGTATGTTCCTGTACGGGAGTACACTCCTCGAACCTCATGGCTTCTAATGCTTGAAGCACATTTTCTTCTAAATTTAATTCTGAAAATTTCATATATATCGTTAGTTCTTTCTTTAGAGTTTACCGCGTTCTTCCAGGTAAGAGTCCTTAAAGCCGAGGAAGTAAAGCACACCGTCCAAGCCTATTGTGTTGATGGACTGTTTGGCATTTGCCACCACTTTGGGTTTTGCATGGAATGCTATTCCCAATCCGGCTTCCGATAGCATGGGCAAATCATTGGCGCCGTCTCCCACGGCAATGGTTTGTGCTATGTCCACGCGTTCCACTTGTGCTATCAGTTTCAATAATTCCGCTTTGCGCTTGCCGTCCACTACGTCGCCCAGGTATCTTCCGGTCAGTTTGCCGTCCACTATTTCCAGTTCGTTGGCATATACATAGTCTATGCCGAATTTATCTTTCAGATAGTTGCCGAAGTAGGTGAATCCGCCGGAAAGGATGGCTATCTTATAACCATATCTTTTCAAAACAAACATCAGGCGTTCCACACCTTCCGTTATGGGCAGCTTTTCGGCTATTTCCTTCATCACGCTTTCGTCCAGGCCTTTCAGCAGGGCAACGCGCTCTGTGAAGCTTTCTATAAAGTCTATTTCTCCACGCATGGCGCGTTCCGTAATGGCTTTTACCTCGTCGCCCACGCCGGCACGTTCTGCCAGTTCGTCTATGCATTCGGTTTGGATCAGCGTAGAATCCATATCAAAACAAATCAAGCGGCGCATGCGGCGATACATATTGTCCAACTGGAAAGAGAAATCCATCTCCAGTTCACTGCTCAGTTTCATCAATGCTTGCTGCATCTCTGCCCGGTTGAGGGGAGTGCCACGCACGGAAAACTCGATGCAGGCGCGTACATTGCCTTTCCGTTCATCCAGCGGAATACGCCCGGTGAGTCGTTTGATGGCATCAATGTTCAGCCCTTGTTCGGCCAGGATGCCGGTTACTGCTGCAATTTGCTTGGCAGACAGTTTGCGACCCAATAGGGTAAGGATATAACGGTTTTTCCCTTGCATTCCTACCCATTCCTCATATTCTTCTACCGAAATGGGGTAGAAGCGGATATTGATTCCCAGCGAGGAAGCCTTAAATAGCAACTCTTTCATAATGTTACCCGAGTCTCGCTCCTGGCTCTTGAATAAAATTCCCAATGATAGGGTACTGTGAATGTCAGCCTGACCAATATCCAAGATGGTAACATCATACTTTGATAAGATTTCCGTAATGGAAGCAGTCAATCCCGGTCTGTCAAGTCCGGTAATCCGGATTAATATAAGTTCTGTATTATTGTCCATACTTTATGGTTGCTATTTACAGGTTGCAAAAGTACGCAAATAAATCCTTTTCAGCTATATTTTATGCATTCTTTTTTCTCGATGAAAAGGATGATTTTATGCTATATAACATAATTTTCATCTAAAACTCTTGGAGTTTACTTCAAAAGTCCTTACCTTTGTCGCAGATTTCTAAATCAAACGGCATTGATTATCAATGCTAAAGATGATAGTTCGGGGTGAAATCACTGTTTAAGGGCAGTCCCGGATAGTATTAACTAAGATCGAATTACATGATTAAAAATGTAAAGTGGATTTTTGTTGTATTTATTATTAGTTCCTTGATTTCGTTCTCATTTGTGGGAAAAGACACGCCGACAGAAGGTTTGACCATAGGAGACAAGGCTCCTACCTTTACAATCTGTGGCGAAAAGCAGTTAATCGACTTGAAAGATTTACGAGGTAAATACGTGCTGCTTAGTTTTTGGGCCAGTTACGATGCTCCTTCCAGGATGCAGAATGCTACTTTGAATCATGCCATCGGGCAGGCCGACAATGTGGAAATGGTTTCCGTTTCATTTGACGAGTACAAGTCAATATTTAACGAGACTATTAAAAAAGACCAGATTTCAACATCCAATTGCTTTGTTGAGTTAGCTGGCAACTCATCGGATCTGTATCAGGCTTATCGCCTGAAAAGAGGTTTTAAGAACTTCTTGTTAGATGAAAACGGCGTTATTATCGCCAAGGACATCAATGCATCCGAACTCTCTTCTTACTTGAATTAAAAGAGAGTAGTTCCGAAAGGAAGAAAAATACAACAAAAATAATTACCGCAGGTTCTTTAACAGAGCCTGCGGTTTTTTTATGGATAGAGCTGTTATTCAGCCGTAGGGGCGGACCCGTGTGTCCGCCCGAAAGCATAAAGTAAACCTTTTTCGGGCGCTCCCCATAGCCGTCAAGCTAAGGTTTCCATCCACTGTAGGGGCGGAATGCTTCCGCCCGAATGCATCCACGAATACACCTTTCGGAGTGTTATCGGGCGGATTCAATCCGCCCCTACGGGAAATGTTAACGGAGATGTGTAGAAAGAGTAGTTCCCCCTGTGGTGGAGGCTACACTAGGACTAATTCTCCAACATCTTTTTATTATTACTTTCGGAGCGAATGATGCCCATCAATAGGGAAGGGCTGTCCACTCCATGCTTTCTGCGAAGTCCAAGGTTCGGCAGCATCCGTCCAGAAAGGATGATCGGCAGGCAGGCCCAGCGGCATAAATACCAGAGAAGTCATATAAAGACTACCATTATTGGTATAAGCATTGGCAAGTCCCGGTTGATGGCCAGCAAAGCCAAGCCGGAGGAATCCTTGTTCGTCAAAGTTGCCTTCTATCTTAAACATATTATGCATCACGGCAGTCAGTGCGCTACGCACTTGCCCGTTACTCAATCCTTTTGGCATTCCATATTTCCATGCGGCCATTGCCAAGGTTTGGAAAGCACCCATGCGATACACCAACGAGCGTCCGAATGCAGGGAATGTACCTTCGGGAGAGATAAGGCGTTCCATAAAGACATTGAAACGCTGCATACGCTTGATGGTCAGGTCGGCACTGATAGGTGTCCAAAACTTATTCTTTGCCAAAACTTCCATCATTTCCACATACATGGGGTGAATGACGAAAGCGTTGTAATAATCGAGTGCCAATTCATCACCGTCCGAGTACCATCCGTCACTCAAATACCATTCATTCATTTTATTGGCGGTTACGCTCAATACATATTGATCGGCTTCTTCGCCTATGGACATCAGGAATGCTTCGATCAGTCCGCGAAACAAAAGCCAGTTGTTGTATGCCGGGCGAACCGTTTTCATGTTTTGGAAACGCTCTATGTAGCGTTTCTGTGTGGTTTCGTCCAACTGTTGCCAAGTAGCTTCGGGAGCGCGCAGGAAGCTTTGGGCTATGAAAGCGGCATCCACCAGTTTTTGGTTCGCTTTGCTTTCCCATGCCAGATAGTCGGGGCTTTCGGGATCTACTGCATTCTTATAGGACAGCAATGCCCATTCGCGTATCTGCTTGCGCAGTTTGCCTTCTTCTGTTTCATCATCGGGCAGCATGAGCCAAGGGGAAATGCCCGCCATCAGTCTGCCGAAGGTTTCCATATAGGTGGCACGCTTGTCGCGTCCTTCGTCCCAGTTGGGGCTGAGTTCCAGAGGCATATTCTTTTGCAGTTCGCCTTTGCTCATATTCTCCAGTACGGGGGCGGCTATGCGGTAACATAGTTCCACCCATTGTTGCCGGTCGCTCACCGGGGCAGGCGTTTTCTTCTTGGCATACGTTGTTGCCAAAAAGAAAACGGATAGAAATGTAATAGCAATCAATCTTAGTTTCATGATTCTTATTTTTCAAGGTTTATTTTACGCTGCAAGGCTTCCAGGTAATAGTAGTCTGCATAGTTCAGGGGTACGTCTATCTCACTGTTATGAGGTATGCTGCCCACACTGTGCATCAGCAGGAAACGACCATTCTCGCCTAGCGGAGCTGTATAGTCCGGAGAGGAAAGCGACTCCATTATCTTGTCGGCATATTCCTTATATGATAGAGGATTCTCCACCGGATAAGTACTGATTTCATAAAGTGCCGATGCTATGACTGAAGCCGATGAAGCATCACGCGGTTCATTCGGGATATTGGGAGCATCCATATCCCAATAAGGAATAAGGTCAGCAGGCATATTCTTATTATCCTTCATGAACCGGAATGTTTTAAGGGCTTGATCCAAGTATTTGCGGTCGTGGGTTTCGCGATAGCACACGGTATATCCGTAGATAGCCCATGCCTGTCCTCTGGACCATGCTGATTCGTCGGCATATCCCTGTGCAGTCTGGCGATGGCGCACGGTTCCGTCTTCTATGCTATAATCAATAACGTGGTAGCAACTGCCGTCGGGACGGAAATGTTCCTGCAAAGTGCGGTCGGCATGCGCTACGGCTACATTATAATAGGTGGAATCGCCTGATAACTTAGTAGCTTCAAATAATAATTCCAGGTTCATCATATTGTCAATAATCACCGGACATTCCCATCCGCGCTGAGATTGCCAGCTGTTTCCTTTTACATCCCAGCTCTGGATTACTTGCGGTTTCTCGCGGAAGCGGGTGCAGAGTGATTTAGCTGCCTGTATCATTACATCCTTATATTCCGGCTTTGCACTCAGACGGAGTCCGTTGCCAAAACTGCAATTAATGATAAAGCCGATGTCGTGATGCCAAGTGAGGTGCTGTGCTTCACTGATTGCCTCGGTGTATTTCTGTGCCAGTGGGAGCAGGGTTTGGTCGCCCGTCAGTTCATACAGATACCACACGCTGCCGGGGAAGAATCCGCTGCGCCAGTCGGCAGGGCCGCAATAATACACACCGCCTTTGCTGTTCAAGGTTACCGGGTTCAGACATTTGCCACTTGCTTCGATGGTGTCTATTTCCAGTCCGATTTGTGCCTGTGCGTTTTCAATCACCTGTTCAGACCACGTTTTCTTCTTCTCAGGCGTACTACAGGATGTGATGGCAAAGAGTGCCGCACATCCCAAAAAGATAGAGTTACTCAATTTCATATCAGAGGTTTTTTATTATAAATGAATAGTTTCCTTTGTTGGTTTGCTGTTTGGCTTTGAAAGACAGGCGATAGATTTTCTCTCCCCATACCTTTGACAATCTGGGGTCGGTCAGTTCCTTAGGCTCGACGGTTAATTCAAAGTTTGCGGCATCATATAGCAACACTGCTTTTACATCATGAACACAGATGTTGACTTTTCCTTTTTCCGAAGCGTCTATTTCTCCCCACGTCATGAAGTTTACGATATTGGGGGCAATGGCTTCTTCCAATTCAAATGAGTCATTGATCTTTGCTTGCTTACCTTTTATTGTATATGAACGCATCCACTTCTTCACTTTGGCTTCCGCCGGATAGGCAGTGGCTATATTGGCAGAGAAACTGTTTTTCGCCGCTTTTACTTCGGTTGCCTTATAATTCTTTCCATTTTTTTCGGCTACGCCGTTTATCATGGGCAGATTATGATACTCGCTCTGCATGGTCCAGATGGAATAGCGTTCGCTGCTGAAAGTCTGGCGCGTATAAGTTCCTACGCCGGCATCTATCAGTATTGGGGTCTGATTGATCCATACCGAGCAGGTTCCCGCATCGTTGTGGTTGTGGCTTTCATCATTATATCCTCCTTTGGCAGCCAGAAACAAACCTTGTGAAGTAGTGAGATAACAAAATTCGGTTTCGGGATACCAAGTGAAAGGACGGCTGTCATGCTTGGGAGGTGTTTGCTGCAACTCCTTATCAATGGCTATGGAAGCAAAGGTGCGGAAAATATCACGGCCGTTTGCAGGCAATAATGGCGATTTGCGCATCAGGGCGGCAAATCCTTTCAGCTCGTCGCTGTTCACTGCCTTCCCAAAACGGTAAATGAGATAAGCATCACCATCCCCACGCGCCGAAGCATCGGCAAAGTTTACCACCCAACCGTTTCCTACATAAGAGCGTGAAATGTATTCGCCCATGTTCCTAATCATCGGTTCATTGAAGATATTTACTTTACCGCCTGTAATGTCGGCCAGCAGTTCCAGGTAATCCAATGTTTTTCCGGCAGCATGTCCCCAGTAGGAAGGGCCTTCTTCGCAAGCGCCGTCTGCTTTGATGTAGTTCAGGAACTTATCTACCGACTCCATAGTCAGGTGAACGGCTTTTGCCAATGTGTCGCGGTCGTTCTCTAACAGCATGAAGCACATCAGGGCATTGCTGTTGCACCACGGGTTCCAGTTGTTGAGCATACGTCCGTTGTAGTTACGCCCCATCCACCAAAATGAGTCGTTATTCATATAAGGATCCAGAATACGGGTTTGCAGTTCGTGGCGCAGGCGGCGAGATATTTCGGGATTCACTTTATCGAATGCACTGTGCATAAAATAATGTGTCCATGACAGGAGTCCTCCCAAATCACCGGAAACAAGATCGATGACAGGATAGTCATAAGCGGGCAGGGAACGATGCGAGGGTTGCACAATCATATGGGCGGCAAGTGCCCATGAGGTCATTTCGCAAGAGTGGAATACACCATTTATTAATTGGTCGATGAACCGTCCTTTTCCTTCGGCAAGTTCTGCCATTAAAAGATCGGCAATGGCACGGTTGTTTGCATCAAACGGTTGTTCCATTACCTGGCGGTTGCCGGTGCGTTCAAAGGCAAGGTAATCGGTAGCTTTCACTACCTGCCATTGGTAATTCAATAATTTCTCTCCACGACGGATGTATTCGTCCTTGAATGTTCCCAAGAAAGTATCCCATCCGGCACGGTCGCTATAGTCCGGATAAGTAACCCATTGCTGATTTAGTATCAACATTTCTTTCAATTGGTTGATGTCGGCTTGCTTTTGAAGCAAGTCACGCTCTGTATACGCAAATGTGACGGTGGCACATAAAAATACAAGAAGTGATAGAATCAGTTTCTTCATAATAAATAGATTATAGATGTTTATTGCATCGCAAAGATATGAAGAAAGAATAGAGGTGAGGTTGTATTTTTGTCCTTAATACATATATAGATTTTCCAAATCCGCCTGTTCTCCGCCTTAATCGTGCCTTTTCATCGAAGTTTTTATGTTTTCCTTTCAACTTAATAAATGGGTAATTTTTATCTTTTTAATCATTAATATCAGGAATAGAGGTCTCCGGTGACCAGTTCCACGGTTCCATAATTCCGGTCTGTTTATTGACCAAACGCTCATCTTGTTTTATCTTCTGAATTAGTTTGGTTAGATTCGGCAAGTTATAACAATCATTTGCCTCAATGTCTTTAAGTAATTCATGATCGTTAAAGAAGGCACTCCAAAAACAATCTACAATTCCAATATTATATTTATCCAAATACCCATAACCATCCTGTCCATTATATCTTTCATACAGAGGTTGAAGTGTATTGACTGCATAAGCAATCATTTTATGACGTTCTTCAAGTGTCATTCCTTTTAGCTGAGGATACTCTTTTAATTTCTCATCTTCATGTTCGGGGATATATGCAAGTTGTTCCACGAACGTACTTGCTTTTACAAAATAGTCACTACAATCTTTGTCAGAGAACTGCTCTACAAAGCGTAGTATCCCTTCATGAATTTGCAGCTTCCCATAAATGTCACGCCCCATGAATTTATCTATAACAGACAGATTGTCATCATTCAGTACTAATTCATTTATTTTATCATCCTTGTCATATCCAAAATTAAACAGCAAATCTTTCAATTCCTTTTCTTTTCCATTGCTTAATAACCAAGCTAAACTAACCTGATTGTCGTTTAGCACATAATTATTCCAGTGATAAGTGGCAGAATCTCCGTAAACCTTTACATGATCTTTATCTGTATTCCCGTCCATTTCTATTAATAGAGCAGACGGCATCTGCACAGTACAGAGATTGAACTTCTTAAAAAGATACAGATGATCTCTATATGGATAAAACTCTGTACTTGGTATATTGTCCTCACCATCAATATCGGGCATTGGATTTAAAGCTACAATGTAGTCTTTATAGCTTATAAACTTGTTTTTGTCCAAAGCATCAAGATGATTAAAATCAACCCCAAAAACATATTTAATGCGTTCTGCATATTCATTGTCCGGCAAAAACCGATAGCCTTGCTGTTTCAGTTTATAATATAGCATCATTCCTCCCAAAGAAACATCATTAGGCGTTGCTGCTCCGAATAGGTTTACATATAGACTACCTTCGTAATCATCTCCGCTCATTATTTCATCCAAAGCATTCGCTAACTTATCATAACTTGACTTTACCTCCAACCACTCATTATCTGTCAATTTCATAGTCGTAAGCATAAGTGTGTCACTCCTTACATCTTCAACTTGTTGCATATCTTCTTTGGTAGAGCCAACATCTTCTTTGGTCTTCTTCACATTTCCACAACCCACAATGATAATGGATATAAATAATAATTCGATAAAAGCTTGTCGTTTCATTTTCATTCTTTTTTTATTTCTTATTTATCAGAGAGGGGTATTGAATGTTTGCTCACTTTACAATTAATCCGGAGAGTCTGGATATTGATATTGCATCCATATCAGCACCGGCAAGAGGGACTTTACAACATTTATCAAAGAGATCGACATAAACGGTGTCATTCACTATTCGCCATTCAAATAGCAGAATACGTTTATCAAAATGATCGTATATAATATCCGATCCATTTGCTTCTTCCCGATAGTCTTTATTAAGGGTCATACTCCTTTTAAAAAAGCTTCGGCGATAGCCATCAGGATATTTTTTTATCGAGTCTAACCGGATAGTCCGATCATTGAAAGCAATGATACTATCTATAAGGGTTCGTTCACTTTTACATAAGTGATTGTAAACTACATAATTTTCCTCTTTCTGTGTGGAGCTGGGACCCATCCATATTTTACGTCCCCAGGCATCTATCGGCATTAAATAAAATGTTATTGGCATAAAATGGAATCCCCAATAAATAGCTGTACATATAATCAGCACACAAACCAATATATGCCTTGTTTTCTTCATAATATTCTGTATGAATTATCTTATGGATTTTATTTAAACCGCATTTAGCTTGAACCATTGTTATAAAACGGATGCAAATGAAAGCATTTATGTCTAAATAAGCAAATATTAATGTATTAAAATGACAGCATATCCCCGGGAAGTACGGTTATATCCATATACTTTCCTTTTCATCGAAGTTTTAGTGTTTTTCTTCCAACTTAATGGATGCGTAATTTGTTGTTGCAGTGATTTTTAAATTCTTTAGATTGCGTTCGTAAGCAGATATTTTGCGGTGCAATTTAAAGGGACGTTTAAAGTGAAACCTCCATCAATGTCGGTAATGGTACCGTTCGTTGTACCTTTTACTACTACATTTGCACCGATAATCGGTTCGCCTGTGACATCAACTATTACACCTGTGATTGTTCTTTGCTGCAAGATAGATTCTATCTTGTCAGCATGGGGCGACTCAGAATTTCCTTCGGTTGCCCATACGGTTCCGCTAGCGACTAAAGCCAGCGACGCTCCCAATACCATCTTTTTGGGAAAGGAGTAGCAATGTTTTAGATTCCTTCTCATAAGTATGAATTTAAAGTTAGTTTTAAAAACTCTGCAAATTTCTATTAAAATGGAGATAACGACTGTTCAAATAGTCCAAACTAACTATTAAAATCGTCCATAAACATTTTATATAGAGTCCCTAAACTATGTTATTTTCTTGGCAAGAAGGATGTAAGAAGCTGATTTATAGCAATCTTCACTGATTGGTTATTTATTGCCCATATAATGAGCCAATGAAGGAGTACGCGCAATATGTTTGCTCAAAGTATTGAAGCTGCATCTCAATTTTCTGCTGATTGCTTTCTTCGATTCCCCCTTTATTAACATTCGTTTGATTGTATCTTCTCTGCCGGTTAACTTATATTTGGTATTCTTCCTACCGGGAATTCTGCCCAAACGGCATCCTTCGGCTTTCTTTCTGGCCAAACCTTCTTTGGTACGTTGACTGATAAGGTTTCGCTCTATTTGTGCGGAAAGCCCGAAGGCGAATGCCAGGATCTGCGAATTTATATTATTTCCAAGTTCATATAACTCCTTCACTGTCAGTACAGATAGCTCTTTCTTCATGCAAAAATGAAGAATACTCATTATCTGCATCAGGTTTCTCCCCAACCGGCTAATCTCTGAAATAACCAGAATATCGCCCTTTTTCATCTTTTTGAGTAATTTCCCCAGCCGGCGGTCGGTTACGGACTTAGTACCCGAAACAACCTCGCTGACCCATGCATCAATATGCAGTTCTTTATTTGTTGCAAATTTTTCTATCTCCAGACGCTGAGTTTCCAATGTTTGTTTATCTGTGGAGACACGAATGTATGCGTATATCATTTTTAGTGCAAATATAAGTATATTAAACGTCCCTTTAAATTGTACTTTGCAAATATCCTACATAGGGTACAACACTAAGGAAATTAAGGTAACCGAATCCACTAAAAAAATTTCCATCAAGCTGGAAGAAGACAGCAAAACCCTTGATGAAGTCGTAGTAGTGGGCTATGGTGTACAGAAGAAAGCCAACCTGACCGGTGCCGTGGCATCTGTTGATTTTGAAGAACAAGCCAAGTCCAGACCTGTCACTACCGTATCTGCCGCATTGGCAGGATTGAGTGCCGGTGTACAGGTTATGCAGAGCTCGGGACAACCGGGCAGTGATGGTGCCACCATCCGTATCCGCGGTGTGGGAACCTTGAATAATGCAGACCCGTTGGTATTGATTGACGGTTTGGAAGGTTCTATGGATAACGTGAATGCCCAAGATATAGAATCTATTTCTATATTAAAGGATGCCGCTTCTTGTTCTATCTATGGTTCGCGTGCGGCAAACGGTGTGATCCTTATTACTACCAAGAAGGGTAAAGGACGTATCAGCGTAAACTACAGCGGACGTATTTCGTATGCCAAACCGACCCGTATCATTGACATGATCTCAAATTATGCCGATTATATGGAATGGATCAATGAATCCGGCGAAAACATCGGGCAGAAAGGAAACTTCAACCAGTCCACGATTGATTTGTGGCGCGAAAAGTCAAAAGATCCCAATGGAGTGAATGAACTGGGAGTGCCCAACTATGTGGCATATCCTAATACGGACTGGCAGAAAGAAATCTTCCAGCACGGACTGATCAATGACCATAACTTATCATTAAGCGGCGGAACAGACAAGACCAGATTCCTTGCATCTATGGGCTATATGGATAATCCGGGTTTGGTAGACAGAACGGGATCAAAACAGTACAAGATGCGTATGAATCTGGAAGCCGATGTAACCAGTTGGTTGACGGCTGGTGCCCGTATTTATGGGGACATGACAGACCTGGAAGCCGGAAACTTCAGTAATGCCAATAACTATTTGCGCCAAACCACTCCGGGTATATACCCTGAATGGAACGGACAATATGGATACCCCGAGGCTCCCGAAGAAAGTTCAACAGCCAATAACCTTTTACTAAAGCTGAACGATACCAATGGTAGCACCAAAAAGACTAACGTCAATGCTGCCGTATTCAGTAAAGTTACTTTCATGAAAGGGTTGACATGGACTTTCAATTTCAACTATAAGCGCTATTGGTACGAGAGAAGAACATGGACTCATGCCATGGATCAGATAAAGTTCAGTACCAATGAAATAAAGAATGCTGCTGCCAAGCCCGATATGATGAGTACTTCTTTTGCCAACGAAGGAAACTGGTCATATACACTGGAAAATATAGTGAATTATAATACGACCATTGCCCGAGACCACAATATCGGCGTAATGGCAGGTTATCAGGAGTGGTACAAATACTGGAATACTTCCAATGCCAGCCTGCAAGGTTTGATAGACGAAAGCATCAATGTACCCAGTTCTGCTACCGAAATGAAAAGCATAGGCGGTACAGCCCGCGACCGTGCAACGCGTTCTTTCTTTGGCCGCGTCAACTATGACTACAAAGGACGTTACCTGTTTGAAGCCAACTTAAGATATGATGGTAACGGACGTTACGGCAAGGATTACCGATGGGGCACATTCCCTTCATTCTCTGCCGGATGGAGAATCTCCGAAGAAGCGTTCATGGCAGGAACCCGCGGATGGCTGGACAACCTGAAGTTACGCGCCTCATGGGGTAAACTGGGAAATGATGGCGGTGATGATGTTTCCGAATACGAATATCAATCCGTGTACGGTATTACCGATTACTCTTTCGGTGGCAAGCAAGTTAGCGGTCTGGCTATGACGGCCCTTGCCAATGCAGCACTGGGATGGGAGCGTTCAACCACTACCGACATCGGTCTGGATGTGAATGCGCTGAGAAATAGATTATCTTTTGAATTTGATTACTATAACAAGAAAACCACCGGCATTCTGTACCGCCCCTCTATTCCTATCACAATGGGCGGACTGACCGCTCCGCGTATGAATATCGCTGAAGTTTCTTCTCATGGTATTGACGTATCAGTAAGTTGGAGAGATAAAATAGGAAAGGTGGACTATGCCGTATCCGCTAACTTTGGCTATACCACCAATGAGGTGAAAAAGTACAAAGGCCAATATAAAGAAGGATGGGATGCAGACGGCAACTGGTATAACAACAAGGGTGATGTGTTCAATGATTCGGGCAGCCTTTCACCGGTAGTAGAAGGCCATAAACTGTGGGAATATTATATGAGACAACCCTATAAAGGAAACGGCAACTATTATAATAAGGATGGAGCCGTGAATGTAAATGGCGGACCCAAAGACGGTATCATCCGCACCGAGGCAGATATGGACTGGGTGAAAGCCATGATTGCTGCCGGATATGAGTTCCAGCCGAACAAAACGATAGGCAAGAACAGCATATGGTATGGAGATATGATTTACGCCGACCTCAACGGAGATGGCAAGTATGGTAACTCTTATGACTATAAATTCCAGGATATTTCTAAAGATCCTAAGTACACATTCGGTATGCAGATGTCTGCCTCATGGAACGGATTTGATATTTCCATGAACTGGGCAGGAGCCGCAGGACGTAAACTTTACTGGGGGGCAACCACCGGTTACAACAGTACAGGTACCCGTGTAGGTCTTGGTTTGAGCAAAGATATTGCTAATAACCACTATTTCTATGATCCGGAAAATCCCAATGATCCGCGTACCAATATCAATGCTAAATATCCGCGTTTGACACTGGGTGAATCGGGCTCTCAGAATGTAGTTTCCAGCACTCACTTCCTGTATAGCGGTGATTATCTGAAATTGAAGAACCTGACTATCGGCTATACATTGCCGAAGCACGTTACAAACAAGATTTTTGCACAGTCCATCCGTTTCTATCTGTCGGGAGAAAACTTGTTCAGCATTGACGACTTCCCCGGTCAGGATCCGGAACTGGGTTCAAACCCTACTTATACATCCGTCCGATCTTTTGCATTCGGAACTAATATCACATTCTAAAAAAGAAAAGGTATATGAAAACATTAAAGAAAATAGCAGCATATTCTGTAGTGGCATTATTTATGTCAAGCTGCCAGCCCGATTTATTGGATCTTTCTCCCTATGGCTCTGTAGCCTCAGGGAATATGTGGACCAGTGAAAATATGGCGGAAAAAGGAGTAAATGCCATTTACTCTACTCTTTTCAAAGATTACGTAGGCATCGGCCTGTATAAACTGGATTGTTTTGGTGTCTCAGCCGACTGCCGCGACCAGGATTATAACATCTTGGTAGGTAAAGCAAACACCAGTGACGGTATGTTCTCTAACTACTGGTCACAGCACTATGCCGGCATACAGCGCGCCAATGATGCCATCGCCCATTTGCCGGAGGTGAACATGAGTGACGCTAAGAAAGCCCGCTTTATGGCAGAAGCCAAAATATTGCGCGCTTACTTCTATTATAAACTGAATATTATGTACAAGGGTGTACCTTTGTATCTGGAACCCATAGAACTGGAAGAATGTGTTCAGGGGCAAGCATCAGAAGCCGAAATTTGGGCAGCCATCATACAAGATTTGACAGATGCCGTCGGAGAATCCAATTTGCCCGATATGTATGAGTCCGGCAATGCAGACTATGGTCATGTCACTAAATCAGTAGCCTATGCATTACGCGGCAAAGCCTATCTGTACCAAAAGGAATGGGCAAAAGCGGCTTCGGACTTCGAAGCAGTAGGCAAATGCGGGCATAAATTGTTTGAAGGCGGATACAAACAACTGTTTAAAGAAGCCAATGAGCAGTCTCCTGAAATGATTTTCTCCGTTCAATGTATTGGTTTGAGTGGATTAGGCAATGATATTAGTTTCCGCTATGGAGGCCGTAATGCCTTTGGCCAAGGGTGGAATACATTCCTTTCAAGTACCGACTTTGTGGATACCTACGAGAATGCCGATGGCAGCAAGTTCAACTGGGACGATGTACTTCCCGGCTATAGTGCAATGTCACCGGAAGCCCGTGCCGTATTTTTCTTCCGTGACCACATGACGCAGGCAGAACAAGATAGTTGGGCAGCCAAAGGAGCAGATATGAGCAAATATTTGCCGGATGGCAATGAAGCCCGTATCAAGAAAGCATATGAGACTCGTGATCCGCGCCTCACTGCTTCTATCATCACTCCGTACTCTACTTACGAAGGTGCCGCCAGTTCTACCGCTTATACTTATACATTGCGTTGGCCGTACCGGGGTAGCGATGTTGCCGAGCCTTTTGACTTAAGAACCGATACGAATAATAAACTCTACTATCTGTTCCGCAAGTTTGTAGCAGAAGGGGCTTCTGAAATACCTAACCGTTCCTATTCGCCCATTGACTTCCCCTTAATCCGTTATGCAGATGTATTGCTGAACCAAGCAGAAGCATACAACGAAATGGGTGAAACGGAGAAAGCCATTCAGTGCGTGAACCTGGTACGTGAACGTGCCGGCATAGCATTATTGAACTCAAATGCTGCCACAACAGTTTCCGGACAAAGTGATTTGCGCGAACGTATCCGCAACGAACGTCGTTGGGAATTTAATGGCGAAGGCGTTAACTTCTTCGATGAAATGCGTTGGAAAACCTGGCATGAAAACAAATTCGCCACAGGTGCCGGACTGAAGCAAATATGGGGAGAAAAGGAATACTCGTATGTATGGGATGGTGACTTCCTCTACACCTGGCCCGCTCCGAAAGAAGAACGCGACCGTAACACTAACCTAACACTGGCCCCGGGATGGGACGACTAAATCTCGATAGGTAATATTTATATGTTCGATGAGGGGACGGCCGATAACGGAAGTCCTCTCATCTTTTTTCTCCTTTCTTCTCTTTCTGATAGCCCTGCGGCGTACATCCGTATTGATTCTTAAAGCAACGGCTGAAATAGACAGGTGTGCTGAATCCGGTACGGTCACTTACTTCTGATATAGGAATATCCGGATATTGTTGCAATAAAGCAGCCGCGTGTTTCAACCGGAAGTTCAGTATGAAAGTATTAGGCGTCATGCCTGTCAACGCTTTAAATTTAGTGTACAGCAATGAACGGCTGATTCCTATTTCCCGGCAAAGAACGGAAACATCAAACTCCGTATCATCAATGTGTTGCTCTATAATCTGCACGGTTCGTTTTAATACGTCTTTGTCCAATGGGTTGATGCTTGTCAAATCTATTTCCGATATTGGTTTCTTATCAAACTGATGCTGCATCAGCAAGCGGCTGCGTATCAGATTGTTGGCACGGGCCAGCAAGAGCTGTGCATGGAAAGGTTTCGTTATATAGTCGTCGGCGCCACGGTTCAGTCCCTCTATATTCTGCTCGGTAGAATTGAGCGCGGTCAATAATATAATAGGTATATGGCAGAAATCAATGTTATTCTTTAGTTGCAGGCACATTTCCGTTCCGGTCATTTCCGGCATCATGATGTCGCTGATAATCAGATCCGGTTTGTTTTCATACACCTGGTTCAGACCTTCTTTGCCATTGTGAGCGCATTTTATCTGATAGAAAGGAGAGAACAGATCTACCAAAACCTGTAGTAGTTCTTCATTGTCTTCCACTAAAAGCAAGGTGTGCGATTTATCTTTCATATCTTCAAATCCTGCCGGTTCTGCCGAAAGGCTATCCCCATCCGGCAATACAGGCAATGAACCGGGCACAATGGCCGTTTCCGGTTCCTGGGCAGCCAGCCGGACATTTTCATCCGATAAGAATACATCTTTCCGGCGTTGAAGGGTTACGGTAAAAGTACTTCCTTGCCCAATCTCACTTTGCACCGTTATCTCTCCATGATGTTTGTCTATGATTGTTTTTGATAATGCCAGTCCTATGCCGGTTCCGCTAAACAAACTGCCATTCTTTTCCTGGTTGTTGCCTTGGAAGAAACGCGTAAAGATCCGGGTTGCATCCTGTTCGGAAATACCGATGCCCGTATCGGAAATGTGGATGCGGATTGCATCATCCGTTATTTCTCCCGATAAAGTGATGCTTCCTCCATTGGATGTATATTTAAAGGCATTGGATAAAAGATTAAAGAATACCTTTTCCAGTAATGAGGAATCAAACCAGCACAAAACCGGAGTTTCGGGCAATCCAAATGTATAAGTGATCTCCCTTTGGTGTGCATAATCAGCAAAAGAGAAATAGATTTCTTTCAAAAACAGAATGACATCTTGTTGTTTTACCGAAAGGGTCTCATGGTTTTGCTCTAACTTTCTAAATTCCAGCAGTTCGGAAATCAGATTGTTCATCTTCTGCGCATTCTTCTTTATCTTTAATATCTGGTTATAGATGGACGGATTCAATGAATGCTTTTGCAGTAATATATCAATATGGCTGATAATCAGCGTCAACGGAGTTCGGAACTCGTGGCTCACATTGGTAAAGAAGACCAGCTTTTCCTGATTGAGGCGTTCGATCTGTTGCTTCTCGAAACGCTCTTTTTCCAATGAGAGGGCTAATCTCTGCTTCGCCATTTTGCTGAATACGTAATAGAAAATGAATGTAGTGCAGATAATGATATAGATTGCCCATGCCCACCATGTGTTATACCACGGCGATGCAATGACAAGCTGCATGGTTATTTCTTTGGAACCATTGGGAATACCATTTTGATTGATAGCTTCTATATGCAGGGTGTATTTACCGGGATTCAGATTGGTATAATGCAATTCAGTCTGCTTGGTCTTAATCCATTTCTTATCAAAGCCTTCCAATTTGTATTGGAACCATTGCTCGGACAACTGTTGTGCATAGTTCGATAAGGCGAAACGGACAATCAAGTTATTTTGGTCATAACTAAGTTTAAGCTGGCGGGTATAGGGGAGAGACTGGGAGAGGACTCCTGTCTTATCTCCGGGAGTAATGATTTGGTTGTTCACCCATAATTCCGAAAAATAGAGGTTAGACTCATCATTATATGAATCGGACTTATTAAACTCATCTTCGGAAAGGACAGTAACCCCTTGCGTATCTCCCACAAAGATGCGCCCATTGGTGGTTGGCAGAATGCCACATCCATTAATGATATGGGCCGATGGGAAATTACTCATTAAATCAATCGTTGTAAACGTTTCTTTACCGGGAGTGAAGCAGGTTACCCCTTTATCGCTGGTAATCAGTATCTTTCCATCCTGAGTACGGCAAATATTATAGCAATAGTTACTAGGCAACTGAGTTTTTTCCTGTGTGTAATGCGTCAGTTTATGCTTCTGCCTGTCATAAAAGAAAAGTCCGGAACCCAGTGTACCGATATATACTCCCTCACTGGTTGCCAAAAGCCGGGTGGGAGTGGCATCACAACCGGATTGCTCAAGAGAAAGGCGAGCGATAGCATCGGGTTGATCCACACGCATATGATAGACAGCATTCCATCCGGCCAGATATAAATATCCATCCGGGCTTATATCAAAGTTTTGATAATAAGCATTAGGAACATTCAGTTTATGAAACTTCTGTGTCCGTGTATCCAAACGGAAGACTCCGTTGCGGGCGGAAATATAGACTTGGCCTTTCCACATTTTTACATGAAAGACTACTTCATTGGGCATATTCAAAGAAGGAAGTCCCGGCTTCAGATAATTATGAAAGCGTTTCGCATCTATATCATAACGCGATAAGCCCCCCAAGTAAGTACCGATATAGAGGCAGTTATTTTTCTCATCATAACAAACACTCTTTATATTATTGTGTGGCAATGAGTTGCTGCCTCCAGCAGTAAATTGCTGAAGCATATTCCAGTTTTTGTCGGTACAACTGATTCCGCCTCCGTCTGTGCTGAGCCACACGTGCTCGTTTTTATCCAGAATGATATCGCCTATATAGGAATAATATACATTTTTAGTCGCATTGTTCCCATAGTCGTAATGCACAAAACTCTCATGCTGCGGCGTGAAATAGTTCACCCCTCCAAAGTAACTGCCAATCCAGATGGTTCCCTGTATATCTTTGTATAAGGAAAAAATAGACGGATGGTTAAGGCCGCCCACATATCTGGGGATTTGGATAAGGGAATATTGTTGGGTGTCGGAACTGTATTTCTGCAAACCGTCAAAAGTACCAAACCATATATTCCCTTCATTGTCTTCTACAAATTCACGGATCTGCTGGCTGCTGATACCTTTGGAAGATCCCGGCATATAGGGGACTTCAGTCAACTCTCCATCTTTTTTCATCCTATACAGCCCATGCATACGGGTTCCGAGCCATAATTCTTTTTGGGAACTTTCAAAGATGCGATAAACCTCTATTCCTTTCAATATGTGATCCCAACTTTTACCGGCACGATCAAACAAATAAGCTCCGTTTCGTGTACCTATGCAAATCTTATCATCCAACAGGGTGAGACAAATAATGGATGAATTAATCTCTGTCTTTAAAACAAAAGTAGGATCAGGCTCATTGGGCTTTCGGCAAAATAAGGAATCATAACGCATATACCACACATCATCTTCATAAGAAGTAAGTGCCTGAATATGATGCCCTTCGGACAAGCGGATGAATTGTTCGGTTTGTATATTGTACTTTATCAAGTCATTTTCTATCAAGAAGTAAATGTCGCCCTGCCTGTCTCCGGCAATGAACGACACTTCGTTTCCCAGCCATACAGAGGGCGCATTTCCGGGCAGCTTTGTCCATCCTTTGAATACTTTCATCTGATTGCCGTCATATAGATTGATTCCCTCTCTTGTCCCAAACCACATTCTGCCCAACTGGTCTTGATAAATAGCCATCACAGACGGTTGTGTAATCCCTTCTGACAGCCCTATGTGCTTAAAGTATTCTGCATACAGCGCAGTGGTGAGTAAAAAAGAGACAAACAGGGATAATAACCTCAATTTCATATTGTTTCTCATTTGACATTAGTTGTACGACAAAGTTACATAAAAAACTCCGTTTCCTCTGCCGATAGGATAAAAAAACAGGAAAACATTCTTTTATTGATTTACATCATTCACCATTCAGTTTCAAATGCCTACCTTTGCAGCACTTACGAAACTTAAATAAAAGAATATCATGAGTAAGATTAAGAACATTGTATTTGATTTCGGCGGAGTTATCATCGGTGTAGACCGTGAATCGGCAGTGAAAGCATTCCGGGAAATAGGAGTGAAAGAGGCGGACAGTTTACTGGGAGAATACCACCAACAAGGCATTTTTCAAGATGTGGAAGATGGCAAGGTGGATGCCGAAACATTCCGTAAGGAACTGAGCCGGATATGCGGCAAAGAACTGACTTATAAAGAAGTGGAGAACGGATGGAAAGGCTTTATAACAGAAGTGCCGCAGTATAAACTGGATTACCTGAATGAACTCCGCAAGAAATATAAAGTATATATATTGAGCAATACCAATCCCTACGTGATGGGATGGGCTAGAAGCACTGACTTTACTCCGGCAGGCAAACCGCTGGATGCCTATGTAGACAAGATTTATACCTCTTATGAAGCAGGTTCCACTAAGCCCGACCGCGGTATCTTTGACCATATGATAAAAGATAGCGGCTTGAACCCCGCCGAAACCCTATTTGTAGATGATGGCGCAGCCAATATCACCATTGGAAAAGAACTGGGATTCATCACCCTGCAACCATTGAATGCCGAAGACTGGCGTGAAAAACTAGAAAAGCTCCTATAATTATTTAGGAGCTTTTCTGTATAGATAGATTGCAATAAACGTATATAGAATGTTCGGAATCCACACCGCTACGATAGGCGGAGTACTCCCGTTGACAGCAAAGGTTGCCGAAACTGTTTGGAACAGAATGTACGAGAAACTGAGCGCAAGCCCCACACCTAAGTGCAATCCCATACCGCCTTTTATCTTCCTGGATGACAGGGATACGCCGATCGTAGTCAGGATAAACGCCGCAAAGGACATGGCTATGCGTTGATAATATTCTATCTCAAATTCCTTGATATTAGCAAATCCTCGCTTTTTCTGCTTGTTGATGTACTCTTTCAGTTCGGGACTGGTCATGGTCTGTTGCTGTCCCTTCATGATAAGGAAGTCCTGCGGTTCCATTTTTATAATGGTATCCAGACGGTCGCCACGCGTAATCTTCTCACGCATACCCTCCATTTCGCGTATCATATAATTCTTCACCGTCCATTTGTGTACGGATGCCGTGTCATAAGTAATGCTGCGGGCTGTGAGGTGGGCAACCAGTTTCTTATCATCAAACTTATCCAGCGAAAAGCGATAACCGGTTTTGTTATAATCTTCATAACGCTCTATGTAGGCAATAACGCCGCTATCTACCTCCAACTGCACATTGCGCACATAGTCTTGTTTCTTTTTCTTCTTGTAGCGGTCCTCAAAGTTCAGGCGGGTCACGTTTCCTTTAGGAATCACATACGCTCCCAATCCGAAAGTAACCACCGAAATGATGGCAGCCGAAATCATATAAGGGCGCATCATCCGCTTAAAACTCATACCGGTAGAGAACATGGCTATGATTTCCGAATTTTCCGCCAACTTGGATGTAAAGAAGATAACAGCAATAAAGACGAACAGCGGGCTGAACAGGTTTGAGAAATAGGGGATAAAGTTCATATAATAATCAAATACAATCGCTTTCAGCGGAGCCTTGTTATTGATAAACCTATCAATATTCTCGTTTACATCAAACACTACTGCAATGGAGATAATGAGCGCAATAGCGAAAAAATAGGTTCCCAGAAACTTCTTAATGATGTATGTATCCAGTCTCTTTACCCATTTATCCAGTTTCAGCCAACTGATGTCCGGCTTCCACTTACTTTTGTCCTGCCTGGGCGAGTCCGTGTTTGTCTTGAACCAATTCTTCATCTTTTATAAATTATAGTCTTGTAGATAAGCGTTTAACCATCATCGGTTTCCAAGTAGAGAAATCACCGGCAATGATGTGTTTGCGTGCTTCGCCCACCAGCCATAGATAGAAAGCCAGATTGTGGATAGAAGCAATTTGCATAGCCAGCAACTCTTGTGCATGAAACAAGTGACGCAAATAAGCACGACTATACGCCGTGTCTACATACGAAGCACCATCCGCCTCGATGGGTGAATAATCATCTTCCCACTTTTTATTGCGCATATTCATGATACCCTCTTTGGTAAACAACATTCCGTTGCGTCCGTTACGGGTAGGCATTACGCAGTCAAACATATCCACGCCGCGTTCTATACCCTCCAATATATTAATAGGTGTACCTACTCCCATCAGATAACGAGGCTTGTCCTTGGGCAGAATCTCATTGACCACCTCTATCATTTCATACATTTTCTCCGTCGGCTCGCCTACCGCCAATCCGCCGATGGCGTTTCCATCCGCACCTTTCGAGGCAATGTATTCCGCCGACTGCTTGCGCAAATCGGGATAAACGCAACCCTGCACAATGGGAAACAAGGATTGTTGATAGCCATACTTGGGTTCCGTTTCATTGAAATGCTTGATGCAACGGTCCAGCCAGCGATGGGTGAGTTGCATGGATTTCTTTGCATACTCATAATCCGCCGTTCCGGGAGTACATTCATCAAAAGCCATCATGATGTCCGCACCAATGGTACGTTCAATGTCCATCACTCTTTCCGGCGTAAACAAATGCTTGGAACCGTCTATATGGGAGCGAAATTCCACGCCTTCTTCCTTCATTTTGCGGATACCCGACAGGGAAAAAACCTGAAAGCCGCCACTGTCGGTCAGCATAGGACGGTCAAAACCGTTGAATTTATGCAGACCTCCGGCGCGTTCTATAATATCCAATCCGGGGCGCAAATACAAATGGTATGTATTTCCCAGAATAATTTGCGCCTTGATGTCGTCTTTCAACTCATGCAAATGTACACCCTTCACCGTTCCCAGTGTGCCCACAGGCATAAAGATAGGAGTTTCTATTTGTCCGTGGTCGGTGGTAACCAATCCGGCACGGGCATTGGATTTGGGGTCTGTATATTGTAAGTCAAAAGTCATATTATTTCTTTTCTTCTGTTGTTTGATTACTTATATTAAAGTCGATGGCACCATTCACCTTTTCGTTGGTAAGGGCCAAAGCCAATACTTCCTTAATATCTGATACATAGTGGAATGTCAATCCCTCCAGATACATCGGTTGTATTTCTTCAATATTCTTGCGATTCTCCTCGCACAAGATAATGTCTTTGATACCGGCACGTTTTGCAGCCAGAATCTTTTCCTTGATACCGCCTACGGGCAACACCTTTCCGCGCAATGTGATTTCACCTGTCATTGCCAAGTTCGGTCTCACTTTGCGTTGGGTGAGGGCAGAAGCCAGTGAAGTAACCATAGTGATACCGGCGGAAGGGCCGTCCTTAGGAATTGCTCCTTCGGGTACATGGATATGGATATTCCAGTTGTCGAATATGTCTTCCTTCAAGTCCAGCAATTTAGTATGCGCCTTGATGTATTCCAAAGCCAGCATGGCCGATTCCTTCATTACATCTCCCAAGTTTCCGGTCAAAGTCAGTTTTCCGCCTTTTCCCTTGCTCAAGCTGGTTTCTACAAACAAGATTTCGCCTCCCACTGCTGTCCATGCCAAGCCGGTAACCACACCTGCGTATTCATTGCCTTGATACTTGTCACGGCTATATTCCGAAGTACCCAGGTATCTGCGCACATCGGCAGGTTTTATTTCATGTGTCAGTTCGTAACCGTCACGCGCAAATTCCAATGCAATTTTACGCATCACTTTGTTTATCTTCTTTTCCAGTTCGCGCACACCGCTTTCACGGGTATAGTTCTCCACGATATATTCCAAAGCCGGCTTGGTGAACTTCACATATTCCTTTTTAATACCATTGGCTTCCAATTCCTTCGGAACCAAGTGGCGGCGGGCTATTTCCACCTTTTCTTCTGTGATGTACCCACTTACTTCGATCAGTTCCATACGGTCCAGAAGGGCAGGAGGGATAGTACCCAGATTATTGGCTGTAGCGACAAACATCACTTTCGACAAGTCATAGTCTACATCCAGATAGTTATCGTGGAATGCATTGTTTTGTTCCGGATCAAGCACCTCCAGCATTGCCGAGCTGGGATCTCCGCGGTGGTCGCTTCCCAATTTGTCTATTTCGTCCAGGATAATCACCGGATTGGAAGACTCTGCTTTAATCAGACTCTTGATGATACGTCCCGGCATGGCGCCGATGTAGGTTTTACGATGTCCGCGTATTTCGGCTTCATCATGTACGCCACCCAGTGACATACGTACATATTTACGCTTCAAAGATGCAGCGATGGAACGTCCCAAAGAAGTTTTACCCACTCCCGGAGGGCCATAAAGACAGATGATAGGCGACTTCATATCTCCTTTCAGCTTTAATACGGCCAAGTGTTCCAAGATGCGTTCCTTTACCTTCTCCAGTCCGTAATGATCCTTGTTCAATGTCTTTTCGGCATTGTTTATATTCAGATTGTCAGTGGTATAAACATTCCACGGCAGGGCCAGCATAGTCTGCAAGTAGGAGAGTTGTACATTGAAGTCGGGCGACTGAGAGTTGGTACGCTCTAGTTTTGAAACTTCTTTTTCAAAGAGTTCCGCCATTTCCAGGCTCCACTTCTTTGTTCTTCCTTTTTGGCGCAGTTCATCTATTTCATCTTCCTGTCCGCCTCCCAGTTCATCCTGAATGTTCTTGATCTGTTGTTGCAAGAAGTATTCACGTTGCTGGCGGTCAATATCTTCGCGTGTACGCAGCTGGATAGTTTGCTTAATATCAGCTAGTTGCACTTCACGATTCAGTATTTTAACGAGTATATACAAACGGCCTTGCAGGCTGGTTGCTTTCAGCAGTTTTATCTTTTCCTCTACCGGAATAGGGAAATTGGCACAGATAAAATTAACCAGTATTTCCGGATTATCCAGATTCTTGATAGCAAATACAGTGTCGGGGCTCATCTTTTCAGAAGTCTCGATGTATTTACTGGTCAAATCCTTGCAAGTATCAATCAGCGCCTTGAATTCATCCGTTTCCTGTCCTTCATTATCTTCCGGCAATGGGGTCACCATCCCTTTCAGATACGGAGAAGTCTTCGTAATATTATCCAATTCTATTTTAGGACCGTTGGACTGCATAATGACAGTTGTGTTTCCGCCCGGCATTTCGAATATACGTAGAATCTTTCCAATGACTCCCACATGATGCAAATCATTAAAACCGGGATCGTCCATATCTCCCTGTACCTGGCAAACCACCGCTATCGGAAGTTTCTTCTTATATGCTGCATTTACTAATTTTAAAGTGCTGGGACGTCCGATAGTCACCGGCATCACCACTGATGGGAACATCACCATGTTACGCAAGGGCATAACCGGTATTTCTTTATTAAATTCTATAGCCGAAACATCCTCCATATCTGTTTGGATTTCAGCTAACATAGAGATATCATCGTTTTCTGCATTCAACAAAATATCCTCTTTCTTATTCCTCTTAATCATAGTTCTTTTTCCTATTGTGTTAAATTGGGCTCTCTACCCAAAACGGGGACAAAGTTAATCATTCCTTGTCGAATAAGGAAAATTCATGTGCACTAAATGAGCATTAAAAATCAAATATTTCCTAATAATTGGAGTATTTGGAGAGATTTATCTATTTTTGGCAACAAATTTAATAAATGAAGCATGCCGAATCCTTATTTTTCTTTTAAACAATTCACTGTTTATCACGACCGTTGCGCCATGAAGGTGGGCACGGACGGAGTATTGCTGGGAGCGTGGACAGATGTCCATTCCGCCCGTTGCGTTCTGGACATCGGGACGGGAACCGGATTGATTTCCCTGATGCTGGCACAGCGCTGTGATGCCCGGATTAAAGCCATTGATATTGATCGGGACGCAGTGGAACAGGCTAAGGGAAATATAGCGGCATCTCCGTGGAAGGACAGGATAGAAGTGGAGTTGCAGGATGTATGCCGATACAGTCCGGATACCCGGTTTGATGTGATCGTTTCCAATCCGCCCTATTTTGTCAACTCTTTAAAATGTCCCGATGAACAGCGAAACACGGCACGGCATACCGATAATCTTGATTTTGAGAATCTTATTGCCGCTGTATCCCGTTTACTTCACGCCGAAGGGACATTTTCGGTAATTATCCCCACAGATGGGATGGATGTTTTTCTATCAACAGCCCTTCGGTATGGGCTACATTTGTCTCGTCAAACCTTGGTGCACACCAAGCCGGGAGCCATTCCCAAACGGGTGTTGCTGGCATTCAGGCGACAGCCCGTGCAGTGTGTGGCCAACGACTTGACTATAGAATTATCACGCCATGTATATAGTGATGAATACACGGCGCTGACTAAGGATTTTTATTTAAAGATGTAGGGCAGCCTTTCCCTTCAAAAGCGGCTCTTTCTACACATCTCATTAACATTTCCAGTAACGCTGTTGCCCACCGTAGGGGCGGCCCCGCATGTCCGCCCGAAAGCATAAAGTGAACTATTTTCGGGCAGACACATGGGTCTGCCCCTACGGGAAATGTTAACGGAAATGTGTAGAAAGAGTAGCTCTCTCAAGAGGGGATGAGAATAGTATCGACACTATTAACTATTTCTTAGACAAACGCCGCAACAAATGCCTGTTCAGTTCAAATAAATGACTATGACGATAGGTAAACACATCACCCTTAGGCTTCAATCCGCTGAAGTATTCCGATATCTGCTGTAAGAGACTGAAAGGTTCATCCTCTTTTTTTTTATCAGAAGTGATAATATTCAATCCATGCGGAATCAATTCCACCTCTATATCTTCATCTGCCATCAGAGGATCACCGTCAAAGTGCAACACCCCGGGTTTAGACCGGTGAATCTTTATCTTTTTGGTGCGCAGCGTCTTAATGCGGCTATTCTGATCAATCGTCTTATTGAACAGTTGGAAAGACAAGGAAGGTACATCCAGCACCGTAAAAGGTTCCAGTATGGTAACATCCATCAGCCCATCCGTAAGCGAAGCCTGCGGAGCAATGTAAGCGTTGTTCCCATATTGGGAAGCATTGGCGCACGCTATCAGGAATGCCTTATATTTCACTGTCCCTTCCTCATTCTCTATTTCATAAGTTTCAGGCTTATAGTTCAGACTTTCGTGCAATGTATTTTCCAGATAAGTCAACAATCCGCGCTTGCCGGAATCAGCAAACTTCAAGCTGACAAATGCATCAAAGCCCACTCCGCACGTACAGAAAAAAGGAATATTATTTATCTTGCCATAATCAATGCAAAGGCGGTTTCCTTCATTTATAATATCAATAGCAGCTTTGGGCTCCAAGGGTATTTGCAGGTGACGCGCCAATCCGTTTCCCGATCCGCAGGGGATAATGCCCAGTGCCGTGTCGGTATGTACCAGCGAACGTCCTATTTCGTTTATCGTTCCATCTCCTCCAATGGCCACTACCATATCCACCTTTTCCCGGGCGGCTGTGGCTGCAATCTCTACGGCATGACCGGCATATTGCGTTTTTACCACAGTATAGTCATAAAGCGTACGGTCTATACGCTCGTCAATCCACTCCAATATGGCCTTTTTTCCCTGTGTTCCCGAAATAGGATTTACAACAAATACAATTTTCTTCTTTGTGGTCATACTTTAACTTTGGTAGTTTAGCTCTTTTTCAAACGCAAAAGTAATACAATTTGTTTATAACCACCCAAAATCCTAAAAGTTTTGATGTTCCTAAATATTTTTTTTGAAAAAAAGAACAACAGGTTACAGAATTTACTATCTTTGCAGCCTGTTTTGACGGGAACACCCTAGGAAACAGAATGTATTAGTGAGTTTATATACATTATTTAATGTAGGCCGACGAGGCTTACACATACAATAGGATATGGGATTATTACAAGACAAGTTAAGTAAATTCAGACAGCCTCAGATGTACATGGAAAGAGGCGTATACCCTTATTTTCGTGAGATTGACAGTGCTCAGGATACAGAAGTCATGATGGATGGCAAGAAGGTTCTGATGTTCGGATCCAATTCTTACATGGGGTTAACACACGACCCGCGAATCATTGAAGCTGCAATAGCCGCTACTCGCAAGTATGGTACAGGATGTGCAGGATCACGTTTCCTGAACGGAACTCTTGACCTTCATATACAGTTGGAAAAAGAACTGGCCGAATTCGTCGGAAAAGACGAAGCATTGGTTTTCCCTACCGGATTTACAGTAAACGAAGGAGTTATTCCTTGTTTGGTAGACCGTAACGACTACCTTATTTGTGACGACCGCGACCACGCTTCTATCGTAGACGGCCGCCGCCTTTCTTTCGCCACTCAGTTGAAGTACAAACACAATGACATGGAAGCACTTGAAAAAGAGCTTCAGAAGTGCAAACCCGAATCGGTGAAGCTGATCATTGTGGATGGCGTATTCTCTATGGAAGGTGATTTGGCTAAACTGCCCGAAATTGTTCGCTTGAAAGAAAAGTATAATGCCAACATTATGGTGGATGAAGCTCACGGTATGGGTGTATTCGGACATCAGGGACGTGGCGTTTGCCATCATTTCGGACTGGCAGATCAGGTAGACCTCATCATGGGTACTTTCTCTAAATCCTTTGCTTCTATCGGAGGATTCATTGCTGCCGATAAAGATACGATAAACTGGGTGCGTCACACCGCACGTTCTTATATATTCCAGGCTAGTAATACTCCCGCAGCTACTGCTGCTGCTATGGCTGCCCTTCATATTTTCAAGACTGAGCCCGAACGCCAGGAGAATTTGTGGAAAGTGACCAATTATGCATTGGAAAGTTTCCGTGAGGCAGGTTTTGAAATCGGCGACACCGAAAGCCCTATTATTCCGCTGTATGTTCGCGACACGGACAAAACATTTGAAGTAACCAGAATGGCTTTTGATGAAGGCATCTTTATCAATCCGGTTATTCCGCCTGCTTGTGCACCGCAAGATACATTGGTACGCGTGGCTCTGATGGCAACTCATACCAAAGAACAGGTAGATATTGCCGTAGAAAAGCTGACTAAGTGCTTCAAGAAACTGGATATTATAAAATAAGATATTCCTATCATAAGATGCAGGCTGCCTCTAGTAAAGGCAGCCTGTTTTTGTATAGTTCAATCAAGTGTTTCAACCTGCAGAACAAAGTGTTTCACACCGAGAAACAAAGTGTTCCGTACCGTGAAACAAAGTGTTTCAACCGTATGAAACACTTTGTTTGAATGCTTGAAACACTTTGTATCGCTTGATGAAACACTTTGTTTGGTTACTTGAAACACGCTAGGCGGTAGGTTGAAATGAACCATACATTAAGGAGTTTGGGGACAAATCGACAGATAATCGGGACAAATCAATAGGGCAATCGGGACTAAATGGGACATATTTAACGAGAAATGAGGGCACTGCTCTCATCATTTAGCTCATCTCTCATACTTGCTCTCATCACTAAAATGCCTTGCACATAGCAGTTTTAGCTTCATTGATGAGAGCATGAGAGATAAAATACAAACAGTTTGTTTTCCAGGGGGCGCTGAGAGTCCTTAGAAATCTTTTTCTTTCAGCAACTCCAACATCTCCTCCTTGGTCAACTTATGGGCAAGATCACTTCCATCCAGCAATGAATCGGCCAAAGACTTCTTGGTTTGATGCAGACGGATAATCTTTTCCTCGATGGTCTGCGTGGCAATAAGCCGGTAAACCGTTACGGGGCGTGTCTGCCCAATGCGATAGGCGCGATCTGATGCTTGGTCTTCAATGGAAGGATTCCACCACGGATCCAGATGAATGACGAAATCGGCAGCAGTCAGATTCAATCCCAATCCTCCGGCTTTCAGGCTGATAAGGAATAAGGGTTGCGTACCTGTCTGAAATTCTTTCACCAGCTTGTTTCGTTCTGGCAAAGAAGTAGAGCCATCCAAATATAGATAGTCGATGTGTGCCTTGTCCAGTTCCTCGCGTATCAGCCTTAGATGCGAAGTGAACTGGCTGAAAACCAACGAGCGATGGTTATTCTTCATCAATTCTTCAACCAGCTTCATAAATGCAGAGGATTTGGCCGAAGACAAATTCAACTCCGGATACACCAGTGAAGGATGGCAGGCAGCTTGGCGGAGTTTGGTAATCTCTGCCAATGTCTGTATGGCAGTAGCCGATCCTTCTTCCAAATTGCTGATCGCTTCCCGACGCAAGTTTTCATACAAGGCACGTTCCTGTTCATCCAGTTCCACATGCAAGGTTATTTCCGTCTTTTCGGGCAATTCATCCAGCACTTCCGTCTTTGTGCGCCGCAAGATGAAAGGTTGAAGTAACCGTTTCAACTGCTTCTGCCTGTTCTTGTCACCGTTCTTCTCAATGGGAGAGATAAACTTCTCTGTGAACTGCTGGAAACTGCCCAGCAAACCGGGATTGGCAAACTGAAAGAGATTCCAGATCTCGCCCAAATGGTTTTGCAAAGGAGTTCCGGTAAGCAAGAGCCGGAAAGCCCCATTCAGTTCCATGGCAGCCTTGGACATTTTCGTTTCCTTATTCTTTATGGTATGCGCCTCATCCAAGGCAATGACATTCCATTCCTTGGCGGCTAAAGTTTCCGCTTCATTGATCAGCAATCCGTAAGTGGTGATCACCACATCATATTCGGAAGCATTCTCTACCAAGGCTTTACGGTCACATCCGGTGTCATTCATCACCAATGGAGTGAGCGAAGGAGCGAACCGTTCCAGCTCGTTTTTCCAGTTGAGCACCACCGAAGCGGGGGCTACCACCAATGATGCACCCTGCTTGCCGCGAGATAACATGACGGCGATGGCTTGCAAGGTCTTACCCAAACCCATATCGTCTGCCAAGCAAGCACCTGCACCCCAATAAGCCAAGCGGGACATCCAGTGGAAACCATCTATCTGATAGTTACGCAACTCTGCTTTCAATTGCTTGGGGATGGAGAAGTTCTCTTTTTCAGCAGCTTCCATACGTTCTATCAGTTTGCTGAAAGCAGGGTTCTTTTTCAGTTGCGCACCTTGTTCCTCCAGTTCCAATAAAGAGTTTGCGGTGAGGGAGGAGAGTTTCAATTTTCCCTTTTCTTCGGTAAAGAAGGAGTCCATGGCCTGTATCTGTTTCCGCAGGCTTTCGCTGAGGGCGATAAATTCGTTTGCGGACAGAGAGATGAAACGCCCTTTGCTTTCGCGCACCTTTTGTATCAGGTCTGATACCTTTATAATGGTTTCGGTATCAATTTTCAGTTGCCCGTCTATTTCAAACCATTGTCCGGCTCCTTTCACGGACAGGGAAAGGTCTTTGAAGTCGGCACGTCCCTTGATCGTCATTTTCGTGCCTTGCGGCCATTCTATCCGTATGGCATCCAGGTGCTGATGCAGAATTTCCAGCATATCCAGGCATTGGTAGGCGGTGTCGAAATAGAACACATCTTCCTCCGCATCCTGTTCTTCACTGATGGGTTGCAGCCATTCCAATACTTTTTGCAACTGCTTGTTCTCTTTGTTGAAATTGCGCACGGCTTGCACTCTTTCTTCACCCATACTACCCATCACGCTGGCATTGCCTTTCCCGGCTTTGCAATAGGGAGGATGGGTGACAAACGGTTTCACAAAAAGTTCTGCCTTTATTCCTTCACCCATAGGTTGCAACTGGACTGTGATCAGCGTGTCAGCCTCTACCTTTTTAATTTGCTTTTCGTTTTGAACAAGGTCGGAGTGAACGGTAAGCACCCTGCTGAGTTGCGGCAGAAGTGCAGCCAATTGCTTTTCGGATTCCTTAGGGAAGTCTTTTATCTCCATCAGGATATTCAGCAAATCACGTTGGGAAGAAGATAGTTCTACAACATGAAAGAGGAAATCAGTTTCTTTTCGCAAGATGAAATTGCTGTTTATTTTGGTATCGCCCACATTGTTCTCTATCCGGAATCCCTTGGAAGTCTTTGTCACTGTGATCTGTGGTTTCTCCTTCGTAATGACAACGGGTGTTTCCGGTTGATACTCCGAGAAGACCAATGGATAGCCTGCCAATTCTGCCAGGGCTTTAGCTCCCTGTAACTCCCATGTTTCATTATATCCCCATCCGCTGGAAGCATAATGCTTCACATGGGTGGACAGTAATTTATCCCTGTCGTTCATTTCGGGTATGCCTATCTGGAAGGTAGATAGGGCGATGTTTCGGCCTTTACTCCACGTCACTCCGTCCTTTGACTTCTGAAGTCTTGGAGTAATTTGTCCAAAGTCATTGATATAATAGATGATTCGGCTTAGTGATTGCGCCTTCTCTTTTACAACTGCTTTGCCTATCGTTTCCTCCGGCGCAGTCTTTTCAAGCAAGGTGGAAATGATTTGCTCCCATCTTTCCACCTTTTTATAAGGAGGTAGAAGGGGTGAAAGTCCTGTTTGTTCTCTCAGTTCATCCGCTCGGGTTATGAAAGGCATGAAGTCTTGCGAGCATTCCAGTTGAAGCAACTTCAAATCTTCTCTATCAATCATTCCCCGGACGGCTAGATCGCTTATCTCTACTTTATCGTCCAGGTGGAAATGCCGGATAATCAGCCAACTAAGCAATCGGGGAAGCGCATACAGGTTGTTCCCATAAGTCACGATCTCTTGTACTATAATATCTGTTCTTTCTCCCAAAAGGTGCCATAGTAACAATTTAACCGGAAGGGAGAGAAGGCTACGGGTCAGCTCCTTTTTCTTTATCAGTGCAACCAGCTTCTTTTTAGAAGTAGGCGTGTTGTCATTATACAATGCCAATATATAAAAAACATCATATAATGGATTATAAAAGAAAGGATCACCTGATTCTTTCAGTGCCCGTTGATATGCTTTTAAGGCTTCTGCATTTCTCCCTTGATATTGTAGGGAGAGTGCCTGTATGGCTTGATACAGAGGCTGATCGGACAAAGAAAGTTTCTGGAACTCATTGAATTTACCCGATAGCACGTATTGATAAAATGCATATTCGGCTTTAAACTGAAGGCGTACATCTTGAGGAAGTTTTTCATTCTCCAAATAACCGTTCCTCAGGCATTCCACATCCGGTTGTTGCAACTCCATCACCCACTGAAAGGAGTAAAGATAGAAAGCTGACGTAATAATATCAAGTGAAAGCTGATTGAAGAAAGGCATCCACTCTTGATATGCGGGCATATACTGGATGATCGAAAGAAGAGTGTTATCTTCTATATAATGTGGAATATTCAATGGTTCATCTTCTCCTTTTTGGATGTAGGCACGAAAGGCAGTAAGCCAGTTCTTGCCTAGCCATTCGTGTTGGTTGATGAGAGGCTGACTGAGAAACTCCTTCGGATCACGTTTTATATCTGTTAGGATTTGTACATGAAGCCGACTTGGCAACTTATATTTCTTTTTGTTCTTGTAATAAGGATCCGAAACAATGAGGAGCTTTCTGTCATCTATCAGTTCTTTCAGATATTGCTTCATTTTAACCTCTGGTATATCCGTTTCTCTTGCAAAAGCCCTTATATCAGCAGCAGCCGAATCTATAGGGAATAGTCTCCATGCCAGTTCCCTTAATAACTTAGACTTATGATATTCAGCCTGATCCATTGATGTTTCTCCAAAAAGGTGGTTTGCCATATTATTACTCTGCTATATGTTTTTTTACTCCCCAAAGATAGGAATATTCCATTATACGGCAGAGTAATAATAGAAGTTTATGGCAAAAAAGTAGAAATTCTATTCTGTTTTCAGGCTATCCACCGGATTGCCCCGTGCACTCCAATAACTATGTATGCTGACCGTGATAATAGTTATTGCCATTACAATAAGAACAGGAGAGAGGAAATTCCATAACCCAAGGGGAGTGCGATAGGCAAACTGTTCCAGCCAATGTTGCATCAGCAGCCATGTCACCGGTATGCCATTGATATAGGCTATCCATATCTGCCACAAAAAGGATCGGTTCAGTATCCATAAGACCTGCCAACTGCTAGCACCGTGTACTTTGCGGATAGCAATTTCACGCGTGCGCTGGCGCACAGCATACCATGAAATGCCAAACAGTCCGAAGCAAGTGAGCACCAATGCTATGAGTGAATAGCTGATCAGGATTTTAGAGAGTATGATCACTTTATTGTTACGCTCCATGAACAACCGATGCATATCTACATACTGAAATTCCTTGCCATTATTCATTTCCTTCCATAGTTTTTCAATTCTTGCCAACGTCTCTTTACGCTTTTCGGGAATAAGCCTGACCTGCATATACATAGCGTTTTTTGTCAAATTGCTTTCAGTAACAAATGAAAGTTGCTGTGCGGCTACCTCTTCTTCCAGCGAATTGAATGGGAAGTTCTCAATGATTCCTGCAATAATGCTGAGTGTATCACTCATGGTATCAAACTCATTCAATTTATGTCCTATCCGGGAAGCATCAATCTGAAGTAAACGTGCATAGTTTTCATTAATAAAAACAGGATGGGCATACTCCTGACGGGCCTTTGCCGGTGGCAATCCTGCTATCTGCCGGATATTCATGGTTGAAAGGAAAGTAGTATCCGTAGGAATATGTATCATATAAAAGTGTTTCACACTGCCGTCAGCCTGCTTTATAGGAAGTTCACGCATCCACGAATTTAGTACGGAACCCATAGAGAGAGTCATTGATTCTATTCCATTCACTTTTGATAATTCATGATAGAAAGGGGCGAGGGGAGAAGTGTACATACCTCCCAATTCTATGGTGTTCTCATAGCGATAGGCACGGGATTTGATTAAGTCCATCTGGCTTTGTGCAACAGTGGTAGCATAGACCAATCCTATGGACAGTAAGAACTGCATGGTAACAAGTACCCATATCAACCGTTGTTTCTTCTTGCCGGTATAAGTCTGACGATATTCACTCAGCGTTTGCCGGGATAACCTGTGACTGATATATATCCCCGGAATTACCGCCATTATAAAGATAAACAACAAGAGTAGCGGCAGTACTTGCCAACTGAAAAAGAAAGAAAAGGAGAGATGTGCCGAAAACAAATCATTAAACCAGGACAGCAGATCATTGATAAGCAGTAACGACAGCAGGAATGCCAACGACACCGTAAAGGCGGCATCACAGAATAATTGAGTGCGGATTTCTTTTAGTTTGGCTCCCATCAACTTTTCAATGTGTATCATTTTGAGTTGTTGCAGTGTGCGCGACACACTCAGATTGGTGTAATTGAAACAGGCTATGATGAGTACAAGTAACGCCGAGGCAAGGCCGATGTAGAGCAATGGCACATCGCTTTGCTGGAAGTAGGGGAGTTGTTGTTGCTTGCTGCTACGACCTGTATTGAAATACAGATCTTTAATCGGATCTATATAATATTGTGTTTCTCCGGGGGCTAAAGTCGGAATTTTATCTTCTTTTATTTTTTCCTGCAATACGGCGGCAGAGCTACCCGGTTGGAGCTTCAACAGAGTGGGGCCTCCCCAAAACTGCCCCAGCGTACTGGTAAGTAAATCAAAATGCAGGAAAGATTGTTGGCGTTCTTTCAGAATGGCAGCTACCTTATAGGTTTTTACTTCACCTCCATCACCTGTTATTTCCAGAGTTTCTCCAATGCCACCGTGGTTGCCGAATAGTTTGTGGGCAAATGCCTCGCTGACTGCAATCTTATCGGGGGTGGTCAGGACTTCCGTCAGGCTACCTTCCAGTGCTGTATAGGTAAAGAAGTCGCTTAAAGTAGAATCGGCGCAAATGAATAGTGGATTCTCGTAGGTGGTTTCATTATATTTACAGTTATCCGCAGGTATGCCATTCATGCGCAATACCTCCTTTACTTCGGCATACTTTTCTTTAATTTGCGCGGTTGCATCTGATGTGGCATAAGTTACTTTTATTCCTTCTTCCATAGGGGAGTCTTGGCGTACTGCATAGATGGATCCACGCTCGGAATTATTTTTCTCTATATTATATTCATGGATAAAGAATGTCATAAGCAGGTTGGTGCATCCCAAGCCTACAGTAAGACTGACTAATGAGATGATGAAGAATAATTTATTCCGCCACCAACTGCGCAATATGAATTTGATATTTAGAAAAGTATTCATTCCTTTTATTATTTTATTTATCCAACAACGTAGAGAGAAGATCACCCCCAAATAGTTATCATTTCACCGTAGGGGCAGATTGAATCTGCCCGATAACAGTTTACTTTGTGTATACGGGCGGATTCAATCTGCCCCTACGGTGAAATGGCATTGCTTTTGACATACTGAAGACTCTAAATCTTCACCTCATTCACTACCTGTCCGTCAAACAGATTGATTGTTCTTCCTGCATAGCCGGAATCGTGCTGAGAGTGTGTTACCATTACAATAGTAGTTCCTTCCTTATTCAGTTCCGTCAAAAGTTCCATTACTTCTTTACCATTCTTTGAATCCAAATTACCGGTAGGCTCATCGGCAAGGATCAGTTTGGGATTAGCCACCACAGCACGGGCGATAGCCACACGCTGCTGTTGACCTCCGGATAATTGTTGCGGGAAATGCTTTACGCGATGGGCAATAGCCATACGGTTCATAGCTTCTTCTACACGGCGCTTGCGTTCTGCTGCCGGAATACCCATATATAATAAAGGTAACTCTATGTTCTCGAATACATTCAATTCATCAATCAGATTGAAGCTCTGAAAAACAAAGCCAATCACTCCTTTACGTAAATTGGTGCGCTGCGCTTCGGTAAATTTGGAAACATCTGTGCCATTTAGTTCGTAAGTTCCACCGGTAGGGTTATCCAATAGCCCAAGGATGTTTAATAAGGTGGACTTTCCACAACCTGAAGGCCCCATGATAGCAACAAATTCACCTTCTTTTATTTCTAGATTGACATTATTGAGCGCCCATGTCTCCACTTCTTCTGTCTTGAAAATCTTCTGTAAGTTTACTGTCTTGATCATAATGTTTATGTTATTAGATTGTTATTGTTTTCTATTTGTCTTATTCTTTATTAGCACAATAATTATGCCGTTGATTTATTATATTGATAATTAGCTGTTTATCTTTTAATAAGTTAAGTTCTCCATGTGCGTTTCTGCACTATTGGCGTGCGAATACGCACGATAATTATTTCATCTATTCACTTTTAATTACCTCTGCCGGGTTCTCATTGGCTGCTTTCCACACACGCCAACCGATGCTGGCAGTGATAATTAACGCAATGCCTATGAATATATAAATGAATGATAAACAACCCATTTCAATTTGTCTGTTATATCCCTCTATCCATTTCTTCATGATCAGATAAGAAACAGGGAAAGCTGTTATAGAAGATAAGATCAATAATGACAGATATTCCCTGAAAAACATCTTGGTGATAGTTTTTACTGTCGCACCATTAACTTTCCTGATAGCAATCTCCTTGCGACGTTGCTCACAAGTAAGGGTAACCAAGGAATATATTCCGAAAATAGAAATAATAATGCATATTATAGATGCAAATTCCAGTAATTTGTGCAAGGCATTTTCAGAACGCAGATAATGGTCATATTCTTCATCTTCACTGAATAGGCGTAATACCTTATCAGGATATTCTTCTTGATACATTTTTTCTATCAAATGTTTGCATTCCGGCCAAGTTCCTTCTTTATATTTGAACATGATACTGGCGCGGAACCACAAATGCTTCTGTTTTTCAGTATTTATAAAGGCTGTATTCGATATCTTTGTTGTAGGAGATTTATACTGACAATCCTTCACAATACCAATGACAGCAAACGATTCGTCAAAACCTTCCGGATAGATGTGCTTTCCGATGGCTTCTTGTATTTTCCAGCCCAATGTACGAGCCGTTGATTCTGTTATCAACAAATCCGTAGCCAGTGATTTCTCAGAGATCCATTCGCCGGAAAGCAGTGTCATGCCATAGAATTTGCAAAAATCTTCACTGGCTAATATCATATCAAGTGGTTCAGGTTCTTTCACAGGTTTATCCAGACCATCCCATTTATTAATACCCATCATCATCATTGCTCCCGTAGATACCAAGGGATAATATTTAGGAGGAAGTGTTTCTGTTACCATCGGCAAAGCCGTTATTTTACTGCTCCAGGTATTCATGTCTACATTCATCCATATAGAAACGCTTCCGATATTATGGTGCACCATTCCAAGGTCTGTATGTTTCAAAAAATACAGTTGCCTGTTTATCGTTACAGTAGCAAATATAACGAAAAGGCATACTGATAATTGTACTATAATCGATCCTTTGCGGAATAGATTTTCTGTATGTCTTCCTTTTGAAGCACCCAATGAGGACTGCAAAGTACGTTTATGGAATAAGTAAATGGGCAAAATGGCAACCAGAGAGGCAATAATTGATATGCCTGCAATATACGCCAACGCTTCTCCATAGATAGTAGGACGTGAAGAAATAATGCCTGAATATTTTATGAAAACAGGCAATAATACTTCTATTAACAACATACCGACGAAAATAGAGGAAACAAGAGTCATCATATACTCTATAAACAATAGGGCGATCAGGGATAAATCAGAAGCCCCATTTACTTTACGCAGTGCCATTTCCTTTTTGCGTGCACGAATGCGATTGATAAATAACGTAAGATAGTTGACCAATGCACATATAATGATTAATATGCCGGCCACTGAAAAATAAACGATATAATTAAATGTAATAATCACATCATCCGAATGTAGAAAGTCCTTGTCATAATGAAGGGAAGTAAGAGGAGTAAGGAAAAAGGTGGTTACTCCTGTTTCTCCATATTTGTTCCGTTTCATTTCATCCGGAAAGTTTTCATTCATTTTATGCAAGAGAGCTTTTACATCTGTATTCTTTTTCAATTTCACTAGGGCTTGAAACATAGAATAGTCCCAACCAATTGCATAATTTATATCACCAATAAATGAATAGTGAAAAGAGGAATGTTCATCCCAACCAGTGACGACTGCACAAATTTTCTTTGTTTTTTGATTCAGTTCTATCTCTTTTCCCAATGGGTTTTCTTTTCCGAATAATTGGGTCGCCATATCTTGGGTTATCGCTATTTCCTGGCTCTCCCGTATCATAAAGTTTGTATTGCCATCCAATACTTTTATGTTCATCATTTGCATAAAAGTACTGTCGGCAGATGCCATATTTACTTGAAGCCATTTATTGTTGTTATTTAATCTGCATTTATGGATATTGAATACGCTATAATCTTCAATTTCCGGATAATGCTCTTTCAAGTAATGTCCTATAGGATGGGGTAATCTGCTGCTCACCTTTCCTTTGGCAAAGGAATCATTAACTCTGACTGCATAAATGCGGTTTGCATCCTGATGAAAAGCGTCATAAGTCATTTCATAGTGTATCCAATAAGCTGACAAGGCAAAACATACAAATCCTGTTGCCAGCCCCAGAATACTAATAACAGATTGAGTTTTATACTTAATCAGATTCCTAAATGCAATTTTTAAATAATGTGCTATCATCGTTTTATTCTGTTATTCGTTCTTAATTACCTCTGCCGGATTAACCCGTGCTATCTTCAAAATTCGGAAAAGAACAGTAAATGCTGTAATGACTGTTACCCCAAGGAATATTCCTGCCCAATACAGGATACCATCATCGAAGAATACCGTATAAGTCCCTTTCCATAACTGCAATACCGCATAGATTAAAGGGAATGCAACAACGGCAGATCCTAGCAACAATCCGATATAAAGGCGTGCAAACAAGAAAATAATTTGCTTCAATCCTGCTCCGTTTACTTTGCGGATAGCAACCTCTTTCTGCCTGCGCTCCGTGTCTAGTGTGATTGCCGAATAAACACCCAGCAATGTGATGATCAGGCTAACAAGAGAGAAAAATAAAATAACTCCTTTCAGCTTGTTCTCTATGGCTTGTTCATTGAATATATCTTCCAATAAGGTGGAAACTTTGAGTTGTACGCTGGATGGAAGCGCTTCTTTCAGCACTTTTTCTGCGAATTGTTTTACTTCTGCCGTCTTTCCGGGTTCACATTTTAAATAACAATGACCTACATAATAACTGAAATCAGTAGGCATAAAAACAAAGCCTTCACTCTTATTATATACATCGGCAATGAAATCAGCGCAAACACCACAAACGGTATAACCGTCAGAATAATTATACAAGGTAGTACCTAGCAGATCTTTCTTCATGCGCTCCATCAAAGCCTTATCTACCACTAAATCCTCTTTCGTTTCCAATGTCCGCCCCGATAGCATCGGTATATTCATAAACTGGAAAAAGTTATTGGACACACTCATTATACTTACATCAAGAGTTGTTTCGGAATTCTCTTTTTCCGTTTGCATTCCAGTGCCCGATATTCCTTGCAGATAACTTATATCAGCCAATAGCTTATCTTGCACACCGGGATATTGGGATATACGGTCTATCAATGCCAGCTTTTCTTCGTTCTTCATAAACCGGTAATCAATGGGGAAGCTGACTATATTCGCTTTTTCTTTCTCTGTCAGAGTATGGAAAAGAGTGGATGTTGTTTTTTCCGCCTGCATATAAAGAGCGACGGTGAATGCAATAAATATCCAGCAAATAAAGAACTGAATGCCTAAAAGAGTATTACGCATCCCGTGTTTGTTACGTTTCACTTTACTTCCAAAGATGCCGGTTTGGACAGATAGATGGCGTATGCGTAGCACTGTTATGAAGCACAACGCCATACATAATAATAAGATCATACCCATATATTCTGCCGCATGTATCAACAAGAGATTCTTTTCAATGATAAGCACAAAATTGAACAAAGTAAAGTTCAGATACGGGCTGAATATCTCTATCATGCAGAAAGTCAGCAAGAAAGCCAGCAAAGCGATAACTAGCGTTTGGGTAAACAGTTGATAAAATAATTGCCCGGTGCCACTGCCTATCACTTTGCGTATGCCATATTCACGATAACGGTTCAGGAATGTGCCTATCAGAAAATGGAAAAAGTTGAGAAGCCCTGTCAATAAGATTAACAGACCGATAATTAAAGTGATTCCCGCAAAATAAGGAGCGATGGATTTATTCCAGAAGGTTTGCCCGAAAGGGAGTGCAGAAACGGCTGTTTCTTCATCATACATACGGTACTTCATATTTGCAGAACGGAAATGAGCCTCCAGTTGTCCGGCTGTTTTCCCTTCATGAAGCAGTGCAAAGCCAAAGCCTCCGGTCATATTGCCGCGACCTCTGAATTGCAGTGTTCCTTCACTGTCATTCAGCGTCAACATATCCAGTTTTTTCAAGAAACTGAGACTGGTATTCAGTGGTATATCCTCTATCACGGCCTGTTATTCCGCCTGTACGCGGAGTAGTATCCGGAGCAGTAGAAAGGCGCTGCATCAGTATCATGCGCTTACCTATGGGATTTTCCAATTTACCGAATATCTTTTCTGCCAAGGAGCGGGTAAGTATTACTGCATTAGGAGTATGGGCAGCTACTTCCCAAGAACCTTGCAAAATTCGCGGAGTAAAGACTTTATGAAAGGACGAATCGACTTCCATCGTGTTCAGGTCATCATATGGCAGTTCTCTTCCTTCTTCTATTTCCACACTATAACTTCGCTCACGGGGGTAGACGGTAAAGGTATAATCCTCTACCTCTGCCACATTACGTTTGCGAAGTTCCTCTATCAGAGTTGCCGGAACACCCGAATAGACATCGCCTCCGGATAAATATAAATTAATATCCGCAATACGCTCCCGATTGGTAAAACAATGATCTGTTTCATCAATAAAACGGCTGCAATAAAGGCAGATGCTGAAGCATAATATACCCACAGACAACCCAATGATTGAAATCAGGTTCTGCATTTTGTACTTCAACAGATGGCGGATCGCTATTTTAATATAATGTCGTAACATACAGTTTATTGTGTTTGGTCGTTATTCTGTTTTTATAATTCTTGCCGGATCAATATTGGCAGCCTTGCGTATTTGTATGATCAATGTTCCCAATGAAATGACCATAACCAGTAATAAGGATATAATGAAGATACTAATGCCAATGGGTGCTTTCACGGCAAAATCCCGGGTGTACATCATTATAAGATAATAGGATAGAGGGACCGCTATGGCAAATGCTATGATTAAAACAATCATATATTTGCGGAATAGCAATTGATAAAGATCCTTTATACCTGCACCATTCATTTTACGAATGGCTATTTCCCGATAACGCTGGCGAATGTCAAAAAGAGAAATTCCCAACAGTCCTAGACTGGAAACAATGATGGCAATACTTGCAAAGATGGAGTAAATGGTTGCAGTCTGTCGGTCCTGGTTATACATCGCTTTGACTTCATCTTCCAGAATAGTGTATTCAAAGTCTTCGCTTCCATAGATTTTATATTCCAAATTGCGCAAGAAATCGAGCACTTCTTTTTTCTTGCCGGGAGTATAAGCTATCTGATAAAGATCACCGCTGAATCTGGCTCCTACAGGATAAATGGTAGGATGGACTCCTGATGCCAAATGCCCTTCAAAATAATCCTCTACAACCGCAACTATTGGTTGAAGGGAAACATTAGCATCTGCTCTTTTCCGATTTTCCTCTATCACTCCGGCACCGTCTATAGAGGTATATCCTAATGCCTTCATAGCAGCACGATTAACCACAATGACAGTACGCCTGTCTTCTTTATCTATTTGGGGAATCTCACCTTCAACCACCTTAATATTATATAGCTTAAAGAAAGTAGGGGTAGCATACCGAATATTCAATGAAACCTTTTCCCCTTTATCATTCAGATAGTTAGTACTGAATGTAGGAGTAATAATTTTTTCATAACTAGGTTCATATAGTTCTATAAACGGACAGGATTTCAGTTCACTATCCAATTGCCGGACGCGTTGTTGGCGCTCCTGAATACTTTCATAAGTATAACTGCTGAAATCTTTTGATTCATATACCAAATTGGCATTCATGATATTGTTAGTACGGAATCCCGGTTCGGTAGTTAATAACACTACTAACTGGCGATTAAAATAAAGCGAAAGCACTATCAGCAAGAATGTCATAATATACTGCATTCCCAGGAAGAACATACGTGAACGGACAGAATGACTTCCCAAACCGATAGAACGAATGGAAAGAATAGGAGAGGTATAGTTATACTTGATGTAAGGATAGATAGAAGTTACCAGCGGTAACAATAGCATAATTCCTAATGACAACCATCCATCAAAAGCCGTATATGAGAAACTAATGCCAAACAAATATTCGGTTGGCATCGAAGTGATCTCAATAATAAACCAGGCTAGGAGTAACGCACTCAGCACCAATAAAGTATTTTCTAACCAGATATGAGTAAACAATGTTTTGCCACATACCCCAAAAACCTTTTTTAATCCGTATTCTTTTCCACGCCTCAACATGGCTACCAAATAGAGATTAATAAAATTGAGTATCCCCGTAAGGAGCAATAACAAACATACCCCCATTAGAATAGTAACATGAGAATGGCTTCCCGAAAGAAACATAGTAGGTTCACTATCTGTGAAAGCTCTATTCCAATAGATCTCATTAAATGGCAGTAAAGAGAATGTAAATTTGCGAGTATCATACTGAGGATCATTCAAATAGCGTGGAATACTACCCAACTTATTAATCGCATCCAAATCTGCACCGGGCAGAAAACGGTAAAGTTCCGTATTCATACGCTCCCAATGTTCGGATAAAGAAGATGAAAGTACAATATCGAAATTGATAGTCGTTTTACATTCCGGTTCACCTAATATGCCTTCTATGGTAATATCCTTGCCATTAGAATAACGCAGCACTTTGCCCACCGGATTCTCGCGTCCAAAGATTTTGCGTGCATATTTTTCAGTTAGCAATGCCGACTGAGGAGCTTTCAGAGATACTTTGCCTTGTACCACCGGATATCGGAAAAGTTGAAAGAATATGCTGTCCGTTACAATGCATCGCGCCGGAAAACGGTTAACACCGTAGACTACATAATCCTTTTCTAAGGGAATGTAGGTAGTCATTGATTCTATGTAGCGTTTATCAATAGACACTGTATCATAGGTATATTGCTTGAGTCCGCTTGGTCCCCGGCTACCTTCCATGTCAACACAAATGGTATAAACCTGTTCCCTGTCAATACAATGCGTATCCACCGTCAACTCCCTGTAAATGTATCGCATCAGGATGATGCAACAAGCTAGGCTGAAAGCCAGTCCCAGCAAATTGATGATAGTATATGATTTAGAGCGCATTAAGAAGCGCAAAGCGTATTTCAGTGTTTTCATGTCCTATATGTGTTTATTCTGATTTGATAATTTTTGCCGGATCTATATTTGCTGCCTTGCGGATTTGCCATAACAAAGTTCCCAATGAAATGAGCAGAACTACAAGTAAAGCCACTAAGTATATGCCAACTCCAATCGGAGCTTTTACAACAAAATTACGTGTATATACATATAAGAAGTAGAAGGAAAAAGGCATTGCTACGACAAATGCTCCTCCTAGTACAACGACATATTTACGAAACAATAGCAGGTAAAGGTCACGCATACTCGCACCATTTACCTTGCGAATGGCAATCTCGCGATAACGCTGACGAATATCAAATAAAGACAAGCCAAACAAGCCAAGACAAGAAATAACAATGGCAATCATGGCAAATACGGAATAAATAGTCATTACTTGCCGGTCTTTGATATAAAGTTCTTTAATATCATCTTTCAACCAAGAGTAGGTAAAATCTTCGGTGCTATAAATCTCTTTTTCTTTCTGCTTTAAATAATCTATAACTTCTTTCTCTTTTCCTCTTTTCACAGAAATCAAATACTTACCGGAATTCGTTTCCCTCCCTACAACAAATGCCATTGGCTTTAATCCCTCGGTCAGATGTCCCGGATAGTAATCATCTATAACAGCAACTACCGGCATCAGTTTAGTTCCACCATCTACCCGTTCCCCATTGACCACCGACACCCAAAGCGGACTTTCACTTCTTACAAAAGCCTCCTCTCGATGAGTATAACCGAAAGCCTTCATTGCCGATTTATTCAGCACCATTTTCATATCCATCCAATTATCAAACTGTTTGGGTATTTCGCCATCCAGTACTTTCAAATCATATAATTGAAAGAATTTAGAAGAAGGGAATAAAATCTGTACTGATAATTGCTGACCTTTATCATTCAGCAAATTACTCGTACTTCCACCTCCCAATATACTATAATGGGAGTTCATCCACATTTCAATGTGCGGACATTCATTCAGTATCTGCTCTATGCGATCCTTACGCTGATAAAGTGCTTTTTCTTCTTCTTCTGATTTGCTCACCAAGTGATTCTTACTTTCGTGCTGCAAATCGGCCAACAAGATGTTTTCTGTTCGATACCCGGGGGGAGTATGAAGAAGGAAATTTAAATGTTTGTTGAAATAAAGAGAAAGTATAATCAGCAATATAGTGATAATATATTGAACAAAAAGGAACGACATACGGGTTATGGTAGAATGACGGCTTGTGGCTATGGAACGGATAGAAACCACTGGTGGCATATAATTATATTTAATATAAGGATAAATAGAAGTGAGGAATGGTAATAACACTATAAATCCCAAGGATAACTTCCAGTCAAAAGAAGAATAGGTTATGTCATCATGCATCAATCTATTAACCGGTATTTGCACCACTTCAATTAAAAGCCATGCTACAAACAAAGCTATAGCAGCAAGTACAAAGTTCTCCATCCATATCTGCAAAAAGAGTGGCAATTTATGTAAGCCGAATACCTTCTTAACACCATATTCCTTAGAGCGTTTCATCATAAATACCATATAAATATTGATGAAATTAAGGATGCCCACCAGTAATAATAATAATGCAACTCCGGAAAGTATATGCAGGTGGGTACGATTGCCAAACTTCAGACAGTAATCATACTGATCGTTCTTAATAGAGTTGTCAAAATAAAAATCTTGCCAATTAATGAATTTCCAACGACATAAGGCTCCATATTCGGTTCTTTTATAAACATTGCTGACTATATTAATCGCATTAATATTCACACTGGGAAGCAATCGCATCATCTGCATATCCATTCGTTGCCAGTTTTTATGTAATTGATGAGAAACAAGTAAGTCAAACTGAAGAATCGTTTTACAATCCGGTTCATCTATTACCCCTTGTATCACTACATTTTTTCCACTATACCCTAAGGTCTTTCCTAACGGATTTTCTTTCCCAAACATACGCTCAGCACAGCGACGAGTAATCAATGCAGCTTCAGGAGCATCCAGATGAGAATTGCCTGTCAATAAAGGATATGCAAAGAAATGGAAGAATGTGGAATCTACAGCCAATACATTCATTACATAATTTTTTTCTTCATAAATAACATTGTCTTGCTGTTCCAATACAATGTGGCATTGCTCAACAATGTAATCATTATTTACATAAGCAGTATCTGCGTCTTGCATATTTCCCGGGTGTACATTACCCTCAATGTCCCGTAAAGGAATCACAATATGTTCCGGATCAATACAATGCGCATCCACCGTCAGTTCCCTATGGATGTATCGCATCAGGATGATACAGCAAGCCAAACTGAAAGCCAGTCCCAGCAAATTGATGATAGTATATGATTTAGAGCGCATTAAGAAGCGCCAAGCGTATTTCAGTGTTTTCATTTTGCGTGTTTCATTTTAAAATCAACTCCTCCGCGTCACCAAAGGTATCATATCCTGTGACAACTACAAACTCTCCGGGCTGTAAACCTTCCGTTATTTCGTATTGCAACGGGTTTTGCCGCCCTATAGTCAATGGAACTTTTATAGCTTTGGTCTTTGATGCATTTATTTTATAAATCCATTGCCCACCAGTGGATTGGTAGAAATTACCGCGTGGAATCACAACAGCCTGTTCCGGCTGTCCCAACTCTATCTGTACCCGGAAACTCTTTCCTACACGAACATTCTCCGGCATATCTCCAGTAAACACCAAGTCTACATCAAACATACGATCTTTCACTTCGGGCACTACTTTGGTTATCTTCAACGGGTAACGCTTTCCCTGATAATTAACCGTTGCAGGAAGTCCTGTTGTGATCCGGTCGATGTAATATTCGCTCAATGAAGTATGAATCTTATATTGATCCAGCACCTTTATTTCGGCTATGCTTTCGCCCGATGTCACTTGTTGTCCCGGAGTTACCTTGACAAAACTCAGCTGTCCGCCGATAGGAGCTTTTACAACTAATCCTTCCAAGCGTTCCTCTGCACGTTTCAGCTTTTTGCCTTCCCGTTCCAAGTCATTGCTCAATAATTCTTTCCTGATGATGGTAACGGTAGAGTCATGCTTCAAGCTCTCCATTTGCAAGGCTGTATTCTTTAGTTTGTACTCATATTCGTCTTCGGATACCTGTAATTCAGCTTTGCTTTTGATACCCATTTTGTATTCTTCTTTATCCAGTCCGAAGCTTTTGCTCAGACGTTCCATCTCGTATTGTGCCTGTAGGGTTTGTTGCTTCAGAGTCAAGCTCTTTTGCTCCATTTCTATTTCTTTCTCTTTATAAGTGATGCGCTGCTTTGCCCATTCGTCGCGTTGGTCTTCGATGGAACGGATCAAGTCGGGGTTTGTCAATACTAATATAGTGTCACCCTGCTTCATCATGTTTCCTTCTTCTCCCACAATGCGGTCTACGCTGCCGGCTTCACGGGTGTTTACCTTGATGGTAAGAATAGGTTGCACCAATCCCTCCACATCCACGTACTCCATGAATTTATCATCCTTCACTTCGGCTATCTGAATATTATCCGTTTCGATGCGCAGTTTGCGAGGACCCAGCGAAAGGCTTATCACATAGATAAGGAAAATAATAAAGGCTAATCCGCCCAGCATATGGTAACGATAACGGATGTACCATGGCTTCTTTTCAATCTTTATATCCATTCGTTTTTTATTTTTAGTACGGTTATATTTTGTTTCTTCTCTGCATATCTTTATCGTCTGATGATGATAAAGCAATCGTTTGATATAGGTAAGACGATCGTCTCATCATTATAAGACGCTCGTCTGATATTGGTCAAACGGTTATGGTTTCGGTACAACACAAGAAATTTCTGCCTTTCTTAAGAAATCATATCCTGTCATGCTCCTTAAACCATAGTACAGGCTCCAATACGTTTTCAAGGCGGTTATATAATTTCTTCGGGCAGTATCCTTTTCTGTGATTGATGCGTTCAAGTCCAATATGGTTGATTTGCCCAAGATATAGAGGCGGCGCGCTACTTCATGGCGGCGTTCAGCCGTCCGGTCTGTTTTGGCTGCTACTGTTACCCGGTAGGCTTGCAGATTGAATTGGCGCACCATCTTGCATACATTCAGTTCAAAGTCTTTAATGCCCTGTTCAGCCTGCGTATCTACCAAGTCTACATTAGAACGGGCTACACGGACACGTCCTTTTCCACGTCCCCAGTCCAAAATAGGCAAAGAGATGCCGATACTGGCATATTGCTGATTCATGGGATTGCGATAGGAATCGGCAAACTTATTTCCGGTTTGCGATAGCCCGAATTGCACATACAGATCTGCTTTCAATCCGGCATTGGCCTTTGCAGAAGCCAGTGCACTACGGCTTTCCAGCTTTCTGCGTTCATATGTATCAGGCTCGGGACTATGCTGGAATGCATATTGCAGTGCTTCCTGAAGGGGAATCTCGAATTGAGGAATGCTGTCCTCCGGCACTACTCTCAGATGGACTTCACGATTGATGCCCAGAAAAGAACGGAAGGTCTGCATTTCATCTTCTACTTCTATGTTGGCATTCATCATATTGGTTTCTTCGGTCAGCTTGTTTATTTCCAGTTGCAACATTTCATTTTCGGTGATAGTACCTATATTATATCTTCCTTCGGCATATCTATATAAGGTGTCGGCAGAAGCATAATTGGAGGTTGCGATGTCGAGATTGGTTTGTGCCGTTGCCAGGTTAAAGAAAAGGGTACTGGTTTGTGAGGCTACCAGTTCCAAGGCTTCGGCATAGGCTTTGCGAGCTTCGCGATAACGAAGCGGTTCGATGCGGCGATCCCATTTCAAGGAGTTATATCCAAAGAGGGATTGTTCATAGCCCACTACTACGGGTTGGGTATTGTAGGCGATTATATCATCTTCAAATTCGTCAATGCGTTGTGTGGTGCTCTTTACAAACAAGCTACCTCCGGTGAACCATATGTTTTGGTTTATTTTCAGGCTGAGATCGGTACTCAGTTGGTCTTGCTTGATAAATTGGTTGGTTCCGTCCGGTTGCGTTATCTTGTTGATTTCCCGGTTCAGGGTAGGTGTGGAACTCAAAGTAACGGACGGCAGATAGTTTGCCCGGAAGAAGCGGAAGTTCCAGTAAGCTGCCCTGTAAGTGTGACGGGCAGCCTGGGCTTCCGGAGAGTTTTCTTGTGCTATTTCAATGGCTTGCCTCAATGTGAGGTTCATTGATTCTTGTTGTGCTGTGGCTGTTCCCGGACGGAACAGGATAAATAGTGCTGCTATATATAATTGTTTCATAGTTATCTCTTTTTATACATACTTCTATTCAAAATGCGTGCCATTTACTTAACTAGCTGTTTATGAGATTTATAACTCTGTTATGTTTCCTTTTATCTTGTGCGGAGACGCACAAATGCAGTGCGTATTCGCACATCTTCGTTTGCCTGTCGTCCACATTTATTCCGTTTTCATGATAGTTGCCGGATTCACTCTAGTTGCCTCGATATCCTCATTCTCCTTTATTACTGTGGTTTTTAAAGATTTGTAGAAAACAGAAGTGAGTCAGCCGGTTCTTCTTCGGGCAGCTTCTTTTCCAGTTTCATTAGTGCTTCCTTCGCTTTCCCATGCCCATTATCTATTGCCTTTTGAAACCAATATATAGCTTGTTGGTAACTTTTTTCCACTCCTTTGCCCCATTGATACATTCGAGCCAGATTGTATTGGGCAGGAGCGTTTTCTTGCAGAGCAGCTTTGGTGAGCCATTCGGCACCTTTAGCAAAATCTTTCTCCACACCTTCACCATAGCAATACATATTTCCTATATTATACTGTGCTACCGGATTATTCTTATCTGCTGCTTTTTTAAACCAGAAGTAAGCAGTTTCAAAGTCCTTGGGAACTCCAAGACCGTTTTTGTATAGATAACCTATGTTGTTCATGGCATCCGTATTGCCATGAGCTACTGAACGTTCATACCAAGTCATGGCAATAAAGCAATCCCTACGTACTCCCCATCCATTCTTGTATAGACTTCCCATACCAATCTGTGCTTCCGAATTTCCTTGTGTGGCGGCCCTGTTCAGCCATTTGTATGCCTGGTCATAGTCTTGTGGAACTCCTAAGCCATAAGTGTACATAAAACCAATATTATTTTCAGCATAAGTATTTCCTCCGGCTGCTGATTGATGAAAAAGTTTCAAAGCATTATCATAATCTGTTTCACCTCCTAAACCTTTTAAATACATATTACCTAGCAGATATTGAGCATGATGGGCCGTATCGATACGGGCTATCTTTCCAAACAATTCTCGTGCTTTTCCATATTGATGATTGTCATAATAAGTTTGGGCTGCTTCCCATAATTTACGACAATCACCGATATAAAGCATATAAATTTTATTATTGAATAAAACTGCTGCCCCTAATGCCAGGCACAAGCCGGCAGCTATTAATATTTTCTTCCTCATTACTTAAAATTTTATACCCTTAGGCTATCAAAATACGTGCCATTCGTTTATCTATTTATCTATCAATAAATTACATTCTGCAATAGATAAGAAGCCCCGTGCGTATCCGCACAAAAGTAGTGCGTATTCGCACATACAACACACCGGGAAAAACTGTATATTTGCAGCGTAAGTGCGGAAGATCTTCCGCCCGAAAGGTATATTAAAGAAGATAAGACTATGGATGCAAAAGGAAAAATACTGATTATAGATGATAACGAAGACGTGCTCTTCGCTTTAAACCTCCTGTTAGAGCCCTATATGGAAAAGATTAAAGTGACCACCCAACCGTCACGTATCGAACATTTCATGACCACTTTCCAACCCGATGTGATTCTGCTTGATATGAATTTTCGCCGGGATGCCATCAGCGGGCAGGAAGGTTTTGATTGCCTGGAACAGATCCTGAAACTAGATCCCCAAGCCATCGTACTGTTTATGACCGCTTATGCTGATACCGACAAGGCTGTACGTGCCATTAAAGCAGGTGCTATTGATTTCATTCCCAAACCTTGGGAAAAAGATAAATTACTGGCTACGCTTTCATCAGCCATCAAATTGCGTGATTCCCGCCGCGAGGTAAAGCAATTAAAGGAACAAGTCGTAGCACTGAGTGGGCAGGACGAGGATGTACCCCAAATGATAGGGCAATCTACAACCATGCAGGAAGTCTTTGACACGATAAGAAAACTGTCGGAAACCGATGCCAATATATTAATATTAGGTGAAAACGGAACAGGAAAAGATTTAGTGGCACGCTCCCTTCGTTATTTCTCTCCGCGACGGGAATGTCCGTTTATAACAATTGATTTGGGTAGTATCCCCGAAACATTGTTTGAAAGTGAACTCTTCGGATATGAAAAAGGAGCCTTTACGGATGCCCGCAAAGCCAAGGCAGGACGTATGGAGGTGGCATCGGGAGGGACACTCTTTCTGGATGAAATAGGAAACCTGTCCTTGCCTATGCAATCCAAGCTGCTGACTGCCATCGAAAAACGCCAGATCTCCCGGCTTGGTGCTACAGAAACAATTCCTATTGATGTACGCCTCATCAGTGCCACCAATGTAAATATCCGGCAATTAGTGGAGGAAGGAAACTTCCGCCAAGACTTATTGTATCGTATCAATACTATCGAGATTCATATTCCACCATTACGGGACAGGGGAGAGGATGTGCTTCTACTGGCTGATTACTTCCTGCAACGATACACTCATAAATACAAGAAAGAGATAAACGGACTGAGTCGGGAAGCCAAACAGAAGCTGATGCGTTATCACTGGCCGGGCAATGTGCGCGAGTTGCAACATGCCATAGAGCGTGCTGTTATCCTGTCGGATTCTCCGCTATTGAAACCTGCCAACTTCATGCTGCAACCACAACCGGAAAAGAAAGCGGATACGGACGAAGTACTGAACTTGGAACAATTGGAGCGTAAGGCCATAGAACGCGCCATGAAACGCAGTGAAGGAAACTTGAGCCGCGCAGCAGAATATTTGGGAATTACCCGCTACGCTCTTTATCGGAAACTTGAAAAATTAGGATTATGAGCCTTTTGCAAACTTTACGCATGGTAGCTTGTATGCTACTGATGGTAGTGGCATCCATAGCTGCATACCTGTTTTATCAGCATTCGCTCTATTTTTGCCTGTTGTTCTCACTGATTATTATCATAGGCAGCATGGCATATATATGCCGATGGCAGCATAAAACCACCCGTATGGTATTACGGATGATAGAGGGAATCCGTTACTCTGACTTTTCACTCAGTTTCTCTACCCAACATAAAACCCGTACCGAACAACGGCTGGCTCAAGAGATAAACGGAGTAATTACGGAATTCCGCACCCAGCTGTCCGAAAAAGAAGAGCGTTACCAATATTATGAAACCTTACTGAATACAGTTGACAGCAGCTTATTAGTAGTAGACAGCCAGCGAAATATACACTGGATGAATCGGGCTGCCATGCAGGATTTATGCGGACACCGCATTCATTCTGTCAGTGAACTGGGTTTGCTAAATCCTGATTTTCCGTCTATAGTCCTGTCCATCCAACCGGGAGAAATAAAGACCATCCGCATCCATAAAGGGGATACCATTCAGGAACTGGCAGTTACGGTAACCGAATATTCCACCCAGCAAGGTACGGAACTCCGGTTAGTCAACTTAAAAAATATCCATGCCGTACTGGAAGAGAATGAAATGGAAGCATGGCAAAAACTGATCCGTGTACTTACTCATGAAATAATGAATTCCATTGCACCCATCATTTCATTGAGTGAAACGCTGAGTGAGCGTGCGGCGCAAAACGGCATGAATGAAAAAGATTACAGCGTCATGTTGCAGGGAATGCAGACCATTCATAGACGAAGCAAAGGATTATTGGGCTTTGTGGAGAACTACCGCAAACTTTCCCGCCTCTCTGCACCGGTGCCTACTCCGGTAAATATAGGTGAATTATTAAGCGACATGAAGAAATTATTTCCCAGCAAAGAAATACAATATATATATAAGGTAGAAAACCCCGGTCTTAAACTAATGCTGGACCGTTCCCAAATAGAGCAAGTGTTAATCAACCTGCTCAAGAATGCAAGCGAAGCCTGTACAGAACAAACTCATCCCGAAGTAATCATTACTACCCATCACGATCCGGAAAAGCAGATATTCTTCCTTTCTGTCAGTGATAATGGGAGTGGCATTCTTCCCGAAGTCTTGGATAAAATCTTTGTACCCTTCTTTACTACCAAGCCAACAGGTAGTGGCATAGGACTTAGCCTATGCAAACAAATCATGAATCTACACGGAGGAAATATTTCTGTAAATAGTGAAATAGGGAAGGGGAGTTGCTTTACATTGAAATTTCTTTGCCGATAATGAATAAAGGAAAATACAAAGAAAAGAAATGCAACTAACTAATTTATAGTTAATTGCATTTCTTTTCTTTCGTCGGGGTAGCGGGATTCGAACCCACGACCCCCTGCTCCCAAAGCAGGTGCGCTAACCGGACTGCGCTACACCCCGAATCGTTATGTTTTGTTGTCGCTTTGTTTTTCAAAAGCGATGCAAAGGTACGGCTTTTTTTCATATATGCAAATCTTCAATGCTTTTTTTTTCGTGCTTTTTTCAGAGTTATTCTTTATCGTCTTGTAAATGAGCAAAATACATCAAAAACTTTTTTTATCCTTAATGACACATTCTTCTTTAGAAAGATAAATCAACTTGATTCAGCCTTATTATTCTGGTAATCCAATAAAATCACCATTTCTAGGTATTTCACATACCCCATTAAAGCATTTACTTTGCAGCAAACAAATTAAATGATTTGCTATATGAAAAAAATGGGTATAATTTATGGTTCCTCTACAGGAACTTGCGAAAGCATCGCACAGACGATAGCAGAAAAACTAGGTATAGCATCAGCCGATTTAATTGATGCAAGCAAAATCACTACTGATAAAGCAGGGGAATATGACGTATTATTATTAGGTACTTCCACTTGGGGTGACGGGGAGTTACAAGATGATTGGTACGATGCCATCAAAGCTGTGAAGGCAGCAGATTTAAATGGTAAAACCGTTGCCATCTTCGGTTGTGGCGATTCTGAATCTTACTGTGATACCTTTTGTGACGGCATGGGAATAATCTATGACCAGTTAAAAGATTCCGGTTGCACATTTGTCGGTAAAGTGTCTGCTGACGACTATTCATTCTCATCTTCTGTTGCGGTAATAGATGGAATGTTCGTGGGACTGGCACTGGATGATATCAACGAAAGTGACAAGACAGAAAGACGTATCAACAACTGGATTACAGATATTAAGAATAACTTATAAACACATTGCCATTTACTTTATGATAGCTTCAGATATCAACCCGGTAGAATTGAAAGTATTTCTAAACCATATTTATGAGTTCAAAAAAGGAGTGCGTCAAATGGTACTCTATACCACCAACAGGAAGTATGAAGATTTTGCTATAAAACGGCTGACTAGTCAGAAAATAAACTACGTGATTCAGCCTGTGGGGAATGATAAGATCAACCTCTTTTTCGGAAGAAAGGAATGCATTAACGCCATTCGTTTCCTGGTGACACAGCCATTAAACAAACTGACTCCCGAACAAGACTTTATCCTTGGAGCTATGTTGGGTTACGATATTTGTGCACAGTGTAAACGATATTGCGAACGCAAAGTACAATAGTTCAATTTCACGTAGTTTTAAATGTAGTAGGGGAAGGGTGTCTAATTTTATTAGGCATCCTTCTCTGATTTTATATGAACTATCCGCTTTCCTCATTTGTTGCAATAGTATTAATTCTTAAAAGTAAAAAGATATGTATACAGATGAAAAGAACAAAGCAGAACAGGAAGCGGAACTCATAGATAGTACCCCGATATATCCTGTAGAACAAGTCGCCGAAACCGGTGAACCTACCAAGAAACAGGTAAAGGCAGCAGTGAAAGAACTAAACCCTGACCCCAACAGCCTGGGGAGCAGAGGATAACCTAAAAATGAAAACTAAAATGGACTTAACTAAACAAATTGAAGAAGCCAAGCAATCGGATGACCTGATTCTGATTATATTTTATACAGACTGGTCGCCTCATTATGAATGGATTGAACCGGTATTACATGAATTTGAGAAACCCATCCGTATTATCAGAGTTAATATAGAAAGTGACCACAAAGTAGCGGATGCCTATGAAATAGAAATAGCCCCCAGCTTTGTACTTCAACGGAAAGACCGTATCCTATGGGAAAAAACAGGCGAAGTGTTTCCCGGAGAATTAAAGGATGTCATTGAAATGTTCAAAAACTAATACCTAAATATGAGTATCAGATAAAAGAAGTTCCGTTAGTATCTACAATACTACGGAGCTTTTTTAGTAATAAATACCAATAAATTTGTATCTTTAGGCACAATAACATCCTAAAAACAAAAAATATGAAACTAAAAACCTTTCTAATTATGAGTATTGCAATACTTGCCGGACAGCATTCGCTAGCAAATACTGCCGACGACACATTTAAAACCTACTCGGGCAAAGAAGTGAAGATACATTGCATCAAGCATGGCAGCCTGATGATTGAGTATAACAATCAGTACATACAGATAGATCCGGTCACCAACCAACCGCCCAAGACCGATTACAGCACCTATCCCAAAGCCGATTTCATCCTAGTGACCCATGAACATGCCGACCACTTGGACCCACAAGCCATAGAAACATTGAGCAAACCCGAAACCCAAATTATTCTGAATAAAAACACTGAAGAAAAGCTGGGCAAAGGAACTGTAATGAAGAATGGTGATGAATTAACCCTCGCTAACGGAATAAAGATTGAAGCTGTTCCCGCCTATAACACAACGAAAGAGCATTTGCAATTCCACCCCAAAGGCAGAGATAACGGATACATTCTGAATATAGACGGACTGCGCATCTACATTGCAGGAGATACGGAAGACATCCCGGAAATGAATCAAATAAAGAACATTGATGTTGCTTTTCTTCCTTGCAACCAGCCTTATACCATGACCCCGGAACAACTGGCAAAAGCAGCCCAGATGATTACCCCCAAAGTGCTCTATCCTTATCACTATGGCAATACCCCCATGGAGCAGGTGCAGCAATTGCTGAAAGGAACAAAGATAGATGTAAGAATTAGAAATATGCAATAAATTGCATAAATGAAAAACATATCGTACCTTTGCGCGACAATTGATTAAAATTAAAGAATATATGTTCAGAAGTCATACTTGCGGAGAGCTCAGACTTTCCGATGCAGGCAAAAGTGTTACGTTGGCAGGTTGGGTGCAGCGTGCACGTAAAATGGGGGGGATGACATTCATCGACCTCCGCGACCGTTACGGTATTACCCAGCTGGTATTCAACGATGCCGTGAATGCCGAACTGTGTGAACGTGCCAACCACCTGGGACGTGAATTTGTGATTCAGATAACCGGCGAGGTAAACGAGCGTTCTAACAAAAACATGAATATTCCTACCGGTGAAATAGAAATCATCGTATCAGAACTGAATGTACTTAATTCAGCAGTAACACCTCCTTTCACTATAGAAGATAATAGCGACGGTGGCGATGATATTCGTATGAAATACCGTTACTTGGACTTGCGTCGCAACTGTGTACGCCAGAATCTGGAACTCCGCCATAAAATGACGATGGAAGTTCGCCGCTATCTGGACAGCAAAGGTTTCCTGGAAGTAGAGACTCCGATGTTGGTAGGTTCTACACCCGAAGGTGCACGCGATTTCGTGGTTCCTTCACGTATGAATCCGGGACAATTCTATGCCCTTCCTCAGTCTCCCCAAACATTGAAACAATTACTGATGGTATCCGGTTTCGACCGTTATTTCCAGATTGTGAAATGTTTCCGTGACGAAGACTTACGTGCAGACCGTCAACCCGAATTCACCCAGATTGACTGCGAAATGAGTTTCGTGGAGCAAGAAGATATCATTTCTACTTTTGAAGGAATGGCAAAACATTTGTTCAAGGAATTGCGCGGTGTGGAACTGACTGAACCGTTCTTGCGTATGACTTGGGCAGATGCCATGAAATATTATGGTAGCGATAAACCTGATTTGCGTTTCGGAATGCAGTTTGTGGAACTGATGGACATAATGAAAGGTCATGGTTTCTCTGTATTCGATGATGCTGCTTACATTGGTGGTATCTGTGCCGAAGGCGCTGCAACCTATACCCGTAAACAATTAGACCAGTTGACCGAGTTTGTAAAAAGACCGCAGATTGGTGCCAAAGGTATGGTTTATGCACGCGTAGAAGCAGACGGCAGTGTGAAATCAAGCGTAGATAAATTCTACTCACAAGAAGTATTGCAACAGATGAAAGAAGCCTTCGGCGCAAAACCGGGTGACTTGATTCTGATTCTAAGTGGTCCCGATGCCATGAAGACCCGCAAGCAATTATGCGAGCTTCGTTTGGAAATGGGTCGCCAGTTAGGTTTGCGTGATAAGAACAAGTTTGCTTGCCTGTGGGTAATTGACTTCCCCATGTTTGAGTGGAGCGAAGAAGAAGGTCGCCTGATGGCTATGCACCACCCGTTCACTCACCCCAAAGACGAAGATATTCCTTTGCTGGATACTGATCCCGCTGAGGTTCGTGCTGATGCATACGATATGGTAGTAAACGGTGTGGAAGTAGGAGGCGGTTCTATCCGTATCCACGATGCACAGTTGCAGGCTAAGATGTTTGAAATTCTGGGCTTTACTGCCGAAAAGGCACAGGAACAGTTCGGCTTCTTGATGAATGCGTTCAAATATGGTGCGCCTCCTCATGGTGGTTTGGCTTATGGTCTTGACCGTTGGGTATCTCTGTTTGCCGGTCTTGACAGTATTCGTGACTGTATTGCATTCCCCAAAAATAATAGTGGACGTGATGTAATGCTGGATGCTCCGGCAGCTTTGGATCAGAAACAGTTGGATGAATTGAATCTGATTGTGGAGGTAAAAGAAGAAAAATAAGTCCCCTTGAGCTGTAGGGGCAGATTGAATCTGCCCGAAAACAGTTGGCTTTATGCATACGGGCGGATTCAATCCGCCCCTACGGTAATAAAAAAACTCCCGGAGGATGAAACCTTCGGGAGTTTTTTATATCATTATAAAGTTCACATTACCATGTTGTTCCTTGGAACACAGTACTTTGATCGTAAGGAACCAAATATCCGTTCATAGTCAGATTGTTACCGGAGAAGTTGGGGTTCACAGTTACGCTGGCCTGATTAGTTCCGCCTGTCAATACAATAGACACCGTTGCAGAGATAGCAATACCGTTAATGCCATAGTTATAGTACACATTGCCATCTTTATCCTGGCGCATATTGACGCCATTAACATTTCCCTGTACGGTGACGCCACCTAGCCCATTAGGACTCCAGTTATACACAAAGTTAGTGAAAGCCGTCTGCACAACACCTTGTCCATTGTTTACTTCCACATAGTTAGTGTTAGAGGATACAAAACGCATGATACCGTTACGGAACACCACGTTGTCAGCTTCCAAAACAAAAGATCCGCTTTTTAACGCTTCAATAGCCTGATAGTATGCCACAGAGTCCTGTTGTGCTTCCAGCGCTTTCTGTTCTTTGCGTTCTTTCTTCCATGCTTCGCGTTTAGCTTCTTCTCTTTGTTTTCTGGTTTGTGCATTCGTTACTCCGCTGAAGCAAACAAGTAACAATGCCGCTAAAAATAATACTTTCTTCATAATTAAAGCTGTTTAGTTAATCAATATATCTTTTGAATAATCTGATTACTAAACAGCTCTAATAATGATTTGTTTAACGAATATGTGAATTTATATAACGATAACGTTTGTTTCTAATCAATAAAACGACGGGTAAGGCCATCAAACTCATCAATGCGCCTGTCGCGAAGGAACGGCCACCAGCGACGTACATTTTCACTGCGGGTCATATCCAGCTCCACCACTATATTTTCGCCCTCCACATTGCTGGCTTCTACCAACAGTTCCCCTTGCGGACCGGCTACAAAGCTGTTTCCCCAAAACAAAATACCATTAGTCTGACCGGAAGGGTCAGGTTCCAGTCCCACACGGTTCACAGCTATTACCGGCAATCCGTTTGCTACAGCATGACCACGCTGCACGGTAATCCATGCATTAAGCTGGCGTATCTTTTCCTCTTTCGTATCTGTACTTTCCCAGCCGATAGCAGTAGGATATATCAAAATCTCCGCCCCTTTCAGAGCCATCAATCGTGCTCCTTCGGGATACCATTGATCCCAACATACCTGTACCCCCAGCTTACCCAGCGAAGTCTGAATCGGCTCAAAGCCCAGATCTCCGGGAGTGAAATAAAATTTCTCATAATATGCCGGGTCATCAGGAATATGCATCTTGCGATACTTTCCGGCTATGCTGCCATCCGAGTCAAAGACTACGGCCGTATTATGATATAAACCGGGAGCGCGTTTCTCGAATAATGAAGTTACCAATACAATACCATATTTGGCAGCCAGTTCACTATAAAAACCGGTAGAAGGACCGGGGATAGGTTCTGCCAAGTCAAAGTTTTCCGTATCTTCCGTTTGGCAGAAGTAAGGAGTATTATGCAACTCCTGTAATACAACTAATTGCGCACCGCCTACCGTAGCTACCTGTTCTATGCTTTTGTGTAGTTTACCTAAATTCTGATGAATACTATCTGTGCAAGATTGTTGAATAATTCCTACTTTAATTGTTCTTTCCATATATAATATAACTTATTAATATACACCTTCGGGATATTGCATGGTAACGCAATGCAGCGAGCCATGTTGTTTTATCAATGCAGTACAGTCAATGCCTACAATCTCTCTACCGGGAAAAGCTTCTGCCAATACCTCTTTGGCACGGACATCATTTTCGGGCTGGCGATAAGTGGGATAGAGCACCGCTTCATTCATAATCAAAAAATTAGCATAAGTAGCAGGCAAGCGTTCCCCGTCTTCATCATAAACCGCATCTGCCATAGGGAGTGCCAACAAACGATAAGGCTTACCCTCCAGCGTGCGGAAAGCCTTTAGTTCTTCTTCCATTGCCGCCAGCTCCGCATAATGTTCATCGGTTGCATCCGTGCATTGCACATAGGCAATGGTATCATCCGGACAAAGACGCGCCAGCGTGTCAACATGGCTATCGGTATCATCACCTGCCAGGTAACCATGCTTCAACCACAACACTTGTTGCAGATGGAATGTTTCTTTCAGATAATTTTCTATTTCTTCCTTACTCTTTTCGTTTCTGTTCTTAGCCAGCAAACATTCTTCCGTAGTAAGCAGAGTTCCTTTCCCGTCACTCTCTATGGAGCCTCCTTCCAGTACAAAATCTCTATGGAAGACATATTCTCCGGTCAAGGCTTTACACTTATAATATAATGTACTGTTAATCTGATTGTCATAATTGGCAGCAAACTTCATTCCCCAGCCGTTAAAGCAGAAATCCAGCAGGAGAGGGGTTCCATCTTCTTTCAGCATGGTGATGAAAGCATGGTCGCGTGCCCAGGTGTCATTCGTTTTTGCTGTTGAAACAGTGAGGTTTTTCACATTGCCTCCATGTGCTTCTATCCGGTCTCCGATGGAAAACGGTTCGGGTGCTACGACCATTAGATTTTGCCGTTCCAGAATCTCATAGGCTATATTAAGAAAACAAGTTTCTACTTCATCTAACATATATGCCCAATCAGTGCCTTTATGGGGCCACGTTAATTGGATCAAACTTTGTTTATGCCATTCGGCAGGTAAATAAGACATATTCATATTTTATTTCTGTTTATCTTTCTTCGGTCTGAACCATAAGAACCAACGGAACAGGTCGTCCCATTTATTGAAGTCCTTTTTATACATAATACCCACTCCCTGCGTGGTGAGGGTGGATTTGGTAAAGTAACGGTCATTGGTCTGGTTATACCCCCGCAACCGGAAGTCCCCATTCTTGGTGAGCAACCATATTGCTTCAAAGTCTCCCACGAAGTTAGTGTTTGCCATTACATTCTCTTTGTATCCGAAGTTTCCGTTTATCATCAGGCGGTTATTCAGCAATCTGCCAGACAGCATCGCTTCGGCTTCCACATCCGTCCATCCTTTTTCACCCGTACTGAGGTTGGCGCCGATGTTCCAGTTCTTATTATCCATCCATTGGGACAACATATTATTGAGCTGGCCGGAAAGGGTACTGAATGCCAATGAACTGGTAGCATTAGAGGATTGGTCGTTATTGGTATAATCATAGGTATAGAACTTGCCGATACCCAACAGATAAATAATCTGCGTATTCATTTGTTCCTCGGTACTGGTAACACTGCGCACCAGTTCCCTGTCTTCCTCGCGTACAGTGGGGAGCTCCAAATCAAACTTAATATCAGGATTGGAAAGACTTCCCGTCAAATTCATCAGGCAGTTTACTTTTATTGTGCCCTGGTTGCGCGAAGGGTCTGCCACAAGATCGCTCAGCGAAGCCGAGTTCACGGTGTAAACCGCCTGTACGTCCAGATTCGCCTGATAGGGATCTCCTGTAAAAGTAACCGTTCCGCCGGATTGTAGGGTAAAGTCTTTGCGTATTACTTCCTGCATACTCAGCTTGTACAGACCTTGATCTATGACATAACTGCCAAACATACGGAAATCTCCTTTATTAAAATAGTTCACTTGCAGGTTACCGTTTCCGGTGGCGGTGATATTGTCACCCGCCACAGGGTCCATGATAATCTTCATGGTGGCACTGGGGGTGGCATCTATCAACATATTGATGCGCAGATCCATAGGAGGACCTTCTTCTTCCTTATCTTTCTGCACATTGGAGTGGTGATAGAGATTGGTTTCCACATTATCGTGTATACGCTTGGGGGTCTTGTCTACAAAAGTAATAAACTGGTTGCTGGCAGCTTCCGTAGTGACTCCGGTGATGTAAGTAAAGCTCGTATTATTGCCGGTTGTCAGCGAGGCATCTACTGTCATAGCATTGTTCCCTCCATTCAGCACTACATTTCCTGTGCCATATACCCGCCCGTAAAAAGGCATCTCGCCTGCTTCGCGGGTGTCATACATCAGCAGATTGTTGCCATGAATATTGAAATGATACATCAAGTTCTTCAGTTTTGTATGATGCAGATAGCCGTTTACCAAGCCGTCATGGCCTTCACGATCATACACCCGCACATTTCTGAAATCCAAGCTACCCGATGAAATATGTATGGAGTCGTCCCTGATTTGGAAATAGGTATTCAATACATCAATCTTGGCATCCATCTTTGCCCGGACTTCACCCTCCAAATCCAAATGCTTAAAATCTCCATACAGGCGCACATGACCGTTGACGCGACCGTTTATATCACTGAATATTCCGTCAATAAACGGTTGCAGGAATCCCACATTCGTGCTGTCCGCATGGATAAGCAAATCCAATCCTTTCAATTTAGGAGATACATATCCGGTGACATGGGTGGCAGAGATGCCTTGCTCCGCTATCTTTGCATCCAGCCTCACACCACCCAGTTCCTTATCCCATACGCCTGTAATATCCGCCTCGCCCAGCAAAGAATGGTTCAGGCTGAAATTATGAACATTCAGACGAGTCTGCATCACGGGATCTTTCATCACGCTTTTCAAGTCTACCTTTCCTGTGACCAATCCACCAAACAATACATCGTCAAATTGCACAATATCTAGGACATAATCCAATTTGATGTTCTTTAAATCGACCCGGCAGGAGTCCGTTTCCTTCGGGGTCAGCCTGCCATCCACCCGCAGATACTGGTCTTTGTGTTCAAACAGGAAATTATCAATAAACACCCGTCCCGAATCCACCGCTATATGCGAGGGATGAATATTCCAAACAGTATCATTCAGCACCACCCTGGTAGGCAGTATGTCAATATCGGCCTGAAGAATGGGGCGGCTGCCTTCCGTTTTAAAGAAACGGGTATTGGCGGCAAACTTTCCGCCATAAGTCACATTCGTGTTGTTGCCCCAGTTTACAGTTGTTTCCAAGCGGTCATCCTTTGCATTGGCTTCTACGGAAAAATTTAGCATGGCGCCGCTTTTCATCAGCATGGCTCCACGCAGTGAGCATTTAAACTGGTCGGAAGGATTCTCGCAGAGCAGAACGCCCGAATCATAATGCGTACCATTATATTTAAAATCGGGGAAATAGCCTTCTACATGCAGTTTTTCTTCGCCATCGTTGAAATATCCCCCGATACTGACAGGCAAATGCAGCTCAAGAGGTATTTGGAACAGTTTGGAAAATACCTCCGCACTCTCCAGACGAATATCGAATTTAAAGTTGTTATGCGGATCGGGCATATTATCCTTAATAGACAATAGGGAAGGAATATAACGCTGCACGGTCTGTATCACGCTAGCAGGAATCGTATGATAGGAATACTCCCCACGCACCACCGCCGTCATAAAAGAAGAATTGACCCTCAGTTCTTTTCCTTCGCTCACCTGTCCGGCCGTAATCGTCAGGTTATCCAGAAAATAATCACCACCGTCGGGTGCATTCAGTTGCAGGCTGTCCAAAGAGATACGTCCGTTCATATCATCAATGGATTTTCCGGTGAAGTCTGCCATCAGGTTCAATGAAATATCGGCATCCTCATATTTATCGGAAAGATGAAGGTCATGCGGACGAAGATTCCGAATGGCAGCCTTCAGATTGAAATCAGGAACCTCTTTGGCTATATTGAAATTACCATCTATCTGCACAGAGCCGTTTTCGTCATCCATAGACAGTTTGCCGTTAAAACCTCCGTCTTTGTACACGCCATCCAGCATGATATTCTCGTATTGGTACTGACTGTACTCAAAAGATGATACTACTCCTTTAATATAGGACTCCGGATAATGATTCTTGTAATTGAAACCTTTCAGTTCCACATTGAAATCCACCAGACCGAGTTTTTTCTCCTGGTTCAGTAATTTACCTAAATCCAGTCCCTCACTGGCAACGTTTCCGGAATAAGTCCGGCTTTTGCTCTCTTCATCAATGCTCATCATCACATCAGCCTTCACGGCTCCCACACCGGTATGAAACAGGCCGGTCACGGTCAAATCATGCAGATAGCCTGCCGCCTCGCCGTTAAAACGAACATATTCCAGCCGTTGTACGATAGGGGGGATTTTCCCCGTCAGGTTGGTCATCAGAAAATCCATCCCCTCCTTATTCATTGTAAGATTTGCCAACTTTCCATAAATATACATATCCATGCCTGCATCCCAATTACTCAAAGCAGTTTCACCCATAATCATTAGTCCATGATTATTTGTCAGCCGCAGGGAGGGGCAGTCCAAGTTCTTTCCGTGGCCGGAGAACTCCATCCTTAAATCCAAAGGCTCCTCAAAGCGCGATAACGCCGGTACAAACGGAGCGATGTCCTTTAATACGACCATGGCTTTCAACGAACCGTCATAGGTTACGTTCTCCGCCATCTTGGGCAATTCGGGCAGGCTGTCATATTTCAATGTTAGGCTGTCCACCTTCAGGGTAGTATTCGCCAGCTCCACTCCGAAGTCCTTTATATCCAGCCGATGATTGTTTGCCGTAACCTTGACGGACATTTTTTGCAAGGAAAAGCCGCTTTGTTCATCAAAACTGATGCGGCGTATGGCAGCATTCAATGAATCGCTGCGCAAAGCCTTCAAAGAAAGCGTAGCGGCAAGATTCCTGATTGATAAATGGTTAGCATTGAATTTTCCGGGAGTTTCCGGTTCGGACAGCACATCATAGGCTATTCGCCCGCGCCTGATAAGGACTGAATTGATACGGAGATCCAGGTTTGATTCGGTCTTTACCGTATCTTTGGATGCAAAAACATCCAGCACAAACTGAAAGTTGGGAACGGATTCGGGAGTTTCCCTATTCATATTTACCGTAAACCCGAACAACTGAACGCTGCTGATCGTCACCTTCCCCTTCAACAAGGGGAGAAACTCAAACCTTGCCGACAAGCGGGCTACTTTCAATAGTTCTTCATTCCGGCGGTCGTGCAGTTGCACATCTTCTACAATGATTCTATTCAGCAGCCCCATGTCAATCCTGCCTACGGACACTTCCGTATTCAGAACCGTTTTCAGTTCCTTGGCTACAAAAACAGACAATTTGCCCTGAACATAGGGTATGTTCAGCAGCACAATTATCCCCAGGTAAACACCTAACAGTGTACCTAGAAGAATACGCACAGTATACTTAAAACTCTTACTAGAAATCATTGTTTATTTTGGGCTAACAAATGTACGAATAACGCACGAAGTAGCCCAAAATAAACGCGTTTTTTTACTTGTTTTTATGCAATCTTTTCAACTCAAAGGAGAAAATGACACGGAAGCATCCGATAATAAGGAAAGTGATGGACAACATATAGAGCACGGTAATTGCCCCCAGTCCCGGTTGCCAAATGATGGCCATAGAGCAAAGGATAGCCAGAATGCCGAATACCAGATACCATCCCCAGTCCTTGGTGCCATAACGCTTCAAGTCGGTAGAATATCCACACAGTGTGAACCCTCTGAACATCAACCAGAAAGCAACGACAAACGGAATCAATTCCATACTAACCAGCGGATAGAATACCAAATAGATACCAATAAGCAGGTCAATAATGCCTCCCGCCAGATACCAACCCCAACTGCTGATGATTTTCTTATTTCCGGCAGCAAAGAAGATCTCCAAGATACCGCTTACCAGAATTGAAATACTGAAAATGACACTCAGTGCCACATAACTGCTCACAGGAGCAAACAACAAGCATATAGCCACCGCAATGTAGAGCAATCCCAGGATGAGGGACATCCACCAATTCTTTACCGCGTAGCCTATGCCACCTACTAATTCATTCATGTTTGTTAAGTTTTAGGTTATAATTTGAACTAATAACGCCCCCTCTGCAAAAAGGTTTACCCATAAATACAAAAAAAGTATTTAAATACCGTGCGCTTACTTTTAGAACTGAAAAAATATTCCGAACTTTGCACATTGAAAACCAAATAGATAGTTTCATTTATATTTTGAATAAAAACTGAATAAATAAAGAATGAAAGATAACAAGATTCCATCTCCCTTTGTATCCCTTTTGCCTGTACTAGCACTGATTTTATTGTTATTTGTCACCATCCGCACCTTCGGCAGCGATGCCTTATCCGGCGGCAGCCAGGTTTGTTTGCTCGTAGCCACAGCCATTTGCGTGCTGATAGGCATGGCAGGATTCCGTCGGCCGTGGAAAGACTTTGAACTGGCTATCACCAACAATATAGCAGGGGTGAGCACTGCACTTATTATCTTGCTGATAATCGGCGCTTTGTCCGGCGCATGGATGATAAGCGGAGTAGTGCCTACACTTATTTATTACGGCATACAGGTTATTCACCCGCACTATTTTCTGGTATCAACCTGCATTATTTGTGCAGTGGTATCCGTTATGACGGGCAGTTCGTGGACTACGATTGCCACCATCGGCATTGCATTGATGGGGATAGGCAAGGCGCAAGGGTTCAGCGAAGGCTGGATAGCGGGAGCAATTATATCCGGAGCTTACTTTGGCGACAAGGTTTCTCCACTTTCCGATACTACCATTCTGGCATCATCCGTTACGGACACTCCTTTATTTACCCACATCCGTTACCTGATGATCACCACCGTGCCCTCATTGATTATTACATTGATTATCTTTACCATTGCAGGATTGTCACATGAAGCAACGGACACCGGGCACATTGCCGAATATACCCGCATTCTGAGCGATAAATTCAATATATCGTGGTGGCTGATGATTGTCCCCCTAGTCACTGCCATCCTGATTGCACGCAAAGTGCCTTCTATCATTACCTTATTCGTTTCCGCCGCACTGGCTACGGTCTTTGCATTGATATTCCAGCCGGACTTGCTACGCGAGATTGCAGGGCAGGGGGTAGACGGAGTGACCGCTTTGTTTAAAGGGGGAATGGGAATGCTGTATGGCAGCACCCAACTGGAAACCGGAAACGCTGAAATAAATGAACTGATAGCCACCCGTGGCATGTCGGGAATGATGAATACCATTTGGCTGATCGTTTGTGCCATGTGTTTCGGAGGAGCAATGACGGCAGGAGGGATGCTGGGCAGTATCACTTCTGTTTTTGTACGCTTCACCAAAAAGCGCGTCGGCATGGTGTCCTCTACCGTTGCATCGGGATTATTTCTGAATCTGGCGACAGCCGATCAATATATCTCTATTATCCTGACGGGCAATATGTTTAAAGACATTTACAAGGCAAACGGCTACGAGAGCAGGCTGCTGAGCCGCACCACGGAAGACTCTGTAACAGTTACCTCTCCGCTCATTCCGTGGAATACGTGTGGCATGACACAGGCAACCATCCTCAGCGTGCCTACCATTGTCTATCTGCCTTATTCTTTCTTTAATATCATCAGCCCGTTGATGAGCATCACCATTGCAATTCTGGGATATAAAATCAAGAAGAAAACAGAACGCACAGATAGTAATCTTTCATCTAAAAAATGAGGCGGGATTCAAAAATAACTTGTACATTTACAGACCGTTTAACTAACTTATATTTTGATATAGCATGAAGAAACACATCACCTTTGCCCTGCTTTTGGCAGCCACGCTTACTGCACAGGCACAGCAGGGAGGCATTTCGAGCGAAATGCTGAACCAAATCAAACAGAGTTATCAAGCTACGCCCGCCGACAAAGCCATTCGCAATGCGCTGGGCGGAACAAGTATCAACACATTGGCGCTGAACCAAGAAAATCTGGCCAATTTTGATACCAATTTCTCCAATAAAGTAGTATCCAAAGGAATCACCAACCAACAATCCTCCGGACGTTGCTGGCTTTTTACCGGATTGAACGTACTCCGCGGCCAGATGATAGCCAAATACGGATTGAATGAAATGGAGTTCTCACAGAATTATTGTTTCTTCTATGACCAATTGGAAAAAGCAAACTTGTTCTTACAAGGAATCATAGATACCCGCGAGAAACCGATGGATGACAAGATGGTGGAATGGTTGTTCAAGAATCCCTTGAGCGACGGAGGACAATTCACTGGTATATCGGATATTATAGGTAAATATGGAGTAGTGCCAAAGAGTGCCATGGTAGAGACTTTTAGTAGCGACAATACCGGCAAAATGAGCAATCTGATCGGACTGAAATTAAAAGAATTCGGTTTACAGCTACGCGAAGCGGCAGCTGCCGGAACAAAACCTGCTGCATTGGAAAAGAAGAAAACAGAAATGTTGGGCACTGTCTACCGCATGCTGGTACTGACCTTGGGCGAACCTGTATCCACCTTTACCTGGAGCCTGAAAGGGGGAGAGGCAAAAGAATATACCCCCTTGTCATTCTATCAGGAGTTTCTGGGCAATGACCTGACCAATAACTATGTGATGCTAATGAATGACCCCAGCCGTGAATTCTATAAATGCTATGAAATAGATTATGACCGCCATCGCTATGACGGCAAGAACTGGACTTACGTTAATCTGCCGATAGAAGATATAAAAGAAATTGCTATTGCTTCCATCAAAGACAGCACTATGATGTATTTTTCTTGTGACGTAGGCAAGTTCCTTGATAGCAAACGCGGTTTGCTGGACCCCAACAACTATGATTATGGTTCACTGATGGGAACCGATTTCGGCATGGACAAGAAACAACGCATCCAGACTTTCTCCAGCGGCAGCAGCCATGCCATGACTTTAATGGCAGTAGATCTGGATAAGTCCGGAAAACCTAAAAAATGGATGGTAGAAAACAGCTGGGGCAGTGCCAGTGGCTACCAAGGACATCTCATTATGACAGATGAGTGGTTCAATGAATATATGTTCCGATTGGTTGCCGAAAAGAAATATGTTCCCGCTAAAGTATTGGACATCTTGAAACAGAAACCGATTCGCCTGCCGGCTTGGGACCCTATGTTTGCTAACGAAGAATAAGCGTTCTCTCTACATTGCATATAGTTTAGGCGGACTGCACAGAAAAGAAAGGCTGTGCAGTCCGTTTTTTTTATTTTAGAATGTTTCCTGAATTATTCACTTGCAACTCTCTTTTATCTCCCTTCTTGCGAAAGGAAACATAACGGAAGGAACAGACTTATAACAGCGAAGTAATATCATATAATAGGCTGTAGAAAGGCATTTCTCGCATTTTAGATATGTCACAAAAATGGGGGTCTCTTCATAAGAGATCCCCATTTCTGTTTAAACATAACAAATATTTGCTTAAAAGCGCAATTTTCTATGTAAATACAGTTCATATTTGCTTGAAATGCAAATTTTCTGTGCAAATATAGCCCATATTTGCTTAAGGCGCAATTTTTTTGTGGGAAAAATAAGATAAAGTTGTAAGTAAGCGAGCCTTGTTCACAAAAACAGCATGAGATAAAATCTGTAAACTCCCAATTGTCAGCAGTTTAACTCAAAATGGGGATCTCTTATGAAGAGAACCCCAAAATATTGAGGATACTAATAATAAATCTATTCCTCATTTTCAAATAAAAGAAATATAAAATGTAATGTTTTGATGAAGACAACGAATGACAATCAAGACATAACGAGCGAGGCGCCTAAGTTACTGCTCTGCAGTTCAATCGCTTCCGTCTCAGACCCGGGGTCAAATACAGAAATCAAGCCGCAGGCTGGAATAGGGAAAGAACACCCTGAACTCTCGTGGTACTATCTGTATCTTTCCTATAAAGAGCTGAAACGCTATATCGCAGTCTTCAGTGGCAGGAAAGCTGTAAGGCTCCGTACTTCGGAGGGCGTGACCGAGGATACTTACTTCTGTTTCAAAGTATTCTCTTATACCGAGGCAGGTCATCGGAAACGTTTCGAACAGTGCGACTACACCAAACAAGAATATACCGCTCGCCGTGAATCCGCTAGGATAGTGAAGGAAGCCTTTTCCACTGATTCTGCTTCACAGCTCAATGCCTTAACGGACGAAAAGGAAGTGGAAGGCAGCGGTTGGTTGTTTGTTTGCGCCCCTTTGGAGCAACTTCAGCGCATTCTGTCCGCCATGCTCCCCCGTCAATACTTGGTGACGGACTACGTTACCCATCGTGTGGCGGTCATCCCCCAGCGTCAGATGGAGGAATTCATCTACCTATACGAGTCCATGCCTTATAACATTGAGCTGTTGAACCGTCCTTTGGAGGCTTATCTCCAGAAGAAGCAGCGCATCCGCATTACCGGCGGTGTCTTTCAGGGCAAGGAGGGGTGCATCATGCGTCTGCATCGCAATACAAGGCTGGTATTCGCTTTTGGGAATATGACGGTGGCGGTGAGCTATCTTCATGCGTTTCCGTTCGAGAAGGTGGAGTGAGGATGAATAAATATATAGAGGGTGATAAATAAAATGTAAATTAGCTATGTGTCAGGCAACTTTAATATCCCAACATATTGTGCGGTTGAGTAAACGGTCATACAGTCAGCGGTTGGAGTCAGTGATGCCCCATCGGTATCGCATTTCCCAATTGTCTCGTCTGAACAGGGATTTGGATAATTTATATGAAGCCTTGTACTGCCAGTGGCAGTCTGTTACCGAACAGGATTATGCCATATTAGGACCGCAACTGGATATTTTGCTTGAAACGATAAAGGGACTTTATCATTCTTGCAAGAAATATCCTAAGGAAATGGGCTTTTATGATGAGGCTAAGCGATTGGGGATGAACTATGCTGCTCTTTATGAAATAAACAGTGATATAGTGAATTTTAAAATTAACTTATCGAAAGATCCGGAAATGAAGCAGATAATGGAGCGCTTGTCCGAGGTTGACAACAGACTTCGTAAAGAATAATCATGGTTCTATTTTCTACAATAACAAATTTCCGTCAGCGGATAGATGCCTTGATTTTAATTTAGAATAATTTATTTTCTCATACATGGTACAATCTGTAAAGGCAAATTACGCCTTTAATCTTCTTAACACGATTAGTGGCTTGTTGTTTCCGCTTATTACGTTTCCTTATGCATCTCGTATAATGATGGCGGACGGTATTGGTCATGTCAACTTTTATCAATCTATTATTTCTTATATTTCACTTCTGTCGTGTATTGGCATCCCTATGTATGCTGTGCGTGAGATTGCGAAAGTTAGGGATGATAAGGAAATACGGGACAGGACGGTAGTCGAGGTTCTGTTACTCCACACCCTGCTTACTGTTTTGGGATATGTAGCGGTGGCAGTCATAGCTTATACAGTAGCAGAAGTGAAGATGGACATTCCTCTGTTCCTCATTCTTAGTCTTACGATATTTTTTACAGCAATAGGCTGTGAATGGTTTTATCAGGGAATCGAGGACTTTAAGTACATCACTATTCGTGGACTGATAGTCAAGACTATTTCTGTCTTACTCCTTTTTCTGTTTGTTCGGACTAAAGATGATCTCTATTGGTATGCAGGCTATACGGTGGTGGGTGTATTGGGAGGCAATATATTCAACTTTTTTAGACTTCGGAAATATATAACTTTGTGTAAACTGAATGTGAAACAGTTGCATCCGATGCGTCATTTCTTGCCGGCATTGCATGTCTTCGCATTAAATTTAGTCATTAGCATTTATGTACAGCTTAATTCCATTATGTTGGGATTCATGTCTGGTGATACGGCTGTCGGTCTGTTTACGGCAGCTTCTAAATTATCCCACACGCTTTTGGGTATCAGTAGTGCTTTGGGCACAGCCATGCTTCCTCGTATGTCCTATTTGATAGCCAATGGTGAAAAAGATAAATTCGAACAGATGTGTCGCAAATCAATGCGTTTTATGGTCGGAATCTCACTTCCCATTACATTAGGCTTGATATTTACTGCACCTATACTTATCAAATTGTTTGCGGGATCTACCTATCATGATGCGATATTTACGCTTCAATTATTATCTCCTATCGTCCTTGCCATAAGTATGTCCGGGGTATCGGGGATACAGGTGCTTTATCCGATGGGAAAAGTCAATGCCGTAATATGGGCTACAGGTATCGGGGCGGTTCTCAATTTTCTCCTTAATCTTTGGCTAATTCCTGTTTATGCTCAAGATGGTGCTGCTGTTTCTACTACTATAGCCGAGATGGCTGTAACGGTGAGTATGCTTGTCATCGGTCGTAAGTCTGTTTCGTTCCGGTTCTGTAACAAATCATATATTTATTATGCAGTGGCTTCCATTGCTATGGTTTTCAGTTTGTTCTTTGTTCGGAATCTGTTCGTAAACGAAGTGTTGAATTTAATCATTATGCTCTTTACAGGTGCTGTCTTCTATGGAGTATCCTTATTATTGATGAAGGAGGAATTGGTTATGGAAATGACGAACTCTATTAAGGCCCGTTTGATTAGTTTATCCAAATAATAAGTCTTTTTATGGAAAAAATAAAGATACTGGTAGCGCAGCATAAAGAAGCTGAGGTATTTCATAATGAAGTGTACACTCCTATTCATGTGGGTAAAGTGCTTTCGAAAACAGATTTTGGCATTCCCGGTGATGACACAGGTGACAATATCAGCCATCTTAATCCCTATTTTTGTGAACTTACCGCTCAATATTGGGCATGGAAGAATATGCACGATGTAGAATATATAGGTTTGTGTCATTATCGTCGCTATTTTCAGACGGAGTTCACTAAAGAAAATGTGGAAAAGCTGATGGATGGGGCAGACATTGTATTGGCAAAAAGTGTCTATTTTTCTGAGAATCTCTATAGTAATTTGTCACGGGATTTGGTTCCCGAAGATATAATGGCATTCTTTCTTTACATGGAGAGTAGATTCCGAAATAAACCAATAATGATGAATTTTCTGATTAAGCGCAATTACTTTAATCCTTGTAATATGTTTGTGTGCAAAAAGTCTTTATTTGATGATTTCTGCCAATGGCAGTTCAGTATATTATTTGACCTGTTTGAGATACTTCCTAAATCACCTTATGTGCGCGAGCAAAGATTAATGGGATATCTGGCAGAACTGCTTTTGCCTATGTATTGTGTTGTTAAGGGATTGAAAGTCAAAGAAATTCCAATTGTTTCTATGATGGGAGATAACAGATTGATACTTAATGACAGTCCATTTACAAAGTTTAAAAATATCATTCGGTTTAATCTTTTGAAATCCAAGCGTAGGTTTACGATGCGGCAAGATTGGATGGTGGGTCTAAAACAGAATGGTATTCTGGATATGATTGATGAACGGATAAACAAAAATAAATAGACTACTATGCGTGTTGCGGTTACTATGCTCTATTTCTTTTCTCGTAAAGTAATAGGAAAATTACAATCGTTGGGAACTAAAATTTATACTTTATGGTTAATACCATCATTGGGCAAATCGGGTGGGGTAAAAATATTTTACCCATTATTACTATGGCATGGTGAAAATGTATTCATGGGAAGTGGGTGTGTTATAAGGCCTTATTGCGTTGTTTGTACCCATCCATCATATAATGGAGAAAAGTTTTGTCCCATATTGCGAATAGGAAATAATTGCACTCTAGGTATGTATAACACTATTAACTGTTGTAACAGAATAGAAATAGGCGATAATTTTCTAAGTGGTAAGAACGTCACTATTAACGATACGTCTCACGGTGAATTTGAAAGAGGGCAATTAAAAATGGCTCCTATTGATAGACCACTGTTATCTAAAGGAGCGATTACTATTGGCCGCAATGTTTGGGTAGGTGACAATGTTGTCATATTGGGTAATGTGAAAATCGGCGATGGGGTTATTGTGGCTGCAGGTTCAGTCGTTATCAAAGATGTGCCATCTTATTCACTTGTGGCTGGAGTACCTGCCATTGTCAAAAAAACATTGGCAGTTTAAATATGCCAATTTATGATTCATAAGTAAAATGTTTTTAATATTACTGATTGTTTCATTAGCACTCTTGTTGGTGGTTAGCTATTTTTTTTTATTTTCAAAAGAAATAGGAACACCTGCCCTTTCTTTTACTTTAGGTTTGCTCGTCTGTTCGGTTTTACTTTCTATTAATATAGAAAAGTGGGATATTGAAATCCATGAAGAAACCTTTTGGCTTGTGTTCGGAGGTTGCGTATCGTTGACGATAGGGAGTTGGATATATAAACAATGTAAAAAGAAAAGCCCCCCAAAAGTTCATTATGCATTTAGGCCTATCTCTGCTGCAAGGTTCACTATGCTGCTATATCTACAACTGGTTTTGGCCTTTTTCCAAGCATACTTTTTGTTTAGATACTATGGCATGGGGAGTCTGGCGGAAAATTTGGTTGCACATACCATGGCTATTAAATTCGAAGGTGATTCGATTAAATTGCCTTATGGCGTAGGGTATATCATAGTTCAAACCTATTCAATGGCTTTTGTCTTTGCATTCTTACTTCCTTTTTATATAGAACGAAGAAAGCAATACAGAAAACAATATATTCTCTGTCTGATTAATTTTATAACAACGTTGCTTATTTCTTTATTGTCATCAGGAAGAAGTGGTATGTTGTGGATGTTGATTGCTTTTGGCACCTTCTATTTTATTCAAATTCAAAGAAAAGAAGGCTCTCTAAAATTTAAGAGGATAGTACGGTGGGGGATTATCGCTTATATTTTTTTAATGGGATTTCAATTTATGGGAACGATGATAGGACGGGAATATTCAGAGGAGGATACTGTAACTGATACTATTATTGAATATTGTGGGGCGGAAATACAAAATCTGGATGATTTTATAAGATGGAAAGAAGTAAAAACAGAGTATTGGGGTGAAATAACATTCAACCCCTATTATCAATATATTGACAGAAATACAGGACTGTTGAATTTAAAAGACCGAAGAAAAGAAACTTTGCCTTTTAATCAAAGAGCAGGATATAGTTTGGGGAATGTATATACGGCTTTCCAGAGTTATTATATTGATTTTGGCTATATGGGAGTCTTCGTATTTTGTTTTTTTATTGGTATAGTTATCGAGTCTTTGTATTTGTTGGTCATAAGCAGCCATTCATTGGACACAGCATATTTAACATGGCAAACATTTCTATTTGCAAAAATATTGCCATCCATGTTTATGTCGTTTTTTAGTGAGGCATTTTGTAATGCAATAGCACAGGTTGGAACACATAATTTTTGGGTAAGTTATATTTTGATGTGTTTGTTGTTTTATGGTACGTTCCCTTGGAAAAGGCGTATGGCATGAAACATTATAATTGATAAAAGTTGATTATAGGGAGAATCAGATTGAAAATATGATGGAAATTGTTGCAGGTATTGTTCTTTATAATCCGGACATCAAAAGGCTTGAAGAGAATGTGCTTTCTATCAATGCTCAAGTGGAAAGACTGTACTTTTTTGATAACGGTTCGAAGAATATAGGTGATATACATCGGGTGCTAGACGGCCTTCCTCATGTCGAACTTATTTGTAGCAGGACTAATGTCGGTGTGGCTACGGCACTCAATACACTGGTGGAGATTGCGGAAAAGGACGGATACGGCTGGATGGTAACGTTAGACCAGGACAGTGTGGCACCACCGAATCTGATAACAGAATACCAAAAATATTTAAGGGTAGCAGGAGTCGGAATGCTGTGCTGTAAGATTATCGACCGCAACTTTGGAGAACGGGCTTACGATAAGGAACGTGACAAGGGAGTAGAGTTTGTACCTCTATGTATTACCTCTGCATCTGCGGTCAATATAAATGCGTGGAAAAGAGTAGGAGGATTCTGTGAAGAGATGTTCATTGATGCCGTTGATTTTGATATCTGTATGTCTTTGTGTGAATCTGGTTATAAGATATTGAAGATAAACGATATCAGGTTGTTACATGAAGTGGGGCGCAGCAGAAAGGTTCGACTGCTGGGAAAGGAGGAATTGGTTTTCAATCATAGTCCTTTGCGTTGTTACTATATGATTAGAAATAGTTTTTTGTTGGGTAAACGTCATCATCAGTTATTTCGCCGGATAGGGCTGGCTGTGAAAAGGATTATTCTTATAAATATATATGAGAAGAACCGATGGAATAAGAATAAAATGATGTTTCAAGGCATTTTTCATGCTTTGATAGGGAGATATGGGAAATATGATTAAAGTATCGGTAATCATGCCGGTTTATAATTCCGGTGAATATTTGAATACAGCTGTTGAAAGTATTCTTAATCAAAGTTTGAAAGAGTTTGAACTGATTTTGGTGGATGACGGTTCCACTGATGGTAGCTCGGAACGGTGTGATGAATATGCGCGTAAGGATGAACGTGTTGTGGTGATTCATCAAGAAAATGGAGGAATCTGTAATGCACGAAATGCAGCATTGAAAATAGCACAAGGGAAATATATCGCTTTCAGCGACCATGATGATGAATATTTGCCCGGATTGTTGGAAGACAATTATAATATGTGCATAGAGTATCAACTGGATTTTGTGAAATTTTGTAAGAGCACTGTCGAACTGCTTGATAACAAAGTTATTAAAAGAGAGAACAACTATGTGGAACGACGAGTGTACGAACGTAAAGACGTGATAGCCAATATAGTGAGGCTTACTGAACATCGTTTAGGATCATGTGTTTGGGATACTATGTTTCATCATAAGTTTCTGAAAGAACATCAAATTTTATTCGATCCTTATTTTAAAATGGGAGGTGAGGATTATGCGTTTATATATCAATGTATGCAGTATGTCACCCGGTTTGGTACCAACGATAAAGTGTACTATGTGCATAATATACGAAAAAATTATAGCACTTCATCGAAGTTTAACCCACAATGTATGGAAGTGCAGCGCAGAATGCCGCAAAACATGATTAATCTATTGAAAGCGTATAGTTTGACTCCTTATGACATAAAAGACGATTATGCTTATTTTTATACGATGTTTTATCTTACGTCACAGTTACAGAATATAATGAAAGTGTACCCTAAGTTGGAATGGAATAAGCAAGCCGCTTCGTTGAAAAAAGAACCTTTCTTTTATGATTTTATAGATTATGCTCGTTTCTCTTTTAGACGTAACAAAAACTATTATATACTGCATTATTTGTTTCGATTTGAGTTGTATCGTACTATCTTCTTTTTATATAAATATTTGAAAAATAATGCCTGATAGCAATGAGAACCATAACAATAATAACCTTCCAGAACGTCCGCAACTACGGCTCGGTCCTGGCAGGCTTTGATGACTCCAAATGTTTAAATCATTGGGACAAAGTAGCTTTCTTCAATTATATACGTAGCAATAACGCAACTCCTGTGGAGAAGAGTTAAAGCTTTAGTGGTTTTTGATGTTTTGCTCGGGGGAGCATAGCGATATTGGCTACAGATAAATAACGTGAGAGGAATGAAAAAAGTAATAACTTACGGAACTTACGACTTGCTTCATCAGGGGCATGTCAACTTGCTTCGCCGTGCCAAGGCATTGGGTGATTACCTCGTTGTAGGTGTCACCAGTGACAGCTTTGATAAGGAACGGGGCAAGCTCAATGTGCGCAATAATGTGCTTGAGCGAGTAGAGGCGGTGAAAGCTACCGGACTTGCTGATCAGATAGTGATTGAGGATTATATGGGACAAAAGATTGATGATATACAAAAGTATGGAATAGATATCTTTGCCATTGGTTCAGATTGGGAAGGTCATTTTGATTATTTGAATGAATTTTGTCAAGTGGTTTACTTGCCTCGCACGGAAGGCATCTCCAGTACCATGCTTCGGGCTGAGAGTCAACGAATCGTTAAACTGGGTATAGTTGGTACAGGGCGAATCGCCAGACGGTTTATGACTGAAGTCGTGCATGTAAATGGTGTGAATGTGGTTTCTGCATTCAATCCCCAAAAGGAAGAAGCAGACTTGTTTACGGTACAGTATAACATCTGCTCCTATACCGATTCTTATGAAATTTTTCTGAGAGAAGTGGATGGAGTCTACATTGCTTCTCCTCATCTGACACACTATGAATATGCTAAACGAGCGTTGTTGGCAGGTAAGCATGTACTGTGCGAGATTCCATTCATGCTTTCCGCCCAGGAGGCTCGTGAACTTTATGACTTGGCGTCGTCGAAAGGTTTAGTGTTGCTGGAAGCGAGCAAAACGGCACATTGTCCCGCATGGACTCATTTATTGGTACTTGCTAAAAGTGGTATCATCGGTGAAGTGGTAGATGTGAAAGCTTCGCTTTCGAAATTGATGGTGGATACCTCGCTACGTGAATTTGATGTGCTACAGGCCGGAGGGGCGATGACGGAACTGGCTCCACTGTGCTTGATGGCTATTGTTAAGTTGCTGGGCATTCATTACAAAGACTTGCGCTTTTATACCAAAATGCTGAACGGGGTTGATATCTTTACTAAAGGTGAGGTGGTCTATGACAACGCAGTGGCGAGTTTTACTCTAGGATTAGGCGTGAAAACAGAGGGGAATTTAGTGATTTCAGGAACGAAAGGATATATTTTGGTACCTTCACCTTGGTGGTTGACCAATTATTTCAAAGTATGTTATGAAGACCGTAACAAGAATAAGCGTTATTTCTATACTTATCAAGGAGAGGGCTTGCGTTATGAGCTTCAGGAATTTGTTTCAATGATTTTCAACGGACGGATGAGTAGTTACAGGCTTCGCAGAAAAGAATCAGTGACGATTGCGGAGATTATCGAAAACTTTCGGGAAGAAAAACAAACATTCATATTGGTTTAATTATGCAAAACACATTGATTTTTTCCTGCAATCGCTCGTTGGTAGTAGGAGGTAGTAATGGAATAGGATTGGCTGTAGCCCTTACGTTGGCAAAGGATAGCCATGTGTTCATCGTAGACCGGGTTAAGCCAGATGTCGAATTGCCTGCGAATGTCGAATTTATTCAGTTTGACCTATTGTCGGAAGACTATTCATTGTTTGACCGCTTGCAGAATGTCAATAAATTGGTTATCACCGCCGGATTTGGACGTTTGTCTTTGTTTGAAAACATCGGTGAGGACGAGTTAGTGAGGATGATGCAGGTGAACGCTGTGGGGGTGATGCGTATTATTAAACATTATTATGCCAAGCTGCTTGGTAAGAACGATTTCTATTGTGCGGTAATGGTTAGCATCTCGGGCTTCATGTCTTCCCCCTTCTTTGCTGTGTATGGTGCATCGAAAGCAGCGTTGAAAATTTTCATCGAGAGCCTGAACGTGGAATTGCTGAAGAGCGGCACCGATAACCGAATCCTCAATGTGTCGCCTGGATCACTGAAGGGCACTCACTTTGAAGGATCTAAAAACGACCTTTCGATTACGCTTCCATTTGCCGAGGAACTGACCAGTCGGATGATGAACAGAGAGGACTTGTTTATTCCTCATTATGAGGATGTCTTCAAGGATGTACTTGCTCGCTATGCTGCCGATTTCAGGGCGGAAGGAGCGCATAGTTACGATTATAAATTAAATAGTGGTAGAGTGAAATGAAAGAAATTAGTCTGTCGGAATGTCATGATATTCTATTAAGTTTGGCAAAGGAATTCCATACTATTTGCACCGAAAATGATATTCCTTATTATATGTTGGGGGGGACTCAGTTGGGGGCCGTCCGTCATAAGGGATTTATTCCGTGGGACGATGATATGGACTTCGGTGTGCCGCGAGAGTATTTCAGCAGTATGGTGGATGCCTTAAAAAGAGAACTTCCTCCCAGCATGAGGGTATTGGACATTCACAATTCGGATTTGTATACTGAGGTCTTGAAAATTGAAATGCTGGGAACCCGGATAGAAGAACAAGGAAGGACGGATAAAGGAATCAATGTAGATGTGTTTCCGCTTGATTATACAAATTTGAAGAAAGGTTATTTTTCTGCTAACTTTCTTACTTATCTGGCAGTTAAATATAATTATTTTGCTTATACGCCGTTGGTTTGCCATGGAGCGGTGAGAGCCTCGTTGCAGTATATGTTGACTAAATTCCGGCCGGTAAGGAAAGCTACTTTCTTGAGATGGATAGCGGAAAAATCATTAAAGAACAGAAACAATTTTACGGCTTATGCCAATCATTATGGGTTTTGGAACTTGAAAGAGATACACCCTAAGGAGGTATTTGGGAATCCTGTGTTGTATGATTTCGAGGGGATCAATCTATATGGAGTAGAGGATTATGACAAGTATCTTTCTTCACTTTATGGCAACTATATGGAGTTGCCACCGGAAAGTAAGCGACATATTCATTGTTCCAAAATTTGGATTGAGAGCAGCGTGAGCAATGTCCGCCAGCACATCCGAAAAAAGTCAATGGAGGTGTTCGGCGCAAAGAAGGGGGGCGAAGGATACGATTCGTGGAAAATGAAATAAAAGTATAGGAATAGTAGTATGAAACAACCATTAATTTCAGTTATCGTTCCCTGCTATAAGGTGGAGGAATATTTGCCGAAGTGCATTGAGAGTATCCTCTCGCAGACCTACCGTCATCTTGAAATACTTCTGGTGGATGACGGAAGCCCTGACCGCAGTGGCGAGATTTGTGACGAATATGCTGCCAGGGATAGCCGTATCAAGGTGATTCATAAGGAGAACGGTGGGCTGAGTGATGCCCGCAATGTAGCGCTGGACGTTATGAAGGGGGAGTATGTGACGTTTATAGACAGTGATGATTATGTGGCGGAGGATTATGTGGAATATCTTTGGAATATGATAAATCAATCGAATGCTGATATAAGTGCTATTCTTGATTTGCATTTTATGGATGATATACAGCCTGTTGTCGACAATTCGTCTGCTTGTATCAAAGTTCTCAATAGAGATGAGTACTTATGTAAGATTTTCTATCAATTACCAGAAGTGACAACTGGAGCGCAATGCAAACTTTATAGGAAGAATTTGTTTGATAGGATTCGTTTTCCTAAAGGATATCTTTATGAGGATTTATTGACCGTTCATAAGATAATTATGCTCTCAAGAAAGAATGTTATTAGTAATCATGTTTCTTATTTCTATAGAGAAAGAGAAAATAGTATAATTAGCTCTCCCTATAGTCGGCTAAAATATGATAGCACTTTGCAAATAATCGCTATATTTTTAGAAGATAGAGATAGATTCACAAAACGGGTAAGAAAAGCTTTGGATTGTAGATTGGTGAGTGCTTTGTTTCATCTTCTTTTACAGATGCCTTCAGATTTGCATGCAGAAAGAAATTATGTGATTAAAGAAATTAATAAACGGAGATGTTCTGTCTTGTTTGATTCGTATGCAAGGCTTAAAACCAGATCTGCTTGTCTTTTTTCAATATTCAGTTATACTCTTGTTTGTAAAATGAAGAAAATGGGTCAGGGGCGTAAAATGGCTAGTGTTAAATGATATGGAATATATTGCTATAAATGGCCAATTTACGGCCCGCCAAGTAACAGGTCAAGAAAGGTTTGCTTTTGAACTATTGTTGGAATTAGATAAAATAGTCAAAGATTCTCCTTTGCATTTCAAACTGATTGTGCCGAAGAATGCGCAAAATATACCTGATTTGCAAAATATTATAGTGGAGAAGTATGGCAAGGCTAAAGGTTCTTTATGGGAACAGACATATTTCACTTATTATCTTTTCCGTTATAGATTCACATCGTTGAATCTCTGTTCTATCATGCCAATTCTGAAACCTGGAATTATTTGTATTCACGATCTGAGTTACAAGGTAAATCCTGATTATTTTAAAACAACTTATACACGGATCTCTAAAATATGGCATAAACTTCATTTTTGGTTAGCTTGGCGTTTTTCACCTGTTATTTATACGGTGTCAGAGTTTTCAAAATCCCAGATGATTGATATATACCATGTTAATCCAAAAAAAATAGTAGTGCTAGGTAATGGTTGGGAGCATTTTAAACGTGTGAATGAAGATGTTATGTTGAAGATTAGGAGACCGGAGATATTTGCCAAACCCTATTTCTTCTCTTTAGGCAGTCTTGCTCCCAATAAAAATATAGAATGGGTGTTATCAGTAGCAAAAATTCATCCACAATATAATTTTCTTATAGCTGGCAAGAATGGATTGAAGGATTATGGAACCGATTATAGAGAATGTGATTTACCCAATGTACGGTTCTTGGGATATATTACAGATGGAGAAATTAAGTATTTGATGAAACATTGTAAGGCTTTTATTTTTCCGTCTTTTTTTGAAGGGTTTGGTATTCCACCATTGGAAGCATTGAGTGTCGGGACAAAGGTTATAGTCGCTCGTTCTTCCTGCCTTCCTGAAATTTTTGAAGCTTCAGCGTATTATATTGATCCTAATAAAATTTGTATGAGTTTAGACGAACTGCTGAATGATTCTGTGCAATCTGGTGAGAGAGTATTGCAGAAATATCGTTTTTCTTCATTTGCTAGAATACTTTTGGATAGTTTGGAGGATCTTTTTATAAAAAAAAGAGGTGATTTGCAGTTGTATATGGAAAATACAATTATCTAGGTTTACAATAATAAATATTGATTGAAAGGACGTCATATACGATAATGCTATTATCTCTTCTAAGACTATAATAACAAGAGTTTATTTTATTCTGTAAGCATCCAACCGCTCTTTTTCCTCTATAGAATATATCATTTACCTTTGCCATAACATTTATAAATAAATATATGGCAACAAGTAGTAAAGACATTGAGATCCTTTGGAAACGTTATTCCGATGAAGGAGTAAAACGAGGTATCTCAGTAACCCAGTTTTTTGAGTCCAACGGTGTACCTTATAGAACCTTTGAACGATGGTACAAACAAAGATTCCAACAACCCTCAGTAGTGGATTGTGTTGTGGATTGTGCTCCGGAAGAAACCACTCAGGAAGTATCAAAATCTGGTCAGGTCCTTCAGAAGACGGATTGTATGATACCTTATGTAAACATAGGCTTGAAGAATGGCATCAAAATAGAACATCATAAGCTGAGTTATCCTGAACTTCTGGATTTTATCCCAAAAATAGAGTCATTATGTGTCTTTGGCAACATCGCCGGTTGACAATACGTCTGTCGATATGGATTACGAAAAACGTATAAAAGAACTTATTCAGGTTGCGTCCACGCTGTTGGACTCAAATACAAAATTGGGTGAAAAAGTGGATGAACAAATGAAAGAGATCCAGTCTCTCCGTGATGAAAATTCAGGTTTACACACCAAGATAGAAAAGCTTGAAGGTCAGTTGGCAGACCTTAATCGGGATAAGTATGGCAGCTCGAATGAGAAGAATCCAAGAAAACCAAAACCCGATAAAGGCACAACCCATCCCCATCAGAATCCGGCACAGATGATGAGGTTATGTAAATGTTGGTAATGTCTTCATAGACAATTGTTGTGAGCGTGCTGTTCGCCCATTTACAAATCTACGGAAAAGCTTCGGTGGTTTTAGTAGTGAGAATGGTGGTCATGTGACAGCAACCTATTTATCCATTGTCGAAACATGCAAGCTTTTGAAGAAGCCTCCATTGGAATTTTTCAGGCGGTTCTTTAGCATGATCGCTGAAGGTCGAAGGGATTATGACTTCATGACACAAGAGCTTTTGGGTTAAAATCGAATAAATAACAGATCAATTCAATTTTTCTATAACTCTAAAACCCCAGTGAATACTGGGGCTGAGGATTATTGCCATAGGGGATTGGATGCTTACAAAGATAAAGAATTTCTTTATTAAGCATTGCCTATTCGAAAAAAATGACTTTCTTTGTTATTACTATTAATAAGACGAATATCTATGGGTAAAAAGAAATACAAGGAAACTGAACTCATACAGGATTGTGCAGCAGATGCCGCTACCCCTTATGGGGATATCAATGCCATGAAAGTGCAATTGGTAAATCGCATTATGCGTATGGACGAGCCTAAAGAGATAATGTCTGTATTGAACTTTGTCAAGAACCAGATGGATGATGAACCAGAGTTCGAAGGGGAATGGAATAGAAGTTTGTCCGTGGAAGAATTTCGTATTCATTGCAAAAATAAATTAAAGAAGATCTATGCCGAACGTGGAAATTAGGATATTGCCTGAAGCGGATGATTTTCTGAATTCATTGGCAGATGTTTTAGTAAGTGAGGGGTATAAACCTACTTATGAATCTGCTGAGAAAATGGTGGATGAAATCATTGACTTTATTTCCAATCTGGCTTCTGTTTCCCATTATAAAGTATCTTCTGCTACAGAATATCATTTTTCCAGCTATGGGGAAAACCTGTGGTATGCTTTCTTTAGCCGTAAGAGTTCTCCCCGTACTATATTATATGTGTTTTTTGAAAAATGCGACAATCGTATATTGGTTAAACATATCAGTAATAACTGGACAGAAGGGCAGTATATACGCTAAAATATTATCTTTTCTATTGTATTTAGTCTTGTAATAACGCATCTTCTCTAGAAAATTATTTTAAAACTTTCTTTTATAGGCTGTGTGCAATGAAGCATACGACCCTAATCCGCTTTATTTTAAATTTATTTATATACTTATGAAAATTCTGCATATCGGTCAAATGATAGGTGGACTGGATATTTATATTCGTAATTCCATCCTGTATGCTGAAGGTGATTATGAATATGTTCTTGTTCATGGAGATAAAGACAATAATAAATTGGTGGAAAAGAATGGACAACAGATAAAAGAATATAGTATAAGTCTTTATCGGGAATTGAATCCGTGGAAGGATTTGAAAGCCGTACTACAGGTTGTCAGCATAATAAAGAAAGAGCATCCCGATTTGATTCACTGCCATAGCGCTAAAGGTGGTGTTGTGGGAAGAATCGTGGGATTCTTAACTCAGACTAAGACTTTTTATACGCCTCATGCCTTTTCTTTTTTAAGTGCTCAGTCGGGCATGAAAAAGAAAGTCTATTTATTTGTGGAACGTGTTACAAGGTTGGATGCTTATCTTTTAGCCTGTTCGGAGTCTGAAAGGTTAATGGGGATAAATATGGTTCATTATGATAAGGATAAGGCTTATGTATGGAATAATGCTGTTCCGGATGCAATAAATGAATTGAATAAATGATGAGACGCGATAAATATGTCTGTTATATAGGGAGACCATCCTATCAGAAAAATTCTCTCTTTTTAGTAGAGGTTGTGAAGGGTGTTCATGTCATGCATCCGGAAATTAAATTTTGTTTGTTGGGCGTGGGATACTATTCACCGGACCTTGATGAAATGAAGATGAAAATTCGTGAATATGGCTTGGAAGAGGTTATGGAACTTTTGCCTTGGCTTAACCATAAAGAAACATTAGAGTACGTAAAAGACTCTATGTTTTATCTGACTGTAGCTCGATATGAAGGTTTGCCATTAGCAGTTATTGAAGCCATGTCTTTAGGGAAAGCTATTGTTGCGTCAGATGTAGTTGGCAATAGAGATTGTATAGATGATGATTATAATGGAAGATTGCTCCCTTTGGATAAAGATCTATTTGTGAAAACTATATGTGAATTAATAGAAGATGGGGAGAAAAGGGATATATATGGAGAAAACTCCCGCATTCTTTTTGAGCGAAGATTCTTGATTACTAATAGAATAAAGGAATTGGAAGCAATTTATCAATCAGTAAAATAATAGCTAGGAACTTTCATGAAAAAACGGATTTTATTGATTCTTACTATTGTAATCTTTAGGGTGATACAAGTAGAAGCACAAATCAACTACGGCACCACCGGCTTAATGAATATGCCCACCGCCGATATGCAGCGTGACAAAACCTTTATGGCAGGCGGCAATTGGCTAAATCATCATGCTACCGTTCCCCGTTGGTGGTATGATACATGGAATTATAGTATCAATATAACAATTTTCCCATGGCTGGAAGTAGGTTATCTGTGTATGGGGCATAAAGCAGTACCTACAGATTACGGCAACCGTTTCGGTTATTGGGTACCGTCTACTTATGGCAAATTCATCAACCAAGACCGTTCTTTTCATTTTCGTCTTAGAGCATGGAAAGAAGGTTGGTGGAAAGAATGGACTCCTCAAATAGTGATTGGAGCCAATGATGCAATAGGTGATTCATGGAATGGAGGATCGTTGTCTAAGCCTTCAGATTTAAATTATAGTAATGGCTTTCTTAACCGTTATTATCTAGCCATCACCAAGCATTTCCATTTTGAGAACATAGGTACATTAGGCGCACACTTGTCATGGATATACAGCAACCGTTTCGACAATAAATTGAATGATCCTGCCATCGGTGCGAATTTCCGTTTTCATTTGAAAGAAAATGACTCATGGGTAAACAAAACCATCAATGGTGTTAATTTAATGGCGGAAGTCGTTCCCGGATATACAGACGTAAAGGAGGATTTGACTTTTAATCCCGATGGAGCAAAGTATCAAGTGAATATCGGCATGGAGTATTCCTTTTGGAAAGACTACATCAACGCTGTGGTAGAACTGAACCGCTGCCGTTACTTCTCCGGGGGCATTGTGTTTAAAGTGCATCTGAAATAATAAAATAGATTACTTCGGGTATTTCTAAAGAGGATAAAAAAATACTTCCTCTCGCCGGTATCACTCCCACCTTACAGAAAAGCGGGACATGAACACAGACAAGAGGAAGCCTTGGGGAGAGATGAAATCATCTCTCCAAATACCCGAACACCCCTTCCGCATCAAAACACGGACAAGCCTTCGGAATACTTCCCGGCATATCCCGGTGCCCTCTTATCCGGACACCGGGAAAGAGTTTTACCAGCCGCATCAGCAACAAAATGAGTTGTTCTGTCTGTTCCGGTGTCCGGGTATCGGCCGGATGCCCTTCCGCGTCCAGTCCGCCTTCATAGCAAATGCCGATGGAGCAACGGTTCCACGGACGGCAGTGCGCACCTACTTCCTTCAACTTCCGGTGCTGGGTCACGATGCCCGAGCGGCGGATATAGAAATGATAGCCGATGGTGCGGAACTTGCGCTGCCTGTGACAACGCAGCAGGTCTTCTACCGTGAAATCCCGAGTCTCGCGGGTGGCGGAGCAGTGGATGATGATATACTTCACCTCCTGCATATACGGTCCGTCTTCGATGTCGTTCAGAAGCTCCCGTTCGCTCGCCACTTCTTCATCGGCGGTGAGCAGTGGAAATGATTCTTCTACCATGGGCCGGAAAAGGTTGTGCAACTGGTGATACCTAAGGCGGTGAGTGCGGCAATTGCCGCCTGAATGATGGCTTGGAATACCTTTTGCCATGTGATTTTATTCTTTGTTTCACTCATAATTTTATATGTTTGGATTTTAGAAAATAAGAATGGGGAGAGGGCGGACACATGAGTCCGTCCCTACGGTTAGAGGTTCTCGTTTTGCACTGCCTCAGAGTTGTCGGCTCCGCTTCCTGTCAGGTCTACGGTGGTTTCTCCTGCCTTGATGCTCTTCAGCAGGATCTTGGCGGAACGGCGTGAGGGCACGAGGTTGAACACGGCACTGTCTATGAGGTTTCGGAAGCGGTCGCCGGGTGTCCAGTTCACGTTGAGTTGCTCAATGTGGATGGCGGGGTTGAAGGCCTCCAGACTTTCGGCCCCCTGGCCTTGGATGCTGATGCTGAACACGCCCAGGTCTCCCATTTCGATGCGCTTTCCCTCCAGCAGCATTTCACGCATGCAGTCCACGGTCTGCATCAGCACGGCGTAGATGTCGGCACGGTTGTACTTGGAGCCGTGGCTGGCGATGTGCTCGGCAAACTTGTCCAGTGTCAGGATGTTGGTGTACTGGGACTTGGCGTAGGCCTTTCTGGGCGCATCCGCAATGATGGGGTTGGAATACATGGCGATACTGTAATTGATTGGCATAATTGTTTTGTTTTTACTGGTTATACATCACTATCGGTTGTGGCGGATTATCCGGAATGTCCACCGGGCTGGCAGGCCTTGGGGGATGCGTTGAACAGGCTAGGCTTGTTCGCCGAATATGCTTAGCTGGTTCGCTGAACATGCTTGGCTGGTTCGCCGCATCTCCCTGACGTGTACAAAGATACCACCCGGCAAATCCGGCCTGTCTGTTTATGTCCGTTTATGTCCGTCTGGCGGCAAGGACGGGAGAAGACGGTCCTCCGGCTCTGCGGGTTTGCCCAGAAATTCTTGGATGAGCAGTACCTGCCGCCAGGTGAGGGAACGGTTCCGGCTTTGGTAGCCGGTCTTGCCGAGGGCTTCGACAAGGGGATGGCAACCGGTTATCCAGCGCATCAGGTGGCGCACGGCGGTTTCGGAGATGGAATCGGGAAAGTATTGCAAGGCAAGTTCTTGTTTGGTCATGGTTCTTTAATATTTTTTTGTTGTAGGGGCGGACCCGTGTGTCCGCCCGATAACGGTTGGGATAATAACAAATGGCAGTGGAGGGTTTGGAAGGTACTTTTATAACTTATATAAATAATATATTGATTATTCTTTCCTTTAAAGGGAGATACCTTTTACTCTCCTATAATATAAAGTTGCAAAACAACTATCCAAACCCTCCA